>Ga0074197_1000011_pt1 | contig 502157 bp, 404 predicted proteins | sample EPASupsiteSAE305_FD_64526 | JGI IMG/M metagenome (GOLD analysis project Ga0074197, IMG submission 64526) | Bioremediated contaminated groundwater microbial communities from EPA Superfund site, New Mexico - SAE3-05 reassembly with SPADES | ecosystem: Environmental > Aquatic > Deep subsurface >... | reverse complement strand
CGCACCCTTGCGCCGGTCGCCGGCAAGTATTGCTACTCCCGCTGCCCCTCGACTTGCATGTGTTAAGCCTGCCGCTAGCGTTCATCCTGAGCCAGGATCAAACTCTTCATTGTAAAAATTTTTTCTTTTTATATGTTTAGCTTGTCCTACTACTCTAAATTTCCGGTTAAGAAATTAACGCTTTACTCTTATTTGTACTGTTTAAATTGTACTTGTCTTTCAGTATTGTCAAACAACGTTTATGCCCCTTGGAACCGCCTCGTCTCTCGTTCACCACCCTTGTTCCGTTTGGGGAGTGCAAAGGTAGATATTCTTTTTTTATTTCCAAATTTATTTCAGCTTTTTTTAGAAAAAATGATAGTTTTTTTTTCAATCATCGTCTAAAGTAACCCCCTGTATTAATATGTATATTTTTTGCAAGTTTTGCAAGATAAAATTTCAAAAAAAATCTCTTTGTTGCAATAATAAAATTCTCTTCAATTATAGAATATCATTAGAATATTATTTCATACCTTTGGCGGAAATTTCTAAAAAGCAAAATTTTCAAGATAAATCATGGCTTCCGATAAAATTGTAATAATTCCAACCTATAACGAGAAAGAGAATGTAGAGAAGATCATCAGAGCTGTTAAAAGCCAGCCTGTAGCATTTGATATATTAATTATTGACGATGGTTCACCTGATGGTACTGCTGATATTGTTAAAAATCTTCAGAAAGAGTTTAATAATTCTCTTTTTATCTTAGAGAGAAAGGGCAAGCTAGGCTTAGGAACAGCATATATCACTGGTTTTAAATGGGCGGTTGAGAATAATTACGAGTATATAGTTGAGATGGATGCTGACTTTTCGCACAATCCGAATGATCTTCCTAGGTTGTACAAAGCTTGTGAAGAGGGTGCTGATTTAGCAATTGGATCGAGGTACTGTAATGGGATAAGCGTTATTAACTGGCCTATTGGTAGAGTAATTATGTCTTATTATGCTTCAACTTATGTTAGAAAAGTACTAGGTATGAAGATATTCGACACTACTGCCGGATTTAAATGTTATAGAAGACAAGTTTTGGACACAATAGATTTTTCAAGAATCAAAATGAAAGGGTATGGTTTCCAAATCGAAATGAAGTATAATACATATAAGCTTGGATTTAAAATCAAAGAGGTTCCGATTATCTTTGTAGATAGAACAGAGGGGACTTCTAAGATGAGTAGTGGTATCTTTGGTGAAGCTTTTTGGGGAGTGTTAAAAATGAGATATCGCAGAATCAGGCCAAGAAAAAAGTAACAAGGACCTTTTCTGCAAAATAAAAAATGACGATTTATGTCGGTACTGATAAAAAATGCCGTAATAGTAAATGAGGGGCTATCTTTCAAAGGTAGCCTCTTTATACATAACGAACAGATTGTCGCTGTTGTTAAAAATGGAGAGGCTATTCCTGATATAGTGGGAGCAATTGATCAATATGAGATAATTGAAGCCGAAGGGTATTATCTTTTTCCAGGGATAATTGATGACCAAGTCCATTTTAGAGAACCAGGAAGTACTCATAAGGGAGATATCGCTTCTGAAAGCAGAGCCGCAATATTAGGTGGTGTTACATCTTTCATGGATATGCCAAATAATAATCCTCCATCAATTACAAATGTCTCTTTAGAAAACAAATTTGAGATTGCAGCAGCAAATTCATTTTGCAACTATAGTTTTTATCTTGGGGCATCTAATTCAAATATTGATGAAATTGTAAATTGCAATAAATCTAAGATATGTGGTATTAAGGTATTTATGGGATCATCTACAGGCAATATGTTGGTTGATGACCAAAATGCTCTTGAAAAGATTTTCTCAAGTTCTGGGAAATTAATTGCTACACACTGCGAAGAGGAAAAAATCATCAAAACAAATTTAGAGAAGGCAAAGAGTCAATATGGTGAAAATATCCCGTTTGAAATGCATCCTATTATAAGGAGCAGAGAGGCATGCATCGCATCGACAAAAAAGGCAATAGATCTTGCTCTAAAATATAATTCAAAGTTACATGTGCTTCATATCAGTACTAAAGAAGAGGTAGATATGATCAAAAAAGCAGCTGAGAAAAATCCAAAAATATCTGGTGAAACTTGTGTTCATTATCTTGTTTTAGATTCATCTTTGTACACATCGCTTGGCTCTAAAATGAAATGTAATCCTGCAATCAAAGAGTTGGATGACCAAAAGGCAATCATTGATGCTGTAAGAAATGGAGTGATAAAAGTTATTGCAACAGACCATGCTCCTCACACTAAAGATGAGAAGAATCAAGGATATTTAGCTGCTCCTTCTGGGCTTCCTCTTGTGCAGCATAGCTTTCAAATCATGTGGTCATTAGTCGAAAAGGGAGTGTTTGAAATGACTGATATTGCCAAAACAATGTCGCATGCACCTGCCGAAGTTTATGGTATTGAAAAAAGAGGATACTTAAGACCTGGATATTATGCGGATTTTTTCATTGTAGATCCAACAAAAAAAGATTTGAATAGTACAACAAAACCTGCGTATAAATGTGGATGGTCTCCATTCGAAGGGACAATTTTTAATTGTAGTATTATTCACACATTTGTAAATGGTACTCAAGTGGTTAAAAATAGCCTTATTACAGGAAGTAAAAACAGTAAAGAACTAAAATTTAAAAATGAGTAAAAAGATTTCTTCGGTAATTATATATATTTCTATTCTATCTGCTGTAACATTTTGGGGATTTTCATTTATCTGGACAAATTCGCTACTTCAACAAGGATTTCCAGTGTACTCCCTTGTCTTCTTTCGAATGCTTTTTGCAGCAATTATATTATCAATTGTCTCATTTACTGCGAGAAAAATAGAGAAAGTAGATAAAAAAGATTATGGATGGTTTCTATTGTTAGTTTTGTTGGAGCCCTTTATCTACTTTTTGGGTGAGACCTTTGGTTTACAAATTTTAAACTCGCCTACAATTAGTTCGATAATTATTTCAACTATTCCTCTTTTTGCAATGATCGCTGGGATCGTATTCTATAAAGAGAGAGTGGGTTTAATAAATGTACTTGGTATCATAATAACATTGCCTGGTATTTTGCTTGTAGTATTTGAGAAAGGAGGAATTAGTGTAGATCACTATATTGGAATTTTGCTTCTTTTTGTAGCCGTATTTGCTGCTGTTGGGTACTCTGTGGTTGTAAAGAGATTAGCTGGAAAATATAATAGTTATACAATTGTTACCTATCAGCACTCTTTAGGAGCTTTATACTTTTTGCCATTTTTTCTATTTAGTGATTTACAAAGTCTTTCACTAGATATGTTCACATGGTCGGTACTCTCCCCTCTTCTTTTTTTAGCAATTTTATGTTCTTGCGTCGCTTTTATACTTTTTATAAATTCTATCAAAGTATTGGGTGTTGCTAGAGCAAATATTTTTACAACTCTTGTTCCTGCAATATCTGCTATTGGAGCCTTCTTGCTCGGACATGAAGATATGAGTTTTAGAAAAGCTCTGGGTATTGCAATTGTTATAGCAGGTGTTATTATTGCACAATGGCAAAAAAAATCAGCCAAAGAGTTGGCTGATTAAATATCTTTTGTGTCTGCTATTTCTTTAGACTCAATTGTATTCTTTTTCTAGCAGAATCGATTTCGATAACTTTAACCTCTACTGCTTGATGTAGTTTTAGAACTTCAGACGGTGAGGAGATGAATTTATCAGACATTTGGGAGATATGAATAAGACCATCTTGTTTAATCCCAATATCTACAAATGCTCCAAAGTTTGTTATGTTAGTTACTATTCCTGGTAATATCATTCCTATTTTAAGATCTTCTATTGATTGAACGTCTTCAGAAAATTCCATTTTTACAACTCCTGTGCGTGGGTCTCTTCCAGGCTTTGAAAGTTCTGTAATAATATCATTTAAGGTTGGTAATCCCACTTCGTTTGTAGTGTATTTATTAAGTTCAATTCTAGCTCTCTTTTCATCGTCTTTTATAAGGTCTACAACCGAACATTTTAGATCAGTCGCCATTTTTTCAACTAGAGAGTATCTCTCTGGATGGACTGCAGAATTATCAAGCGGATTGGACGCATCCGGGATTCTTAAGAAGCCTGCGCATTGTTCATAAACCTTCTCTCCCAGTCTCTTTACCTTTAGTAGTTGGCTTCGACTTTTAAATGGGCCATTGATTGACCGATATTCTATGATGTTTTGGGCTAAAGATGGGCCAATTCCTGACACATAGCTTAAAAGGTGTTTGCTAGCAGTGTTCAAGTTAACACCTACTTTATTAACGCAACTAATTACCACATTATCTAGCTTCTCCTTCAAAAGACTTTGGTCTACATCATGCTGATACTGTCCAACTCCTATTGATTTAGGGTCTATTTTGACTAATTCAGCTAATGGATCCATTACTCTCCTTCCAATAGAGACAGCTCCCCTTACAGTTACGTCGTAATTAGGAAACTCCTCCCTTGCAATTGGGGATGCAGAGTAGACAGATGCTCCATCTTCACTTACTGAAAATACTTTTACCCCTTCGGGCATAGGAATTTTTTTAATAAACGCCTCTGTTTCTCTACTAGCAGTTCCATCACCAATAGCTATTACCTCAATCTTATACGATTCAACAAGATTGGATATTTTTTTTATTGCTTGTATCTTTTCGTTTACTGGAGGGTGAGGATAGATCGTGTCGTTGTGTAGAAGATCGCCCATTGAATCCAGGCAGACAATTTTACATCCTGTCCTAAATCCTGGGTCAATTGCTAGAACACGTTTTTGTCCGAGCGGTGGAGCCAAAAGTAATGCCGTCAAGTTTTCTCCAAAAACTCTAATTGACTCAATATCTGCCTTCTCTTTTGCAATTTTTAGAGACTCATTTTCTACTGAAGGATGCAAAAGTCTTTTATAGCTATCTTCTATAGCCTCTTCGATTTGTTGTTTGTTTTCAAAAGGTATTCTTTCGCCTTTAGGATAAACAAACCTTCTAATACCATTGAGACAGTAATCTTGCTCTACAGAGACTTTTACTTGCAGTTCTCCATCGTTAACTCCTCTCAAAATCGCAAGCAACCTATGAGCTGGAATATTGTATATATTTCCAGTGTAGTCAAAATAATTTTTAAACTTGCTAGACTCTACATCCTCTATTCCTTTTTGGGCTTTAGATACTATTTTGCCAAATTTGGAATATTGAGTTCTCAGATCTTCTCTTACTTCAATTTTCTCGCTTATCCTTTCAGCGATTATATCTCTTGCCCCTGCTAAAGCCTCCTCTTCGGTCTTGACATCTTTTCCAAGAAATCGTCTTGCAATAGTTTTTACATTATCAGCTTTGAATGTCATTAAAGAATCAGCAAGTGGTTCTAAACCCTTCTCTTTGGCAATTGTAGCTTTGGTTCTTCTTTTTGGTCGATATGGAAGATATAAATCTTCTAATCTCTGACTATCTACACATTCAACAATCTCTTTTTTTAGGGAATCATTTAGTTTACCTTGCTCTTCTATAGATTTTAGGACAGCCTCTTTTCTTTTTTCAAGTTCATCAAACTTTGAAACATAGTGCTTGATTTCGGCAACTTGGACTTCATCTAAAGTTCCTGTTCTCTCTTTTCTATATCTTGAAATAAATGGTACAGTAGCGCCCTCTTCAATAAGTTCAACGCAATTCTCTACCTGCCATTGCATGACACTTAGTTTTGTAGAGATGTAATCGATATAAAGTTTAATCATGGGAAACTTGTTGTAATTGTTGTCTGTAGGCAGAAAATATTTTAGATTTGGATACAAAGCCAATGTATACTTTATCTTTATCAATAACTGGGAGATTCCAGGCTTGAGATGTGTCAAATTTTCTCATGACACACTCCATTTTATCTTCTATAAACACAAAATCAATTGGCATGGTCATGATTTCGGAAACCTTTAGTTTATTGTAAAGTTCTTTATCAAACATTATATGGCGTATGTCATCAAGTAATATTATACCTACCAGTCTAGAATATGAGTCTAAGACAGGGAAAATATTTCTTTTAGATTTTGAAATGATCTCTACTAAATCTCCTAAGGTTTTATCTATTGATACTGTTTTAAAGTCGCTTTCTATTAAATCAGATGTTTTTAGCAACGTTAAAACTGCTTGATCGCTATCATGAGTTAACAGGTCGCCTTGCTTTGCAATCCGTTTTGTGTAGATTGAATATGGTTCAAATGTTCTAATTGTTGCAAAAGAGACAGCAGAAGTGATAATCAGAGGCATTAATAGAATGTACCCACCAGTTATCTCTGCAATTAAGAAGATTGCAGTCAAAGGGGCCTGCATTACACCTGCCATCATTCCTGCCATTCCTACAAGGGCAAAGTTTGCTTCGGGGACAGTATACAATCCAGAAAGATTTATCATTCTGGCAATGACAAATCCACAAACACCTCCAATAAACAAAGTTGGTCCAAATGTACCTCCAACTCCTCCTCCTCCATTTGTGAAAGACATCGCAATAACTTTGAAAAAAATTACTCCTATAAAGAATATCGGTATAAACCATTTAAATTCGAATAGATGTTCAAATATCCCCGATTTAATTGCTTGTTCTGTATTATTGTTTAATAGCGCCGACAATGAATCATATCCTTCACCATATAAAGGGGGAAAGATAAAGATTAGAATACCTAAACCAATCGATGAAATAATCCATTTTTTGTAAGGGTTTTTTATCTCCTTTAGCTTGTCTTCGACACTTAAAGTTGTTCTTGTAAAGTATAATGAGATGAAACCACAGAATAATCCGAGAAGGATATAAAATGGAATATTTCTCATTGTAAACATTTGAATTGAATTGCCAAATACGACAGAATCACCAAGAAAAAGGTATGATACAGCAGCAGCAGTGACTGCTGAAGTTAATAATGGCAATATTGATGTCATAGAGATATTGAAAAGGAGAATCTCCAGAGTGAATAGAATTCCAGCTAATGGAGCTTTAAAAATACCAGCAACAGCTCCAGCGGCTCCACATCCTAGAAGAATTGTCATATGTTTATATGATAGTCCAGTTATTCTAGCAATATTCGACCCTATTGCAGCTCCTGTATATACGATTGGGGCTTCTGCTCCAACAGAGCCTCCAAAACCGATAGTAACAGAACTTGCAGCTATTGATGTCCAAGTATTGTGGGATTTGATTTTTGATTCATTTTTTGAGACTGCTAAAAGTACCTTTGTTACTCCATGACCAATATTATCCTTCACCACATATTTTACAAAAAGGAGTGCAAGAAGCATTCCGACACCAGGATATAGTAAATAGAAAAAACTATCATAACCAGAGCTAAACCAACCTGTTAATAGAGAAGAAACAAAATGAATAGACTTTTTAAGGACTACAGCAGCCAATCCACTTAACATACCAGTAACGAAGGCAAGCAATATAAGTAGCTTATCTTCTTGAAGTTGTTTAATTTTATTGAAAATATAATTAGCAATTGAACAGATCCTTTTCATAGCACGAATATATAAAAAAAGGCTGAGTTTTAATCAGCCTTAAAGAATTCTATTCTTTATTCGTCGGACTCCTCTTCTTCTGAGAAGCTGCTTGATGTGTCATCATCTGGAAAATCATCCGGATCGTCGGCATCAATGTCACCTCCACCTCCAAACAGACCGTTTTCTGCATCCTCGTAGTCGTCTATCTTAACGTCAACCTTTACGAGATAAATCGCATCAGGAACTTCGAGAGAAACTGCATAGAAGAATGAACCATCCGGTTTATCTACTTTAATTATGTCGCCCATGTAGTCTGCGTAACCTCTTGGATATTTTTCCTTTAGAGCAGACAAAAGGTCTGGGCTTAGATTAGCATAGCTTATTACGGATCTCTTCTTGTTTTTACTAGAAGATGCTGAAGGTGTGGGTTTTGGGATATTCGTATTTTTCTCCATATTTAAAAAACAGTACTGATTGATTTGGGGCTGCAATTATAGTGCAATTTTTTCAAAATTATTAACTTTTTTAATTTTTCTTGTAAAAAAAACTTTTCTGTTGTTGTTTTTTCTTTAAGTCTTTCTCTACAAAAATGGATTTCAATGTTTTAGGATCTATTCCTGAATAAAACGCTACAGAAGATCTTGTCATCGGAGTTGGAGTAAAATCTTGTACTTGTTCTGTTCTAATATTCTTTAATACAGGATTTAATGCCAAACGCTTCATATCTTCTGAATTACAACCAGGATGGCTTGATATAAAATATGGAACTATTACGTGGTTTAACCTATTCGAAGTTGTAATCTTATCAAATTCAAATTTAAGCTTTTCAAATAGTTTAAAAGATGGCTTTCCCATTGCTTTGAGTACCCTCTCTTCGGTATGTTCCGGCGCAACTTTAAACCACCCAGATGTGTGTTTTTCAATTACCTCTTTAAGATATTTGTTTCCATCAGAATCTGTATAGCCATTTTCGTTTAAAAATAGATCATATCTAATTCCACTGCCAATGAAAAACTTTTTTATCCCTTTTATTTTAAGTATTTTATCATAAAGGTTTAACATGGGTGCATGTGAATTATCAAGATTTCTACAAAGATTTGGATATATACAACTCTCTCTTTTACATTTTTCACACTTAGTTAGATCCCGTCCTGCCATCTTATACATATTGGCTGTAGGGCCACCAACATCCGTTAGGACTCCATTAAAATCATCTTGAGAGCCAATTTGTTCAATTTCTTGTAAAACAGACTTCTCCGATCTTGAATAAACAAACTTACCTTGGTGAGCAGAGATTGTGCAAAAACTGCAAGCTCCAAAACATCCTCGATGTATGTTCACAGAGTTTTTTATCATCTCAAATGCAGGGATATGTTTTCCTTTGTATCTAGGATGAGGTTGTCGCGTGAAAGGAAGGTCGAAAAAAGAATCAGTCTCTTCTGTAGTTGGTAATGGAAATGGTGGGTTAACAATATTATATAGATTACCTACCTTCTCAACCAGTTTAAGAGGCTTAAGTATATTTGACTGATTTTCAATTATATTAAAATTTTCTACAAACTTGATTTTTACCTCACACTGCTGTTCATGTGAATGTAAGTAAATAGTGTCAACATCATTTTCAACTGGCTTATTTTTGCTCAAATACGCAACTTGAGGTACATGTTTAACAGAGTCTAGACTTTCGCCTGCAGACAGCATATCACTTATCATTAACATTGGGCGCTCCCCCATTCCGTAGACGAGAATATCAGCCTCTGACGATACAAGTACAGAAGGTAATAATTTATCTTGCCAATAATCATAATGCGTAAATCTTCTAAGCGAAGCCTCAATTCCTCCAATGACAACAGGAATTTCGGGATACAATTTTTTTAAAATTGTAGAGTAAATGCTAACAGCATAATCTGGTCTTTGCCCTGATTTTCCATCTGCTGTATATGCATCATTACTTCGAAGTCGTTTTCCAGCAGTATAATGGTTTACCATTGAATCCATTGCACCTGCACTGACTCCAAAGAAGAGTTTTGGTTTGCCTAATTTTTTAAAATCACGCAAATCATCTCTCCAATTTGGTTGTGGTACAATTGCTACTTTATATCCTGCTTTTTCTAAATACCTTCCAATCACAGCTGTTCCAAAGGACGGGTGATCAATATATGCATCTCCAGTAAAGAGAATTACATCAGCTTGTTCCCATCCAAGGGCATCCATCTCTTTTTTGGATGTCGGTAGAAATCTGCCATCATTATATGCCATTACATTCTTTCGGGAAGGGTTATTCCCAATATTCCCATGGCTTTTGTTAATACTTTAGCAATATTTGAAATTAAAACAAGTCTTTGAGACTTTATCTTACTATCCTCTTCTCTTAATATTGAAACTTCGTGATAATACTGGTTAAACTCTCTTGCTAAATCGTATGCATAATTTGCAACCAGTGCTGGAGAGTGTGCTTTTGCAGCCTCTTCAATCTTTTGAGGGAATGAATTCAATAATTTAATAATATCTCTCTCTTTTTCGTTTAACAGAGTATAAGTGATCTCTGCATTAAGACCTTGTTCCGAAGCTTTCCTTAAGATTGACTTAATTCTGGCATGTGTATATTGAATAAATGGACCAGTATTACCATTAAAGTCAATAGACTCTTTTGGATCAAACAACATTGTCTTTCTTGGATCAACTTTAATTATAAAATACTTAAGAGCTCCTAAGCCAAGTATTTCAAAAAGTTTATCCTGATCTTCTTTGCTCATGTTCTCTAATTTACCTAACTCCATAGAGGTCTCTCTTGCAGTATCAACCATATCCTGAACAAGATCATCTGCATCAACTACGGTACCTTCGCGAGACTTCATTTTGCCATGAGGAAGTTCTACCATTCCATAAGATAGATGGTATATAGAATCTGACCATTCAAAACCTAATTTTTTAAGGATTAGCTTAAGTACTTGAAAATGATAATTTTGCTCATTACCAACCACATAAATATGCTCATCAAGTTTAAATTCAGAGTAACGTTGGTGAGCTGTTCCTAAATCTTGGGTCATATACACAGAGGTTCCATCTGCTCTTAAGAGTAACTTTTCATCCAAGCCATCAGAACTTAAATCGCACCATACAGAACCATTCTCCTTTTTGAAAAACACACCTTTATCTAAACCAGAATTAACAAGAGCTTTTCCCAATAAATAAGTTTGAGACTCATAATATGTCTTTTCAAAATCGATTCCTAACCTTTTGTATGTTACATCAAATCCATCATAAACCCAAGAGTTCATCATTTTCCATAGCTCAACAGTCTCTGGATCACCTTGTTCCCATTTAACAAGCATCTCTTGAGCCTCTTTTAAGATTGTTGCACTTTTCTCTGCCTCTTCGTCCTCCATTCCTTGCGCCTTCAATGCATCAATCTCTTTTTTTAGCATATTATTAAATGCAACATAGTATTTACCTACCAAATGGTCACCTTTAATGCCTGAAGCTTCAGGAGTCTCTCCGTTTCCAGATTTTAGCCATGCCAACATAGATTTGCAGATATGGATACCCCTATCGTTTACAAGATTCACTTTTATTACATTGTGTCCATATGTCTGCAATAGTTTTGCAACAGACCAGCCTAAAAGATTATTTCTAATATGGCCCAGGTGTAATGGCTTATTTGTATTTGGAGATGAATACTCAACCATAATAGTCTTTCCGGTTGGTGATCCTTGACCAAAGTTTGGATTCAAATCAATCTCCGAAAAGCATTTAAGCCAATATTCAGATGAGAGTTTCAGATTTAAAAAACCTTTAACTACATTAAATGATTCAATCTCTTTACATGATTTTGAAATATATTCTCCTATCTCGTTTCCAGTTTGCTCTGGAGACTTTTTAGAAATCTTCAAAAGAGGAAACATTACTGCTGTAAAATCGCCTTCAAACTCCTTTCTTGTTGCTTGAATCTGAATATGCGAAGATTCCAATTCTACATTGTAAAGTGAATTAGCAGCTGCTAGTACCTGGTTTAAAATAAATAATTCGGGATTCATTATTTTCTATGTTTTTGAAAGTAAATGTTCATCTCCTTTTTCACTTTAGGAGATAAAAGTAATAATGTTATCATTGTAGGAATCGCCATAAGCGCATAAGCACTATCAATTATTCCTACAACCGCATCTAAAGAAATAACAGAGCCAACAATCAACATAACCAAAAAGAAATAGTTATAATAGTTTGCGTATTTAGCACCAAACAAAAAGTTTGTACACTTTACTCCGTAATATGAATATGAAAACATTGTTGAAAAGGCAAAGAATAGTACAATAAACATTAGTAGATAGTGCCCGATTCCTGGAATTGATGCTTCAAATGAATTCATAGCCATTTGAATTCCTTGAATTTGTGACACTTCGTATTGCCCATTAATTAAAACTGCCAACGCAGTTAATGTACACACTAAACCTGAGTCGATTGAAGGGCCAATCATTGCAACTAATCCTTCTCTGACTGGTTCACTGTTTTTAGAAGCACCATGCATCATTGATGCTGTTCCAACACCAGCTTCATTTACAAATGCAGCACGTCTTGCACCAATTACAATTGCAGAACCAGCTAAACCTCCAAGCCCAGCTTTAAATTCAAAAGCTCCACTGAAGATTGCGGAAAAGACATCTGGAATTACAGGTAAATTTGTGACTACAATATAAGCAACTAAAACAAAATACATTCCCACCATAGCAGGAACTACTCTTGCTGAAACTTTTGAAATTCTCTCGATTCCTCCCAGAACAACCGCAGATACAATTATTGTGATAATTACGCCTAAAATTAATCTCAGAGAAAAAGTATTTTCTATGCCTGCAGGAGTTGTGAAGACTGTTGTAATTGCCTCAGTTAACTGATTTGCCTGCATTAAGCAAAGAGTACCTATTAAGCCAAAAATTGAAAAGAAAATTGCCATCGGTTTCCACTTTTTACCAAGACCCTCAGTAATCATATACATTGGCCCACCCTGAAGTACACCAGCCGAATCTTTTCCTTTATACATTATAGTTAATGTTCCCTCAAAAAATTTTGTAGCCATTCCAACTACCGCACTTACCCACATCCAAAAAATTGCTCCAGGACCTCCCATTGTAATTGCTACAGCCACCCCAGATATATTACCCATTCCAACAGTTGCTGCTATAGCACTTGTCAATGCTTCAAATGAACTAATCTGGCCAGGCGCGTCATTATCTTTTGCCTTTAAAGATTTTAGAGCACTTATATAGTATCTAAATGGAACAAATCCAGAATAAATAAGAAAGTACAGACCACCTCCAATTAATAATAAGAAAAGAGGCATACCCCAGATCCAGTTACTGAAGCTAACTATGCCATCGCCCATTGATTGCCAGATACTTTCCATTTGTTACATTTTTTTTGTTAGGTTAAGGCTGCAAAGATAAAAAAAGAGTGCCACATAAGCAGCACTCTTCCTAAATATTAAGATTTGAAATCTATTTTAAACCTCTGTTAGCTAACAAGGCATCAATACCCGGTTGTTTACCTCTAAAGTTTACATATAAATTCATAGCTTCATCTTGTCCAGCTCTTTCTAAAATCTCTTTTCTAAATTTAGTAGCTGTCTCTTTATCAAAGATATTGCCTTTTTCAACAAAAGCTTGGTAAGCATCACTATCTAATACCTCTGCCCAAATATATGAGTAGTAACCTGCTGTATAACCACCAGTAAATGTATGTTGGAAATATGTACTTCTGTATCTTGGTGGTATTTGTGAAATTAATCCTCTATCACCTAATGTTTTTGCTTCAAACGCTATAACATCCAGGTTTGCAGGAATCTCTTTCATAATATGGTAATCCATATCAAGTAATGAAGCTGCAAGATATTCTGTTGTAGCAAAGCCTTGTCCATATTTTCCAGCTTTAATCATTTTATCTACTAGTTCTTGAGGGATAACTTCACCTGTTTCGAAGTGTTTAGCATATACCTTAAGAACTTGTGGTTCAAATGCCCAATGCTCCATAATTTGTGATGGAAGCTCTACAAAGTCTCTAACATATCCACCAACACCTTGGTAATGTACATTTTTCAACAAACTAGCTAATGCATGTCCAAATTCGTGGAACATTGTCTCTGCTTCATCAATACTTAATAATGCTGGTTTGTCCCCTACTGGGCGAGTAAAATTGCCAACAATTGTAACAAGTGGAGCTACTCTTACACCATCTTTATATTTTTGAGAACGGAAACCACTGCACCATGCACCGCTTCTCTTTTCGCCTGGACGAGAAAACATATCGAAGAACAAAACTCCTAAATGTGAGCCATCAGCATCTTTACATTCAAAAGCTACAGCTTCTGGATGAGGAAGTGGAACATTTTCCAATTGAGTAAATGTAATTCCAAATAGTTGATTTGCAACATAAAAAATACCTTCTCTTACATTTTCTAATTTAAAATATGGTCTAAGTAGATTATCGTTTAGTTCAAATTTCTTATTCATTGCTTTTTCGAAATAGAATCTCCAGTCAGCAGCTTCTAGTTCGAAGTTTCCACCCTCTTCTTTGATAATTGCTCTCATATCATCAGCCTCTCTCTTAGCAGAAGCTAAAGCAGGCTTCCAAAGCTTGTTCAAAAGATCATAAACAGCTTCAGGAGTTTTTGCCATTCTTGTCTCTAATTGGAATTGAGCAAAATTCTCATAGCCCATTAAGTGAGCTTTCTTTAGTCTTAAATCAAGAAGTTTTTTGATTACCTCTTTATTGTCTTGTTCGTTATTATTATTACAACGATTTAGATACGCTTCAAGAATCTTTTTTCTAAGATCTCTATTTTCTGATTGTTGTAAGAACGGCATTACGCTTGGATTGTCAAGACCAAATACCCATTTACCTTTTAAAGTGCTGTCTTTTTCTGCTCTTTTAGCAGCAGCAGCTATTGTATTTTCTGAAAGACCTTTTAAATCTTCTTCTTTTTCAATAACCAATTTGAATGCATCAGTCTCTTTTAGTAAATTTTGACCAAATGCTAAATGAAGAGCAGAGATCTCTTCGTCAATTTTCTTTAGCTCCTCTTTTTTATCTGCTGGAAGATCAGCTCCATTTCTAACGAAGTCTTTGTAAGTTTCAGTTAAAAGTCGCATTTGTTCTGCATCAAGTTTCAAAGAGTCTCTTTTTTCGTAAACTGCTTTGATTCTTTTAAACAGACCTTCATTCAGCTCAATTTCACTTGAATGTTTACTTGTTAAAGGAGATAACTCTTTAGCCAACGCTAGAATATCTGGATTTGAAGCAACACCGCTTACGCTGCCAAATACCGAAGATACTCTATCTAGGAGTTCTCCTGAATTATCGTATGCAACGATAGTGTTTTCGAATGTAGGTGCTTCTGGATTGTTAACTATCGAGTCAATTTCTGCTTTATGTTGCGACATCGCTTCAACAAATGCAGGCATAAAATGCTCTGTCTTGATTGATTCAAATGGAGGAATCTGAAATGGAGTATCCCATTCGGCTAGAAGAGGATTGTCCACCTGCTTCTTTTCGCCGCAAGATGTCATAATGGCACCAAATGCAGCCATAATTAAAATTAGTTTTTTCATTTTTGATTATAGAGTTTAAGTGTAGATTATCCTAAGTAAGATTTTAGGAGTTTGCTTCTGGCACTGTGACGCAGTCTTCTGATTGCTTTCTCTTTAATCTGACGCACACGCTCTCTTGTTAAACCAAAGTACTCTCCAATCTCTTCAAGGGTCATTTCGCTTGTACCTATTCCAAAGAAATACTTTACAATATCTCTCTCTCTTTCTGTCAATGTTGATAATGCTCTTTCAATCTCTTTATTAAGGGATTCATTTACCAAACCTCTATCAGCATTAGGAGAATCACTATTCACCAAAACATCTAATAGATTATTATCTTCACCATCGACAAACGGAGCATCAACAGAGACATGTCTTCCTGAAACACGTAACGTATCAGCAATTTTTTCTCTTGGAATATCAAGAATATCCGCCAACTCTTCTGGCGAAGGCATTCTTTCATTCTCTTGTTCAAATTTTGACAAGGCTTTATTTATCTTGTTAAGAGAACCTACTTGGTTGAGTGGTAATCTTACAATTCTGGATTGCTCAGCAAGAGCCTGGAGAATTGACTGACGTATCCACCACACCGCATAAGAGATAAATTTGAAACCTCTTGTCTCATCAAACTTTTCTGCAGCTTTGATCAAACCTAGATTTCCTTCATTAATTAAATCGGGAAGACTAAGACCTTGATTTTGATACTGCTTAGCTACTGAAACAACGAATCTCAGGTTGGCCCTGGTAAGTTTTTCCAGAGCCTCCTGATCTCCTTTTCTTATTCTCTGTGCTAATTCTACTTCATCTTCTACTGTAATCAGTTCTTCTCTACCAATCTCTTGTAGATACTTGTCCAGAGACGCACTCTCTCTGTTTGTAATTGATTTGGTTATCTTAAGCTGTCTCATGTATGTCTAATATCCGGCAAAGATATGAATTTTAGTCCAAGGTACAAAATACTAGAGACCCATGCCATAATACACAACAGAACCATCCGGATAAACACCTTCAATTAAAACCGATCTTCTGCTCTTTTGGAACACAGACTTTACCTCTTGCACACTCTTTACTGGGATTTGGTTTATATGAGTTATGATAAAGCCTTTTTTTATACCTGCAGTTAAAAACTTACCATTCTCTACAGACATAACCTCTACACCAAATCTCAAACCTAATTTTTCTAAAGTTGTCTTTTGTGCCTCACTCAGTTTTGCTCCAAAAACAATAGCTGTTGCCGATTGTCCATCATTTATTACGGCTACTTCACTAGTCTCGCTCTGTAATACAACCGGAAGATTAATTTGTTTACCATTTCTAGAAATTTGAACAGAAATTTTATCCTTAGGTCTATATTTACTAATCTGTTCTTGCACTTCAGGCGCTGAATTTATCGTTATTCCGTTTACCGACAATAATACATCTCCAGCTTTTATTCCAGCTTTCTCAGCAGCACTTGAAGACCTTACATCTGCAATCAATACACCCTTGACATCATTTAAATTGTTCTCTTTGGCAACTTCACTATCGATCTCCTGCATTGTTATTCCCATAATTGCTCTTTGGACTTTACCAAAATCAATAATATCTTCGACTACTTTTTTTGCAATTGTTGTCGGAACTGCGAATGAATAGCCAGTATATGAGCCTGTTCTAGAAGCAATTGCAGTATTAATTCCAACTAGTTCTCCTTTTGTATTCACTAGTGCACCGCCACTATTACCAGGGTTAACAGCAGCGTCTGTCTGAATAAATGCCTCTATTTTAAACTCGCCATCCATCGAAGGTATACTTCTGGCCTTTGCACTTACAATACCAGCAGTAACTGTTGACCTTAGGTTATATGGATTTCCGATCGCTAACACCCACTCTCCAAGCCTTAAAGAGTCAGAATTTCCAAATGTTAAAAATGGCAGATTTTTCTCTTCAACTTTTATCAAAGCAATGTCGGTTGCTTCATCGGAGCCAATCAATTTTGCTTTGTATGATTTATTATTATCAAGTGTTACTTTTATTTCATCGGCACCATCTATAACATGGTTATTTGTAATAATATAGCCATCACTTGTAATAATTACTCCTGACCCTGCCCCAATTTGTTCTCTTGGCATATTATTAGGGGCACCTCCATATCCAAAAAAGAAATCAAAAAGAGAATAGGAGTTTTCGACTCCTCTCTTCACAACCTTTACGTGCACAACAGCTTTAACGGAATTCTCTGCAGCAAAGGTAAAGTCGGGATAAGATTGAGAGTTGTACGAAACTCTTTGAATTGGAGTAGTTTCCGAATCAGAAAAATACTTTGTAGAGGCTGAATAAGACAGTTTACCAACAGTGTAAGCTGTCGCAGCACTCACTAAAACAGAAATAAGTACTATTAAATATGTCCTTTTCATAACTTTATAAATTATTTTTATCGATTTCAAAAAATCAAATTATATGCCATAACGTATTTTTTTTATCTTTGTAAAAAATATACACATTTATGAAATTCGTAGTTTCAAGTACAGAACTTTTAGCAAGACTGTTGTCAGTTTCAAAGGTAATTTCTTCTAAAAACACACTTCCAATCTTGGATAATTTCTTATTTATCCTAAAAGACGGAAATTTGACTATCACTGCATCTGATCTGGAGACTACTCTCAAAACAAGTTTGGCTATTGAGAATGTTTCGGAAGAGGGCGAGATAACTATTCCTGCGAAATTATTAGTTGATTCTCTAAAAGAATTTGCAGATATACCACTGGAATTCAAAACAGTAGAAAACAGTTCAATCATTGAAATAACATGGGCTAGTGGTAATTCCCAACTTCCATATACACCAGCTGATGATTATCCTGCTATTCAAGAGTTATCAGACATTCAGACCAAGATGACAGTACAAAGTACTACACTTTTAGAAGGAATTAACAGAACTCTTTATGCGACAGCAGAAGAGGAGTTAAGACCTGTGATGAATGGAGTTTTCTTTGATATTGACACAGAAAATTCAACCATGGTAGCTTCGGATGCCCATAAGCTTGTTTGCTACACTCGTCATGACATTAAATCTGACAATAAGTCATCTTTTATTCTGCCAAAGAAACCTGCCGCAATTTTAAAAAATATTCTTGCAAAGGTAGATGAACCAGTTAATGTTAAATTCGATACCAAAAATGCCTATTTTGAATTTGATTCATTTGTTTTAGTTTGCAGACTTGTAGAAGGAAATTATCCTGCATACAAATCGGTAATACCAAAAAATAACACTAACAAACTTTTAATTAATAGACAAGATCTTCTTAACTCTACTAGAAGAGTGGCTGTGTGCTCAAATCAAGCTAGCAGTCAGGTTAAGTTAAAACTCACCTATAATCAATTAGTTATTTCTGCTCAAGATTTAGATTTCTCAATTTCTGCAAATGAAAGACTTGTTTGCCAATATGAAGGAGACAATATGGAGATTGGTTTTAAATCTACATTCTTGATAGAGATCTTGAGTAATTTACCATACAATGAAATTTGCATGGAATTATCTGATCCAACAAGAGCGGCATTGATTGTACCGGCAGGACAGACTGATCCAAATGAAGAGATTCTGGCTCTTATCATGCCAATGATGGTAAGTGCATAATTCACAATTGTTATCATGTTACTAAACCTTAAAAACCCTATGCTCTTTTTTGATATCGAGAGCACTGGGCTAAATGTTGCTACAGACAGAATCGTTGAGATATCTGCTGTAAAGGTACACCCGAATGGGGACCAAGAGATCAAGACTAGAAGAATAAATCCTACAATTCCTATATCGGAAGAGGCATTTAGAGTACATGGCATTTCAAATGCAGATGTAGCTGATTGTCCTACTTTTAAAGAGATTGCAAAGAGCCTTTCAATTTGGATGGCTGGGTGTGATTTTGCTGGATATAACTCTACCAAATTCGATATCCCACTTCTTGCCGAAGAGTTCTTAAGAGCAGGCGTTGAGTTTGATTTTCGCAAAAGAAAACTTGTCGACGTTCAAAATATATTCCATAAAATGGAACAAAGAACATTGAGTGCTGCTTACAAGTTCTACTGCAACAAAGAGTTGGAAAATGCTCACTCAGCAGAGGCCGATACGTTAGCTACATATGAAATATTAATGTCACAGCTTGACAAATATGAAGAACTTAAAAACGATGTTGCCTTTTTAGCCGAGTTTTCTACTAAAAATAAGAATCTTGACTACGCTGGAAGAATTATTCTGGATGAAAAAGATGTTCCTATTTTCAATTTCGGCAAACACAAAGGAAAAAGTGTAGAGATCGTTCTAAAGTCTGACCCAAGCTATTATGCATGGATGATGAATGGCGATTTTACATTAGATACAAAGAAAGTACTAACAGAGTTAAAGTTAAAATATTCTCTCTTTTAATGAATATATTTGTTACAAATACAACAAATAGTGACTTTTATCTAAAACCAGACAGCTCTCTTGTAAAAGAGAGCTTCGATTTTTACAGACCTGATGATGCGCAAATATTACAACTTTCTGTTTGTGTTGCATTTAAAAGCATCAGGTCTGCAAAGTTTATTAATAAAAAATTTGCTAATCGAGTTTACGAAACTTTTACCCCTAGTATAATTATTTACCCTAAATTTAGTGGGACTGAAGATACTAACAGATCAATTTTTAAAGAGTTAGCTTTTGATAAAACATTTGTAACTTCCAATGAATCATTCAAAATAGAGGATTTCGAGCAACAGAACAATCTTGAAATACTGGTAAATGGGGCAATTCAATCCAAAATCGAGATAAACAATAATTTCTTAGAAGAATTAACATCTACCGTTGATCAATCAATCGAAAACATCTCAAAATATTGTTCTATTAAAACAGGAGACTATATAGCTATAGAACTGAATATAGATAAATTAGAGATTAGTAACAGCTCCAAAATTGAATTAAGGGTTTCTCAGAAAAACTTTTACCTATCTTTTAATATTCTTTGAGCTGCAGAATAACCTGCAAGAGCTCCTGTTGAAAATGCTATTTGCAAATTATAACCTCCAGTGTCCGCATCAAGATCGATAATTTCTCCTGCAAAAAATAAATTATTAATAATTCTTGAAACAAGTGATTTAGATATAATTTCGTCAGTCGAAATGCCTCCTGCAGTAATTACACATCTTTCAAAACCAGTATAATCGACAATTTCTAGCCTCCACTTTTTTGAGGCAGATACGATTCTTTTTACAACATAATCATCATGTTCAGTGACTCTTTTCATTAAGTCAAATGAATTCATTGCGGCAAATGGTGTAATTAATTGTCTTGGAAAAATCATTGCAAACACATCATAAATCTTCATCGAACCTTTTTCTTTGATCTCTTTATTGATCCTCGAAATTAATTGGTCGTGTGTTACTCCTGGTTTAAGGTCTAAATCGACATATACTTTGTTGTTATTTACAAGTGCTTTTACTGCTTTTCGGCTTAAACGGAAACCTAGTGCGCCTTCAAATCCATTGTCAGTAAATTCACATTCACCTAATTCAGTTTGAACTAAATCATTAACCACATATAATGATGCTGTGATATTTTTCAAATTTAGACCCTTTAGCTCATGGTCATAGCTTTTTGGCATAAGTGCTGTGAGCGAAGGCAATGGGGTTACAACTGTGTGACCTAACTTTTGAGCAATATTATATCCATCTCCTGTAGAACCAGTTAAAGGATAGGATAATCCGCCTGTAGCAACTATCAATGATTCGCACAATATTTCTCTTTCTACTCCTTTGATATCTACAACGATCACTGAACGAACTGTTGTATCTTTTACAATAACATCTTGAATTTCTGTATTATAAATAACATCAACACCCAATTTTAAAATATGATCCGTGAGCTTTTCAACAACATCCTGCGCTCTACCACTCTCAGGGAATACTCGATCACCTCTTTCTATAACTGTTGGAACACCAATTTGATGAAAAAAATCAATTGTTGCTGTATTTGAAAAAAAATAGAATGCCGATTTGAAAAAATTAGCTTTTGGATGAATATGCTTAGAAAATTCTTGCCACGGTTTCGTATTTGTAATATTACAACGGCCTTTACCTGTGATTCTTATTTTTCTACCGCACCTCTCCTTCTTCTCTAACAATAGAACCGAGACACCTAACTTAGCAGCTTGTGCAGCAGCAACTAATCCAGCGGCACCAGCCCCTGCTATTACAACATCATAACTCTTCATTCTGCAAAGTAAGTTAAAAATTAGTAGATTTGCTTTATAAAATATGATTATGCATAAAAGATTCGTTTTATTTGCCTTAGTTGCAATTTTCACAATTTCCTGCAATTCACAAACATCAGACATCAACAAATTAAACAGCTGTGAATATGCAAGTTATTTCAATATTAAACGCTCTGGAGATACTTCAATTATCGAAGTAACAGAGAGTTGGGCTGAAGAGAATAAAAAAACTACAGAATATTCATTTAGCCAACCGCTCAGACGAGTTGTTTGCATGTCTACAAGCCATTTAGCATACATTATAGCTCTAGGAGAAAGAGAGTCAGTTGTTGGTATATCTGGAGGAGAATATATCTCTGATTCTTTGATCAGAAGAAGAGTTGCCTCTGGTGAAATTTCTGATATTGGATATGAAGGCTCATTAAATTATGAAAAACTAATTTCTTTAAAACCAGATATTGTTTTTACATATGGTATCAATGGAGAAAACAATTTATACATAGATCGTTTGCGACAATATGGAATAAAAGTAATGGTGCTTGGAGACTATCTTGAAGAGCATCCATTAGGAAAATTAGAGTATCTTAAATTATTTGGTGAACTTTTTAGATGCAGACAAAAGGCAGACTCATTATACGAGGCCAGACGAGATAAATACGAAAAAATCAAAGCAAAGGCAGCTGAATTCAAGGTTAAACCTTTAGTATTATTAAATGCTCCATGGAAAGAGGTTTGGTATGTGCCTGGGGAAGAAAATTATATAAGTGTGCTTATTAATGATGCGGGAGGAGAAGTCGCTGGAGCAAGGCCTAATGAAAGCAGATCATATCCAAGTAATACCGAGCAAGTATTTAAAATTGCAATGGAGGCTGATTTTTGGTTGAACCCAAATAGTTTTTCAACACTAAAAGAGCTAGAGGATTCTAACCCACTTTTTAAATCAATTCCATCTTTAAAACAAAATAAAGTGTTCAATAATAATAAACGAAAAACACCTGGTGGAGGAAGTGATTTTTGGGAGACAGGAGTTGTTGAACCAGACGAAATACTTGAAGATTTAATAAATATCCTTCATGGAGACGCGAAACCTGATAGTCTGAAATACTATGTAAAACTCTAGTTAGAAGGCAACAATGATTTCATCTTAAAATAACAGAGGCTGACAAAACTAAATTGTCAGCCTCTATTTATATGCTTTTAATGAATTAAAAACAATTAAAGAATTTATGAGACTATTCGTAAATCTTTGGTTGCTCTTGACCAGAAATTACAGCTAAGCCATTCATTGCAAGAGCAGCCATCTCATCCTCACCTGGGTAAATAAACACAGGAGCAATTGATTTAACATACTCTTCTACAATATCCATCAACTCTTTATTATAGGCAATACCTCCAGTAATTAATATACCATCTACTTTGCCTTTAAGAACTACAGACATCGCACCAATAGCTTTTGCTAAATTATACGCAAATGCATCTGAGATTTTCTTAAATTTCTCGTCACCCTCTTTTACTTTATTCTCTACGTCATGGAAAGAGTTAGTGCCAAGATGAGCAACTAAACCACCTTCTCCCAAGATCATCTTCTTCACTTGAGCTAAAGTATACTCACCAGAGAAACAAAGTTGAGCAAGAGCCATTGCAGGTAAGGTTCCAGCTCTCTCAGGAGAGAATGGACCTTCTCCATCAAGTGCATTGTTTACATCAACTACAGCACCTTGTCTATGCGCACCGACAGAAACACCTCCACCTAAGTGAGCAACAACTAGGTTCAACTCTTCATATTTCTTGTTTTGCTTTGCAGCGTGCATCTTAGCAATAGCCTTTTGATTTAATGCATGGAAAATGGATCTTCTTTCGAATAGTGGATGACCACTAATTCTAGCAATGTCATCCATTTCGTCAACAACAACCGGATCAGCTATGTATGCTTTACATCCAGCTTCTGTTGCTAGATTTGAAGCAATAAGCCCTCCTAGGTTGCTAGCATGCTCTCCCCTCTTAGACTCAAGCAAATCTTTTTTCATTGCATCATTTACTTCGTAAACACCAGATTTAATTGGCTTTAGAAGTCCTCCCCTTCCAACAATAACTGCAAGGCTTTTAAGATCGATATTATTTTCTTTTAAGAAATTAACAATGGCCTCTTTTCGGAACTCATACTGGTCTGCAATTTTTTCGAATTTTGCAATTTCATCATTTGGATGCTGCAAGCTCTTTGAAATTACAAGCTTCCTGTCGTCAAACACCGCAATCTTTGTCGATGTCGAACCTGGATTTATGGTTAAAATAAGGCTCATAATTCTTTATTTTGCTGTTAATGCCGCTAAGGCGATTGAGTTTAATTTTGTATCAATACTGTCTGCTCTGCTAGATAAAACGCATGGCGCTTTTGCACCTGCTACAATAGCTGCTTGTCTTGTATCTAAGCACAACTGAGTATTAGTTTTATAGAAAACATTTGCTGATTCAAGATTAGGAAAAACAAGACAATCTGCATCACCAACAACTGGACTAACTAATTTTTTAACAGCAGCTGCCTCTGATGATAAAGCAACATCTAATGCAAGTGGTCCATCAACAATACAACCAGAAATCTGACCTCTATCTGCCATCTTAGAGATGATAGCAGCATCTACACATGCAGGCATACCAGGAAGCATTTGCTCAGTTGCTGTTACAATTGCAACTTTAGGTTTTGCGATTCCAATAGCTTGAGCTGTACGAACAAGGTAGTTTGTGATTGCAATTTTTTGGTTCAAATCTGGTGCAGGAATAACTGCAATATCTCCTATTACAAGAAGCTTGTGATATTGAGGATTAGAGAGAACAGTTACGTGGCTCAAAACAGCCTTTGGAGGCAATAAACCTTTCTCTTTATTCAAAATTGCTCTCATGTACTTATCAGTACTACAAAGACCTTTCATTAAAATATCACCTTCACCGGCGTTAATAAGATCTACAGCCATTGATACTGAACGAATTTCGTCGTCATTTGGAACAATTCTGAAGATTGATGGATCGATGTTCTCTTGAGCACACACTTGACGAATCATTCTTTCGTCACCAACTAGAGTTGCATCAACAATCCCTGCTTCTACAGCTAACTTAGCAGCGTTAATTGTGTGGTCATCTACTGCCCACGCTGCAACAAGTCTTTTTCTTGGTTTTGATCTTAATTTTTCAAAAATTTGTTCGAAACTTGTAATCATATATCTATTGTTTATTTTTTATTATTTAGCTAGATTCATTGTATCTCTTGCAATTACAAGCTCTTCATTAGTTGTAACTGTTGCCATAATTACTTTTGAGCCAGGTTTAGTTAAGATAACATCCTTGCCTCTGACACCTTTGTTAGCATCTGGATTGAAATCCATTCCTAAGTATGAAAGGTTATTACCTACTCGCTCTCTGATTACAGGGTCATTCTCTCCAATGCCACCAGTAAACACTACTAGATCAAGTCCATTCATTGCTGCTGCATAAGCTCCAATGTATTTTAGAACTCTGTAATATAGCATATCTAATGCTAGTTGCGCTCTGTGGTCACCAGCAGCTGCTGCATCTTCGATGTCTCTAGCGTCAGAAGATTTACCGTAAATACCAAGGAATCCACTCTTCTTATTTAAAACAGAGTTAATTCCGGCTGCATCAAGACCCTCTTTTTCTTGAATAAAGGTTACGATTCCTGCATCAATGTCTCCACATCTTGTTCCCATAACAACTCCCTCTAATGGAGTAAATCCCATAGATGTATCAACAGATTTTCCATTACATACAGCTGTAATAGATCCACCATTTCCTAAATGGCATGTAACAACTTTAGCTTTATTAAAGTCTAATCCAGCAAGATCACACGCTTTTTTTGCTACAAATTTGTGACTTGTGCCATGGAATCCATATCTGCGAATTTTATATGTTGTATAATATTCATAAGGAAGTGCATACATGAAAGCATGTTCCGGCATAGTTTGATGGAAAGATGTATCAAACACTGCAACTTGAGGTACTGATGGGAGTAATGTAAAGATTGCATTAATACCAAGCAAGTTCGCTGGGTTATGCAAAGGTGCTAATTCGCAGCATTTCTCAATTCCTGCTACAACATCTTTGTCAATAAGTTTACTTGCAGTAAAGTATTCACCACCATGAGCAACTCTGTGACCTACTGCCTCAATTTCTGACAAGCTTTTAAGGACACCATTGTCCTTGTCAGTAAGAATTTCGAGAACCATTTTTATCCCTTCTGTATGATTTGGAATAGGCTTCTCTGTTTCAAATTTTGGTCTGCCCTCTACTCTGTGCGACAAGACTCCTGTCTCAAGACCTATTCTCTCTACAATTCCTTTTGCTAGAAGAGTGAAATCCGATTCTGTTCTCATATCCAGAACCTGATACTTTAGGGAAGAGCTCCCGCAATTCAATACTAAAACGATCATAAATAATTAAAATTAAAGATTTGCTATAAAAGAGTTAAAAAAGTTTACAAATGTACGAAAAATATGCTGTTGTTTTGAAATTTTATAATAAATTTACACTTTCTGTTAATAATTATTGCTAGGTAGGTATGAGGAGGGAGATCGAAAGTAATCATTGTCGCATATTGCATAAATCACAACTATGGCCCTATGTTTTGTCATTCGTTGCTGGAATTTTACTTGAGTACTTTCTAAAAATAAAAACAGACCGGATATTGCTTTTAACAATGCCGGCTTTATTAATATCACTTCTCATTTACTATTTCGGATACACCTTATTCACAAATATAAGAAAAACATCGCTTATAATCTATTTGATTACTAGTTTTTCCACGGGATTGTTAACGATGTCTGTGTACAATGAAAACGACTCCCTTTTAACAAAAATTGAGCGCGAATATAGCAAAAAACAGGCTATTTATATCATCCCAACTCAAAAAGGATCCCCACTAGCAGATAAAATTCAGTTTAAAACCCAAGATAATCATTGGGGAATCAAGTATGTCAGTATAAAAACTGATTCTCAAAAATCTTTATTCGAACCATTGGATACTCTATTTATAAAAAGGTGCTATATAAATAACGGATTATTGTTCTGTAGAAGTAATGAATTAATTGTCAAAACTCATAAAAATGTCAATCTATTTAATAGAGCTTATTTATTAAAAACCAAACATATAGATTTGCTACAAAAATCATTTGCTGACAGTGTTAATTTTGGAGTCTATCTTGCCTTAATCTACGGAGACAAGAGTCTGCTCGACAAAGGGGTTAGAATTAACTTTTCGAATTGCGGGATTATGCATCTGCTAGCGGTAAGTGGATTGCATGTTGGGTATATTTTCACTGCAATAACATGGTTATTAATTCCACTTGGTAATTATAAATTATCTAGAATCATAAAGGCATTAATAATATGCCTGGTTGTAATATACTACACCTTTTTGACAGGAATGACTCCTTCTGTTATTAGATCGGCGATTATGATTATTTTGTTTACAGTTATCAAAGAGAGTACAAGAGATTGCAATACATTTAATAATCTTATAATATGCGCCTTCATAACATTAATATTCAATCCTCTCTCATCTGTTGATCTTGGTTTTATTCTATCTTATGTTTCCGTCCTTTCAATCGTCTTTATATTTCCATATTTTAAGCAAATGTTATCTGTAAAAAGTAAAATCATAAATTACTTATGGAGTTCAATAAGCATTACAATTGCTTGTCAAATAGGAACATTTGCAATAACATCGCTTGTCTTTAAACAGTTCCCAACCTATTTTCTTATTAGTAATCTTTTCACAGTTCCCTTAACTGCAATAATTGTATTTACTGCAGTATTTACACCAGTATTTATGATTAATGGCACACTATTGTCAGCTGCTATAAAGTTAAACGAAACACTAATTGAAGTGCTATTATGGGTAACTGAAAACATTTCTTCGTTGCCTTATGCTTCAGTTAAAATCGGAGTAAATCATGGCCAATCACTCTCAATTATGATTGTGATTTTTTGTCTGTTTTTTATAGAAAATAGAGTATATAAATACTATGGATTAGCTGGTGGAGTATTTAGTTTGCTAGTGTGCTCGCTATAACTGCAACAGATGCTACAGCCAACGCTATACCAGTCCATTGACGTTTCGTGAATGTCTCTTTAAAAAATAGATATCCTACTATAGTTGTAAGAATTACAACCGATGCATTCAGGACAGGAAATACGATAGAGCCGCCCATTCTTTCAACGTTAATCAATAACATTTTTGATCCCATATAGTTAAAGGAGCCTAAAGCTGAGCCATAAAGAAGAACAGAGAATTTAATCTTAGATCCTTTCAATGCGTCAGCTATCACTAAAATAACACTCAGAAAAAAGGCAGTGCCAAAGATTAATAGCAAGAATACAGATTTCTGATTTTGGCCAGAGAGTATGAATTTATTTACCACTTCCATCGAAGTGTCAGTGAATCCAGATGCAAAAAACACAGAAATTGGCAAGAGTAAAGCAGCAATACCAATGCTTTTATTTCTATTATTTGATTTTGAATAAAAGATAAAATAAAAAGCAAAAATACAGATAGCAACACCAATTAGTTTATTCAATGCAGAATTAGTCTGCCCAAGAAAAAAATAGCCTATGATAACGGGTATTATTAGTGATGTTTTATTTAGAACCGTTGTAATACCAATTCCTACTTTTTGAGTAGATGCAAACATAAGCAGGAAGTTTAAGATGAAAAACGAACCAATAATAATTCCAGAAAATGATACGAGCCAGCTTGCCTGATAAATTGTATCAATTACCGAAGAATTACACTCAAAATAGCTAATGACTGTAGCAATGAGATAGTTAACTGAAAGAATTTGATATGTGTTTTGTTTATTATGATTGCTTAACTTTATTGTAACAAAAATTCCCACAACAAATAAGACGTGAATAATCAGAAGAATAGCGTTTTCCATCAACAATTGTTAATTAATTTAGTACAAAGATAAATCTAAATTTGTATACATTTGTGTCCGTCTTAAAATTAACTAAATTATAATATGGGCGGACTTTTCGGAGTAATCTCCAAAAAACGGTGTATCACCGATCTTTTTTATGGAACAGATTATCATTCTCACCTTGGAACTCGCAGAGGCGGAATGGTAACATTCAATCAAAACAAATCCTTTTCCAGATCTATTCACAATCTTGAGAACTCGTACTTTAGATCAAAATTTGAGTTAGATCTTCCTAAATTTGATGGTAATTCTGGATTAGGAGTGATTAGTGACACTGATCCTCAACCAATTATTATTAACTCACATCTTGGCAAATATGCCCTGACGACTGTAGGAAAGATTAACAACATTTCTCAATTAGAAAATGAATTAATTGCAAAAGGGAGAACTTTCACCGAATTAAGCTCGGGGCAAACGAATCCAACTGAGCTTGCTGCACTTATAATTTCTGAGGGAAAAACATTTACTGAGGGGATTAAAATTTTTCAAAACAGCATCAAAGGTTCGTGTACTTTGATGATCTTGACTGAAGATGGAATTATTGCTGCAAGAGATAAATACGGTAGAACACCTCTAGTGATAGGAAAAAAAGAGGGCGCATACGCAATTGCATCTGAGACTTGTAGTTTTGCAAATCTAGAGTATGAGGAGGAGTATTATATCGGGCCAGGTGAGATTGTTAAAATTACGGCTGAAGGATATGAGCAGTTGTGCAAACCCGAAGAAAAAATGCAGATATGCTCATTTTTATGGATTTACTATGGATATCCTACAAGTACATATGAAAAAATCAATGTAGATGATGTTCGTTATGGAATTGGATATGAGATGGGACAAAATGATGAAACAGAACTTGATGTATCATCTGCAATTCCAGATTCAGGAACGGGTATGGCAATCGGATTTGCGCATGGAAAAAGAATTCCATACAGATGTGCTGTAGTAAAATATACACCAACATGGCCCAGAAGCTTTATGCCAGCTGACCAATCTATTAGAGATCTCGTTGCAAAGATGAAGCTTATTCCAAACAAAAGTCTTTTGAGAGAAAAGAGAATTGCTTTTTGTGATGACTCTATTGTTAGGGGAACACAGCTAAGAGACAATGTTGAGGTTCTTTATGGTTATGGAGCAAAAGAGGTCCATATTCGTATCAGCTGCCCACCTTTAGTATATCCTTGTTCATTTTTAAATTTTTCTGCTTCAAAATCTCCTCTAGAACTGATTACCAGAAGATATATTCAAGAAAAAGAGGGCTCTCACGATAAAAATCTTGGAAAATATGTTCAAGCAAATTCGCCTGAATATGCAAGCATGGTAAAATACATCAAAGAGGAGCTGAAACTTGCTAGCTTAAAGTTCAATAGCATTGATACAATTGTTAAATCGATAGGACTTCCTAAAGAGAAAATCTGTACTCACTGTTTTGACGGATCTAGCTTCGGAGAGTAACAATTTTTAAGAAAAATTTGGTTTTTTCTTATTTTTAATTATCTTTGTAAGGTATAAATTAAACATTTACTTACTTTTTATTTAACTGTTCCATGAACATTTTTGTTTCAAGTTTAAGTTTCCGCGCTAAAAAGGAAGATTTAGCCGAACTTTTCACACCTTATGGAGAAGTAGCTTCTGCCAGAATTATTATCAACCGTGACACCCGTCGTTCGAAAGGATACGGTTTTGTTGAAATGCCGAATGATGCTGAGGGCAATGCTGCAATTGCAGCTCTCAACGGATCTGAGCACATGGGTCGTACTATTAATGTTGCTGTAGCTAATGATCGCCCGGCAAGAGAAGAATAATCTCTTAATAGTATAAAATTCAAAGAGGCTGTCAAAAATTTGACAGCCTCTTTTTCATTTCCTATGGCTATATGTTATCGAACAATTTTAATCTCATTCAGAATGTTGTCTGCTCCTGCCAATTTATCTAAAATAAATAAAACATAGCGAATATCCAGTGTTATATTACGACATACTTTAGGATCAAACTCTATATCGCTCATCGTTCCCTCCCAAGCTCTATCAAAATTTAACCCAACCAGGTATCCATTTGAATCAATTACAGGACTTCCAGAATTACCTCCTGAAGTATGATTTGTTGCTACAAAACATACAGGAATTGTACCATTTACAGCCCATGTACCATAATCTTTTGCGTTATACAAATCTCTAAGTTTCTGAGGAATATTATAATCATAAATTTCGGGATTATCTTTCTCCATAATGCCATCTAAAGTTGTATAATACTTGTAATCAACAGCGTCACGAGGGCTATAACCACGCACCTTACCATAGGTTATCCTAAGAGTTGAATTTGCATCTGGATAAAACGATCTCATTTTGTCAAATTCTAACAAACCTTTCATATAAGTTCTATACAAAATCGCAATTTCTCCATTCTTTTTATCTAAAAATGGTTTAATTTTTTTTGAGTTACTCTCGGCAAAGGCTTTGAAAAGTTTTGTAAATGGATCTGATAATAATAATACTTCAAAATTTTCAGAATTTAGAGTTGTTAGAGATTTTGATTCATCGGTAAACACAGAGGTGTCGAATAGATAGTCTGCTAATGCCTCAGTACTTTTATAGATCTCTAAAAGTTCTAAATAATAATCTGGTTTAAAATTATCGGAGATATTTTTATTATATTCGTTCATCAATGCTATAAATGTCTTTTTATCAATAACATTGTAGTAGTCTTTAAAATAATCAGCAAACAATGATTTCAACGTTTCTATTTTTTGATCATTTGATTTTGTAGCCATTTTCCCTAACTCACTATTTACACTCCCTGCAAATTTAAATGATTCATTTGCGTTGACAGCCTCTGAAAAATAATCATTTGCAAATGAGTAAGGCTCAATTTCCTTGTATGCTGCTATTAATTTTTCGACAACTGAACTATACTCAGGTCTATTTTTTGCCCACTCATTAAACTTTAATTCATAGCTCTTTTTCTTCTCAACAGTTTTTAGTCTGATTAGTCCACCTTTTTCGCCTTGCCATTTTTTCCATGCATTCGCTACATTTGCATTCTTAGCTGCATATTTAATTCTTATCGCTTGGCTTTTATTCATCTCTTCGTTCTGAATGTTGAGACGTATGGTTCTTAAATTTATTTTATGAGGATTAGAGACGTCTGTAATATATTTTACAGCTTCAGAAACTATGTATTGTTGCGTTCTTCCAGGATAGCCGTAAACAAATGTAAAGTCATTTTCTTTCACACCTTTTGCAGAGATTGTGAAAAATTTCTTAGGCTTGTATGGCACATTATCTTTTGAATATGAAGCTGGCTTGTTTTCTTTGTTTGCATAGATTCTAAAGATACTGAAGTCACCAGTATGTCTTGGCCACATCCAATTATCGGTATCTCCACCAAACTTTCCAATTGAAGAGGGCGGTGCTCCAACTAGGCGCACATCAGTGAAAACTTCATATAAATACAAAATGTATTGATTTCCATAATAAATTGATTCAATTTTTGCCTGAATTCCATTGTCAGTTATCGCTCTGTCGGTAATAGTTTTGATGTTTTTTTTGATAATTGCGTCTCTTTCTGATTCCTCCTTTACTCCTTGTGTCCCTAGCAAAACAGATTCAGTGACATCTTCCATTTTCAATAAAAACTTAACGGACAGATCTTTATTAGGCAATTCCTCCTCTAAAGTCTTTGCCCAGAATCCATCTCTTAAATAGTCGTGTTCTACAGAACTGTGGGATTGTATTTGTGAAAAACCACAGTGATGATTGGTAATTAGAAGTCCTTTATCTGAAATCAACTCACCAGTGCAGCCACCGCCAAAGTGTACAATTGCATCTTTTAAACAGGCTTGATTTACGCTATAAATTTGATCAGCTGATAACTTAAGACCCATTTTCTGCATCGTTACTATTTTATTTTTAATTAAAAAAGGCAGCCACATTCCTTCATCCGCAATTGTGACTCCAGTTGTTAAAATAAATGCAAGAAAAATCGTAAATAGTTTTTTCATTCGTTGTTTAAAATTTATTGTTTGTTATTATTAATCTATTGTCTTACAAACTTAATAAATTTTCTTACTTTTGGGAAAACAAACTAACTTCTATGAACCAACTTGCACGATATATTATAGCAATCTCTATTGGTTTGGTAATCTGTTTTTTAGCTTGGTACTTTAGCAATATTTTGTTGTATATTCTTATTTCAGCAGTATTGTCTTTGATAGGTAAACCATTGATGAACACCTTCACTAAATATAAATTTGGAAGGATTTATATGCCGAAAAATATTGCTGCTTTTTTAACAATTTTGATCATTCTTGTTCTTTTTAGCAGTCTATTTCTTTTTGTAGCCCCTCTTGTTGGAAATCTGCTATCAAGTATACAGACATTAGATTTTAATAGCGTCAGCCAAAGAATTTCGGAACCTTTGGCAGATATAAACAAGACAATTCACACTTGGTTTCCATCTATGGATCAGAACTATCGTATTGAAGATGCTCTCTTAAGTCAAGCTCAAACTTTAATCAGTGGTTCTTTCATTACCAACTTATTTACTTCGGTAACTAGCTTCGTAATTGATTTTGGAGTTGGTTTATTTGTTGTTACTTTCATTACATTCTTTTTTATTAAAGAGCAAAACATGTTTAATGAAATGGTAATAGCACTTTTTCCCGATAAGTACGAACCAAATATTACTAGAGCTCTTGATTCAATCAATAAATTACTAGTAAGATACTTCATTGGTATCAGTATCGAAACAATCGCAATTACACTTCTGAATGGATTTGGTTTGTACCTAATTGCAGGTATTGACTTTTCATTAGCTTTTGTATTAGCTTTTTTTGCTGGGGTCTTGAATGTAATACCTTATATTGGACCTCTAACTGGAGGATTGTTTGGAGTATTAATGTCTCTTGTAGGGCATGGAACTGGAGACCCGTCTATTGGAGGATTTATCGTAACAGTCGCGCTTATTTTTACAATCACTCACTTAATCGATGTATTTGTATTTCAGCCATATATCTACTCGAATAGTGTAAGAGCTCACCCTCTTGAAATCTTTATTGTAATTCTTATAGCAGGTAGTATTGCCGGTATACTTGGAATGCTAGTAGCTATACCTGCATATACTGTTATTCGTGTTTTTGCCAGAGAGTTTTTATCCAATTTCAAACTCGTAAAGAAGCTAACGGATACTATTTAATTACTCAATATTTAAGCATAGCCTTACAGAGATTATTTTCTGTATATAATAGATTTATGATGTAATGTGAAGATATTTCTACAAATAATTATGCAGAATAACTTATAAACTTATTAGAAAAAGAATAGAATAAGAATAGGATAAGAATAGAATTCTAATAAATATAAAAAGGGCCGACTAAAATCTTAGTCAGCCCTTCTTATTTTGTTGTATAATGAAAATTATTTCTTTTCAACAATTGCACTGTATTTTTCGTAACCTGCTTTAAATGTTTCGTTTTTCTCACGGAAACGGAAGTAGATATTCTTCAAATATTCAGCAACAACTGATTTAACTTCATTGTCTGTAGCGGTTTCGTAACATTGCTCGAAAGGTTGGATTGCCATTTCAAGGTGTTTTTCCAGATCTTTAACCATCAATTCATATTTTGCATCGTCAGTCTCATCTGCAGCTTTTGTTTGAATTTCAACAGCTCTGTCATAATAAGCAGCTCCAATTGCAAATGTTCCAAAGTAGTACTTAGGATCAACCTCGATAGATTTTTTGTAACAAGCAACAGCTTTGTCAAACTCTCCTAAATTTTTCCAAACATTACCTTCGGCATAGTGCAGACTGGCATTTGTTGGTTCGTTTGCTTGAGCTTTTTGGATGAATTCAAGCACCTTTTTAGGATCGTCTTTAGACTCAATATAAGCATTGATTAGGGAAACAAGAATAGGTTGGCTAGTAGGGTATTTTGAGAAACCAGCAGAGAGTGTTTGTTTTGATTTTTCAATATCACCAGAAGCCTTATAAGCTTCTGCTAAATAAGAGAATACATCACCTTTAAGTTCGTATCCTTTGTCAATAGCCATTTGGAAATATTTAATCGCTCTGTCATAGTCTTTAGACATATTAGCTGTAAGACCAGCATAATACATAATAACTGTGTCAACTTGGCCTACAAGTGGATGTCCACTACAAGCTAGAGATGCCTCAAAATTATCAGTAGCCTCTTTAAATTTACCCAATTGATAAGCAGACATTGCTTCGTTCACATACTTACCTCTTAACGATTTTAGGCTCTCAGTAATTTCCTTAGCTTTTGCACCTTTTGAATCTAGCTCAATAGCTTTGATTAAAGAACTGTATGACTCCTTCAAAAGGTCACCCTCCATATATGGTTTGGTAATTACCCAGCTAGCAAGAGTGCCATCTGCACCATAATAAAGGTCTTTGTCGTAATAGCTATCAACACTGAAAGTTTGGCCATTAAGAGTTTGAGATTCAGTCTTATTGATTCTTTGATCCTTTAAAAGAACTTTAAGTTCAACTTGACTAGCTCCAAGCCATAGAGATCTGATAGGAGCATCAAAAACGCTTGCATATGCATTAGCAAGTTTTATCCATGTAGCAGGATTTGTTGATTTTTTTGCATCAGCAGACTCCTTTTTAGCTTTTTCAAACTCCTTAAGAGCATCAGCTGCTTCTTTAGTCTGAGCACCGAGTTGCACAGCAAAAAAGAGAGTTAGTGCAATTAATAATTTTTTCATTTTAATTCTTATTTGTTTTATTTTAGTGTTACTCTTCTGCGTTTTCGGTCTCAATAGGCTTCTCTTCACTCTTGTTTACCCTACAGATGGCCGCTATTTGATCGCCCTCTTTAATATTTATAAGTTTAACCCCTTGAGTTGCCCTACCGACAACTCTAATATCAATAGCATCTAACCTAATAGTTATGCCAGATTTATTGATAATCATAAGGTCATTTTCATCAGTCACATCTTTCAATGCAATAAGTGAGCCAGTTTTTTCGGTTATGTTCAAGGTCTTTACTCCTTTACCTCCCCTGCTGGTAATACGATAGTCGTCAATATGAGAACGTTTGCCATATCCGTTTTCACTGACAACTAATATATTATGTTTATCTTTATCCATCGTTTCTGGATCGATGCTAACCATTCCAACTACTTCATCTTTCTCTTCAATTGAGATACCTCTAACTCCAGCTCCAGTTCTGCCAATAGCACGAACTTCGTCTTCGTTAAATCTTACGCATTTTCCATTTCTGGCAGCCAAAAGAATTTCGCACTTACCATTCGTCATCAATGCTTCTAATAACTCGTCATTTTCACGAATTGTAATTGCATTAACTCCATTGACACGAGGTCTTGAATACTCTTCTAGTGATGTTTTTTTAACGGTTCCGCGTTTTGTAGCAAGTATTATGAAATTATTGTTAATATACTCTTTATCAGAAAGGTTACGAACATTTATATAAGCCCTTACTTTATCAGTAGGTTCAATATTAATCACATTTTGAAGTGCCCTACCCTTGGATGCTTTGGATCCTTCTGGTATTTCATATACTTTGAGCCAGAAACATCTTCCATTTTGAGTGAAGAACAACATTGTACTATGCATGTTTGCAACGTAAATATGTTCAATAAAGTCTTCATCGCGAGTTGTGCTTCCTTTTACACCAACCCCTCCTCTGTTTTGAGTTTTGTACTCATTAAGAGGCGTACGTTTAATGTATCCAAGATGTGAAATAGTTATAACAACATCTTCGTCTGGATAGAAGTCCTCAGGATTGAAGTCCTCTCCAGAAAGTTCTATTGCAGTCCTTCTTTCGTCACCATATTTCTCTCTTAGCTCTAATAACTCATCTTTGATAATCTGCATCTGCATATCAACATTTGCAAGAATCTCTCTTAAATGGTTTATAAGCTTCATTAATTCGTCGTATTCTCCCTGAAGCTTCGCTCTTTCTAAACCAGTAAGTTGGCGAAGTCTCATTTCTACGATTGCATTAGCCTGTATTTCGGAGAATCCAAAACGCTCTATCAATCTAGTACGAGCCTCATCAACAGTCTTAGAACTTCTGATAATCTCAATTACTTCATCAATAAAGTCGAGTGCTTTTAAAAGACCTTCTAAAATATGAGCTCTTTTTTCTGCTTGATCAAGTTCGAATTTTGCTCTTCTGACAACTACTTCGTGACGATGACGTACAAAGTATTTAATAAGTTGTTTAAGATTAAGCAATCTTGGTCTTCCGTCAACTAAAGCAATATTATTTACTGAGAAGCTGGATTGTAGTTGAGAGTATTTGTAAAGCATGTTCAGGACAACATTTGCAACAGCTCCCATCTTGAGTTTGATAACAATCCTCATTCCGGTTCTATCGCTCTCGTCATTAATATATGCTATTCCCTCAACTTTTTTCTCTTCTACTAACTCAGCAATCTTTTCAATCAACTCTCGTTTGTTGACCATATAAGGTATTTCGGTAACGACAATTGTCTCTCTTCCACTTTCACTTACCTCAATATCAACTTTAGACCTTACTACGATTCTTCCTTTTCCAGTCTCGAATGCATCTTTAATTCCTTGTGTACCAAGAATAGTACCTCCTGTTGGGAAATCTGGTCCTTTTATATGACGAAGTAACTCTTCGGTTGTAATTTCGTTGTTGTCGATGTATGCACAAATAGCGTCAACCGTCTCTCTCATATTGTGAGGAGGCATGTTTGTTGCCATACCTACAGCAATACCCGATGTCCCATTAAGTAGGAGCAATGGTGCTTTCGCTGGCATAACAGTAGGCTCTTCCAACGAGTCATCGAAATTTAATTTAAAATCAACGGTGTTCTTTTCTAGATCGGCTAGAACCTCCTCTGCTAATTTTTTAAATCTGGCCTCGGTATAACGCATCGCAGCAGCAGAGTCTCCATCGATAGAACCGAAGTTTCCCTGCCCATCTACAAGCATGTATCTCATGCTCCACTCTTGGGCCATTCTAACCATAGCCTCATAGACACTTGAGTCTCCGTGAGGGTGGTACTTACCCAAAACCTCACCGACAATACGTGCCGATTTCTTGAAAGATTGTCCAGAAGTAAGTCCCAGCTCGGACATTCCAAACAGCACTCTTCTGTGAACAGGCTTTAATCCGTCCCTGACATCCGGTAATGCGCGCGAAACAATGACAGACATCGAATAGTCGATGTATGCACTCTTCATCTCGTCCTCAATGTTTATCTTGATTATACGCGCTTGATTTTCTGCTTCTTCAATCATTGTATAAATTAACTTTTCAATTTTTTTGAGAGGTGCTAAATTACAAATAAAAAATATACTGAACAAATTGTACAGTGTTTTGTCTATAATTAGTAATTTAGCGACCCAATTTACGAAAAATGAACTTACAATTATCAAACGAACTGAACGAAATTATCTCTTACAGCAGAGAGGAGGCCATGCGAATGGGAAGCTACACTATAGGAGCGGACCATTTTATACTTGGAATCATTAGACACCAAGACAATTCTGCATTTGAGATTCTGAGAGGAATGGGTGTGGATTTTAAGGAATTAAAATTCAGGATTGAAAAACAAGCAAAGGTCGGAGATATTGTCCCTTACGATCAGGCAGACAAGTTAAATCTGTCTAAACAAGCTCAGAATTCACTTACAATTATGTATTTAGAGGCAAAATCTCTAAAAGAGGCGAAGCCAGGTCCGGTACATCTGCTTTTGGCGTTGCTAAGGAGTGAAGAGGGTCTGTTTTCTGGACTTTTAAAAGATTATAATGTTAGTTATGACTCAGTAAGATCTGTTCTTACTGGAAAAGAGACACCTAAGCCGCAACTAAACTCATCTTACGATGATGAGATCAAAGATAACTTTGAGGATAGCTCAGCAAAAGAGACTGCTTTCAAGAGTAAAACTTCTAAACCGCAGTCTGACACTCCGGTTTTGGATAGTTTTGGATATGATTTAACAAAAGCGGCACATGAAAATAAGCTCGACCCTGTAGTAGGAAGAGATAAAGAGATTGAACGACTTGCTCAGATTCTTGGAAGAAGAAAAAAGAATAATCCAGTGATAATTGGCGAGCCAGGTGTGGGAAAATCAGCAATAGCAGAGGGACTTGCTCTCAGGATTGCACAAAGAAAGGTTTCGCGTGTATTGCTCAACAAACGGATAATTTCACTCGACATAGGATCTATTGTTGCAGGGACGAAGTACAGAGGACAATTCGAAGAGAGAATGAAGGCGATTTTGAACGAAATGGGTAAAAATCCAGATATCATTCTTTTCATCGATGAGCTACATACTTTAGTTGGTGCTGGAGGTGCTTCGGGATCTCTTGATGCTGCCAATATGCTTAAGCCAGCTTTGGCTAGAGGTGAAATTCAGTGCATTGGAGCAACTACTCTCGACGAATATAGAGAATTCATTGAAAAAGATGGAGCTTTAGAGAGACGATTCCAAAAAGTGATGGTCGACCCTACAGATTTTGACGAGACTCTAAATATCTTAATGAACATCAAGGAGAGATACGAAAAGCATCATAATGTAAAATATACAGAAGAGGCGATAATCGCTTGTATCAGACTCTCTCAGAGATACATAACTGACAGATGCCTCCCCGATAAAGCAATCGATGCAATGGATGAGACAGGTTCGAGAGTGCATCTAAAGCACCTCAAGGTTCCAGAAGGTCTGATTGACATCGAAAATGATTTAGAGCCTATTCGCATCGAAAAACGTCTTGCAATCAGCAATAATCAGTTCGAGAAAGCTGCAGAGCTAAGGGATCTCGAAAAACAGAAAATGGAACAACTTCAAAAGGCTCAAGAGTTATGGAAAGAGGAGCAAAATCTAAATCCACAAATTGTTGATGCCAATGATGTTGCCGAAGTTTTATCGATGATTACGAGTGTTCCAATCTACAAATTAGCAGAGACTGAGGGTGACCGACTAGTGAAAATGGGAGATGCTATTAGAAGCAAAGTTATTGGACAAGATGAAGCTGTTGACAAGGTTGTGCGTGCCATTCAAAGAAATAGAGCTGGGTTGAAGGATCCAAATAAACCAATTGGCTCATTTATATTTTTAGGTCCGACAGGCGTTGGTAAGACTCAACTTGCTAAAAAATTAACTGAATACCTTTTTGATTCTGTCGATAATTTGATCAGGATAGACATGAGTGAGTACATGGAGAAGTTTGCACTTAGTAGACTGATTGGTGCGCCTCCGGGCTACGTAGGCTATGAAGAGGGAGGTCAGTTGAGCGAAAAGGTGAGGAGAAAACCTTATAGTGTAATTCTTCTTGATGAAATTGAAAAGGCTCACCCAGACATCTTTAATTTGCTTTTGCAAGTTTTGGACGAAGGTCGATTAACTGATAGTAATGGAAGGCATATTGACTTTAGAAACACGTTATTGATTATGACCTCTAACATTGGTAGTAGAGAATTAAAAGAGTTTGGCAGTGGATTAGGGTTTTCAAATGTCTCTAAGCGTAACATCAATGACAATACAAGAAATGTAATTGAAAAGGCTCTAAAAAAGGCATTTACACCTGAGTTTTTGAATCGTATAGATGATCAAATTTTGTTCAACACTCTTACTAAAGATGATATTTGCAAAATTATTGATATCGAACTTAATGATCTATACAAACGGATAGAGAATGCTGGTTATAGAGTTATGATAGATGATGACGCCAAACAGTTCGTAGCCGAAGAGGGGTACGATCCTCAATACGGTGCGAGACCGCTAAAACGCGCGATCCAAAAATTCATTGAAGATCCTTTGGCAGAAGCAATTATTGGTGGTAAGGCTAAAATTGGAAACCTACTTAAAATCGAGATTGATACAGAAAACCAAGATGTATCAGAAAATCCTCAAAAGAAACTTAAGGTTACCATTATTGAATAATTCTATAAACTGGTCTTTATTTTCAGATAATATGGAGGGATTGCTTAATTGCAATCTCTCTTTTTGTTTTTCAGAGATTCTTTCAAAAGTTCTTGAATTAATATAAAATTTGATAGGTTTTGTCTCTTCTACGAGTAAAAAACCCAGCTTTCGATAGACATCTCCCTCCGACCAATCTTTTGATGCGTATGACATTATTTCCTGAGGATTTTCGCTCGATTTAAAGCACTCCAGCAGCCTGCTGATACCTCCGACAACGTTGTATCCAACCAGAGGTGCATATCTCACCCATTCGAAGGACCAAACATACTCCTCTCCTCTTTTCATTTGTCTCGGTGATGAAAATGATGCAGCTGCTATTAATTCACTATTGTAGAAAAGTCCATAATTGAACTTGCATTTTGCCCCTCCAAGAAGATGATTTGAATCAAAGAACTCTATTGCTTGAGATGAGTCGATCTTTTTTATCATACACTTTCGTGCAAAAACTCGTTTACCAAGTCCAAGCAGCGATTTAAGTCTTCCGGCAATGATCTCTTTTCTATTATACCATAAATCTTGATCGATTATAATCTCTTTTTTAACCTTTTCTTTGAATAAAAAGTCTTTTTTCTCTAGCATCTGCTCGGTATTAATAGCTCTAAGGACTATTAAAAGAGCAGAGTCCTGAAAAAAAAATAAATTTTTTTCTACCACGCACGAAATAGCTAAATCGTCAGTAAATCTTTTGAAATCCAGTATAAAAAGATGATCCATTACATAGAATTCTCTTTGAATAAGCAATAATTATCGATAACAAAGCTAAATTTTTTCATCTTTTTTTCACAATTAATTTGGAAATTTAAAATCATCGCCCTATCTTTGCACTCCCGATAACGAAAAAGGGGACGCTAAAAAAACATTGCGTAAGATTCAGTAGCTCAGCAGGTAGAGCACAACACTTTTAATGTTGGGGTCCTGGGTTCGAGCCCCAGCTGGATCACAAAAACAGAAGCCAAGCAATCGCTTGGCTTTTTTGTTTTATATTTAAACCGATTTTAAATCTTTGTCGTCTTATTTTCGAAAGCGATTAACTTATAACTCCAATTTCTGATGTTTAATATCGGCCGTAATAAAAAAATCGAAGAATTAGAGAAAATAATTGACGAGTATCAGGATCAACTTTACAGTTTTGCCTTTTATCGAGTTGGATCATTTGATGTTGCTCAAGATATTGTCCAAGATGCATTCATTAAACTTTATCATAACTATCCAAAGTTATCGGAAGTGCGGAATATTAAGAGTTATCTGATGAAAATCATCTCAAATAAATGTATAGACTATAAACGGCAATTAAAGCATCCTCTTTCGCTAGAGGCAGCTTTATTGAAAGAAGACGAATCTGCAAGACCTTTCATTGAAGAGTTTTTTTCGATAAATGATGTCTTAAAAGAGTTGCCCGACGAACAGTCAGAAGTTGTAACTATGCACTTGGTAGACGATCTCTCTTTTGTTGAGATATCTTCTATACTGGAAATATCTGTAAATACGATAAAATCCAGATATAAATATGCAATTGAAAAGTTGAAAAAATCATCAAAATTCAAAGAGTATGAGTACGATGAATAATTTATCTCCAAAAAACAAACCTGTCGCTCCTAAATCGCTTAAAGTAAATGTTATTAATCAATTAAAACATGAAAAGCGTATGAAAAGGATCTTTCTACTTAAATCATTCTCTGCAGCAGCTGCTGTAATTATTGTAATCACTGTACTTGCTCCCTTTTTAATCAGTTCAAATGCTAAAGCAAATTCAAAAGAGTATATCTCAACTGCAATTGAGAAGATTATCCATAGCAATAACCTGTCAATTACATTCATGGTAAGGACCGAAGCTAATGAGAATTTTAGTTATATCAATCCGCAAAATGAATTTATTAGTACAACATTTTTAAGGTCTTTTGAAGCTCCATTTTTATGGAGAATCGAGAAGCAGAATGGGAGAACAGCTCTCTTTAATGGCGAAAAGATCTATATCTGGAATAACGGTTCTAATGTTGGATATATTAATGGGAAAGAGGGTGAGTCTGGGATTCTAGAAGATTACTATACCCTTTTAGAGCCGCAAAACCTTCTGCAACGAGAGCTAGCTGCTTTATCATCAAAAAATGCAAAGGCATCATATGAATCAAATGATTCAATCATAACATTGACAATATCGACAAAAGCCCAAGGTACATTTGAGAATAGCTATTTATTAAACAGTTCAATAGCTGAATCAGATAGTAAACGAACTTATATATTTGACAAGGCAAACAAATTTTTAATAGCCTTCTCTATAGATATTAAAATAAAGGACAATTATGTAACTATAGTTAAAAGTGAAGAGATTAAGTATAACCAACAACTTGATTGGAGCAAGCTTAATTCTATACCAAACATTGAGTGGAAGCGGATTAATCAAATCAATGAAAATGTTTCGCTTAAAAACATCTCTGCTGATCAAGCTGCAAAATTTATTCTAAGTTCGTTGGAGAGATCAGACTTCAATAGTATATCAGAGGCTTTTACATACTATGACGCAAAATTTATAAAAGATACTTATTGTGGTTTAAAAATTATCTCTATTGGAAAATCATTTAAATCGGGCTTGTATCCAGGAGAGTTTGTGCCTTGCACGGTTGTATTAAAGAATGGTAAACGTGCATCAACCAACATTGCTCTCAGAAATGATAATCATAACAAAGTTTGGTGCATCGATGGGGGAATTTAAGTAAAGGATTGGCAGATAATGAGGGTGGCTAAAAGAGATTTTTAGTCACCCTTATTTTTTATTAATTTTGAAATCAAAAATGAAATATCTGCTTATTGAAAAAGAGCTCCCTGGTGCAGACTGGAAGGGTAAAGAGGAAATTTTGGAAAATGAGGCACTGCATGTTTATAATCTAATCAAACAGGAAATAATCAAAGAGATATACTTTGATGAGTATAAAAATGCAGTACTAATTGCAGAGAGTAGTTCTTTAGAAGCTTTACAGGAAATTATAAAAACCTTTCCGTTAGTTCAAAGCAATCTTATCTCTTTTGAAGTTAGACAATTAAAGCCGTATACTGGCTTTGACAGAATTATCAGGCAAACAAGATAAGCAACTGAGCTGTCAAAACTCTCAAAAACATAGTTAGTGGATATACTGTTGCATAACTAACAGCTGGGAGATCGTTTTTTGCAGATGAGTTTGCGAATGCTAAAGCAGGAGGATCAGTACAACTACCCGCTAATAATCCCATTAATGTAAAGTAATTTATTTTAAAAAACTTATATGCAATAAAGCCAACGAAAATTAATGGTATCAAAGTAATTGCTGCTCCATAAAGAATCCAGATAGCTCCTCCACCATTAACAATAGTGTCGACAAATCCACCACCAGCGTCTAGCCCTACGCATGCAAGAAAGAGTGATATACCTATTTCTCTCAACATCAGATTAGCACTTACAGTGGTATATGTTACCATTTTGTATCTAGGTCCAAATTTGCTCATCAGGATGGCAATAATTAAAGGTCCTCCAGCTAGCCCCAACTTAACAGGCTGAGGTATTCCTGGAAGAAAGAATGGTATTGAACCTACTAAAATCCCTAACGCTATTCCAAGGAAAAATGAGACTAAATTTGGCTCTCTTAATCGATGCAAAGCGTTACCAATTAGATGAGCAGCTGAGTCTACACCTTGTGGAGTACCCACAACAGTCAATTTGTCCCCTATTTGTAGTTTAAGACTTGCTGAAGCAATCAAATCAACTCCAGCCCTATTAACCCTTGTAACCGTAATCCCAAATGCTTTTGAAAGACGAAGATCCGATAATGATTTCCCATTTACAGAGTCTTTCGTTACTAGAATCCTTCTAGAGATTACATCTTTTTCTGGGGTCTCCCAATCACTTTCATTAAACTCTATCTCCTCTCCTAAAAACGCAAGAATTGAAGGTTTATCTTTTTTCTGAAGTATCACCAGCAGCTTATAACCTTGCTCTAAAACCGTTGACGCTCCTGCAATCTTTACATCGTTATCATATCTGGTTATCCTTGAAATTATAAAACTCTTACTTAAGAGATGCTTAATATCTTCAATTTTCTTCCCAAATAAGGCCGGATTATTTAATAAGACAGCTATTTTAATTGTCTCGTTAGGATCATCTTTTGCCTTCTGCTTTAGGATTTCGTTCTCCTTTTCTAAATTAATCTTAAAGAAAAATCTAAGTAGCATTATGGTCAAGATAATACCTAATACACCTAAAGGATATGCCACAGCATAACCCATTGCAATTGATGGATCATTTGTTCCGTTTACCTCTATGAAGGTTTGTTGGGCAGCTCCCAGTCCTGGAGTATTCGTAATTGCTCCAGACAAAATTCCAACCATTGTTTGAATAGGCAAACCGCTCATCATTTGAATGACGATAGTAACTAAAACACCTCCAGCAACAACTGACGCTGCAATAAGATTTAGTTTAATCCCCCCTTTTTTAAAGGAAGAGAAAAAACCAGGGCCGACCTGTAGTCCTATTGAGTATACAAAAAGTATGAGACCAAACTCTTTGACAAAATGCAAGACATGCGAATTTATTCCTAATCCAAAGTGGCTTACAGCAATCCCTGCAAAAAGAATCCAAGTGATTCCAAAAGAGATTCCTTTAATCTTTATCTTAGATAAAAAAATACCAATAGTAATTACAAATGATAAAATCAATACAGATTGAGCAATGCTTTCACCTGTAACAAGCGTTTCAAACCAATTCATGCTGTGAGAAATTTTTACAAAAGTAATGTTTTGAAGTCATATTTAGAAAAAATGTATACGGTATAAACCTATAAAGGCATTTTATGTTATATTTAAATTATATTAAGTCAACTAAACTTATAAATCATGAAAATTATTGACGAATTTAAAAAGTTTGCCATGAGAGGCAACGTAATTGACTTAGCGGTCGGTATTATAATTGGAGGAGCATTTGGCAAAATTGTCTCATCTATTGTTGCGGATGTAATTATGCCTCCTATTGGTCTTTTGATTGGGGGTGTTAATTTTACAGATCTAAAGATTACAATCAAGGATCCTGATGTTGCGATCAACTATGGGAACTTTCTTCAAGCAACCTTTGATTTTATTATTATCGCTTTTGCTGTATTTATGTTGATAAAACTGATCAATCGTGTAAATAGTAAAAAAGAGGAAGAAAAACCAGTAGAGAAGGTGGTGTCAGAAGATGTTAAACTTCTTACTGAAATTAGAGATTTGTTGAAAAATAGATAAAAGAATAAAAAAGAGCCTATCGTTGTTGTAACAATAGGCTCTTAAAATTAGGGTTATATTTATTTTTTCTTAATGGGTTTTTGCTTTAAATCTTTAGGTCTCATAGAGTATGTTTGATCTCCAACTTTAGGAAGAGGAATTTGTATCCCATTATCAATCATAACCTTTTCTAAAATCGAAGCATATTCGAAATGACAATTAGCATCATCTCTATCATACTTATTGTATGCAATATAGCGAGAATACTCTAAGCACTTCAATATAAATTCTTTAGGGCACTCTTTATATTTATATGTTCTCGCATAGAATGATAAATAAACCAGCATCTCTTCTTTAAGAGGAGTACTATCATATTTTAATATCATATTATCAACTAATTGAGAAGATTCACTATAATTTCCATTTTTCAGCAATATATCTGCTTTATTTTTTTCGATTAAGTAATCTTTACCAACGAATTGCGGCAATTGGTTGTATTCATTAAGATCTTGTACATATTGACTTTCTGTATAAATCTTTTTATCAACAACTTGCTTACCATATAATTTACAAAAATGGTCATAAGAAGCTATCAAAGATTTGAACAAATGATTATCTCTTCCATTTAAGTATTTATAAAACGCATCCCATACTTCGCTATTATCTAAAGAGTAATCGTTATGTTTACTTAACTCAACAAACAGCTTTTGAATAACATCTCGATTATAACATGAACCATTATATTTAATGTAGTTTAATAGCAATTGAGGGTCTCTATTTCCATTCATATACTCTGTCTCTAGATACACAGAGGTAGTCTCTTTCTTTAAAGCTGATTTACCTGTAAATATGAATGTCTCAGCGGTCTGATTTCCTGATGACTTATGAACAATAGCTTCAGATGATGGATCAATAAAAAGGAAAGTTGGATATAAGTTTATCTTATATTTTTTAGCCAATTCAATACCTTCTCCATTTTCTGCATCAATCTTTAGACAGTAAAAGTTCTGATTATAGAAAGAGGCTACTGAATATGTAGGGAACACCTTATCTGCTATGTTTTTACAAGGTCCGCACCATTGAGTATAAAAATCAATAAAAATTAGTTTATTGCTTTTTATTGCTTCACTTTTTGCCTCTGCCCAAGATTTATTATTGAACATTATACCATCCTTTGCATATACATTCATAGTAAATAATAGAAGGGCGATTGAGGCTATAGCTAATTTTAATTTATTTTCTTTCATATATAGGCATGTCTGGATTAAAGTCTAAGATATCTTGATTAATTGGGAAGATGTATTTATTATCGTTAGGAGCTAATGTGAATACTTCTCCATCTGCACTATGTGTAACGGTTACTTGTCTGGAAGGCTCTAAATTGAGTCTTTTAAGATCAAATAATCTTATTGGACCTCGCATACAATACTCTCTTCTTTTCTCTTCTAGTACTTTTGTCAAAGCCTCTTCTTTATTTGCAGCTGTTAATAATGATATTGCAGACATTCTGTTTTCTCTAACTTTATTAATTAACTGCATGGCTCTGTCAATTGATCCTACTCGAGCTTCACACTCTGCTGCTATAAAGTAGTTTTCAACAGAAGTGAGTCCCATGTTAGTATTTGTATATAATACAAATGCGCACTCTCCAGCAAAATACTCAGTACTTCCTCCTAAGTTAACTTGGTCTTCAGCAAAAAAATACTCTTTTCTAAGGTCTTTTGCACCATTTAGGTCTTTCGCATACAGATCTCTCATATTTCTGCTGAGCATTGTACTCCCTTGTAGTGTCCCAGAAATGTTTTTAAAATAATTTGCCTCAGGTGAATAGATATCTGGTAATCTCTCGCTTGTATTACCTTTCAAATGAACACGTCCCCAAGTTGTTCCCTCTTTCTTATCATAATTATTCAGATTGACCAAATTTGCATTTAAAGCAAGAGCATCGTTTGCATATTTTAGTGCCTCATTATAATTTCCCATAGTCAAATACAACTTTGCATAAAAAGAGTAAACCGCTGCTTTGTTTGGATGGGATTTATTAGGAACTGTGTTTTGAATATTTGGCTCAGCCTCTTTTAAATCATCTAGAATATTTTTATACACTTCGGCAACTGTATTTCTCTTATACGTCTGATTTATATCACCTGCTTTAATGTATGGAACTCCATAGTCTGAATTAGCAGTAGCTTGGTTGTATTGCTTTGCATATGTGTTGACTAAAAAATAGTATTCATATGCTCTGGCAAATAAAGCTTCTGATTTAACTCTTAATTTCAGTTGTTCACTACCTTTTGAATCCATAACGTTATTAATAATTGTGTTATAGGTAAAAAGTCGCGAATAGGCATTTCCCCATATATAATCTTTGTCACCAAGTACATTTATCTGACCAGGTTTGAAAGCGTATATATTTCTTATTGACTCACTTTTATTTATAAAAATATAATATGATGCAGTTTGTGTTTTATCTAAAAGATGAACATTGTCTGTAAATAGTTCTAATGAACCATCAGATATAGACATTAGACCTTGTGAATTCAATAGTTTTTCGTAATCTTCAACATAAGTCGGTATGGTATACCCCTTAGGTTGATTGTTTAAAAAGTCATTACAGCTTGCAAAAATTAGTGCAGCTAATAATATAATTATGTTTTTGGTTTTAATGATTTTCATAACAATTTAAAAGTTTAAGTTCAACCCGATAGATACTTCTGCTGGATACTTTGTTCCTCTTGATGGAGATGTACTTGTTCCATTCCATACTTCGGGATCTAGGTTTCTTTTATTTGCTGCCCAATACCATAAATTTCTACATTGAAGACTTACCTTAGCACTTTTGATACCTGCTTTTGATAAAATACTCTCTGGCAATCCATATGATAATGTAATATCTCTTAGTTTGATATAGTCTGCTCTTTGAATATGAAAATCAGCAGCTCTCCAGATAGCCTCACCGTTTCTTACTGTTGATTGAAACATAAATGCAGGATTGGTATCTGGATTATTCTCATCTCCTGGATTTTTCCAGTAGTTTATCATATTTTTATCTGTATTACCAACAGCATAAATTGGATGAGAGGTAATACAATAAGATGCTGCAATATCTCTCATAACATGACCGCCAGCATAAACAAACATAAAAGAGAGGTCGAAATTCTTATATGAGAACATATTTGAAATTGAGGCACTGTAAGGAGGAGTCGCTGTTCCAGAGTAAACTAAATCATTTTTAGTTAATTTACTTGACTCCAGCACCTCTGTTCCATCAGCAAGATAGGCTACTGGTGCTCCTTTATCGTTAAGTCCTTTATATCTCACACTGAATAATGCATCCAAAGGATAGTCTTTTCTAATATTTGTACTTGAATAGTAGCTTGATGCTGACTCGCTTGATGTTTCAATATTTGTAATTTTGTTTTTATTATAGCTAAACACAAAACTTGTAGACCATCTTAAATCCTTTTTTTCGAGGTTAATGCTGTTTACATAAAGCTCTAAACCACGGTTATACATCTCTCCAAAGTTTTTGTAAACAGATGACCAACCCAAAGTAGGATCAATGGTGCGTCTTCCTAACAAATCTGTTGTATTCTTATTATAGAACTCAATTGAACCATTAATCCTATTTTTAAAAATATTAAAATCGACACCTAAGTTAAATACTTGAGTCTTTTCCCATCTTAATTGAGGATTTGGTGGGGAATCTATATACATAGTTGGCTCATTATAAGTATTATTCCTATCAACTCTAGCAATTAAATATGGACCATTGAGTTTGGGAATATTACCATTTATACCATAAGTCATTCTTACAGCAACTCTATCTATCCATTTATAATCTTTTAATACTCTGTATTGAGCACCTAATGACCAAAGCGGTCTATATTGATATTTTGGATCTGTACCAAATAAATTAGATTGGTCCATTCTTATACTTCCAGAAATATTCAAATTTTGATTGTATGTATATGTTCCATTAGCATAAAAAGAGACATATCTATTATCAGTAAAAATTGTTTGAGGGTTGTTGTTTTTATACGAAAATGATCCAAATAATGATTCTGTTCCAGTCAACATCTGCATCATTGATTTGGCATCAATTTCGGTGTAAGATAAGTTCAGATCATCATATCCAAGTCTATAAAATCCTTGAGAAGAAGTAATTACTTTTCTAACCTCAGCTCCAGCTATTGCTTGAATCTGGTGTTTTTTATTAATATTTTTAAAATAGTCTACTTGACCTCTCATTGTATATGAATAATTATCAATGCTATTTTGGAGTACCTGACCTCCTACTGGTATATTTAATTTTGCAACACCTGATGTTATCTGAGTTGCATCATTTATCATTGATTTAACAGAAATTGCATCTTTAGTATCATATTGTTTATCAAATCCATTGGTTTGTTCAGTCTGGTATCTTAGTGTAAGATTCAAGCCTTCGATAATTTTGAATTTTGCACCAATATTCAAGTTCAAATAGTTGGTCTTGTATGAATAATGTCTCTCCCCCAACTCTTTAACAGGATAATAGGTTTCATCCTGTAGATTCAATGATTTTAATCTATCAATTTCAAACTGCGATTTAGAAGAGTACCACTGAAGAGGATTACCGCTCTCGTCTCTAAGCATATAGTATGATGCTAAACCTCCATTTAGAATACTCATTCCAGAAATACCATTATCATAATCAGAATTAACTTGACTATATAGTAACCCTACGTCAACTTGAAGCCATTTATAAAAGTCAAATGTATTTTTAATATTCACCCCAATCCTATTTTCATATTGACTTTTTTCATATGGCGCATTCCCTGCATAATTAATGGACATGTTATACTTGTATATTTGAGAGCCTCCACTAAATGAAAGATTATGTTGTTGTTTTACACTATTTTGCCTCAAAAACTCTTCAACAACCTGATCATATCTGTGATTATTTCTAAAAGGAATTAATGCATCATTAAATTGTTGTTCAGTGATTTTTCCATCCTTTAAATCTAACATCAATACTTGCACTCCATTCTGAAACTCACGAGCTCCTTTTCTATTTAGTTTTGGATAAGATTTCATCAAAGCCAGTTGGTAGTCTACTAGCTCATTACTATTCATTCGATTAGCATATTCATTATCTGGCAACCCTTGAAAAGTAAGACTCCCATTGTATGATACTTTAGTTGGACTTATCTCTCCTTTTTTGGTAGTAATTACTATAACACCATTTGCAGATCTTGCTCCGTAAATTGAAGCTGCAGTAGCATCTTTAAGAACAGTGATATTTGCAACCTCTGAAGGGTTTAATACATCTAACGGTGAATAACTGCTTCCTGGCTCTCCTTCGAATGGAACATCATCAACAACATAAAGAGGTGCTTTATTTCCATAAATTGTTGAAACACCTCTAATTTGAATCTGTCCTCTATAAATATTTAAACCCGGAACAAGGCCTTCTATCCTGCTAATTACATTAGATTGAAGTTTATTCTGAATCTCTTTAGTTGTTATTGTTGCAAAAGATCCTGCAGCTCTCTCCTTCGATAATGTCTGATAACCAGTTACGACAACATCAGCTAAAGTGATTAGTTCTGCTTTCAATTGAATATTAATATTGCTTCTATTAAGAACTGGAATCTCTTGTTTCTCCATTCCTAAACAAGTCACAACTAATGTTGAATTTTCCTGAGCATTTATAATAAATGCTCCAAGATTATCAGTAATGGTATAAGAATGTCCTCCTTTTACTTGAATAACAGCTCCAGGCACAGACTCTCCTGTAGCTGAATCTGTTATTCTTCCCTTAACTTCATTAGCCTTCTCTTTGTTATTGTCATTTTTTATTGGAAATAATGAGATCTGTTTTTCAACAATCTTAAATCCAATATTGGTCTTCTTGGTGAGTTTGTTCATAATTTGAACAATGTCATCATTAGAAGATTTAATAGAAACAATAATATTTACATCAACTAAAGAGTTATTGTAAATGAACTTATATTCAGATTTATTCTGAATTTCTTTTAATACTACACTCAACTGGACATTAGAATAGTCAAGCGTCATTTTCTGCGCATACAGAGTTGTTAAACTCAGCATTGCACAAACAAGCAATGTTAAGAATTTCATAAAATTTTAAATTAGGGTTTACATGACTTATACACATTATAAAGTGTATGCCCCTAAAAATTAATTAAGAATTATATTGTTTTTATTTTTAAACTCAGCTTCAATATTAGATGTAATCTTGAAAAAATCTAATACTTGAGAAATAGACTCAGAAGAGAATGTCGCAGTAAATCTATAATTAAGAATTTTTTCATTATTGATAGTGATGCTCACGCCATACCATCTTTCTAGCTTTTTAACTACATCATTCATTGGGGTATTGTCAAATACTAATATCCCATCCTTCCAACTAATGCTATTATTTATATTTTTAACATCACTCTTATTTCCAGTATCAGAATTATCAGCAATAATAAACTCTTTATTTTGCTCTATTGAATTAGAGATCAGTTTTTCATTTTTAAAGATTTCAACTTTACCAGACAATAACGTAATTTTAAAGTTATTATCATTTTTGTACGATGAAATATTAAAACTTGTGCCAATAACTTTCACAATAATGCCCTTACTCGTTTTAATGTACATTGGCCACTTACTATTGCTTTTAACATCAAAAAATCCTTCACCATCCATCTCTACAATGCGCATTTTTGGATCAAAGGTTTTAGGACACTTTAATGATGATTTGCTATTTAGCCATACAATACTACTGTCTGGGAGCACAATTTTTCCTTTAACTCCCGCATTTACAAAATACTCACTATATGAGTCAGCAGTTAATTCAGATATTACTGCTCCTTCATTAGCGGGAACAACATCTTTAATATTAAAATATTGATTTAATGAATAGAGTAATAACGGTATAAATAAGATGGCAGCAATTCTTGTTATTACTCTTATAAAATTATTTTCACTTTTCGATTTTCCTTCACTTTTAGATGATGGAAAATTGAAATTCTCAGACGTCTTCTCATTAGGAAGAGTTGAGAATACATAATCAGACTTAAACTTTGCAAAGAAGTTGAAATTGTCTTGACTAGAGTTTATCCATTTCTCAACGGCTTCCTTCTCTTCATTGTTTAAGTTTTTATTTATGTATTGTATTAGTTTATCGCTTTCCATAATTGATTTATATAACAAATGTTAAGAAGCTTATTAAAATAAAAAGTAATATATATTTATATATGTTATACTTAGCTAGCTTCTTTCTAATTATTTTTAAAGCTTGAGAAATATGATATTCAACAGCTTTTACAGAAACACCTTTTCTTTCAGCAATTTGCTCATATGTTAAACCAGCCTTTCTGCTTAACAAAAAGCTCTCTTTATATTTTGGCGGTAATGATTCATAAATTTTGGATATTATATCATTTAATTCTAAAGATTCAATATTATTCGAAACATAATCAGAAGCTAATGAATTATAATTAATTAATAACTCTTCATTTATTGGCGAATTATTTTGAATGAAATTGCTCCTCAAATAATTCAGGGCTTTATTTTTTGCAATCGTGTAAATCAATGCTCTAATACTCTTTTGATCATCTAACTTTTCTCTATAATTCCATAATGATATAAAGGATTCTTGAGCAATATCTTTTGCAGAGTCACTATCATAAATATACTTGTTTATAAAATATACAATATTACAGAACTCAGCCCTATAAAAAAGTTGAAAAACATCTCTGTTTCCGGACTTAATTTCTGAAATAAAGTTGATATTTAAGTTCTCTTGCATATGAACAAAAGTAAATAATTAATCATTCAATGTAAAAAAAGTTACAACGATAGAATTTTTTGCATACATTTGCAGCCCCAAATGGTTCTGTAGCTCAGTTGGTAGAGCACGACACTCTTAATGTTGGGGTCGTGGGTTCGATCCCCACCGGGACCACTTCTTAAAGCGCAAACAAGTTATTTATTAGCTGTTTGCGCTTTTTTGCAAACATATTGCAACATTTGTTGTTTTATAGTAATTTCAAACACTAAAAAAACAGTATATCATATGAATAATTTTGTTTTTTGTAATCCTACAAAACTAATTTTTGGCAAAGGGACTATTCCTAGTGTAGCCAACGAAATTCCCAAGAATAAAAAGATCATGATAACCTTCGGCGGAGGAAGCGTTAAGTCTAATGGTGTATATCAACAAGTTATTGATTCCCTAAAAGATCATGATTATATTGAATTTTGGGGCATTGAACCCAACCCTACTGTTCAAACCTTGCGCAAAGCTATTTCAATTGCAAAAGAGAAGGGAGTAGATTATCTACTCGCTGTTGGAGGAGGTTCTGTTCTTGACGGCACTAAACTAATTGCGTCAGCAATTAAATACGAAGGAGACGCTTGGGATATTGTAAAAAAGGGATATCCAATAAATGAAGTAATCCCAATGGGCACCGTATTGACTCTTCCCGCAACTGGATCAGAGATGAACAGAGGAGCAGTTATATCAAATACAGAAAAGAATGAAAAATTTGCTTTTTACTCAAACTATCCTGTTTTTTCAATTCTAGATCCTGAGACTACTTTTACCTTACCGCCATTCCAAGTAGCGTGTGGAATTGCAGACACTTTTGTCCATGTAATGGAACAATATCTTACAACTACAAACCAATCTCCTCTGATGGACAGATGGGCTGAGGGTATTTTAAAAACAATGATTGAGACTGCAGATAAAGTTAAAGAAGACTCACAGAATTACGAAACTATGGCCACCTTTATGCTAAGTGCGACTATGGCTTTAAATGGATTTATTTCAATGGGAGTCAGCCAAGACTGGGCAACTCATATGATCGGCCATGAGCTTACAGCATTAACAGGAATCACACACGGCGCATCATTAGCAATCGTTCTGCCAGGGACTATGCATGTACGTAGAGATGAGAAGAGAGAGAAAATCCTACAATATGCAAAAAGAGTTTTTGATATAAATGAAAAGGATGAAAATCTTACCATTGATCTTGCAATCAGCAAAACAGATCAGTTTTTCAGAACATTAGGTCTTAAGACCAAATTGTTTGAAAACAATATAAATGAATCTGTTATAAATACAATTATAGAAAGATTTAAAAATAGAGATGTACATTTCGGAGAAAACAGACAAACTGATTATCTTGTAATAGAAAATATTCTAAAATATTGCAAATAGAATTATAAGTGTTTTAGGACATTTTTAACACGATTTTGATATTGACAGAGTATATTTGACACCATAACTTTGTGCGCATAAATAGAGACCATTTATGCGCACAAACTTTATAGTTAATCCCCGTTATAAAGAGATAAAATCCTTTTTAAAAAGTATTCCAGACATATTTGATAATACTGGCAAAATCATTCACCAAAATAGGAGAAATACGATAAAAGTAATTGAATATAAAGGTTTAAAATTCAATGTAAAAAAATTTGGCAAACCTTTATTTGCAAATAGATTATCATATACTTACGTCAGGGATTCGAAAGCTAAAAGGGCATATGAATATTCATTTCAATTTAACTCTTTAGGCATACCTACTCCAGAAGGGGTTGCTTACATTGAGCAATTTGATGGAGGCTTAATTTCATTTTCCTATTTCATTTCTCTTCAATCAGAGCTAAAGCATGTAATGAGCGAGTTGTATGGGAAACCATTAAGTGGTAATGAAAAGCTATTTAAACAATTTGCAATCTTTACAGCAAAAATGCATGAATCAGGTATTAACCATTTAGATTACTCTCTCGGCAACATTTTGTTTGATCTTGATGACAATGGAGACTTTAAATTCGAAGTAGTAGATATTAATCGAGTTGATTTTGAAAATATATCACAAGAGTCTGGATGCAAAAGTTTTGTAAAACTATGGCTTGAAGACGATATTTTCGAATACATGTCTGGGTTTTATGCCCAGCAAAGAGAGATGAATTTTGAGAGAACTAAGAAAATGATTCTTTTCTTTCGTCATAAATTTGTAATTGAGACGAATCTTCACAAAGCTTTAAAGAATAATATAAAGAGATTCAAAAGAGCTTAATTTTAGATATAGTGAACAATTAATCTTAAACTTGGTTAATAGTGAAAACTAAACTAAATTTTTTATGGCACAAGATGTATTGATTTGTAATTGTAATGAGATTTACAGAAACGAAATTATTAAAGCAATTGAAGAGAAAAAGTGCAAAACTGTAGAAGAAATTGGAGAGGCTACAGGAGCTGGAACAATTTGCGGTGGATGTATTGATGACATCCAAGAAGTTCTGGATGAATATTACAAATAACTTAAAATCATAGTTATAAAAATAGAGGTTGCCAACTTTTGGCAACCTCTTCTTATTTATTATTTCAACAAATGTTTCTTAAAGAACTCATTTTGTTCCCATAAAAGATGTAAAATATTTTCTATCGCATAATACCCGTGACTCTCTTTTGGAAGGATAACCATTCTTACAGGTGCTCCAAGACCTTTTAAAGCCTGAAAATACCTCTCTGTCTGGAGTGTAAATGTACCTGGATTATTATCAACTTCGCCATGAACAAGTAATAGTGGGGTCTTCATCTTTTCTGCATTCATAAATGGAGACATCGCAGTATAAACCTCTTTTGCTTCCCAGTAGTTTCTCTGTTCATTTTGAAATCCAAATGGAGTCAATGTCCTATTGTAAGCACCGCTACGGGCAATTCCGCAGGCAAACAATTTTGAATGTGTCAAAAGGTTTGCAGTCATAAATGCTCCGTAAGAGTGTCCTCCAACAGCTACCCTTTCTCTATCAATAAATCCAACCTTATCTAAAGCATCAATTGCGGCCTCTGCATTTGCAACTAATTGATCTATAAAAGTATCATTAGGCTCTTTTTCTCCCTCTCCTACTATTGGAAATGAGGCATCATCTAAAACAGCGTAACCAAGAGTGACCCAATAAATAAATGAGCCATATGAAGGAAATGTAAATTCATTTGGATTTAAAGCAACTTGCCCTGCTGAAGCTTTGTCTTTAAATTCTTCTGGATAAGCCCAAATTAGCAATGGTAATTTTTTACCACTTTTCACATCATAACCAGCTGGTAAATATAAAGTGCCAGATAAATCTAAACCATCTTTACGTTTATATTTAAAAACCTCTTTATGAACACCCTCGAGTGCTTTAAATGGATTTTGAAAATCTGTAATCTTAACCAAACTCTCCCCCTTTTGTCTCTTCCCTACAGTACGGATATAATAGTTTGGATATTCACTTTTTGACTCAATTCTTACAAGGCATTTACCCTCTTTCGGATTTAAAATATCAGAGATCACCTCTTTTTTATCTGTATAGCTTGTCTGATATAATCTAACCTTAGAAAGGGTCTCCAAATTAAGCTTATCGATAAATGGGAATTGCCCCTTTTCAGAAAATCCATCTCCAACCAATAGTATACTCTTATTTTCTAAATAAAGAACCCTTCTGTTAAAATTGTTTTTTACCATCTTAGGGCGTCCTGGATCTGAGTACTTATCTTGAGAGTTTCTCTCAATAATTACTTTCATCGGCTGCTCAGGTGATGACGGATTAAAAAGAGAGGTTCTGACTGTACGAGTGTCGTACCACATTTCATTTATCAAAGCGGTCTTGTCATCTCCCCACATTATGCCAGAAAATCTATATTTTGTTTTTGCTACAGACGAAGGATATGAATTAAATGGAAAATCCAGAACAAAAACCTCATCTCTAAAGTCTGCTTTTTTACCTTGGTCACCTCCGTCTAGTGCCTCAACAAACCAAAGCGTTGAGGGTTTATCTGGACGCCAAGAGAGAAAGCGTCTTCCTGTCCTAGTTGAAGAAAATCCTTTAGGCTGAGTTTCGTTCAACGGAACATTGTTTACCTCTGCCACCAGCGCTCCATCTACTTTATAGATTTTACTTGCAGATGGAAATCTAAAGAAAGGAACAAAGTATGAGAATGGCTTTTTTAATGTTGATACTAAAACATACTGTCCATCAGGAGAAATATTAGTTTCAATATACATGTCCTGAGACAAGAATTTTCTAAAGGATCCATCTAATGAGACAAAAGATAGTTCTGATGTACTAAGTTTTTCAAAATTAAATTCATCTTCTTCATTTTTAAGCAGATCCTGAAAAGTCCTGTTTTGGGCAGAAGTTCCGGTGCTTGTTGCTATTATTGGCGACTCGACTACTCTTCTCCCAATTTTTAAATCAGCCGAAGAATTTACCCTCATTCTTACCAAAAGCGATTTTGAATCATTCATCCAAGCAAAAGGAGCATCATGGACTGCATTAACTTTTGAATCTATAAGTTTCGTAGCAATTGCTGTTGCAATATCAACAATCCACAAATCAACCCCAATAGAGGTAACATTAATAAAAGCAAATTTTTGCTCATCGGGAGAGAGAGTTATACCAGCAATTTTGGCATTAGCAGGCATATTTTTAATTTTCAAAATACTCCCATTTTTTACATCCTTAAGTTCAATATCATTAAAAAAAGTCTCATCGGATTGAACATAAGCTAGATGATTTATTCTAAGCCCTCCAAGTTTAAGTTCAGGCAAGTCCATATCTTCTAATCTCTCATATGTCTCTCTATAAGCAAATAACATCGTAGACCCATCGGAAGTTGAAATAACAGAGGGAGCTCTTTTATAATTAACGAGATCTAATATCTCTTTAGGGGGCTTCATAAACCCGCCTTGATTTTGGGCAAAACAATTTAAGGCCGTCAATACTATTGAGACCGCCACCAGGAATTTTTTCTTCATTTATCTAAGGATTTTATTAATTGTCTCAATAAGTTTCTCCTTTAAAATAGGCTTAGTGATATAGCCATCAAAACCTGCTTTAGATATCTTCCTCTCATCTTCAGGAAGCGCATAAGCTGTCTGAGCAATAACAGGTAGTTGCGGAGAAATTGTTCTTATTCTTTTCAGAGCCTCAAACCCATCCATGATTGGCATTTTTATGTCCATCAAAACAAGGTTAATATTTTTATATTTCGAAACTAACTCTATTGCCTCTTGACCATTACACGCTCTAATTACCTGATTTTTAGATTTTGCCAACAAAGTAGAGATATACAGAAAGTTTGTATCATCGTCTTCTGCCACTAGCATTGTATTGTATTCAGGCTCCTCTTCGGAGACTTCAATTTGTTGTTTATTATCAGCAAATAAATTATCAGCAGGCTTATAAGAAATTGTAAACATAAAAACTGAGCCCTTTCCAAGTTCAGATTTGACATGAATAGTGCCTCCCAACATCTCCGTGTATGCTTTGGAAATCGCAAGTCCAAGACCAGACCCTCCACGCTTTTGTTTAGTAGAATCTACCTGTTTATATCTTTCAAAAATGAGCTTATGATATTCTGGGTCTATACCCATACCAGTATCTTCTACAAAAAATTCAATACTGTTATTCAGATTGTACCCGAATTTCACGCAGCCTTTGTCTGTAAACTTTATTGCATTCGTAATTAGATTTGTCAAAACTTGCTTTAATTTTACAGCGTCCGACTCAATAATACCAGCCCTTTTCTTTGGGCTGACATAAATTAACTCAATCTGTTTCTCTTTAGGAACAATTACTTTAACCTCTTCATAAATATTTTTTAGAAGTATATCTAAATCAAACGCAGAATAATTTGGGTTTACCAGGTTTGTTTCAATTTTAGAAATTTCAATTATATCATTGATTATTGACAATAAATGGCACCCGCTATTAAAAATAATATCTATGAAATAATTTCTCTGTTTTTCTGTCAGTTCTGGGTCTTTAATCATTTGAGCAAAGCCTAGAATCGTATTCATAGGAGTTCTTATTTCATGCGAAAGGTTAGCAAGAAAAGCCGATTTCAATTTATCAGAATCCTCTGCTTTTGCTTTCTCTTCTTCTAACTCTTTTGCTTTAGAGATCATTGCCTCCTGTGATTGCTTGATCTCAGTAATATCCATAATATATCCAGCCAGGTATACCGTTCTGTTATTTTCATCATAAACAGCCTTACCATATTCGGTAACCCACCTGATAGCTCCAGATTTTGTTACAATCTGATACTCTTCTTTAAGAACTCCTCTTGTTAGTATTACAAGATCCCATTTTTTTCTGAGATACTCTTGGTAATCTTTTAAGATAATATCATTGAATGAAACAAACTTGTTGCCGATTAACTCTTCGGGAGAATACCCTGTAACATCTTCGCATTGGCTACTGACATAAATCATAGACCAATTCCTGTCGTTTTGACAACGATACAGAAATCCTGGAATACTGTTAATAAGTTCGTTGAGTGCACTATAGCCATCAACAGCACCAGTATTATTATTATCAATAAATCCTGGGTACATAGTTTTAGTTTGGGGTTGATACAAAAATAGTAATAATATTTTTTATTTTGGCTATATTTACATCATAATTATAGGTATTTATGGATGTGATTAAAAGAAAATATTTTGTTTTTGTAATTCATGAGAAGTATTTTGCAATCGAACTTGATAAAGTTGAGAGGGTATTTATGTCTCAAGAAATTACAAAGGTTGGAAAAGGTCCGGAATACTACGAGGGTGTTATAAACATCCATGGGTCTGTTTATCCTGTTCTTAATTTTCGAAAGCTTTGCGGGTTGCCTGAAAAAGATTTAGACTTAAATGATAAATTTATCTTATGCGACACTGGCTTTCTCAGGTGCATCATCATTGCAGATGAATGTCTGGAAATTATATCACTAGATGATTCTGAGCTACTAAAATCTGCTGACTCTGCAAAAGCATTTGAAATTGTAAATATTGTTTCACTTAAAAACTATGTTGTACTGATTTACGACTTACAAAAAATCATCGACCAAAAAGATATTCTCTCTATTACCCAGATTGTAGAATCCATTCAAAAAGGTTCTGATGTCGCATCTAATTGATTTATATACACATTTAGAAAAGCTAACCGAAGAGTACTTAGGCTTAAGCTTCCCAAAAAACAGACATAAAGATTTAATCAAAGGGCTACAAAATGCAGCTAAAGAGTTGGGTATTGACCCTTCTCTTGAAAGCATCTACTCATTTTTAAGTGAAAAACAGCCTAAACCAGACCAATTAAATATTATCGCAGGTAATCTGACAATTGGAGAGACATATTTTTTTAGAGAAAGACCTGCAATCATTTCATTAAAAGAGACAATTTTACCAGAAATAATTAATCGAAAACGAGAGACAGAGACAATACGCATTTGGAGCGCTGGATGCAGTTCAGGAGAAGAGCCATACACAATTGCAATCATGCTCAAAGAGTATTTTCAAGAAATCTCAAACTGGAATATTTCAATTTTAGCTACAGATATCAGCCCAAAAGCAATTCAAAAAGCGATAACAGGAATATATAGCGAATGGTCTTTCAGAGAGACTGACCCATTAATTAGAAAAAAATATTTTGAAAAAGAGATTTCGGGGTGGAGAGTAAAAAAAGAGATTAAAAACATGGTGGATTTTGGTTATCTTAATTTAGCAACAGGAAATTTTCCATCTCCTCTAAACAAAACTTCCGATATAGATCTTCTTTTATGTAGAAATGTTTTAATGTATTTTACTCCTGATAATATCATAAAAACGTCTAATAAGTTTTATGAATGCATCTCTCCAGATGGTTGGTTTTTGACAAGCCAGGTAGAATTAAATGATGACTATTTTGGAAAATTCAGCAGAGTATCCGATTCTGGAGGTATTTTCTATAGAAAGTGTAATAAATTAACTCCTGTTCAAAGTACTATTTTTCCAACATCAGACTCACTAAAAAGGCAAAAAAAATCGTTCTTAACTAAATCGCCTCTAAAAAAACTCAGCCCAAAAATTGAGAAAAAATCTGAACTGAAATTTGAAACGGCAGCCACTGAATCAAAACCGCAGGAGAGTCTTAATTTGTTAAATTTAAAGATTAAAGAGAGAGATATCAGTTTTTTTAAGGATAATTTAGACTTGTTAATCAGAGATCATATATATGATTTTGAACACATTAAACAAGTATGTAAATTATTTGCCGACTATGGATTATTCGAAGAATTTAAGAAAGTTACTGACAAATTGTTATCTACAGGTACAGATGATTCGGAGATTTATTATCTTTATGGCATTGTAGATAAAGAGAAGGGCAATTACGAATCTGCAAAGAAAAATTTTATCAGGTCGCTTTACTTAAACCACGATGATATAATGAGCATGATTCATATTGCAAATATTTTAAATATGGAGAAGAGCATTGACAATGCAAACAGATACCTAGACAATGCTATCAATCTATTAAGTGATAAAGAAGATTCTGAAGTTCTGGAAAAATATAGTATCTCGAAAGAGAGACTCCTAGACTCAATCAGATCGATGAAAGTGAATAGAAACTAATGAAAGAAACTCACATAATATTAAGAGAGAGAGCATTGACAAACTCCTCAATTAATGCAAAAATGGCTGAAATTTCCGAACTCTATGGAGATTATATAGAGTTTTTACTATCACCAAATATTTTTGCAATCGAATCATCATTCGTCAAAGAGGTGTTTTCACTCAAAGAGATAACACCTGTTCCAGGTACCCCCCAATTCATAAGTGGCCTAATCAATATTCGATCAAGAATTTACAGCGTACTCAATCTCAAACCTCTTTTAGCTGTCCGAGAAAAAGGGCTTACCGATATGAATAAAGTACTTTTAATTGAAAATTCAAACTCTTCATTTGGGTTGATTGCTGACAAAGTTATTGGCAAAAAGGCCTTTTTGAAAGATGAAATACATGAACCTCCAGCAAATTTAGGAGAATTTGGAGGAGAGTTTATCATTGGTGTTTCTGAAAGTGGCACTATTTTGCTTAGTGCCGAAAAAATCCTGAATTGTAAAAAAATAATAATAAATCAATAAAACTTCTGGAGGTAAATAAAATGTACAAGAGCCTAAAAATAAAAACGAGATATCAATTCATCTTTGGATTCTCATTTCTTGTATTGTCTATTGTGATAATGACAGTCATATCGTTTAACTCAATTACCAGATTGAATAAATCTCATGATATCATCATAGAAAAAGACCGAATATTAAATTATCTCTTAAAGATAAGGACCGAACAGAATACATACCGATCTTTAACTCTTGAGATTCAGACAACTAAAAATGCAGTTGAAGCTGATAGCCTAAAAGAACGAATGAAGACACTTGTTACCGACTCATACATAATCTTTTCGAATCTCGATTCATTAATCAAAGGAAAAGATGAATATGCTTCAATGGCTTCTATAAAGGAGAGTTCATACAAATTTGTTGCTCTTCGTGACAAATATGAGACTTTAATCAAAGAGGGCAAGACAGACGAAGCTAACTATATCTACAATAATGAATTAAAACCTCTTACAAAAGATCTTTACACTATTATAAACTCTATTGAAAATGAGCTTAATAATTCAATTGTGGAATTACTTAGAGAGAATGATAAACTCACAAGAAATGTAAATATTACACTATTTTCTCTCGGGCTAACTTTGATATTAATCTCCTTTGCAATGGCATTCTTAATGCAAAGACTTCTAGTAAAAGTATCTACAGAAATTAAAAAAGGTGTTGGTATTTTAGGTAGTTCTGCTTCAGAAATATTAAGTACTGTAACAGAAATCTACACAGGAGCAGCAGAAACAGCAACAGCAGTTTCGGAAACTACAACTACTGTTGAAGAGGTTAGACAAACAGCAATGGTCTCTAATCAAAAAGCCCAATCGCTGATGTTAAGTTCTCAAAAAGCAGCGGACTCTGCAGAAAGGGGAAAAGAATCAATTAACGAAGTGATTGATGCAATGAAAAATATTGATAATCAGATGTTAAAAATATCTGAAACTATCAATAAACTTTCGGAGCAAAACAGAACAATTGGAGAGATAACTTCAACAGTGGCAGATATCGCTGATCAATCTAATTTACTAGCTGTCAATGCAGCTATTGAAGCAGCAAAAGCCGGAGAGCATGGAAGGGGTTTCTCGGTAGTTGCGCAAGAGATTAGAAGTCTGGCTGATCAATCGAAGAGAGCTACAGCTCAAGTTAAAGAGATTCTAAATGAGATCAATAAATCTGTAAATATGGCAGTTGGAGCAACTGATACTGGTTCGAGAACTGTTGAAGATGGAAAAAGATTAGTGAGAGAGTGTGAAGAGGCGATTGATATATTATCGGACAATGTAGAAGAGGCAACTCAAGCATCAATTCAAATATCCTCATCTAACCAACAGCAAATGGCTGGAATGGAGCAGATTGTCCCTGCGATGGAGAATATAAAACAGGCCAGTGAGCAAAATGTCGCTGGAATTAAACAGACTCAAACAGCTGCAAATGATTTGAAGCAATTGGGTATGAGTTTACAAGAGATAATGGAAAAATACAAACTATAGCGTATGAAAGAGGAAAATGATGCTTTTCTGAGAGAGCTGATGAATGACTTCAAGATTGAAGCCAGGGAGCATCATACTGCCATAGTGAACAACCTACTGCTTTTAGAAAAAGGCGGAGGTGCAGAGACTGTAAAAAACTTTATCGAAGTAATTTACAGAGAGACTCATAGTTTAAAAGGGTCTGCAAGAGCCGTAAATCTTACAGAGATTGAAAAGCTTTGCATGAGTCTGGAGTCTGTGTTTAATAAGATCAAAAAGGGAGAGTCTAGAATCATTCCTCCAATGTTTGATCTATTTTATAAGACTCTCGATCTTGTTGATCATTATATAAAAAGGATTGACAACTCTTCTCTTCCCGCTATTAATATTGCCCCAGCAATTGCGGCTATTGAGGTTTTTGGAGGTGTGAAAAGCAATATTATTGTTCCTCCTGCAGGTAATAAAAATGAGGATCAAATACCAAAGGAGGCAACAGTTTTTAATGAAAATATAATTGAAGCCCCAAAGTCTTCTAATGAATTTAAACAACAAGATGGAGATACTGTTAGAACCGATATTTCCAAACTTGATAACATCTTCAGAGGAGCCGAAGAGTTTGTCTCCGTTAAAACCTCTTCAGATTATCTTAGAAGAAGATTAGACGAAATTCTTGCGAGGGTTTCAACAGTTAGAGCATCAATTGGGAATTATGACTCTATTTCAGGGAAAGAGTTGTCAAAATTAAAACGAGAGATTAAAGGTGCTGAGCAAGATCTTGCAGATTTTACCTCTCAGTACTCTGACTTTAACAGAACCGCAGGAAGAAAAGTTGACGAACTCCTGATTGCAGCCAGAACAACACTCCTATCTCCCTTTACCTCTCTTTTAGCTATTGCCCCTAAAATCGTAAGAGATCTCTCCAAAGAGTTCGACAAAGAGATTAAGTTTATAACCGAAGGTGAAAGGACTGAGATTGACAGACGGATTCTGGAACAACTTAAGGATCCTATGATACATCTGCTTAGAAATTGTGCAGATCATGGTATTGAGACAAAAGCAGAGCGAGTATCATCAGGGAAAAATATAGAAGGAAAGATTGCTGTAAAAGTTACACTTGATTTTGAAAGAAATGTTATTTTGACTTTTGAAGACGATGGAAAGGGAATCAACAAAGCTGCATTGATAAATTCTGCAATCAAATGTGGAGTTATCAAAAACAGTGATATTTCAACGCTCTCAGATGATGATATTTATAACCTAATGTTTGCATCTGGCGTCTCTACTAAAGGATTCATAACAGATATATCTGGAAGAGGCATAGGAATGGCTGTTGTTGCTGAAAAAATTGAGGCACTTGGCGGGAAAATTTTAGTTACAAGCAACGAAGGAAAAGGAACAAAATTCACGATTACGTTGCCTCAGACTCTATCAACATTTCGTGGACTACACATCACCTGTTCTGGTGAAGATTTTATTATTCCAACAACTACAGTAGAGAAAGTCACTAGAATTTTACCTGACGATATAAGAATTATTGAGTCAACCAGAAGCATCAAAATTGATGGAGAGGTGATTTCGCTAGTATATCTATCAGATGTTCTTAATATCAAAAAAAGGCAAAAGTCATCATATGAGTCTGGATATTTGAATATCCTAATTCTTAATTCCAATAACAAAAAATGCGCATTTGTAATTGATGATGTTTTTGGAGAGACAGAGGGTCTGATTAAAGATTTAGGCAGTCAGCTTCCTCATGTTAAAAATATCTACGGAGCAACAATTTCGGGTAGTGGAAAAGTAGTGATAGTATTAAATTCTCATGAACTTCTAATTAATAGTTCTGAATACAAATCAATTAACGAAAGACCGATTTTTGAGACAGATTCAGGAGAGAACTCATCAACCGCAAAAAGAGTATTAATAGCTGAAGATTCTATCACGATTAGATCTATGTTAAAAAACTTCGTAGAAAACGCAGGATATGAGGTTACAGCTGCTGTAGATGGATTAGAAGCATTTAATCTGCTCAAAAGAAACAGCTTCGACTTAGTTGTTTCGGATATTGAGATGCCAAGAATGAATGGGTTCGAACTAACACAAAGGATTAGAGAGGATTATGATCTAAAGAATCTTCCAGTTATCTTAGTTACTGCTTTGGAATCTAAAGAGGATCAAAAGAAGGGGCTTGATGCTGGCGCAAATGCATATATCGTTAAGAGTAGCTTTGAGAAAAGTAATCTCACAGATACAATAAAAAGATTAATATGATAGATAAAATCAAAGTGCTGCTTGCCGAAGACTCTTTATTGGAGCAGAAGCTTCTCAGTAATTATATACTGAGTGATGAGCGCTTTGAGTTAGTTGGTCTGGCAAGAAATGGGAAAGAGGCAAGCAAAATGGCTGCTGATTTAAAGCCAGATGTAATCAGCATGGATATAATAATGCCTGGAATGGATGGCATTGAGGCAACTGGTGAGATAATGCATAATTGTCCGGTACCAATTGTAATTGTTAGTACAATATATCAAAACACCGACATTCTTAATGCAATCAAAGAGTTAGAGGCTGGAGCAGTTACGATTATTCCTAAACCATTTGGGATAGGACATCCTAAACATCAATCGAGTGTAAAAAAATACTTAAATACTCTCGCATTAATGTCGGAGATCAAGGTTGTTCGAAGAAAAAAGAGCAATAGTGATTTGAAAAAAATTGTAACTCAAGAATCCCTGCTGGATTCGCGATATAAAACAAAATATGATATAGCTATTATTGGAGCATCTGCAGGTGGGCCAGAAGGTATCAGGACAATCCTAGGTATGCTGAATAAGAACTTTAATGCCCCTATTTTGATTATTCAGCACATTGATCCTAATTTCGTTGATGGATTTTGTAGTTGGCTTAATAGTAATTCCGGAATTCCTGTTTACATTTGCAGCGATAATGAAGAGTTGCAACCGGGAAAAGCATACTTGCCACCACCTGGAATGCATTTAAAATTTAAGACGAAAGGCATAGTTTCAATAACCCCAAACATAATGGAGATGTCATCTGTGCCTTCGATTGATGTAACGCTGGAGAGTGCTGTAGAGATATATGGAGGAAGAACCGTTGCGGTGCTTCTATCTGGAATGGGGAAGGATGGTGCAAAAGGGTTGATGAAACTGAAGGGTGTGGGAGCGTTAACTATGGCTCAAGATGAAGAGAGCAGTCTAATCTATGGCCTTAATGGAGAGGCAATAAAATCGGGTGCAGTAATATATACTGGAAATCCTGAAAAACTGGGTAAAGAACTAATAACATTATTTCAATAACATGATCAACACACTGCAAATCTGTATGGGAGGAGGATACATTCTTGCGATTGAAGACTCGCTTGTCCAAGCTAAGAGACTTGAGCATTTTTTCAAAGAGTATAACATAAATTATAAAATCTTTGTGAGTGCCGAAGAGGCTCTTTCTGCAATGAAGATAGAAAAACCGGAGCTAATAATAAGCGACATTATTATGCCGGGAATGAATGGTTATGACTTCTGTAAGATAGTTAAATCATCTCCAGAATACGCTAAAATTCCAGTAATTCTTCTTACTTCACTTCAAGATCCTCACGATATTATCAGAGGACTTCAAGCTGGTTCAGATAACTTTATTACCAAACCATATGAAGATCAGTATTTAGTTTCAAGGATTCAATATCTTTTAATAAACAAGGATATTAGAAATTCAGGAAATTCTGAGATGTATATGGATTTGCTATTTAGAGGAGAAAAATATCAGATCAATTCCGACAAAAGACAAATTCTAGACTTATTACTATCAGTTTACGAAGCTGCTATTCAAAGAAATGAAGAGCTTGTTGCTGTTAAAAGTCGCTTAGAAAAAGCAAATAGTGATCTTTTACAAGCAAATCAAGATCTTGATGCATTCTCTCATACTGTCTCTCACGACCTTAGGTCTCCACTCTCTGTAATTCATGGTTTTGCGCATCTTTTATTAGATAATGAAGCATCAACACTTTCAGAAGAGGAGAAGAGTTACATCTCAATCATCAAAGATTCTGCGTTGTCGATGTCTCAATTGATTACTGATTTACTTAACTTTTCTCAATCTGGCAAAAGTACTGTAAACAAAGAGAGTATTGATCTTACAGAATTAGTTCAGGAGGTCTGCTATACATTAAGTAATAGAGAAGAGTATAAAAGAGTTACATTCAATATTGAAGAGGGCTTAACAACAAGAGCAGACAGAAGTCTATTACGAATAGTTTTAGATAACCTTATCGGGAACGCATGCAAATACTCATCCAAGAACGAAACTCCTATAGTAACCTTTGGTCGAAAAGACTATTTTGGTCAAAATGTCTATTTTGTAAAAGACAATGGAGTGGGCTTTAATATGAGTAAAGCAGAAAAACTCTTTCAACCATTTCAGCGATTTCACTCAGAGATGGAATTTTCTGGAACTGGCGTTGGTTTATCAACAGTAAAGAGAATAATTGATAGGCACGAAGGTCAGATTTGGGCTGAATCGGAAGAGGGGAAAGGAGCTACTTTCAATTTTACACTGAATGAACAATAATTATTTATTTCTGTTTATCAGGTATATAATTGAATTATTCAAATTTTGAGAATATAAATAAGACATATGATTATCTTCAACCACTTAAAATTAAAGCACTTACTACCATTGGTAGCAATTTTTGCTTTGGCGGGATGTACAAAAGAGAACTCAGGTACTGATGGCCCTACACCTGTAGAAAAGTATTTTGACTTTGCTACAACAGACACTTATACTCTTAATTTAGACTATAAGTTATCTTACAGTGCTCCTGTAGTTTTCTATGTTTACGATGTTAACCCAATTTTAACAGATCCTGCAGATCCAACTCGCGAGATTCTAAACCCTCAAGCATTGCCTGTATTAAAAGGGATGACTCAAGGAAAAGGTATTTTTAATGGTCAGCTTACTCTTAAAAAGACAGTATCTGACTTATACATCTACTCAACAACAATTGGTGTTCCTCAAATTCTTAAAGCAACTTATTCTAACAAAATCTTTACTGTTGACGGTGATAATCCTCAAAGCTATTTAGCTGCAAAGGTTTCTGACAACAATAACTTAATCCTTTCATTAGGTGCTATTCAGAATCCATCAATGACATTAGGTTCATGGTCGAATGCTGGTGTTCCATCTTATCTTCTTGCTACCAGTGCTACAATTAGTGAAGGATTAATGAATGACATCAATGCATCATTGCCTGAGCAATCAAGAGTTCCAGTTGCCTCTCCTCATTTCATCTCACAAGGAGTAAACTCTGCTTTACAGATTATTGAGAATGCAGTTGTTCAACTTGTTTTTGTTCACGAAGGAGCTGGATATCGCAATGTATTAGGTTATTTTCATTATCCTACTAATAATCCGCCTACAAATATAAGCCAAGTAAATAGGATCGTTGCCTTTCCAAATGTGTCTTATAATGGAAGTGGCGGAGGACTCAAGACAGGAAACAGAATCCAATTAAAATACTGGGATGGAACCGCATTCCAGAATGTATTTCCAGCGGGAACAAGTATTGGCTGGTTTATTATTGCTGATGGATTTAAAAACAATGGAACTATCAACTACAATGCAACTCACTTCTACTCTATGAATCAATTCAATCCTGAATCTGCTGCTGATAAAAAACCTCATAATGTTCTACTTTATGATAGTGAAAGATCATTAGTATTGATCGGTTTCGAAGATATGAATAGAGAAGGTGGCTCTGATGATGACTTTAATGATGCTGTTTTCTATACAACAGCAACTCCTGAAACTGCAATAAAGTATACTAATTTACCTGTGATTGTAAAGACAAATGATAGAGATAAAGATGGAGTTCCAGATAGTATTGACGAATTCCCGGATGATGTGAATCTGGCTTATACAACTCATTATCCATCATTAAATACTTATTATACCTTAGCGTTCGAAGATTTATGGCCGAATAGAGGTGACTACGACATGAATGATGTTGTAATTACTTATAACTCTACGCACTACTTAAATGGCATGAGCCAAGTTTCTAAGATTGTGGATAGAATTAAACCGGTATGGGCTGGTGGACAAATTGGATCTGGATATGGTTATCAACTCGGTATTCCATCTTCAGGGGTTTCAAGTGTGACTAAAACTAGCACATATACAGATAACAATTTCACATATACCCTTCTGCCTAATGGTACAGAACAAGGTCAGACAAATGCTACTATTATGGTCTTTGACAACATCAACGATCTTAATGTAACATCTCCACAAAAACCTCAGTTCAATATGGAGATTCGTTTAACTACGCCACTAACAGTTGACAAAATAACTACTCCTCCATATAATCCTTTCATTGTAATCAATTCTGGTGACAAGAGATCGAAAGAGGTGCATCTTCCTAACTATAAACCGACTGATAAAGCAGATAAATCGTTATTAGGTTCTTATAACGACAAATCTTCTATTTCGGCTAATAGATATTATGTTTCGGATGACAACATGCCTTTTGCTATTCAAATTCCTAATGCAAGTTTTGAGTATCCTACTGAAGCTACTAGCATTACTGTCTACTATCCGTATTTCTTGCAGTGGGCTCAATCATTCGGTATTCAATATCCTGATTGGTATACTAGGAAGAGGTAGTTTTGTTCTTAATTCTTATTGTCCGGTTGATTTTTCGACCGGACTTTTTTTTGTTGCATGCTTCTTCTGCATGCTTCTTCTGCATGCTTCTTCTGCATGCTTCTTCTGCATGCTTCTTCTGCATGCTTCTTCTGCATGCTTCTTCTGCATGCTTCTTCTGCATGCTTCTTCTGCATGCCATTAGCTGCCGGTGAGCACTTTGATGTTTTTCTTAACGCTCGTCTCCTTGGTTTTTCGGGGCTTGCGGAACTCCTCACTTCGTTCGTCGGACAGGTCCTCAGCCTTATCCGAAAAACCTGGCGTCGTCTCGCTAAAAAACATACGGTGCTCCCCGATAGCTAATGGCATTTAGAAGAAGTGGTAGTGAATAAGCATATATCAGACATGCTAAAGAATAGCTAATTTATTTAAGAATAAGTAGTAGAGAAGGTGCTGTTATAGAATATACTAGCTAATAGTTTTAGATTTCTAAAGAAAGTAGAAGGAGCATTTTAGATGGTGAAGAAGTTGTATGCTTAGAAGCGATGTGTTGGTTCGGGGCTTGCGGAACTCCTTACTTCGTTCGTCGGACAGTCTTCAGCTATTGAGATTTGGGGGATTATAAAAGTTCGAGGTAGTTGTTTGCGGTGTAGGTTGCACCTGCAGAAATTAACTCTTGGGGAGTGTTTCCGCTTGTTATTCCTATTACTGTAATGCCAGCTGATGAGCCTGATTTTACACCCGAAAGTGAATCTTCGAAAACTAGGGCTTGATTTGGTTGTAAACCTAATAATTTAAGAGAGAGCAAATAGATTTCTGGATCGGGTTTTCCTTTAGTTATCATTGACTTATCGGCAATTACATCAAAGTAGTCGCTGATTCCAAGTTTTGAAAATACCAGGTCAACATTGTCTCTTGGGGCAGAGGTTGCTAATGCAATCTTGAGATCGTTTGCTTTAGCCCAATCCAAAATCATTTTTAGACCTTTAATTTCTGAGAATTCTGGGTCGTCTTTGATTACATTTCTAAAACTTGAATCTATTAAATCACAGTGCATATCTGCTTGTTCATCTGTCATGTCTCTATCAATCAACATTCTTGCTGCGTCAGCCCCTGTTGTACCAAACATTTTATCAATAAAAAACTTATAGTCAATGTGTACATCAAATTGTTCGAGATACTTTTTCCAACCCTTGAAATGATATTGTTTTGTATCGGCAATAACGCCATCCATGTCAAAGATTAAGGCTTTGATAGAGTCATTAAAGATTTGGTGATTCATGATGATATTTTTTATAACTTAGAAGGGGCAATTATAAGACAAATGCTGTGATGTTCAAAATATAATTTGATTTTGTTGTCCGAAAATGAATAGAGATATGGATAATACTGTTGGAGTTATTAAAAGGAGATATAATATTGGACTTGCGCTTTCGGGTGGAGGTGTTAAAGGATTTGCCCATGCTGGTGCTTTAAAGGCTTTGGAAGAGTATAATATTAAGCCGGATATTATCTCAGGGACAAGTGCTGGAGCTGTTGTTGCTGTATTATATTCTGCTGGGTACTCTCCTGATGAAATATGTGATCTTTTTTACAATAAAGATTTTAACGACTTTGTAGAGCTGAATATTCCAAAATGTGGCTTTTTTGGAACCGCTGGTTTTATTACATTTTTGAAAAAGCACATTAATTATGAACTAATTGAAGAATTGCCAATTCCAGTCAGAATTGTAGCTACGGACCTTGATAATGGTAGGAGTATTACCTTTTCAGAAGGAGAACTTCACAAAAGGGTAATGGCATCAGCTTGCGTTCCTATTGTCTTTACACCTGTAGACATTGATGGAACAAAATATGTCGATGGTGGTATTTTTAAAAATTTCCCAGTTTCTGTAATTAGAGATGAGTGTGAATTTGTTATTGGAGTAAATGCCAGCCCTTTGGTAACTGAGAAATATAAAAAGAATATTGTTGGAATTGCAGAGAGATCATATCATTTTATGTTCAGGGCTAATACAATAGAGGATAAAAAGCTTTGCGACATCTTAGTAGAGACCGACAGTGTGATGCAATTTAAGACATTTGACCTCAAGCAAGTTAAGGTAATTTTCAATACAGGATATGAGGAGATGAAGAGAGCGTTAGAGCTTAAATCATTTAATCTTGAGAGGCAAAAACAGTAATTATTTTTAATTATTCATCAAAAAAGATCTCTGCTTTGGCGTGGTGGTTTAACACATATGAAGCAGGGAGTGTTGATGAAAAGTCGTTTTGGACAGTATCAATAATTTTGTGTTTTTCGGCTCCTCTTAAATAAAAGCAGACCTCTTTTGCAGACATTATTGTTTTATAAGTTGCTCCTACCCTTACACTCCCGTTGTAAGGATTTTGATATACATCATATAGATTGTTGTTTTCAATTTGTCCATTATTGATACTCTCTGGAAATAAAGAAGATGTGTGTCCATCTTCACCTATCCCTAAAATCATTAAGTCAAACCCTCCAATATTTTTAATCAGATTTGAATATCTATGAGATTCTAAAAGAGGAGTATTATTCCCGTCAATCTGAAAAATTTGCGTCGAAGAAATCTCCATATAATTAAAAAACTCCCTTAAAAAGTTTCCATAATTACTCTCGGTACTTTCTGAAGAGACACACCTCTCGTCAACCCAATAAAAATCAATGTTATTCCAAAATAACTCATGGCTGTACTCCTCTCTCCACAATTTATATAGTGCTATTGGCGAGTTTCCTCCAGAGATAGCAAGAGATAGCCTTTTAGCTTCTGTTGGATTCCTTGAAATAGCAAGTAATTTAATTTTTTCAGTTAAGTCTCTTCCGTTTAGCATTATAATCAGGTTGTTTTTCAGATTTACAACTCGCAATATAGATCGGTGTTTGTTAGATTTTTACATGGGTTTGTCCAATTATGGCCATTCTCAATAATCTTCTCACTCTCTAATGGCCCCCATGTTCCAGCAGGATATCCATAAAGAGGAACTTTATGTCCGCAATCATTCCAATATTTCAATACAGGATCGAAAAGTCTCCACGCTGCCTCTACCGCATCACTACGTGTAAAGAGAGTAGAATCTCCATCCAGACAATCTTCAATCAACCGCGAATAAGCATCTTCTGTCGGAAGACCTCCAAGTTTATCATATGTAAAGTCCATTGGCACTTGCTTAACTTCGAAGCCAGAACCAGGGACCTTCATCCCAAATTTTAAAACAATTCCCTCATTAGGCTGAAGCCTTATAATTAACTGATTGGCAGGAGGTGTCTCTTGTCCAGAAGAGAAAAGGTGGTGAGGTGTTTTCCTGAAATGGATAACAATTTCGGAGACTTTAGTAGGCATCTGCTTACCTGTTCTTATGTAGAAAGGGACTCCGCTCCATCGCCAGTTTGAGATTCCGAGTTTCATTGCAACAAAAGTCTCTGTTGTTGATGTTGCACTTACTCCATACTCCTCTCTATAGCCCTTTATCTGCTCTCCTCCTCTTATTGATGAAGTATATTGCCCTCTTACAACATTTTCACGAATCTCGTCAACAGACAACGGTTTAATTGACTTATAAAGCTTTGCTACTTCGTCGCGAAAATCCTTCTCGTTAAACTCTACTGGAGGCTCCATTGCACATAAAGCTACAAGTTGAATCAGGTGATTTTGAACCATATCACGAAGTGCACCGGCATTTTCATAGTAACCACCACGTTGTTCTATTCCAAGATTTTCAACGGCAGTTATTTCAACCCTCTCAATGTAGTTTCTATTCCATAATGGTTCAAAAATTCCATTAGAAAATCTTAAAGCCAGAATATTTTGAACAGTCTCCTTTCCTAAAAAATGGTCTATTCTATAAATTTGACTTTCGGAAAAGTATTTTTTCAATTGTCTGTTAAGCCTAAGCGAACTCTCTAGATCATAACCAAAAGGCTTCTCAACTATAATTCTACGAAATCCACCTTTTAACATATCCTCCGAAGAGAGATGTGACTTACCTAGATTTTCAGGAATAGACTCATAAAGTTTAGGAGGAGTGGCAACATAATAGAGAAGATTGTCGTTAGAGAAATCTCCAGACCCACAAACATTGATTTTCTGTTTTAAAAACTCATAATCCTCCACTTTTGATGGATCAGCTGTTACATAGTATAGATTTGTCAAAAAACCGTCTATACTGCTCTGGTCATAGTCCTTATCTTTGAGGTATAACTTAAGTTCGCCTCTGATATAATCCCTGTAATTGGAATCTGAGTATTCAGTTCTGCCTACTCCAATCACCGAAATCTTTTCGGGAAGACGATTTTGTTTAAATAGAATATATAACGAAGGCATCAGCTTTCGTTTAGTAAGATCCCCAGAAGCCCCAAAGATCACAATAGAGGTAGCTCTATGATTGTTTAATGCTAGCTTTCCCATAAATTAAACAATGTAAATTCTTGAACTAGTGTCTCCACCTTCACCTGTCCAATTTTCGTGAAAAAATTCGCCCCTTGGTTTATCTGTGCGTTCAAACATATGCGCTCCAAAAAAGTCACGTTGAGCCTGAATCAGATTTGCCGGCAGACGTCCACTTCGGAAAGAGAGGAAATAGTTGTAGGCAGACGCAAAAGCAGGTACTGGAATATTTGCCTCAGCTGCGACAACAATGGTTCTTTTCCAACCGTCGAATGATGACTTAATCTCCCCAGCAAAATAACTATCAAGAAGAATGTTTTTCAGATCACCATTTGCCTTGAAAGCGTCAGCAATCTTATTTAAAAACTCAGAACGAATGATACATCCATTTCTCCAAATTAATGCAACCGAAGAGAGGTTGATATTCCAGCCAAATTGGTCAGAAGCCTTTTTAAGAAGCTCGAACCCTTGAGCATAAGAGACTAATTTCGAAGCATATAAAGAATCTGATATCTCATTGAGTCTAAGTTGCTTCGAAACGAATGAAAGATCTGAATAGATATCAGATGCCTCTAACCTTAGCTCTTTTTGGGCAGACAAACTTCTTTCAAAGACAGCAGATGCAATCAAGTTCAATGGAAGGCCATGCTCCATTGCATTAATTACAGACCATTTACCAGTACCCTTCTGCCCAGCAGTATCGAGAATTTTATCTAATAAATAATCACCACCTTCATCCTTATAATTCACAATTTTGGAAGTGATCTCTGTTAAATAGCTCTGCATTCTCCCTCTGTTCCAATCAGTAAAGGCAGATGCTATCTGCTCATTATCCATTTTTGCAATCTCTTTCATAATATGATAACCTTCGGAGATAATCTGCATGTCACCATATTCTATCCCGTTATGAACCATCTTGACAAAATGGCCAGAGCCACCACCTCCAATCCACTCACAACACGGAGAGCCATCGCTCGCCTTTGCAGAGATATCATAAAAAATACTGCTAATGTGAGGCCATGCCTCTTTAGAGCCACCCGGCATAATTGAAGGTCCCTTTAAAGCACCCTCTTCACCACCAGAAACACCTGCTCCAACATAAAAAAGCCCTTTTGATTCAACATACTCTACACGTCTGGAAGTGTCCTCATGATTAGAGTTTCCCCCATCAATCAGAATGTCTCCCTTCGACAATTTTGGAATAAGAGTCTCTATTAATTCATCAACTGCCGAACCTGCCCTCACCATCATCATAATCTTTCTTGGCGATTCGAGAGAATCTATTAGCTCATCTACAGTTTTGTACCCATTTATATTTTTACCACGAGCCCTTCCTTCTATAAACTTCTCAGTAACCGACCATGTTCTGTTGAAAACAGAGACTGTGTAGCCTTTACTCTCCATGTTAAGTACTAGATTTTCACCCATTACAGCTAGTCCTATGAGCCCGATATTCGATTTTGACATATTTGTATTAATTTAGCCTTAAATATTAAACACTAAGTTACTAATAAAGATTGCGAATATGCAAAACAGATTAATTGTCCTTTTGTTTATTGTGGTACTGATTACGGGATGCGGATGCAATAACAGTCAAAGTAAAAAAGAGCAAGAGAGTAATAGTAGCTCTCAATCGAAACAAATGTCTTATTTAGTTGTCCCTGAACCACCAGCAATGCTAGATACAGAAGCTAAGAAGGTTGACTATCTACTTTCAAATTATTGGGAGAATTATAATTTTTCAGACTCTCTTTATGCTAAAAACGTAAATTATACAGAGAAGCCGTTGGCTATGTACTTTAAAATAATGTCCACAACCAACCACACTCAATTCAATAAATATCTCTCAAATTTAGTACTAAAGCTTGAGAGCGCAGACACTGTTGTATTTGACAAATTCACCTCTCTGGCAGAGGAGATGTTGTACGATCCAAACTCTCCAATAAGATGTGAAACAATATATTACAGACTTACAGAACTTTTAACTAAATCTCAAAGAGTTGACAATCTTGTTAAAGATAAATATCAAAAACAACAAGAGATGATCGCAAAAAATCAACCAAGCAAACCTGCATCAAACTTTACTTTTACAGATTATAGCGGTAGCAAAAAAAGATTGTATGATGTAAAAGCTGAATATCTTCTCCTGATGTTTTACCATCCCGATTGTCATGCATGTGCTGAGACAATAGCTGAATTGAAAAACTCTCCATTTTTTGGCCACAAAGAGTTAAAAATATTGGCAATCTTTCCAGAGACAAATGAAAAGCTTTGGAGAGAGAGGATTAATATGATACCAAAGGAGTGGATTTGTGGATTTGACAAAACAGGCGTGCTTGAGGAGAAAAAACTATACGATTTAAGACCTTCTCCAAGTCTCTACCTATTAGATAAAAATAAAGTTGTGATACTTAAAGATGCCAGAATGGATGAAATAGCTGGTTACTTGGCTAGAGCATTAAAATTATAAATCATGTTTTCCTCCAAATACCATAAGTATCCTTCTACCTCGCTATAACCACACTCCAACAAAATAGAGACATAGTTCTCTATTTGCCGGTTATACCTGCCCTCATGTTTTAATCCAAATTTATAGTCCACTACTACAGCTTTAGATCTGTCTTTATCTATCATCACTCTGTCGGGACGATAGATCTCCCCTCCAGGCAAGATAATATCTCTCTCGGTTAATATTTCGTAAACTCCAGAAAACCAATTTCGATCCTGAACAGAGTCAATCATAGATGAGAGACGTTTGATAAGTGCTTCAGCTTCGAGAGACATTATAGTTCCCTTTAAGACCTCCTTTTCAACTGCAAGTTCTAGATCATTTTTTGTTTCAACAACAGAGAGAATGTCGTGCATAATAAGACCATACTCCCTCCGATTATCTTTATCAAAAAAATCGTCTGCTTTGAAAGATAGTTTTAGTTTGTCGTGTGGAAATCTACCCTGTTTGAAAGCAATATCTAACCCATCTTGTTTTTCGCCGCTCTCTCTATCTACAACTGTCCACTCACCCAACTCATAGACCCCTTCATTGGAGTCATCAAACAACTGTTTATAAAGTATTTGAGAAATTGATTTAATTGAATCACTCTCTTTAGCTTTATCTTCAACCCTCTCACAAAAGATGATTAGCTCTTGTTTCGCTCTAGTGAAGGCGACATACGCTAAATTGAGACTGTCAACAAAGTTTTTGGTTGTTTCAAGGACAAAGTCGTTTTCGAAAAAGGAGTTTTTTAGTTTACTACTAAGGGTGACGGGTACCGAAGGAATTGCGGAAAATGGAGTATTCTCGGTACTACACCAGATTGTGTTTTGAATACCCTTTTGTGAGAGTTCCAATGAAAAAAACGGAATTATTACCACCTTCATACCCAAGCCTTTGGACTTATGAATGGTCATTACTCGCACTGAGTCGTTCTCTTGTGGAGATGAGATACATTTACGAACTCCATATTCGTCCCACCACTCTAAAAATAGAGCTATATCGGAACCGTTCCTCGAAGTAAAATCAAGTACAATATCTTTGAAAGCTTGGATATATACAGAGTCGGACTGTGAATGCTCATTGTTAAGTGACTGGATTATCTCCTCGCACATTTGATACATCGACATTGTAACATCTAAACTCTTATTCGACAAGTCAATTCCCAATATCTCCACAGATCTTGCACAAATCTTATCTTCAGGATTATTTAAATGTCTTAATACTGCAACGATCTTTTTTATGATTAAAGCATTTGAGACAAAAAGAGAATCATCCGAAATAACTCCAAAACCTTGCTCAATCAAAAATTCGGCGAGACGTTGTCCCTCCTTGTTTTTTCGTACTAAAAAGACAATATCACCTAAAGAGTAGCCATTTGATTGCAATCTTTTGAGAATATCAGGTAATTGGGATAAAACAATATCATTAGTCTCTTGATCACTCTCCTGTTTTTCAACAAAATTGACTAAAACATGCCCTCTCTTATCTTTTCTAGAGTCTGGAACTTGTTGTTCTGCATCGGAATAGATGTTGGTGACAGAGATATCTCCACTTAATGACATTAAGTTATCAGCATAGCTTGATGCATATCTAAAGAATGAGTTGTTGAATTCAACTATTTCTGGTGAAGATCGCCAGTTTTCTGTCAAAACATTCTCTTGAACAGATGAGCTGTCGAAAGATTCAGAGATTCCACTGTTTAGCAATCTCCACTCTGAGCCTCTCCATCGGTAAATACTTTGCTTAACATCTCCAACTATAAGATTCTCATTGCCAGACGATAAACTATCCAAAAGTAGAGGATAGAAGTTTTTCCATTGCAGAATTGAAGTGTCCTGAAACTCATCAAGCATATAGTTATCTATTCTTGTTCCTATCTTTTCGTAAATAAAAGGGGTATCGCTTCCATCAATGATTTTATTGAGCAATTCGTTTGTCTCAGATAAAAGAAGTTTATTGTTTTCGCGCGAATATTTTTGAACAAAAGCATCAATGTCAGTCAAGATTCCTAGAATATAGATCTTTTCGCTAATAGCTTTGGCAGTAAAATATGTTTTTCTATCTTCATAAAACTTGATAGCCTCTTTAATCAGGTCAATCAGTCCATTGTTTGCTATGTCGCAAATTCTAGAAGCTAATGATGGATTGCTTTTTTTAGTTGAAGCTGTTATTAAGTTATCTGCACTCTCCGCCATCGACTCAAATTTTGACGGAAGCTTTTCAAACTCTCTCTTTTCTGCTAACTTTTTAAAATAGTTTAAAGGTGTCCTTGATCCTCCAGTAAAATCAGACATCTCGAGCCCTGCATTTTGAATCAATTGAATAGCACGCCTACCAATATCTGAACCTCTGTTTTCATAATCACTGATAACTTGGGCTAAGGTCTCAATATAATTGATTAATGCCTTTTTATCATTTAGCGTATGCGCAAGGCCACTTCTGTTGAGTCTGTATGCCTCTTTAAACAACTCACTTGCAAATCCTTTAATCGCAGATCTGATATCCCAGCCATTACCATTTTCGATTGTATTCAATGAAAATGTTATCAACCAGTTCAATATCTCTCTGTTTTCATCGTTGCCAAGTTCTAGAATAAGGTTATCGATTGCTTGCTCTAAGATAAAAGACTCGTCAACCTCTACGCTGTAAGCACTATTTTTCCCTATCTCCCTTGCAAAAGAGCGCATTGTTTGTTGAAAAAACTTATCGATTGTACTAACAGAAAAAGCAGAGTAGTCGTGAAGAATCGCAACTAATACATTTCTAGCCTTCCCTCGTATTCGCCTCTCATTCTCTTTAGGATCATCGCTAAAATTGAATTTCTCGCATAAAAAGGGGATAAAATCGCTCTTTTTCGTCTCGTCGGAAAGTTTATCCAACTCCTCAATGATTCTCCGCTTCATCTCCTCAGTAGCCTTATTTGTAAAGGTTACAGCCAGGATATGCCTGTACGCAAAGTCGGAAGAGAGAAGCATACTTAAATATTCCCTGCTCAAACTGTGTGTTTTACCCGAACCTGCCGAAGCTTTATATACAGACAACATACTATTTACAAATTTGGTTATATTGACAATATTTACACTTTTCTTCATTAGATGTTCCAACAAAAGGAGTCGAATCATCTAAAATTTTTACCATAAGATCATTCAGTCTCTCTTTAAACTCATCAAAATTATCCTTGTCAATTTCATTACTCTTGATCTCATCTTTGAACATCTTATTGATAAAGACAGGCGAGATTATATCTCCATTATTAAGATCGGAGATTAATGCATACAAGTATAGCTGGAAAGCAACAGACTCACCTTTATTTGACTTTTCGCGATCAAAAAGTTTATCTACTTTATCAAAGGAGACATCTTTATTACCAGTTTTATAATCAATTATCCTATTAACATCATTAAGCTTGTCTACTCTATCGATAATAGCATAAAATCTAACTATCTTGTTATTCGATAGTTCCATCGTCTTAAAACATCTCTTCTCCGTATCAACAATAACAAAAGGGGCATTTGCAGCATCATGATCAATCATCATTTCGGCACATCGCTCTAACAACTTTTTAACTATTAGGTTATGTCCAATGATTTCATTTATATTTAGAATGCTCTTCATAGAGTTGTCTACAATAGTTGAGATATGATCTTTTCGTTTAAGAGATTTTAGAACATCAGTTGTAGCAATATTGTTATGTAGAGGTTTGTAGAGTTCTTCCATCACTTTATGAAACAAGGTTCCATAGGTATTTGCCTCTACCGATTCTGTTACCTCAGCTTGTTCAGATAGCCCCTCGACACTTTGAAAGTAGAACTTCAGAGAGCAGTCTAAATAGGTATTTAGAGCCGAAGCCGAAAAAGGCTTGGCGTCTTCGCCAACAAATAGATTATTTACCTTTTGAACCAATTCCGGAGTCTTTTCAACCACAATAGTATCCCTCTTTTGAGCGTCAATCTTAAAATTCAACACTCGCTCAGTTATTGGATAACGAAAATGGTATTTCAATTGATAGACAAATCTGCTTACCTCTCCTGACTTTAACTCTTCGGACCTTGTATCATAAATGAGAAAAACCTTTTTTGCTCTGTAAATAGATCGATAAAAGTGATATGAAGTAACAGAGTCCTGCAGTTCGTAGGTTGGCAGTGAAAATCCACGTCTTAAATTATACGGAATAAGAGAGTTAGGAATACTTTTGACAGGATAAATCCCCTCATTCATTGAACAAAAGATCAAATTATCAAAATCAAGAGAACGAGTCTCCAAAACCCCCATAACTTGGAGACCCTCTAGAGGTTCTCCTCTAAATGGAACAGTTTTAGAGGCTACGAGTTGATTTAATATTTTGAAAAAAGTCTCGCTTTTAATCGTAAGACCAATATCTTTTAATCTTTTAACAGCAACATAATAATAATAAAGAAACTCCTTTTCTATCTTAGACAGAGCGATTGAATTATAAAGAATTTCAAAGATTTCTAGAAGATAATCAGCCGTTTTTGTAGGATCAACTGTTTTGAAAATATGAGCCAGTATCTCATTTTCGGCAAATTTACCCGAAGGTAGATAGACAATGTTGTTATTTGTAATAAACTTTTCGAGATTAGTAGCTACATCTCCCAATGCAGAACGGATATAGCTATTACCTAGTACACGTAACACTCTTTTGTAATAGTTTACCCCTTTTTGAAGTTCTGCCAATGAGTCAATCAATGCAGAAATCGCAGTACCAGCAACAGGGAATCCCATAGTCACGTTAATAACATCAGCACTCTCTGGTATAGAATTTAATACAGGAAGCAGTAGTTTTTCGTCAGGTAAAACAACAGCAGTTTCAATTCCAGAGCCGTTTTCGGACAATATTCTTGATACAATTGTAGCTTGCCCAGTAAATGATGGTACTCCAATAACTTCAATTTCGGGAAGAGCTTCACTCTCAACCTCGAGTCTAACCTTTTGAGGAAACTCTTTTATATTTTCCGACATAAATAGTGACGAGCGGTTATCGGAGTCTGTGATCATATCTCCATGAAAATCCCAATAGAAATCGGCTCTATTTGCAGACTGTAGGTGCCATAATAGTCGCTTTTCACTTGCACTTAACACATTCAACCCAACAAAGACAAACTTGTCAACACTATCTTCAAGTGTTTTTAATGTACCAGATTGAACACTCTCTGCAACCTCGCGATATATCATCCCATCATACCCAATCTTTCTATTTAGCAGCGAATTGCGTAAATTTTCATATAAAGGAAACATCAGTTCCCAAATGGAGCGAAATTTCTGTTTTTTTTCAGAATCTCCTACAGGCAGAAAGTTCTGCCAAAAAGAACGAACGGCAGTGATCTGATTTTCACTCAAGAAAGAATAGTCCGACTCAATCTCCTTTAAGTCTTTTATATTCGCAAAAACCCTCTTTGCATCAACCATATACTTGTCGATGTCATCAAAATCACCTAACAGAATTTCAGCCCAGTATATAAAGTCATCAAATGTGTCGGGAACTGGAGTCAGTTTAATATATTCAGAATATAAAGTGGTCAAAAGATCAATCTTGTCGCAACTTGTCAGGCCCGAAAGTGATGAGAATAGATCCTGGATCGTGATGACTTGAGGAGAGATTACTGGTTTATTGGTTGCTTCTCCAATGTATCGTTTAAAAAAGACACCAGCCCTTCGATTAGGAAAGACAAAACACAATCTATTCAGTTTATCACCTTCGTGGTGATAATAATATTCAGCGATTGCCTTTAGAAATTTCATTAGCCTTGAGTTTATTACCGACAACCCATAAAGTGTCGCCTTCTTCTATTATTATACTTGAATGTGGACGAGCGAAGTCTCCCTGCTCCCCTTTCTCAATTCCTATCAATAGCAGATCGAACCTGTTTCTGAAATCACTTATGTTAGCTTCAACTCCTATTAACAGAGAGTTTTTGCATACTACAAAGTGATATAAATCCATATCTTGATGAGACGTAGAGATGCACTCCGCAGTGGCACTATTAAGGTCACGAAATGTTGATATTTCAACGTCATTCCCTAAGATCAACAAATGATCATGAGGTAAAATAATCTCTGTTTTTACTGGTAAATCAATATATCTATTGCCCCTTTTAATCTGGACTATTTGTGCTCCCGTTCTACTCTCTCGGTGAATCTGCGAAATTGTCTTACCTGCAACCACTGTTCCTGGCTCTACCTCAATGCTCTCGATATGTATCTCATCTGCAAGAGTTTTAGGAACCACAAACTCTTTTCTTACAGGCTTAACATGAAGATTTTTTATAAAATTTGTCTCTAAATGAGAGTAGTACTTTTTAATGGTCTGAGACAGATAGATTGAAATTATTGTAATTACTACAACAATAAACAACACGCCATATCCGATTCTTAAGTAATATGAAATAGCTAAAGCTACAAAAAGGGCTCCTAACAAATACTTAAATCCCAGCATTGCTAACAGAGGTCCTCTGCTGAACCTGCTATCATTCCAGATTTTGTCGAAAAGACCAGCACTATCTTTACGTCTGATCAATGCAAACAAAAAGGGAGACATCCCTGCGAGTGTTAATGAGGCAAATAGATATGAATCGAACGTAAAATCACCTGTAAGTGAAAGTATGAAAGGATTTAAAATTTTTGTAAACAGAATGAATACCAAGACTAACCAACCTCCAAAAATAAAGACCCTTGTTAAATACGATCTCATCAGCAGATTCCACTCACTCTCCCTGTCGAGAGTTTTTCGGCCTGTACCCAACCTCTCCATTACAACTTTCCAACCAGATGGGACATTTTTGTAGATTGATTCATATACAGGCTCAGCAGCCCTGATATAGTATGGAGTTACAAAAGTTGTAATAATCGAAACTGAGACAATCACTGGGTAGAGAGAGGGTTCAATAACATTCAAAGAGAGACCCAGCGAAGCTATAATAAAAGAAAACTCTCCTATCTGACACATACAAAATCCAGATTTCATTGAGGTTTTAATCGTGTTACCTGCAAGTAAAAGACCAGATGTTACAGCTCCTGATTTTACAAATACTACTATTGCACTGATTATTAAAACTGGCTTCCAATAATCAGCGAGGATAGAGGGATCAACTAACATACCAACAGATAGGAAGAAGATTGCACCAAAGAAGTCTCTTACAGGTTTAATCAATTTGATTATCCTCTCAGAATCTTCGCATTCTGCTAAAATTGAACCCATTATAAATGCCCCTAAAGCTGCAGAAAATCCAGCCATCTCTGTTATTACAACCATTCCTAAACACAATCCCAACGAGAAGACAATTAAAATTTCGTCGTTAACCCATCTCCTTACTCTCCTTAAAAGTGACGGAATAAAATAGACACCACCTGTAAACCAAAATAGCAGAAACAGGGCAAGGTAGGCCATTTTTTCAAAGACAACTGCACCATCAAAAGTGCTTGTAACAGCAAGTGCAGACAAAACAACTAATTGAAGTACTGCCACTAAGTCTTCAACTACCAATACCCCAAAAACTAAGCCTGCAAACTTCTTGTTTTTCAAGCCTAAATCTTCAAATGCTTTGATAATAATGGATGTAGATGAAATAGTTAGCATCCCACCGAGGAAGACCGAGTTCATCCAGTTCCAACCAAATGCTCGACCTGCAAGATATCCGACACTGAACATTATGATTGTCTCTGTGACTACTGCTATAAAACCAGTACCTCCTACTTTTTTAAGTTTTTTGAAACTGAACTCCATTCCCAGACCAAACAACAAAAAAATAACTCCCAGATCGCCCCAGAATTTGATACTTTCAATTCTGACAACGTCGGGGAGGTATTCGAAGTTTGGACCCGTGATGAACCCTGCTACAATGTAGCCTAAAACCAATGGTTGTTTAAGGGCTCTGAAAATAATGGTTGTAAGCCCCGCAACCACCAGAATCAATGCGAGATCGTGGAGTAACGGTTCCGATATCATATGGGGATTGATTAAAATCTCTCTCTAAGTACCTTAGCTGCCTCTTCATATCCAGGTTTACCCAAAAGGGCGAACATGTTCTTTTTGTAATCTTCAACACCTGGTTGATCGAAAGGATTAACTCCAATCATGTAAGCACTAATTCCACAAGCTTTTTCGAAGAAGAAGAAAAGTGCTCCAAGGTTAAATTCACTGATTTTCTCAAATTCAATTCTGATGTTAGGAACACCTCCATCTACATGGGCAATTTTTGTTCCCAATTCTGCCATTTTATTGCACTCCTCTACACGTTTGCCCGACAAGAAGTTAAGCCCGTCTAAGTTCTTAGGATCATCCTCAATAACAACTTCTCTTCTTGATGATGTTACGCTTAGTACGGTTTCAAAAAGAGTGCGCTCACCGTCCTGAATATACTGACCCATCGAATGAAGATCAGTTGTAAAGTTTACAGAAGCTGGAAAAATGCCCTTTCCCTCTTTTCCTTCTGACTCACCATAAAGCTGTTTCCACCACTCTGCAACATATTGCAATTTTGGAGTATAATTAACCAGTAGTTCTATCTTCTTACCCTTCTGATAAAGAGCATTTCTAACAGCAGCATATTTCACTGCAGGATTCTCTTTATCTTTGACAGAACAGATGCTTGCCATCTCAGCAGCCCCTTTTAACATCTCTCTGATATTGAAACCAGCTAACGCGATAGGTAGAAGGCCAACAGGTGTTAAAACAGAGAATCTTCCTCCAACATCATCAGGAATTACAAATGTTGTATATCCCTCCAAATTCGCGAGAGTCTTCAAAGCACCCCTTGCAGCATCAGTAACTGCGACGATTCTATTAACCGCCTCTGCTTTACCATATTTGTCTTCCAAGAATTTTTTTATAATTCTGAATGCAACAGCAGGCTCAGTAGTTGTTCCAGATTTCGAAATCACAAGACATGCAACAGATTTTTTTGTCATTAAATCCATTAACTCTGCCATATACTCTTCCGACAGATTTTGTCCTGCATATACAATCTCAGGAGAGGTTTCTCCCATTAGAGAACGGAATGAGTGAGATAAAGCATCAATTGCTGCCTTTGCTCCTAAATAAGATCCTCCAATTCCAGTTACTACTACTAAATCAACACCTTTCCATCTCTCGACAACCTCTTCACACTGCGAAATTAGACTTTCAGAAGTGTTGGAAGGCAGGTCTAGCCAACCTAAAAAGTCGTTTCCCCTACCTTGTCTGGACTCAAGTGTCTCTAATGATTCAAGTGCTCTTTTGTATGATTGCTCCATTTCGGCAGCAGTGATGAATAACTCTGCAGCCTTTAAGTCGATGTTTACAATTTGTTTCATAATTGATTATTACTCTAATGATTCAATTAATTGTTTGATAATATATGCCGGATACTTATGTTCGTAAAGTATCTTATACATAGCTTCCGCTATTGGCATGTATACATTGTATTTTTTATTTATCTCGTAGATACATTTCGTTCCGTAATATCCTTCTGCAACCATATTCATCTCAATTTGAGCAGACTGTACAGAATAACCCTTTCCAATCATACTTCCGAAAGTTCTATTTCGACTAAACTGAGAATAACATGTCACTAATAAATCGCCTAAATAAGCAGACTTAGAGGTCTTTCTATTTTTATCTGGATGAGTTGCGTGTAAAAAGTCACGCATTTCATTGAAAGAGCTGGTTATAAGTACAGCCATGAAATTATCGCCATAAGAGAGGGCATGACAAACACCACCAGCAACTGCATATATGTTTTTAAGAACTGCAGCATATTCAACTCCATAAATGTCAGTTCCAGGAACTGTCTTAATGTACGAACATGCAAATACATCACACATACTTCTTGCGACATCAAGGTGTTTAGTCGAAAGGGTAAGATAGGATAAACGTTCCATTGCTACCTCTTCGGCGTGGCAAGGTCCACTCACAACTCCAATCCGATCGAAAGGAATGCTGTGATATTGGTTAAAATATTCAGCAATTGTAATGTTGTCTCCAGGTATAATCCCTTTAATAGCGGTTATTATGAACTTGTTTTCTAAAGAGATCGTTAGTTTTGCGATTTCTGGCATAAAAAAAGCAGATGGAATACAGAAAATCAGGACATCTGCCGAATCAACGACCTCGTTGATATCCGAACTCATAAACAATCTGTCGGGATCGAACTTTACCGACTGTAAATAATACGGATTGTGACTCATTTTCTGAATTTGATCTATCATCTCCTCATCTCTCACATACCACGAAATCTTTTCCTGATTGTTCAGAATCAGCTTCACTAGAGCAGTTGCCCAGCTTCCGCTGCCTATCATTGCATAACGAAGATTTTCCCCGTCAAAGAAATTACTCATTACAAATAAGCTATAGTTAGTACAATTTTATAATAATCCGCAAATATACCTTTTTTGTTTAACATTAAGAAGAATTCTTTTACATTTGTATATAAGAACTTAATCCATAACAAAGTGAATATCAATCATATTCTCGAAAACGCAATTTCCGGTGAACCAATTAGTGCACGGGAAGGACTCTATTTGTATTACAATTGCAAACCTTCTGAACTATTTTACGCTGCCGATCAGATTAGATATTCAAAAATACCCGACAAAAAGGTCAGTTGGCAGATAGACAGAAACATCAATTATACCAATGTTTGTATTTCTGGTTGCCTTTTTTGTAATTTTCATTGCAAAAAATCTCAGAAAGAGTTAATTAGAGAGATGAATGAGGAGGATTACAGAATAAAAATCAAAGAGTTGTTTGAGCAAGGCGGTGACCAGCTACTTCTTCAAGGTGGACTACATCCCGATTATGATATTTCTTACTACGAAAACCTGTTCAAGATGCTAAAAAGCATCAACCCTTTGTTAAAACTTAATGCGTTAGGACCTCCAGAGGTAGCTCATATAGCAAGACTTAGCAACCTTTCAATTAAGGAGACTCTAGAGAGACTTGTTTCGGCAGGTCTTGATTCTCTTCCAGGCGCTGGTGCTGAAATCTTAGACGACTCTATACGGAAGCAACTCTCTCCTGCCAAACCAACAAGTGCTCAATGGATTGAAGTGATGAAAATAGCTCACCAATTAGGTTTGGGAACAACTGCGACTATGGTTTACGGACATATTGAGTCTCCAGAACAGAGAATTGGTCATTTGTGTACTATTCGTGATATTCAAAATCAGAAGCCAGAGAATGCTCCTGGATTCAGAGCTTTTATCGCTTGGCCTATGCAGGTAAAAGGAACTAGATTAGAAAAATTGACGCAAATTGTCTCTCCTACAATGATCGAAAACTTAAAGATGGTAGCTATGAGCAGAATTATTCTCAATAATGTAGAGCACATTCAAGCATCTTGGCTGACTACAGGAATTGCTGCTGCACAATTAGCTCTAAATTGCGGAGCTGATGACATGGGTTCTGTCATGATTGAAGAGAATGTAGTTTCATCAGCAGGCGCCAATTTCAGACTAAATCCTGTTCAAATGCAACAAGTTATTCGCGAGGCAGGATTTGAGCCGTGGCTTCGGAATCAGGATTATACCCCGCGTCAATTGGCAGATTAGGTTTAAGAGAGGCCTCAACAGCTAATCTATCGCACCTCTCATTTTCGACATGCCCTGCATGCCCCTTTATCCACACAAAGGTTACTTTGTGACGTCTGTATACAGCCAAGAATCGTCTCCAAAGATCTGGGTTTTTCTTTTTTGCGTATCCTTTCTTCTCCCAATCAAAAACCCATCCTTTATTGATTGCATTCACAACATAAGAGGAGTCACTATAGACTGTTATTTGTGCTGGAACTCTTTTGATTGCCTCTAATCCTAGAATTACGGCCAAAAGCTCCATTCTGTTATTTGTGGTGCACGCAAACCCTCCAGACAACTCCTTGTAGTGGCTGCCGGATTTTAGAACGACACCGTATCCGCCAGGTCCTGGGTTTCCTTTGGCAGCTCCGTCGGTGAAGATTTCAATCATATTTGCTCAGATGTCTTCTCGAGAGATTTTAATGGATTTGAGCGAAGTTCTGCGTAGAGTTCTCTGTTTCTGAAAATATCGCATCCTTTGTAGATTGCATTTTGAAGAGAGAGTGGGCTTGCAATACCTTTACCCGCTATTTCAAATGCAGTTCCATGGTCGGGAGATGTTCTGATGATTGGTAAACCGGCTGTAAAGTTTACACCATTTTCGAAAGACATTGTCTTGAATGGAATCAATCCTTGGTCGTGATACATTGCAAGTACGGCATCGAACTTTTTATTTAATTCTGTAGCAAAGAATCCATCAGGAGAGTAAGGGCCAAATGCAATTTCGCAGTTTTGGTTGAACTCTTTGATTGCTGGTTTTATGATTTCTATCTCCTCCATTCCTAATAGTCCGTTATCACCATTATGAGGATTAAGAGCTAGTACTGCTATTTTAGGTCGTGTTACAGAAAAATCTTTCATCAATGAGTCTGACATCAATTCAAGTTTCTTTTTAATAATCTCTTTATTAATCGCTGCAGGAACATCTTTGATTGCCATGTGAGCTGTAACCAATCCCACTTTAAGAGCGTCAGACACTAAAAACATCAAAGGCTCTTCTATCTCAAATTGTTCAGCAAGATATTCAGTGTGACCTGTAAAATTGAAACCGTCTTGATTAACTGCCGCTTTATTAAATGGAGCAGTCACAAGAACATTGAACAACCCCTCTTTAAGGTCTTTAACAGCCGCTTCCAAAGAGCAGACAGCTGCTTTTGCTCCGTCTGGTGTTAGCTTACCTGGCTCAATAACTAAATTGTCAGGAATACAATTAATAATGTTAATTCTCTTGGGATGAGCGTCTTTTACCGATGTTATAACATTTGTAGTAATGCCTTCGATTTCGGGTAGCATTTTTTTGTAATACCCAAAAAATTTTGACGATCCGTATATAACAGGAGTACAGATGTCAAAGATTCTAGAATCGGAAAGTGCTTTTATGATAACTTCATATGAAATACCGTTGCTGTCGCCTTGGGTAATGCCTACAATTATTTTGTTACTCATTGGTGTGTATGTTTTCAAAATTTTCGCAAGATACAAATTTTAGATAAGATTAGTATATTTGTATTATGTCCGAAATACTTAACAGTGATATAAAATTTCTTACTGGGGTTGGTCCGAAGAGAGCTGAGCTTTTATTAAAGGAGCTTAACATCAAAACATTCAGAGACCTTCTCTACTATTTCCCGTTTAGATACGTAGACAGAACAAAAATTTACTCTGTATCCGAACTTGAACCAACAATGAGTTATATTCAGCTCAGAGGCAAGATTATCAAATTTACTGAAGCAGGAGACAAAGGTCCATCGAAAAGGCTTATTGCTACCTTTAGAGACACTACAGGAGTAGTTGATCTTGTCTTTTTTCAAGGGATTAAATGGTATAAAGAAAAATTAAAACTACATACAGAATACATCGTGTTTGGAAGACCGAGTGTTTTCAATCAGACCCTTAATATGGTGCACCCCGAAGTTGAATTGGCAACCGAAGAGTCTCCTGTTTATTTAGGAAACATGATGGGAGTCTACTCGGGAACTGAGAAACTTAGAAATAGTGGTCTTGGAAATAAACAGATTGCGAAATTGATATCGTCTCTGCTTAAACTCACTTTAGGCCAAATAGAAGAGTCTCTTCCTGCCGATTTGCTCTCTCGCAAAAAACTTATGCCTTTGGCTCTGGCTTTGCAGAACATCCACTTCCCGAAAGATCTGAAATCATTAGCAGCAGCGCAGTTCCGATTAAAGTTTGAAGAGCTGTTCTATCTTCAGCTTAGTCTACTGAAGCAAAAGAGAACAAGGAAAAGTAACTCTGTGGGGCTTGTTATGAATAGAGTTGGCGAGTATTTCAATAAAGGATTTTCAAATCTTCCATTCGAGTTGACCGACGCTCAAAAAAAGGTGATTAAGGAGATTAGGGCAGATATGATTTCGGGCAGACAGATGAACAGGTTACTTCAGGGCGACGTAGGTAGTGGGAAGACAATGGTTGCAATCTTGACAGCCCTTATAACAGCTGACAATGGTTATCAGTCTTGCATTATGGCTCCCACAGAGGTACTGGCTGGTCAGCATTATAAAGGAGTTTTCAAGATTATTAATGGGACAGAGATAAAGGTAGCTTTGCTGACTGGTAGCACAAAGGCAAAAGAGCGCAGAGAGATTTTGGCAGGTGTTGCTGATGGCTCTATCCATATTCTCTTTGGAACACATGCCCTTATCGAAGATAAAGTACAGTTCAACAATCTCGGATTTGCTGTAATTGACGAACAGCATCGCTTTGGAGTCGAACAGAGATCGAGACTTTGGAGCAAAGCAGAGCAGATCCCTCATATTTTAGTTATGTCTGCCACCCCTATTCCTCGAACTCTCGCTATGACGCTATATGGAGACCTCGATGTCTCTATTATCGATAAGCTTCCGCCAGGTCGTAAGCCAGTGCAGACAATTCATTCAACAGAAACTCAGCGTTCGAAAATCTACTCTTTCATGAAAGAGCAGATTCGCGAAGGGCGGCAAATTTTTATTGTCTTCCCTTTGATCAAAGAGTCTGAGAAGATGGACTACAAGAATCTTCAAGATGGCTACATGAGTTTAATTGAGATTTTTCCTGCCCCGGAATATGTTATAGCAATTGTTCATGGACAGCAAAAGAACGAAGATAAGGCTCATGACATGGATCTTTTCGTAAGGGGAAAAGCTAATATTTTAGTCTCTACCTCTGTAATTGAGGTTGGTGTAGATGTTCCAAATGCCTCTGTAATGATGATCGAAAGTGCAGAGAGGTTTGGATTGTCACAACTTCACCAGTTAAGGGGACGAGTTGGAAGAGGTTCGGAAAAGTCTTATTGTATTTTGATGACGGGATACAAACTCACTAAGGAGAGTAAACAAAGGATAGATTTGATGTGTTCTACACAAAACGGCTTTGAGCTTGCTGAGGCTGACCTTCGAATGAGGGGTCCTGGCGACCTTGAGGGGACACAGCAGAGTGGGCTTGCATTTGATCTTCACATCTCTGATTTATCTAAAGATGGGCAGATCCTGGAGGATGCCAGAAGAACTGCTGATCATATTTTGGAAGATGATCCTCTTTTGCAAAAAGAGTCTAATAAACTGATGAAGAGCGTGCTATCTTCGCTAAGAAAAGAGATTACTGATTATTCAGGAGTAAGTTAAAAAATATATATCATGAAATTCATTGGAGCGCACGTAAGTGCATCTGGGGGTGTGGAAAATGCTCCCGAAAACGCATACAACATTGGAGCAAATGCCTTTGCATTTTTTACTAAAAATCAGAGACAATGGGTCTCCTCTCCTCTATCAAAAAAAAGCATTGAGTTATTCAAAGAGAGGTGCCAAAAATTTGGCTTCTCCCCTTCTCAAATACTCCCGCACGACGGCTACTTGATCAACCTTGGGCACCCCGAAAGTGAAGGTCTCGAAAAATCGAGGGCAGCTTTTATTGACGAAATGCAGAGATGTGAACAATTAGGATTAGACAGATTAAATTTCCATCCTGGAAGTCATCTTCAAAAGGTTAGCATTGATCAATGTTTAGCCACTATTTCGGACTCTATAAATCTAGCCTTGTCTAAGACGGCTGGGGTTACGGCAGTAATAGAAAACACTGCTGGTCAAGGTTCTAACCTGGGACACACTTTTGAACAAATAGCTCAGATTATCGACAAAGTAGAAGATAAATCGAGGGTTGGCGTCTGTATTGACACCTGCCACTCTTTTGCTGCTGGCTATGATCTCTCGAATGAAGATGGTTTTCGCAAGGCATTTGAACATTTCGACAAGGTGGTTGGTTTTAGTTATCTGAGAGGAATGCACCTTAATGATGCTAAAAAAGGATTAAACTCACGTGTTGACCGCCACGACAGCCTTGGAAAGGGACTACTTGGAATTGAAACATTTAAGCTTTTAATGAAAGATAAGCGATTCGATAATATCCCGTTAATTCTAGAAACTCCCGATGAGGAGATTTGGAAAGAGGAGATTGCGATGCTTCGGCAGATGGAGTAGTCTTTAATTTAGCATTCAGCAGTATGTATTGCTCTCTTTTAATAATTTGATTATGAAAAGAGTAGTATTAATTATTTTATCACTGTATTTTGTTATGGAAAATACCGATCTGAATGCTCAAAAAAGGACTCCTTTGACAGAGGAGGAGAAGAGAGTAATAATTGATAAGGGAACAGAACGTCCTTTTACTGGGGAATTTTACAATCACAAAGAGAAGGGCACATATGTGTGTAGACAGTGTGGAGCACCTTTATATAAGTCTGATTTTAAGTTTGATTCTGGTTGTGGATGGCCAAGTTTTGACGACGAGATTCCTGGTGCTGTCTTAAGGGTACCCGATGCTGATGGTCATAGAACCGAAATTGTTTGCGCAAAATGCAAGGGGCATCTTGGCCATGTATTTCTTGGAGAGGGTTTTACAAAGAAAAACACACGTCACTGCGTGAATTCTATTTCAATGGACTTTATTCCTTCTGAGAGTATTGCCATTTTTGCTGGAGGATGTTTTTGGGGCGTTGAGCATTTGATGCAACAACAGCGTGGTGTTCTTTCTGTTGAGAGTGGATATACAGGTGGATGGACTAAAAACCCAACCTATTTTGATGTGTGTAATAAAAGAACTGGTCATGCTGAGGCTGTCAAAATTACTTTCGATCCTTCAAAAATAAGTTATGAGAGTTTGGCTAAGCTTTTCTTTGAAATTCACGATCCTACTCAAATTAATAGGCAGGGTCCTGACATTGGGGAGCAGTATCGATCAGAGATCTTCTATAACTCCGAAGATGAGAAGAGGATTGCTTTAAAATTGATAGATGAGCTTAAGGCAAAAGGGTTTAAAGTTTCGACTAAGGTTACCAAGGCTTCAGAATTCTATAAAGCAGAGGATTATCATCAAGATTATTACAATAAAAAAGGTACTCAGCCTTACTGCCACTCATACGTTAAAAGATTCTGATGTTATGTTTCTAAATTTTGTCTAAATTCGCCGCCTCAAGAAGGTAACTTTCATGAAAGATCTTACACAAGGAAACGAGGGGCGGCAGATTTTGACTTTTGCTGTTCCCATGCTGATTGGAAATGTTTTTCAGCAACTTTACAACATCGTAGATAGTATTGTCGTCGGTAAATATGTGGGCTCGGTTGCTTTGGCAGCCGTTGGTGCAAGTTTTCCAATACTTTTTACGTTATCAGCTCTTATTGGTGGTGTTACAATTGGTGGCTCTGTGCTTGTTTCGCAATATTTTGGGGCAAAAAATTTTGAAAAGGTAAAGATTACATCCGATACGCTTCAAATCTTTTTGCTGATTAGTTCTGCAATTTTGTCTATCATCTTTTTTGTCTTTAGCCGAGATATTTTTATTCTGCTTTCGATTCCTCCCGAGGTTCTTCCTGATGCTGTTAAATATTTCGATATCATAATTTTAACAACTACTGTTCCAACGTTTGCAATGTTTGGTATCAGTGCAATTTTGAGAGGATTAGGCAACTCTAAGACTCCTATCTACTTCATTGTCTTCTCAATTGTATTAAATATTATTTTGGACCTTGTCTTTGTATTGGTCTTTCATTGGGGTGTTGCTGGTGTTGCATGGGCTACTGCAATAGCATCAATATTAGCATGGTTTGCTCTTTGGTATTATCTTAATAAGAAAGAGAGTTTAATTCGTTTTAGTCTCAATTTTAAACATTGGAAATTTGACAAGGAGAATTTTTATCTTTCCCTTAAAATTGGTTTACCTTCTGGAATTCAGCAAACTCTTGTCGGGTTGGGCTCCATGGCTCTTTTGGGCATTGTCTCTCCTTTTGGTGTAGCTACTCTTGCTGCTTACACTGCAGCTGGACGTGTTGACATGTTTGTCTCTATGCCTTCAATGAATCTTGCTGCGGCTCTCTCTAGTTTTGTTGCTCAAAACATTGGTGCTGGAAAACTTGATCGAATCAAAAATGGGGTTAAATCTACAATGATCTTCTCTTCCTTAATCTGTATCTTCCTTTCGTTAGTCGTTGTTGCTTTTGGAGAAGAGATTATGTCGTTGTTTGTTGAACAAAACGCGCCTCATCACACCGAAATCATTGCAATTGGTAAAGAGTATCTGGTGATAGTCACCTCTTTCTATATAGTATTCTCTTCTATGCTTGTTCTTAACGGGATGACTCGTGGGGCTGGTGCTACTTTAATTCCGATGTTGATTACAACTCTCTCTCTTTGGATCATTCGAATCCCTATTGCCTATTTTTTGGCTGACAAATTTGGGGCTTCTGGTATCTGGTGGTCTATTCCGATTGGTTGGAGTGCTGGGTTTGTGGGGGCTTTTATCTATTACAAATCTGGGTACTGGAAAAGGCATACAGTCAACGCAACGCTTTAGTTTTTCTGCTTGCTCCTTCTGCAGTCTTCTTCTGCAGTCTTCTTCTGCAGTCTTCTTCTGCAGTCTTCTTCTGCAGTCTTCTTCTGCAGTCTTCTTCTGCAGTCTTCTTCTGCAGTCCATTAGCTGCCGGTGAGCACTTTGATGTTTTTCTTAACGCTCGTCTCCTTGGCTTTTCGGGGCTTGCGGAACTCCTCGCTTTGCTCGTCGGACAGTCCTCAGCCTTGTCCGAAAAACCTGGCGTCGTCTCGCTGAAAAACATACGGTGCTCCCCACCAGCTAATGGCTTGCAGAAGAAGGGGCAGATAACAAAACATTTCTAAAGCATAATTTATGAGAAGATGACGGTAGGCATAGCTGCTAACAAGAAAGAAAGAAAGAAAGAAAGAAAGAAAGAAAGTAAGTAAGTAAGTAACAAGGGATTAAAGCTATGCAAAGTGAAGCTGTGTTTGACGAAGAATTAACAGAACTATAGTATGAGAAATGATGTTGCAGATGAGGTCTGCTTATAAGTGATGTGTTGGTTCGGGGCTTGCGGAACTCCTCGCTTTGCTCGTCGGACAGTCCTCAGCCTTGTCCGAAAAACCTGGCGTCGTCTCGCTGAAAAACATACGGTGCTCCCCGATTGCTAATGGCTTGCTGAATAGGTTGCAGCGAAGGGGCAGCTAAAGAATATGCCAGCGAATAACTTATAGCTTGCTAAAGAAGGGAGCAATGTAATATTTGGATAAGAAGATACAGCAAGAAATTGCTGTATATGAGCTAGGTATAATAAAAAAGTGTTTGACGAAGAATTAACAGAACTATAGTATGAGAAATGATGTTGCAGATGAGGTCTGCTTATAAGTGATGTGTTGGTTCGGGGCTTGCGGAACTCCTCGCTTTGCATGTCGGACAGTCCTCAGCCTTGTCCGAAAAACCTGCGTCGTCTCGCAAAAAAACATACGGTGCTCCCCACCTGCTAATGGCTTGCAGAAGAAGGCAAAAGCTAAGTGGAAAAGCAGCAGGGCAGAGCATTATTTGAATGAGAATATGAAGGAAGATGTTTTGAAGCTGTGATTGAGTGTAGGGATTAAAGCAAATCATTCAGAAAATTTGATGAAGTAGAATTTTCTTATGGATTTGGAATGTTGATGATAGATAAAGCAATAATGAAGAGGGATGTCAAGATTAGAAGAGTGAAGCTTTGTCTTGTTTTACTCAAAATGCACTTCGACCTTATCTGCTAATTAATCAATGCGTTTTGCAATTACATTCAGACACCCCATAGTCTGAAGGAAATTTAATATCATATTGAATATCTTAATATTAGAGGCATTAGGTCATTAGTGAAAGGTTTTGGTTGTGCAATAGCAGACAGTTGGAGGCAGGAGATAAATGGTGTCTGGTCAAGACCAGACTTTTTTGCGCAGCACCTTTCGGTGCGATGCGCTAAGTGTGTGTAAAGTTTTGCGGTATATCCATTTCGGAGAAAGAGTGCATGAGAGTAGAAGGTATTATGGAAGTGTAAGAGAGAAGAATGTATTATTGAGATGAATTTGGGCGAGTTTATAGCATTGACAATATGATATGATATGATATGATATGATATGATATGATTTGATATGATGTGTATCAATGAATTAAAAGAGACTAACTTGTGATGGTTTATTTTATTGTGCTGATAATGTGCGCGTTATGCTATTTCCTGCAGAATGGGGGGATCTGCCAGAATAAAGTATATGTCATTGCTAATCTGCATAATAGCCGATTATAGCTAAAAAAACAAACATTTTAAATAAGCTATGTGCTTATTTTTCTGCAAGTTATACTTTATTCTGGCAGATTGGGGTAATCTGCAGGAAATCGCATTACTCATTGATCTTATGCGCTTTAAGGCTTATTTTTACAATTATCTTAATTGAGAAATAGAGCTGATAATCTAAATTGAGAAAAGAGCTAATAATATTAATTTGAAAAGGGTTGATAATCTAATTTGAGAAAAAGGTTACTTCTGGTGCTTCGCAAGTTTTTGAGCTTTGTCAGACTGGAAATGTAGTGGTTTGCTATGGAGATGTTTTAGGGTAAATGAAGTGCAATTGTACGTGTGTGTTTGTGTGTGTGTTTATAAATGAAAAAGCACTACGAAAATTGTAGTGCTTTTATTGAATATAATTCTTTTAGAAATTTACGATATCTAAATGTCGGATGTATTTTTGATTATTAGACCTCGTGGTTTATTAGGGTTTTACCAAGCAGATTTTAGGCCGACTGTGCGGTTGAAGACTGGCTTTTCTGGGGTTGAGTCTGAATCTTGGATGAAGTAACCGAGGCGCTCGAACTGAACTGCTGTGGCAGATTTATCCTCTAAGATGTGTGCGTCGATGTAACCTTCTACAGATTTCAAGGAGTCGGGATTTAGGTAAGTTTTGTAGTCTTCACCCTCTTCCAAAGAGTCCATCTCTGCTTTAAGGAATAATCTGTCCAAAAGTCGTATTTCCGCTTTCTTTACAACATGGGTCGATAACCAGTGAATTGTGCCCTTTACAGAACGCCATTGACCGTTACCAGGACGACTTTCTGGATCGTATGAACACCTAATCTCAGTAATATTTCCGTTTTCATCCTTTATAACCTCTTCACATTTGATTATATAAGAGAATTTTAAACGAACTTCTCCGCCAGGTTGTAATCTAAAATATTTTTTAGGAGGATTCTCCATAAAGTCATCTTGCTCTATGTAAAGTTCTCTTGAAAATTCAATTGTTCTAGTTCCTGCATCTGGATGTTCTGGATTTAAAGGCGCTGTAAAATGTTCAATTTTACCTTCAGGGTAGTTTGTAATTACCAGTTTAACAGGATTCAAAACAGCCATATATCTGTTTGAGCGCTTGTTAAGATCCTCTCTTACGCACCACTCCAACAAAGACAAATCAATAATATTATCGCGTTTTGCAACACCAACTTTCTCTGCAAAAAGACGCAAACTCTCAGGAGTATAACCTCTTCTGCGTAAGCCACAAATAGTAGGCATACGAGGATCATCCCAAGCTGATACATAGTTATTTTTAACAAGTTCCAATAGTTTACGTTTGCTCATAACTGTATAAGTTAGATTTAGACGAGCAAACTCGTATTGATGCGAAGGAAAAATCTCTAACTTCTCAATAAACCAATCATATAGAGGTCTATGAACATCAAATTCCAATGTACAAATTGAGTGAGAAATCTTCTCAAGAGAGTCACTTTGTCCATGAGCATAATCATACATCGGATAGATACACCATTTGTCACCAGTTCTATGATGGTGAGCGTGAATAATACGATACATGATGGGATCTCTCAACAACATGTTTGGGTGAGCCATATCAATTTTTGCTCTTAGAACCTTAGCCCCATCAGCAAATTTACCTTCGCGCATCTGTGAAAAGAGTAATAAATTCTCTTCAACAGAACGGTCTCTCCAAGGACTAGGAGTTCCTGGTTGGCTAACTGTGCCTCTGCCTGCTCTGATCTCCTCCTGAGTCTGATCATCAACATAAGCAAGACCCTTTTTAATCAGATCCTGTGCCCAAATATAAAGTTGTTCGAAATAGTCCGATGCGTATAACTCCTGCGCCCAATCAAAGCCAAGCCATTTAACATCCTCTTTGATTGAATCAACATACTCAACATCCTCTTTTGTAGGATTGGTATCGTCGAAGCGGAGGTTAGTCTTTCCACCATATTTTTTTGCCAGACCGAAGTTCAAGCAAATACTCTTAGCGTGACCAATGTGAAGATAACCATTAGGTTCCGGTGGAAAACGAGTAAGAACAGTTTTGTGTTTACCAGATGCAAGATCGGCCTCTATGATCTCTTCAAGAAAGTTAAGCGTCTTAACTTCAGCCGTCTCTTTATTAAGTTCTTCCATACATTTTGATATTTAACCCGCAAATATACCATTTCTTGCCGTCAATTGTATAACTTTGCAAAACAAAGAGTAGAAAAATTTATAAGAAAATGATACAATCGATGACAGGATACGGAAAGGCAGAGACCCTTTTCGGCAAGAACAAGATAGTGGTGGAAATCAGATCGGTAAACGGAAAAAATGCAGACATTAGTCTAAAAACTTCATTGATTCCAAGAGAGAAAGAGATGGAAGTCAGACAATTAATAAGTCAAAAACTTCAAAGAGGAAACATCGATTTATTCGCATCAATTGAAAATGGTGAGTCTATCGAAAGTAGATCGATCAATAAAGAGATTTTCAAATCATACTTCGAACAGATCTCTTCTCTCAAAAATGAGATTGAGACATTACCGAGTGATTCAACAATTTTGTCTACAATTCTTAGACTTCCAGATGTTATTGAAGTTGTAAAAAAAGAGAACGACGAAGAGATTTGGAATCTAATACTGCCTTGCATAAACTCTGCACTGGATTCAATGATTACATTCAGAAAGACCGAAGGCAAAAAACTCGAAGAGGATATCAGAGAAAGGGTATCACTAATTTTCAAATACGTCGACGAAGTTGAAGTGTTCGAAGAGGAGCGAAAAGAGTTGGTAAAACAAAGGTTGATTTCGAGGTTCGAAGAGGTAGGTGTAGCTGCAGACGAAAACAGGTTTGAACAAGAGCTAATCTACTATTTGGAAAAGCTCGACATCACAGAAGAGAAAGTCAGACTTCGTCAGCATTGTAAATACTTTTTAGAGACAATTGATAACGAAGAGTATCCTGGAAAGAAAATAGGTTTCATCTCTCAAGAGATGGGAAGAGAGATTAATACTATGGGCTCGAAAGCAAACCATGCGGAGATTCAGCGCAGGGTTGTGATGATGAAAGACGAATTGGAAAAAATCAAAGAACAGTCGCTCAACATTTTATAGTAATAGCCAATCATTTAATCTTTTAAAAATATTTTGAGAATATTCAAAGATTCTAATCAAAATTGAGGATTGTTTATTTATATGATAGTTGATGACGATAACCTTTAATACAAATCATAAGGGAAGGCTCAATGTAAAAGTTGAGCCTTCTCTGCTTTTAGACTCAACAGATAGATGACCTCCAAGCATTTCTGAAAGACTCTTACACAAAGCAAGCCCCAAACCAGAACCTTCATAATTTCTATTTAAGTTAGATTCTACTTGATAAAATCTATCAAAAACCTTCTCAATTTCCTCTTCGGGAATCCCTATGCCTGTATCTTTTACGAAATAATGTATTTGATTATCATTAACATAAAACCCAACATCGATATATCCAGACTTTGTAAATTTGATTGCATTATTGGTTAGGTTCGACAAAATCTGCATCACCTTCTGACAATCGGATACATGTTTTAAATTATCATAAGACTCATCGGATGAGCAGTGTATTACCAACGACTTTTTCTTTGCAAGAGCCTCATATTGAAGGACAACATCACTTATAAGATGAGCGGGAAGATATTCAAAATTATTAACAGTCATTTTATGAGACTCTATCTTACTTATGTCTATTACATTATTAATCAGCCCAAGTAATCTCATCCCACTCCTATTAATAATTTCTGCATATTTGTGAATATCTTCTAAATTAATATCATCCTCTGTCAACAATGAAGCAAAACCTAATATTCCATTTAATGGAGTTCTAATTTCGTGGCTAATGTTTGCAATAAAAGCAGATTTCATTTTATCGCTCTCTTCGGCCTTTTTTAGAGCAGCCTTAAGTTCAAAATTTAAAAATGCCTTTTCAGAGATTTTATTCGCAAGTAAAAATAGAGCATTTGCAATTTTTTGAAATTGATCGTAACTAATTTCGGGAACCTTTCTAAAAGCCTCTAGCATAGCGGCCTCATCGGCTCCGATCTCTTTTGCATATTCAATTACTCGAGACTCATCAATCGAATCATCTTTCACTTGACCAATCATCCAATTAGCAATATGTTTTCCATCTACACAAATCGATGCTCCAGCATCCCATAATCCAAGACTGAAGCATTTATGAATCATTGGGCCCTTTACATTCTTTCTTCCAATGACCGAGTCTGATTTCTGACAATTCTCCCGGCCCTTCTCTGTGCTTCTGATAATAGCGCATAGACCACAAAAATTGGTTGGCGTGGTTATAGGGTCTCCGTCACAATCGGTAATAACCGATGCTACACCTGTTGCTTCGGAAAATTTATCTTGAATAAGTTGAATTGAGTTCAGGTCGAAAATATGCCTGAATTCTACATCTCGCATAGTCGTAAAAATAAAGAATGCATAAATATAAAAATATTTTCTAAACTACCAAAATTTTATTTCTCACAATTTCAAATAATTACAAGGGTGTCAAAAAAATTGTTTCAAAAATTTGCAACTTTTAAGGATAGGTCGTCGTCAAATAGGCAAAGAAACAAACGAAATAAAAATCGAAAAAAACTAAAAAAATTAATATCATGAAAACAATTTTCAGATCCATTGCAGTATTAGTACTTTCAGCAAGTACAGTCATGGCAAGTGCCGCAAACAACGACAAAAACGAAATCCCTTCATGCGACGCAGCTCGCTTGGTAAGAGTAGCATTTGGTAAAGTTAACAACAACTATCCTGCAAATTCAACATATATGAATGCAGCGTATAAGGAGACCTTGAAGAAAGATGGAAACATGGTTGCTATCAATGAGGTTATGTTAAATATCCAGAAAGCATCATATAAGACTTCTCAAGAGGACATGATTATGCTAGATAGAGCCAGAGGAAATAATAGACAGTCTGCAGAAAAGGTAGCTGTTAAATTACAGGGTGGTCCAGTAAATGCATTAATGATTGACGCTGTTAAAAATCCATTTTTGGGATGTGAATTAAGTGAGATCTGTGACACATATGAATTTGAATATTCAGACAACGAAGTCATTGACGGTAAAGTATTTCATGTGGTTAACTTTGATCAAAAATACTTCGGACCAGAGGTTTACTACAGAGGAAAGATCTATATCGATTCAAAATCACTAGCTATCAGCAAAATAGAATTCAACATGAACGTTGAACACAACCAAGGCGCAATTGAATACTTTATCAAGAAGAAACCTTCAAACATGAATGTTAGAATATTAAGTGCAAAATACACTGTAAACTACAAAGAGAAAGACAACAAATGGTACCTAGCTGATTCAAACACAGATATCAGAATGAGAGTCTCTCCTACTCCAGAACAATATGGTGCAGTTTATACAATATCTTCTAACCTCGAAGTTAAAAACATCTCAAACACTCTTGCAGAATTTGAAAAGGGCAATCTAATTACAAAAGATGTAATTGTAAGCGAAATGATAGCAGGAACACAACCAGGAATGTGGAACGAATTCAATAGAATGATCCTTGCTCAAAAGTAATTCTCAAGAAAAACCATAACTAAATATATATCAAAGAGTCCGCTTGACAACATTGGTTGACAAGCGGACTCTACTTAATATCTCAAACATATATTTATTTGTTTAACAGCACTTTCTTCCAGAATCTAATATCTTCGTCGTTAGAATGTTTGCCCTGAGCACCTCTATAACCATGCATTCCTCCGGGATAGATCATTAGTTCGAAATGTTTGCCAATTTTTTGAAGTTCTTCAATAAGTTGCATTGTGTTTTGCATGTGAACGTTATCATCAGATGAACCATGGGTTATTCTTAACAGTGAACCCTTTTCCGAAGTGTATTTGGCAACTTTGTTTAACACTGATGCCTCTTTATAACCCTCAGGATTATCTGCTGGGTGATCCATATATCTTTCGGTATAATGCGAATCATAAAGTAACCAATCATAAACGCCACCTCCAGCTATACCATACTGGAAATAATCGGCACCTTCGGTAAGAGCTAATAGAGTCATTGTTCCTCCATAGCTAAAACCTGTAATTCCTACTTTTTTACTATCTACAAATGGCATTTGAGTAAAGTACTTAATCCAAAGAATATAATCTGCAATTTCTACTTTACCTAAACTTCTATGGATGAAATTCATACCCTCCTTACCACAATGTCCAGAAGCTCTGTGGTCGATGTTTAACTGGATAACCCCCTCTTGAACCCACATTTGAGCAGTTGGCGAAGGAGTCCTCCAAGTGTCCATAACCGAACCACTATTTGGGCCTCCATACATATTAACCAGAACAGGATATTTTTTCGACTTATCCATATTGAAAGGCCAAACAACAGTTGCCGGAATTGTATAACCATCTGGAGTTTGGATAAATAACATCTCCGGTATTGCAAGTTTCGATTTATCAAACTGGTCAGCCTTTGAATCGGACAATATCTTTAGTCTATCTTTTTTTGCTTCTGCATTAACCAAAACTAGCTGGCTAGGTGTTGAGATATTTGATCTTACAGCAGCAACATACTTTCCATCTGGCGAGAAGAGAGAGGTTGCGTAATTAAACTCGCCCTCGCTGAGTCTGCTCACCATCGGCTTTTTAAAATCTTTACCCCATTTTAAAGAATAGATATCATTTCTGGTAGAGATCTCCCTGCGTGCTGTAAAATTTAAAAGCCCTTTTTCTTCGTCTAATAAAAATAGTTTTATTCCCCAGTTTTTACCATCAGTTAATCTTTTTAAACCATCTCCATTATAAGGTAAATAGTAGATTTGCTCCCATAATTCGAAATCTCGCACCATATAAATACCATTAACTCCAAACTTAACTTCATCGAGCCAATCTACCCATGTCTTTTGATACTCTTTATAAATCTCCTTTTTTGAGCCATCCTCAGGATTGGTCATAAAGATTCTATAGTTACTCTGATCGCGATCCATCCATTGAACAATCAGCGATTTTGAGTTATGATGCCAATATGGTGTCCCGATATACTGATCCTCCTTCTCATTAAAATCTGCCCAAACAACCATTCCTGTTGTACAATCTGCAAAGCCAAGTCTGACATCTGGGTTTTTGTCACCTGCTTTTGGATATCTCCACTCTGTTACTGATCCATGTTTACCTGAGAAATTATAAATAGGAAACATTGGCACTTGAGAGTCATCAAATCTAAAAAATGCTAGTTTTTTGCTGTCTGGCGACCACCAAAATGCGCAATAATCTGTTGCTCTGCCAAATATCTCTTCATTATATACCCATGATGATCTACCATTAAGAATCACATTGCTACCGTCAGAGGTGTATCTAGTCTCTTTTAAATCTTCAATATTGATTGTGTACAAGTCATTCTGACGTGTGTAAGCAACCACTTTTCCATCTGGAGAGAGTACTGGATTTTTTTCAGATTCAGTAGTTTTTGTCAGTTGTTTATCGGTACCTGATATTGGTGTATAAAATATATCACCATTGCGAAGTGAAACGCTTGCCTTTTTTGCTGCTTGAGGCATTTCATTTAAGGTTTTAACCTCTCCAATCTTTACATTGTATTCAGCAAAAACTCTTTTACCAGCTGACATTGATGCCATTACTAGTGTTTCATTATTTTGCCAAACAACTGGCGAATAGACAGTTTTAACCATCTCTTGTGAGAAAAGAGGTGTAGCTAAAACAATCGCTGCTGCTGAGATAGTAGCTAGTTTTAAAGTTCTATATTTCATGTTTGATTAGGTTTATTTAAACAAGTTCTTATCAAAGTTAACAAAATAGACGATATCTGTTGCCCTTGTTATTGCAGTATAAAGCCATTTTAGATCTTCCATTTCAAAATCTTCGCGCCAAAAAGGATTGTCTATAAAGATTGCTTTCCATTGTCCACCTTGAGATTTATGACATGTTACAGCTGATGAAAATTTAATTTGAAGAGCGTTGAAATATTTGTCTTCACGTACTGCAGTAATTCTCTTTCTCTTTTGAGAGATATGTGAGTAATCCTCCATAATTTCGGAAAAAAGTCTCCTCTGGTCGTCGCTACTCAACGATGCGCCCTCGCTTGTTAATGTATCTAAAACTACCTTAGCCTTTATCTCCAACTCATTATAATCCGAAAACTTTAAAGTTGCCTCGGCATAATTGAGACCATATCTTGTTTCGTATTTGCCAATTTTAAGAATCTCGGCAACATCGCCATTTGCAATAAAATCTGTCTCCTCTACATTATCCAAGAACTGATAACAGTTCTTGACAATCATTACTTTGTCTCCTTTATTTATCTGCTCTTCTCTATAAAGAATCTTCCCTCTTATTCCTTGATTGTATCTGTTTGCTCGCTTATTCGATCGGCAAAGAACTAAGGTGTTGTCCATTCCATATTTCTCATAGCAGTTATTCAGTTCTTCAAGGATCTCCCCGCCTCCAATTACTTTAACGTCTGTAAAACCGTGATCGAATAGCGATGGCCTTTCGCTCTTTCCACTATCGATAATGTTCCTGACAGAGGTGGCATTTATGAGAATCCCCGAAGCCTCTGCTTGTCTTACGACAGAAGTCATTTTTACATAAATCAGTCTGCCGTATTTTTCGAGATGGTAAGGGTCCAGCGCCTCGGAGAGCTGCATACCAACTGGCGGTAGTTGTGCAGAATCGCCAATAATGATAAGTCTGTTACCATAATTTGAGCGGACAAAATCTACTAAATCATCGAGAAGATGTCCTGAACCAAATGCAGACTGTTCGTAAGAGTTGTTTGAGATTAAAGATGCCTCATCAACAATATAGACTGTCTCTTTATTTAAATTCATATTCAAAGTAAAAAGACCAATCCCATCTTTCATCGATTTTTGGCGATAAATATGTTTATGGATTGTATATGCTCTTGAATCGGAGTATGTCGAAAGGACTTTTGCTGCTCTACCTGTGGGAGCCAATAGAACTACATTTGTTTTGAACTCCTTAATTGTTCTTACAAAAGCGGCTATAGCCGAAGTCTTTCCAGTTCCTGCAAAGCCATTAACGACTAAGATTGTATCATCCCCATTTGAGGTCATGAACTCTGCTAATGCTTCGAATAACTTCTCTTGACAAGGAGTTGGCTCGAACTCAAGTGCAGAGACCATTTTAGGTTTAAGAAAATCACCTATACCCATGTTTGATTATCTCCATTTGTAAATTACAAACATAAGAAGTAAAGAGAAAATCTCCATTCGACCTAAAAGCATCTCAAATGCAAGAATAAACTTGCCTAAAGCAGGAATCCCAGCATAAGTACCTAAAGATCCAACAGCACCAAAACCAGGGCCAACGTTACCAATACATGCTGCAGAACCTGTCAATGCATCTACCGTTGGAACTCCCATTGCAGTTAGAGACAAACCTACCAAAAAAAGAATAAGCAGATAAAAAGCAATAAACATATTGACTGAAGAGACTGACTCTTTATCTAGAGTATGTCCACTAATCTTTACAGGTATAACAGCATTGGGGTGAATCTGTTTTTTAAGTTGTGCCTTTACAGACAAGAAAAAGATCCAAACACGATCTACCTTCATTCCTCCTGAGGTTGAACCCGAACAAGCACACTGAATAGTAAAAAAGGTTATGACCAACATAGCAAATCCTGGCCAAATAGAAGAGTCAGCACTGCCAAATCCAGTTGTTGTACCACAAGAGATGACTTGGAAATATGCTTGTCTAAAGGCTGTTGCCCAATCAGCTACATCTCCAGAGAATTTAATATTCAGCCCAACTAAAAATCCCCCTACAAGTATAGAGATAACGTAGTATCTTATAATTGGAGACTTAAATAGATTCATCGATTTTCCTGTCATAAATAGGAATAACAAACCAAAGTGCATCCCAGATAACAACATAAAAATCATGATAATCAATTCAATCGCAAAAGAATCAAAGTACATTACAGAGAGATTTTTTGTACTGAAACCTCCTGTTGCAATTGTGCTAAATGAGTGGTTAATTGCATCAAACCAGTCCATTCCAAAGATCATTAATAATACTGTCTCTGAAAATGTTAACACTAAATAAACGAATATGATTACCTTGATTGTCTGGTGTGCTTTAAATCTGAAATTTTCTTGAGAAAGAGAAGATATTTCAAGCTTACTGATCTTCATTCTGAAAGAGTTGACAGTTGGTAAAAAGAGCAACATAAATAGAACAACACCAACACCTCCAAGCCAGTGAGTAGATGATCGCCAGAACAGAAGACCTTTTGGAACTGCTTCAACATTTCTTAATACAGTTCCTCCTGTTGTTGTGTAACCAGATACACTTTCAAACCAAGCATTTATGATTGAAAACTCTCCACCATACAAAATGTAAGGAAGCATCCCAAAAACACAAGAGATTATCCATGAAAAAACAACGATCAGAAATCCTTCTCTTACACTAATATCTACCATTTTTCGAACAAAAACGACAGGGAATAGACCTACAATTGTTGTAATAATTCCTCCAAGTAATAGTGATGAAAACGATTTATCAAAGTCATAGTAAGCTGAAACACCAGCAGATATGAACATGAAGAGAGCGTTCAAGAGTAGGACAATTCCAACATATCTCGCAACAACATTGATTTTCATAGATTTATTTTTGAGTTAGTCTCTTGTTTTCGTCTAAGATACTTTTTACATCTGAATTCAACTCTTGAATTTCGTCGTCGTTATCGAATTGAACTGTATATGTCTTTTTGTGAGCTCTATAGTTTTTAATCCCTTTTGAAATCAACATAACAGGAGTTATAAAATATAGATTGATGAAATAGTTAAATAATAATACAAGCACCAAACCAGCAGCTACAGCTATAATTCCCGGCATAATACTTCTATAAAAGCCCTCTTGTAACTCTTTTGAATTCTCCGCCATGGCAGCCTGTGTCAATAGACCGAGTTTCTTCTTATATGTTCTAAGATTTTTATAAACTGGCAATAACTCTTCGTAATACCATTTTTTTCTAATCTCCTGAGACTGTTTCATGATATATGGGGCTTGATTTATAACATGAACATATTCTGCATAAGTAATAGATAATGAGTCTGCAATTCTAATTTCCATATCTGTAGACAAAGTCTTTTTGATCTTATTGATATGTTTATCGAATCTGTCATCGTGTCCGATTGTAGCATTGAAAGATACGGAATCCTGAATAACTCTACTTAAAAGAGCAAAATTGTATTCATCCGTTATCTCAAGTAGCATTCTAGATGTATTGATACTACTAATGTTATCCCTCATCAAATTTGAGACAGAGTGTCTCATTCTGTTGAATTCAAAAATCGCCACAAGGCTAGATAAAAACAGGATTGCACCAATGATGACAAACCCGAGTGAAATTTTCTTGCGAATACCCATAATACAAAAAATAAGGATGCAAATATATATCTAAAGTTAGGAATAAATGTATATAAAATAAAAAAGAGAGAAGCCATCCTTTTAGGGATGGCTCCATTCCAAAATTAAACTTTACTACTTAATTATTTAACAGTATCCATATGAGCAACCATATCCAACACTTTGTTTGAATATCCCCACTCGTTATCATACCATGATACTACTTTTACAAAGTTAGGATTCAATGAGATACCTGCTTCAGCATCGAAAATTGAAGTTCTAGGATCTGTAATGAAGTCAGTTGAAACAACTGCATCCTCAGTATATCCAAGAATACCTTTAAGTTCATTTTCAGAAGCCTTCTTCATAGCTGCTTTAATCTCTTCGTAAGAAGCACCTTTTTCAAGACGGCAAGTCAAGTCAACAACTGATACATCAACTGTAGGAACGCGGAAAGACATACCTGTAAGTTTTCCATTCATTTCTGGAATTACTTTACCTACTGCTTTAGCAGCACCTGTAGATGAAGGGATGATGTTTGCAGCAGCAGCACGTCCACCTCTCCAATCTTTAGCAGAAGGAGCATCAACAGTCTTTTGAGTGTTTGTAGTTGCGTGAACTGTAGTCATAAGACCCTCAACGATACCGAAGTTTTCGTTAAGAACCTTTACAATTGGAGCAAGACAGTTTGTTGTACAAGAAGCGTTAGATACAAAAGCCTCACCTTTATATTTGTTGTGGTTTACACCATACACAAACATAGGAGTATCGTCTTTAGAAGGAGCTGACATGATTACTCTCTTTGCACCAGCATCGATGTGAGCCTGGCATTTTTCCTTAGTAAGGAAAAGACCTGTAGATTCAACAACATATTCAGCACCAACTTCACCCCATTTAAGATCAGCAGGATTTTTTTCAGCAGTTACTCTGATAGGGAAACCATTAACAATAAGTTTACCATCTTTTACTTCAACAGTACCTTTGAATCTTCCATGAACTGAATCGTATTGTAACATATATGCCATATAGTCAACGTCGATAAGGTCGTTGATAGCTACTACCTGAATGTCTTCTCTCTCTTGAGCGGCGCGGAACACAAGACGGCCAATACGACCGAAACCATTGATACCTACTAAAATTTTCTTCATTTTTTCTTATATTTTTAAGATTAACACATTTCTTAAATCGGCGCAAAGTTAAAAAAACCAAATTATCTACACAAAAATCCGGCCAAAATTTAGTAACTTCGCGCATTCTGTGAAACAATTTTTCACGGTAAGTGTTCATTATGAATAATCAACGAAAAATTCTTATTACAAATGACGATGGTGTCAAATCGAAAGGTATATCGGCACTCATCGAAATGATGCGTCCATACGGTGATGTCACCGTAGTAGCCCCTTTTGAAGCACAATCTGGTATGTCGGCAGCGCTGACAATTGGCAAACCTTTGCGTTTGACTGAATTGAGAAGTGAAGAGGGACTTAAAGTATATGCCTGTTCAGGAACACCTGCTGATTGCGTAAAAATGGCTATGAACCAAATTTACAGTGGAATAACTCCAGATTTATTAGTATCTGGAATAAACCACGGTTCTAATGCATCTATTGCATCTCTCTACTCTGGCACACTTGGAGCTGCAGCTGAAGGAACAGTTTATGGCATTCCATCCATCGGTTTTTCATTGGCAAGTCACAATCCGAAAGCAGATTTCACTGCTGTGCAACATTTCGGAAAGATAATCCTGGACAATTTCCTGATGCATCCAGTAAAGGCAGACACTTTTTTGAATATCAATTTCCCTGCAGTTGAGATCTCCGACATTAAGGGTATTCGCTTCTGTCACCAAGGTAAGGGACAGTGGATTAAAGAGTTTGAAGAGAGAACAGATCCTTATGGATTCAATTACTATTGGATGACTGGTGAATTCTACAATTTAGAACCAGAGAACCAAGATGCAGACCACAATCTTGTTGACCAAAAATATATAAGTATAGTAGCTCATAAAATAGATACAACAGACTATCAGGAGATTCAAAGGCTAAACGAACTTTGGAAATTCTGACACTAAATAGAGTATCATGAAGTATTACATTATTGCAGGCGAAGCATCCGGTGACTTACATGGATCGAACCTGATAAAAGGACTAAAAAAATCCGATCCCGAAGCCCACTTTAGGGTATGGGGTGGAGACCTAATGCAGCAGGCGGGCGGAGAGCTTGTTCGTCACTACAAAGAGACTGCAGTAATGGGATTTGTGGAAGTATTAATGCACGCTTCCAAAATCAAAAAGAACTTCGATTTATGCAAAAAAGATCTGGTTGTATACAATCCAGATGTTCTTATTTTAATAGACTATCCCGGGTTTAATTTCAGGATGGCAAAATATGCAAAGGAACGTGGGATTAAAGTCTTTTATTACATCTCGCCAAAGGTTTGGGCATGGAAAGAGGGTCGGATAAAAAATCTAAAAAGAGATGTAGATAAGTTATTTATCATCTTCCCTTTCGAAGTAGAGTACTTTAAAAAACACGGAATTGAAGCCGAATATAATGGAAATCCGCTTCTTGACAGCACCGACGCCCATCCATGCAATCTAGAGAGCAGAGAGGAATTCCTAAAGAGAAACAATCTAGATGACAGACCAATTATAGGTCTGCTTGCAGGTAGCAGGAAGACAGAAATCAGCTACCTTCTGCCTCGAATAAAGAATCTGCTAAACCATTTTCCCGATCATCAGTTTATTTTAGCAGCTGCTCCATCGATAGAGCCATCATACTATCAAGAGATTCTTAAAGATAGTAATCTGAAAGTTCTTTTTGGTGAGACTTATAGTGTATTAAAGCACTCTGCTGCCGCTGTTATATCATCAGGTACAGCAAGTTTGGAAGCAGCCCTCTTAAATACTCCACAAGTTGTCTGCTATGGAGGAAATGAAATTAGTTATCAGATTGCCAAGCGATTTGTGAAGGTTAAATATATCAGCCTGGTTAATCTAATTCTAGATGCACCTGCTGTTAGAGAGCTGATCCAACACGATTGTACACAAGAGAATATTATTTCCGAACTTAAAGATTTGTTGACCGATAAAAGGAGGAAGCAGGTAGCTAAATATTACAAGAAGCTTAGAGAGCTGCTTGGCGGAGAAGGCGCATCGGAGAAAACAGCAAAAGCAATGATGACATGCCTTATGAAAATGAAAAACGAAACATGTGACTCAATTTGTGTTGATTCTCCAGTTGGAGTCTTAAGAATATCCTGCAGCGAAAAAGAGATTACCGAGATCTCAAATGTAGGCGAAGAGAATTCAAATAAAATTGTCGAAACAGATGAAATTTCAAATCCACTTTTGAAAAAAGCAGCAATTCAGCTAAGAGAGTATTTCGACGAAAAGAGGGAGACTTTTGATCTACCGCTTAAGTTTGGAGGTACCGATTTTCAGAACAGAGTTTGGAGAGAACTTACTCAAATACCTTATGGAAAATCAAAGACTTATGGTGAGATTGCATCCCTTGTAAACTCCAAAGATGCAGTTAGAGCTGTTGGAATGGCATGCAAAATGAACCCTCTTTTGATTGTTGTTCCTTGCCATAGAGTGATTGGAGCTCATAATAAACTAACAGGATTCAACTTAGGGATAGACAAGAAAATATTTCTATTAAACCTAGAAAAAACATACATTCACACCGATATTAATATTTTTTCTAATGAAGATCAAGGTTAGCAAATATCAAGGTGCCGGTAATGATTTTATTGTTATCGACAATAGATCTGGAGAGATTAATCTTACTCCTGAGCAAATAAAACTTCTTTGCGACAGAAGGTTCGGTGTAGGAGCAGACGGACTTATGTACCTGGAGAAGAGCGAAAAATATGACTTTGGAATGAAGTATTTCAATGCCGATGGGTTTGAAGGCTCTATGTGCGGAAACGGAGGCAGATGTCTAGTTGCATTTGCAGCACATTCAGGAATCAAAAAATACGAATTCGAAGCAGTAGATGGATATCACAAAGCAGAAATGCACGATTATTCCGAAAGTAGATGTATTATTGAACTAGGGATGATAAATGTAGATACTGTTAAAAAATACTCTGCAAATAGCTATTTTCTCAATACAGGATCTCCACATCTTGTAATTTTCACAGACAATCTCAAAAAATTCGATGTAGAAAAAGAGGGAAAATATTGGAGATATCACGCGGATTTCCACGGCGGAACAAATGTAAATTTTGTGGAAGTACTCCCAGACAGACTCTTTGTAAGAACTTATGAAAGAGGTGTTGAAGCGGAGACATATGCGTGTGGAACAGGTGTTACTGCATCTGCAATTGCATGGCATGAGAAAAAATACAACTCTTGCGAAAAATCTTCGGGAGTAATTACCACTAAAATAGAGGCGCTTGGAGACAAACTTGAGGTCTCATTCAAAAAAGAGGGACTCTGTATTTACCGTGACATTAAACTAAAAGGTCCAGCCACTTTTGTTTTTGATTGTATTATTGACATTTAAAATTATGAGAACAGCTGTTTTTCCTGGGTCGTTTGACCCCTTCACACTGGGACATTTAGATATTCTAATATCTTCTTTAAAGTTATTCGATAAAGTTATTATTGCAGTTGGCTATAATGTTCAAAAAAAGGGATTTTATAGTGTTGAAGAGAGAATGGATATTATTAGAAAATCTGTTGCACACATACAAAACGTAGAGGTAACCTCCTATTCTGGATTAACCGTTGAGTTCTGCAGACAGAATAATATAAATTTTATAATCAGAGGTTTAAGAACAACAACGGACTTCGAACTTGAGAGAGTAATTGCTCAAGCAAATACAAAAATGAATAGCGACGTTCTAACTGTATTCATACCTTCGGGACACGAATTTTCTTTCATCTCTTCTACTGTGGTACGAGATGTGTTGCAGAATGGAGGAGATGCATCTGAGTTTATGCCAAAAGGTGTAGACCTGAAAGATTATAAAAAAGAGTAAAATGAAGATTAGAATTGCGATCTTGACTATGGTAGCTGCTATGCTACTTTGCTCAAATTCTGCATACTCGGCAGAGAACATGCAGGATACAACTAAAAACGCAAATAACTATATCGAAAAACTAAATGGGTTTATTTTAGATTATTTAAAACAGACCCCTCCAATACCTGATTCATTATCGAAGGCTTCTGACATTCTAATCAACCTCAGCAAAGATACAATAGTACGCTCATATGTTGCCAGATACCTTTTCGACCTATTCAATAACTCATCCATCATGGGGATGGAGGCTCCAGCAATCCACATAGCTACAAACTATATTCTAAATGGTAAGATCAAAGGGTTTAGTCAAGAGGCCCTTATGATGATTAATCTGTTTGTTGAGTTCAATAAGTCTTCACTTATTGGAATGGATGCTCCAGAACTTGAGATGAGAGATACAACTGGGCAAAAAGTATCTTTAAGAAACATTAAAAGTAACTATACTATTGTCTACTTTTATGATGACCAGTGTAAAGTTTGCAAAGCAGACATGCCCTATTTCAAAAAAGCGCTCTTAAACAATCGGGATCTCGGACTTAGCGTATTTGCTGTTTACACTCAACCTTCAGAAAAAAAGGCTAAAGCGTACATTAAAGAGAACTTTAGTGACTTAAATAATTCTGGAATTAACTTTTACTTTGTCTCTGATTCTCTACTAGAATCAGATTTTCAACGAAAATATGCAGTATTAGCAACGCCACAACTCTTTCTACTCGACGAAAATAAGAAGATTATTGGAAGAAATTTAAAAGGAGAGTCGCTTTCACAATTACTATCCTCTTTAAAAAACAAATCCGATAAATCAGTTGTAGAGTTGGTAGATTTTTTTGACAACTATTTTGAGGAGTATAATCTCTCAGATTCAACTGAGAGAAAAGAGGCATTTGGACTTTTATTCGAAAAGAGTAAATCTTCTCCAAAATTTTACAGAGACATCTTTGGAGAACTCTATCTCTATTTAAGATTCAACTCTGAGCCATCTGCTCAGTCGTCAATGCCATTTATGGTTAAGAATTACATAGAACCATATAAAAATCTATGGGAAGCTGACCTTAAAATCTACAATGACATCATATACTCAGCATCATTGGCAATGAGAAATCCCGTTGGAGAGAAGACAACTGATCTCAAACTATTCACCTCAGAAAATATGGCAATGAGACTATCTGAGATCAATGCTGATAATACCATTTTAATGTTTATCGACATTAAGTGTAAAATTTGCGAAGTCTATCAGAAAGATATCACTCGTATAATTGAAATGAATAAAAGTAGAGATATAAAAGTTGTATTGGTCTATACTGGGCGTGACAAAACAGGATTTATCAAATATAGTTCTCAAGGCAATCCGCACTATATTTGGCTACACGATACCGACAGAGAATCTGAGATGTTTGACAAATACGACCTAAGTTCTGTACCAACAATCTATCTACTTGATAAAGAAAAAAAAATCATAGCAAAAGATATTAATACAATTACATTAGAAAAATTACTGAAATGATTACCGGAAAGTACAAACAGCTTTACGAAGCACTATCTAAACAAATTCCCAAAGAGAGACTTCGTCACGATTCCCTAAGTACTCTGGCTTTCGGTACAGATGCCTCTTTTTATAGACTCATCCCGAAACTTGTTGTACTCGCGCAAAGCGAGGAGGAGATTATTCTTATAAATCAAAAGTCTTACGAATTAGACATTCCGGTTACTTTTAGGGCAGCAGGAACATCATTGTCTGGTCAAGCAATCAGCGACTCTGTTTTAGTTGTTGCCTCGCATGGATGGAAAAAACATTCAATTTTAGACAATGGCTTGAAAATAAGACTACAAGCAGGTATCAGAGGGTATCAAGCTAATGGGTACCTATCAAAATATGGAAGAAAAATTGGTCCAGACCCTGCTTCGATAGATAGCGCAATGATTGGAGGAATAGCCGCCAATAATGCAAGCGGAATGTGCTGTGGTACTTCTGAAAATTCATATAAAACCATTGCCGACATTAGAGTTATTCTTGCTGATGGAACTGTTTTAGATACTGGATCTAAAGAGAGTGTAGAGCTCTTCAAAAAGAGCCACTCATCTCTTTTAAAAGAGCTAGAATCAATATCTTCCGAAATCAATGCTAACGAATCACTTAGAGAGAAAATAAAACGTAAGTACAAGATTAAAAATACAACAGGGTATAGTTTAAACGCATTTGTTGATTACTCCGAAGGAATTGATATCCTCAAACATCTAATGATTGGATCGGAAGGTACACTTGCATTTATCTCTGACATAACTTACAACACTGTAATTGAGCATCCAGAAAAAGCTCTTGCATTGGTAATCTATCCAAACATTGAGTCTGCTTGTAATGCCGTCACTATCTTGAAAAAACAGCCAGTCTCTGCAGTAGAGCTTATCGACAGAGCTGCAATCAGATCAGTAGACTCAGCAAAAGGCGTTCCTGACTACCTAAAAACTGTCTCTCCTACCGCCTGCGGTCTTTTAATAGAGACAAGGGCGTCTGATAAAGAGACATTATCGAAAAACACATCTGAGATTCTAGAATCTATACAATATATTGGCTCCGAACTTCCTTTCTACTTTACAACCGATCCAAAAGAGCAGGCAACACTTTGGAAGATACGAAAAGAGACGCTTCCTACAGTCGCTGGAATGAGAAAATCTGGCACGACTGCAATTATAGAAGATGTCTGCTTTCCTATCGAAAAGCTTGCTGAAGCAACACTTGCTCTTCAGTCACTCTTTGTCAAACATAAGTATGACGATGCCGTTATTTTCGGTCATGCTTTAGAGGGAAATCTTCACTTTATGTTCAACCAAGACTTTGGTAGCGACAGCGAAGTTGAAAGATACAGCAATTTAATGGACGATGTGGCTGACCTTGTTGTTGAAAATTATGGAGGGTCACTGAAGGCTGAACATGGAACTGGCCGAAATATGGCTCCTTATGTTGAGAAAGAGTGGGGATCAGATGCTTATGCTCTTATGAAAAGGGTAAAAATTGCATTCGACACAAAATGGATTTTAAATCCTGGTGTGATTTTAAATGATGATCCTAAAGCGCATCTTAAAGACCTTAAACCAATTCCTTCGGTAAGGGAGACTGTTGATAAATGTATGGAGTGTGGATTCTGCGAGGGTGTATGCGTTTCTGAAGGTTTCACAATGTCCCCTCGTCAAAGAATAGCTGTCTATCGAGAAATGGAGCGTTTGGCTTCCACAGGCGAAGAGCCGCATAGAGCAGCTGAGTTGAGAAATCTTTATGACTATTCAGGTTTAGACACCTGTGCAACTGATAGTTTATGTTATGTTAAATGTCCCGTGAAGGTCGATACAGGGAAATTGGTAAAAGAGTTGAGACATGAGTCGCACACTCCTCGCCAAGAGAAGATTGCTGTCAAGGTAGCTGCAAATATGGACAAGGTTACTGGAGTTATGCGTTTTGGACTAGATGCTGTGCACTTAATGAGGTTAGCGACTGGTAAAAAGGTGTTTGGAGCTGTAGCCACTAGTATGCATAAAATTACTGGAGGAGCTCTTCCTCTTTGGAATGAATATTTCCCTAAGGGCGCATCAAAGATTGACACAAAAAGTAATGTAAATACAAATAGCGACAGAAAGGTTGTCTATTTCCCATCTTGTATAACCAGGAGTATGGGTACATCTAAAGAACACTCTGGTGATCCACAAGTTACAGAAGCTACAAAAATTCTATTAGAGAGAGCTGGTTTTGAAATCATCTACCCTAAAGATCTTAACTCTCTTTGTTGTGGAATGGCATTCTCCAGCAAAGGGTTCAAAGAGGCTGGAAAAGTGGCTTCCGACAAATTGGAAGAGGCTCTAAACATTGCTTCTGAAAATGGAAAATATCCGGTTCTATGCGACATGAGCCCTTGCCTGTATACAATGCAGACAAATATGGGTGAGAGATTAAAACTGTATGAGCCTGCTGAATTCATAATGAAGTATGTGATTGAACATCTATCTATCAAAAAACTAGATAAAAAAGTTGCTGTTTTTGCAGTTTGCAGTGCTAAGAAGATGGAGGTAGACAAATATCTTTATGACCTTGCTCGTTTATGCACAAGCGAAGTTGTTGTAAATGAGAGCAACTGTTGCGGTTTTGCTGGTGACAGAGGATTCATACTTCCTGAACTTAATAAACACGGATTGAGAATGCTTAGAGAGCAGTCTAAAGATTGTGTTCAGGGCTATGCTACTAGTAGAACTTGTGAGATAGGTTTGTCTAAACATAGTGGAATAACATATAATTCAATAATTTACTTAGTGGAGGAGGCGTCTAGATAACGATGTATAAAAGTTTAAAGGATTACGTAGAGTTTTTAGAGTCTAAAGGTGAACTTATTAGAATAAAAGAGTTCGTAGATCCTGTATTAGAGATTGCTGAAATAACAGACAGAGTCTCTAAACAACCTGGAGGCGGAAAGGCTATTCTTTTTGAAAATACGGGCACAGACTACCCTGTTCTCACCAATATGATGGGGTCGGAAAAGAGGATGGCTGCGTCTCTTGGAGTTGAGTCTATTGATGAGATTCCTCAAATCATTAATGATCTGATGAAGGATCTGATGCAGCCAAGAAGCTCTCTTTTAGACAAAATTAAAATTCTGCCCCAATTGAAAGAGGCTTCTGAGTGGTTTCCAAAGAGGCATAAAGGTCACGCTCCTTGTCAGGAGGTTATTCTATACAAACCAGACCTGAGCCGTTTACCAATTTTGCAATGCTGGCCTTTCGATGGTGGAAGGTTTGTAACCTTACCTCTTGTCCATACAAAGGATCCAAAAACTGGTATCCGAAATGTTGGAATGTACAGAATGCAGGTCTTCACCGATAATACAACTGGAATGCATTGGCATCGTCACAAAACTGGCGCGCGACACTTCTCTGAATGTGAAAATGATCGGTTTCCAGTAGCTGTCTGCCTTGGTGGCGACCCTGTCTACACTTATGCAGCCACAGCACCTCTTCCCGACGGCATTGATGAGTACCTTTTTGCTGGTTTCCTGAGAAATAAAGCCGTCTCGCTTGTAGATTGTCTTACTCAAGACCTGCAAGTGCCCGCTGATTGCGATTTTGTTCTAGAAGGTTACATTGAAAAGAATGCAGAGCCTGTTATTGAGGGGCCATTTGGTGACCATACAGGATTCTACTCTTTACCAGATATGTATCCAACGTTCCATGTTACTTGTATTTCGCACAGAAAAGATGCTATCTACCCTGCAACGTTAGTTGGTATTCCTCCTCAAGAGGATAAATACATTGCGTTGGCAACAGAGAAGATCTTCCTCTCTCCTATTAAGTTTACAATGGCTCCGGAGGTTCATGATCTTTATCTTCCAGAAGAGGGTGTCGGTCATAATATTGCCGTAGTTAGTATCAAAAAAAGCTATCCTGGTCAAGCAATAAAGGTTGCCCACGCTTTATGGGGCGCAGGTCAGATGATGTTCAATAAAATGATGATTGTAACCGACGCTGATGTGGATGTGAGGAACAGAGAGGAGTTGTTACAATGTATTCAACAAAATTATCTTCCTAAGCGTGACACTCACTTTAGCAGAGGTCCGATGGATGTTTTGGACCATGCAGCGCAACAGTGTGGATATGGTGGTAAAATCATGATTGATGCTACCGTTAAGTTCGACGAAGAGGGAGGTTCTGTTAAAAACTCTTCAATCAGTGATCTTAAAACACTTCATTTCACAAGTAAAGTTGAAGAACTTCATGGTATTATAAATATTATTTTAGACAATGAGAGGCTTGCCGAAAATGATTATTTAGCGATGTGGTTACTTGGCAACAACTTCGATCCTGTAAGAGACTCCTCTTATGTTGATGGTAAACTTGTTATTGATTGCAGATCTAAAAGCAAGGGCTACAAGGGCTTTACTCGCGATTGGCCCGAATATGCTCTTAGTTCAGATTCGACGATTGAGTCAATCGACAATAAGTGGGAGACGCTTGGATTAGGAGAGTTTTCTGAGTCGCCGTCTGCTCTATTTAAGAGGTGTTTTCCTGATAATTACAAGGATTATAAGTCCTATAAAAAGGATTAAGGCAAATGTTGCAATTCTTCCAATATAGTCACCGTATTTCACAAATACGGTGATTTTTTCATTTAGGGTCACCTCTCCTTTTAAATACGCAGGTTGCCACCATTTTGTCTGGCTGACAATGTCTCCTTTTTGATTGATGAAGGCAGAAATACCAGTATTTGCACTTCTAGCAATGTCTCTTCTTGTCTCAATTGCTCTAAGCGAAGCGTATCTTAGATGTTGGTTGTATCCTGGAGTGTTGCCCCACCATCCATCATTTGTGATGATGGTCATCAAATTTGCCCCTTTTTGCACATACTCTCTGTAATAGTCTCCGTAAATTGATTCGTAGCATATAGCTGCTCCAACAACAATATTTGAATTTGATGATTTGAAGACATCTCTATCTTTCTGTGTTCCATAGCTTCCTGTAGCTCCGCCTAAATCGATTGCAAACGAGTTGATAAAATCGAGAAATTGAGGGTATGGAAGATACTCTACCAAGACAACCAGTTTTGATTTATGGTAAAATTTAAAGTTTGCAGTAGAATCGGTGAAGATTGCTGTATTAAAGACATCGTACCAACCGTAATCAGACTGTCGGGCGGTATAAGTTGGCTTTTCTTTCGCCCCATATACAAGATATGTTGTCGCCCCAAAAAGGAGATCGGTGTTGGGTCTGCTCTTTAAAAACTCAATTAGTTTTACAGAAGTTTCATGACTCATTGGGGCATTTTCCGATACTCCTGAAGTGAAGGTCTCTGGTGCTACAATTAGATCTGTCGATAGCTCAGAGCTGTTTTTTGCAAGAGTAAGCAAGATTTCGTCTTGCTGAGCTTGACTCATTCCTGCGAATTTATCGTTATAGGGATCTATATTTGGCTGTAAAACAACAACTTGCTTCTTCTCACCAACCTCTTTGTATGTATAGTATTTTGATAGTGAAATAGTTATTGGCAAAACTATTAAAAGAGCTGCCAATGCTGTGCGGATTTTGATTGATTTGCCTGTGAGACTTACTGATTGAGGCATCACTCCAAAATTTGCAAAAGCGCCTCTGTCTCTCATTATTCTAAATAAGACTACGTTCACAAGCAAGATCCAAAGCGAGCCACCCAAGGTTCCTGTATATTCGTACCATTGAGCGAGGTAGTGAGATGTTGCAAGTGTATTTCCGAGAGTCAACCATGGCCAAGAGATCTCTGCATCGAAGTAGAAATGTTCCCAAGCCAACCATGCTATAATTAAAAACATGTAGCCAAGCTTCTCGTTCGTTCTCTTTTTAAACCATCGGAACAACATGAATATCAAAGTCATTTGGAATGCATTTGCAATCACTGCAGCTGCTGCCCCTGCAACGGTCGCGTTGTAAATCCAATAGGTAGTCGCCAAATTCCAAATCAGAAATGGAAGATAAAAATTGATCCAAGCCATCTTGCCTTTAAAAAAGCTCTCTGCTAGTAAAAGCGGAATAAAAGCAACTAATGCAAGTGGTGCAGTATGAGGCACTAAAAAGGGTACAGATATCAAGACTGCAAATAAAATAAATAGTATTAATTTTAACTTTTTCTCTTTTTTAGTCATATTTTATCTCCTTTTTAGTCTTATTTTACTATTTTTGTAGATAGTTATTCATTTAGTTGACAAAGATAAGAATTTGTGCTGTTAAATTTCATCAAAGGTTTTATTGTCGGTTTAGGTGCTTCAATTCCATTGGGCCCCCTTGGCGTCATGTGTGTTCAGAAGACCTTGAGCAAAGGTAGAAATTCTGGCTTTATCACTGGATTGGGTGCTGCTGTATCGGATACTTTCTTTGCGGCATTTGCCATTCTTTCATTAGCTCTTATTCAAGACTTTGTAACCGAATACGAAACTGGTGTTTTGATGTTCGGAGGCCTGGCAGTTGTAATTATCGGGCTCAAAATTTACTTGACAAATCCTGTAAAACAGATAAGGCAAAGCACTGGTGGCAAACGCCATTTTGAGGATTTTTTCTCTGCTGTAATAATGACTGTTACTAATCCTGGAGCTGTCTTTCTGATTCTTGGTCTTTTTGCTTTTGTTGGTCTCGACATCGACGGACAATCTGCTCGCAGTCTGATTTCTGCAACTCTTTGGGGCGTCTTTTTAGGAGGAGCAACTTGGTGGTTTGCTCTAAGCACATCTGTAAACGTATTCAGAAAAAAATTCAGACTCAAACAGCTGCTAATGATTAATCGTGTCTCTGGTATCATCATCGTGGTTCTTGGTCTTGTCTCCTTTTTCGAGGGTCTGTTCCGTCTTATCAAATAATTTTTTCGACAGTCTGTTCCGTCTTATCAAATAATTGTAAGTCTTTTACTTTACTATTAAATAATCAAACTTATTTCGAAGCGGTAGTTTTAAAGCAAAAAAATTCATACTTTTGCGGACTTGATTTTATATCATACTTACGGGGATGTTTTGGTTTTGACAGCATTCTGAATCGGAAAGTAAGCACGTCGAGCGCTGTGAGGCCGGCTCGTAAATCCCGGGTCACAAGCCATAACTGGCAACAACAACTATGCACTCGCTGCGTAATTAAGCTAAGCTTAATCGCTTTATCGCCGCCAGCTAGGTCTGGCCGTGACGAGTATCCCGCCCGGCTTTAAGCCTGTTATGCCGCGGCAAATGGGGTATCATTCAAACGGGATGCTGGTGTTCACTCCTCTAAGGCACCCTAAGATAAAGAGGATAAGGTAGTGATGGTCTGTCTGTCGACAGCCACTACTCGAAAAACAATGGCAGAATAAACGTGTAGAAAGCTTTTGGATGGTTTGTTTGGACGGCGGTTCGAGTCCGCCCATCTCCACAAAAAAAGGGTAACTAAAAAGATTTTAGTTGCCCTTTATCATTACCACCTGTCTTCTATTCTTATCTTTCTATATATCTATATTCCTATATTCCTATATTCCTATATTCCAATATTTCTTCCTTCATGTCTACCTAACTTTCAATCGTTCTCACTATCTCACCTTCTTGTCTTCACTGCTAACTGAAAGAATATAAAGGCGTTTTGCATTTTCCGTCAGGCTATGGGTAGTCTGGCAGACACCCCCAGGTCGGCTTGTATTTGCATATTGCTCTGATATTCAACAATATTGCTTAGATAAGATTGTAGGCAAAAATTGTAATGACTTGTTAAGTAGATACATATATCTTATTCTGTTTAATTCAGCCATAACTTTTCGATTCTAATTGTGCTTCGCAAGTTATGAGCTTTGCTTTGCGGAAAATGGTGCTTCGCAAGTTATATGCTCAGCTGCGCTTCGCATTGTCCGGAACATCACATGTATTTATATTTGAGACATCTTAGTTTGAAGCAAAGTTTTCAAATAAAGGCTATGTATCTCTTATACAGCGTGTTTTGCGATTTCCTGCAGATCCCCCCAATCTGCCAGAATAATTCCTATGTATCTGTATTATAAGATATTATGGTTTTTAAAGATTCCAATACACAGATTAAAAAGTGTTATAATACACATTATTAAATAGTTATACTTTATTCTGGCAGATTGGGGGGATCTGCAGGAAATTGTATAATACTCTCTATATCAAGCACTAAAATATTATAGCCTTTAATGTATCATATTATCATTTCAAATAAACTCATAGTTCTTTTTCAATGCACAACCCCAATTATCTTATAATTCTTATACACAGTTCTTATGCACAATACTCATTCAAAATTCTGATGTACAATACTCATTTACAATTCGCATTCACAATTCTTATATACAATACTCATTAATAATACTTATTCACAATACTCATAAACAATTCTTATGCACATGTCTTATTCATAATACAATTTTAATACGCATGACTTTTGTCCTATAAATCTAATTCACAAGACTCTTTTTTATAATCATTGACTACTGTCTTATAAATTATAGAGATAGTATTCGTAACACTATTTTAGTCCTGTATTCAATTTGAATAAATACTTGGAGTGGCTTGGGCATATTTAGCGACTCAATGGAGAATCTTATTTGCTAAAATATGGGGATTCCTAATTACGAAAATGTGGGGATTCTAAATTACCGATTACACTTTAGACTATGTTTATCAACATAAATTGATATTCCATCTTCTATTAAATGCATATTTATAAGTCTATATGAATCGGTATTCTTCTTGTGAATTCTTTTCTTGTATAATATCTTGTATAATAAAACCCCGAAAGTTTTTGTCTAACTCTCGGGGTTTATTTTACTCTTTTTAATTGCGCCTTTAATTATTTAAAGTCGATGTTCAACGAAAAGCTGAAATATATATCGGCTTATGGGTCATTTTGCTTATTAAGTAATTTTGAACAATTTTTGTCGTTAACGATCAGTGTTCAGCAATATTGAGCAATAATTGTCAATCTTCAACAAAATTGGTCAATAACGATCAGTGTTCAGCAATATTGAGCAATAATTGTCAATCTTAAACAAAATTGGTCGATAACGGTCACTGTTCAGCAAAATTGAGTAATTGATTATTTAAGAATCGGTTTACCGGTCTTTAAGAGCTCTTTGCCGAAGAAACTGTTTAAGTATTTTGCGGCAAGTACGTAGAAGGTAAGTAATGAAATTGCAAGTTCGGTGTAGGCTGCAATAGTGTGCCACATGTGACCAAGACCAAATGCGTCTGCTGCTAGACCGATGAATAGAAGGTCTATCAGTAATAAAAGGACAAACATAGCTTTAGACATCTTTAGGGCAGACACTGTAAATACAATTGTCAGCAAAAGATAGCCGATGAAGGCAACGCCTAGTTGTTTAACATCAGCAGCTGATGCCATTGTCTCACCAAAAGAACCAAGTTTAATGAACCAGCTCATTGCTACTGCAACCCAGAAAAGGCCATAGGCAGCAAATGCTGTTGCACCGAAAAGATTGTTGTGTTTGAAATCGAAAACAGAGGCAACTATTTGAGCTATACCTCCCAAAAAGATGGCCCAGGGCAAAACGAAAGCCAAACCCTCGGTCAACCCCATCTTCTGAGAAGAGGCAACCAGTGTTACCATTGCAAGTCCAAATAATCCGAGTGTGGTAGGATCTGCCACCTCTACTTTAATGTTTTTTGTCTCCATTCTTGTTTTATAATGTTTTTTAAATTCGGGCGCGAAAATAGAAAAAAATGATGGATAATTTTACAAGCGTATTTATCTCACCCCACTATTTTCTATATTTGCCGTAGAAACTTAAAACTATGAATAATCTAAAAACCGAAACTTCGGGCTACAGAATTCCTCTGATAGTCATGACTTCATTGTTCTTTATGTGGGGATTTATCACATGTATGAACGATATTTTAATCCCATACTTAAAAGGTGTATTCGATCTTTCACATTTCAAAGCTATGCTCGTACAGTTCTCATTCTTTGGGGCATACTTCATTGGATCAATAATCTACTTCGTATTTTCTGCACTTTATGGAGATCCTATCAATAAAATCGGATATCGCTATGGAATTATTGGAGGTCTTATACTGTCAGCTATCGGATGTGCACTCTTTTATCCAGCAGCCGAATTTGTATCTTTCCCATTTTTCCTTTCTGCACTATTTATTTTGGGATTAGGCTTTACCCTGTTGCAAATATCTGCAAATCCGTATGTTGCTATTTTAGGAAGTCCAGATGGAGCCTCTGGCAGACTTAATCTTTCTCAGGCATTTAACTCATTAGGTACCACAATTGCCCCAATTATCGGAGGTTACCTGATTTTTAAATACTTCGCAGGATCAGAATATAGTGGAGCAGATTCGGTAAAAGTTCCATATTTAATCTTTGCATCAATCTTTGTCCTTCTGGCAATCTTTTTCAAATTTGTCCATCTGCCCGACTTTTCAAATCAGCAGAAGGTAAGCAAGGGGCTCTCAGTGCTAAAGCATAAGTCTTTACGCTATGGAATGGGTGCAATTTTCATGTATGTTGGTGCTGAGGTGTGCATTGGAAGTATACTTATTAGCTATTTAAAAACCGATAATATTGCTGGGCTAGACGAAAACCACGCTTCGATGTTTGTTGCCTTCTACTGGGGAGGACTAATGATTGGAAGATTTATTGGGGGTATCTCATTAAGCTCTTTCAAAAATAGTTCTGTAAAATGGGGATTGATCGCTGCTAGTGCAATTCTTACAACGACGCTCATTATGTCAATCGCCCACTTCAAAAATGGGCTGACATTGGCAGAAATGTGGCCTTATGCTGCCTTCGTAGTGCTTCAACTTTGCGCCTTCGTAATTGGAAGAAACAGACCTGCAAGGACTCTCTTTGTTTTCTCTCTAATAATTCAGATTCTATTGGTTACTACCATGTTGACAAACGGATCAGTTGCAATGTGGACAGTTATTGCAGCAGGACTATTCAATTCCATCATGTGGTCGAATATCTTTACTCTTGCTATTAAAAATCTTGGAGACCAAACATCTCAAGGCTCTTCGCTACTAATTATGATGATTGTAGGTGGAGCATTATTACCTCTGATTCAAGGATATATTGCAGACGTTTCATCAATCCAAATCTCATTTATAATCCCACTAGTGGGCTACGCCTACATTAGTCTTTATAGCTTATGGGGGTATAAGGAGAGAGCTTAATAACTATTCAAGTTTTAAAACTCGGAATCTTTTTTAAAAAATATTTTTAAAATTATACATGTATTTAAAAATGGAAAATCGCAAATTGATAAATAATAAGTTTGTTTTACAAATACTTACAATTGCGTTTATTGTAGTGTCTGTTCCATTGAATCTTTATGGAGGTGCGGCTCAAGAGAAGGCAAAAAGAGATTTTACGAAATTCGTAAATCCTTTTGTAGGCACAGATTTTCATGGTCATACCTTTCCAGGGGCAACTTACCCATTCGGGATGGTACAATTAAGCCCAGATACTCGTCTGACTGGTTGGGACGGATGCTCAGGATACCACTATTCCGACAGCACAATTTATGGCTTTAGCCACACCCACTTAAGTGGCACTGGATGCTCCGATTACGGAGATGTTTTGTTAATGCCCGTTAGTGGATATAAGAATCAGGAGATAATTGACGAAGAGTATAAATCTGAATTTTCACATAAAAACGAAGTAGCAAAACCTGGTTACTACTCTGTCTATCTCGATAAGTGGCAAATAAAAGCTGAGTTAACTTCGGGCAGACGAGTTGGAATGCATCGATATCAATACAGACCAAACGCAGAACAACAGATCATCATTGATCTCAGACATCGTGATAAACTGCTCACCTCGTCAATAACTCAAGAGGGAAAAAATGTGCTAAAAGGGAGAAGAAGGTCTAAAGCGTGGGCAGCAGACCAAGATCTCTATTATTACATAGTATTTTCAAAACCAATAAAAGAGGTTAAATCTTTCGACAATAACCGTGCAATAATAACTTTCGAAACTAAGGGTGACGATCAACTCATTGCAAAGATTGGGATCTCATCGGTCTCTGAGGCAAATGCGAAATTAAACCTTGATGCAGAGGTAAAGGGGTTCAAATTTGATGCAATCCTCGAATCAAGCAAAGAGGCATGGAATGACTACTTATCCAAAATTGAGGTTACAACAGATAATCAAGAGGAGCGAAAAACTTTCTATACAGCTCTTTACCACACAGCTATCTCACCAAATGTCTATTCCGACGTCAATGGAGAGTATCGAGGCATGGATGGAAAAGTCCACAAGGCAATAGGCTATGAAAGATATACTGTGTTTTCTTTATGGGATACATATCGAGCGCTACATCCACTATTTACAATTATTGAACAAAAGAGAACCGTAGATTTCATTAAATCATTTTTAAGTATTTACAACGAAGCTGGGAAACTGCCAATTTGGGAACTATGGGGAAATGAGACAAATTGCATGATTGGTTATCACTCTGTTCCAGTAATAGTTGATGCTTATGTAAAAGGCATAAAGGAGTTCGATACAACAGCAGCCTTAGAGGCGATGATCAGTAGCTCTAATCGAAAAGAGTATGGGATTGATCTGCTCGAAAAATATGGAGGGTTACCTGCTGAGAAAGAGCATGAATCTGTTTCAAAAACCTTGGAGTATGCTTATGATGATTGGTGTATTGCTCGATTTGCAGAGCTGTTGGGAAGAGCAGATGTTTCGGACAGATACATCAAAAGAGCTCAATATTATAAAAATGTCTTTGATCCTCAAAGTGGCTTCATGCGTCCAAAATTAAACGGACGTTGGTTGACACCATTTAATCCTACAGAGGTAAACTTTCACTTTATAGAGGCAAATTCATGGCAATATAGTTTCTATGTTCCACAAGATGTGCAGACACATATCTCAATGCTAGGAGGCGATGAAAAATACTCCTCAAAATTGGATGAGCAGTTCAATGCATCAAACAAAACTACGGGAAGAACTCAAGTAGATATTACAGGACTTATTGGCCAATATGCGCACGGAAATGAACCAAGCCACCATGCCGCCTATCTATACAACTTCGCAGGTAAGCCATGGAAAACTCAAGAGACTGTGAGAAAAATCATGAAAACTCTATACTCTACTGCTCCTGACGGACTTTGCGGAAACGATGATTGTGGACAGATGTCGGCATGGTATGTATTAAGCGCAGCAGGCTTCTATCCTGTAACCCCTGGAACAACAGATTATATCCTAGGTTCTCCAATTTCCCGAAAAGTGATTTTTCATCTCGAAAATGGAAAGAGTTTCACAATCGTTGCACAAAATTGTGATGATAAAAGCCTATACATTCATTCTGCAACTATAAATGGAGCACCATATTCTAAGTCATACATAACACACAATCAAATCATTGAAGGCTCTACTCTGAATCTTGAGATGAAAAACTCACCTTCTGCAAATTTTGGAGTTTCGATCTCAGATAGACCAGTTACAAAAATTGATCAGGACAAAGAGATTGTAATGAATCCATGGATAGAGTATAACAACCACATGTTCAAAGACTCTACAAAAGTTGAGATCAAAGCACCAGAAGCTTCAAAAATTCTAATTAAAACAGCGGATGGAGAGAAAATCTATTCAGGTCCATTCACTATAAAGGATGATATAAGCTTCGCAGCAATAGCAATCGGAAGTGACGGAAGCAGAAGTTATCCAGTTGAGTGCAACCTGAAAAAAATAAAAACAACTGGGAAGATTAAGCTCTACTCTCAATATAACAGACAATACAGCGCAGGTGGTGATGAGGGCTTGATTGATGGTATCAGAGGAGAGGGCAATTTCAGACTCGGTGGATGGCAGGGCTATCAAAACTGCGACTTTGAGGCAGACATAGATTTAGGTAAACAGACAATGATTAAAAGAGTTGGTGCAGGTTTTCTTAGAGATGTAAGATCATGGATATGGTTTCCAGTAAATGTTGAGATCTACACCTCTACCAATGGTTTGGACTTTGAATTGTGTGGAAAAATTGAAAACACAATTGATCCTAAAGATTATGAGATATCAGTAAAAGATTTTGTAATCGAAAAACTGAACAAAGAGTGCAGATATATCAAGATTAAGGCTAAAAACTTTGGCACAATTCCATCATGGCATGAAGGTGCTGGTGGAGAAGGCTTTATATTTATAGACGAAATCTTTTTCGAATAGAAATTATGTTCGTAAAGCTATCCAACAACAGTTGTGAAATGCTTTACGAACTTTTCACCAACCTCATTGATCGACGGTTTAATACCTGTCTCCTTCTCAATAGATGTAACACCTTTATCAATAAATCCACACGGATTGATATAGCTGAAATAGTCTAGATTTGTAGTTAAATTAAGTGCAAATCCATGCATTGTAATATACCGAGATGCCTTTACCCCTATTGCACAAATCTTGCGCTCCTTCGGAGTGTTAACATCAATCCAGACGCCAACAGACCCTTCAACCCTTGAGGCAATAATTCCATATTCTGCAACTGTCATTATAACAGCCTCTTCTAAAGACCAGATATACTGTTTAATACCCATAGCAAGCTGCTCCAGATCCAAAATTGGATATCCAACAAGCTGACCATAACCATGATATGTTACATCGCCACCTCTCTCTGTGACATAGTATTTTGCATCAATCTTCTTCAAAAATTCGTCATTGAACAGAAGATTCTTCATGTTTCCATGCATTCCCATTGTGTAAACATGAGGATGCTCAAGAAGAAGAATGGTCATCTCTCCCTCTCTACCAGCAATCTTCGCCTCATTTAACTTATCGAATAAATCACGCTGTAATTGCCATGCTTGTGCATAGTCAACTAATCCAAGATATTGTACATCAATCTCTTTGTCCTTGATCTTAATCATTGCCTTTACATTTAAATTCAGCCGCAGCTTTGTCTGCCATATAAGAGGATCTAACTAATGGACCGCACTCTGCATACTTAAAACCTAGATTCAAGGCAAATTGTTTAAATTGCTCAAAAGTTTCTGGATTGACATAACGTTCAACTGGAAGATGGTTCAATGTTGGTCTTAAATATTGACCTATAGTAACAATTCTACATCCTGCAGAATATAAATCAATTAAAGTCTCCTGAATCTCTAAATCGCTCTCTCCTAATCCAACCATCAATCCACTCTTTGTCACAGCACCAGAATCTGAGATAATTTTAAGAGCCATCAGTGAAACATCATATTTTGCTCTGGAGCGTACATCTGGAGTCAATCTTTTAACTGTCTCAATATTATGAGCTACTATATCTGGAGCAGCTGAAAGAACTATGTCTATCAACTCTTTTTTGGCATCAAAGTCTGGAATCAGTACCTCTACAGTTGTATTTGGATTGCATTTTTTAACCTCTCTTATTACATCTGCCCAGTGGTTTGCTCCTCCATCTGGCAAGTCGTCCCTAGTTACAGAGGTAATTACGCAATGTTTTAATTTCATCAACGAAACGGATTCAGCTACCTTTGCCGGCTCATTGCTGTCGAGGTTCGTAGGTTTTCCGGTGAGGGTTGCGCAAAATTTGCATGATCTGGTACACATCTCACCAAGAATCATAAAGGTCGCAGTTCCCCTGCTCCAACACTCACCCTTATTTGGACACATCCCGCTACTGCAAATCGTATGAAGTCCCCTCTCTTTGACAATTTTACCAACTTCGCTATAGTCTCCCGAAGTATCAAGTTTTATCTTCAGCCATTCTGGCTTTTTCAATATATTTTTTTCCATCAAATTCAAATTTGAAAGACAAAGATATTTCTTAAATTCGTATTACATAAAAATTCATTGTTCCATAAAATTTAATCAATCATGAAATATATCTCAATTTTAGTCATCATTTTCTCTTGTCAAACTATGTGGGCACAAGAGAAACACACTCATAAACATCAAGCAGACAACGAACCTCTGATGAAAATCTATCCTGTCCTTTTCCAACAGACCTCAGCAGAGTATCGTGCTTTATGTTACCAAGCATTTAACATCGCTAAAGTCTCATTAGACCAAATGCTTAAAGATTATAAAGGAAAACAGAAACCAGCTATTGTTACCGACCTCGATGAGACTATCATCGACAACAGTTATATAGAGGCCTCTTTAATCAAGGCAGGAAGAACGTATGGTCCTGGTGATTGGAAAAAGTGGGTAGATATGGCAGCAGCAACAGCAGTTCCAGGTGCTATCGATTTTCTAAAGTATGCAAAGAGCAAAGGTGTGACGATTTTTTATATCAGTAACCGCGACACTGGAGCTGTAAATGCAACCTTAAAAAATCTGGTAAAACTCGATATCCCCGATGCAAAAAGAGAGAATCTGCTCTTCTTGGCAGGCGTTTCATCTAAAGAGAGCAGACGCGAAAAGGTAGAATCTGAATACGATATAATTATGCTCTTAGGTGATAACTTGAATGACTTCACAACTGCGTTCGAAAAGCGTCCAATTTCAGACCGATTTTTGGAGACAGACAAAGCGCGTGAACAATGGGGAACAAGATTTATCGTCCTTCCAAATGCAACTTATGGCGAATGGGAATCTGCAGTAATAGACTACAAGAAGGGGTTGACTCCTATGCAAAAGGATTCATTAAGAAGAGATAAGCTAATAACTCCTTGCTGTATTAAAGACTAATTTGGAGACTTCCTTTCGGGATAAGTAATTCTTGAATGGTGAACTTGTAGAAGTTTTTTCTTAAAGATCTCCTTGATTGTGTAGATATCCTTCACAGAAATATCGGCATTCACAAGTTGTTCTGTAAACAATCTTGTGTTTGCCATTTTTTCTACTAGTTCGCTGATACTCTCTTCCGAGTAGTTCGACAACGTACGTGAAGCTGCCTCAACCGCATCTGCCATCATCACAATTACCTGCTCTTTATAAATTGGCAGAATTCCTTTGTAGGTAAACTCGTCTCTCTTTTCTGGATCTCCTCCTGCGTTAACATGCTTATTATAAAAATAGTAGGTCTGAGACTTTCCATGGTGCGACAAGATAAAGTCAATCACTATCTGAGGAATTTTTGCCTTTTTTGCTATCGCAACACCATCTTCAACGTGCTGAATAATATATTTTGCACTCTCTTCGGGAGTCAATTGATCATGGAAGTTTACGCCATGAAGTTGATTTTCAATAAAACACATCGGGTTACTCATTTTCCCTATATCGTGATACAGCGCGCCAACCCTTGCAAGTAAAGCATAAGCTCCAATCTCTCTAGCGGCACTTTCTGCCAAGTTTGCAACCTGTAACGAATGTTGAAAGGTTCCAGGAGCCTTCTCTGCCATCTCTTGCATAAGTGGAGAATTTGTGTCCGACAGATCACGTAATCTCGGATTAGAGACAAGTGCAAAGATCTTCTCAAACAAAAAGAGGAATGGATAGGCAGCAATTACAAAGAGTGAGTTCCAGAAGAAATAACCATAAAGAGTTAAGCTGAAATTGCTAAAGCTCCCCTCCTCAATTAGTCTGAATGAAGAGTAAGCGAAAGCCAAACCAGCAAATACAAAGAATGAGTTTATAAACTGAAGCCATCCTCTGTCGAAGTATGAGAAGGTAAAGATCGCCATTGCTCCTGCAAGAGTATTGATAATATAAATTTCAAGTCCATTCTGTGCAATTACAATCACTGGCAGCATTATAATCAGATAGACTGGAAGGACAATTTTTGAGGTAAAGAATGATGTTATGTAGAGTGCAAAAACTGAATAAGGGACGAGATATAAATAAGATTGGTCGTAGTCTCTTACTATAACTGTCACCATTATTATTAAGATCATCTGCATTAAAAGGAAATTAAGTTTATTGCTATTGATCAAAATCTCCTTTTTGAGAAAATAGAGCGACACTGCGAACATAATTAGCACAGCTGCAATCAAGCAGAACTGCCCAATTTTGAGCAGATAGATACTTCCGGTAAATCCCATACTCAGCTCATACTCCTTTTTAAAGGAATCAAGTAGTTGCTCTGTCTCTGCAGTGATTGTCTCCCCTTTAGTAACAATAATCTGCCCTGTATAAATCATCCCTTTTGTCGGAGAGATATAGTCTCCGGCACTCTTATGAGCTATTTGGGTTATATTGAGGTCAAATCTCACATTTGGAACCAAATATTTTTCAACATCCAAGTCTGCCAGCACCTTTTCTGCATCATAAGCTGGCATCTCTTGCTGAATCTTCTCTTTTAAATATAGAAGCGCAGCCTTTTTTTCAAAGACCTCCTGCGCAGCGGTCTCAAAATTCTCCTTTCCCTTTTGAATAATTATCAGATTATTCCTTTTAACATCGGTAGAAAATTCATTTACAACTCCTCTTTCGAAAATGAAAGAGAGCTTTGTCAGAACATAAGTTGTGATTCTGGAGTCGAGGTCTGTCTTAGCGGCTATCTCTGACAATTGCCTGATCTGTCTATTTTTAATCAGATTATCATAGACAAAATAGGGAATAACTTGTGACGCTTTCACATCCTTTTCATCTCTCAACTCTGCCTCATTTTTCAAGATTGGAAAATCTATTGGCGCTATCAAGGTTTCGTACAGCCAAGGTCTCCCTTTTTGATACTCATATTTAAATTTCCCTTCGGCAGGAAAAAGTACTGTTGCGATAACCGCAGTGAGAAACACGCTTATGAATGCTCCCGAATATTTATAGCTTTTTATTTTTTCGAACATCTTCCTATGATTAGTCACATCTTTAAACAAAAATAGGCTATTTTTGCATACAAACTGTTAGTCATGAAAAAATTTAGAGCCATCATTATTCTGCTTTTCATCGCAAACATCGCATTTGCACAAAAGCTTGTTGTCATCAATTCGAAATTCCTAAAATGCAACGACTCTGTTCTTGTGTTTACTCCCGAAAAGTACAAAGCTAAACATGTAGGCACTCCTGCCCTATTTTTACTTCATGGATGGAGTGGTAATTACTCTAACTGGAGCAAGAAAAGCGACCTACAATCGTTTTGCAATAAATATGGATTCATCATAATTTGTCCAGACGGTTTTTACAATAGCTGGTACATGAATAACAGCGACACCTCAAAAATGCAGTGGAGAACTTTTTTCGATCAAGAGCTCTATCCTCAGATTGTAAAAGATTATAAACTTGATCCAGAGAAGATCTTCATAACAGGTCTAAGTATGGGAGGCCAAGGTGCTGTTAATCTATTTTTAGACAATCCTCAGCGATTCAAGGCTGCTGGAAGTATGTCGGGAGTTTTAAATCTTCAACACACTCGCCTGAAGGTAGACGAAATTGCAAAAGTGTTTGGCCAGTATTCTGCCCAAAACCCTCGATATGATGCAGAATCTGCAGTTAACAGACTCGAAAACATGAAAGGAGTTGGAAAAATCTTGTTAATTACATGCGGAGCGCAAGATGTGTATGCTAAAAGCGCTTCAGAGTTTTGTGCTAAAGCCGACGAATTAAAAGTTCCAAACATTCTAATTCTAAGCCCAGGCAATCACACCTGGAAATATTGGGACTTCGCACTCGACATGCACTTAAACATCTTCAACAAAATTTTAAAGGGGGAGAATTTAGGTTATTAACAAACATAAATTCTAATATGATAATAATCCAAATTCAAATATCTTTGTAAAAAAAAGATATGTACCGTTATAAGCTATTTTTTGGATTAATAATTTTATTCCTTTCATTAAACATTAATCTGTTTTCTCAAAATAAAATTCAACAAGAATTTCGCAGAACAATTGAAGTGAAAGTAAACTCTTTACTTTTAATTGGAGTAATTAACCCTGCATTTGAAATTCAATTATCAAATAAAAGTTCAATCCAACTTGAGTGCATGGGTATTTTTTACCCAAAAGGATTTCCGTTTAGTAATGGACGCCCATTATCAATTGTTGCAGGATGGTTAGAATATAGAAGATATTTTAAAGAGAACATGAATGGCTTTTTTGTTGGCGCCAATGGCGGTGTAGCTATGTACCGTTTATGTAAAACATATGATTACTTTAAAGCTAACTCTTTATCAATAGGGTCGGCAAAAATATTCGGAGCTGTTTTTGGCTATAAATTACCAATATCAAAAAGGCTAAAGTTAGAAGCATCATGGAGTCCAGGTTGGCAAGAGTCTGTATATGAAGGATACGCAATTGATACTGGTGAAAAAAAGGCAGCCCTTAACCGAAGTGGAGAATGGCTGCCCGCGTATAAAGGGGGGGTCTATATAACTTACTCTTTCTAAATTATTAAAATTCAATTTTATATCCGAAAGATGGAAATGGCATTTTCATCTCATCTAATACTATATCGTTTTTAAGTCTGTCATAAAAAGGATTAGTGTAATCTGGTTGTATCAATGCATTTTTCATCATTATATACCATGTGCGAGTAGATCTCTTCTTGTTAATTTTATAATTTATCGAAAAATCTAATCCTATTGTAGATGGAAATTGGTTTTCAAAAGCCTTTGAATCATCCAGAATAACTCTTTTCTTATTAATAGATTCATTATAAAGAGCTGGCGTATATCTAAGTCCTCCCATATAGGTAAGTTTAACACTTGCAGAGAGTATGTTTTTACCTTTAATCATCCACTCTTTACCAGCTAAAAAATTAACTACATAATTACGATTAAATGTTGTATTGCGCTCAACTCCATCTGCTCCTTTATATTTAGAATTATAAAAAGTTCCTGTAATTAAGTAGTAATAATTGTCTTTTAAGAATCTCTCAAAAGTTATATCAACTCCATAATTACAACCTATGCCATTATTAAACAATTTATTATCAATCAACCAATCAGATGTTGTATTAATAATTGAAAAAGATCCATCTGAGTATACTGGGATATCGGTTAAAATTTGATAATATGTCTCTACTTTTAATCTAGTTACTGTATTAATTTTCCTATTAAAACCCAAAACAAAATGATGAGACTTCATAAAACCAATATTTTTATTTGGTAGCTCATTGTTGTTAGTTAAAAGCTCTTTGGAATAATATGTTCTTAATTCTTCCATCTGAGAATGCATTCCATATGCTAAAGAGAGTTCATTTTTATCGGAGCAAAACCAGTTTATCGAAACCCTAGGTTCAATAACAAAATCTTTATTTACACTTAAATACATTGCATTTACTCCAATATTAGATATAAATTTTGGAGTAATATTTATTTTATATTGAGTGAATGCTTGAACCAACAATCCTTTGCCCTTTGAATCTACAATTGTTTGTAAATCATCTCCTTTTTCAACAATAGCTTTCTGGATCTTATTATCGAAGTATAATGAATTTACAACAACACCAGTTCTAGAAGTAACTTTTGAATTAAATCTGTGGTTTACTGTCGTTTTAATTGTGAATTTACCTTCAGAACTTCTCATATAATTCGTAGGAAGCATCTGCATATTTATATTATATTCACTAGTATTGATATCCCAATTTAAATTATCAATGCTCAGTATTGAATTTATATAAGTCTTACTTCCAATTGATAATTTATGAGAAAGTCCCAATGTATAAAATCTATTTTTATAATTTTGATTCATCCCACTAATAGATGATGTCCACTCTTCGATATTTTCTTTAGCCTCTTTTTTATTAGTATCATCGGCTCCCATTCCAAATAATGAAATAGTTCCAATTTTTTTTATTGGAAAATCTAGTTTAAAAGTAATATCTTGATATGTGGGAATGCTTGGCAAGCTTGCAATTTTACCTAGTAAACCCAATGTTCCATATCTGTAATTAAAAATATAAGTAGCGTTCCCATTTTTTGAAAATGGTCCTTCTGATGAAAAGTCAATCCCATGAAGACCAACACCAAATAAATACTCTCTTTTGTCAGAATTTCCCGAGCGTAATTTCACATCAAAAACACCTGAATTAGCATTTGAATATTCAGCAGGAAATGCCCCAGTAAAAAAATCTGAATTACGTAACATCTGACTACTAAAGATAGTATAGGCTCCTCCTCCAACAAAATCAACATTAGGAAAATGCGCTGTAGTTGGAACATCAATTCCTTCAACTCTCCATAAAACACCTCTTGGTGAATTACCTCTAATAATAATTGAATTATTCGTAGTTTGTGTTGATGCAACTCCAGCAAAAGCTGACGCTAACCTAGCAGGATCGTCAAATCCGCCAGCATAACGATTAGCCTCTTCAACATTAAACGTACGAACACTTACAGAAGCCATTGAATTAATTGGTTGATCTTTACTTGAATTAGCCATTACAATTACTTCATTAATTTTTTGAGATTGCTCTTTTAAACCAATTTCAAGAACAACCTCTTTCCCCGCACTAACAAGGACTTCTGCGATGATAGAAGATTGATAGCCAACAAAAGAGATATTAATATTATATCTTCCAACAGGAATTTTATCAAAACTAAAGTTTCCAAATTCGTTACTAGAAGTAACATACACATTTTTACCACTCTCCAATACTATCGAAGCATTAATTAATGGAAATTTTGAATATTCATCCACAATTTTACCTCGCATTTTTTGAAATACCGATTGTTGTGCAGAAAGATTAAGAGAACAGAAAAGTAACTGTAATATAATTACAGTCAAAATTTTAAATTTAAGTTTCATTATTTATTTATGATTTAAAAAAGGCAAAAGAATCTAAATCAAAGTCATTGATGACTCGATAATATTTAGCTAGAAAATTTTATTAAGGATTTATTATTCGCTATAGTCCACCATTTAGCCACTTTTTAAAACCAGCTGATTTATCTATGCTAACTATTGAATCATTATCATCATCAAATGGAGGAATTAGTTCTAATTTAACTCTACCTCTTGAATATGCAGTCATACTAATTATTGATCCCATTTTAACAATTAGCTGTCTATTAATCCTATAAAATAATTCTGGATTCAGAACTAACTCTAGTTTATCTAATGAAATATCCATCGGGAAGTTACTACCTTCATAAGTTCTGAGATATACTGTTTTATCTTTTGCATAAAAATAAGCAATCTGTCCTTCATCAACTTTTTTAATTTTATCCCCAATTTGAATGACAAATCTCTCTTTATACTTAACATTCTGTTTGTTAATAGTATCAATTAAGTTTCTAAAGTCTATGCTCTTATTAGCATTAAGTTTTGAAAACTTCGAAATACCACTCTTTAAATCCGAAAATTTTATTGGTTTTAAAAGATAATCAATACTATTATATTTAAAAGCTTTAAGTGTAAATGAATCATATGCTGTTGTAAAAATTACAGGCGTATTTATTTCAATCTTATCAAATATTTCGAAACACAATCCATCTGAAAGTTGAATATCCATAAAGATCAAATCCACAGAGTTTTCTAATAACCAAATAGATGCATCTTGAACAGAATCAATAATTGCAGATATTTGATAGTTTTCATCAATATCATTTATCATTGACGCTAAATTTTGTGCAGCAATGTTCTCATCTTCAACTATTAATACTCTCATTTTTATTATTTATTAGGGGTAATATGGATAAATACTTATCGTTCAAAATTGAAAAAACAGGTTGTTTTTTTGTGTATAACGAATATCTTTTAAATAAATTCTTTTGACCAATTCCAGTTGAATAAGATCTAGATTGTTTCGGTTGTAAAACATTCTCTACATAAACGGAATTATTTTTTATATAGATAAAAATTTCTAATGGATTCTTTTCGTTTATAACATTATGATTAAATATATTTTCTAATACAAGTTGAAGCGATAAAGTTGGTAACTCCATTAAATAATACTCTTCACATATTTCTACTCTATAACTCAGAGAATCGCCAAAGCGAATCTTTTGGAGCTCTATATAGGATTTACTAAAATCAATCTCATTTTTTAGAGAAACTAAAGGCTCCTCTAAATAATCTAAAATATATCTATAGATTGTTGCAAACTCGTCAATAAACATAATTGACATATTTTTATCGGTTCTTACTAACCCAGATAAAACATTTAACGAATTAAATAAAAAATGAGGATTAATCTGGCTTTTCAGAATCTCGTAATGCAAAGATTTAATATCCTCTTTGAGTTTTTCAGATTCTCTTTTGAGCATTTTAGACTCTTCAAAAAACATCCAACCCTCAAGTAAAGAAATTAATAACAAGTTTACAGCGGTGTAAATGATTGAATTAATAACAAACGAGCCATAGTCGCCCCTAGCAAATGAAAAATTATCTCTTATAACTACAGTTACTAAAATATTAATAAATGCAGAAATAAAGAACACAAACAACAATTCATAAAGAATTCTCTCTAATAGATTTGAATTCCATGGCAATATTTTATTTAAAAAGCTTATAAACAAAATAATTGGGATAGCTACAATATAGCTAGCAATTAAACCTATAACTAATCTAAGAGAGAGAATTAATAAGAAAGAGCTAAAAGAATCGATTTTGAAAAGTCCGTTAAAGTGGTTATATAAAATAACGAAAAGCTGAACTGCTAATGTTATAGAAAATAACAATTTAAACAGTCCAACCATCGAAAATTTGAATATCTTTCCCTTTCCAATCATTAACCCAAATTTAATAACAATTCATAAATTTTTTAATATTAATCGTGGACACAACGAAGAGTTGCTCCATATGCTTCTCCAAGATCAATTCTTATTTGGTTATCAACATCAGAAATTGTTGATGCTTTTAATTTGGAATAAAATAGATTAGGCATATACTTCTCAATGCCAACAGTAGAATTCAACGTTCTGTCAGTTGCCCAGAAGTATCCAGATGTACCATAATCTTCAGCAGCTCCATTTAGATACTTTTTTCTTCCTGCGGCTGGAAAAAAAATTGAGTTATTCTTCGTTGAATTTGCATCTTCCCCTATCCAAAATCCAGCTAATCCTCCTGGACCTTTTGATACCCATTTTTTATTTGTTTGGTTCAAATCGATTATCGTTTGAAAGTCAGATCTAGAAGGTAGACGCCATCCAGTTGGACAAGGATTATATAAAGTCATATCCCATGTAGTCGGATTTGTTGTACACCAACTTGAGTATGCACTTGTGCTAGTATAGAAATCATTAAAATATGAACTATTACTACCTTGCGCAATTGGAACAGGACCAGCTGGATATGAAGAAGTATAATTTTGTCCCAATTTTCTGCTCCACTGAAATAATAATCCATATGGGTGTAGCCCATCGTATCCTACATTTACAGGTGCCCAAAATAAACTACCTATTTTTATTGCATATCTATTTGAATATGGATATTTATAACTCGGTTTAAAAGTTTGTATAGGTCCGTAAAACACATCTCCTTCGCTGTTTATTGCATAAGCCCTAACGTAATACGATGTATTTCCTAAGGTTGAGATTGAAATATTAGTACTAAAAGAGCCAATGCCTTTTCCAATTGGCAACTTTGTATCAATCTCAATCGTTGGAGTTTCTGTTGAAGTTGAATATACAATTCCATTTTCCACTATGTTATAATTTTCATAATATGAAATAACTCCTCCTAATGTTGCCTTTTTATCAATAGTATTATAAGAAGGCTCATTAGTTGATATTTTAACTTCTGATTCTACTTGTGACTTTACACATCTTACTGATTTTCCAGATGAACGATTGTCTAATGTGATTACAAAGTCAGAACCAATATTCTGACAGAATCTTAAATAATATGCTTTTTCTGTCCATGTAGTCGTAGATAAATCGCTAGCCCAATATGATCCCCAGCTACCTCTGGTACTTAGATTGTCTCCATCTGAATATCTTAATAGTCCTGCGGCTGGGAAAAAAACAGAATTTAAACGAGTGGTATTACAATCTGGACCAAACCAATAACCATTTAACCCGCCAAGCCCTAAAGTTGTCGTCCACATTGAACCACTTGATTTTAAAGACTCTAATTCACTAACTGTTGGAATTCTCCAACCTTTCGGACATGGATTAAATTTATCGTCATTATTCCAAAATTTTTGTCTTTTATTACACCAATCTGCCGCAGTGTTATTATCTGTCTCATCACTTGAAAAAAAATACTCAGGAAAACTGATAACATAATCAACTGGAACTACATTATATTTATAAATTTTCAATGGATTAGTAGCTATATCATAAACTTGTCCATCCTTCCTATGCCATTGATAATATAAACCATAAGGATTAGTAGTGGTATAACCTGCATTTACAGGAGCCCACATAATGTCATTAATAACTACAGGAGGGCAATCTCCCCATGGATATTCCTCTTCAACAATTCGAGTATCTTCTACATCAAGACCTCTAAATGTCAAGTTTATTTGATAAAACTTATTATCAGAGACATTGTAATCAGTAGTATTATTTTCACCTAGATAAACTAAATATTTTACGTCTTGTTTAAAAACATCATCAACATATAATTCACCACAAAATTCTAGATATGTAGCATAAGTTGGAGCTTTCTCTTTTCGTTTTTTGGGTGTAGCAACATCTGCAGTGCCTGACTTATTTTCTAGTGTATAGTACGTTACATTACCAGAAGATTCTTCTATTCTATAAGCTTCATTTGTACCTGATCCCGTATTGGAGCCAGATAAAACTCTATCGTTTATCACGTCTGATGGAGCTGAGGATGTAGCAGGTATATAATATAATGATTCTTTGGGAATATTTTTTAGTTGTACCGATTTGATCTTAACAATTCCTGGATTAAAAATATCCATCGATTCTATACTTGTATACGAAATTTTTACTTTTGCGCACAATCTTTTAATCTCAACTGATGGATGTGCAGAATTAGGAATATTGCCAATGTATTCACCATACATTCTTAAGACTTTACTAGTAGTAACAAAGTTATCATCTTCGGAACTAATAGTAAACTTTTTAGACTTAAAATCTAAATAGGTAAAAGTGTCTATCTCAGCATTATCATCATTGAAAAGAGTGTTATCATTTGTATTTGCGATAAATAACACTTTTTGATTTGTTCCATTTTCTAACTTTACCCCTAAATTACTAATATCTGTAACATCAGGAACGTAATGTTTTGCAACAAGCTTAGAATCATCGGCATCACCATTAAACTGCAAAACCCATACATTACTGATTTTATCTTCTTGCACAGCAACACCTGCTCTAGTTGGAACTGTCTCTAAGAATGACGATGGTTGTAATTTGAATACTGTCTTTATTGAATCTGTCTCAAAAAATGGGTCCTTAACACAAGAACACACGAACAATGAAACCATTCCAACTAGAATAACCCTAAACATTAATTCAATTTTTATATATTTATAAATATTCATATTAAATATTATGTTAACTTCCATTTTTAACGCAACGAACTGATAAAGCTTCTGCTTTATGGTGCAATGCAAAAACCATAGATTCATCTCCATCATCAAATTCAAATGCTTTTACATTATTTGATGTATTATCATATTCCGATGAAGTATAAAAGCCAAAATATTCTCGTGATACGGAATTTCCATTAATATAAATTCCTCCTGAAGCTGGAAGAAATAAACTATTTTTATGATCACCCGCATGATTTCCACCTACCCAATAACCTTTCATTGCAACTGTACTGAAATCGGTACAATTGTCATCCCAAGTATATGAACTACTAGTAAAAAGATTATTAATAATTGATAAATCAGTAGTTGTAGGAACTCTCCATCCTGCTGGGCAAGGATTGTATTGAGGTATCATAGACCAAGATGTTTGATTTACAGAGCACCAATCATATGGAGATAAAGATATAGTATAAAATTTTTCTTTATTATCAATGTTGCTTCCATCACTTAAAGAAATCGAAGATGCAACAACTTTAGTATATGTGCTAGAACCATACTCTTGTCCAAATTTTCTATGCCATTGATACAATAAACCGTAAGGATTATCAGGCTTGTATCCTGCATTTACAGGAGCCCATATTAAGCCATCAATCTTAATTGGTTCATGTCCGTACCATGGATCGTAGCCATAAATATCTGAAAGAAAATAATCTTCCCATCTAACTACTCCTATTCCAGACCCTCCTCCCATATTGTCTGATATTTCAACTTCGTCCCATTTAAGAGTAGCATTAAATAATTGTCCTGATAATTTTAGTAAGTAGTAATGTACTTTCCCTTTCTGAAAACTTTTTATATTACTAAAGTTTGCTATCATTTGATGTCCGTCAATTGTTAATATTAAGGATAAGTTACTTAAATTGACATTTGAAATAGGAGGTGTTAGAAAGTATAGTGATGTATTGTTTTTTAAAAAAACAGAATTAGCAAGTTCTGAATCTGTCGGTTTAGATGTTAATCCAATACTCTTATTAATACTATTAATTTTAATATAATCCGACGTACTTCCTCCTGTTATTGATCCATCTTCAAGCTTCATTGAAAGAGGGGTTGCAACAGAGTTTGTCTTGAATATTTTTGTGCCTGAGCCGTCGTTATATTGCAACTTTGCGTCTGTTATGTGGCCAAGGAAAGATGTATATCCATCTTTATATATCACAAATGCAATTTGACTCAAAGCATGGTTCATTTTTAAATTAATACTTGAATTTGAGTTATTAATTGCACTTCCTCCATCGGTGTGTTTGTCTTGAGCTGCATGCAGATAGTCTATCTGACTTGCTATATCTTGTTCTATAGGAATGTTTAATTTCAAACTAGAATTTTTACCTGTACCAGAAAAATCTGATGCAGAGTATGGATAATAAGCATATATTTTTGCTTTACTAGCTGAAAGATAAACTGTAGAAATAACACCTACTCCATTATAGAATTTCCATTTTTTTTCGGTGATAGTATTATCGTATTTTAATTTATAATGAGAATTACCTGCCTGATTGTCATATAATGTAGTTCCTGCTTCATTGGCTAACTGGAAACCTATCTCTTGAGATAAAACTTCATTACCATCAACCAAACTTTTTGTGCTAGGTCTATCTGCAATATTTACAATCTTTAATGGCGTTCTTAGGTCGTCACTATTTGGCGATTGATTTTTGGTACAACCACAAATAGTGACAACTACTAAGATCCATATAAAGAAGTAATTCCTCATTAATTAAATTATTGAATAACTTATTTTATTAATAAAAATTACTGAATAACAACCTCTCCTTCGTAAACAGAAGTCCAGTCAGCAACAACCACTCCTGTGACTGAAATAGCTGTTCCTGAAAGCTTTATTTTAAAAATAGTTTGTTCTCCTGCATCAAAAATACAATCTGCCCCAGCTGATAAAGTAGCATTATATGTTTTTCCATCTATAGTTAAACTTAATGTGATGTTATTTCTAACAATTGTACATGGTGCAAGTAATATGTATCCATTAATTTTAGTTTTCAATTCAGATGCAACTATTCCTGGGTCAGAGGTCAAAGAAATATCAGTTGATAGAGATCTAGTTAGTGAGGCTGACTTATCCCCTCCACTTATAAAACCATTTTTAACTAACATTTGTAGATCATTTGTTCCATCTTTGGTAATTTTCAAATTAGAAGTAGCAGTAGCGTCTGTAATTTTTATTTCAGTTATATTTCCAGTTCCTGAATAATTTTCTTTGTAAACAACAAAAGCAACTTGTGATAAAGCGTGAAAAAGCTTTAGATTAACCCCACCATTAGAGTTATTAATTGCACTTCCAGTGCCATATTCTGTTTTATCTTGAGCAGTGAATAGATAATCTTTCTGTTCATCAACCGTCTGACTGCTCGGGATGGTTATTTTTAGTATTGCTGTTTCGCCTGTACCAGAGAAATCAGTAGCAGAATAGGGATAGTAGGCATAGATTTTCGCATCTGTGTTAGTCAAAAATGTTTGAGTACTTAATCCCCAACTTCCTGCTTTAGTTAATAGTAAATTATCAGATGAACCTAGATACAATAATGTACCTAATGTATTTGTAATTTGTACTCCTATTTGCTTTGATGCAATAGTAGTTCCATCTACAACCGCTTTAGTTGTATTTTCGATTTTAAGTTCCGGATTTACTGATAGTAAGACCTTTTGGTCTCCGAGTTCTTTTTCTTTTTGGCAAGATCCTAGTAGGACTGCCATTGCTAGTAGTAATGTTAATTTTTTCATGTTATATAATATTAATTATTAGTTATTTATGCGATTTACGATAAAATAATATCTACATCCTCGGCGATAACAGAGTTCCAATCTGAGATTGAAATTGAACTTATTTTAAGTCCGCTTCCTGTTAGTTTTATTTTATATATATATTGCTTACCTGCGTCAAATTTTATTTGGTTTGTATTAGTAACTGATAATTGTCTGTTATCTATTGTAAATTTAAAAATCAGTTCTCCTGGCATAATTGTCCCAGTAGGTATTACTAATGTACTAAAGCCCTTTTCGTTAACTTGATCCTTTAAAACAGACAATATTGAAGAAGGGAAATCTGCAGCACCATCATTTAACACTATTGGCACATCTAGTTCTCTAGTCATAGTACTTTTTATCCCTCCTGTAACATTTCCAGTTAATATATTCATAAATACTTTTTCTGTTTTATCATTAACTTTTATATGACTACTTGACGAAACATCTTTAAGCACAAATTCTGTAACAATCCCAGGCTCAGTATATTTTTCTTTATATATCAAAAAGCTAACTTGCGAAAGGGCGTGATTCATAGTAAGGATTATATTATTATTATCTTTATTAACCAAGTCTTGATCTTGATCAATTGGTGTTGCATACATATAGTCAACGATATCTTTTGTTTTAGCAATTGAGGGAATTTCTAAAGAGATCTCTGAAAAAACTTGTTCTCTATCAATGTATTCATCATATGGATAATATGCATATACTTTAGCTTTAGTTAATGTCAAAAAAGCATAGTCATTTGTACTCCATTGTTCATAGTAACTATCTTCTTCTGGTAAAATAGTTTGTATATGATTTAAAGTGAACTTTAAATTTGTTGGGACTAAAGGATCATACCTTGAACCATCTATAGCATTCATCAACACTACACCAATAGACTCTTTATCTGCAAAATATGGAGTTTTTTTTATTGCCTTAGTATTATCAAATTTTACATGTGCGCTAACAAGAAGTTCTTTCTTTTCTACAACTTCTAGTTCTTTTTTATTACAAGAAGCCAACAATAGCATTAAAAATAAGATCTTTAAGTATTTCATAATTTATTATTTAGATATTTTATTACATTGTAAGGTCGCCAGTATCTATTGGACTCCAATCTATAATATTCACATTCACATCGATACTATTTATCGACATGTTTAGAGCTAAATCATATGAGTGCCCAGGCAAAAACCTATATAAAAAAGATGATGATATAATTTGATTACCTGTATAGTAAGGAGCTCTTGCCGGGATAGTGATTTTTATATATAAATTAGTAGCATCGGGGCTTGCAACAAAACATAGTGGGACATTTTGTTGATTAATTATAATTGTCGGATCAACAATGCCTCTTTGAACTGTACCGTCGTTAATATTTAATTTACAACTTTTAGGGAAGCCAGTTATTTCAAATTTCATTCCTTCTATCGGATATCTATATTTTGAGACTGGATCTCGAGTGTCGATAATGCTAAACTGAGTTTGTGTCGTTAAGTGAGAGTAGTTCAATGGTATTTTATTCAAAAAATCTTCTGATGGAAATGTATTACTTGCCCACATTATATCAGTACCATGTGGGTACTCAATAATCCCATCTATTATTTTGTGAGATTCAACATATGGATAATACGAAATTATTTTATATCTATTTTGTTTATTCAAATAGAGCTGTTCTCCTTTAAATAGGTCATTTTTGAATACATATTTGATATTATTAATAATCTGTTGATTAACATCATTTCCTTCATTTGTCTTTATTATATTTACAAAGACTCCTAAAACCAAGCTGTCTTCTTGATTGTAAGAAGATAATTGATTAACAAACCCAATCGTACTATACACCGAGTCTTTAATTTCCACTTTCATACATGCCGAGCATAAAAGCAGGCAAACTATTATTATATATCTATATTTCATCGCATTATATTTTTATTGTATCCTTTACAATAATCCATGATTTAATAATTGGTACAAATTCATTTTTTACAACTGAAACATTTGCATTAATTATCATTTTTTTAGAATATAGGTCTTCAATATCAATATTAGATAAGTCAATAGAAGTTGTTTGTTTTGTATTATCATTAAATACAAATTGAACTTCTAATTCTTTAAAAATTGGATTTACACCTAGAATGAATAAAGAGCTAGTGTATTTATTACTGTTATCTACATAAAGAGAGGTTTTATATTCGTTTGGATTACCATAAATCATCTCTTTATTATGTAATTTAAATCCTTTTGAAATTCCCTTTTGTGTCACCAAACACTTTTTAACTGCATCTTTAAGCCCGTCAATGTTGATTTCATAAACAATCTTCTTTGTTAGATCTTCGGTATTAAAAATTATATCAGCAATTTTTTGTTTTGATACTGACTGGTTTATCTGAATATTGTAATATACATTATTAGTTGGGACTAATGTTTTTTCGTCATTTTCAATTGGTTGTACAGATGCGTTTCCAAGTAAAAAACTCTCTGTTTGTAAGTAAACCACACCTTCAGCTCTAGGATTAATTGAAATGAGATCATATGTGCCTTCTCTTAGCATTATTGTATCACCCATTAACTTTACCTCTTTCATGCGATAAAGAACTTTTTCTTTATATATATACACATGCATTTTTATAGTTTCTGTTTTTACAATATTGACTTTTGATATATCATAACCAATTTTTATAATTCCCTGATTCGATATACTTTTACCTGCATCAAGTTGTTTCATACTACATGCACAACAATTAGCGATAATTATTATTAATATGAATAATTTTAATCTCATCATTGTGCATTTCTCTTATATTTAAATCTATATGTTACACCGAAGTTAAACTCTACTATTTTAAACCCAGATTTTTTACCCATTTCACTCAAATAATAATTATTGTCAAAAAAAACATAGGTAGAATAATCATCAATTCTCAATCCTCCCTTTAATCCTAATTCTAGATTAATCGCTTTTGTTATTGATTTCGAATATCCTAGAGTTATACCAATATCAAGATAGCTACCTGTTTTGCCATAGTAGTCTATTTTTGAAGAATTTACATCATAATCACCATAGGTAAAGAATGGACCAAAATATATTCCAGAATATTTATATTGTCGGTTAGAATATCGACGATACTCAATGCTTAAACTACTATGATTAAACCATTCATTTTTATCCCCATGCATTAATAATGGGTTTAATGAGCCGTTTATTAATAAAGAATACTGTTTAAGATGATATAATTCAATTGAAATATTCGATATTGAAGTTGCCTCTTCCTTTATTGGTGATACTCCCGACAATTTAAGCAAGTTAGTCTTTACACCTATAAATGGTACTTTTATTTTTGGAGTTAATACTATACTATCTTTTTTTGCCTCATAAATTACTGGCTTATCTTCAAATTTAGGATACTTAATTTCGGGATTGTATTTATGTGTTACTGTAGGCTCGTTAATCTTATTTAATAAATGCAGTTCTTCATTACATATTTCAACGATATTGGCAACAGTTGCCGGAAGACCTGAACCATATATTGGTAGCCCATTATATTTTTGAATTGAATTTCTTATATCAGTTTCTGATTTTGAAAAAGTATAGTATATATTACTATTTACGATATTAGAGTTAATATTAGATGGTAGTATGAATGATACCTCTATTATATTACATCTTGTTGTGTCTTCGCAAAAATAATACAAGAAATTACTATCTACGAGTTCATATTTAGTTTTTAAATAAGCCCTTATAACACTTGCTCGCTTTGATGTTTGGTTTAAAAATGGTAAATTGTTTTTATCATTTTTATTTATATATCCTAAAATAAGAATCTTTATATCATTGCTACTTATCAATCCGCTATAATCACTAATAATTTGATGTATGTTTTTTAATGAGTTTTTATTAGATAATACATCTTCTCTTAGAACAATGCTACCTTTTGTAAAACCTAATAAATTTTTCGTTTCATTGTTTTGTCCGAACACAAACAATGAGGTACATATCATTAAAATACAGATAGCTATATTTTTTTTTGCATTCATAATGAAATTTTTATGACATATGTTGATATATCTACTCGCCTATCTACCCACAGATCTGTTCCTATTTTTTCACACAACACTTTGCAAATCGCAATATTTAATCCTTCTACTCCATAATAATCAATCGCATTTTCATAATAGAATCTATTATTAGAAGTTATAAGTTCCGATATTTGATTCTCAATGCTAGGATTATTAGAAATAAAGAATAGTATATCACCGTTGATCTCTTCACTATAGCCTATTGTTATTGTACAAACATTCTTCTTAGAAATCGCACTTAAAAAAGCATGATATACTATTCTTTTGAAAATTAATTTATTAGTATTTATATTAGTATTGCTTAACTTCTTATTTGGAATATATTTTTTTAGAATTATTAAATTTCCACTCTTACGGATCTCTTTTTTTAGTTCTATAAAAAGCTCTTCTAATACATCTATTAAACGGAATTCTTCTTTATAATACTCCTCGTCTTTTAAAATTTTATTAAATTCTAAAACATCTTGTATTTTATTTAGAAGATCAGAGCCGTTGCTCTTGACGATTTCTGCATACTCCTTGACATTCACAAATGAATCATCATCAAGGATTAAATCAGCAAATCCTATTATTGCATTTAAAGGAGTTTTTAGTTCGTGTACCAAAACTGAGTTTACAACTCGCGTATCTATCTTATTACTCATAATCTATCAATTAACTAGCATTTGATTTAAGCTTCGCCTAAGAGTATTTCTCACTCTATCTGCGTATCCAATTCTTAACAACATTATAGGATACTCATTATAAAGAGCCAGTTTATCTTTCATTATTAATGACAATGAATTTATACTACATGGTTGGCTAAAATATGAGTGGGCAATTTCATAACTTGTGGTTTTTAATAGGAAACGATCTAAGGTTATCCCTAAAGAGACCCATGAAAGAGGGGTATCTTCTTCTACAGTAAATAATGCTAGGTGAGAAGATGAGGAAATCCTAAGTAAATCCTTTATCAAATGAATTCTAAATAAAATAATTATCCGGACTAAGAGTACTCCCCAAAATTTTGGCATTGGAGGCATCCCTAACAACCAATAAGGAAGGCCACACTTAAACTTATCAACCTCATTTTGATTAATGCGCAACCATTTAATCAATTCATTTCTAAATTTTAGACTTTTAATTTGAATCCTATTTCCAGATAAAATTAAATTTTTCAACTCTTCAAACTCTCTCGATCCGTTTTGATAATATCGAACATTTACACCCTTTTCGATCTTAATAGACTGGACCATTTTTATTAATGTATTCGGTAAAATGAATTTGTCGAATATATTGTAGTTTATTTGTCTCCTTTTAATTTGTTTAAAAAGAGAGTCGTGAATTACATCTGCTTTCTTTATAAAAATTGTAACAAAGACTCCACTTTCTTCATTAGTATTCAAAATGATTTCAGCAATATATCCAATCTCTGCTGCTGAAATTTTAATATTCTCAATAACACACCCAAGACTAACATACAGCTCTCTTTGAGGCTTGTCAGAAACAGTTAATGCTCTTTTAAAATCTGGAAATACACTTATCTGATTATCCGAAACAATAAATTTCCATGGCTGAGAATTATACCTTGATGGAGCCATAATTGCATGCTCAAGAATAAATTCCATATCGGAATTTAGCACCGAGTTCTCTACGAAATTGTTATTATTCTGAGCATTCATTTTGCTTATAATTATTAATTCATAAACAAAAATACTCCTTGAAAAAATGAGAATAAAAACAATGTTGACCGTAGAGAATAGACGATTACCGAGAGTGCATTTACAGACGAAGAGAGTGTTTTTCGATTAACACCTTTCCTACAGATAAGAATAGTTCGAGTGCAAATATATGTATTTAAAAATCGGAAGGCCAATTATCTCTTAGAAATACGATTTTCGCTTTCGTAGTCGATTAGTACAATTTCGTCAATTTAAATTTTTATAAAATATTAAGCACAAATAAATTTGTTTTATACAATACAAAAAAAATATGGCAATAAATTCATCTTACAATTCTTTATTAAAAAAAAGAACGTGGATTACTGGGCGAGAAAACCCCTTATCAAAGTGCTTTGCTGAATTATGTGTACAAAATGGATGTCAAAACCTCATCTCTTCGGGATCGAGTATTAATAAGGAGACTTGTAATGAGGTCTATTCCAATTTCAAACCCGAACTAATTATCCATCTCGAACCTCAAAGTATAATAAATAACTCTGGGTTGAATATTCAATCCGAAATAAAGGACTGCATAAAAAGTATAATTAATATGATTGATATGGTAAACCATACTGAAGATGATATTACCTTATGCATACCATTTCAAATGAATTGTATTATTAAACCAGATGCATCAACTCTATATCAACATCCTATAAGATATATGATTGATATAATAACCAGCTACGTAAAAAACAAGAAGATTAACAAAAAATTATACCCCATACTACATAGTATTCCATTGTGCAATGAGAACCTATCTAATTTAGAGAAATATGAACAAAATTTCGATGAATTTGTATTTTCGCCAATAAACAAGCTGGCTTTTCAAATCTCAATAATTATAACATCACATCCTCCCAAAGAAATATTTCTAATTGAAGGCGGTTTTAAATATGGAAAGAGTGTCTCTCAAAGCAAGAGCGTTGAAATAGAATTCACATCCAAAGAGCTCTCGATATATGATGTTTATAAATATTTCGTTTAGCCCTCAATCCACTGACGAAATTTTGATGATTTTTCTACCGAAACAACAGAGTCAATATCGTTAGACATATGCGCTATTTCCAATTTAACTCTTCGTCTCGAATAAGCAGTCATTTTTGAAATCGACCTTATATTAACGATCATTTTTCGATTTATTCTGAAAAAATTTTTAGGATCTAACATCGATTCCAGTTTCTCTAATGTATAGTTGACTGGTAGCTCTTTATTATCATATGTCTTTATTATAACGTTTTTTTTATCGGCATAAACATAGGATATTTCGGATGAATCTATCTTTAAAATTAGATTTCCAACTTGAATTAAAAAGCGTTCTCGGTATTGTAGGTTAATAGAACTATCAATACTTTTTACAATTTTGGCTATATCTTCACTATTCAATGATTTAATTTTATCGAACTTTGATAAGCTTCTATCAACATCATCTTTATTAATTGGTTTTAATAAATAGTCAATACAATGATAATTAAATGCATTAATAGCATACTTATCATAAGCAGTTGTAAAAACAACAGGTATATCAATATCTAATTGATCAAAAATAGAAAAACTTAATCCATCGGAAAGATGAATATCCATAAATATTAGATCTGGCTTATCATTTTTCAAGAAATCAATAGAATCTTTAATTGACCCAGTTATTGATGAAACAGAAATACGTCTATCGGATGAGTTTAAAGTCGATTCAAGGCTTTTTGCAGCAAAATACTCATCTTCAATTATCATTACTCTCATAAGGTCTTTATTAAAGGAAGTAGAACAGTATAGTTATTTGATTCTGCTAAAAACTTTGGAACAAGTTTCGATATCAATAGATATCGTTTAACAAGGTTTTTATGACCAACTTTTGTAGAGTAGTCATAATTATCTCTTTTGTTAATATTATTTGAGACTTTCAACCATAAATTTTCAACAGAAATCTCAATTGACAATTTATTTTTAGCATCAACTATATTATGCTTAAATGCATTTTCTAATAGGGTTTGTAAAGAGAGAGGAGGAACTAGATAATCCATATCTTTTTTGGATATATTTATATTTAAAATTATATTATTACCGTATCTAATTTTTTGAAGATATATATAAGATTTACAGAACTCTACCTCCTTCTTTAAAGGGGATAAAGGTTTCTCAATATACTCTAAAATATATCGATAAATTAATGAGAACTCTTGAATAAATTTCTGAGATTTTTCAATATCGACAGTAATCATTGCCGATAGAGTGTTTAAACAATTGAATAAAAAATGAGGATTGATTTGGCTCTTAAGAAGCTCGTAATGCACTCTATCAATTTCTCTTTTAAGTCTCTTTGTTTCGATATTTGAATATTTATTCTTCACATGCATCAACCATGCTTCTAAGACCGCAATATGAATTATATTTACTCCATTATAAATTATAATATCATTTAAGTTTATAATGAAATTATTAATTTTAAAACCATTGTATATAAAAACTACAATTGAGGAGAATATCAAAATTGATATAAGTTCGACTATTAGTCTCTTTAAAGGAAATGAGTACCACGAAATGTTACGATTAAGTAATTCAATAAAATAGAGAAACATCACCGAAATTACTGTAGCCAAAGCAAACCCAATTGATGTTCTGATTAATACCTTCAACACAAAATCACCAACACTTCTTATCTCCTCAACTCCATTCAAATAATTGTAAATCAACACTCCTATCTGCAAAAACATTGCAAACACAAACAGTATCTTTAAAATACCAACAAAAGATCTTTTTATGTTTTTGTTAATATTCATCTTTTACACATCTAACAGACATACCAATTAATTTATTTGTGTTTTGGAAAGCCATAGTATTTGAAGATGATAAATATATTGAATATGAATTATCTAATGTTTCATGATGATTTGCAGTATGAATTCGTGATACTTGTTGAAATCCAGTTAATGTTGCATCTGAAGGAGTTATTACACCTACAAGTGGTACTATTCCCAGAGGAGGATTTTTCATATCAAGAAAAGATTTATCACCAGCACTAGAATATGTAGAATTAAAAATTCCTACTTTATATGGGTTGTTTCCATTAACATAATGAAGAACTCTCCACCCATGAGGGCAAGGGTCAAAGATAGTTTTTCGCCCTGGCTTGAATAGATCGCCACCCTCTCCTATCCATAGAAATTTATTTTGAGAAGTGCACCAATCAGTCTTAATGCCTGTGGGATCAGTAATAAAACGCAGTGGGTTTTCAATTGTATATGTTATCGTTCTGTTTATAGAAGTATTATTGCTCAATGATGTTAAAGAATAAGGGTCTTTTCTCCCCCACTGATAAAATAAATTATTCGCATCAGAAGATTCAGATTGTGATGGATTTGTTAAAATAGCTCCTAAATTTCTATTCATAATAGTAATTGGCGATGAACTGTTTTCTGGTGTAAAAGTGATACTTCCACTTGGTATATTCGGGTCATAATCAGTAACCCAAATGTGCCAAGTCCAAATAATTTTATAGCTTGGATCAAAAGCCGCAATAGTTGCATTACCAAGTTTTGTTGCATAAATTCTTACTGTTTGTGCTCCAGCATTAAATTGCGATACTGTAAGATCAGTTGAGCTCCAAGATACTATGGCATTATGTGCGACATGAGTTATAGAGGAAACATCTCCCATAACCTCAGAGTTGCCATTTCCTTTTATATTAATAGGGATTGTTAGGTATGTATTTGGTTTTAAAATATAACAATTTGATATTCCTGCTGGCAAAACTTCTTTTACAAACTCATCAAAATTAAGGACAACTCTATATTTTTTGCTTCGTAAAAAATTTTTTCCAGTTTTAGTTAGTTTATAATTATTGTTTTCAGAATCAGTTATTTCAATAGTTATACTTGTAGAAGAGAGATCTGCAGGAAGAATCATTAAGTATGCAGATGGAGTTGATATCTCATCAGAAGATAGATTTAAACTATTAGTAATTTTTACTTTTGCACTATTTTGATATACTGGCGAAGTAAGAACATAAGAAGCGTTCGATAGTGGTTTTGGTTGTGTTATATTAATATAACCCGAAGTTAGTGATAGAGGCGTAGATGTAGTTGATATTCTAATACTTTTTATAGTCTTAGGTACAGAAGATTTTACTTTGAATTCAATAATCGAAAATAGATGATTAAACATAAGTGGAACAGAAGCTATTACTTCTGTTGCCCCAGGTTTAGATATAGTAAGTGGATCTGAAACCATAAAGTCAGTAGCAGATAGATGCTCTGTTGGGTTTGTTCCTTGAAATTGTACACTAGGTAGAGAAATGGGGACTGCTGTATTGGGATGAGCTGCTGTTGAATTATGTGGATAATATGCATAGAATACATGATTTGTATTAAGTCCCCAATACAAATTACCTTTAAAATAAGCAGTTTTCCCATTATTCTGTGATGTTAAAACTTCGTTATTCACACCTGCTGATGCAGTTGATGTTTTACGTGCTTGTGCGGAATATATTCCGATTTTATCTGATGTTGTCCAATTAAGGTTGCTACCATCATATATTGTTTTAGTCTCATCACAATCACGCGATGTGTAAATAACAATTTGTTTAGAAGGCATCTCATTTTTATAATTGTTGCAACCTATAAATGAGAAAAAAATTATTAGTAAAATTATTAATGATATCGCTCTATTTTTCATAACCATACGTCGTCTGACCATTGTTCTAATTCAGTAAAACTTTGAACTTCTATACGTGCATCTCCAATATTTATTCCATTGAAAACAATAGTGATATTATATCTAGAATTTGCATTCAAATTGTAATTTGAAGTAATATTATTTCCTAGGTATAATTTAAAGATTACATTGCACTTTTCATCACTATTTTCGTCAATACCGCTGCCTAGAAACTCAAGGTAGGTTGCTTTCGCTTGTGCGAATTTCACTTTTAGAGTCTGATCTGTTACTGAAGGATTTACTCCTGACACATTTTCGGGCATATAAAACGAAACAGTTCCACTATAATAACCTATATTACAATCGTCTACGTTTAAAGGCACTTGATATTGATTATAATTAATTACTGCTGCAGGATTCGTTAGCGTTGAGCTAGCTGGGTCGGGTATTAAACTAGCTGTTGAAGGGACATTCTTTAATTGAATTGATTTTATTTTGAACCGATATGCACCGACATATAGATTGCTCGAATAATTAATTACAATTTTTGCTGCTGCCCTGTTTAACATTACAGTTGCTGAAGAATTAGGAATTGTACCTACATATTTTCCCCACATCACTAAATAATTTAATCCAGCATAATTTTTAACAAAACTAGATTCATTAGTGATGTTATATGTTTTGGCTTTTAGCGATGTTATCGTATAGCTATTAATTGGTGCGTTTGTAGAATTAAACAACGTATTTTCAAATGTATTTGAAATAAAATAAATTGTTTGATTTGCCCCATTATTTAATTGAACACTTATATTGTTCAAATCAGCAGGTAATGTCTCTAAGTATACTGCTTTACTTAATGTAGAAGCATCTGTAGAACCATTAAATTGCAATACCCAAATATTTTTTATCGAATTTTCCGCTACTGTTTGGCCTGCTTTTGTCTCACCAAAATTGCCCGCTAACTGAAAACAAAACCATGTTTTTGTATTATCATCCAACTTCGCACAACTTTGTAAAGAAAATACAAATAGTAATAAAATATTAAAAAAGATCTGTTTTCTCATGATTAAAATCCGCTAATAATGTTTTGATTATAATCAACCCAAGGGGTTATTCCACTCACTCCAATAGATGCGTTATTGAGTTTTAATATAAAAAAGTATGAAAACCCTTTTTTAACATCTAATATTCCAGCACCTATTGAAGGTGTCGAGAGTGTAACGCCATCAATTGTAATTTTAAATGATAGTTTGCTTTTATCTATAGATCCTATTGGAGGAAACAATATATTACAATTAATCATGTTTTTTAATGTTTCAATATCGTAGCCAGGGTGAGTTGTCGAACCTGCTGGTATATTTACTGTCAAATTTGTAATTTTAAAAAAGGATGAGGTCCCACCACCATAAATATCTCCATTCGACATATTTACTTTTATATAATTACTTCCGTTTCTAACTTTAAAAATCTTTGTTGAATCTTTTTGTACAATTTCAACTTTCGAAATGTTTCCAGCTCCAACATATCCATCTCTGTAAATAACTAATGCAAAAGATGATAGAATATGTTGCATATTTAGTATTACCTTATGATTCGTTTTATTTATTGGTATTAAATTACCTTTTTGAGTCTCTGTTTGGGCTCCCCATAAGTAGTCAATTTGCGCACTATTCTGAACTTCGGACCCAAGTACTAATTCTGAATAGGAGGCGTTTCCAATTGATTTAATTGATCCTATTGAGGAGGAGTATGGATATATTGCGTATATTTTAGCATTAAGGGCTGATAATACAACTGGAGTCTCAATACTACTTGAATAAAATTTCCAGATGCTGGTAACGTTTTTTAATGATAAGTTTTGATAGCTCCCTGTCGGGTAAATTGCATTACCTACTTCATTTGTAATTTGAACCCCAATCTCTTTTGAAATAATATTTGAATTATCTACAATCGATTTTGTCATATTTGCCATTGCTGGGTAAATAATAAGACAATTATCGTTGTTTGGAGTATCCTCTTTTGAACAAGAGAATACTACCAAACAACAAAATAATACTATATATATATTTACCCTATAATTCAATTTGCTGGAAATATATTATTTAACAATTAAATCATCACCCATTACTTTGTCCCAATCTGCAACAACGACTCCATCAATTGTTAGGGCTCTGCCTGATAATTTGACTTTGTAAAAATATTGTTTACCTGCTTGCCAATTAACAGCCCCTGCAGGTAGAGTTACAGAATAATCAACTGCGTCAATAGTAAATGTAAATGAAACATTTGTTTTGTCTGCGATATTTGTTGGTACTACTAAAGTATATGCGTCTACAATGTTAACTAATTCGTCAGGATTGTTTGTTGGTGAGGGATCTGTTGTTCTAGAAATTGTTTTTGATACATTATCAATCGTAATGCTAGAAGTAGCATCTCCTCCTGTAACAGATCCATCCGCTACGTTTAATAATAAATCTGTAGTATTCTTAACTTTCAAACTACTACTTGCGTCATTAATTTTAAATGTTGAAAGAAGACAAGCTCCTGGAAAATTATCTTTATACATTACTATTGCAATTTGAGCTAAAGCATGCTTGAGTTTCAACTGAACTCCTGAATTACTAAAATTAATAGGATTAGCTCCACCATCAACTGTTTTATTTTGAAAAGCCCACAAATAATCTACTTGTGATGCCATGGCTTGTGTAGATGGAATATCTAACTTTCTTTTTAAACTTCCATAAATACCTGTCTCTTTTGTATCATCTGCTGGAGCATAAGCATAAACATTTGCATTATCATTTGTTAGCATTAGAGGGGTAGAGAGCTCCCACTTTGTGCTACCAACGTTGTATAATAACGTATATTTATTATTTGTAGTATAATCGGTTGATCCATCTGATTTTGACACTTGTACACAAATTGTTGAAGTTTTAATTGTATTATTATCATAAAGGGCTTTTGTCGAAGCACTTTGTGTAATATTTGGATAAATTTTCAACTCTGTTGAATTTGGATCAATAGTCTGTGGGTTTGATTTAGTACAACTGATAACTACCACGATTAATGGTAAGAGTAAATTAAATCGTTTCATATTAAATTGTTTTAAATTGTTTATATAAATATTTCATCTTCGAATGAGGAGTTCCAATCAGAGATCGAAACCGATAATATTTTAGCACCTAAGTCAGTTAGCTTTACTTTAAATATATATTGCTTTCCTGCTAACAAAATAAATCTTGATGTATTTCGAACACTATGATCTATTCCATCAATTTTAAATACAAATTGAATATCTTCGGCTTCAATAGATCCATTATAGGGAGCAAGTAAAGTTGAAACTCCATATTTATCTACTTGTTGTTTTAAAATTGTTAAATCACTCGAAGGAAATCCACTTATAACAGATGATTCTCGTAAAACTATAGGTGAAGTATTCGTTCGTTTCAGACTACTTCTTGCGCCACCAGAAATTGATCCATTCATAATTGACATTTTCATATTTCCGTCATCTGATTTTATTATATCTTTTAACGAATTGTTTTCAATTGAAAATTCAGTAAAAATTCCAGGTCCTGTATAGTTTTCTTTATATATAATAAATGAAATCTGAGATAGTGAATGGTTCATAATTAAATCTGCAAAATTGCTAGAATTGTTAACCATCAATACTTCTTGATCGAGTGGTGATGCAAAGAGATAATCTACAACATCATTGACTCTACAATCTTTTGGAATATTTATATTTACAAATTCATAAGGGATGTCTCCCTTTATTTTACTATCATAAGGATAATATCCATATACTTTAGCTTTCAAAGTATTTAAGAAATTATAATCAGTAGTCACCCATTCGTCATCTTTTGTATATTCATACTTGATATTTGTTGAAACGAAGGGGCTATATTTTGAATTATCTTCTCTTAATAGTTGAATGCCAATTGCAGATCCTGCTGTAAATCCATTATTTAGAATTATTGATTTTGTATTTTGAGATCCCTTAATTAATGCATAAATATTAAATCTAGATGAATTAGGCTCTTCAACTAACTCCTTTTTAGTACAGGAGATAGCTGATAGGAATACTAAATAAACTATTATGGATTTAATAATTTTCATTTATCAATTTTTTATTTTTGAGTAAATAATTAAATCATCTCTTTTCTCTGGAATCCAATCTCTTATTGTTTTTGAAATGAATAATTTATCGGAAAATATATTAATAGTTATTAAATATGAGTTACTGTAATTAAATGTACAATGTGCCTTTTTTCTTATAATTTGTGAATCTGTATAATACGGAGCATCACCCATTATTTGTACATCAATATCAATGACATAATCATCTCCGGGTGCTATATAAAATTGTTTTTTTACCTCATTAATAACTAAATTATAATCTACAGGGCCTTTTGTAATAGTATTATTCAAGTAATCATAATAGTAGTAACCGCAAAATCCTTTTATACTAAACTTTAAATTCGAGAAGGGATAACATGCCTTTGAAACACTATCCCTTGAATCTATAAATTCAAATTCTACTTGGGATGCAACATGTTCAAATACGACATTCATTTTATTTAAGCTGGACGAAGACTTATCTGGGAAGTAAGATCTAGAAAATAGCGAGTTATCATTATGTAAAAATTTAATCATATTATCAGAGACATCGGCAGTGTATGGATAATAAGATTCAACTATATATTTTTTTGAAGTCTCTAAATATATTGGATCACCAAAAATTCTATTATCGTTCAAAATAAATTTCGAATTATTTAACAACTTTCCACTTAATGGAGCTGAATTACTTCCAATTTCTGTAATAAATAAACCAATCTCTTGATTTTTTTCGTTTAGAGATTCATAAGCACTGTTTTCAACGCACAAAATCTCAACCTTTTTACTTTCTAAAAAAAGTTCAACATCAACACAACCGCATGTAAAACATATGATCATTATTAATGATAATGGTTTGTATTTTAAATTACATCTCATATTTTCAAAGTGTCTTTTACTAATATCCACGATTTAATAAATGCAGTTATACTTGTATTAACATAAGAGATATCTGCACTTATTATCAATTTTTTAGAATACATATATGAGTCATCTATTTTTGAAATATCAATTTTCGTTTTTTGGACTGTACTATCTATAAATTCAAATTGAATTTCTATCTCTTTAAAAACTGGATGAACGCCTAATAACTCAATCTGGTTTGTATATTTATTTGATGCTGAGACTTCAAACAAATGGCAGATATCCTTATCTTCGGAATAAAGAGGTGTATTATCTGATAACTTTACTCCATAGGCAACACCTTTTTGTTTTACGAAGCATTTATCAACTGACTCTTTTGCTCCCTCAAACATTAGTTGGTAATTAACAGATTTCTCAATAATATCTAAATTAATATCAATTGTATTCAATTTCGAATTTTGAATATCTAACTTATTAATTGAAAAAAATTTAACCTGTTTTGGTGTACTCAAAATTTTATTTTGCACATCTTTATACTTTAATATCCCTGTTGCAGTTGAAAAATGATTCATTTCAAATAATTGAAAATTTTCGCAACTTTCGTCGAATATTATAAAATCATATATACCTTCACTTAACATTAAAGTATCTATTGATAATGCCTCTTTTTGTCGAATAAGATTGTCATTTTGATATATAAAGACTTTGTATAGCTTATTTTCATTGACTTTTGTGTTTGTAACATCGTTAATGTTGACTTTTACTATAGAGCAACTATTAAATGTTGTTAATTCAATAAGATCTCTTCTACTACAAGATAGAAGGAGTGTTAATGAGACAAACCAAAAAATAATTATATATCTATTTTTAAACATATTAACAATTATTTTCCAAAGCGTAATTGGAGTGATAAAAAGTAATTACTATTACCCAACTTGTTCTCTATGATTTTGCTAGACAGGTAGTATTCGTTATTATTTATAATATACTTAGAAGAGGATTCATGTGTTACACATGACCTTACTCCTGCTATTAAGCCGATATGATTTGTTATTCTGAAATTATATCCAAATTCAATTCCTAAATCTAAAGCATCACCAGTTAGTCCACTATCAGACTTTTCCTTATTAAATCGGTCGAAATCCCTATAAGAAAAAAACAACGTGCTATATAAGCCTTTAAATTTATCCTTTTTTGAAAAATACATTTTATAACCAACTGAGACACCACTTTGATAACTCCAATTAGTTGTACTTGTATTGTTAAATATTTTAGCACTTCTTAATTCGCCCGAAAATGTAATGGCACTTCTATTTCCAAAAAATAATTCAAGCTCAATATTTGGCACTACTACCCGATCTTGCCATTGATGAGAAAGACCAATCCACTTTATAATATTAGTATTTAACCCTATAATAGGTCTTAAATAGCGTGTCTTATTTTCAATTGATTTTGTTGAATTGAACTTAATAGAATTATTTTGCTTATAATTCATAGAATTAAGTAAATAAAAGTTAATTTTTGGTAGTTCCTTACTTTTAGTTTTTGGTTCAATTACTCTTTCTTCGCATACAAAAGGGAGCTTTGAGTATTTTGATAATTGATCTTCGATGTTCCTTTTTGAAGAACTTAATGAGTAAAATATTTCAGAACTCATAGAGCTATTTTGTAAGCTAGATGGAATGAATTTTATGTTAACACTGTCAGAACCTTTAGGTGAGAGCTCTATTCCAAAGACAAAATTTTCATTAATAAGCCCATATTTTGTTTTTAAGTATGCTCTAACTACACTCGCTAGCACAGCAGATCTATTAATAGCTAAAATATTAGAGCCTTGATCTTCATATATTATTGATTTTAAAGACACTTTTATATAACCATTATTTATGCTATCTAATTTTGTGTTTATATAATTAGCAATTTTAATTAATTCATTATCATTGTTTAAATAATCTCTGCTAATAATCTTTTGATTGAAAGCGAATTTTAAATTGAACTCGTGAATTATAGTTCCACTTTCTTTACTTTGTCCCGATAATACTTTCACAGCAAGATATATGAAGCAAAAGATCAAAAATATTTTTCTAGTCATATCCTTAATCACTTATTCGATTTTTAGCTATTCTTAAAAAAAATGAGCTTTTTGTTCCAAAGTATTCTTCCCAAATATCTATATTGATTTTTGAAGCTAAATATCCGCATATAGCTAAATCAAATCCATTCTTTTCATAAAAATTAAATGACTCGATACTTCTGATTCTAACTCCTCTATACGAATGAATAAATTTATTAGTAACACTTATAATGTTATGTTCAGAAACAAAGAATAGTATATCACCATTGCTCTCTTCACTATAGCCAATAAATAATTTCTCTATGCTTCGTCTTCCAACAAAGCTAATTACAAGGTGATATACTATTCTTGAAAAAATTTCTGAGTCAAAGTTTAGCTTTATACTTCTGTTAATTTGTTTAGAAAAACATATTTCAATATTATAAGCCAACCTTTTCAAGTCTTCTGATGCATGTTCAATCAAATTGCTTGTTAAACAATTTAAATCCATATTGTTGGCTGAAACCTCGTGATTATTATTTCGTACTTTTTCGAAAAATAGAACTGTTTGAATTTTGTTTAATAATTCTGTACCATTATTTTTGATTATATTTGCATATTCAGAGATTTCACTTTCAGCTCCTAATTCCATCAACAAACTAGAAAATCCAATTATTGAGTTTAATGGAGTTTTTAGTTCGTGTTTTATTAGTTTGTCGATTGTAAAATCGTTATTTTCATGCATATTCATCACTTGGCTTTTTAATAGCTCAATCACAAAACTATGAACACAACAACCTTAAAAAAATTATCAACCGATAAACGCGTTGATTAAGGGTCTAAATTTGCATATTTGGGGTACAACCATGCTTTTCTCTTATTTTTCTTTCTACGATGAATAATTTAACCATATTTTCTAACAAACACACTTATCTACTCATAATGCGTATCCAGCATTTATAACAACACTTTTATCTTATTCTTTTTCGCGCACATTTAATATAAAAATATATTTGCGGGCTTATGTGCAATAAATTGATTTATAAATGGAAAGAGAATTAGACAAAAGAAATTTATTTCAAAGTGTTTGGATAACAGGTAGCGAAACAGATTTCTCTGCTGTAGTTGCATACGCTTTAAACAGAATAGGTATCAATAACTTGACAATTACCGGAGCATACAGGAGTAATCTTTTTGAAAAAGACGTAAATCAACATTTCATAGAATTCTGTACCTATAATACCGTGGATTGTCGACAATACTTTAGCAAAAGTAATCCATCATTAATTTTTCATATCGAACCTCAATTTTTACTTAATTCTGAAAATACTTTATCACAAGAAACAGTTAATAACTGCCTTAAAAGCATAATTAATATAATTAAAAACGCTGAAGAAAATGGAAACGAAACGGTTCTTTGCATTCCTTTTTATGTAGATAAAAGTTGTGTGGTGGGTTCATCTACATTATTTCAAAATCCGTTTCGTTTTTTAATAGATATAATAACTACATATTCTAAATCATTACCAGATAATATCCGTATATTTCCTTGTATTTACGACATTGATTTTATTACTAAATACGGTAAAATAAATATATTAAAAAAGGCCTCGCACGATATAGCTGCTAAAGAATTTCTTATAGAAGCAATCAGCGATTTAATCAAAAAAAATATCTACTACTTATTGACATCTAAAAAATCAAACTTTTTTATAATTCGACAGAGTGAATTTTACAAAAACATAAATGACTTAATTATTGAGAAGAATATTTTTCAAGTTAACAAAGCCAGACCAATAGATTTATATAAAATGTTTAATTAAAAATCAAATGTCAGAAAATCCGAACATTTCAAAAAATAATGAAGAGATCGATCTTAAGTCGATTTTAAGATATATTCAACAATACTGGTACTATTATGTAATTTCTATAGTAATTTATGCTGCGCTAGGATTGATATATGTTTACAAAAAAAGTCCAGTATACGAAAGTAGTTGCTCTGTACTTATAAAACAAGATAATGGAGCTCCTGAAGAGATGCTATTGCTTCAAGATTTAGGTCTTGGTGGAAACAAAACAAATATTCAAAATGAGATTGGTATTATTCAATCTCCAGATCTTATTAAAAATGTTATTGTCAAAAAGGGCTTAAACATTCAATATAAGTACAATAAATTTTTCAATTTAAACAATCCTTCATTATATCAATCTACACCAATTATTGCTTCATTAAAAAACATTAATATTGACAGCCTGGAAACATCTATTTCATTCAATATCAAACAAACAGAAGGAAGATTTGATATCGAATATAAGTTTTATCATAATGGAGGTGAGGTTATTGGATTGGAAGAGAATAAACAATTACCATTAACTATTAAAACACAACTAGGTGAATTTGTTTTGTCAAAAAATCAAAACATAACTAACTCTCTAAATTATCCGCTAAATATTACAATTACTCCTCCCGAAGTTATTGCAAGATCTATTGCTAAAAATCTAAATGTTAGCGTCTCAAATAAACAATCCTCATTGCTTAATATCTCAATTAAGTGTGATAATAAAAAAATGGGCGAAGATATTATTCTTGGAATCCTAGAAGAGTACAACTTAGATTCTAAGACAGATAAAAACATGGTTGCTCATAATACTGCTATATTTATTGAGGAACGTATTAAAAATCTTTATGAAGAGCTAAATGAAGTAGAAGGAGATGTTGAACAATTTCGAAAAACAAATGAAATAGCTGATATTCCAACACAAATAACTAATTTTATTGAGAGGAACGAAAGTTATGAAACTGTTAGAAACGAAATTATTACTCAAAGAAATCTAGTTTCTCATCTAGAAAAATTCATTAATGATATAAACAATAGTGATAAAATTATTCCAGGAACGGGAATTTCTAGTCCAGAACTAAATAACATTTTTGACACTTACAATAATTTAATTCTAAAAAGGGAACAGATCAAGAAGAACGCTTCTGAAAAAAACCCTATTCTTATCCAGATAAACGATCAAATTAACGGCTTAAGAGACAACATAAAAAAAGCAATTTCGCATCAAAAAGCGGCTATAGGTATTCAACTTAATGACATAGACAATAAGTTTGTGCAAGTAAATTCTAAAATCAGAAATATCCCCAAAATTGATAGAGAATTCACCAATATCCTAAGAGAGCAAGAGGTAAAATCTAGACTTTTTGTTTTTTTGCTTCAGAAAAGAGAAGAGACTAACCTTACTCAAGCCGGGGTTAGTGAAAAAGCAAAATTTATATCAAAACCATTCACTAAAGGAAATCCAATTGAGCCGAAGGTTCCAATTACAATCCTAACTTTTATTATGGCAGGAATAGCATTTATGACTCTGATTATATTTGCTTTTAGACTATTTCAAACAAAAATAAAAGGATTAAAAGACCTAGACAATCTTAAAGGAGCAACAGTTATTGGTGATATCGCAAAAATTGATATTAATAAAATTGAGGTAGAGAGTGGAGTCATAGTAGTTAAAGACGACGACGATTCTACTGAAACTGAAATGTTTAGATCCCTAAGAAACAACCTATTATATATGATGGACAGAGAAAGTAATAAGGTTATTCTTGTTACTTCAACTATCCCAGGGGAAGGGAAAACGTTTATTTCCGCTAATATTTCAAAAAGCCTTTCTCTTTTAGATAAAAAAGTAATTGTTGTTGGTTGTGATTTAAGAAATCCTCAAATTTTCTCCGCTTTTGGGTTTACTTCTTGGGAAAAGGGCGTTTCTACATTTTTAGCAGGATTTGAAAAAAACTACAGGTCTCTAATTCATAAATTATCAAACAATTTATATATTATTCCTGCAGGTCCTATTCCTCCAAATCCGAATGAATTGCTTACTAGAAAAACCATGCAAGAATTCATTCTACAACTAAAACAGGACTTTGATTATGTAGTTATTGACTCTGCTCCAGTTGGCGTAGTTACTGATACTTTAACGTTCTCAAGATTCGCTGATGCAACTCTATATGTTGTTAAGGATGAGTATTCCGAAAAAGACACAGTAGAATTTATTAATAACATGATCCAAGATAATAAAATAATAAATACTGCTGTTGTTCTTAATGAAGCAAGAGAACGTAATAAAAAGAACAAGTCAAAATATGGGTACACATATTCATACAAATACAAGTATGGATATAGTGCCGATAATAGAAATAAAAAAAGAGCCTAATAAGTCATTTGTCGAGAAAGGTTTTTAATTAGTAATATGTATAGGTAATTGTGTTTGAGTTCTCGACAAATGGCTTTATAACGAAATCATATTGACTTCGTTATTTTTATTAAATTTATTTAATAACTTACTATAATATTATGAAAAGAATTTTTGCATTCATTTTATTTATCACTGTCAATAATTTAAATATAGCGCAAGAACTTAAATTGACTAAAGATCAAAAAATTAGAGACTTTATCTACTTATATGATATTATGAGAGAAAATTATCCATTTTTTGAATATCATAAAAGAGCTGACAATATTGATTGGTTAGCAAATAAAAATAAATATTTAAAAATTATTGAGGAAACTCCTAACGATAGTCTGTTTATTGTAAATCTTCAAAATATTATTAAAGAACTTAATGATGGACACTTAAGTCTTGATCTCACAAAATATGCAAATGATGGATACATTATTGGTTATCAAAATATAGCTAAAAAATATCCAAAGTATAATATGTGGTTAAATATTTATAAGCAAGCGGGTGATAAATGTAATTATTGGTCAAATATTCTCAAAAATCATGACAAAAAAGTAATTCAAGAATCAACAAAAAAAAATCTTTCTGTTAAAAAAGTAAATTATAGAGATTCAATAATTTATAATAATAAAATTGCAATAATAAGAATAGCTTCATTTAATCAACATTGCTTAGCGAATGATAGTGTCAAAATTCAATGTCTATTTGAAAAAATCAAAGACTATAAATATTTAATAATTGATATTCAAGAAAATACTGGAGGAGCATCTTGGTATTGGATGGACCATATTGTATCTAGACTTATAAGCACTCCAATATCACATACTCAATATCCAATAATAAAAGATGGCAGTGAAAATAGAAAATTCTACTCAAAATTTATTGAAGGATCAACTATACTTACTCAAAGTGACAAGTTCAAAAAATTACCTAAAGAGCTAACCGATAATAAATTTTTTATCCAAGAAAGTGTTGATACAATTTATCCTAAGAACTCTATAAACTTTAAAGGAAAAGTATTTCTCCTTGTAAGTAAAAAAGTATTTTCATCGGCAGAGGGGTTTACTCAATTTTGTAAGTCTACACAATGGGCTACAATTGTAGGTGAAAGGACTGGAGGTGATGGTGTCGGAAGTGATGCAATCCCAATTTTATTGCCAGAAAGTAAAATTATTGTATCATATCCTGCATTAATCGGATTAAACCATGACGGAAGTCTTAATGCAGAAGAGAGGTCATCCCCTGATATAAATATTGAGTTAGATAATTATGACGATAGGTTAAACATTCTAATTGAATACTTAAAAGGGCTTAAATAATGTTCATATGATAAGATAGTGGATAGTGTTCAAAAAAGTGTGTAAACTCCAAAATTTATAGATTTATAAGGGTAAAATTAAAATTACCTCATAAATAAAAAAGCAGCCCGAATGGACTGCTTTTTTTGTGGGAGCAGAGGGAGTCGAACCCCCGACCCTCTGCTTGTAAGGCAGATGCTCTAAACCAACTGAGCTATGCTCCCGGTAACATAAAGAGTTTGTTGTAAGTTTGTTTTTCTGTGGGAGCAGAGGGAGTCGAACCCCCGACCCTCTGCTTGTAAGGCAGATGCTCTAAACCAACTGAGCTATGCTCCCTTAAACAAACCCCTTTTTTGTGTTTGGGAGTGCAAAGATAAGCGCATTTTTCGACTTCCAAAATTTTTTTTTACATTTTTTCAAAATATTGAATAGCCTCAGCAACTATAAATGTGCTACCTCCAATGAAAAGCAGATCTCCCTCTCGCTTGATTGAATAGAAGTAATTAATTCCATCTTCGACAGACGATCTGATTTCCCCCTCTAAGCCAACAGATTTACACTTTTCAAATAGCTCTTCGGAATTGAGTGCTCTAGAGATATTTGCTTTGGTAATCAGATAATAAGCCTGTTTTGGAAGTAACCCAACAATCTTTTCCAAATCCTTTTCTGCCACAAAACCCAGCAGAATAAAAAGTCTGTTGAACTTCTCTTTCCTCAATTGCGAAAAAACAACTTTCAAGCCGTGAGAGTTATGACCTGTGTCACAGATTACCTTTGGTTCTGCCGAAAGCATCTCCCACCGACCGCGTAATCCAGTACACTTAGCAGCACAAGATAGCCCTGCTCTGATGTTATCATCACTCCAACCCGAAGAAGCCAACCTCAAAAACTTGCTGTTTTCCGAAATGATAGCAAGAGCTGTCAAAACAGTTCTTATGTTTTGATCTTGATACTCTCCTTTTAAATCGAGATTATAATCACTTGCATTTACATCATGAAATAGATACTCTTGGGCAAAAACGATCTTAGAGTTACACTCACTAGCCCTCAACTTAAAGATCTTTTTTGTTGACGGAAGTGCCTCACCAATCACAACAGGTGTATCTTTTTTAATTATCCCAGCCTTTTCGCGGGCAATATCTCCCAAAGTGTATCCGAGGTGCTCACAATGGTCTAATCCAATGTTTGTGATAACGCTCAACAAAGGATTAATTACATTAGTAGAGTCTAACCTGCCACCAAGACCAGTCTCGATTACTGCAATATCGACCCCGCTTTTTGCAAAATAATCAAATGCCATTCCTGTAGTGATCTCGAAAAATGATGGTCTCTTCTCAAGAAAATATGGCTTCCACTTTTGAATGAACTCCAAAACATACTCTTTCGACACCATCTCGCCGTTAATCTTGATCCTTTCGCGGAAATCAACCAAATGTGGAGATGTATACAGACCAACTCTCAGCCCCGATTTCATTAAAACAGAAGCAAGCATATGAGAGACCGAACCCTTACCATTTGTACCAGCTATGTGAATGGTGTAAAACCTCTTATGAGGGTGACCAAGCAGCTTGTCGAACTCCTCCATCCCTTCGAGCCCTGGCTTGTATGCAACCTTACCAACCTTCTGATATGATGGAAATTGGCTAAAAATAAACTCTAATTCACTATCATATAAATCCATCTCTGCCATATTGTTATTTTTATACAAATTTGGTTATTTTATTCAATTATTCATTAAAAAGGGCTATTTTTGCGGGCAAATTTTAGCTGAAATTATGATTCTTTTCTTTCGTGCAGACCAAGGGCCTGTTCTGGCCGTTAAAATTTGTAAACAATTACAAACAAGTGAAACTGACGCCTTAAAATGGCTCTTCGGCAATGCAGAAATGATTGACAGCAAGTCTGTTCAAGGCATCTTCATTGGCCCTAGAAAAGAGATGATCACCCCATGGAGCACAACTGCCGTGGAGATTACTCAGAATATGAACATCTCTGGAATAGAGAGAATTGAAGAGTTCTTCGAGGTTAAGAGCGAAGAGGCAGAACATGATAAAATGCTTCAACGCATCTATAAAGGGCTAGATCAAGAGATCTTTACGATCAACAGAGAGCCAGAGCCAGTTTTGGAGATTACAGACATCGCTGCCTATAACGAAAAGGAGGGATTAGCGCTAAACAGCGAGGAGATCGCCTACTTAGAGGAGCTCAGCAAAAAATTGGGCAGACCTCTCACCGATGGCGAGCTTTTTGGCTTTTCGCAGGTTAACTCAGAGCACTGCCGCCATAAAATTTTCAACGGCACCTTCGTAATTGACGGAGTTGAAATGGAGTCAAGTCTATTCAAACTCATAAAAAAGACATCTCAGGAGAATCCAAATAGAATCGTCTCAGCTTATAAAGACAACTGCGCCTTTGTACAAGGTCCGACAGTCAATATGTTCTATCCGCAAAGCGGAAATAAGCCAGACTTCTTTGTTACAAAAGAGGAGGAGACGGTAATCTCTCTAAAAGCGGAGACACATAACTTTCCAACTACAGTAGAGCCTTTCAACGGAGCAGCGACCGGTAGCGGTGGAGAGATTCGCGACAGAATCGCAGGTGGCAAGGGTTCATTTCCTGTTGCTGGAACAGCGGTCTATATGACCTCATATCCAAGATTCGATGTTGAAGGTCGCGATTGGGAGAACACTCCAGAGAGAGATTGGTTATACCAAACACCTCAAGAGATCTTGACTAAAGCATCTAACGGGGCAAGTGATTTTGGAAACAAATTTGGACAAGCACTTATCTGCGGTAGTTTACTTACATTCGAACATGCCGAAAACTATAAAAACTTTGGTTTCGACAAAGTAATCATGCTCGCAGGAGGTATTGGTTTTGCAAAGAAGAGATATTCGTTAAAAGATAAGCCTGGTATTGGAGACAAAGTTGTTCTTCTTGGTGGAGACAACTACCGTATTGGAATGGGCGGAGGTGCCGTCTCTTCGGTTGCAACTGGAGAGTTCGATAACTCAATTGAGCTAAATGCAATTCAGAGATCGAATCCAGAGATGCAAAAGAGAGTTTACAACGCACTAAGGACACTTGCCGAAGGTGACAAAAACACAATTATTTCTGTCCACGACCACGGAGCTGGTGGACATCTAAACTGTCTATCCGAACTAGTTGAGGAGACCGGAGGCGATATCGATATTAGCAAATTGCCTGTTGGCGACCCTACTCTCTCTGCAAAAGAGATTATCGGAAACGAAAGCCAGGAGAGAATGGGACTTGTAATGAGACAAGAGGATGTGCAAGAGCTAAAAGAGATTGCTGAACGCGAAAGAGCTCCAATGTACGTGATTGGAGAGACAACAGGTAAGGGCAATTTTACTCTTGAAAACAAGCAGACAGGTGAAAAACCGATTGACCTTAAGCTCGAAGATATGTTTGGCTCTGCACCTAAGACAATTATGGAGGACAGATCTGTAAAAGACAGACTAGATCCTTTAGAATATGATGTTGATGATGTTGAGTACTACTTAGAGCAGGTGATGCAGCTTGAGTCGGTTGCTTGTAAAGATTGGCTTACGAATAAGGTCGACAGATCTGTAAGCGGACTGGTTGCTTGTCAGCAGACAACTGGTGAGATTCAACTTCCATTGAATAATCTCGGAGCAACAGCGATCAGTTATATCGACAAAGAGGGAATAGCAACCTCGATCGGCCACGCTCCTGCTGCTGCCATCATCGATCCCGAAGCTGGTAGTCGTCTAGCAATTGCTGAGTCTTTGACAAATCTTGTCTGGGCACCGGTAGAGGATGGAATCAAAGGGGTTTCACTCTCTGCAAACTGGATGTGGCCATGCCGTAACCTTGGCGAAGACGCTCGTCTCTACAAAGCAGTAAAAGCCGCAAGTGATTTTGCGATTGAACTTGGAATCAATATTCCAACAGGAAAAGACTCAATGTCAATGACACAGAAGTACCCAGATGGCGAAAAGGTGCTCTCTCCTGGTACTTTAATCGTTTCAACTGTTGCTCAATGCAAAGACGTCTATAAAATTGTTCGTCCCGATCTAAAACATATTGAAGATTCTGTCATCACATACATTCCATTCGATTTTATTGACTCCGACACTTTTGCTCTTGGCGGATCTGCCTTTGCTCAAGTTACCAATCAGCTTGGAAATGAGTCTGTAGATGTTAAAAATGGCAATTATTTCGTTGAGTGTTTTGAGGCTGTTCAAAAAATGGTCGAAAATAAATTGGTTCTTGCTGGTCACGATATCTCTGCAGGCGGTCTGGTTACTGCTCTAATGGAGATGTGCTATCCAAGCACTAAGGGTGGAATCGTTGCTGACCTTACCTCTCTAGGCGAAAAGGATTCAGTTAGGGTACTTTTCTCAGAGATGCCAGGTGTCGTTTTGCAAATCAATCGTAAAGATATCGAAGATGTAAACTCAATTGCCAAAGAGTTTGGAGTTAAATTATATCAGATTGGATCTTACTCATCGGAGAGAATATTGGAAATCAAGAACTTCAAATCAAACTACTCTTTCGATATAGATCAATACCGCGAACTATGGTTCCGCACTTCATACCTTTTCGATATTCGTCAGGTTGGTGAAAAGTTAGCAACCGAGAGGTTTGAAAACTTCTCAAAGCAACCACTATTCTATGACTTCCCTGCAAATTTCAAAGGTAAGCTATCTGATTATTCATTAGATAGTTCAAATACTCCTGTTGCAGCAATTATTCGCGAGAAGGGGTCAAATGGCGACAGAGAGATGGCTTGGGCACTCCAACTTGCTGGCTTCAAAGTTAAAGATGTGCATATGACAGATTTGATTAGCGGAAGGGAGACTCTTGAAGATGTTAGAATTGTTGTCTTTGTTGGTGGATTTTCAAATGCAGACACTTTAGGTTCTGCTAAAGGCTGGGCTGGTGCATTCTTGTACAATGAAAAGGCAAAGAACGCAATTGAAAAATTTTATGCTCGTAAAGACACAATGAGTCTTGGAGTTTGTAATGGATGCCAATTAATGGCAGAGCTTGGCTTTGTTACTCCAGATAATAGAGAGATCTCGCCAAAAATGGCTCACAATAATAGCCATAAATACGAGAGTGCTTTCGTAGGAGTCTCTATTGAAAAGTCTCCTTCAATCATGCTTTCAACCCTGGAGGGCAGCAAACTTGGTATTTGGGTAGCTCATGGCGAAGGAAAATTCACATTCCCTCAATCTATAAACAGATACAACGTTGCAGTAAGATACAACTACAACGACTATCCAGCAAATCCAAATGGATCGCCAGAAGGAATTGCCGGTGTTTGCAGCAACGATGGTCGTCACTTAGCTATGATGCCTCACCCAGAAAGATGTTTAAGGCCATACAACTGGGCTTACTACGCTCCTGAAAGACAAAATGACGAAGTTACTCCTTGGATTGAGATGTTCATCAATGCTAAAAACTGGTTATTGAACAACTAATAAAGTTGAGTTTTGGTGTGGTTTTTGAGTTCAGTGAAGAAAAGATTAGTTATATTTACTGAATCATAAACCTGTATAATCATGGCTAAACTACCAAAAATTTTCGTGTTGGATACAAATGTTATTTTGCACGATTTCCGCGCTATTTATAATTTTCAGGAAAACGACATCGTAATTCCGATCGCCGTGCTAGAAGAGTTGGACAAATTCAAGAAGGGGAATGAGGCTATCAACTTCAACGCGAGAGAGTTTGTGAGAGAGATGGATAAAATAACCGACAATAGGCTGTTTGATAAAGGGGTAAGTCTTGGTAAAGGCAAAGGAACTCTTAAGATAGAACTTGGTAAACCATTCCCGCAAAAGATGTTGGAGTCTTTTTTTGAAGACACTCAGGATCATAGAATTCTTGCAACAACACAATGGGTAAAAGACAATAATCCCGACAGGATTGTCGCTTTGGTTACAAAAGATGTGAACCTGAGAATGAAGGCTAAGGCTCTTCACCTCTTTGCACAGGATTATCTCACCGACAAGATTAAAGAAGAGAGAGTAGAGAACATTAAAAAAGAGGTGATTGTAATCAAAGACATTCCTCAAAATCAGGTAGACAGAATGTATTACGAAGAGAATGGAGTCTCAGTCAATGAGTTGAAACTCAAGACACCTCCGTGCAACCAACTCTACATTCTCAAAAACGGCAAAAACAATTCCCAAGCACTTGCAAGATACAATCATGCAACAAAAAGTCTAGTCGGAGTCAAAAAGATCAATGCATACGGAATAGAGCCACGCAACGAAGAGCAGACATTTGCACTAGACGCACTGATGAACCCCGATATAAAACTCGTCTCACTGACAGGAACAGCAGGTACAGGAAAGACAATCCTTGCACTTGCTGCCGCATTAGCACAAGAGCAACAGTACGATCAGATTCTCCTCTCACGCCCCGTTATTCCATTACAAAACCAAGACATGGGATTCCTCCCTGGAGATATAAAAGAGAAACTTGGGCCATACATGCTACCACTGTATGACAATCTAGCTGTAATCAAAAAATGCTTCAAATCAACCAGTCGCGAGGCAGTGAGAATAGAGGAGATGCTGAAAAACGAAAAGCTACTCATATCGCCACTCGCATACATACGCGGACGCAGTCTGACTAATGTTTTCTTTATTGTCGATGAGGCACAAAATCTGACTCCACACGAAGTGAAGACAATTATCACTCGAGCAGGCGAAGGCACCAAACTTGTCTTCACTGGCGACATCCAGCAAATCGACTCTCCATACCTCGATATCCACTCAAACGGATTGACCCACTTAGGAGAGAAACTATATGGCCAAGAGATCTTTGCACACGTTAACCTGATTCGTGGAGAACGTAGTGAATTGTCAGACCTTGCGGGCAAGCTTTTATAAGATTTTTTTATTATATTTGCACCCCCTATAAATATTGCAATATAAACCAACAACATTATAAAATTTATGTCAGAAATTAAGAGAGTTTACTTCTTTGGCGGCAAAACTGCTGACGGAGACGGCTCAATGAAGAATTTGCTCGGCGGAAAAGGTGCTAACCTTGCCGAGATGTGCATGCTGGGAATCCCTGTCCCTGCCGGTTTTACAATCACTACTGATTGTTGCGTTGAATACTACAAAAACAATTGCGAGTATCCAGCTCCATTGTTCGAAGAGGTTAAAGCAGCTATTGCTAAAACCGAAGAGGTTATGAACATGAAGTTCGGCGACAGCGAAAATCCACTTCTAATCTCATGTCGTTCAGGCGCAAGAAGCTCTATGCCAGGTATGATGGAGACAGTTCTAAACATTGGTCTTTGCTCAGCAACTATCCCAGGTTTAGTTAAGAAAACTGGAAATCCACGCTTTGTTTATGATGCATACCGTCGTCTTATCATGATGTACTCTGATGTTGTAATGGAGAAAGCAGAAGGCATCGAGCCAGAAGAGGGCAAAGGTATCCGCGTTCAGCTAGACAGAATGCTTCACGATGTGAAGAGTAAGAAAGGCTACAAGAGCGACACAGATCTTACAGCTGAAGATCTTATCGAACTTTGCGAAGCTTTCAAAGTAAGAGTTAAAGAGGTACTAGGCAAACCTTTCCCAGACGATGCAATTGAGCAACTTTGGGGCGGTATCGGAGCTGTATTCAAATCATGGAATGGTAAGAGAGCAATCTCATATCGTCGTATCGAAAACATCCCAGATGAGTGGGGAACAGCTGTAAACGTACAAGCAATGGTGTTTGGTAACATGGGTGACAACTCTGCAACAGGAGTAGCTTTCTCACGTAACCCTGCAACTGGCGAAGGTAAATTCTATGGCGAGTGGTTGATCAATGCTCAAGGTGAAGACGTTGTAGCAGGTATCCGTACTCCAAATCCGCTTAATGAAGCTACTAAAAACGACCAAAATAAACATCTTTCATCTCTAGAAACTGCAATGCCTGTAGTTTACAAAGAGCTTGACGAGATCCAAAAGAGACTAGAAAAACACTTCCGCGATATGCAAGATATCGAGTTTACTATTCAAGATGGTAAACTTTGGATGCTTCAGTGCCGCGTAGGTAAGAGAACAGGTGTTGCTGCTCTTAACATGGCTATGGATATGCTTCACGAAGGTCTTATCGATGAGAAGACTGCAGTGATGAGAGTAAATCCTATCCAGTTAGACGAACTTCTTCACCCAATCCTCGATCCTAAGTCTGAAAAAGCAGCTACTGTAATAGCAAAAGGTCTTCCTGCAGGTCCTGGTGGATCAGTTGGACAAATCGTTTTCACTGCAGAAGATGCTGTTGAATGGAATGCAAAAGGCAAAAAAGTAATCCTTGTTCGCGAAGAGACAAATCCAGAAGACGTAGAGGGTATGCGTGCTGCTGACGGTCTATTGACTGCACGTGGTGGTATGACTTCTCACGCTGCTCTTGTAGCTCGTGGTTGGGGTAAATGCTGTATCGTAGGTTGCGACGCAGTACACTTGAATGTTCATGCAAAAGTTCTAACAATCAATGGAAAGAACTACAACGAGGGAGATTGGTTCAGCTTAAATGGTAGCAAAGGTTTCGTTTACGACTGTGCTATCGACACAATGGACGCTTCAGAAAACCCACGCTTTGTAGAGTACATGAAGATTGTTGACAAATATAGAGTTCTTGGTGTTCGTACAAATGCTGACACTCCAGAAGATGCACAAAATGCAATCAACTTCGGAGCAGAAGGTATCGGTCTATTCCGTATCGAGCACATGTTCTACGGAGCAAACTCAGAGATGCCACTTTCTAAACTTCGTAAGATGATTCTTTCGAAATCTGAGGCAGAGAGAGTAAATGCACTTAGCGAACTAGAGCCATACGTAAAAGAGGCAGTTAAAGGCACAATGAAGGTAATGAACGGCAAGCCTGTTACATTCCGTCTTCTTGACCCACCTTTGCATGAGTTCGTTCCTCAAACAACTGAGAAACAACGCGAACTTGCTGAGTCTTTGAACATCACTTTAGAAGAGATCCAAAAACGTGGCGAGTCACTTCACGAAGTTAACCCTATGATGGGTCACCGTGGTGTTCGTCTTGGTATCACATATCCAGAAATTTCTGAAATGCAATTCAGAGCTATCTTCGATGCAACTGTAGAGTTGATGAAAGAGGGCTTCGAACCACAACCAGAGATCATGGTTCCTGTAACTGTTACAGTTAAAGAACTTGACAACCAAAAAGTTATTTGCGACAGAGTTCACGCAGAAGCTGAAAGAAAGAGCGGTCTTAAGATCTCTTACCTATATGGTACAATGATCGAGATCCCTAGAGCAGCTATCATCGCTGACGAAATGGCTCAAACAGCTCAATTCTTCTCATTCGGTACAAATGACTTAACTCAGATGACCTTCGGTTTCTCTCGTGACGATATCGGAGCTTTCATGGGTGATTACCTAGGTAAGAAGATTCTTCCTGCTGATCCATTCCAAACTCTAGATCAAAACACAGTTGGAAAACTTGTTGAGATGGGTATCAAAGGTGGTCGCAGCACAAATGCCAAACTAAAAATTGGTATCTGCGGTGAGCACGGTGGTGATCCAGAATCTGTAGAGTTCTGCCATAGAATCGGAATGAACTATGTTTCATGTTCTCCATTCCGCGTTCCAATCGCAAGACTTGCAGCAGCACAAGCAGCAATCAAAGAATACAAATAGCCAACACTATTCTTTAAATAGTTCCAAAAGGCAGACTAGTCTCAAGATTAGTCTGCTTTTTTATATAATTCCAACTAAAAAATTAAGTGATTGTTGAAAAAAACATAAATTTGTGCCCTGAAAATAAACCCTCAGGCACATTTATTGTCTACATTTAAACAGTATTAAAAATTTTAAAGATGAAAAAAGTTTTATTATCATTTATTGCTATCTTCGTATTCGTACAGATGTTTGGTCAAGGTAACAAAGAGGTGAAGCCGGTTTACAGAGAGGTTTCGGGATTAGAGGTGATTCAGACAGTGTATCCGAGTGCAGTGGCTGTAGAGAAGGTTAATAATGTATGGTTCAAGATTGTAGACTCAGGAAAAAAGATACTAGGCTACACACTTTCAAGCAAACCATATTCGGAGGGAATTAAAGGATACCACAACACTACTCCAGTGATTATCGTTCTAGATCCACAAAAAGTGATTCAGAAAATCGCGCTGTTAAGCAACTGGGAGACTGCTGGATACATCAAAAAGCTAGAGAGACAAAACTACTTCAACAGCTGGAATGGATTAAAATTCAACGAGGCAGCCTCAAAAAAAGCAAGTGCAGACAGCTATACTGGAGCAACCATCTCTGCAAATGCCATTACAAAGAATATAGAGATTGTTCTTAAAAAGGCAGCAGAGAACAAAATATAATTATATGAACAGATATTACAAGTCGCTAATTGGCCTGGTAATTTTAATTTCAGTTGTCTTAATAACTTTTCGTGTTATCGATCACGAACCTACAGACACAATGACGTTGGACCAACAAGCAAAAGCGATCTTGAAAAATTCAGGATGTATGAAATGCCATGCAGGCAAACATACTGATAAATTTGATATCAAACGACTTGAAATATCTCTCAATTCAATCAAAGACTCATTAAAACGGAATCAGAACTACAAAATAGATAGCTCTGATTCCGTTTTGATTTCAAAATTTAAAGCAGTTATAAATTCTGGAGAGATGCCTCCATTTTCATTCACAATCTTACGACCAGGATCTTCGGTAAACGAAAGAGAGTCAGAGATTCTACTCGAGTGGTCGCGTATAGATAATTAGTAATCTGATATATAAATATCTTATTTCTATAAATTTACCTCATGCTTCTCCTTAAAAGCTCTTGAATCGCCCCATTCATCCCATCCAATCTCAATGCCCTTTGAGGAAAGATTTTGCTCAAGCTTAGATTTTGAGACAGTAGCATCATCTTTAACTCCAGGTTTATTTTCGTAAATCTGATAATTTGTCCTCACTTCGCTTATAGTCATGTTTGGCATTATAATATTTGCGCCAGCCATAATTCCCATCTCCCTGCCAAAAGGATCAATTACTTGAAGTGCAGTTGTAGATGCAATATTTATTTTGGGCATTAAAAGTCTCAATAATGAGATCATTTTTAACGGCATCTCCATAGATGATGTACCAGAACTAATTTGTCCAAGAGGTGTATCTGAGTGCTTCAGATATGGCCCCATTCCAACCATGTGCACACCAAACGACTTGAAAAAAAGAAGATCGTCCGCTAAATTCTCCTCAGTCTGGCCAGGCAATCCAATCATCACTCCTGTTCCTGTCTGGTAACCAATTCTTTTCAAAGCCTCTAAAGAGTTAAGGCGTGTATCAAATGAGTGCAGAGAATCATTCGGATGAATTTTTGAGTAGATATCAGGATTTGAAGATTCGATTCTTAATAGATATCTATGCGCACCTGCATCGAACCATTCACGATAGACCTCCTCTGGCTGCTCCCCTAACGACAAAGTAATTCCAAGACGATTGTCTGTCCTCCTCTTGATCTCTTTTACCAATGACGTTACCCTTTTCCTGAAGGCTGAATCAACTCTCTCTCCAGCTTGAAGAACAAGAGATCCATATCTCGAGTAAAGGGCAAAATCGGCAGCTTCAAATACCTGTTCATCTGTTAGTTCATATCTATCAACAGATGTATTTGCACATCTAATTCCGCAATAAAGGCAGTTTTTTACACATTTATTTGAAAGCTCAATCAATCCACGCAAAAAGACCTTATTTCCAATGTTAGCTACTTTTACCTCATATGCCTTCTGATGAAGCAGTTGAATCAAATCATGATCCCTCTCCTTCAACCAATCAACAAGCGACTCTTTGTCTAAGTTTTCGAATTTATGTTTATCTAATCTTTTTTCCATTTAACGTTTTACTTTGAATTAAAAATCTCAACTGCTCTTTCGTAGATTCCCATACAAAAGGCTAAAGCCATACCGTAATTTGTGACAGGAATGCCAGCAGTAATGGCAGGTTTGAGACGATTATGGAGCTGACGGTGGGTAATCATACATCCACCACACTGGATAACAATCGAATAATTATCAATAGACATTGGAATCTCATCTAATCCGGCAACAATATCAAACTCAAGGTTTGCTCCACTCCTCTTTTTAAGCAGACGAGGTAGCTTTACACGTCCAATATCATCGCAAGTAGAGTGGTGAGAACAGGATTCAAGAACCAGAACCCGATCACCATCTTTTAGAGAATCAATTGCAGGCGTCCCTTTAAGGTAACTAACAAAATCTCCTTTACATCTTGCAAGTATTACACTAAAACCTGTCAGAGGAATTTGTTTTGGAACTATCTCCGAAACCTTGTCAAATGCCTGGCTATCTGTTACTACTAATTTAGGCAATATTGAAGATTTTTCAAGAAAACTCTTTAATTCCGAAGGCTGCACTACAACTGGAATACAATTTCTATCTAATAAATCTCGGATTGCATTCACTTGCGGCAAAATAAGTCTTCCCTCAGGAGCTTCGCTATCTATAGGGCATACAAGAACGACAAGGTCACCTGCGACAACCAGATCCTCAAACATACCCTTCTCAAGAATTGCCGAGTTGTTTATGTTTTTAACAATTAAAGATGTCAACTCAGCTACTGCTCTCTCTTGGTCCTCATCATTTAACATTGAACAAGAGAACTCCAGAAGGTCTGATTTATACCTCTCTCTTAGCTCATCGGCTTTAGCTCCATCTAAAGAAATAATATCCGATTGATTATGAATCAATATAAAAGGGATCTCCTCCTTTATAAATTTTGATACTAAATCTTTTTCAAACTTTTCAAAAGTATTGTCGGTGAATAGCAATAATGCTAGATCAATTTGACTGATAACTCTCTTAGTTCTGGCAACTCTCTGTTGTCCAAGCTCTCCCTCATCGTCAATACCTGCAGTATCTATAAAATTTACTGGACCTATTCCAAAGATCTCCATTCTCTTCTTTACAGGATCTGTTGTAGTTCCAGGAGTGTCGGAAACAATCGCTATATCCTGACCACAAATGGTGTTAATAAGAGAACTTTTCCCAGAATTCCGTCTTCCAAACACACCTATATTTTTGACCTTACTCATATTTTCTAGAATTATTTTCTATTTCTAAATAAAAAATCACAGTACAAAGTTAACTATTTTACGATATGGCACCCCTTAACTTAGCTCATCAAATACCTTCGCCTATGTAAACTTAAAACAAACTAAATTAAAGAGGCAACATTATGAAAACAATCAACAAAAAACATTTGTTTAGTGCTATCGCACTTGTTCTTATTCTTATTGCAACAATCTCTGTGATTGCTAATTGGGAAGAATTTAAAAAAGGATTTGATTCGGGGTACGAAGCTGCAGAATAAAAAATTGCTTGTTATGGTTTTTTTAACATACCTTTGCCCTTTCATATAAAACAGATACATGTCGATTTCATTTCAGGATCTTGGTCTTAACAACAAAATTTTAAAGGCAATAAGCGAATTGGGTTTCGAAAAACCCACACAGGTACAGGAAACAATCATCCCAAGACTATTAACAGAAAACGGAGACATTGTCTGCCTAGCGCAGACAGGAACAGGTAAAACAGCAGCATTCGGACTTCCGGTGCTACAAACACTTGACACCTCCAAAAACTATCCGCAAGCTTTAATTCTCAGCCCAACGAGAGAGCTTTGCAGGCAAATCACAGATGACCTCAAGAGGTATGCGAAATACTATGAGGGAATCAATATTGTTCCTGTCTATGGTGGGGCAAGCATAGATGCCCAAGTCAGACTACTGAAAAAAGGTGCCCATATTATTGTTGCAACTCCAGGTAGAATGGTTGACCTTCTGAACAGAGGTGCTGCAAATATCGACAGCATTTCGAATTTAGTGCTCGACGAAGCAGATGAGATGCTAAACATGGGTTTCAAAGACGAATTGGATGCAATCTTAGGAAGAAGTCCAGAAGAGAGAAGAACTCTTCTTTTTTCAGCAACACTTCCTCTCGAAGTTGAGGGAATTGCAAAGCACTACATGAAGAGACACGAAATCGTGACAGTGGGTGTAAGAAACTCAGGTTCTAATAATGTCAAACATTACTATTTCGTAGTTCATGCAAAAGATCGCTACAATGCTTTAAAAAGAATTGCTGACTACAATCCAGATATATACGGAATCGTTTTCTGCCGCACCAGACAAGAGACACAAGAGGTTGCTGATTGGTTGGTAAAAGATGGTTACAATGCAGATGCACTACATGGCGACCTCTCTCAAGGACAGAGAGACCAAGTAATGAGCAGATTCAAACACAAGACTCTTAGCATCTTAGTAGCAACAGACGTTGCAGCAAGAGGAATTGATGTGAATGATTTAACTCATGTAATCAACTACAACCTTCCAGACGAAGCTGAGATTTATACTCACCGCAGCGGACGTACAGGTAGAGCAGATAAAAATGGAGTCTCAGTTGCTATTATCAATAGCAAAGAGCAACATAAAATAAAGAAGATTGAAAAGCTTATCGGCAAACCATTTGCAAAAGCGAAGATCCCAACTGGTAGCGAAGTGTGTTCAAAGCAACTTCTACACTTGATCCAATCTATCGAAAAGGTACAGGTAAAAAATGAGATCTCTGAATATATTGACTTGATCAACGATAAGTGGAAAGACATTAGTAAGGAGGAGATTATTCAAAAGGTATTATCGATTGAATTCAACAGATTCTTAGACTATTATCGCCACGCTCCAGATCTGAATATCAGAGAAGAGGAGGGTTCGAAAAGATCTAACGATCAGCAACGCGAACAACTTCCATCAAGAAGTGAAAAGGGTTATAGCTGGATTAAGATTAATCTGGGTATGAAACACAACATCACCCCTCGCCACTTGATAAGAATGGCATCAACTATTGGTGTTGGAAAGAATGCGGTTGGAAAGATCGATATGAGACGCGATATTACATTTATCTCAATCTCTAATCGTGCTGCAGGATTCTTTGCGAATGAAATCAATAATACAGATTATAGAGGTCTTAAAGTAAAAACTGAGATTCTCAGAAATAAATAGAGATAAATTTAAAATAGTCGACAAATCTCACATTTAACATTTTGACTACTTTGGCAAACCAATACCAATGGTTCCAAAGTAGTTGAATTGCAAATGGGACAACCACAAGTATGGCAATATCGTTGCTGACAAATTTCAAAGAGAGGTATAACACAATTACAACAGCAAAAGCAGAGAGAATTTGAGCCTTATAATAAGGAACTCTGTTTTTACTAAGCAGCACCTGTGTCGAAATATAGGTGAATGCATCAAATAGAGCAGAGATAAAGAATAGCGCAAAAATCGGTGTCTCTAAAAATGTTCTCTCCTTTTTCAGGATTGATAAAACAAAATCCCCAAAAATAAGTGCCGATGCTGCGCAAAGCAGGACAACCCCAATAATCATAAATTGTGACTTCACAAATAGTCTCTTTACCTCTTGATTATTTTGGTGAAAACTCACTTGCGTCAACTTTGGATAGTAGGTCATAAACCAAATCACCGACATCGAATAGGTTATATCAACCACTGTTTTACTCAAACCATAAGATGATGTCAAAGCTAAGGGAATAAAAAGTGGAGCAATCAATGGTAACATCTTATTAGATAGAGTCCAAGCAGCACTAGACATCCCAGATTTATAAGCTGTTTTCCACATGATGCCAAGAATCTTTTTCCAAGATTCAGAAGCCGATTTTCTCAAATTGTCTTTAATCTCGCGGTCAAAAAAGGATCTCCTTGCCAACTCTTTGTTCACAAGAGTAGATAAAGTCTGACTTATTACAAGCGAGATGATTCCAAATCCCGAAAATAGCAGGATTGAACCAACAACAATATGAATACATTGTGATAAAACAATAATTTGTCTCGACCGCCTTACAAAGCCTCTACCCATTAAAATAGCATCGTAGAAGTATGTATAAAACTGATAGCAGAGAAGAGCACCATAGGCGAACCATGCTACCCTTGTCATTACGGGATCGCCACTATATCCAACAAGAATCTTCTCAATATAGAAATAACCAACTGATGCAAACAGGATCGCTAAAAGTAAAGCAATTGAGCTATAATAGACCTTCATTGCGTTGATTGTACCTTTTAGCAAAGGGTAAAAGATTCTTCCACTTGGATCCATCTCCCCAAGCCCCTCCCCTTTTAGTTCCTTCGCACCAGAGAAGATATAGGTTATATTTCGCGAAAAGGTTGTAAAAAAGCCAAAATCCAGTAAAATTATTGCTGAATTAAGTGCAATGAAGACAGTTGTCCAAAGACCAAGATCTTCGGCAGATAGTCTGTTAATCAAAATAGGTAGCATAATAAAACCGGATGCCAGGCGCATCACCGAAGCGGCAACATTCCACGCGACATCCGATTTTTTTATGTCTATACTCATTCTGTTTAACTATCTGATATTTAGAAAACAAATCTAGCCATTAACTCTACCCTGTGGTTGTGCTGAGTTGGGTAAAGTTCCACTGGCTGAAACTTTTTGTCGTACGATTTCGACCACTGTGAGTGAGAAAGAGCGTACTCCAAAGCAAAGATAAGTTTTTTATCTGCAAGAAATTCTACCCTTGGAGCTATTTTTGAAAACCAAGATATCTCGGCATCGCGGAAAAATCCATAAGAGAAGTTACCCGATGCATCCTTTGTTAGATCTAACTCTTTAGATGAACCTAAATTCTTTTGATAAGCAACAAAGATTCCTGCTCTCCAGCGGTTTGACAAGACTGGAGTCTCAAAGTCTGCCCAAGAAGAAAATGTACGGATATTTGAATAGTCGTAATCGCCTGATGCGTTATCTTGCAACAACTTACCATATCCACCAGGAAAGAGAAGCATTGTCAAATTCTCCCCATAAATTCCCCACAATTTGAATGTATAGCCCGCTTTAGTTGTAGCTTTTGCAAAAGCACTGACGTTGTATGAACCGACTGTCTTATCAATCATTGTTCCAGCCGCATCTGTCTGACGAGGTTTCAACAACTTATAACCTGCATTCAAACCAATGAAAAGTGGAGAGTTAGCCCCATATTTCAACTGCACCTGCATATCGGGCATCATCGCAGTTGTTTGAGAATTTACAGGACCAACAGTGTTGTGCAAAGAGAATACAACAGCTGCCGCAGTTAAGCTGAATTTATCGTTTATCTTACGAGTGTAGCGGATTTGCGGTGCGCGGTTCAAGAAGTAGTAAGGGAGACCAGCCGCAAAAGCAATTGTGTTTGGTGAGACTTCGTCTATATAGACAGGATGGTTTGTCTGACCAAGAAGGAGTGCATTTTTGCCCCATTTAAGATTAAGATAGATGTGACGCATCGAGAACATTTGCAGACCTGCCTCATTTGCTCCAAGAAAGTCGCCCTCTACATAGGCGTTAGCTTCGGCATTTAAGAATTTGAAATTTGAGACCGAGAAATTAAGTCTACTCGAAAAGATCGACATATTGAGAGTTGAAACTTTGTTCAGATCCTCTCCCGCCGCGTTGTATTTTGGAGCCAAAGGGAAAAAGTAGATAAGATCATTCCTGTAGGTTCTCGATTTATAACTATCTGTATAAACCTTAAAATCGATCATGCCACCAAACTTATATACAGGTTTATTCTCCTGTGGCTTTTCAACCTTTGCCTCTTGTGATTGTGCCGTACCCGGCAATACCGTCAGTCCAGCAGTAAAACACATCACCGCCAGTAATTTAATTCTATTCATTAAGCTCTTTATCATTTTATATTAAAAGGTCGCAAAGGTAATAAAGATTTTCTTTTTCGAAATGGTACTTTATTAACAAGAAAGGGCAACTAAAATCTCTTTTAGTCGCCCTTTTTTATTAAGTAGCCCCAACAGGACTCGAACCTGTATTTAAAGTTTAGGAAACTTTCGTTCTATCCCTTGAACTATAGGGCCCTCATTTTTGGGAGTGCAAATATAACCAAAAAAGTTATATAAACCCTTGCTCTCCCTTATTTTGTCTGAGGATCGTAAGCCCACTTATAGTAGAGTGAACCCCATGTAAAGCCAGCTCCGAAAGCAGAGAAAATCAGAGTATCTCCCTTCTTGAATAGCTTTTCGAATTCCCAGATTACTAATGGAATAGATGTTCCTGCAGTATTACCGTATTTCTCAATATTGATCAAAATCTTATCGGTTGTCAAGCCCATTCTCTTACCAGTTGCCTCAATGATTCTTTGGTTGGCTTGATGAGGAATCAAGTATGCAATATCTTCTGCTTTGAGGTTGTGACGCTCCATAATTTCAACAGAGACGTCTGCCATACGGCTGACAGCATATTTGAAAACTGTCTGACCATCTTGATAGATGAAGTGCTCTCTATTTTGAACAGTCTCGATTGAAGGTGGATACATTGATCCGCCGGCCTTTTGGTAAAGGTAGTTCCTGCCAATTCCGTCAACGTGAAGGATAGAGTCTTGCAGACCAAAAGAGGCATCCTCCGAAGGCTCTACAAGCATTGCTACTGCTGCATCTCCAAATAGAGGGCAGGTAGTTCTGTCTTGATAATTAGTAATTGAAGACATCCTTTCACCTGTAACCAAAACCAGCTTTTTGGCACGTCCGCTTTCGATGAAAGCTGCTGCTGTTTCGAAGGTGAAGATGAATCCTGAGCAACCTGCGTTGATGTCGTATCCCCATGCGTTCATGATTCCGACTTTATCGCAGATTACGTTTGCTGTTGCTGGGAAAAGCATGTCTGGAGTTACTGTTGCGCAAATAAGCATGTCAACCTCTTCGGGTTTTGTGCCTGTTTTTTCCAATAGTCTCCTTACTGCCTCTGCTCCCATATGTGATGTACCGAGTCCATCCTCTTTTAAAATTCGACGCTCTCTAACTCCGATTCGAGTCATTATCCACTCATCAGTGGTATCAACCATTGTAGAAAGTTCCTCATTGTTGAGGATGTAGTCGGGAAGAAACGCCTCGACTCCGGTAATAATTGCTTTTTTGTTACTCATAGGACATGGCCTCTTTAAATTTTTCTATAAGTTTATTGTTAAGTGCTCTTTCGGCTTGGGCAATCATGTTGCTTATTGCAACAGGACTAGATGCTCCATGGCCGATTATGACCGGGGCGGAAACACCAAGCACGGGTGTTCCTCCGTAAATTTCGTAATTAAATCTGTCCAGAAACTCATTTCTCACATCGAGTCTCTGAATAAGATCATACATACCCTCTGCCTGTTTTAGACAGATATTACCTACGAAGCCGTCAGTCACAAGCACATCTGCAATGTCGCCCGCAAATAGTCTGTTGGCCTCTATATTACCTACAAAGTTAAAGTCTATTGAGTCTAACATCAACTTATAGGCCTCTTTTACCACCATATTTCCCTTCTCCTCTTCTTCTCCGATATTAAGCAGAGCTACTCTTGGGCGTTCAATACCCATCATCTCTCTAGCATAAATCGAGCCTAATATTCCGAACTGATATAAGTAGTCCGGTTTGCAATCTGTATTAAATCCAACATCCAGCAAAAGAACATTCTTTCCGCTGACCATTGGCATTTCACATGAGATGCAAGGTCTTATAACTCCAGGCAACGTGCGTAGTGTCTGCACAGAACCTGTAAGCATTACTCCGGTATTTCCTGCACTGGCTAAAGCATCTAACTGACCCTTTGCCAACATGTTAAAGCCAACAACAACACTAGAATCACTCTTCTTTTGATAGGCTTTTACCGGATGTTCATCCATTTTAATTGTTTGACTGCAGTGTACAATAGAAAAATTACCGGGATCAAAGCCTTGTTGACGGCAGATCTCGGTAATCTTTATCTGATCACCTAGCAGGTATATTTCAGAATCCCGACCCAATCTGTGAAAGGCGTCTATTGCTCCCAAAACTATGTTCTGCGGAGCGTAGTCGCCACCCATTACATCGAGCCCGATTTTCATCGCACTTATGCAGTTGCTTTTTCTACGATGAGGCGGCCTCTGTAATAACCGCACTCAGGGCATACTCTATGGTAAAGTACTGCTGCTCCGCAATTAGAGCAAGTTCCCAAAGTCGGTACTTCGGCTTTATAGTGGGTTCTGCGTTTGTTTCTGCGCTGTTTTGAAATTCTATGTTTCGGATGTGCCATTGTAAAAAATATTTTAAACAGTTTTAATTCAATAAATCTTTAAGTTTCGAAAAAGGGTTCTCCTTTTCGTTCTCTATTTTCTTTGTCTTTGCTTTTTTGGCCGTTAGATTGAGCTTTTCCAAAACTTCTGGATTGCAGTCGTTTTCGTCATGTACAATCTTAATTGGCAAACTCAAACACACATAGTCGTAAAAAAACTGTTTCAAATCCAGCTCCGACTCATTTGGTTCAAGTATAAGCACTTCGTCATCGTCAGTCTCCTCTTCGGTTCTTACAAACTTAACGAGCAGTTTTGCATCTGTGTCTATCGGAAGTTTAACCTCTTCCAGGCACCTGTCGCACTCTGCCGAGACGGTTCCTTTTATATTGCAGGCGATTTTTATCCATGTCGCACTCTTCTCCACATCGGCAACCGCAGTAAGACAAGCGTCTGTAATTCGGCTGTTTTCACTATCTGCAAACATCGATCCGTCAATAGCAAAGTCGAATCTATGTTTTCCGGCAGACAGCCCTTTTATGGGCAAGGTATATTCTTTCTCTCTCACTTTCTGCATATATAAAATGAGCCCGCAAAGTTAATTTTTTTTTTCAATATTACAAGAATAAATTTCTATAGACTTCTACGTCTCTTTCTGTCATTCTCGTCGAGATAGATTTTTCTGAGTCTTATAGATTTAGGAGTCAACTCAACTAGTTCGTCCTCCTGAATGTACTCTAGCGCCTCCTCTAAGCTGAAGACAATTGGAGGTGCGAGAACGACTTTATCATCAGAACCAGACGCACGTACGTTGGTGAGTTTCTTGGTTTTGCAAAGATTAATAGTCAAATCGTCGCCTCTTGAGTTTTCGCCAACTACTTGTCCGCAGTAGATCTCTTCGCCTGGATAGATGAAGAATTTTCCTCTGTCCTGAAGTTTATCCATTGCATAAGCAATTGCAGTTCCTGTCTCAAGTGCAACAAGTGAACCATTTGTTCTCTTTTCGATATCTCCTTTGAAAGGTTCGTATCCTTTGAATCTATGTGAAATGATTGCCTCTCCTTGAGTTGCAGTTAGAAGGTTGCTTCTTAGTCCGATAAGACCTCTTGCTGGAATGTCGAAATCGAGGTGAACACGATCTTCTCTGTGCTCCATATGCAGAAGACTCCCCTTTCTGCGAGTAACCATTTCGATTGCTCTTCCGACCATCTCTTCTGGAACATCTATTGTTAAATGTTCTACTGGCTCACATCTTACTCCGTTAACTGTCTTGTCTAGCACTTTTGGCTGTCCAACCTGAAGTTCAAACCCTTCGCGACGCATTGTCTCAATAAGAACAGACAAGTGTAGAACGCCTCTGCCATAAACAATAAACGAGTCTGCAGTCGCTCCCTCTTTTACTCTAAGAGCAAGATTCTTCTCTAACTCTTTTTCCAATCTATCTTTTAGGTGTCGAGATGTTACAAATTTTCCCTCCTTTCCGAAAAATGGAGAGTCGTTGATTGTGAACATCATGCTCATTGTTGGCTCATCTACGGCAATTGGAGGCAAGGCCTCTGGATTTTCATAATCGGCAATTGTGTCTCCAATCTCAAACCCTTCAATTCCTACTACAGCGCAAATGTCTCCACTCTTCACAAGCTCTGTTCTTTGCTTTTCCAACCCTACGAATACCATCAGCTCTTTGATTCTCGCCTTTTCGATAGAGCCGTCGCGTTTGCACAGACAAACTTGCATTCCTGGCTTTAGCTCGCCCCTAGTTACTCTTCCCACAGCGATACGGCCAACATACGGCGAGTACTCAAGTGAGGAGATTAGCATCTGAGGAGTTCCCTCCAACTGAAGCGGTTCTGGTATCTCTTCGAGGATTGTATCTAATAGAGCAGTAATGTCTGTTGTTGGTTTTCTCCAATCAAGCGACATCCAGCCCTGTTTTGCACTTCCGTAAACTGTTTTGAAATCAAGTTGATCTTCGGTAGCTTGCAAGCTGAACATCAGGTCGAAAACCTGCTCATTCACCTCGTCGGGACGGCAATTTGGCTTGTCTACCTTATTAACAACAACTACTGGTTTTTTTCCCATCTCAACTGCTTTTTGTAGCACAAACCTTGTCTGAGGCATTGTACCTTCAAAAGCATCAACAAGCAGAAGAACGCCATCTGCCATATTCAGAACTCTTTCAACTTCACCCCCAAAGTCGGCGTGGCCCGGAGTGTCTATAATGTTGATTTTGTAGTCTTTGTAAGGCACCGATACATTCTTCGCAAGAATCGTTATACCTCTCTCTCTTTCTAGATCGTTACTATCGAGGATCAGATCCCCTACCTTCTCGCTGTCCCTGAAAATTTTAGCTTGAAGTATCATCCTGTCCACTAGCGTGGTTTTGCCATGGTCGACGTGTGCAATGATGGCAATATTTCGTATTTTTTGCATAATTCGGGGGCAAAAGTAGGTAAAAATATTTTTTTGCCCTATTTTTGCGGGTCATATTTACAAAATAATATCCTTTTTTTATGGTTGAAAAGATTATTATCCTTGATTTCGGCTCGCAGTTTACGCAACTTATCGGCAGAAGATTGAGGGAATTGAATGTTTATTGCGAAATTTATCCTTACAACAAAATTCCCGATCTGGACGAAAGCGTCAAGGGTGTAATCCTTTCTGGAAGCCCGTTCTCTGTGAGAGATCCAAAGGCTCCGACTGTCGATTTGTCGGAAATCAAAGGCAAACTTCCGCTAATGGCGGTATGTTATGGTGCGCAATATTTGGCTCATCACTTCGGGGGTGAGGTTAATCCTTCACTTGCGAGAGAGTATGGTCGTGCAATCTTAAATGTTACCGACCAAAATTGTCCTCTATTTAAAGGTGTCTCAAAAGAGTCTCAGGTGTGGATGTCGCATGGAGACACGATTGCTCGTCTGCCAAAAGGCGCAGTTATTGTGGCTTCGACTGGAGACATTGAGAATGCGGCGTACAGAATTGAGGGAGAGCAGACATTCGCTGTTCAATTCCATCCTGAAGTATTCCACTCGACTGAGGGTAGCAAGATGTTGGAGAATTTCGTCATGGGTGTATGTGGCTGTAAGGGTGACTGGACGCCTGACTCATTTATTGAGACTACTGTTGCAGAGCTTCGCCAAAAGTTAGGAGACGACAAGGTAATTCTTGGTCTTTCTGGTGGTGTAGACTCTACAGTTGCGGCAGTTCTTTTATATAGAGCCATTGGCGAGAACCTTCATTGTATTTTCGTTGACAATGGTCTTTTAAGAAAAGATGAATTTGAGTCTGTACTCGACTCTTACAAACATATGGGTCTTAATGTAAGAGGTGTAGACGCCTCAGTTGAGTTTTTGGATGCGCTCTCGGGCGTGACTGACCCTGAACTCAAAAGAAAGGCTATAGGACGTGTCTTCATTGAAGTCTTCGACGCTGAGTCTCACAAGATTGAAAACGCCTCTTGGCTTGCTCAAGGCACAATCTACCCAGATGTAATTGAATCTGTGTCTGTTAATGGACCTTCTGCTACAATCAAATCTCACCATAACGTAGGCGGATTGCCTGACTACATGAAGCTAAAAGTTGTTGAGCCACTTCGTTCTCTTTTCAAAGACGAGGTTAGAAGAGTTGGCCGTGCTTTAGGCATCAAAGATGAATTGATCTCAAGACACCCCTTCCCAGGACCTGGTCTTGGAATCAGAGTTCTTGGCGAAGTTACTCAAGAGAAGCTTTTGATCTTAAAGGAGGCAGACGCAATCTTCATTCAAGGTCTTCGCGACAGCGGTCTCTACAATCAGGTTTGGCAGGCTGCCACCATCCTTCTTCCAATCAAGAGCGTGGGTGTTATGGGAGACGAAAGAACTTACGAATATACAATCGCCCTCAGAGCAGTAACCTCTACCGACGGAATGACTGCAGACTGGGTGCATTTGCCGTACGAATTTTTGGCTAAAGTCTCAAACGACATAATCAATAAAGTGCGTGGTGTAAACCGAGTTGTTTACGACATCAGCTCCAAACCACCAGCAACAATTGAGTGGGAATAAACAAAAAAAACGAGGGTAACTAAAAAAATTAAGTTACCCTTTTTCTTTTTTCGAACTCAATCAAAAAGTAATCTATCAGCCATTAATCACCATAAAATCCTCGATTCAGACGATTCTACCGAACTACTTACTTACCTATATAAAACAAAACATCTTGCTCTATTTTCCTACATTTTTTCTGCACTAAACTCTTCACAACCTTAATGTTTTGCATTTTCCTTCAGACTATGGGTAGTCTGCATGTATTTGCAAAACGCTCAGATAATCAACAATATAGCTCGGATAAGATTGTAAGCGAAAATTGTAATGACTTGTTCATAAGATATAAATATATCTTATTCGGTTTAATTCTGGCATAACTTTTTGATTCTAAAGGTGCTTCGCAAGTTATGAGCTCAGCTTTGCCTCGCGGAAAATGTTGCTTCGCAAGTTATGTGCTCAGCTACGCTTCGCCATGTCCGGTACATCACGTTTTTTTGTTTTTGAGACATCTTAGCTTGAAGTTCAGTTTTCAAAAAGAGGCTATGTATCACATATACAATGCGTTTTGCGATTTCCTGCAGATCCCCACTATCTGCCAGAATAAAGTATAACTACTTGATAATATGCGGTATAATGCTTTTTAAAATATATCTATTAAAAATCTCAAAAAATTAAAAGCTTGTATTTCTGCTACTTAAGAAATATTCTGGCAGATAGGGGTAATCTGCAGGAAAACGCATAACACTCTCATTATATGCTATTTAACGACATTCAAAGAAAAATCCCCAAAATGTACAGCTACATTATTGGGGATACTTACTTATATTTAGATCTTAGAAAACAAGAACTACCGTATCATATTGATAACTTGTGAGTTATAATTTGTACTAGTTCTTTCAAATAATTACTGGACTTTTATCTAGAACGAAAATCCAACCTTTAGTCCTATTGCTCCGGTGTTGACGCTTACAGGACCATCGGCGCTCCAATTTTGGTGATTGTAGCCTAAACTTAAATTCAAGCCATAAGATTTACCTAAATCAAAGCAGACACCTACTGATGGAGTTAGCATCAATCCGCCTACTTCTTTAAGGTTGCTGCTTATCCCAAACCAATATCCGCAATCAAGAGAGGCAAAAAAGTCAGTTTGGGGAGAAACTGGTAAATATGCTTTTGCATTTATAAATATTGGAAGAGCATACTCTTTATCAACACCAGACTCAAATATTGCATAAGTGTTAAGGCCAACACCAATTCCAGCAAATAGATTTTTATTAAATCTAATACCATTTATGAAGCTAAGATTTGCATAATCGGGATCAAAATCTTTAACACCAAAGTTATAGCCTATCTGCACCTCACCTTGATATTTATTTTGCGAATTTGCTGTAAATGAAAATCCTAATAGTAGGAAAGAGATTAGCAATAATTTTTTCATGATAATAAAATTTATAGATTAGAAAATGAATGTTCGTTTTGTATAGTAAATGTATGAATCTTAAGTAGTAACACAAAATTTAATTTAGCCATAACATCCTCACTATTTAGCATTTACTCATTTTTAAGATTAGACGAGATCAAATTAGATGAGATGAGTTAAAATAAAACAGAATATAAAATATGATGATGGTATAATAACGATATAATATTAGACTAGAATGAGAATCCAAGTTTTAATCCAATAGCGTCTGTATTAAAGTTTAAAGGACCTTTAATACTCCAAAGTTGTAGGTTGTAGCCTAAACTTAAATTCAGTCCATAAGACTTGCCCTTATTAAAACAAACTCCAATTGAAGGCCCTAGAAGAAACCCATTAAGGCTGCTAATATTTTTTGAAATTCCAAACCAATATCCTGTGTCTAAAGATGCAAATAAGCTTGTTGAAGAGGCTACTGGGATGTATGTTTTTGCATTTAAAAAAATTGGTAATGAATATAAATTTTCAATATTAGAATCAAATATTGCATATGAATGAAGACCAACACCAACTCCAGCAAATAAGTACTTATTAAATCTAATCCCATTTATAAAACTAAGATTAATATAGTCCACATCATTTTGATTTACACCAAAATTATAACCAAGTTGAACCTCACCTTGATATTTATTTTGTGAATTTGCCGCAAAAGAAAATCCTAATAATAGAAAAGAGATTAGCAATAATTTTTTCATGATGGTAAAATTTAGAGTTTTGAAAATGAAAATTCGTTTTGTATAGTAAATGTATGAATCTTAAGTTAAAGCACAAAATTTATTTTCATTATAAAATTCTCATTGAGAAACTTTTATCTACCTTGAAACTCTAGTTTATCTATCTTCAAACTCTAAATTGGAGTGACTATTTTCTAAATTTGTAAATTCTAATTTCTAAAATGCAAAATCAGTTCCTATCATGTATGTTCTTCCGGGCATTGGAAAACCTTCATTTATTGAATAGGATGTGTTTGTTGCATTGTCGCATCTGACATAAAGCTGAAGAGTTGATTTTTTGCCAAATGAATAGCCAACTCGAGAATTAACAACTGTGTAGTTCTCTTTTGAAAGGTTTGTTGTATTTGTATACAGACCAGAGATATATTGAGCGTTTAGTTTCACAAAGAGACGAGCTGGAGTTAGCCTCAATTCGCCGTATAGTTTGTGCTTAGGTGCAGCCAATAGCGGTTTTGAGGTAAAAAGATATGAGTAGTTTGCATCAAATCTTGCATAAGGAGCAATTCTCCATGAGGCCTCAAACTCAACTCCCCTATTGATAAACTTTCCAGTATTGATATTTTTTGGCACACCATTAATTTTTACTATTTCTATCATATCTTTTCCATCAATTAAGAAGAGAGATGCTTCAGCAGTAACCTCTCCATTCATAAATGACTTACCTGCAGAAAGTTCGTAATTAACCATATTTTCAGGTTGAAGATCTGGATTTTGAGGCGGGAACATATACATCTCCTTAATATTAGGACTACGGTATCCTTTTGAGATCGATGCTTTTATTACACCATCTTTAATACCTGTGTATGACAGACCAAATTGAGGAATCACAACATTTCCAAAAACTTGATTAGCTTCAATCCTTACTCCTCCACTTAAAGAGAAGTGAGTCATCAGTTGTTGCCTGGTAATCAAATACAAAGCAGTCTCAGAGACACTTTTATTTGCAAACTCAATCGTCGAACCATTGAATTTATCATTCCAGGCATGTCCTCCCCAATTTTTATAGTCGAAACCAAAAGTTGTTGTGTTGTTTTTAAAAAGTTCAACAGATTGATATAATAAAACCCCCATGTTTTTATCGAAAGAGCGAAAGAAGTAATCCTTTGGAGTACCCCCAAGAGCAGCATAGCCATCATTAATTCTATGGTTTCCCCAACCATAAAATAGACGTAAAGCACCACCAGACTTAGTAAAATTATTCTCTAGAGCAACCGAAGTACTTCCTCTGAAAATATCCATATCATTATCAATCATTGGAGTTAAAACCTTACCAGGATTGGCACTAAAGAATCGAGCAAGATTAATGTCTGCAGTAACTCTCAATTTTTCAGAAAATTCATATGAGGCTTTATAGAACCCATTTGTAATATTGAACTCAGAATTCTCTCTGTGACCATTTGTACGATCGTTATTCAGAGAGAGATACGAGGAAAATTTACCTGATTTATAACCAATCCCTCCAGTAATTTTTCTTGTGTCGTAACTTCCATAAAGCAGCTTAATATCTCCAGAAATGCCATCTTTATCACCTTTTCTTGTTATAACATTCACAACTCCCCCCATTGCATTTGAGCCATAGATCAAAGATCCAGGTCCCCTGATAACCTCAACTTTATCAACATCACTCGCCACATACATATCTGGCAGAGCATGACCAAAGACTCCGGCCCACTGAGGCTGCCCATCAAGAAGAATCAATACTTTGTTTCCTTGGCCAACACCCCTGACACTAACCGCGCCAGCCGCACCCTCAGATACACCAAAACCAGTTACTCCTCTTTGAGTTACAAAAAGTCCTGGCACCTTGTCGGATAAAACAGGAAGCAACGAAGAGCCCGCTGAAGTTCGAATTTCGTCTCTATTAATTACAGATATTGTTAAAGGAACATTGTTTCTGTTTACTCTATCCTTTGTGGCAGTGACAACGACTGCATTAAGTTCTACTTTCTTTAGAGTATCAGAAGGACTCTTCTCTTCTATAAGGTTTGCTTTCGCTGGAAAAGCACAAGAAATAAGTGCAATAGCGGTAATAGTAATCTGTATATTAAGTTTCATATATATTTGGTTAGGTAGTTTACAGTTTAATACGAAAATATAAAAATTTTGTTGCATCAGTTACCTCTTGGATGACATTTCAAGATGCTATCGCGCCATTTTTCGCTATTGATGTGAGTATAAATTTCAGTTGTAAGGATACTTTCGTGTCCGAGCATCTCTTGAACTGCTCTTAAATCAGCTCCGTTCTCAACAAGATGCGTTGCAAATGAGTGGCGGAATGTATGCGGAGAGATTACTTTGTCGACTCCAGCCTCTGCTGCAGATTTTTTTACAATTAGAAAAACCATCTCTCTTGTAATTCTCCCTCCGCGTCTGTTTAAAAAGACATTGTCTTCGCTACCCTTTTTGACAGGCAGAAGAGAACGTGTCTGCAGATATAATCTTATTGCGTCGGCAGCAGGTCTGCCCAAAGGGACTAATCGTTGCTTGTTCCCTTTTCCAATTATTCGCAAAAATTCTTGATCAAAAAAGATGTCGGAGTATTTTAAATTTACAAGCTCAGACACACGAAGTCCGCATGAGTAAAGGGTCTCCAAAATTGCCCTGTTTCGATGACCTTCGGGCTGGGACAAATCTACCCCCTCAATTATTCTCACAACTTCATCTTGCGACAGCACCTCTGGCAAATATGGCTTGATTTTTGGAGAGTCTATGAGCACACAAGGATCAAGTTCTATAATGGACTCATTGACAAGAAATTTAAAGAAAGCTTTAAGCGAACTTACTAACCGTGCCTGTGATCTCTTGGAGAGACCTTTTTCCATCTCCTGCGAGATAAATCCTTTAATATTTTCTGAATCTACACTTCTAATATTTGAGACATCCCCCAAATTTGCCCAGTATTCAAAAAACTTATCAACATCGGAACAGTATGAGTTTACCGTATTCTCTGATAATGAGAGTTCTAATCTTAGATATGAAGAAAAATCAGATAACAGATTGTTACAATAAACTTTTTTCACACAAAATAGTTTTACTTTTGCCACAAATTTAGAATAAAATATGCTCGAAAAGAAAACCAAAATTATTTGTTCTGTTTCTGACAGGAATTGCAGTACAGAGTTTATCAGATCGCTTTATGAGGCTGGGATGAATGTTGTGAGGATAAATTCGGCACACACAAGTCTAGAATCTTCGCTCGAAATTGTTAAAAACACAAGAGCTGTTTCAGAAAAAATTGCAATTCTCATCGACACTAAAGGTCCCGAAATCAGAATAACAAAGATGGAGTACGACGAAGGTTTCGTTGTCAAGGAGGGAGACACTGTCTACTTCGCTGATGATGTCAACGGAGTTTCGGGTAATTTTCTGCTCTATACTAACTATAACAACTTCTCGAACGAAGTGCCAGTTGGAGCAAATATTTTGATAGACGATGGTGAAATTTCATTGACAGTTGTAGAAAAGAGACCATCACAACTTGTTTGTAGAGTTAACAATGGAGGCAGAATTAAAGGGAAGAAGAGTATCAATGTCCCTAATGTTTCAATCAAACTACCTTCAGTAACAAAACGCGATAAAGAGTTCATTGAATGGGCTATTGACAATGATTTAGACTTCATTGCTCACTCATTCGTAAGAAATAAAGAGGATATCAAAGAGGTTCAAGATATTCTTGACAGAAGAAACAGCCACCTTAAGATTATTGCCAAGATCGAGAATCAAGAGGGAGTTGACCACATAGACGAAATCCTCTCACATTGCTATGGTGCGATGGTTGCAAGAGGCGACCTTGGAGTAGAGATTGAATCTCAAAAGATACCAGTAATCCAAAGACAGATTATCAATAAATGTCAATCTAGAAAGAAGCCTGTAATTATTGCAACACAGATGCTTCATACTATGATTGACAATCCGAGACCAACTCGTGCCGAGGTGAGTGACGTTGCAAATGCGATCTACCAAGGTACAGATTCAATCATGCTTAGCGGTGAGACCGCAAGCGGCAAATATCCAATTGAGTCCGTTAAAATGATGACAAAGATTGCGATTGAAATCGAACAAAATGTTCAACCAAATGTGAAGTTGGAGTTAACTGATGTTACTTGGCCTGTTGCTGCAGTACTTGCAAAAAACATAGTAAGATCTACTTGCCAGCTTCCTGTGAAAGCAATCGTCTTCGATACAATGTCGGGTAGAACTGGAAGATATATAGCTGCATTCAGACCAAAAGTTCCTTTGTTTGCCAAATGCTATAAAACATATGTTATGAGAGAATTAGCTCTATCATATGGTGTTTATCCATACATGATGGAGGTTAAAGACTCCAAAGATGATTTTGTTAAACAAGCGGTTAGAAACTTGCTTGCCGATAACGTTATTGAAATGGACGATATGATTGGAGTTCTTGGAGGAAGCTTTGGAACTCAAGCTGGTGCTTCATTCATCGAATTTGGAAATGTAAGAAACATGGCTAAATAGCCTGTTGATCAGAATAAAATTTACAGTAAGGCTGGAGACCGCAAGTGTTACACTGAGGGTTTCTGGCCTTACAAGTATATCTGCCATGAAGAATCAACCAATGGTGAGCAGTTGCCCTCTTCTCTTGAGGAATATTAGCAGTCAAATCTAATTCAACACCCAATACATCTTCTCTTTTTGAAAGGCCCAATCTTCTAGCAACTCTGAAAACATGAGTATCAACTGCAATAACTGGCTTATTAAATAGAACCGAAGCTATTACATTTGCAGTCTTTCTTCCGACACCTGGCAATTTTTGCAAATCGTCAACCTCCTGAGGCATTTCGCCCCCAAAGTCATTATACAAGACCTTGCTCATCTGAGATAGATGCTTGCTCTTATTATTGGGATAAGAGACAGACTTAATAATTTCAAAAATTTCCGATTCTGATGCTAAAGACATCGACTTTGCGTCTGGCCACTTTTCAAAAATCGAGGGCGTTACAAGATTTACTCGTTTATCGGTGCATTGAGCAGACAAAATAACAGCAACCAATAATTCAAACGGTGTTCGATAGTTAAGCTCCGTTTTTGGCGAAGGCATGTTCTTTTCGAACCATTCTATGATAGAGCTATATCTTTTGTTCATAACTCTAGAGAAAAATAGATCTCCTGCTGATCAGTCACCTCGCGGCAACATGCATCTTCGCAAAGGAATACTCTGCCAGGATATCTCTCTATCAGAGATTTATTATGTGTTACAATTATGATTGCAGGACCATTTTTTCTGTGTATTTCGAGTAACAACTCCATAATTTCTGTTGCAGTTTCTGAATCGAGATTGCCGGTAGGCTCGTCTGCCAGAATAATCTCAGGCTCATTCAACAGAGCTCTTGCAATGGCTGCCCTTTGCTGCTCTCCGCCCGATAGTTGATGGGGCTTTTTATGTGCCTTTGTCTGCAATCCTACACTCTCCAAGCGCTCCATAATGATTGTATCAATCACCTTTTCGTCTTTCCAACCTGTTGACATCAACACAAACCTCATGTTCTCATAGACCGATCTGTCTGTAAGAAGCTGAAAATCTTGAAAAACAACACCAATTTTGCGTCTAAGCATCGGCACCTGTTTCGGTTTTATTTTAAGCAGATCGTAACCTGCAACAAAGGCTTCGCCGTCCTTAAGAGGAGTGTCTGCAATAATCGCTTTGACGATAGAAGTTTTACCAGTTCCAACCTTTCCAATTAAATATACAAAATCGGATTTTTGTATATCCATACATAGGTTTGATATAATAAGACTATCTTCTTTTATGATGTCGGTGTTTCTGAACGAAACAACGGGAGTAAGGCTTGCTTCTTCCATGTTTTTAATGTTTATTCTGCGCAAATTTACTAAATTTGGCCTTAGAATTGTTCTTGACAAAATTATTTTCCGATGAGTATAATGAAAAAAAGAGTCTTCCTGGTGGTATTATGCATTTTTTCGATGGTGATACCTCAGATTCTGATTGCTCAGAATCAACGTCCTTCTCAAAAAGAGAGGCTAAAAGCTGCTATCGAACTTTATAACAAAAGGCTGTTCTCTGCCGCTGAGAGTGAATTTGTCACTCTTTCGCAGGAGTATTCGACAGAGCCTTCGGTTTTCAAATCGGAGGTGGATGCTTATGTTGTGCTATGCGCGCTTGAGCTTAGACGCGAAAACACAGAGGGATTGGTAGTTGCATATGAAACTCGCTATCCTGAGTCTTCGGACATGGAGATGATCTATTTCAAATTTGCTGGATACTATTTCGACAATCAAGATTATGTCAAAGCCCATAACTATCTTGTAAAGCTCGAAAAAAGAAATCTTGCGCCACAGTATGAACAAGAGTATAAATTCAAATATGCTTATTGTAGCCTTCGTCTTGGGAATTTAGACAAAGCATTCAAAATGTTTAGCGAAATCTCTTCGGGTAATGGAAGTAACTTTGTACCTGCTTCAAAATATTACGCAGCCTACATTTTATATATGAAGAAAGATTTTGCCGCTGCTGTTGATATTTTTAAAACACTCACCAGTGACAAACGTTTTTCTGTACTGTCGAGATATTATATCTTGGAATCGGAATTCATGCAAAAGAATTATGATTATGTAATTCAGAATGGAGAGGATATCTACAATATTGTTGAGAAAGACTATAAGTCTAAAACAGCAAGGATGTTATCTGAATCATACTTCGCAATGAAAAAGCCCGATCAAGCTAAATTCTATTTTGAGAAATACTCAATTTACAGTAATGACCTAAGTAGAAAAGATCTCTATTATTCGGGTATAATTGGCTACACATTAAAGAGTTACTTTTCTGCTATTGATAATTTTAAAAAGGTTATAACTGTAAACGACAGTCTTTCGCAAAATGCTTATTATCACTTAGCCAACTCATATATTCAAATTAAAAATAAACAAGAGGCTCTTAACTCATTTAAAAAAGCTGCTGACAGTAATTTCGATTTAACAATCAAGGAGGATGCTCTATTTAATTACGCTAAGCTTTCGTTCGACCTCAATTCGGACATCTCTGTTTTTGATCAATATTTAAAACAATATAATGCTCCAGTAGAGAAGTTCAATGAGATTAAAAACTACATCGCGAACTCTTATCTTGTTAAGCAAGACTATGTCTCTGCGCTTGAGGCATTGTCTCAAATTAAAAACCCTACGGCTACAAATATTGTCTCTATCCAAAAGGCATCTTTCCTCAGAGGTATGCAGTTAATTGATTTAGGAGCATATAGAGAGGCGATTCCATTTTTGGAGACAGCTGTAAGAAACGGAGCCTACAATACTCAGATTGATAATCTCTCCAACTATTGGTTAGCAGAAGCTTACTACAGGAACGGTCAATTTCAGGATGCAATCAATATAAACCTATCTCTAATCAACAGAACTACAGGATTCAAAAACACTCCTGAATACTATATTTCGATGTTCAACTTAGGTTATGCAAGCTTTAAAGCGGGACAATTTGAACAAGCTCAACAATGGTTTGACAAATACATCTACTCTGGTAAGGCAGATGCTCAAACAGAGAATGAGGCGAGAGTTCGATTAGCTGATAGTTATTTTATGCAGAAGAAATACAAAGAGGCGTCAGATTCGTATGCCAATATTTCTCAAAAAGATCTAAATACATATTTTTACGCATCTTATCAAAGAGCGGTCTCTCTTGGTCTGATTGGCGAAGATGCAAAGAAGATCGAAGTGTTGAAAAATGTAATTCGCGAATATCCTAAATCAAAAGTTTACCCAGACTTCTTATACGAACTTGGAAGATCACTTGTTCAGACTGGCGACAATGGTCAAGCTGTAACCTATTTCAACGAAATCGTATCGAATCACAAAGAGTCCCAATTCTATTACAAATCACTATTGGAACTTGGATTGATTAGTATTAATCGTCATGATGTAAACAAAGCTTTAGAATACTACAAGCGAGTTGTAGAGGAGAACCCAATGTCGCAAGAGGCACAAGATGCATTGGCAGGAATGGAAAATATCTATCAAGACATTGAAAAGGTTCAGGAGTATCTTGCTTACTTGGATAAAATTGGAATGTCGTCACTCAAGAGCGCCTCAGAAAAAGAGGTGATGCTCTTTAATGCTGCCGAAAAACAATATGTAAATAGTAATTATGCCTCTGCAGCAACATCGCTTCTTGAATTTATCCAAAACTACCCTCAAGGTTCTAAAACAACTCATGCATACTTCTACCTAGGAGAAAGTTACTCTAAACTAGGAAAACCAGAGGCAGCAATGGATGCATATTCAAAAGTGATGGAGAGAAGAGACGGATCATTTACCGAGCTAGCAACCCTACACTATGCTCAACTATCTTATCAAATTGAAAATTACAAACAGGCATATAAAGCATATTCATCTCTATCATTAATTGCTGTTCTCGATAATAACAAGACCGAGGCAGCATTGGGTAAGATGAACTCTCTGTTTATGGATAAACAATACGACCAGGCGCTGATTGAGTCCAAAAAAGCTTCTGCGTATGCTATTAATGACAATCAGAAGCTACGTGTAAAATATATCACGGCCCTTTCAAATTACATGACAGGCAATAGAGCAGAAGCCCTCCCTCTCCTTAAAGACCTAGCAAAAAACACAGGGACTCCAGAAGGTGCTGAGAGCTCATATCTACTTATTGCGAACTCATTCGACAATGGTGACTTTGCTTCGGTTGAGAGACTTGTTTATGCCTTCTCAGACACAAAAACGCCTCATACCTACTGGTTGGCAAAAAGCTTTATTCTGCTTGGAGACACATACGCCGAAAAAGAGGAGTGGGCACAAGCCAGAGCAACCTATAACAGCATCCTTGACTCTTATAAATCTAAAAAGGGTGACGATATCGTTGAACAAATTAGGCTAAGACTCAAAAAAATCAAATCTAAATAACAATCTGCCGATATGAGAAACATTATAAAAACAATCATTTTACTATCAGTCACACTGGTAATCTCTGCCAATTCTTTCGGACAGAATAAAATAGATCCAACATTAGAGGTAAAAAGAGACTTTGATGTAAAGTTGCAGGATGTGACCAAAAGCAAACTTAATACCTACATTGCAGACTCTTTAAAGAGCTTCAACCTAAATATACAATACTCGATCTTCAACAAACCTTATAAAGATTTGTATGAATTTTCTCCGCTACCATCTGCCCAAATAGAGAAGCCTGGAAAACAACAATATCCATTTTTATATACCGATCTTGGATTTAATTTTCCAACGAATCCTCATTTGAAAATCATGCTATCACCTCGCCTCTCTGGCAACTTGTCTCTACTGCTGTTTGTCGACCACGATTCGTATTTAAGCGATCTGAAGTTGATGAAGGAGGATGGAGAAAAGACTTCGATGTCTGAGACAAAAATTGCAGGTCAAAGCATGAAAAACAAGGTTGGTGCTAAGTTTGGAATTCATTGGAAAAAGGGAGAGTTCCTCTTTGATTTTGGCTACAAAAGAGACTTTTTTACCTATTACGGAATGAATGACGGAGTCTATCCCGACGGAGTAACTCCAGAAAAGATTAAAGACTTCCGTTTTATGAGAGACTCTCTGTCACATCAATACGATAACGTATTTTCGGGATTGAGAATTAGATCTGTAAATCCAGACCCCAACTCATTCTACTACGATGTTTCGGCAAAAATCAGCACTCTTAACGATAAACCTTCGCTAATGAAGGCTATTTTCAGAGATCCATTCAAAGAGAATTTATTGAATATCTCTGCAGTTGTAGGACCAGATTTTGCATTTCATCATAAATTCTACGTAGGCCTTTCATTCACTGCTGCTAATACAATTGGCAAGAACGAAATGGATAGAGGAAATATCGAAATTTATCCACATTACAAACTGAATTACAAAATTTTAAACCTAGAGGCAGGAATAAAAATCAACCACTCCTACTCTCCAGACAAAAAGAGCACAGATTTTTATGTAAAGACATTGGCAACTGTAGAGCTTGTGCAGAAAAATCTTTGGGTATATGCAAAACTCGATGGTGGAAACGAATTCAGAACATATCACGAATTAATAGCAATCAATCCATATCTTGCACCCGATATTGACATTAAAAACACAAATGTCCCGCTGTCTGCTCAGTTTGGACTAAAGGGTCAATATAAAGACCGATTTGCAGCGCATATCTATGCACTCTACACAAACTACAAAGACAATTACTTTTTCTACAATACCCCAATCGGATTCAATTCACTCATGAGAGTAGATTATGTCGACCAAAACAGATTTACTGCAGGAGCCGAATTGTCTTTCAAATCCGAAGATATCCAAGCTGGAATTAACCTGAAGTATCACAACTATACTCAGCCAAATACACAGATGCCAGCATATAACAAAAGTCCATTTGAAATCAATGGTTTCGCACGTTATAACTGGCGCGAAAGAATTGTCTTCTCCACAGACTTATTACACAGAGCTAAGTCTCCAGCCCTATTTGTAAACTCACTCCCAGGCACTGCTACTTATGTTGGAGCATTTACAAAAATAGATTTAGAGGCACTCTACTCTTACGATAAAAACCTCTCATTTTATGTCAGAGCAAACAATATCCTTAACTCAAAAGAGCAATATTTTCTGTATTACAGACAAATGGGAATGAATTTTGGAATAGGAGTCACTTTAAAATTCTAATTTTCAACAACATAACTAATCGGGCGGTGAATAACTTTTTCATCGCCCGATTAGGTTTTTAAGACACTTTTCATTAACTTTGTCATCTTTAAAACAGATAGGACAAAGATGAAGGAAAACGAATCCAATACAGCCAGCGGACAATATTCCGCAGATAGTATTCAGGTACTGGAAGGATTAGAGGCGGTTCGCAAACGCCCGTCAATGTATATTGGTGATGTAGGCAACAGAGGTCTTCACCATTTAGTGTACGAAGTAGTTGACAACTCAATCGATGAGGCTCTTGCCGGATATTGCACCGACATACAGGTATTCATAAACGAAGACAATTCAATAACTGTCGAAGACAATGGTCGTGGTATCCCTACCGGTATTCACGAGAAAGAGGGAAGATCGGCTCTGGAGGTAGTTCTTACAGTTCTTCACGCAGGTGGTAAGTTCAGCAAAGACTCATACAAAGTCTCTGGCGGTCTACATGGCGTGGGTGTTTCCTGCGTAAACGCATTATCCATCCACCTCAAAGCTGAGATTCACCGCGAAGGTAAATGCTTCGTTCAAGAGTATTCAAAAGGTGTTCCTCAATACCCAGTAAAAGTTGTAGGTGATTCCGACAGAACTGGAACCATCATTACTTTTAAGCCGGATTCTGAGATCTTTACAATGGGAACTGAGTATAATTACGAAATTCTCGCAGCCAGACTTAGAGAACTTGCATTTTTGAATAAAAATGTAAAATTAGCTCTAACCGACAAAAGAGTTGTGGATTCGGAAGATACAACTCAAAGAAGCGAGATTTTCCATTCTGAATTAGGTCTGCTTGAATTTGTACAATACCTCGATGGAACTCGCGATAAATTAACTGAAAAGCCAATCTATTTAGAGACCGACAAAACCGGTATTCCAATCGAAATTGCAATGCAATACAATAGTGGTTTCTCAGAAAACATTCACTCTTACGTTAATAATATCAACACTATAGAGGGAGGTACTCACCTTTCAGGCTTCCGTAGGGGTCTTACAACTACCCTTAAGAATTTTGCCGACAAGAATGGCCTTCTTTCCAAACTTAAGTTTGAGATTGATGCTGCCGACTTCAGAGAGGGTCTTACAGCGATTATCTCAGTAAAAGTTGCTGAACCTCAGTTCGAAGGTCAGACAAAGACAAAACTTGGTAACTCTGAGGTGACAGCTGCAGTTTCGCAAGCAACTTCCGCTGCTCTTGAGAACTATTTAGAGGAGAATCCAAAAGACGCAAAAAATATTGTAGATAAGGTAATTCTAGCTGCAACTGCTCGTCACGCTGCAAGAAAAGCTAGGGAACTTGTTCAACGTAAAACTGTGATGTCTGGCTCAGGACTTCCTGGCAAACTGGCAGACTGCTCCGATCGCGATCCTGCAAAATGCGAAATCTTCCTTGTTGAGGGGGATTCAGCGGGTGGAACGGCTAAAACAGGCCGCGACCGTTCATTCCAGGCGATTCTTCCGTTGAGAGGTAAAATTCTGAACGTTGAAAAGGCGATGGAACACAAAGTGTTCGAGAGTGAAGAGATCAGAAATATATATACAGCTCTTGGTGTTACAATCGGAACCGAAGAAGACAGCAAAGCTCTGAATATCACCAAACTTCGCTATCACAAGATTGTAATTATGACCGATGCCGACGTCGACGGTAGTCACATTGCAACGTTAATTCTTACATTCTTCTTCCGTTTTATGCAGGATTTGATTAAGAATGGATACGTTTACATAGCTACCCCTCCTCTCTATTTAGTTAAAAAAGGGAAGCAGGAGACATATTGCTGGACCGACGAGGAGAGAAAGCAGGCTATCGAAACAATAGGAAAAGGCAAAGAGTCTGGAGTACATGTTCAACGTTACAAAGGTCTTGGAGAGATGAACGCTGTTCAGCTTTGGGATACAACAATGAACCCTGAAACAAGAATTTTAAGACAAGTAAGTATAGATAACGCTGCCGAAGCCGACAGAATCTTCTCTATGCTGATGGGAGACGAAGTTCCTCCTCGCAGAGAGTTCATAGAAGCTCACGCAAAATACGCTAATATTGATGCATAGAAATTTGTTCAAACCATTAATAATTATCGGAACCTCTTTGCTTCTCGCAGGAGGTTCATTTGCCGATTTACAGGCAAGAGAAAAGACGATTATTATGGATCCACCCAAATCTCTACCGGTCCTAGAGCCGGTTCCAAGGCCCGATATAGTCTTTGTAATTGACTCATTAAGGCCAAAACTTAACAAAAACATAACTCCAATTGTCGATTTTATCCGCGATATTGAGTTTTCGGACATGCCCGAAGAGTACGATATATGGAGTGACTCTCAGATTAATCCATATAAAGTTGATCTGAAAGATATGAAAGATACAGTAAAACTGGATCTTTCTGGCTATGTCCCACCAATTACAAAACATGTAACCTCTGATTTTGGTTTCAGAAGATGGCGTTTTCACTATGGAATCGACCTAAAAGTAGAAAAGGGCGATAGTGTATTGTGCGCATTCGATGGCACAGTCCGTCTAACAAGAAGAGACAGAAGAGGATACGGATATTTTGTCTTAGTAAGACACTTCAATGGGCTTGAGACTCTTTATGGTCACTTAGCTAGAATCACTGTTAATCCAGGCGACACAATCAAAGCAGGAGTACCTGTTGGATTGGGTGGAAATACTGGAAGGTCGACAGGTTACCACCTTCACTTCGAATTAAGATATCTTGGTAATCCATTGAATCCAAACGACCTTATCGATTTTCAAAGCTGCTGCACCAAAAATAATATTCTTCAACTTAATTCATCATATTTTTCTTATAAAAAAGAGATTGATAAAATTAGATTTTGGAAAGTCAGACGAGGCGACACTTTGGGACGTATTGCAAAGCGAACAGGCGTTTCAATTGCTAAATTATGTAAGATAAATGGCATCAAGAGAACAACTAAGCTCAAAATAGGTAGAAATTTAAGATACACATAAACAATAAACATAATATGGATATTTTCGAAAGAATCGCCAAGGATGAAGGCGGTCCACTAGGACAGTACAGAAAGAAAGCTCACGGATATTACATGTTCCCAAAACTAGAGGGACAAATTCAGCCGATGATGACTTTCAATGGCAAACAAGTACTTGCTTGGACTTTCAACAACTATCTCGGACTAGCTAACCATCCGGAAGTTAGAAAGGCTGATGCCGAAGCTACTGCAAAATGGGGTCTTGGTTATCCTATGGGAGCCAGAATGATGTCTGGTCACACAACTGAGCACGAACAACTTGAGAAAGAGCTTGCAGAGTTCGAACTTAAAGAGGATGCATACCTTTTCAACTTTGGTTATCAAGGAATGGTATCAACAATTGATGCTCTTGTTAACAGACACGATATAATCGTTTATGATTCAGAAGCTCACGCTTGTATTATGGATGGCGTAAGACTTCATATGGGTCAAAGAATTGTATACCCTCACAACGATATCGAGAAATGCGAAAAGGCACTTCAAAGAGCAACAAAGCTTGTGGCTGAGACAGGTGGCGGAATTCTATTGATCACAGAAGGTGTTTATGGAATGACAGGCGACCTTGGAATCCTTGACAAAATTGTTGAGCTTAAGAAAAAATACAAATTCCGTATCTTAATCGATGACGCTCATGGTTTTGGAGTAATGGGAGACAATGGCCGTGGTACTTCGGAGTATTACAATGTTATGGATGAAATTGATCTATACTTTGGTGCTTTCGCTAAGTCTATGGCAGCTGTTGGTGGCTTTATTGCTGGTCCAAAAGATATCATCAACTATTTGAGATACAACCTTCGTTCACAAATCTATGCTAAGTCACTTCCGATGCCTTTAGTTGAAGGATGTTTGAAGAGACTTGATATGATTCGTACAATGCCAGAGCTTCGTGAAAAACTTTGGACTATTACCAGAGCTCTTCAAGTAGGTCTTCGCGAAAGAGGTTTCAATATTGGTAAAGCAGAAGCTTGCGTAACTCCTATCTTCCTAGAAGGAAACATCGCTGAAGCAACAAACATCTTAATCGACCTAAGAGAAAATCATGGTATCTTCTGCTCGGTAGTTGTTTATCCTGTAGTACCTAAGGGTGTGATTATGTTTAGAATCATCCCTACAGCGATGCACTCATTAGAAAACGTTGAATATACTCTTAACGCATTCTCTAAGATTCAAGAGAACTTGAAAAAAGGTCTTTACAAAGGCGAAGAGATTGTTGACAAAGCAGTTGAATAAACAAAATGTTAAAAGATAAAGTTGTAATTATTACAGGAGCAAGTTCTGGAATTGGTCTTGCCGCTGCAAAAGAGTTTGCCTCTCACGGTTGTAAAGTTGTAATGGCAGCAAGGAGGCTTGAACTTCTTCAGGAGACAGAAAAATTGATTTCGACAACAACTGAGGTTTTGTCTGTCAAGTGTGATGTTTCGATTGAAGAGGATTGTAAAGCACTCATAGATGCAACGGTAGCTAAATTTGGAAGAATTGACATTCTTATAAACAACGCTGGAATCTCGATGAGAGCGATGTTCAGAGATCTCGACCTCTCTGTAATCAAACAACTTATGGATGTAAATTTCTGGGGCACGGTATATTGTACAAAATATGCCTTGCCCTGGTTATTATCATCAAAAGGATCAGTAACTGGAGTTATATCTATTGCTGGTTACAAAGGGCTTCCTGCCAGAACAGGATACTCTTCATCAAAATTTGCAGTATATGGTTTTTTAGATACATTAAGAATAGAGCATCTCCATGATGGTCTTCATGTTATGGTCTTTGCTCCTGGTTTTACTGCATCCAATATTCGCCAAGTTGCACTTACTGCCGACGGTTCTAAACAAGGCGAGACTCCTCGCGACGAAAACAAGATGATGACAGCAGAGGAGTGTGCCAAGCATTTATCAAAAGGTATTATAAAAAGAAAAGCCGAAGTTATACTTACGGCTCAAGGAAAGCTTGTTGTTTGGATCAATAAATTCTTCCCACGTCTAGTGGACAGGCTTGAATACAACTTTATGAAAAAGGAGCCTAACTCTCCTCTTAAATAGCATCGTTAATGTTATCAGCTATCTTCTGAAGTAAAACCTTTCTTGCTTCGCGACTTGCCCATGCAATATGCGGAGTAAAAATAATCTTTTCTGGATTCTTTAGATTCAAAAATGGGTGATCGGCAGGAACAGGTTCTTTTTCAAAAACATCCATTGCAGCTCCAGCAATTAAATCGAAATCAAGAGCTTTTGCAAGGTCGCTTTCATTGATAATTCCTCCCCTACCCATATTAATAATATAACCATCTGTCTTCATTAGCTTTAACTCCTCCAAAGTGATCAGATTTTTTGTCTTTTCATTCAAAGGTGCATGGATGGTAATGATATCTGACTTGGTCAATAGTTCGTCTAAGGTTACTGCTGGATATCGTTTGCAATGAGGAACACCACTTGTAGGATAGTATGATATCTTCATTCCAAAGACCTCTGCTATTTGAGCAACACGTTGCCCAATAGTACCCATACCAATGATTCCCAGGCTTTTCCCTTTAAACTCAAAAAAAGACCTATCTGTATTTGTGAAGTGTCTGCTTTTAGAATACGCACCACTTTTAACTAGAGAATCGAAGAAAGAGGAGTGATTAACTAAATTCAACATATGTGAAAATGTAATCTGAGCAACGCTTTCCGTAGAGTAACCAGAGACATTTTTTACAGGTATTCCTTTTGAATCTGCATACTTTACATCGATATTATTAGTACCAGTTGCAGCTACACAGATGAGTTTTAATGATGTCGCAGCATCAATTTCTGGCTTTCCAAGCACTACCTTGTTGACGATAATTACTTGAGCATCAGCTACTCTTTCGATAATCTGCTCGGGTGATGTATGAGGATAACAAACTAAATTACCCAAACCCTCTAATTGTGAAAAAGAGACATCTTTTCCAAGTGTCTCCGCATCTAAAAAAACTATTTTCATATCTGGTGCCCAGAACAAGACTCGAACTTGCACACCGTAACCGGCACTACCCCCTCAAAGTAGCGTGTCTACCAATTTCACCATCTGGGCTTGGGAGCGCAAAGATAAGAGGATTTTTTTCTTAAAAGAAATTTTTTTGGAGATTTTTTTCTCTATTTTTTTAGTAACTTAGCCTGAAATATAGACATAAAATATAGGAGATGAACGAGAATTTCAAGAAACTAGTATCTTCAACAGAAGATCTTGAGGATATTGCTAACTTATTGACCGACAGCATAGAACTAAAAGCCGACATTGCGAAGTTTGCAAAAGAGCCGCATGACTCTGTTTTTGCAGGAGAAAGAAACAGGATTCAAATGAATTTCAACAAGAAAGGAGATACAATCTATCTATTGGGTGATTATAAAAATTGTGATGAGGACAATAGTTCTGTGATGGAAATTCTATATGAAGCAATAGAGCAAAAGATGATAATCAGTGCGCATGTTTTAAGCGGGAAAGGTCTGTTTTGGGGTTTGATTGAGTCATGTTCGGTAAATAAATTGGGCTTTGATATCACAGGTGATGCCGAGATTAGCGACAAAGATTTTCTGTTCAATGACAAAAACTCTGCAATTTTGATTGGGGTAAATGGAGAATCAGAAGGTAAATTTGTTGACTTTATCTATAATAATGGTGCAGAGCTTACACTTTTGGGACACGTTACAAGAGGAGAGATCAGAATGGATGATATTTCATTCGGATTTATTAAAGACTATATTGGCTAATGACCTCTGCTCCCGATCTCAAAAAAGACCGTGCCACAATTTCGGGCATGTTCAACAGCATCGCCTCAAAATATGATCTGTTAAACAGAGTTTTATCTTTTGGGACTGATGTTGTTTGGAGAAAAATATTGATCAATAAAGTAGTCAAATCTTCACCAGAGAGTATTTTAGATTTAGCGTGTGGGACAGGAGATCTTACGATCTCATTTGCAAAAAAGGGTTATCAAGTATCTGGAGCAGATATTGCTGAAAAGATGATTGATGTTGCCAAAAGAAAATGGAAGCAAAACTGGGGAAAAGGGCCAGATTACTATATTGCCTCGGCAGAAAATCTCCCTTTTAATGATGAATCTTTCGATGTTGTAACTATCTCTTTTGGGATTAGAAACTTCGATCATCGTGAGCAGTGCGAGAGAGAGATTGCAAGAGTTCTTAAGAAGAGTGGAATGCTTGTTGTACTAGAATTTGCAACTCCACGAAACTATCTGTGGGGAAAGATTTATAGATTCTACTTTCACAACATCCTGCCAGTATTAGGAAGAGTTGTTTCTAAAGATAGCAGTGCATACAGCTACCTACCCGCTTCTGTCGACTCTTTTCCTCAATACGAAGAATTTTGTAAAGAGCTAGAAAATAACGGATTCAACAACACAACATACAAGTCCCTTTCAGGAGGTATTTCGGTGTTATATATTGCTAAAAAGACTTGATTTATGAGTTTTCTTGAGATTTTGTCGGTGATTCTCTATGTAATTTATCTTTTGCTGGCCTTTTACGCAGCAGCAAATATTATTTACAGAAAGTTAGATCCCGTAAAGTCTCTATCATGGGTAGTGGTAATCTTTGCCCTTCCATATATTGGTCTGTTTCTTTATACTTTTCTTGGTCAAAATTTCAGAAAGATTAAGATTTATAACCGAAAAGGGGTTAGGGACGAAAGGGTTAGAAGACTAATCTCTAATGCTCAATTAAAAAGCTTTATCTCAGAACCCTCTACCCTTCCCGAAGAGCTAAAAAGCTTCAGAAAACTAATTTTTCTAAATCTGCAAGGCAATAGAAGCGTTTTAGGCTTAAACAAAAAAGTTGAGATCTATTTTTCGGGAAGAGAGGCTTTAGATGCTATGTATAACAGCATCAACGAAGCTAAAAGCCACATCCACCTTCAATCCTACATAATTGAAGATGACTCTGTAGGCAATATGTTTAAAGATTTGCTAATCAGTAAAGCCAAAAGTGGAGTAGAGGTCAGATTAATATACGACGATGTTGGGTGCTGGTCTCTCAAGAAGACCTTTCTACTCCCGATGCAAGAGGCAGGTATTGAGCTGCTTAAATTTGCACCAGTGCGAATAGTGACTCCTACTTCTAAGGTAAATTACAGGAATCACCGGAAAATTTTAGTTGTTGATGGGCTTTATGGATTTATTGGAGGGGTTAATATTGCCGACAGATACTACAATGGTGGTAATTTCCCTGAGTGGAGAGATACTCATATAAAAATAACTGGAGAATCAGTCTCCGCAATGCAATCAAGCTTTTTGCTTGACAGATACTTTATCATCAACAGGCAATTCAATAAACGAAAAAGATATTTTCCAATCAACCCATCAAAGAACATCAGAATTGAGGGTGATTATCATATATATTCTCAGATAATTACATCTGGTCCCGACAGCGATTGGGCAAGTATTATGCAGTGTTATCTTTCTGCAATCACTAGTGCAAAACGACATATCTATATCATTACACCCTATTTTACTCCAAATGAGACTATTCTTAATGCAATCAAAGTAGCATCATTGAGTGGAGTGGAGGTTAGCTTAATGCTTCCAGAGAAATCGGACTCGAAGGTTGCATATTGGAGTTCAATGTCATACGCAACTGAGCTTCTAGATGCGGGCGTTAAAGTCTATTTATTCCGAAAAGGATTCAACCATTCAAAAGTAATTTCTATTGATGGAGAGTTCTGCATCATTGGATCGGCGAACTTAGACAATAGAAGCTTAGAACATAACTTCGAGATTACATCAATAATCTACAATTCAAATTGCGCCAAAACTGTGGAGAGTCAGTTTATAAAAGATATTGAGAGATGCAAAAGTCTTGCTGGTTCAAAATGGGCAAAACGAAGTGTTGGAAAACAGATAAAAGAGGGATTGGCAAGGCTCTTAAGTCCTTTGCTATAGGACAAATTCAATAAAAGAGAATAAAACAAGTAAGATTAATATTCATCAAAATACTTAAAATTGTATGTTAAACTTTCCACTAAATAATCCAGTTGTAATTTTTACAATAATTCTGTTTATCATACTATTTGCACCAATTCTGTTAAATAAAATAAAAATCCCTAGTCTTATTGGACTTATTATTGCAGGTGCTCTTATTGGCCCAAATGGATTCAATTTAATTCTAAGAGATAGTTCAATCACACTATTTGGAACTGTTGGTCTACTCTATATTATGTTTTTAGCAGGATTAGAGATTGATTTAGCCGAATTTCGCAAAAACAGTGTAAAAAGCTTTGTTTTTGGGATGTTTACCTTTTGGATTCCAATGATAATTGGCACTGTTGTAGGTCTGTATGTCCTTGATTTCAGCAATGAGTCTGCCATATTGCTTGCAAGTATGTTTGCCTCTCATACACTTTTAACTTACCCTATAGTGAGCAAATTTGGAGTGACTAAGAATCGAGCTGTAAACATTACAATTGGGGGCACAATGATAACCGATACACTTGCTCTATTAGTGTTAGCTGCAATTGCAGGAATGTCTACAGGAAAGGCAGACAATGGCTTCTGGATCAAGCTAGTAATATCTGTGATAATTTTTGGAACAGTTGTATTTTTTGGATTCCCAATTATAGCGCGTTGGTTCTTCAAACGCTTTAGCGAGAGCATCCTGCAGTTTATCTTCGTCTTAGGAATGGTCTTTTTAGCGGGCTTTCTTGCACAACTTGCCGGTATTGAGGCTATTATTGGAGCATTTTTAGCTGGACTTACTTTAAATCGACTTATCCCCGAAACATCTCCACTAATGAATCGTGTTCAATTTGTCGGGAATGCTCTTTTCATCCCATTCTTTTTAATTGGAGTGGGAATGTTAATCGATTATCGTGTCTTTTTCGAGGGATGGGAGACAATTAAAGTTGCAATAATTATGACTGTTGTAGCACTTGTTGCAAAATTTTTGGCTGCCTGGTTTACTCAAAAAACATACAAATTTACAACTGACGAGAGAAGGCTTATTTTTGGACTAAGCAACTCGCAAGCAGCAGCAACATTAGCCGCAGTCCTTGTTGGATATAATATTATTTTGGGACAAGACCCATATGGTGAACCGATTAGACTTCTAAACGAAAGTGTACTAAACGGTACGATTGTGATGATTCTAGTTACATGTACTATCTCCTCTTTTGTAACTCAAAAAGGTGCGAGGAACATCGCTTTGGATGAAGCTTCGGAGGAAAAAGTGTCAATAAGTGAAACCGAAGGTGCTGAGAAGATATTGATAGCAGTAAGCAATAATGCGAATGCAGACGAACTAATAAATTTAAGTTTAGCTGTAAAAAGCAGAAAGTTGACAGATAACCTCTATGGAGTACATATAATTGAAGATAGCTATCCCGACAATAATTCCGATAAAAAGGCAAAAAAACTGCTTGAACAAGCAGCATCAAATGCTTCTGCAGTAGATAATTATCTACATCAAATAATTAGATACGATATCAATCCATTAAATGGTATTGTTAACGTAATCAAGGAGTATAAAATTACTGATCTGATCCTTGGACTACATGAGCACAAGGATATTTCAAGCTCATTTTTAGGAAACTTCACAGAGGGTATTCTTTCTAAATGTAATACTACCACATTGATTTACAAACCGCATCAACCACTCTCAACAATAAAACGCCACCTTGTAGTAGTCCCTCCTAAAGCTGAGAAGGAGGATGGATTTCCATTTTGGGTGAGTAGACTTTGGAGTATGAGCAGAAATACTGGAATCCCTGTTGTCATCTACTCATCTTTAAGCACTAGAAACATCTTAGGCGATCTGGTAAAAAAACACCCTGCAGAAGTTACCTTCAAAGAGTTGAGTGACTGGAACGATTTCTTAATTTTAAGCAGAGATATTAGAAGTGACGATAACTTAATCACAATCATGAGTAGACCAGACATGCCATCCTACCAGGAGGCAATGCAAAAAGTACCATTTTATCTCAATAAATACTTTACCTCTAATAGTTTTATGCTTGTCTATCCTATACAAAAGATCTATACCGAGGATATGAAACCTGCCTCATTAATTAGTTAAGGAGATCCTTATAATTAGCTGAAGAGATTATTTTGAAGCAATTTCGTATGTGTGTTGAAGCAATTCAACACCGCCTGGGGCCCCATGACCAGGAACAACTACAGTTATGTTTGGAAATCTCTCTTTTACCTTTTTTATTGTTTTTGGATACTCAACTTTATCACCATCTGCTGTATTACCTAATGTTGCCGATCTTAGCTCCTTTATCATACATCCTGGGAAAAGAACATTTTCTGAAGGTATATAAACCACAATGTTATCAAGAGTATGAGCAGGTCCGAAATAGAACAATTTAACACTCTTATCGTCTAATTTTAGTTCTAAAGAATCCCTGAAATCAAAAGTTGCTGTTGGTAATTCGTGCTTTGAACTAATCTCCTTTGTTATACGTGAAGAGTAAGATTTTACACCCATTTTGTTGATTATCGACAACCCTCCAATACAGTCTTCATGCCAATGATTTGGAGCAAACATAACTACTTTGCATTTAAGGGAATCTTCAATAATGTTAATTAACTGTTTAGTTAAGATCGTATCAGATGGAGTATCAAATAGAGCAGCTTTGCCATTGTTTATAAAAATCACACCATTAGACCAAAATTTACCAAACTGCGGAGAGTTTGTAACTGAGACATGTAAAAAACAATTTTTGGATAATTGCCTAACATACAAATCATTCTTATAACTAAACTCTTTCGGTTGAGCAAACGAAAAAATTGAAATCAATAAAGAGAAAACAGAACAAAGGAAGATTTTGGATAACATATTGAATTACTTTTATTTAAAAACTGGTCGTTTTTTTCCAAATATAAGACTTTTCCAGAATCTACTTTTGCATCGTAATCACAAAATCTATAAAAAATGGAAAAATTTGTATCTTGGTTCGACATTTTTGCGAACGATTTCGACAGAGCTGTTAAGTTTTATTCTGAGGTTTTCGAAGTAAAACTTGTGATTTCTGAATGTGAATCTGAGAAAATGGCCTGTTTCCCAAATGGAGCTGGAGCAATTTCTCAAGCTAAAGGCTTTAAGCCTTCGGAAGATGGTGTTCTCTTGAGTTTAAATACAGGAAACGACATCGAGGCAGCTATCAAGAGAATAGTTGAAAGAGGCGGAAAAATTGTAATTCCAAAAACAAAACTACAAGTTGAGGGTCTGGGCTATTTTGCAGTCTTTATCGATTGCGAAGGGAATAAACTAGGACTCTACGGAGACAATTGATTATGAACTTTATGACATCTGCACCATCGGCTTCGTTGTCTGGTATTGTAAAACAATACTGGGCAATGGAGGCTTGTCATGACTCTTCGGAAGGTCACGTTCAAAGAATTATACCTACTGGACTTTCGGACTTAATCTTTTACAAAAGTTCAACGCCAAAATGCTCTGACTCAAAAAGAGATTACATTGGAAACATAGTAGTCAGCGGACAACAGAGTAGTTATTATGATCTTCTGATCTGTGGAGAGCTGTCGCTATTTGCAATCATCCTGACACCTGCAGGTTTTACCAGATTAACAGGCATTCCAGCGTCGGAACTTAGAGACAACAGCGTTCCTCTTAACTACCTTCTTCCTGAAATTTCATCAAAATTGGAGGATTTACTATTCGAAGCAGATACATTTGAAGAGATGGTCAAAGTTGCAGAATCCATCTTTCTGTCAGTTCTTCAGAAAGAGAGCCTTGGATATGCTTCTCAGTTTGATTTTAAACGGATGAGTTCTCCGATTAAAAGTATGACGATGACCTTCGAAGATGCCTCTCTGGAGTCAATATCCTCGGCAGCCTGTATGAGTAAACGTCATTTCGAAAGAAAATTTCAGGATATTGTTGGACTGAGTCCAAAACAATTTATAAGAGTTGCCAGATTTCAGAAAGCACTTGATGTAAAAAACAAGTTTCCAGAGATTACCTTAGCACAACTTGCCTCGGAGTGTGGATTTTACGATCAGTCTCACATGACTAGTGAATTCAAAAAATTCTCAGGATATACTCCTGGAGAGTATTTTAAGATTTGCGAACCCTCATCTGATCTATTTAACTGATTAACAGCTTAAAAAAGCATTAGAAAAGGGACAAATGCCAATTTTATCTTCAAGCTTGCTAAACGTAATTTAAGTTTGGAGATAAAGAAAGCAGCTTGCTCTCTTTTCATGATTAGTGGTGGGTCAATCCTTAGCAACTCCAAACCAGGACGTTTACAAACAATTATTCCATCTTCTAATAGAGCTTTGAAAATATCGTCTGCCCCATATTCAAACTCTATTGCCATCATCAATCCTCTCGCTCTAACGCTTTTTATTACAGCAAATTCTCTCTTTAATGATTCTAACTCTTGCTGCAAATAGTCTCCAACTTGATCTCCCTCTTCAATGAGATTATTACTCTTAATGTAGTCTAACACAGCCAATATAGCTCTAGCTCCAAGAGGGTCATTTTGATGCGATTGAGCATATCTAAAGGAGGAACATTCGCCCCTGTCTGTAATTCTTGAAGATATCGCAGCAACACTTACAGGGTATCCATTGCCAATGCCTTTGCCACATGCAACAATGTCGGGAGAGATGTCATAATGTTGGAATCCAAACCATTTCCCAGTCCGTCCAATCCCTGTTGTAACCTCATTAACCACAATAACTCCTCCATTATTCTGAATCTTGTCTGCAATCTTTTTTATCAAAGATTGAGAGGCGAATCTAACGTGTCCAGAAGAGCTACCAGGTTCGAAAAGGAAGATGGAGATCTTGTCGAATGGAATAGAGGCGAACTCTTCGCACTCCCCTTTACATCCATCAGCACCGCATGAGCAATTCAGTCTATCATAAACATACCAACTATCCTTTGATTTTGCAGAGGCATCGCCATAAGCACCAAAATAGGACTCCGAAAATGTTAATGCCATTTTGCCCGGATTCAACCATCTGGATAATTTCATCCCATATTCAACAGCCTCACTACCAGAACATAAAAACTCACATTTTCCCCCAATCAATCCTGTAATTTCTAAGACTCTATCAGATGCCTGTTCAATAATCGGATTAGTGTAGACAAATCCTGTGTGAGCATTAGTCTTTAATTGATCGATAATTTCGTTGTTGACATGGGAATTAGAGTGCCCCACCGATGTGCACCAAACTCCAGACTCCAAATCTAAATATGACTTTCCTTTATCGTCATAAACATAACAACCATCGGATTTAACAATGTCACCCATGATGTTTGGATGACCCGACGACCAGAAAATATTGCGCATGAAAATATTTTTTTCAAATATAGAAATTGTATTTACAATACATTAGGAAAAATAGATAAATGCGATTTTTTTTAGGATGAATATGAATTTATAATAATTTTACAAAAAATTGTAATTATGGAAATCTCACCCGTCACCGACCTAAACCATTTTCCCGACACAACACTTTATGATGCATTTCAGTCGGCATTTGCCGAATACGATGTAAAAATTGATACAGAGCAATTGATAAAAATGCTCAAAAGAAGAGGTTTTTGTAAAGAGCTTTCTTTTGGTATAAGCCACGGAGACATGATCGTTTCCTTCATCTTCAATGGAATCGGAAGCTATAATGGCGTAAAGACAGCATACGACTCAGGAACAGGTACTTTAAAAGAGTACAGAGGAAAAGGGTTGTCAAAACAAATCTTTACAGAGTCCTTACCAACATTACAGCAAAACGGCATCGAGAGATATCTGCTTGAAGTCCTTCAACACAATAGTGCTGCAGTAAATCTTTATAAATCATCGGGATTTGAGATAAGCCGAGAGTTTAACTGCTATCTATGCGATGATCTGTCTAAACTGACTATCAAGCAAATAAATCATGATTTTTTGATTACTGACATAGATTTTCGCGACATAGAAGAGTTCGTAAGTCACTTTGATTTCAATCCTTCTTGGCAAAACTCAAGTGAATCCATCAAAAGGGCGATTCATGAGTTTAAATTCAAACAATGCTCAATTAACGGAGGAGCAGCAGGATTTATCGCTTTTGAGCCAGAGAGCGGAGACATAGCTCAGCTCGCTGTCAAAAGAGAGTTCAGAAGACAAGGAGTTGCCTCTATGCTGCTTCAAAGCGCCGTGCAAGAGATAACCTGTGGTAAGATAAAGATTATCAATGTTGAGTGCGGATGCACCTCTATGGAAGAGTTTTGTGTACGCTCGGGAGTTCCTCATGTCTGCAAACAGTACGAAATGATTTTAGATCTTTAAAAACTAAAATTTTCTGCTCTAAAGCGAGATAAAATAGGCTACCTTAAAGATTAACCTATTATCAATTTTGTCGTTCTTGAAATTTAATCTATAATCAAATCCTAACTGGAATTTTGATTTGTTGGCAAAATAGTAACCGACAGCAGACACTACTCTATTTTCAAACTCGTTAGTACTCTCTTGTCGCCCATAAATAACCTCGTCAGATAAAATCAAATATAACTCATTTGGATCTAATGTTCTGCCAGAGAAAGGCACTTCAGAAGAGAGTCTGTATCTAATCCTGAACTTGAAAGGATCTTCGTTATAAAATGTCTGATCTGTTCTAAATCGGTGATTAAGATTAATTGAACCTAAACGTTGTAATAACGATAACTGCTGAATAGCTCTATGATTATCGGGTTTATTGTGCTTCAAACTATATTGATACCCTGCTGCAAATGATGAGAATGGAGAGTTTCTATAACTCAACACAAATTGAAAATCAGTCCCGTCGAACTCGTCATAAAAGAAAGATTCGATTTTAGTATTCAAACTAAATTTAGCACCAAACTTAACATTCATCGAAAGTTCAGGGGCAAAACCTGTTTTATATGTATTTTGAGAATACAGATTTACGGCAAATAAGACAACAATTGCCGTCAAAAATATTTTTTTCATTAATACTCCAGATTTTCAGTTGGGTTTAACACTACTTTTTTTAAGCTTTCTGCCTTACCAAAACCATCAAAAATAACTTCATAAAGAAGGTTATTCATACTTTTATCTTTTCCGGTAAATTCAATCTCGTATTTAATCTCAACTTTCGACAACTTTACATCGTCAACTCGATTAATACCTTTCTCAATTAAATCTTCCAATAAATCTTCTGCAACATCGTTATATTGTCTTGCATTCAAAGTAGGATATTGTTCTTTAAGAGTATATTGAATCTGAATCTTATGAATTTTATACTTTGAAAAATTCTCGGAAAAATATCGCTCAATATTATTTAGAATACTTTTATCAATGTCATTGATCCCAATGTTCTTTTCGATATTTAATAGCCGTCCATCTTTGTTGAATTCAATGCTAAAAGATGATCCCTTGAAGGTTAGTTTTGCCTCATAAGAGAACACATCTTCCGAAACCTGAGAGTACCATTTGATTTGTTTAGCATGTTCGAACATATCTGTTATAAACTCTCTTGCCTCTTTGGAAACTTCATGCTTTTTGACACCATACTCCCTCTCTCTCTTCTCTTGCGAAAATGTTGCTGATACTAGTATCAACATGAGCATTGTAGTGATTGCAATTTTTGTTTTCATCATTCTAGTTTTTATATACTACAATCATTGTACTGCAATTGTTTTGCCACAGTGTTTTTATTACTGATTTGTGTGTAGGATTATCAGTAAAAAAAACAAGAGTGTCTGAAAATTGCTTTTCAGACACTCTTGTTTGTGACTCCGACAGGATTCAAACCTGTAACCTTCTGATCCGTAGTCAGATGCTCTATTCAGTTGAGCTACGGAGCCGGAATAGAGATTACTCTATATCTTTAGCTACGCTATATTTTCTTTCTTTAATACGAGCCTTCTTACCAGTTAGGTTTCTTAGGTAGAAGATTCTTGCGCGACGAACTTTACCATGTTTGTTAAGTTCAATCGACTCGATAAACGGTGAAGTGATAGGGAAAATTCTTTCAACACCTACTCCGTTAGACATTTTACGAACAGTGAAAGTTTGAGTAGTACCTGTTCCTCTTCTTTGAATTACTACGCCGCGGAATTTTTGAAGACGCTCTTTGTTCTCCTCTTTAATCTTATAGGTTACAGTAATGGTGTCGCCTGCTTTGAAATCAGGATACTGTTTAGCCTCTGCGGCAAAAGATTGTTCTGCAATTTTAATTAAATCCATTGTCATAATCTTTGTTAGCGCAACATTACCGACTCCTTGGTTCTTGTAAGCGGTTGCTTTTTAAATTTGGGACTGCAAAAGTAAGAATTATTTTTAAAAAACAAAAAAATTAATTCACAATTTTTTAGCTTTATACAAAGCTCCTCCTATACAATCATACTTTGCACCTGTAACAGAAGACATGCAATTAGGTCTGTCGCAAGCATAAAGAGCACCCAAGAAGGCAAAAATCAAAGCCTCTTTAAAGTTAATTGTCATGCTATCGGGAACAATATATTCACAATGTTTTGCATTTGCCGACATCCTTTCAATCAAGTATTTATTGAAAGCACCGCCACCTGTAACCAAAACCTTTCCACCTTTGATATGTTTGGCAATCTGTAAAGCTACATGCTCACAAAAAGTATTTAGTTTGTCATTCATAGACAAGCCAAATGAATCAATCAACGGAATAACCTCCTCTTCGACCCACTCTCTACCCAAGGATTTTGGTCCGCTCATATTATAAAACGATAAATTATTCAATCTCTCTAATAGAGGCATACACAAAGAACCTTGTGAAGCCATAATACCATCTCTATCGAAATCAAGTCCTATTTGCCTTGTATAGTGGTTCAGAACGTAATTCACAGGCGATATATCGTATGCAATTCGAGATCCATTGCCAGATTCCGATGAGATATTTGAAAAACCCCCTAAATTGAGACAGTAATCATATTGATGAAACAAATGTCTGTCGCCAATTGGAACCAGAGGAGCACCCTGACCATAAAGAGCAACATCGGTAGTGCGGAAGTCACAAATACAGTCAACGCCACTTTCGGCTGCAACGCCTGCTCCTGAACCAATTTGGGCAGTAAAACGCTTATGAGGTTGATGAAAAATTGTGTGTCCGTGAGATGCAATATAATCGGGAGAGATCTTGTTTTTGTCGATGAAAAGCTTCACTCGTTGACCTAAATAGAGACCATAATCGGAGTTAAACAGTGCGTATTCAAGAGCCGTCATATTTTGAGCCTCAGCAAGTTTTGATTTGATTTCGGCTGGATACTCTTCTGCCTCGGCAGCAAAAATCGTGTACTCCCACTTATTGTCCTTGAGTTCGAATCCTGCATAACACATGTCGAGACCGTCGAGAGAAGTTCCCGACATTAAACCAATAATCTTTACCATATAAAGTTCGTTTTGTGAATTAATTCATTACCAATTCTGTCCTTAATCACAACCTCTACCTCGTGCCTCTTTCCCCTTGCAATTACCTCTTCATCCAAATCAACATTTAGTCTGCTTATCTTAGCATCAAAAGATGCCAAGACCCAATTACCGTCAATATAAACATCATAAGAGCCAATTCCCGAAAGGTTATCGGAAATTGTAAACCAAACACTCTTACGCCCTTTGACCGAAGCCCCATTGACGAAGGATTGTTTTATAGATGGAGCAATTGTATCTTTTAAAATCGTATAAGTACCAAAAGAGGATATCGTTGCAATGAGTTCACCATATTCGAATCGACTTGGAACATAACTTGCCCTCCCACTCTTCTCTATTTTTGCAAGAAAGCAGTACTTTCTATCTTTCGGAACAAAGGGTCTTGTTATCGTAATTTGCGCTTTAGCAAAAAGAGGAGTATAGATATCTCCAACCTCCCAATTTAACGCTCCATTAACAATTGTAGTATCAATCTTCAAAAGATAATCTCTGGCCGAAGCCTCAGATGGGATTTCAACCCTCACTCCATGTCTCTCTATCGATATCGATTTGTCTGCTTTTGCAGGCACCTCTCCTTTCTGTGTAAAGAAAAGACGATCATAAAGCTTGTAGAAGGGAGCCCTCTTTACATAAAGAACATTATTTACACTATTCCCTTCGGAATCAATTAATTCAATTCTAACTTGGTGTACCTCATCGTCATTTAAGGTCATCAACCCCTCATTAACCGAAAAGATATTCCCCTTTAAAGCACTGTACGGCTCAACTAAAGATTTCAGCATCATAGAACCATCTGCAACATACTGTTCATAATCGATTGCGGAGTTTAAATATCTACCCTCACCATAGGTTATCCACTCAGGTTCAAAAGAGTAAACAAGCTCCTCATCAAAATAGTAGCTAAATGTCTCTACAGCTAAACTTGATCTATTGGACTGCTGAAAGTCAGACGCACTTACAGAGATGTAAAACCTTTGCGGCAGAAGAATTGTATCGCTTGGAATCGTATCGAAACTATAAAGATTGTATTGACTCTCAATTCCTTCTCTATTAATCTTTGCATACAGATTCAATTTTGTCATCACAGGTGCGATAGTATCAAAATAGGGAATCTGAAGAATTTTTGAAGGATTGACTGGCGTGTTACGATCGCGAATTTCGTAATGCAGATGCGGTGCTTGAGAGTTTCCAGAGTTGCCCGCATTACCAATAACCTCTCCCTCCAAAACAGTAAGATTGCCAGGAGGAACAACAATGTCTAGAGCAAATCTTTTATTATTGTACTGCAGCTTTTTAACATATGAGGCAATCTTTGGAGCAAAGTTATTAAGGTGACCATAGACAGTTGAGATGCTATCTTTATGCATTACATATAGGACATTCCCAAATCCTGTAGGAGAGACAACAATTCTCCACACATACCCCGAAGATGATGAGTAGACTTTAGCTCCAACCTTTCCACCAACTCTAAAATCGAGGCCAAGATGGATGTGCCCAGGGCGAAACTCTCCGTAATTACCCGATAAAGAGGGTTCAATGTCCAATGGATACATAAGGTTTATGACAGACCTGATTTGGTTGCCGTCTCTCGGTTGAGAAAAAACAAAGGGCCCCATAAACAGGAGCCCCGCAAGTAATATGATTTTAATTCTCATCTCTTAACTTTCAGGAAAAGATCTTCTTCATTCTGTCGAAGAAGTTGCGGTCCTCTTTGTTAGGCGAAGGTCGGAAATTTTCCGAACTTTTCAGCTTTTCGAGCATCTCTTTTTCCTGTTTATCGAGTTTTTTTGGCGTCCAGACTTGAATATAGACAAGAAGGTCGCCATTTCCGTAGCCATTTACATCGGGAAGACCCTTTCCGCGAAGACGAAGAACCTTTCCAGATTGAGTTCCTGGCTCGATCTTAATACGAAGTTTGCCGTCAACCGAAGGGATTTCGGCATCAGCACCCAATACTGCCTCTGGAATACTAACGAACAGAGAGTAGATCAAATCATTGCCGTCTCTCTGTAATTCTGGATTCTCCTCCTCCTCAATCACAACCAAAAGATCGCCATTGATGCCACCTCTGCGAGCAGCATTACCCTTTCCCTGAACTGTCAGTTGCATTCCTTGCGCAACACCAGCAGGAATTTTGAAGGTAATCTCCTCCATCTCTTTCACCAATCCCTCACCATGACACTTCGAACATGGCTTAACGATTGTCTTTCCCTCTCCGTTACAAGATGGGCAGACAGAAGATGTCTGCATTTGACCTAAAATTGTCTGAGTAACTCTTGTTACCTGACCTGTTCCGCGGCATGTATCACAAGTCTTGATATCGGCTTCGGATTTTGCACCTTTACCGCCACACATGTCACAGGCAACCATCTTATTGATTTTTACCTTTTTCTCTGCACCATGCGCTATCTCTTTAAGATCTAACTTAACTCTTATTCTGATATCTGAACCTCTGTTTACACGTCTACCTCTCGATGATCCACCTCCAAAACCACCAAATCCTCCAAATCCACCACCAAAGTGTCCTCCGAAAATATCGCCAAACTGACTAAAAATATCCTCCATTGAGAATCCACCACCGAATCCTCCGCCACCACCAGCAGCTCCGCCCATACCTGCATGGCCGAACTGGTCGTATCTGCTCTTTTTATCTGGGTTACTCAAAACATCATAAGCTTCGGCAGCCTCTTTGAATTTCTCTTCCGACTCTTTATCTCCAGGATTTTTGTCTGGGTGATATTTAATAGCCAGTTTGCGGTAGGCCTTTTTAATCTCCTCCGCTGATGCTCCTTTGGAGACACCAAGGACTTCGTAGTAATCTCTTTTTGCCATTGTCTGCTTTTTAAACCCCCATTACAACTTTTGCATATCTGATAACCTTGCCATTGAGAGTATAACCAAGTTGAACAGTATCAATGATCTTGTTCTTCATAGCCTCTTCTGGCGCAGGAATTTGAGCAATTGCTTCGTGAAAATCGGTATCTAAATCTTTACCGTTTGATTCAACTACAGCTAAACCCTTTGATTTAAGATAGTCGAACATCTTCTTATAAATGAGCTCAGTGCCTTCTACTACAGCTGCCTCAGCTCCAGAATCTTTCAGCACCTTGATTGCTCTTTCGAAATCGTCAAGAACAGGGAGTAACCCTTTGATGGTCTCCTCCGATGCAGTCATGATAAGATCGAGTCTCTCTTTTGCAGTACGTCTTCGGTAGTTGTCGAACTCTGCTGCAAGACGTAGATATTTATCATTCAACTCAGCGATTTTAGCAGCATCATTAGAAGACTGATTGTCAGACTTATTCTCTGCTGTTTGCTCAGATTTCTCCTCGCTTTTAACTTCGTTAGCTACAATATTCTCCTCTACTTTCTCCATGTCCTTTTCTGTATCCATCTTACGGTTTTTCATTACTATATATTGTTATTTTTTATTCCAACGGGTCGCAAAGATAGTCACAAATTATTTGCCAAAAAGATAAAAGCGACAATTTGGCATAATGGTACTCTTTAATTACTACATTTGCGCCAAATTTTTCAAAATGTTCGCTCAGTTCTTAGATTATCTGCAAACTGCCGATCCATTCTCTGCCCCAATGTTGGCAATCCTTATTGGTGTTGGCTTTTTTGTAGGATTTGTAAACACACTTGCCGGGATGGCAACGGTTCTCTCTTATGCACTATTTATGGCAATGGGGATGCCGATTAATATTGCAAACGGCACAACACGTTTTGGAGTCTTAGCTCAGTTTGCTGTCTCGTCGGTTATTTTTAAACGCGAAGGGTATTTAGACCTTAAAGAGGGGTATAGAGTTGGAATTCCTGTGGCAATCGGATCGTTAGTGGGAGCACAATTAGTGGCCGTATTGAACCCCAAAATTATAGAGATTGTGATGGGGTGTATTCTTCCATTTATGGCATATCTACTGGTCACCGATAAAAAACCAAAGTTTTCCTCAGTTGATGGTGGAGCATCGAAAATAACATTTGCAAAATTTATAATTTTCACACTAATTGGCGTTTACGGAGGCTTCACTCATGCAGGAGTAGGAATCCTTATCATTTTTGGTTCGGTCTATCTATTAGGCACAGACATGCTGAGAGGAAACGCAATCAAACAATTCGCCGTTGTGATGTACACTCCAATTGCCCTTGCTGTATTTATCTGGCACGATCAGGTAAACTGGCCCGTAGCCTTGATCTATTCTATCGGGAATATCGCTGGAGCAATCTTAGCCTCCAAACTTGCTGTTAAGTGGGGAGTGAAGTTTATTAGATGGTGTGTCGGTGCAGCTGTAATCTTTGTAGCTTTCTGGCTTATTTATAAGCAGTTTTAAGTATTTATTCTAAATTTGTAGAGTAAATACCCAATAAATTGAAAACAATTGTGACATGTTTAGCAATGCTTATTTCTAGCATTGCATTTTGCGATACATTAAAAATCGATAGAGGAAGATTCTACCGAGACGCACTTAATGCCGATCTGAAGTCTGCATCGAACTATTTATCAACCTTTTCCAACAAACTAATTAGCAAAAAAGATTCCGCATTTTTAAAAAAATTCGAAGAGCTTAAAAAGGCAGATAGACCATTTCCCGATAGAGATACAGAGATAGAGGAGCTTTTAAAAATTTACGGCAGATACTGGAAACAGGCATTAATGGAACCTTCAAACAATTATGACAGCCTGCTGATTGGCGATGTTTGTCAATTTTTAGGAGTTACAAATCGCGACTCAGTTCACCGAAGCCTAATTACCTACATTGAATCGAAAGGGCTCAAAACTACAGGAATGGGAAGAACTGGCAAGCTTTTGGATCTGCTTGTATGGAAGAGCGAAAAAGATACAACATTCTCATTTTTAATTGGAAAAGGAGATTCAATCAAGGTAGATGTTCGATTTATGTTTGGATTCCGTTCGCTTGGATGGGAGGAGTTTGCAACATTAGGAAGAGCCTATCCAGGAGGCTGGGCCACCTCCGATAAACTATTTTGCGTGAGAGAGGCATATAATATTAACTCAGAGTCATTTTTAATCAGCTACTTATGCCACGAAGGCAGACACTTCAAAGACTTTAAACTTTACCCAGGATTAGACTCCAAAACACTTGAATATCGTGCAAAACTTACCGAACTTGCGCTTCTGAAGGTGGACCTTTTCAAAATTTTAGGATCATTTATCAGCTACTCCGCAAAAGATGGACTTCCACATGCCGCAGCTTCTTATCAAGTAATCTCCGATCTATCGCAAAAACTATTTGGAGAGACCTTTGTTAACGATATTGAGAGATGGAGGTCAAAATCAGTCGCAGAGATTAACTCATCTGCAGCAGAAATTCTAAATATTAACACCAACGCTCTATCTAAAAAATAGTTACTTCGAATGAAAAAAGTTGCCATTCACTGGTTTAGACGCGATCTTAGGTTAGACGACAACAGAGGACTTTACGAAGCACTTAAAAGTGGCTTAGATGTAATCCCAATCTTTATCTTCGACACTCAGATTCTAAGTAAGCTCGAAGAGAAGGAAGACAAAAGAGTATCGTTTATTCACGACACTCTGATCAAAATCGACCAAGAGTTGAGAGGCTGCGGATCGTCACTCCTTTTTTTCCATGGCAACCCTCTGGATTCATTCAACCACTTAATAGAAAATCTCAGTAAGGCTCAAATAGAGATAGAGACCGTATACACTAATGAAGACTACGAGCCGTACGCTCTTGAGCGCGACAGATCAATCTCAGAGTTTTTAAAGACAAAGGAAATTGGTTTTAAACTATTCAAAGACAGCCTCATATTTGCACCCGGAGAGATTTTGAAAGACGACGGAACGCCTTATACTGTCTATACTCCTTTTTCAAAAAGATGGAAATTGGCATGCCCTTTAACCCTTGAGCACTACCCTTCCGAAAGGCACCTCAGTTCACTATTAAAGGAGCGTCTGCCCTTCAATGAATTTGCCCGAATTCCGTCTTTGTTCTCCCTTGGATTTGTCCAAACTCCCTACTCTGCCGCTTTCAATATGAGCACCCAAGTAGTTGCCAATTACGACAAAACACGCGATATTCCAGCGCTTTCCAATGGTACAACACACATTGGCACACATCTTCGATTTGGCACAATCAGCATAAGAAAGTGTGTGGAAGATGCTCGTAAACTAAATGAGATATGGCTAAATGAGTTGATTTGGAGAGAGTTCTTCTTCTCAATCATGGGGCAGTTCCCATACGTAATTGACTCTCCTTTCAAAAAGCAATATGCAGCAATCGAGTGGATCAACAATCCCGAAGATTTTTACAAATGGTGCAATGGGAAGACGGGCTATCCGATAGTGGATGCAGGAATGAGAGAGCTTAATGCAACTGGCTATATGCACAACAGAGTAAGGATGATTACGGCTTCGTTTTTGACAAAAGATCTCCTAATCGATTGGCGAATTGGTGAGGCCTATTTTGCAGCAAAACTTATGGACTTTGAGCTAGCCTCAAATAACGGCAATTGGCAGTGGGTGGCAGGCTGCGGCTGCGATGCTGCACCATATTTCAGAGTCTTCAGCCCATACGAGCAAAGCAAAAAATTTGATTCAAACGGCGAATATGTTCGCAAATGGATACCAGAACTCGGAACTCCGTCTTATCCTGCACCATGTATCGACCACGACTTTGCTCGCAAAAGAACACTGCAGCACTATAAGAGAGCGTTGGACAGACTTTAGGTCAAAGAAAAAGGGCAGCCTTGGCAGACTACCCTTCTTGCAAAAAAATATTCAGTAAAATTAAATTTTATCGTTGCTACCAAGAACGTTTACGATCTTGTGTTTGTAAAGATTCTTAAGAGCATCTCTTGCTGGTCCTAAGTATTTACGAGGGTCGAATTCACCTGGGTTTTCTGCAAACACCTTGCGAATAGCACCTGTCATTGCAAGACGACCATCAGAATCGATGTTGATTTTGCAAACTGCAGATGCAGCAGCTTTACGAAGTTGATCTTCTGGAATACCAATAGAGTCTTTCAATTTGCCACCATATTTGTTGATCTCCTCAACTACATCTTGAGGAACGCTTGATGCACCGTGAAGAACGATAGGGAATCCAGGGATTCTTTTTTCGATCTCAGCAAGAATATCAAGTCTGATCTCTGGGTTTTGACCAGGTTTGAATTTGAATGCACCGTGAGATGTTCCGATTGAGATAGCAAGTGAATCTACACCTGTTCTCTTAACGAACTCTTCAACCTCTTCTGGTTGAGTGTAAGTGTGGTGCTCAGCTGATACTTCATCCTCAACACCTGCAAGAACTCCAAGTTCACCTTCAACTGTCACACCGTGAGCATGAGCGTATTCAACAACTTGTTTAGTAAGTTCGATATTTTTTTCGAATGAGTGATGTGAACCATCAATCATTACAGAAGAGAATCCTGAATCGATACATGATTTACACAATTCGAAAGAATCACCGTGATCGAGGTGTAAAACGACAGGAATGTTTTGTCCCAACTCTTTAGCATATTCAACAGCACCTTGGGCCATGTAGCGAAGTAATATTTGGTTAGCATACTTTCTGGCTCCGCTCGAAACTTGAAGAATAACTGGAGATTTGGTCTCTACAGCTGCAGAGATAATCGCCTGCATCTGTTCCATGTTGTTAAAATTGAAAGCCGGAATAGCGTAACCGCCCTTTACTGCTTTAGCAAACAACTCCTTAGAGTTTACTAAGCCTAATTCTTTGTAAGAAATCATTTTGTATAGAATTAATTAAAAAACTTCATGTTTATTTTCGACATAATTTAATCAAAAATCGTGCAAATATAATTTTTACCTACAAAATTTTATATATTTTTTTAAAAAGAGTAGCTTTGTAAAAAGAAAAAGGTCTATGTCGAACGTATTGCAAAAAGCTAACTGGAAGACAATCAAAGAGTCCGAAGTTAAAGTTGCGTTATTGCCCTGGGGAGCTACTGAGGCTCACAACTATCATCTGCCATATGGGACAGATACGATTTTAGCTGAAAAAATGGCAGAGTTGTCATCAAAAATGGCAAACGACAAAGGAGCTAAATCAATTGTCTTACCATCAATTGCTTACGGAGTCAATAGCGGTCAGCTCGACATCCCTTTCTGCATGAACCTCAACCCCTCTACACAGAAGATGATTCTAAGGGATATCTTACAGGTTTTAACTATTCACGGGGTTCAAAAACTAATCATCATCAACGCTCACGGTGGAAACCAATTCCAGCCTATCATTCGCGAACTATCTGTTGAGTATCCGCAGATAATGGTTTGCAACATCAACTGGTGGGTTGTAAGTAAAGGGACAAAATTTTTCGACGAACCTGGCGACCATGCCGGTGAGTTGGAGACCTCTTGTATGCTTGCAGTTGCCCCCGAACTGGTCCTTCCATTAGACGAGGCTGGTGATGGAGCAGAGAGACGATTGAAGCTAAAGGGTTTTTCTGAAAAGTGGGCATGGATACCGCGCAGATGGGTATTAACTACTGCCGACACAGGTGTTGGAGACCCAAAAGCGGCAACTGCCGAAAAGGGAGAGAGATTCATAGAGGAGTGTGTTGGCAAAATGGCAGAGTTCATTTATGAGTTCGACAAGGCACAAAGCGAGAGTGATTTATACGAATAATATTGAGATTAGTATGAGTAGTGGCAAGGTAATAATCTTTTCGGCTCCATCGGGAGCTGGCAAATCGACAGTTGTTCAGCATCTGCTAAAAAAATACAGCACATTGGAATTCTCTGTCTCCGCAACCTCGCGTAAGCCAAGAGGTCAAGAGAGAGACGGAATTGAGTACTTTTTCATGTCTCCCGAAGAGTTCAAAAGTAGAATCGATAATGGGGAGTTTGTGGAGTACGAAGAGGTCTATTCAGGGTTCTATTATGGCACTCTGAAGAGCGAAGTTGAGCGTATTTGGGAAAAGGGCAACACAATTGTATTCGATATAGATGTAAAGGGGGGAGTGAATCTTAAAAAACTCTATGGCGACAATGCTTTGGCAATTTTTGTTTGTCCACCGTCGATAGAGGTACTGAGAGAGAGACTAATAGGCAGAGGAACAGACTCGCCTGAGGCTATCGAAAAGAGAGTGGCGAAGGCAGAGTACGAGATGACTTTTGCAGACAACTTCGATAAGATTTTGGTAAATAACGACCTTGAAAAGTGTCTCAGTGAAGCCGAAGCTACTATCGATAAATTCTTGAGATAACAACTTAACAGAATGAAGTACGCAGTCTATTTTGGATCGTTCAACCCAATGCACATTGGGCATTTGGCTATTGTTGAGTATCTCCAGTTGCGCGACGATATTCAGAGGGTTCTGTTAGTTGTAAGCCCTAAAAATCCATTAAAAAAGGGAGAAATCTTGTCTGACGCACAAGAGCGATTCAAATCCGTTGTCAATTATTTTGAAGATAAAGAGCAGTTTACAAAGGTAGAGGTGAGCGATATCGAGTTTCATCTGAGCGAACCTCTTTATACGATAAACACTTTAAGCGAACTCTCTAAACGGAATCCCGATGATCAATTTATTTTGGTAATTGGTGCCGATAACATTGCAATCATTGAAAAATGGCATAACTACGAATTACTGCTCAAAAGCTATGAAACTTGGGTATTTCCAAGATGTGGATTCGATGCTGGCGCACTTTGTAAAAAATATGGAGCGACTTTGATAGACGCTCCACTAGTTGATGTCTCCTCTACGATGATTCGCCAAGGCGAAGAGAGAGGTGAAGATATGGGACAGTTTCTGCCCGCCTGAAATCAGAGAGATGCTCGATTAAATTAAATAGCACTCACACTCTGTTCGAACCACTTCCAAAGCTGATCGTTTGGCACAGGTGCCTCTACAAAAACCTCTGTCTTCTTTACTGGATGAATAAATCTGATATCCCTTGCATGAAGTGAAATGCTTCCATCGGGGTTCGATCTTGCAGCACCATATTTCAAGTCACCCTTGATTGGGCAACCGATTGCGGCAAGTTGTGCTCTGATTTGATGGTGTCGTCCTGTCAAAAGGGTAATCTGAAGCAGATTATATCTATCGCTGCTACTTAAAAACTTGTAGATCAGTCGTGCCTCTTTTGCATCTTTTTTGGGAATTGGCGAGGTGTATGATTTGTTCTGCTTTTCGTTTCTTGTCATGTAGTGCACAAGCTCCTCCTCCATCTTTGGAGGTCTTGCCGATGTTATTGCCCAATATCTTTTGCTGATGTCGCCACTTTTGAAAAGCTCATTCATTCTCTCCAACGCCTTTGAGGTCTTGGCAAACACCGCTACTCCACTTACTGGTCGGTCAATTCTGTGAGGTACTCCAATAAAGGCAGCTCCTGGTTTTTCATCTCTTTCGGCAATAAAACGGCTCACAATCTCGCTTAGAGGGGTGTCGCCAGTCTTGTCACCCTGGACAATATCGCCTGCCATTTTATTGACAATAATCAGATGGTTGTCTTCGTATAATACTCTCGATTGGTCAAAAATATTCATCTTTAGTATTGTTCGTTTTCGTTAGGGAAGTCGCCACTGCGCACATCGTTGATATAATTGCCAAAGGCCTTCACCATCTCGTCTCTCAGATTGTGGTATCTGCGAAGGAAACGTGGCGAAAACTCTGTGTTGAGGCCAAGCATATCGTGCATTACCAAAACTTGACCATCGACGCCGTTTCCAGCACCGATTCCAATCACAGGAATCTTAAGAATCGAGGCAACTTTAGCAGCCAGAGCCGCAGGGATCTTCTCTAAGACAAGCGCAAAGCATCCTGCCTCTTCGAGGGCGATAGCGTCTTCTACCAATTTGGCAGCCTCAGCCTCCTCTCTTGCCCTTACGGTATAGGTTCCAAACTTGTGAATCGATTGTGGCGTGAGACCAAGGTGCCCCATAACTGGGATCCCTGTCGAAAGAATGCGTCTGACAGACTCCATAACCTCTGAGCCTCCCTCAACCTTTAACGCGTCTGCCTCAGACTCCTTCATGATTCTGATTGCGCTCGACACCGCTTCGCGAGAGTTTCCCTGATAGGTACCAAATGGCATGTCTACAATAACCAGCGGATTCTTTACTGCTCTCACAACGCTCTGAGCATGATAGATCATCTGATCGATTGTAATCGGCAGAGTTGTCTCGTGTCCTGCCATTACGTTAGCAGCCGAATCACCCACAAGAATGATGTCGATTCCGGCTTCATCCAATATTTTAGCCGATGTATAGTCATAAGCGGTGAGCATTGCAATTTTCTCACCCTTTTGTTTCATTTCCAATAATTTTCGAGTAGTCAAGACTCTACTCCTTCCCTCTGTTGACATTGTGTTGGAACAAGTTTTAATTAAAATTAAGTGGTGCAAATCTAAGCAATTATTTTACACTTGAAATATGACACTCTGTCAGTTTTTTCTTTTGGCACAATCTTAGAAGATTCAAGGGCAAGAATAAAATTGAAATAAAACAAACAAAATATATTAATCAAGATTATGGGAAAAATTATCGGAATCGACTTAGGAACCACAAACTCCTGCGTTGCCGTGATGGAGGGCAATGAGCCTGCAGTTATCATCAACAGCGAAGGAAAGAGAACTACACCTTCGGTAGTGGCATTTGCCGACAACGGAGAGAGAAAAATTGGTGATCCTGCAAAGAGACAGGCTATCACAAATCCAACCAAAACCATCTTCTCTATCAAGAGATTCATGGGTGAATCCTTTGACAGGGTTTCGAACGAGGTAGGCCGCGTTCCTTACAAAGTTGAGAGAGGCGACAACAACACTCCGAGAGTAAACATCGACGGAAGACAATATACCCCGCAAGAGATCTCTGCAATGGTTCTTCAAAAGATGAAAAAGACTGCAGAAGACTATCTTGGTCAAGAGGTTACAGAGGCTGTTATCACAGTTCCTGCATACTTTAGCGACTCTCAACGTCAAGCTACAAAAGAGGCTGGTGAGATTGCTGGTCTTAAGGTGAAGAGAATCATCAACGAGCCTACAGCTGCGGCTTTGGCTTATGGCTTGGATAAGATGCACAAAGATATGAAGGTTGCGGTATTCGACCTTGGTGGTGGTACTTTCGACATCTCGGTACTTGAGCTTGGCGACGGTGTTTTCGAAGTGAAATCAACTAATGGTGACACTCACCTTGGTGGCGACGACTTCGACCAAGAGATCATCGACTGGTTGGCTAATGAGTTCAAGAGCGAGAACAGCGGTATCGATCTTAGAAAAGACCCAATGGCTCTTCAAAGATTGAAAGAGGCTGCTGAGAAGGCTAAAATTGAGCTTTCGAGCCAAACCTCTACTGAGATCAACTTGCCATACATTATGCCTGTTGACGGTGTTCCAAAACACTTAGTGAAGACACTTACCCGTGCTAAATTCGAACAAATTTGCGACTCTTTGATTCAAAGAACAGTTGAACCATGCCGCAAGGCGTTGAGCGATGCAAACCTTACTGCAAACGATATCGACGAGGTTCTTTTAGTTGGTGGTTCGACCAGAATTCCTGCAATTCAACAAATCGTAGAGAAGTTCTTCGGTAAAGCTCCAAGTAAAGGCGTTAATCCAGACGAAGTTGTGGCTGTTGGTGCTGCAATCCAAGGCGGTGTTCTTGCTGGTGATGTGAAAGATGTTCTTCTTTTGGACGTTACTCCTCTTTCATTAGGTATTGAGACCTACGGTGGAGTTATGACAAAATTGATTGAGTCTAACACAACTATCCCTACTCGCAAATCGGAGGTATTCTCTACTGCAAGCGACAATCAACCGTCTGTTGAGATCCACGTTCTCCAAGGTGAGAGACCTATGGCGCGCGACAACAAGACTATCGGTCGTTTTCACTTAGACGGAATCACCCCTGCTCCAAGAGGCGTTCCTCAAATCGAAGTTACTTTCGACATCGACGCTAACGGTATCCTTCACGTCTCTGCAAAAGATAAAGGAACTGGCAAAGAGCAAAAGATCAGAATTGAGGCTTCTAGCGGATTGACCGAAGATGAGATCAAGAGAATGAGAGACGAGGCGAAGGCTAACGAGGCGAAAGATAAGGAGGAGAGAGAGAGAGTTGACAAGATCAACGCTGCCGACACTATGATCTTCCAATCGGAGAAGAATTTGAAAGAGTATGGCGACAAGATCCCTGGCGACAAAAAGGGTGCAATTGAGACAGCTTTGGCTTCGCTCAAAGAGGCTCACAAATCGGGCGACATTGCTGCCATCGACAAAGCTACTGAGCAATTGAATGCTGCATGGCACGCTGCTTCGGAAGATATGGCAAAAGCTGCTCAACAAAGCGGCCCTGCTCAAGATCAACCAAACCCAGGCGCCGGCGCAAACAACAACTCAACAAACAACGGCGGCGACAAAGAGGTAACCGACGTAGATTTTGAAGAGGTGAAGTAAGATCTACTTGAAATAATTCATAACTAATAGTAATAGGCTGCAAACTAATATTTTGCAGCCTATTTTATTTTGTACAATTCACAGTTATTATTATTTAAGATAGTTTTTCATTAAAATTTTTATATAATATTATTGTTTGAAGTATAATAATATTAAGATTTTTAGCAATGTAGTTAGCAATTATAGATTATAGATAATGCCTGAGTCTAACAACCTTTAGTAAATTATAAAATTTTAAATGAAACTATTTCGACTAAATATGATAGTTACATAATAAAGAATCATATTTTTAGCAACTTGCAATGATTTATATAATGAATTCGTTTACACAAAAAGTTCAAATAAAATCATATCTTTGCGTAAATAACTTTTTTCGTATATTATGCCTCTAATTAAAAATTTTAAAGTAGATGCTCGAACAATAATTCATCTAGGTCGAGAAAGTATAAAAGACCATGCGACAGCTTTACTAGAATTAGTGAAGAATAGTTATGACGCTGATGCTAGTGTTGTTGAGATTGAAATTTACAAAAAAGAGACATTAGATAAAATTAGGATTGCCGATGATGGCCTTGGTATGACTGAATCGGATATTGATGATCATTGGCTTAGAATAGGATTTTCTGAAAAAAGAAACGTAAAATTTAGCCCAAAAGGAAGAAGAAAAACAGGAGAAAAGGGTATCGGACGCTTATCAACAGATAGATTAGGAGAAGACCTTCAGATTGTTTCTATTGCCAATCAGGGAAATAGAACAGACATAAATGGAATAAGAATCTGTTGGGAACTTTTCAATCAAGACAACCAGGACTTATCTGGCGTTCCGATTGAAGTTATAGAAACTCCTTTAGCTGCGTTGCCACTAGCTAAAAAAACAGATACAGGAACTGAATTAATTATATCTAAACTTCGTCATAACTGGACAAAGGAGAATATTGAGGCATTGCGTAATGAACTCTCTATTCTAACTCCACCATTCTCTGATACTAAAGATTTTGAAATTTTTTTACAAAATGATGTTTCTCCTGAGTTTAATGGGAAAATATCACCTCCAGACTTTGTGCTTCCAGAAATTGAATTAATTATGGTCTTCAATAGTTCATCTTCTGACATTAAATATGATATTAAGGATAAGTTTAATGGAGATAAGCTAAAATCAGGTACAATTAAATGGGCTGAGTTAAGCCATAAAGTTATTGATCCTTTTGACCTTCCTTTTGCCAGTGAGAATTTATCTTGTGGTTCAGTTATTATTAAATTGTTATTATACCCAAGAACAAAAGCACTTGCTGAAGGCACAAATTTTTCACTATCCGAATTGCGAGAATATGTAGATAAGAATGTAGGAGTAAAAATTTATAGAGATAACATCAGCGTTAAACCTTATGGGTATGTTGGAAGCATTATTGGTAATGATTGGCTAGGTTTGGCAGAACGTCACTCAAGAAATCCAGCTGGGATTGATAGGCCTGAATATCGGGTAGTTGCCAATCAATTAGTAGGTGCTGTATTTATTGGAAGAGATGACAACCCAAACATATTAGATAGTGCTGCTCGTGAGGGATTGGTAGAAAACGATGCGTTTTTTGATTTACGTGCAATTACATTATCTGCTATTGCTCTTCTAGAAAATCATCGTTATTCAATATATCAAGTACAAAAAAAAAGAGGTGCTAATACAAACCCTAGTCATAGCGAAACTGCCGTAATTTTTAAAGCAGAAGTAAAATCAGCTAAAGAAGATGTAGACAAATTAAAACAGCTTATAAAAGCGCCAATGCACCTATTTACAGAAAATGAGTTAAAAAAGACCGTAGACGATATTGCTCAATTTGTAGAAGCTTCAGAAAAAGCATCTTTTTCATTTACTGACCTGCTTAATCACAATAGAGTGCTTGCTGGTTTGGCAACAATAGGCATTGCCTCCGCCGTATTTGGACATGAAACTCAAGGTGCAATAACTGAATTTAGGGAATCCGCAATAATTGCGCGAGAGTATTTAAGTATAGAACCTATTGAATTAAATATAATTATAGACGAATTAGAAAAGTCAATAAAATATGGTGAACAAGTTGCAGCATGGGGAAAATTTGCTCTTTCAAGAGTGCAGAGAGAAAAAAGAAAAAAAGAAAAAAGAAATATAAAAGAAATAATTGAAGGAATTTTAAATGAGTTAACCGAGGTTTTTAAGCCAGTGGATATTGAAATTAAAAATGATAACTTAATATCACTTGAAGCGCAAGTTTATCCAATGGATATTGAATCTATTTTAGTAAATTTACTTACTAATGCGTATACAGCATGTCTACAAAAAAATCATCATAGAGTGATAAAAGTAGAGTTATTCACAGGTGAACAAAATGGAGTGAAGGGATATTATATAACTATAGCAAACTCTGGTCATCCTATTGAATCTAGTTTTAAGGATTGGATTTGGGAACCTTTAAACACGCTAAAAAAAGATAGTACAGGTAGAGAAACTGGGACAGGATTGGGGTTAACTATTATCAAATCTATTGTGGAAGACTTAAATGGCACCAAAGAAATTCTTATTGACGAAGAATTAGGTGGAGCAAAATTTAAAATTTGGTTACCATTAACATAAAGATATATGCCTAATATAGCAATTGTAGATGATAGAAGGGATTTCAGAAGAACACTGAAGCATAAAATTGAATTGTCACTAAGGAAGCTTAATCAATCCATATGGTCAGTGATAGACATTGACCCTTTTCCGATTATCGGAGACTATGTATCATGGATACAAGATAATGATATAGCAATTCTAATTCTTGATGAAAAATTACAAGAAGTCGCTACTGGTTCTAAAGTAGATTACAGTGGTAGCCTTTTAATTGAAAAGATAAGAGAGACCTTGAAGGAATTTCCTGTATTTGCTATAACAAGTTATCCAAATGAACCCGATTTACAAAGTAAATTTCCATTATTTGATGAAATTTTAGAAAGAGACGCTTTTTTCAATAAATCTGATGAATATATCTCGCGTTTTTTGCGTGCAGGTCAACGTTTCTTAATAACTCATTATGAACAATTAAAACGCTTATCAGAATTATCTGAAAAGATAGCTTTGGGCACATCATCTAATGAAGAGAAAAATGAGTTAAAGTTATTACAAATTTTGATGGCTTTACCTTACTCCCATTTGCCAACAAGAGAGCAATGGTTAAAGGAATATGAAGATAAGTTGAACGAACTAGATGCAATTTCCTTAAAAATTGAACAATTCTTAGCTGCAAAAAAATCATGAATTGGAAACGTATCCCTAAAGAAAAGAGTATTCAGCCTCAATCTGGAAACTACAAAGATTGGAAGCCGCTAATAGCAGAAGAAGGGTTTCATCAGTGTGTATATTGCTCTATTTCTGAGAGTTCATTCGGAGGTATTCGCAATTTTCATGTAGAACATTATAAACCTAAAAGTCTTTCTTGTTTTAGCCATTTAGAGAATGATTTTACAAACCTATTTTATGCATGCCCTGTTTGCAATAGTTTTAAATCTGATGATTGGCCTTGTGAACCAGACCCTGATTTGAATACTACATGTTATCCTAATCCTTCTATAGTTGACTACTCTCACATTTTTACCATTGAACACACTACAGGATTGATTAATGGTGTGAATGTTGCAGCAAAATATGTTCTTTATAAACTTTACTTAAACAGGCCTCAACTAATTATAAATAGACGAGAACACATTTTGAAAATGAGATATGAAGAATTGATTCAAAAAACCACATTGCAAGTGAATGAACTTATAAATTCTTCAGATAATGACGAAAAAAAAATATTGCTTAGAGAGTTTTTTGATGCAATAAATAATATTCATAGTGTGTTTCTCTCTAAAGATGAAACAGTACCTTATACGGCAGAGCAGATAAAAAAATGACCAATAAAAAACATACCGGTTCTTATTATACACCCGATTTTTTATCAGATTTTATTGTTAATCGTATTTCAGCACAATTAACAAAAGGAAGTGGTATTTCCATTTTTGAGCCAAGTGTTGGAGATGGTAGTTTTTTAAATGCACTAAAAAAATCTCAAATTCTCAATCCTTACAAAAAAGTTCAGATTTTAGCCCTTGATATCGATGAAAAAGAACTTGTCAAAGCTTATAGTAATATAGAGAACAACAAATGGAAAAAAACATTTTGTTGCTGTGATTTTTTAAAATACACTAAAAATGAAAATCAGTACTTTGATCTGATTATCGGAAATCCCCCATACATAAAAAAGAATCTATTAAAAGACGAACAAATTGCCGTTTGTCAAGAAATACATTCAAATGCAAGCTTGTCCACCAATTCTATAAAAAATATTTGGACGGCATTTCTCATTAAGTCAATTCAAATGTTAAATAATGATGGTGTTTTGGCATTTGTTTTACCTGCTGAATTATTACAGGTAAAGTTTGCAGAAGAATTACGTAAATACATCCAATTACAATTTCAATGTATAGAGATTTATACATTTTCAGATTTGTTATTTGAATGTAAAGGGCAAGATACTATTGTTTTACTAGGATTCAAACAATCTAATAATAAAGGAGTATTCTACACAAATATTGAAAATAAAGAGCAATTAAACGATTCGATAATTCTTACTCAAAAAGATATTTTGGTAAACTCAGATGTGAAATGGACTCACCATATTCTAGATTCTGATGACTTGAATTTCTTATATAATCTTAAAAAAGAAATTAAACCTATCAGTTATTATTGTGATTCAAAACCAGGAATTGTAACTGCTGCAAATAAATTCTTTATTGTTGATAAAGATACTGAAGAAAAATATGGATTAAAATCATATACTCAGCCAATTATCCAAAAAGGATTCTTTGTCAATGGAAGTGTTGTTTTTGACAATGAAGATTACATGCAGTTGCTTTTAGATGGAAAGCCTGCAAGAATTTTATGTTTTAAGGATGACGACGAAAACCATATAGACACGCAAGTTTTGTCATATTTAAAATTAGGAAAAGTCGCTAAAGTTCATGAAAGATATAAATGTAAAATTAGAAATAACTGGTTTGTTATACCAAATATATCTACAGCCCCAGACGGTTTCTTTTTTAAAAGATGCCATCTTTATCCTAAACTAATTAAGAATAAAGCCAATGTATTGGTAACAGATTCAGCTTATAAAGTAGATATGAAAGAAGAATTTAAAATTAATCATCTAATATATTCTTTCTACAATTCTCTGACTCTTGTCTTTTCTGAATTAGAAGGGCGTTATTATGGCGGAGGGGTTCTCGAATTGACACCTTCAGAATTTAAGAAACTACCTATACCTTTAGTAAAAATTACTGATGCAAAATTTGAAACTTATACTAAGCTTTTTGAAAATAAAACTCACATTGAAGATATTTTGTTCAAGAATGATTTTAGTATTTTGAATACTTATATTGACCTGAATTCAGAAGAAATTGAACGTATTCAAAACATACGAAATAAGTTGATTAAAAAAAGAATGAAGAATTTAAGTGAAATTATAGCAAACAAGATATAGCACTCTAAAAGCAAGAATATTCGTTCAACTTGGAATAAGGAATAATAGTATTTTTCGTTAGTATGTATTATTGAAAATTTATCAAATATCCCAAAGTTCGCTGATTACTTAAATAATTAATATAACGAAGCTAAATACTTGGTAACTAAAATAGAGCTATTTGCAACAAGGTAGATCTGATTAAAGAAACGGTAAAGGAATAAAAAAGCTTAGTTGGCAATTACTAAAATTATATTTAGCATCAATCAATTCCTGCCAAAAAGGCTGACCCATTTATACTATTATTAGCATAGGTGACAAACAACTTCTTAACCAACTATAAGATCTTGAGCTCTAATATAGAATAGTATATTATTTATTACTAACTATTGAGTATTGAGGTTTTAGGGAAGGCTACATAACCAATATTGTGTAACCATCCAAGAATTTACATCTACCTATCCAACCAATGTTTGAATTGGTTGACGCGTTCGCGGCTGACGAGGATGTCGGGGGCAGTGGGGTGTGTCGAGAGGATTAGTTTGAGGCGGTTTGAAGAGTAGGTGATGATCTCTTTGATGAAGTTGAAGTTGATGATGTAGTTGCGGTTGACTCTGAAAAAGAGGGTTGGGTTGAGAATCTTTTCTAGTTTGTCGAGAGAGAGATCGAGAGGGAAAGAGGCACCTGTGTCGGTAATCAGAAAGACCGATTTGTCTATTGAGTAGATACAAACAGCTTTCGATAAGATAACTGAGATGTACCTCTCCCCTATTTTTACTAAAACTCTCTCTTTGATTGTTGGCAAAAGCTCTTTTGCCGAAGATATCATCGTTTGGTTGCGTTGGGTAAAACCTTTGTGTAGTGTATTAAATTTTTCGAGTGATTGCTTCAAATCTTCAATCGCTATTGGCTTCAAAAGATAGTCTATACTATTCACCTTAAATGCTTTGATTGCATACTCATCGTAAGCAGTTGTAAAGATCACTGGTGAGTAAATTTTTACCTTTTCGAAGATTTCGAAACTTATTCCATCTTCTAACTGAATATCCATAAAGATTAAATCTGGAGCAGGATTGGCAACAATCCAGTTTACAGACTCTTCTACCGATTGCAAAACATCCAAAACAACAATCTGCGAATCAATGGCTTTAAGTTGTCTTACAAGTTTTGCAGAACCCGACCTCTCGTCTTCGATGATTAATACCTTCATACTAGATTTAAATTTACACTAATTTGCCAAAAGTGGAATTTTCACTATAAATGTCGCTGAATTTTCGATAACAACAATATCCTTTTTGGTCAAAAGTTTTGTCCTCTCTCGTAGATTCTTTAAGCCTGTCCTGTGAGTCTCGCCAGGTAAAGACCTTCTTTGGATGTTATTTGATACTACAAGATAATCATCTTCTATCGTAAGAGTGATATTCAATGGATTGGTCGAAGAGATAGAGTTATGTTTTATCGAGTTCTCAACAAGCATCTGCACCGAAACAGGTATCACCCTCCATCTATCTATCCCATTTAAATCAATTTTTAAATTGCACTTATCTCCTCCCCTCTCCGACTGCAGCCAAAAATAACTCTTGACGAAATCTATCTCAGACGAAAGTGGAACATAATCCGTCTCCTCATTAGCTAGAACGTATCTATAAATTTCTGACAATCGAATAATGTATCTCTCGGCTCCATCGGCGTCGGTGTGTACAATCTCAGACAAGTCGTTGAGCGTGTTGAACAGGAAATGGGGATTTAGGTGCGATTTTAGATTTTGGTATCTGAATTTCAGATTCTCCTCACGTAATCTATACTCCTTATTTACTGATTTTTGCCAGAGTATAAAGAATAGAATGATTGTAAAGATCAGAAGTCCAACAGCAAATTTTTCGTTGGCAAACATCAACTCATTTTCCATCATTTGCTGCCAAAACATAGATAAATCAGATCCATTTAATAAAAACCACACAAAGACTGATAAGATAACAGCTACATTTGCGGCAATAAATGCTATTACGTAGAATGCTAATAGTGAGGGGAAAATAAGCTTTTTCGTTTTGAGAAGGTCAAATTTTTCGATTTTTTTAATCAGATAAAGTGCTGATAATGCAATTGAGAGGGTTGTCAGGAAGATTGCAATTATAGGTACAATAACTGATGGGTGAAATGCGTCTCCCGTTTGGAGAAACTTCATCAAAAGTGATACTGCAACAGAGAAAATCAAAAAAAGAGCAGCAATACAAGATTTACTTTCAAAAATTTTATTCGTTTTCATAATTAATAATTTTTATTGCTGCGAAGTAATCATATGTACAAAGGTCTAAAAAATGTTTTTATCTGACCTGTTGTCTCTTATTTCTGAGTCGTATTTTTCTTTGCTCCATCCGAAAGGATAAGGGCTATCTTTGTGCTTTGCAAAAAAAATCATTTTTTTTCATATAAGCAGTACCCATAAACATGACCGAAGTTGTTTTAATCACGAATTAGTATGAAACGAGTTTTTAAAATCGCATCTTCACTGGCTGCGCAGATCAGCGGAAAGAAGACAAAGGAGAACAGCCAGAGGATTGACGCCTGGATGTCGGAGAGTTCAAAAAACAGGGAACTTTTCGACAAACTGGGCGATCATGAGTTCCGTTCGTCGTTCTTCGAAAGAGCAGACGCCTACGATAGCGATGCCGCCTGGGAAAAGGTTGAGTACAGACTCACCTCCTCTTCACGCAGGCAATCGATTCTCTATCGCGACCTTATGCGTTATGCAGCTATCTTCCTTTTGGCAGTCTCTGTGGCGACATCGCTCTTCTATGCTCCCGACATCATCGACCTTCTCGACAACAACAAGATCGACATGGCGCACAATGGTGCCAGACTTGTTCTTGCAGACGGTAGCGTGATGAATATCGACAATGGAGAGGGACGTCTTTCGGAAAGATGCGGAGTTAAAATCGACACACTAACAAAGACAATCTCGCTGCAATCGCTTAAGATTAAGGCAGGCAAAGGGAAACACAATGTGCTCAAGACCGATAAAGGTTGCGAATACAAGGTCATCCTTCCCGACGGCACGCTTGCTCACTTGAGCTCCGAAAGCTCTCTGCTATTTACCGATAATTATGGAGGCAATGAGCGGAAAGTGGAGGTAGAGGGAGAGGTTTTCTTCGATGTGGTTAAAGACAAAAAAAGGCCATTTGTGGTAAACGCAGGTGGAATTTCGACGATCGTTTTAGGTACTAAATTCAATATCAATGCTTATCCACAATCCCAAGAGGTTGTTGCTACGCTGCTGAGTGGTTCGCTCAAAGTGGTGAACGGAGGCAAATCTGTTGTCCTCTCTCCCGACCAGCAAGCAGTCTGCAGCAAAAGAAACGAGTCAACCGAGGTTAAGACGGTTGATGCATCTCTCTACCTCTCTTGGACAGAGGGCTCGTTTTCGTTCCGTAATGAGAAGCTGTCGAACATCCTCAGCACTCTCCAAAAATGGTACGACTTCGATTATGTCTTTCTCGACAATGAGTGTAAAGAGATCCGAATGGGTATGAATCTTCCGCGAAATGCCGGTTTTGGTGAGATTCTGGAGTGGATGAACAATGCAGAACTGTTCAAAATCAACAAAAAAGGTAAGACAGTTATCATTGAAAAGCTTGAGGATTGAACTCACTTATTTAAAACTTAATGTATATGAAAAAAAACCGGATCTTATTGAACTGTCTCAGAATCGCCCCTCCGGGCAGAGCTTTGCAGACGCTTCTAGTCATCTTGACTCTTCTTTTTGCTCCTGCTATTTTTAACACTGCCATAGCAGAGAGCGTTGCCCCAACTAACATCACTTTAACTAAAAAAGGAGTCTCTCTTGAGCAGCTTCTTTGGGAGATAAAAAAACAGTGCAACTTCCAGTTTGTATATGGAACAAAGGATGTAGAGGAGTATAAGAATATCTCGATTGATGTAAAAAATGCAACTGTTGGAGAGGTTCTTCAAAAGGCACTTGCAAACACATCTTTATACTACGAAATCAAAGATAACGTGGTGTACATCAAGAAAAAAGACCAACAACCATCGAAACCTAAGACAATCAAGGGAACAGTCACTGACGAAAAGGGTGCCCCATTGGCAGGTGCGACAATTATGGTGAAGGGTACAAAGTTTATCACTGCCTCTGATGGTAGCGGTAACTTTTCGATTACGATTCCTGGAGATATCACACCTATTCTCCAGATTTCGTTCATCGGAATGAAGACTCGCGAAGAGAAGATTCTTAAGGACCTTGTAAGATTTGTGCTTCAGGCCGATGCTCTTCAAATGGGCGAAGTTGTTGTCTATAGCACTGGTTATCAAAAGATAGACAAAAGACTCTCAACCTCATCGATCTTTTCGGTTTCGGGTGAGAATTTGAAGCAGAGCGGAGCCTCCTCTTTAGACAACATGCTATTGGGAAAGATTCCGGGTATGACTGTTATGAATAGCTCCTCTACACCTGGTGCTTCTACTAAGATTCGTATTCGTGGAGCCTCAACAATATCGGGAAATCGAGAGCCACTTTGGGTTGTAGATGGTATCATCTTAGACGATCCAGTTCCGTTGTCGACCGAAGAGATCAATAGTTTAGATAATGTGAATCTTATTGGTAATGCTATTTCGGGTCTGAATCCGATGGATATCGAGAGTGTAGACATCTTAAAAGATGCCTCATCTACTGCTATTTATGGGGTAAGGGCTGCAAATGGAGTTATCGTAGTAACTACAAAAAAGGGTAAGCTTGGAACTCCAAAAGTTAGCTACTCTGGTACTTTCAATGTTACTGAGCGACCTGATTACTCAAAGTTGCACAGAATGAATTCGCTTCAAAGAATTGAGGTCTCTAAAGAGATCGAAGAGAGGGGTCTGCTTTATAGTCTTCCTCCTGCAAGCGTTGGATATGAAGGTGCTCTGTACGATCTTTACGACCGTAAGATTACACAACAAGAGTTCCTAGAAAAGGTGCAGAGAATGGAAGAGGTAAACACAGACTGGTTTGGTCTTCTTTACCGCACTGCTTTTTCTCATAAGCACAACGTCTCTGTGAGTGGAGCTACCGATAAAGTGAACTACTACTTTTCTGGAGCTTACTCAGGCGATCAGAATACTGTTCGTGGCTCGGGTGTAAATCAATACAACGCCAACATGAAGTTGATCTTTAATCTGTCAAAAAAATTAACTGCCAATATTCAGCTTAGAGGTTCCCTTACCGATAAAGAGTATCTACATGGTTCAATTTCGCCATACTCTTATGCCTATAATACTTCGAGAGCAATTGAGGCTTTTGATATTAATGGCAATAGATCGTTTTATAACATGAAACAGGGTAATCAGCAACAGTTGGTTTACAACATTTTAAATGAGATCGACAATACTGGTAACCAGATCAACAACAACAGCTTAAACTTCGTTGGTAATATCGAGTGGAAGGCGATGAAAGATCTTCGATTCACTGGAACTATCGGTTTAAATACTGCTAACACCGAAGAGAAAGAGTGGTTTGGGGAGAAGAGCTACTATGCGTCCAACCTTAGAAATATCAATTATGGAACTAAGTTTCCTAGCTTAGACCCTAACAGTCCATTTGTGAAAGAGCAGTGCTCATTACCTTATGGTGGTGGTCTTAAAAACAGTAACACTCGTAACATTGGTTTTACAGCTCGTGCTCAAGTTGATTATAGCTACAAACTTAAAGATGCTCATGAATTCTCTGTTGCTGCTGGTACCGAGATTCGTTCTACAAAATATACAGGTATCAGGACAACTCAATTTGGATATATGCCCGACAGAGGTGAAAAATTTATTGCTATCGACCCTGCATTCTGGCCAAAATACAATGCAATGGTTCTTTCTAATCCAAACGTGATTACAAATAGATTATCGAACTTTGTCTCTCTATATGGAATTGCAACTTACTCATATAAGCATAAATACATTTTGAACTTCAATGTTAGAGCCGATGGTTCTAATAAGTTTGGACAAGATAAGAGTGCTAGATTCCTCCCTATTTGGTCGCTTTCGGCAAAAGCTAACTTACATAACGAAAAGTTCTTTAAAGATATAGAGTGGTTAAATGAGTTTGCAATTAAAGGATCGATGGGTGTTCAGGGTAACGTATCAGACGACCAGACTCCAAGTCTTATTTTGCAAGGTGGTCCACTTGATCCTCTTACTCAAGAGTATATGAACTACTTATCGAAACTTCCTAATCCAAAACTTAGATGGGAAAAGACAAACGCATATAACATTGCTTTGGATTTCGCTGTTTTAAATAACAGAATCTCTGGAACATTCGAGTACTACTACAAAAAGGGTGTAGATCAAATTATTACTAAGACTGTATCTCCGACAACTGGTTTCGGTAGCATGTCTTTAAACGCTGGAGACATTGTAAATAAGGGTTACGAAGTCATCCTTAACTTTGTTCCTGTCAGAGCAAAAGATTGGACTTGGTCGCTATCTTTCAACGGTGCAAAAAACACGAACAATGTAGTTCGCTCAGGTCTTAGCAGCAACTATAGCTATGTTGAGTATATCAATGGAACAGCTGTTCTTGCGAATACCCCTGTAAACACATTCTTCTCGTATCAATTTGCGGGGCTAGACTCAAAGGGATTGCCTAAATTCTACAATATAGATGAGGTTTCTGGAGATACTAAACAAACAATGTTCGATAAAGCATTTGTGAAATCGGGAACAAGAATCCCAGATATCCAGGGTGGTTTTGGATCGACTCTTAAATATAAGAATATAGTTGTAAACCTATTCTTTACCTACAGTATGGGTGCAAAGATCAGATTAAACAACCTTTATAGCGACAGCGGACAAAGATTACCTCAGCCTCAGCAAAATATGTCTGACGAGTTTGTAAACAGATGGAGACAAGCTGGAGACGAAAACTTCACAAACATACCTGTGCTATCTGCTGATCAACTTCCTATGTTTGGTTTTGGAAGTACACGATCTTTCGAGATTGCAAACAATATGTGGCAAATGTATAACAAGAGCGATCTTAGAGTTGTTTCTGCCGACCATGTTCGTCTAAGAACAGCTTCAATCAGATACCAGATTCCAGAAAATCTTTGCAAAAAAGCTGGTCTTTCAAATGCTTTTGTAAAATTTGAAGGAAACAACCTACTACTATTTGCTTCTAAAAAGCTAAGAGGACAAGATCCAGATCAGATCTCGCTTGGAGGCCAGACATCTCCTCTGTTGCCATCTTATTCTGTAAGTATAGATATCACCTTCTAAAACTTTAAACCGATGAAAAATAAATTAATATATCTTATTATGGCGATCCTGACGCTCTCTTCGTGCAGCAGTTTTCTAGAAGAGGTGTCACAAGACGAAATTGTTCCTAAGTCAGCTAAGGATCTTTCAGAATTTTTGCTTGGCGAAGGATATGTACGTGATACAAAGGTTATAGCGCCATATTTAGACATTATGACCGATGATGCTAAATCTTATTTTGGAAAACCAGGTCTTATTGCAAACGACACCAGAGAGTCGGGATTTGGATATTTCACTTGGCAAGAGCAGCCGGAATATACTCTTAGTGGTCCAGTTAGAGCAGATAACTCTTGGCAGACATACTACCGCTACATTGTAATTAGCAACCTTGTTATAGATAAACTACCCGAAGTGTCGGGCACTCAAAACGAAAAGGACAAAATCAAGGCAGAGGCTTTATGTATTAGAGCAAATGCATATTTTATGTTGGTAAATCTATACGCAAAGCCATACGATCCAGCTACTGCAACTACTACTTTAGGAGTGCCAGTAAATAATTTAACTTTTATGGAGGATGTTATGTTGCAAAGAGAGACTCTTGCAAAAAACTACGAAATGATTGTAACCGACCTAAGAGAGGCAGTAACGCTATTCGATGGTGTAATTACAAATAAAAACATCTTCCGTTGGAACTCTACCGCTGCAAATCTTCTTCTTTCGAGAGTATATCTCTATATGAAAGATTATAAGAATTGCGAGAAGTATGCAACAAGTGTAATGACCAAGAATCCATCATTATACGACCTGAATGCAAAGGCAAACGATGCTACAGCAGCTGCTAAACAGTTTTTAAACATCTCAAATCCAGAGATTTTATTCTCTTACAGCGATTGGTCTATCGGTTATTTTGCTGCAGGAGCTAATGGTTGTTTCCCTGCTTCTGAGTCCCTAAAAAGTGCTTATGCTATCGATGACTTGAGATTCGGAAAGAGTACTGGTGCATTTATCAGAGAGCAAGGGAATATCTTTGGAAAACAATACACTCAATTTAAGAGTACAACAAAATCAACTACTCAAGTATATGGCTATGCTTTAAGGACAGCTGAAGCCTATCTAAACAGAGCAGAGGCTTATGCTGAACAAGGAAAACTTCCAGAGGCTCTGAATGATCTGAACTTCCTTCGCAAATTCAGAATTAAAAAGGCAACTTATGTAGACTTGGCCTCTTCGGTAAAAGAGGAGGTTATTGAGATGGTTCGTAAAGAGCGAAGACTTGAATTCTGTTACGAACAGATGCGTTGGTTCGATTTGAGAAGATGGGATATGCCTGAGATAACTCATGAGTTTATCGAGCAATACAACCCAACTACTGTGTCATCTTTCTACACTTTAAAAGCAAAAGATGACGCCTATACTCTTCCAATACCTCTTGCGGTAATGGAATATCAGCCAGACTTAAAGAATAATCCGAGACCGGTAAGAACAAAGAATACACTTTAGAACTATGAAATCAAGAATTATCAATATAGCACTTGTACTTGTATCCGGCATTCTTATCAGCGGATGCTACGGAAAAGAGCACATAACTGCAGAGCTTGGAAAGCCTCGCCACGAAATCAAAGACAGCAACGACCCTTTGGATAAAAAGATTTTCAATATTTACTCATCGACTGGTGTTGCTATCTTATACGATTATACCGAACTAGATTATAAATGGAACTTAAGTTCAACATCTTACACCGACTTTATCCTTGTAAAACAAACAGATAGAGCGGTAATAGATAATGGATTAAAATATTTAGACAAAGTACTGTTCGATTACTATGATTTAAATTTCAAGAAAAAGTACTTTCCTCTCAACTTCTTGCTTTGTGATACACTAAAAAATCTAACTACCAAAGATTTAATCACATTGTCGGGTCGTAACTTTATGGCTATCGGAAAGATCAGCAGAGGCATTGAATTGACTCCAGATGTCAACCTCAATACTGCTAAAGGTGTTATCAATGGAGCTTTATGGGGAAACCATATCTATATTAATGGATTAATGGACTTTCCTGCAGACTTCTTCTCTCCTTGCGAAGAGTTGTACACCTACAAGATTGGTACAAAAACCGATACTCCTCCATTTGATGCCAAAAAGCTCGGATTCTGGGATAAAGATCCTGAGACATCAACTACTTCAACTTACATGGCACCTAAGAAGCAGGGTGATATCAATCAATTTATCCAGCAGATTACAAGTAGCACCTATCAAGAGATGATGACCAAAATGAATGGTTATCCTATTCTCTATAATAAATATGTAATATTGACCACTTTTTTCAAAGAGAAGTACAATATTGATTTACAAGCAATAGGAAATAATAAACCAACACAAATCACACTAAATTAATCTAATGAAAAGATTTTTAACAGCTGCAGCTATTATTGTTGCCGCAGGCGGAGTATTGTCTGCCCAGCCGTTTAAACTGCCTCTAAAGGACAACGGTTCAAAGACAGAAGCTACTAAGCCCGAAGAGAAAAAGGGCTATGCCGCAGTAATTACTGCCGATGCCAAGACTTCTAAAGGGATCATTGATCTCCATATGGTTAAAGGGACTCTTTATCTCGAGATTCCAAAAAAGATTATGGGAAAACCATTCTTATTTGCAGCAAGAATTGAGCAGACCAGCAACAACAAAGAGTCTATCGCAGGTCAGATGCCAAATGACCCACTAATGATTGAGTTCTCTTTCGATAACGACAAAGTTTACATTCACACAATTAATAATCGTGCGGTATGTGACCCTAAAGAGTCTATCTTCAAAGGAGTTTTAGCAAATAATTTGAATCCTGTTCTTAAGTCGTTTCCAATTAAATGCTACAGCTTAGACTCTTCAAAAGTGGTTATCGATGTGACCAAATATTTCTGCTCCGATGAGAAGCCGATGTCTCCTTTCACAGAATCTACTCCATTCGATGGTCTTTTTGGAATCAAAAGAATGAGCGGTTCATTTAAAGCAGACAACTCATCAATTCTCAGATTTCACTCTTTCCCAAAGAATATCAGTGTATCGTCTAGATTATCATTCACTTCCGAAGGTGCGCCATTCTCTTGTATAATGAATATCTCAATGATTCTCCTTCCTGAGCATCCAATGAAACCTAGATATTCCGACCATCGCGTAGGTTATTTCACTGATGGAAAGCATATCTTCTCGACTACTCAAAATCAAGTTATGTCTAAAGGTTATATCAATAGATGGAATCTTGAACCAAAGGCAGAAGATGTAGAAAAGCATAAAAGAGGAGAACTTGTCGAGCCTGCAAAACAGATTGTATATTACATAGATCCATCTTTCCCAGCTGAGTGGAGACCATTCATTAAAGAGGGTATCGAAGATTGGCAAATGGCTTTCGAAAAAATTGGTTTCAAGAATGCAATCGTTGCCAAAGATTATCCTGCAAACGACTCACTATTCAACCCTAACGACATTAGAAACTCATGTATTGTTTACTCTGCTTCTAATGTAGCTAATGCAATGGGTCCATCTTGGACAGACCCGCGTTCGGGCGAAATTATTCAAGGTTCTGTTTATGTATATCATAATGTTTTGAGTCTTCTTAGAAACTGGAGGTTTATTCAGACTTCGACTGTCGATCCTAAGGCTAGAGAGAAGGTTCTATCTTTGGAGGTGATGGGTCCTTTGATGAGATATCTTATTGCTCACGAAATCGGCCACACTTTAGGTTTGATGCACAACATGAGAGGTTCATACGCATATCCTGTTGACTCTCTCAGATCTCCATCATTCACTGCTGTAAAAGGTACTACCTCATCTATAATGGACTACGCTCGCTACAACTATGTTGCACAACCTGGCGACGGCGTTACTCAGCTTCTTCCACCAAGACTAGGCCCTTACGACTATTATGCTATCAAGTTTGGATATTCAAAAATATATGAGGCTAACACTCCAGATCAAGAGTCTGCAATCCTAAACAAATGGTTGGTTGAGAAGTGTAACGACCCAGAATACAAGTTCGGAGCTCAAGAGGTGTTTGGCACAACCGATCCTGCAGCCCAAACAGAGGCAATTGGAGATGACGCTATCAAAGCAAGTGTTTATGGTATTCGTAATCTAAAGATTATTACTAAAAATCTTATTGATTGGACTGCCGAAGAGGGTAAGGATTACTCTTACACTGCTTCTATGTATAAAGAGGTTGTAAGACAATACACTAGATATCTTACTCATTGTTCTGTTTACTTGGGCGGCTCATATATAAACTACTCTGTAAAGGGTGATAATCAAAAGGAGACTATTGCTGTATCTAAGGCTAAACAAAAAGAGGCTGTTAAATTCCTGTTAGGTCAAATTTACGAGATGCCAGAGTGGCTCAACAGTAAAACTCTTGCAGATCATCTTGGCGAAATGGAAAATAATGTTGGTGAACTTCAAACTGCATTAACCAGATTACTTACAAATCCTTCCTTGATAGGTAGAATTGGTACTTGCGCTAAAGGCTCAAACGATCCTTACTCTCAGAAAGAGTTTGTTAAAGATGTTTATGAGACTATTTGGGCGAAAACAATCAAAGGTCAAAACATAAACAGCACCGACAAGCTTGTTCAATATGTATATATTCATTCACTTCTAGGATCTTTAGATATGCTTCCTGCCGAAGTTGTAAAGAATAAATCATTTGCTTTCTGTTTAGAAAATAGTCTCAACAATGTTGATCAGTTTGAATCTATTCCTGTTACTGCCGAGCAATTGGAGCGTCAGATGACAATTTCGACAAAAGAGTCTGAAGTAAAGATTCAGTCTAAATCGATTTTGTACTCACAGCTAACAACCATAAAATCTCTTCTTGCCTCTAGAATCCCTACCTCTACTGGTGAGACAAAAGAGCACTATAGATATCTTCTATATCAAATTGAAAAGTTAATGAAATAATAGGGTTAGGTTTAGTTAACTTTATCGTAAGCTGTCTGCTTTTGCAGGCAGCTTATTTTTTGTGAATTACTGCCAACGGTACTTTTCTGGCAGCTGTTGAATGTCGGCTAGATCTAAAATTCTGCAGACAAAATTATCGACAAGTGCATCTATGTCTGCTGGTTTTTTATAAAACGATGGCGACGCTGGAGCTATGATCGCTCCTGCCTCCGCTAGAGTGGTCAAGTTGCGCAGATGGATCAGGTTGTATGGTGTCTCGCGAGGCACAATAATGAGTCTCTTTCTCTCTTTGAGCATAACGTCTGCCGATCTTGTTATCAAATCTGACGATACTCCTGAGGCTATTCTGCCAATGGTTCCCATCGAGCATGGAATTATAATCATAACATCTGGGGCATTGGAACCTGAGGCTGAACGTGAATAAAAGTCATTATTGCTTCTGATAAATGTCTGATACTCTTTTGGCACCTCTGAGTTAAGCTCATCTCTCCACACGTCAGTAGCGGTCTGAGAGTAAATGATTTCTGGATCTATAATCAACGGCACATCTGAAAGCTCGTTTTGTTTTTTGAATTCGGATGTGAATAGTTTGTCGATTAATGCTTTAGCATAAATCTGTCCGCTTGCGCCTGTTACTGCTATTGTTAGCTTTATTGTTTTGAGATTTGTTCTCATAGGTCCTTTGATTAGGAATGGTTCTTTTGTTAGGTATGGCTCATTAATTAAGAGAAGTAGATCTGCTTAAGCCAAGTCTTAAAAAGAGGATCAATAAAATATGGTTTGCCCTTCTCAAATTGGATTATCTCCTTCTTTTGCAGAGCATCTTTTATTCTATTAACATTGGCAGATGATTGCAGATCATATTTGCTTAAAACCTCTGTACTGCTGAATTTTTCCATCTCATCCAAGATTGCTTTGATAAAATTCAACTGGAACAGACTCATTCTGCTGGTCATCGCATGAAATCTATGATTATGAAGCTCCATCAACGCTGTAAATGACTGGTTGATAATCTGCTCTGTTAGATAACCTCTAGTTAGACCATACGAGATATCGGCAAGTTGCTGAGTATACCAAGGATGTCCTTCAGTGAGTTTATACATGTAAACGGCAAGCTCTTTTGTGACAACTCTTCCTGCTTTCAGGAAATTTCTAATAATGTATTCCGAAAATGATTTTTCATCTATTGGTTCTAACTTGATTCTTTCGGCAAAACGGTAGAAGAATTTTTTCTCTTCGAAGATCTCTTTCATCTCGTTTACAAAAGAGCCTGTTATCAGAAAAGTACAATGACGGCTATCCATCCAGCACTTTTCCATCAATTTAAACGTATCATCTGCATCTTCATGCAGGTTTATCTCCTGAAACTCTTCTAGATAGACAATAATATTTGTGCTATATTTTTCCGAAAGTTTGTCTGCTAGCTTAAGTATCGAACAAATATGCTCTTTTGTCAGCACTTGCCCATAATCTACACTAATAGATTTTGTTGTGTACTCTGGTGCCTCTACTTTATAGGGTGTTCCGGCTAAAAGCTCCGAAGCCAGACTCTCCCAATCAGTAACTGTAGTTGCAAAGAGCGATAAGAGATGGTTTGTGAATTTTTTTACAAAAGCCCTTCTTGTTCTAACATTAAACAAGTTTATATTACATAGAGTAAAGTTCCCCGCCTCTTTTTGCATTCGCAAAATTGTCTGCTGTATCAATGATCTTTTTCCGCTTTTTGCAGGCTCATAAATCAGGCAGTGTTGCCTTTGCTTGAGCATATTAAAGAGGAGATTCTGTTCACCAGTACGCGCAATAAAATCGGTACCTGTAACAAACTTGTTGAAAACAAATGGCGAGTCCATACTTTTAAGTGATTAGGGGGATAATTTTCTTTTTAAAAAACAATTATGTTACAAAGATAAAATTTTCCACAAATTGATAATATCTTTTGACTGTTAATTTTTTTTTACATATATTTGCCAACCTGTTTAGAAACTATTAAAGATTGATAAGCCAGTGAAAAAGAGCTGTTTAAGTACAGCCGCTTACAGTCAAAAACTATAAATATTTTTTTATGTACGCAATTGTAGATATTGCAGGACAGCAATTTAAAGTAGAGAAAGACAAAAAAATCTTTGTACACCGTCTTAAAGCAGAAGAGGGTGAATCTCTCAGTTTTGACAAAGTTCTTTTAATCGACAACGATGGTTCAATTAAAGTAGGAGCTCCCTACATTGATGGATCAGCTGTTAAGGCAAAAGTACTTCAACACCTGAAAGGTGACAAGGTTATCGTTTTCAAAAAGAAACGCCGTAAAGGTTATGACAAGAAAAACGGTCACCGTCAATACCTTACTCAAATTCAAATTGAAGAGATCGCTTAATTAATTAACTAGTAGAAAAGATTTTAGATTATGGCTCATAAGAAAGGTGTCGGTAGTTCGAAGAACGGCCGCGAATCACACAGTAAACGATTAGGCGTTAAATTGTTCGGTGGACAAAACGCCAAAGCCGGAAACATTCTTGTTCGTCAGAGAGGAACAGTTCACAATGCAGGCCTTAACGTAGGCATAGGTAAAGATCATACACTATTTGCTCTTATCGATGGCGTTGTAGTTTTCCGTAAAAAAGCAGACAATAAATCTTATGTATCGGTAATGCCTTTCGAGGTTCCGCAAGCGTAAGTATTTGATTCAGTTATAAAAAGAGGTTGCCTTTTTGGGCAACCTCTTTTTTTTGTAGAGTTTATTAGTTGTGTGATATAAAGAAGGTCAAAAAAAAGGAGGAGGCCGCGAGTGTTACAGCATAGGAATATCCCCCTTTCCTTTCAGCTGTGCAGGCATCGGCTAAGATAGGCTAGTCCTCCTCCTAGGTTGTTTAATATGGCAACCATTTAATCGGCAGTATAAATTTTCAGCCATCAACCCATCACAAAAATAGTAATAATCGCACATATAAAAAACTTAATTCATTGATACATAAGCAAAAAGAATGTTTTTTATTATATTTTAGTAAGTAATCATTTTTTTCATTAATAAAGATTATCTATCTAAAAAGCTTTTCAATACTCAGTCAGACAAATGGTTTCATCTATTTTGGCATATAATATGTTTATCTAGTTATAGAATTGTGCTCATAATTATGACACCTTTCTCTACCTAAAAATATTAAAAATATTTACCAACACTAGTTATTCTACATAATAGATTTTTAATCAATTTTTATTATATTTGTTTATCGCAGTATAGGTTTTAGGCCATCTATATAAACAATTAACAAGTTAAATTATATGGATGCATTTCCTTCTTTATCAGCCGCAATGCTCTACGACAGAGAGATCGTCTTTAGCGAGGTGCCGGATTACGACATTTACAGAGAGAAGATTAACCATATAACTTCATTCTCAATCATTGAAGAGCTGACAATTGTAATGGTAGACCACTTTAATAAATCTACCTACATCACTTCTCACAACAGAGATTGCTTTCCCTATTTCGGAGAGATGAGTGAACGATATTTACCCGAAGACTATCTATTCACATTAGTCTCCAATGAGGACAAAGAGTATATCCTCTCAATGAATAAGGCAATAAATGATTGCATGAGAAATGATTTTCTCAAAGGTGACAATTATTACTATTTTGAATTTGACGTAAAACTATCAGATGCCTCTTTCGGAGAGAGCGTCTTTTTATTTAAAGTCTATCCGTATAGGTTTACACCAGATAATAAACCATGGCTTGTTAACTGTGTAATTTCTAAATCAAATAAAGAGTATTCGAAATCTCTGATTCTACACGCAATCAATCAAAAACAAACGTATAAGTTCATACCTGAATTAAACAATTTTCAAGAGGCAAACTTAACTAATTATCTTAATGATAGAGAGATAAAAATAATTAGATTATCTGCGGAAGGCTATTCAGAATCTGAAATTATATCGGAGACTGGAATGACGATGGGGATGTTAAAATTCTGTAAATCTAATATCTTCAATAAAATGAAGGTTAAGACTACGGCAGAAGCTATAACGATTGCTTTTAAAAATCATCTGTTAGAGAACTCAGATCCATTTATAACTACTAGGTCTGTACAAAACAAGAGAAAAAAGTCTTCGGAAGAATACCCTGTAGATGACAGACAGTGTCATACTTTTATTACTACTAAAGATATTCCAGAAAGCGACATTGAAGAGCTAAAGCGAATCTGCGCAATCTTTAGCGAGGTTAATGGAATTATGTCGGTTTTATTTGATCACCGCGATAGAACATTGAAGTATTTATGCGACAGCTACACCGAATTTACAGGTATTTCGCAAGAGGATGCCGACATGATGGGTATTAAGGTCCATAAATTTACAATACACAAAAAAGACTTCGAACTTTTATATAAGGTCCATATGCACACATTCGATGTGATGAAGGGATTTGCAAAGAAGAAGATCAAACCAAAACTAGCTGCTGTCTATAACTTTCGTCTTCGGCGATTCGACGGTGCTTATCAACATGTAAGTTGTGTGATAAGACCCGTCTATTATGACGATCATGGCATGCCTCTTGTTAGCGTACTCCTCATCAAACCCTCATACAAGAAGGGTTATGACAGATTTCTTCTTCATTTTATCGATGAAGAGAAAAAATTTCTCTACTCTTCGGGTAGAGACGGATTCATCTCCGAAAGAAAGGCAGAGCTAAAAGAAATTGAGATTAAGATTCTCAATCTTACTTCGAAAGGTTATGCTGAAATAAATATTGCAGACAAATTGTCTATAAGTATTAATCTTGTTAAATATTACAAGCGTAATATTTTTAAGAAAATGCATGTAGAATCGGCGTCAGAAGCGGTCTACATTGGACTCCTTTCTGGCATTATCTAGCTAAACAAAAGCTAAAGTGATATGTTAACATTAGCAACTATTCACAATAACAATAATAAACTAATACAATACAAAATGAAAGTTTTAAGAAATTTTACAATCGTACTTCTGAGTGGATCTCTTGTACTCGGAGGCTGTTCTACCGCTAACAATGCAACAAAGGGAGGCCTGCTTGGCGGTGCAGGTGGCGCTTTACTTGGAGCAGGAATTGGAGCAATAGCTGGTAAAGGAAAAGGTGCTGCAATCGGTGCTGCAATTGGTGGTGCAGTTGGTGCTGGAGCAGGCGTGATTATCGGAAAGAAAATGGATAAACAAAAAGCGGAACTAGAGAAGATAGAGGGAGCTAAAGTAGAGACAGTTACTGACGCAAACAATCTACAAGCAATCAAAGTTACTTTTGATAATGGTATTCTTTTCCAAACAGGAAAGAGTGACCTTAATGCAACTTCGCGAAATGCGCTTTTAAAATTTGTTGAGTCTTTAAAAGGTAATCCAGAGACTGATATAACTATCAATGGACACACAGACAATACAGGAACTAGAGAGTTCAACGAGAAACTCTCTGTTGAGAGAGCCTCTTCTGTAGCAAATTTCCTTAATGCAAATGGTATAAACATCAACAGAATGTCGACTTATGGTAAAGCTTGGGACGAACCAGTTGCCGACAACGCAACTCCTGCAGGAAGAGCTCAAAACAGACGAGTTGAGGTATTCATTACTGCAAATAAAGCCATGATCCAACAAGCAGAACAAGGCAAATAAAAAATTTACCCACAATCGATACTTACCTGAAATAAGGTAAAATCACAAATTAGGTATTTACCTAAAATTAGGTAAAATCGCATATTCGCTATTTACCTACAAAATTGCTAGTTGAATAAAATTAGGCATGTACCTGCAACAACCAAAAAGAGGGTGACTAAAAAGAGATTTTTAGTTACCCTTTCTTTTTCCCTCTTTTTTAATCTACTCTCATCTTTTTTCTCACTCTCTTACATTCTTTCTATCTCTCTCTTTCTCTCTTTCTCTCTTTCTATTCCTCTCTATATCACCTACTCTCTTCCTATTTTCCTTAATTTCTCGCCATCACCACTAACTAAAAGAATATCAATATGTTTTGCATTTACTGTCAGACTATGGGTAGTCTGGCAGACACCCCTGGTCTGCATGTATTTGCAAAACGCTCATATAATCAACAATATAGATCGAATAAGATTGCAGGCGAAAATTGTAATGACTTGTTCAGATGATACATATATCTTATTCGGTTTAATCCAGATATAACATTTCGATTCTAATGGTGCTCCGCTAGTTCTGAGCTCAGCTGCGCTTCGCAGAAAATGGTGCTTCGCAAGTCATATGCTCAGCTGCGCTTCGCCTTGTCCGGAACATAACATGTAACATGTAATTGAGGCAACTTAGTTTGAAGTTCAGTTTTTAAATAGAGGCTATATATCTCATAGACAATGCGTTTTGCGATTTCCTGCAGATCCCCCCAATCTGCCAGAATAATTTCTATATGTCTGTTTTATAAGGTATTAGCGTTTTAAATATTCCAATATATGAGATTAAAAAGCGTTATTCTGCACATTATGTGATAGTTATACTTTATTCTGGCAGATCCCCCCATTCTGCAGGAAATCGCAAAACACATTGTATATCTGTTATTTATCCTCTAAAACAAGATCAACTGCAAAGTAAGTAAACCGACATCTTGCTATTCAAAACCAGCATCTAGCGATTCTAATCCTACATTTAGCTATTCTAAACCAGCATCTAGTTATTCCGAAACTTACATCTAGCTATTCGAAAACTAAGCCTTGCTATTCAAATTCGGCATCTATTCCTAGTTATGTGCACATTTGTAGAAAAAAAACTAAGACTATGGGGTGTCTGATAAAAACACAGATTATTCTTACTTCCTAACTGCTTATTTCAATATTGGGCTATTTTGGTTGCTTATTGTGGCTGGTGTGACAAATAGTACTCAGTCTATCCGTAGATGGAAGTTGGAGAATGGGGAGTTTTTAGTTAGAAGGAGATTAGCTTATTTATAAATTACAAAAGGATAAAGTTAAAGGGAAAAGTTAAAGGGCAACTAAAATCTTTTGGTCTCTTTTTTTCATTTTTTTAGTAACTTGCAGACCAATAACTAAAACTCAAAAACTGGTAATCTTTTCAAAACCATGAAAAACTCAATGTATTCGCTCCTTTCGGTTATTGGCGCCAGACCCCAGATTATTAAATCGGCGGCAATAAGCAGGGCGATTAAAAATAACTACTCAGGAGCTGTAAGGGAGATAATCCTTCATACTGGTCAACATTACGACCAAAATATGTCGGAGATTTTCTTCAACGAACTTCAGATTCCAAAACCTAATTATAACCTCAATGTAGGTTCTGGTAATCATGGAGCACAAACAGCAAAAATGATCAAAGGGATAGAGGAGGTATTGCTGAATGAGGCTCCAAGTGGAGTTATCCTCTATGGCGATACAAACTCAACGTTAGCTGGAGCTATTGCGGCTTCGAAACTTCACATCCCAATTTTCCATATCGAAGCAGGTCTCCGCTCTTTCAATAAAGGGATGCCTGAGGAGATCAACAGAATTGTCTGCGACCATGCATCTACTCTCCTGTTCTCCCCCACCGATGCAGGAATTCGCAATCTAATCAAAGAGGGATTCTCTACAGAAAACGAAGAGCCCTACACAATCGATAATCCAGGAGTATTTCATGTTGGTGATGTGATGTATGACAACTCACTCTATTTTGCATCTTTAGCCGAAGATCAAGCACCATTAAAAGAGTATGCTGGTCTAAATTTGCAACCTGGCTGCTATATTTTAGCAACAATTCATCGCGATAGTAATACAGACAACAGCTCTCGCCTAAATAACATCTTCAGAGCATTGCTTGATATCTCCGAGAAAAAAGGAGTTGACGTTGTTCTACCCCTGCACCCTAGAACAGCAAAGATGTTGAATCAAAACTTAGAGACAGGCTTGTACAGAAGAGTCATCTCCTCTCAGATGATTAAAATCACGCAACCTGCCTCATTCTTCGAAATGATAACTCTTGAGAAAAACGCTCTGATGGTTATGACCGATTCTGGCGGAGTTCAAAAAGAGTCTTATTTCTTCAAGAAACCATGTCTTATCTTCCGTCCCGAAACTGAATGGGTTGAGATTTTAGACAGTGGTTCTGCTATTTTGGTTGATGCAGACTACGACTCTATAATGGATGGATATGTGCAATTACTTGAGAAAAATTGTGAATATCCTCAGATTTTTGGAGACGGAAAAGCTGCCGAGGCCATAATGGAGATCGTAATGAGACAATTAGTCTCACCGTTCAGATAGAATAGATTGATAAATCGATAGTTCTATCGTCCAACTCAACAACTGCTCCCAATACTGGTAAACTTTTCACTAGCACCGCATTTGCCCCGATTAACCTAAAACTTAATAAATGGAAACATCAGGAATCAAGCTGCGGCATGTGATAGTTGCATGCCTTGTCTCAACCACAATCTTAGGTTGCGCATCGCTCTCTAAGACTCAAATTAAGTCTGTACAAACATTTTACAAACTTACCGACTCAGTCACATCTTCGCCTGTAAAAATTTGGAGTTTGCTCAATGACGTCAGAACAGACAGATACATTCTCTCTGTGTCAACACTGTCAAACAACAAACTCTTGATAGATGAGATCGATTCGATAAGAGTGTCTTGGAAAAAGAACAATAGAATTGGCGACAAACTCGAACAGTCATTCGAACTAATGAATGCCTACTGTTATTCTCTAACCCTTTTAGCTTCTCCCGAAAAATGGGAGTCCAGTGGGCGAGGTATAAAGTCTTTAGGGAAAAATATTGACTCATTGATAATAAGATACAACTCTTTGGGCTTTAAGTATGAATTACCATCGGGGTATGGGAAATCAATCAGCAGAGCTTTAGGCTATTCAGCAGAGACTTATTTTAAACACCGTCAAATCAAACTCCTCAGAAGATTTATAGTTCAGGGAGATACTGTCTTTGCCCGTCTATGTGATAATCTGTATGAAACCTTAAGTTCAGACTCTTTCCGAGTTTTAATTTCTACCGAGAGAAAAGGGGTTCGCGACCAATTCCACAATTATGCACTTTTGAAACAAAACAAGGGAGAGGTTATCTCATTTTTGGAGACAAAAGAGTTTTATCGTATGACTTCTCAAATTGAGGAGGCAGAGAGTTTAAGAATAAGCTGTTGTAGACGCTTAAAATCATTGAAGAGTGCCCATAATCGTCTGAGTAAAGAGATCCAACAAAGGAAAAAAGCTGACGAGCTTCTAAACGACATATATCGATTGTCGGATGAGATCTCTAAGTTCTTGTAATAGCCTTTAAAATTATCATTTAAGAAATATAAACAATTCTAAAACAATGAAAAGTTTTCAAAATAGTAGCACTAAGGGGACTCCAGTTGAAGAGTTAGAACTCATCAGACAGTCAAAAACAGAGTGCAATAGATTAAGAGAGGCTTCTCCAAAAAATCAAGAGTTAGAGCTCCTCTCTATTGAGTTGGACAGGGCCGAAAGAAGAGTTATTGAGTTGATAGGTGAAGAGTTGGCTAATAAAGCAAATCAAGCAGGAGTGCCATTAAAAGAGTTGACAATAAGGCTTAGAGAAAGGGTAAATTCAATGTCTAAGTTTGCGAAGCTTTTCGAAACTATTCTGAAATATTTATAGAGACAAATCCTCTATAAAATATTATTGATAAAGATGAGTCACCACAATTAACAGCAGGCTATATCATCAATAAATAGCAGACTATATCATCAATAAATAGCAGACTATATCATCAATAAATAGCAGAAATGACTTCCGAGAACACTCTTTAATTTTTTGTATGCTCTCTTTTTTAGAGAGTGGACAGTTCCTTCTGCAATTCCAAGTCTCTCTGCAATATCGGAATTTTGCGCACCCGACATGGTTAGCTCCACGATCTCCCTCATCCTGTCGGGCAGCGATGAGACCGCCTTGCGAACCATTAATAGAGTCTCATGCTCTATAACCGATCTTTGAAGATCGAAGTCAGACGAGATGTCACAATTGTATTCCAAGTCAGAAACTTTACCAGCTCTTTTAAGAATATTCAAAGACATATTCTTTGTGACTGTATATAAAAAAGACTTCACTTGATTTATATTCGAGAAGTTCTCCTTCTGCTCCCAATATTTTAACAAAGCCTCTTGAGCCACATCTTTACTCAAATCACGATCATTGAGAAAATTTTCGGCAAAACAGCATAAAATAGGATAGTAATCAGAAAAAAGTTCTCTGAAAGAATCCTTGCATCCAGCTTTAATTTTATCAATTATCATCGCTCTAATAAAGAAGATTTGCCATACAAATATAGGGTTTTAACATAGATTTACGTTATCTTTACGCATCGAATAACTCAAATAAGTCATGAAAAAAGGTCTTCCGATATTTGCGCTACTCATTGTTGCAGCACAAAGTTTATATTCTCAAGACCAGATAACAGTTAAAGAGACAGTACCTCAATGGGCTAAGTCTGCAGTCTGGTACCAAATTTTTCCTGAAAGATTCAGAAATGGAGATCCATCCAACGATCCAAAGTTGAAAGATATTATTGGTGCCGATCCAGCAGAGATGCCTAAAGAGTGGCAAATCCATCCATGGGGTTCTGATTGGTATAAGTTACAACCATACGAAGTAAAAAATGGAGAGCCAGAGCTTTGGAAGCATATACTTCGCAGGCGATATGGTGGTGACTTTCAAGGAATCATCGATAAACTGGATTATATAAAACAACTCGGTATAAACGCAGTTTACCTTAACCCAGTTTTCGACTCACCATCTCTGCATAAATACGATGGAGCAAGTTACCACCATGCCGATCCAAATTTCGGGCCCGATCCAGATGGAGACAGAAAATTGATGGCAACTGAAAATTCTTTAGATCCATCTACTTGGGTTTGGACAAAAGCCGACGAGTTATTATTGACGTTAATTAAAGAGTGTCATAAACGTGAGATAAAAGTTATACTCGATGGCGTTTTCAACCATATGGGTGTAAACAGTTTTGCATTTCAAGACCTGCTTAAGAATCAAGAAAAATCGCCGTATAAAGATTGGTTTATTGTAAAATCGTTCAATGACTCTATTAAGGGAACAGTGTTTGACTACGAAGGGTGGTTTGGTGTAAAATCTTTACCCGAATTTAAGGAAGATGCAAACGGAATCGTAAAAGGTCCTAGAGACTATATATTTGCAGCAACGCAGAGATGGATGAATCCTAAAGGAGATGGGATTGAGAATGGAATCGATGGATGGAGGCTTGATGTTGCCTTTTGTGTAGGACATAAATTTTGGAAAGATTGGCGGAATCATGTCAAATCAATTAATCCCGAAGCTTATTTGACAGCCGAGATAGTTCAACCGCCTCAAGAGGTCTTACCATATTTATCGGGAGATGAATTTGATGGAGAGATGAGTTACAACTTTGCATTTGCATGTGCTGAGTTCTTTTTCGATCCTAAAGGAAAGAATATCACACCATCTGAATTCGATAAGAAACTTCGAGAATTGCGCGAAATCTATCCCGGAGGCATCCCTTATGTTGTTCAAAATCTTTTTGGGAGTCACGATTCAAACAGGCTTGGATCTTATATATTAAACAGAGGAATCGGAAAATATCGCAATTGGGGTGAATATTTCAATCTATCCCAAGCCTCTTCAAACAAAAATTACAACACCTCAAAACCTGGGAAAGAGGAGATGCGTCTGCAAAAGCTCTTCATCCTATTCCAAATGACTAATGTAGGTGCACCGATGGTCTATTACGGTGACGAAGTTGGAATGTGGGGTGCGAATGATCCTGATTGCAGGAAACCTATGATTTGGGATGATATCAGATATGAAAACGAGCAGGTATTGCCAAATCAGATAAAAGCAAAAGACGATATAGTTTCTGTTAATACGGATCTTTTTGAGTTCTATAAAAGGGCAATCTCCATTAGAAGAGATAATAAAGCACTCAATACTGGGGATTTTCAAACACTGATTACTAACGACAGTGAAAATCTTTATGCATTCATGCGCTCATCTGTTAAACAAAAGATTATAGTTGTGATAAACAATAGTGATAGTGATAAAGTAATTCAACTCCCAATCAAAGGAAAATTTAAACAAATACCTCTATTCGATAATATTAGCATTAAAGAGAATATGATTACCCTCGGAGCAAAAGAGGGGGCAATTCTTGAACTGACAAACTAGCAGAAAATTACATAATTATGAAACAGATAATCCCCTTCATCCTTTTCATGATCATTTGCGTTGGCAACACCTTTTCCGCAAACAGAGATCTCCCAACAGTATCAAAAGGCAAAATCATTCGACTTTCTCACTTCGAATCTAGATTTGTCGAATCTCGAAATATTGATGTCTGGCTTCCCGAGAACTACAATCCACGCAAAAGATACTCTGTTGTTTATATGCATGATGGACAGATGTTGTTCGACAGTACTAAAACATGGAACAAACAAGAGTGGGGAGTTGACGAGACTGTCAGTCGTCTAATTGAAACTAAAAAGATTAAAGATTGTATCATTGTAGGAGTATGGAATATACCACAGCTGAGATTTGCAGAGTACTTTCCTCAGAGAGTGATTGATAGTTTGGAAAAGCCTCAAAGAGACTTAATTATTTTGAATCAATTTAAAACAGAACCAAAAGCAGACGATTACTTAATGTTTTTGGTGTACGAACTTAAACCTTACATTGATTCTCACTTTTCTACATATAAAAACCAATCTCACACATTTATCATGGGTTCTAGTATGGGAGGGCTAATCTCTCTATATGCCCTTTGCGAGTATCCCACTATTTTTGGAGGGGCTGCCTGTTTGTCAATGCACTCAATTTTGGTGTCGTATGAACTTATTGAAGAGAAGCTTATTGACAACGTAACATCTGTTTTCAGAACATATTTAAAGAATAAACTGCCAAAAGCAAATAGACATAAAATCTATATTGATTATGGAGATAAAACTTTAGATGCCTATTATAAACCGCATCAATTAAAGATTGATCAAGTTATTAGACAAAGAGGATTTAAACCACAATTCTGGCAAACAAGAGAATTTTTAGGCACTGATCATTCCGAGAATGCCTGGAATAGAAGACTTAACATACCTCTAGAATTTTTGTTATAAATTGTAATTTTTTTCTTACAATTCTAATTGTCGGTAACTGAAATTTAAATATCTTTGTACCGAACTAAACAGTTATACCGACCTTGAATATAATGATTATCGTGTTCATTATTGGCTATATAATGATAGCCACGGAACACAAGCTTCAGATCGATAAGGCTGCCGTAGCCCTTCTAACCGCAGGCTTTTTATGGATAATTTATATCCTTTTCGCCCCCTTGTCCGCCCCAGTCATTAACCCTGTTCACTTTCAAGATTTTGTAAATCATACTGGAAACATCTCCTCGTTGCCTCTATTAGAGCAATGTAGAAAATTCATTGTTGATGTACAAATTGTTGAATCTCTTGGAGAGATATCCGAGACGCTGTTCTTCTTGATAGGCGCAATGACTATTGTAGAAATTATTGATGTGCATGGTGGATTCCACATCATCACAAGCAAGATTACAACCAAAGAGAAAAGAAAACTTCTTTGGGTAATTTCTGGAATCACATTCTTTATGTCTGCCGTTTTAGACAATATGACGACAGCTATTGTAATGGTAATGCTACTTCGTAGAATTATCACAAATTATAAAGAGAGATGGGTCTTTGCCAGCATGATTATCATTGCAGCAAACAGCGGTGGAGCATGGTCGCCAATTGGAGACGTTACTACAATTATGTTGTGGGTAAAAGGCAAAGTGACTGCACTTCCATTGATTACCAAGCTTTTCCTTCCAAGTTTAGTCTCTACAATTGTTCCTCTTCTTTTTGCAACCAGGATGCTCAAGGGTGAAATTACACCTTCTGCAAAACTTGATAATAAAGGACATATGCACTCTGATGTTTTGTCCAACAATGAACGTCTGATTCTTTTATTGTTAGGTATAGCTTGTCTTCTTTATGTACCTCTATTCAAATATATCACTCACCTGCCTCCATTCGTTGGAGTTCTTATTGGTCTGGGAGTCCTCTGGGTTTATACAGAGCTTCTTTACAGAAAAAAGAGAGAGATGAACGAAGATATGAAACACAGAGTTACAAGAGTTATCAGAAGAATAGACACTCCTACCATTCTGTTTTTCCTTGGTATTCTAATGTCTGTTGGAGCTTTACAGGCGACAGGTGTACTGAATACTATGGGTCAGTTCTTAAACGATAAGATTCATAATGTCTATATAATCAATGTAGTGATTGGTGCGTTGTCTTCAGTAGTAGACAATGTCCCTCTTGTGGCTGTTGCAATGGGTATGTATCCACTTGTCGAGCCTGCAAATCTTGCCACAATTGCTGATCCTGCCTTTATGCAGCACTTTGTTCAAGATGGTGATTTTTGGCTTTTCTTGGCATACTGCTCTGGAGTAGGAGGAAGTATGTTGATTATTGGATCTGTATCAGGAGTAGTAGTTATGGGTATTGAGAAGATGAGCTTCTCATGGTATCTGAAAAATATAAGCCTACTGGCAGCAGCAGGCTATATAGCTGGAGCAGTTGTCTATATATTGGCTGCTCATATTTAACTTTTAGATAGATTAATCTTAGATCAGTTTTTTCATAACCTCTTCGAAGTGTTTTCTATAGGTAATTCCAACAGGGATTACCTTTTTATTTATCTCAACTTCATTGTTATGAATCTTAGTTATCTTATCAATTGAAACTATAAACGATTTATGGAGTCTGATAAATTTATCTTCTGGCAACATTTGTAACATCGATGAGAAATTTTGAAGACAAAGAACTCTATCATTTGTTGTATAAATTGACAAGTAGTCTTTCATACCCTCAATGTATAAAATATCGTTGATAAAGATCTTCACGAAAGTCCCACCAGATTTGATAAAGATAGATTCGTTCTCTTTTTTAGCAGATTTGGGCTCAGATGTAGTTAACGAAGATGTTGATGAATTATCTTCGGCTCTCTCTTTTAACTTTAATTGAGTCTGCATTTGAGCATAAGCCTTCTCGCACGCCTTAAGGAATCTGTCAAACTCAATCGGTTTTAACAAGTAGTCGGTAACATTCAACTCAAACCCTTTAATTGCATACTGATCGTATGCTGTTGTAAATATAATCAATGGAGGATTTTTAAGAGACTCAACTAATTGAATACCTGTAAAATCAGCCATCTTAATATCTAAAAAAATTAAATCAACAGAATTTTGTTTAATAAACAAAAGTGCATCGATAGCATTGTCAAAACACTTGATAAGGTTTAAATACTCAACCTTTTCTGCAAATCTGGTAATTTTGCTAAGAGCCAGATTTTCATCGTCAACGGCGATACAGTTTATTTTCATAATTCAATATATAGTTCAACTTTAAAGACTCCGTTTCTATTATCGAAACATAAGCTATGTTTGTGAGGATAAATATGTTCCAAACGTTTTTTAAGATTCTTCAATCCGATTCCAGTAGATTCCGATTCACCTGCTTTAACTTTAGTCTTATTCTCTAAAACTAAGTTTATATAGTTTTTTTCTACTAGTATATCCCCTTTAATAATTGGATATTCCCCATTTCTATCAGCAAATTTAATCGCATTTTCTAATAGAGGGAGAATCATCATTGGAGCAATTACTTTATCATTGTACTTTCCACGGAAGGCATAAGAGATAAAATCGGGACTGGGATAGCTTAATTGTGCAAGTTCTACATAGTTTTTCAGGAAATTCATCTCCGTCTCAAGAGAGACTCTGTCATTTGACATCTCCCCTAGCATCGTTCTCAATATATTTGAAAGCTGATATATACTCTTCGACGCTTTTTCCCTCTCTTGATACATTAGCTCGTCGATGTTATTTAACGTATTAAAAATAAAGTGAGGAGTAATCTGACTCTTGAGAAGTGTCAACTCATTCTGAAGGTTTAGTTTTTCAACATTTATCTTCTCTAATTGAAGTTGATGATAACTCTTCAACATTTTGATAGTTAGCGCCGTAGCAAGTACAAATGTAAATAAGACAGTAGTACTCCACAACGACATCGAAACTTTATCGAATGTAAACCTGAATCCTTGCCAAGTGAGGTAATCTACAATCAGATTTATTCCAAAAATGAATCCCAACACAAGTATAATCAAGAAGATAAAAACTAAGATTCTGCTGGTTTTGAAAAAGTAAGGAATCACATAATACATTGTAAAATAGACGGCAGCCATCATAAATGGGAATGACATCAAATTACTGATTACAATAGTCCAGCGATCGTAAGGAGTGTATATGAAGGGAAAGAATGTTAAGAAGTTAAATATTACTACCCAGAAAATGATATGGTTAAACAACCTATATTCAAATCGTAGTAATTTATTTAAGTTAATCATATTCAGATAAGTTTTCTATCTCAACAAATATAATAAATTAATATTTTTTATTACTATCGTTGATTGTCTGTCTCCGTTATATTCGATGAATTACTAACTTTTATCGACGACTTAGAATTTAATAAACCAAACTAGTTTGAATTTTATATACCTTTGTTATCCGTAAAAAATCAGAGCAATGAATATCTCATACTGTTCCGACAAATACCAGTACACAATGTGCAAGACATTTTTCGATAATGACATGCACGAAAAGTTGTCTGTTTTCAATCTTTTCTACAGATCTGCTCCAGATAAAAATAACTGGGCTGTGGTCTCTGGAACAAGAGAGGCGATTGAGATGATACTGGGACTAGGGAATATGCCTGAATCTTTCTTCGAAAAATTTCTCCCTGGCGAGATGTATGCTGATTTTCGAAAATTTGCAGCTTCTATGAAATTTACTGGAAATGTCTATGCAATGGAGGAGGGTGAGATTGCATTTCCATCGGAGCCGGTAATCATTGTAGAGGCACCTTTGGCTCAAGCGCAAGTACTGGAGACACCTCTGCTCTGCATAATGAACCATCAGATGGCAATTGCTACTAAAGCGTCAAGAGTTACCCGAGCAACTTCAAAGCCTGTCAGCGAATTTGGTTCGCGCAGAGCTCATGGGCCATGGGCAGCTGTTTATGGTGGCAAAGCAGCATATATCGGAGGATGTCTTAATAGCTCAAATATTCTTACAAGTGATATTTTCGGAATTCAACCATCCGGCACTATGGCTCATAGTTTTATCACTGCTTTTGGTTGTACGGTTGCAGGTGAGAAAAAGGCATTTGACACATATATCCAAAGCCATTTTGGCGAACCATTAATCTTATTAGTCGACACTTACGATACACTTAAATGCGGAATCAAAAATGCAATAAAGTCTTTTAGAGATTGTGGAGTTGATAACAACTACCCTGCCCCTTTTGGCATCAGGCTTGATAGTGGCGACCTTGCGTATTTATCATCAAAATGCAGAGAAGAGCTCGACAAAGCAGGTCTCACTTCATGCAAAATTTTTGCAACAAACTCGTTGGACGAATATATAATTTCTGATCTCGAGAGACAAAATGCGGCAATTGATGCTTACGGAGTGGGTGATGCGATTGCAACAAGCAAACATAATCCATGCTTTGGAAATGTTTACAAAATGGTAGAATTTGATGGTAACCCTGTGCTCAAAAGATCAGAAGACAAAAGCAAGTTGATTAATCCTGGTTTTCAAATTACATACAGAATCATTCAAAACAACAGTTTTAAAGCTGATGTTACATGCCTAAGGGGTGATTCATTCGCTAAGAAGATAGAAAATCACGAAGATTTTACCATCAGAGACGAGTTCGATAACACAAAGACAACCACATTCAAAGCAGGATCATATATCTACAGAGCGCTTCAACAGCCTCAGATTATTGATGGGAAATTGATTGAGAGACCATACGATATAAAGAGATCAAGGGGCTTTTATGAGCAAAATTTGGCAAGTCTCAATCCAACAGAAAAGAGGATTATAAATCCTCACTACTATAAAGTTGACATTTCAGACGATCTTTATGATCTGAAAAACAATATGATTAATTCACTAATTAAAGAGATCAAATCATTCGATGAACCTAAATGCGAGTAATGTAACACACCTGGTCGTAGACATGTTGTACGACTTTATTGACGGCTCCCTGGCATGTCAGAATTCAATCGATGCCGTCTCTAATACTGTAAAATACATAAATGAAAATCCCTATCAAAGGGTCCTTTACATTTGTGACAACCACCCCTTAAATCACTGCTCATTCAAAGAGCATGGAGGTATTTGGCCAATCCATTGTGTACAAGGCACTAGAGGTGCCGAAATTCATTCTAAATTCTTCAGCGAACTCTCATTGGAGAGAATAAAGCCACATAACGATAATGTATTTCTAAAGGGCAGAGATCCACTATTGGAACAATATTCTGGTTTTGATTCTCATAATCTTAGAGGAGAGAGAATTCTCAGCTATGCTACTAAAAAGGTTGTTATTAGTGGAATTGCAACCGAGTATTGTGTAAAAGAGAGCTGTATGGAGCTGCTTAAAGCAGGATACGATGTGTACATCAACAGGGAGAACCTGGCTTATGTGAATTTTGAAGGACATCTAAAGGCGTTGAAGGAGATGGAGCTGAACGGAGCCATGATCATCTGATTATGAAATACATCGGCGTTGACCTCGGTGGCACAAAAGTGGCTGCGGCGTCGTTTTCAAAAAACATTGTCATCCAAAGACAGGAGAGATTTCTACTAGACGGCAGAGAGGCTGAAGAGGTTGCCGATCTCATTTTCAACACAATAATCACACTATTGAATAGAAAATCTACGTCAGAACCTGAGAGGGTATCTATTGGAATTTCAGTTCCTGGAATTGCCTATTCAAAATCTGGTGATGTTTGGGCTCCAAATATTCCAGGTTGGGAGAGATTTCCCTTGCAAAAGTATATCAAAGAGAGAATCCCAGAGGCGGAAGTTACTATTGAGAGTGACCGTACTTGCTATATTCTTGGCGAAGCGGCTCATGGTGCTGCTAAGGGGAGCAACAATGCTGTTTTTATGGCTGTTGGAACAGGGATAGGCGTTGGTATTTTAATTGATGGAAGAGTTCTGCATGGGGCAGATGATATCGTTGGTGCTGCTGGATGGATGGCACTCTCCCACCCTTTTGACCAATCGTACATTTCAACTGGATGCTTCGAAAGTCAGGCATCTGGCGAAGGTCTCGCATTTCAAGCTAAAAGAGAACTATTATCCAATAAGTCGTACGATGGATTCTTATCTAAATTCTCTTTAGATGATATCTGCTCAAGAGCCATATTTTCTGGTTATGAATCGGGAGATATTATCTGCACTAAGGTTATTGATAAAGCAATAGAACTCTGGGGAATGGCTGCAGCTAATTTAGTAAGTCTGCTTAATCCCGAAATTGTAATTTTTGGAGGAGGAGTCTTTGGGCCTGCTTCAAAATTTATTGATCGAATTTACTCTGAAGCCCTAAAATGGGCTCAACCAATAAGTATTAAAAAGACAATTTTCAAAGCGACAGAGCTACCAGACGATGCCGGTCTTTACGGTGCAGGTGCTGTTGCTGTCAGAAACTCATACAATAAATCGAAACTCAAACTCAATTAATTATAATGAACCTAAAATCTAATAGTTACATCTTGGCAGCTAGCTTTGCAGGAATGGCATTCTTTGGGATGGCCTTCGTGGTGATGGGCGCTGTGCTGCCGTCTCTTTCAGCAAAATTTTCACTCGACACTGCTGCCGCATCGACTCTCACAGGGCTGCTCCCTCTTGGAATCATGCTTGGCGCACTATTATTCGGGCCAATAATAGACCGATTCGGTTATAAAGCACTTATAATCATCTCCACACTAATAGTTGTAGCTGGATTAGAGATGTTAGCCTATTTCGGAAATCTACAATTAATCCGATTATCGATATTTATATTGGGATTCGGCGGAGGCCTTCTAAACGGTCTCTCCAACGCGCTGACATCTGATGCATCCAACGATCATAACCGCTCCTCCAATTTGAGTATCTTGGGCATATTTTACTGTTTAGGAGCCATCAGCATCCCTACAGTCTTTGCTTACCTATCGAAATCGATAACCTACAACTACATAGTATCGGGAGCTGGAGCAATTATGGCTCTCTCTGTAATCTTTTATGCATTTGTCACTTTTCCTGCTGCCAAAGCAAAAGCTGGAATTCCTAGACAAAAAATTCTTAAAATGTTCACAGAACCAACTCTGCTTCTGATGAGCTTCACCCTCTTCTTCCAAAGTGGAATGGAGGGAATTACAAGTAGTTGGATCCCTTCATTTATGGAGAATGTTCACTCAATTGATAAAGAGAATGCGATGATGGCGTTGAGCATAAGTGTAATTGGCATTGGTGTTGGAAGGGTATTTCTAAGTTATATTTTAAAACACCAATCTGCGAATAAAGTACTATTATTCAGCATGATCATAGCTATGATAGGTACCTATATGATTACATATTTCTCCGATGCAACTCTATCTTTGGCAGGTGCATTTTTGATGGGATTGGGCTATTCATCATCCTTCCCTGTTATCCTTGGAATTATCGGGGAGAAGTATAAAGAGATGTCGGGAACTGCTTTCAGTTTTGCACTAACGATTGCTCTCTTTGGGAATACCTTAATCAATCTTGCTGTCGGAGCCACTGGTCTCCATATTTTTCCTTATATCGTGATGATATGTATCGTCGCAATTACAATTCTATTCTCTGCTAATGCTATTCTGACAAACAAAAACCGTAAACAATCTCTATAAAAATTAATGTTATGCTAGCAATTGAATGGCTAACCAATGCCAGGGCGGTAATGTCCAAAATCGAAGAATCTCAACTCGAAAACATCAAGAAGGCTGCCGAACTTATGGCCGACAGTATCCAGGCTGGAAGATGGGTGCATACTTTTGGATGTGGCCATGCAACTATTCCAATTGAGGAGATGTATCCAAGAATCGGCGGATTTGTAGGATTCCATCCTTTGTGCGAACTGCCTCTTACTTTCTTTACAAGAATCACAGGCGAGATGGGTGTCCATCAATTTTTGTTCCTCGAAAGAGCAGAAGGCTATGGAGACGCAATCATGAAGTCCTACACCTTCGACAAAAGAGATACCATGTGGATCTTTTCTCACACAGGTATTAATAATGTGAACATAGATGTTGCACTCAAAGCCAAAGAGCTTGGGATGAAGGTAGTTGTATTTGGATCTGCTGCCGAGTCAGTTGGTAAAAAGACCAGACATTCATGCGGCAAAACACTATTCGAATTAGCTGACCTTGTAGTTGACTCATGTGCTCCACTTGTAGACGCAAGTGTTCCTTTAAAAAATCATTTCGACAAAATTGGACCAGTTTCAACAATGGCGTTTATTACGTTAGTTTGGATGACAGTTACAACAGTTGCAGAGATTTTGGCCGAAAGAGGAGTTAAATTATATATCCATCCATCTCATAATGTGCCTGGTGACACAACAGCTCACGAAAGACTTGATGCTTGTCTGGCAACATATAAAGAGAGGGTTGCAGGAATTTAGCCCGATTTTTGTATGTTTGCACTTTAATTATGCAAAGAGAGAGACAAAACATATCTAAACTTCTAAGAAGCATTACGGCAATTGCTGTCGTAATGCTTTCTTTTACTTATACATACGCACAAAACAATAATAGCGAAAACGAGCAAGAGACTGCTGATTCTATCAAACAGGTGATCATCAAAAAAACACCCAAACAGATAAAAGATAGTATTCGTAACGCGAAAGACAGTATAAGAAACCTTAAGCCACTTATTCTTGAGACATATCTCATTCCCGATTCTCTTAAATACAAAAGGATGATATTATGGAAACATGATAGATATTTAAATTCTATCACAATGCTTCCACCAGACACAACTTACAACGACAATTTTCATGACTATCCCTTCATGAAAAAAGATGTTGGCGCTACATATCTAGGTATTTCTGGCTCTGCAACGCAGATGCATAACTATTTCAACAATGAAGAGTTTCGGAATTTCAAAGCAATTTCTCCCTATTTATCATGGAGTTATACACCGGAGACACTCCCTTTTTATAATGTAAAAACTCCATATACCGAGCTAGCATACTCTGGAACACTATTCGCAAACCGCGAAAAAGAGGAGAGCAACGTCAAATTTTTACATACACAAAATCTTTCTCCATCCTTAAATTTTCAAATGCTTTACAAACGCTTCGGAGGTAAAGGATTATTGCGTAACGAAGCTACAGATAACAGAACATTTTCGTTCAATATCAACTATATCGGTAACAGGTATGTTATGCATGCAGGATACCTCTACAACGGTATCAAAAGAAATGAAAACGGAGGCTTGGTCAACGATAAAGATATCCTTGACACTACACTAGATGCCCGTACTCTATCTGTTATGCTTGATGCTGCGAAGAACACTATAAAGAGAAATACTATCTTCCTGACACATACTTACGGACTTCCTATTCGATTTACAAGAGACAGTATTGCAGAGGGCGAAGGAACAATCACATATTTTGGACACTCATTCGAATACTCTACATATAAAAGGATATATACCGACAATATCGCCTTGTCCGATAAAACTGCAAGGGATTTTTACAACAATAAATTTTACATAAACCCTACAGAATCAAATGACTCGACAAGGGTATCTTCATTTGAAAATAAGTTATTCATCAGAATTCAGCCATGGGCAAAAGAGGCGATTGTCTCTAAATTAGATGGAGGACTAGGTTACCAAATATTGAATGTTTATGGTTTCCGTCCAGAATTCTTTACTAAACCAGTTGAAAGTACTATTTATAACAACTTGTACTTTTATGCTGGAGCATCAGGTGAATATAAGAAATACCTTAAATGGGAAGCAATTGGCAGATACGATATCTCTGGATACTTTGCCAATGACTTTTTTATTGATGGAAAGATGAGATTCTCGTTATATCCAATCAAAGAGGGTATCCACCTCACTGGAAGAGTAAACATAAGCATGAAGAGTCCTGATTGGTTCGATAATTATTACTATGGTAATCATAATGTTTGGAATAACTCCTTTTCAAAAACCTCAGAATCAAAACTTGAGGCATTATTAGACATTCCTTACTATAAATTCAATCTATTCTTCGGATATTCATTAATAACAGATAAAATCTATTACGATAATACAGGAACAGTTCGTCAAAACGGAGAGGCAATAAGTGTAATCTCCGCTTATGCATCAAAAAACTTTAAGTTGGGTATACTTCACCTCAACAACAGAGTACTATTCCAAGCTTCGTCTAACCAAGACGTCATCCCCCTGCCTACTGTCAGTGCAAACCTCAGATACTTTATTGAGTTCAACATTGTTAAAAATGTTCTCAGATCGCAGATAGGAGCAGATGTAACATATAATACAGCGTACTACGCACCCTCGTACAACCCGGCATTGGGTGCTTTTCAAACTCAGAAAGAGAGAAAAATCGGAAACAACCCCTACATAGACATATTCGCAAATTTACAGTGGAAAAGAGCAAGCATTTTTGTCAAGTACATTAATGGTGTTCAAGGTTGGCCGGAATCCGATTATTTCTCGGCAAACCATTACATAAGGCCACAAACTGCCATTAAATTTGGCATACATTGGCCTTTCTACGTAAAATGATATGCGACCAATTTATAAATACGCGCTAATTCTGGCCGTCATCACTCTGCTCTTTTTTTTAGCAGCAGAACGAGAGATGCAGAATTACGAAAAACACGTATTCTATTTAGAAGGCGACACTCTTGAATGTGTAGTAAATATCGAAGGAGGTATGTATCTCAAAAGAGGTCACACAGTTGGTTTTCACTTCGATCTTCTAAAAAAATTCTCTAAACAAGAGAGATGTTATACAAATGTCCGCCCAGGAAGCGGCGATACAACTATCTGGAGGGCCCTTATGGCTGATAGTATCGATGTGATTGTTATCGACTCTAAAAAAGAGGTTATTCCAGAAGAGTATCAAGGAGAGGTTATCTCAAGTATATCCCTAAACAACAATGAAGATGTATGGGTAGTTAAAAAAAGTAACTATCGACTGATGCAAAGTTTAAACTATTGGATGGGCCATTTTGTCCAAACTAAGGACTATGGGCACCTTATAAACAATTATTACAAAAAGTATCGAACTATCACTACATCTTATGGGCGTCAAGCATCACTCCTTTCACCATACGACCATATCATTAAAAAATATGCAGACAAGATTGATTGGGATTGGAGACTTTTAGCTGCTCTGATCTATCAAGAATCGAAGTTCTCTATTGATGCTAAGTCCTCAAGAGGAGCTCATGGACTAATGCAAATCAAAAGTTCTACTGCAAAACAGTTTAAGGTCGATAATGTGTACGATCCCGAACAGAATATTATGGCAGGCAGTATGCTATTAAAGAGACTTCAGAAGATGTATTCCAAGGATGGAATAGACTCTATGAATAGAGTTAAATTTGTATTGGCATCCTACAATGCAGGTGAGGGCAGAATCGAAGATTGCCGCACTTTTGCTCAATATAAAGGAGTTGATCATAATAATTGGAATGAAGTCAAAACCGTGATTCCACTAATGCGTAAAAATGAGATTGTCGAACTTCTGAAATTCGGTTCATTCAAAGGTGTTGAGACAATTCGTTTTGTCGAACAAGTTCTAGACCGATACGAAGAGTATAAAGGTTTAGTTAAAAAATAGAGGCTAATATCCTGAAAATAAGATAGGCACGATTTTTGAAGTTGAATTACAACAACTTACAACTTTCGAGCTATGAAAAATATTGTAATTCTTCTATTTACAATACTCATTTCCCTTTTTGCATCTGCAAAAAGTTGGGGAAAGGACTCCACTGAAATTAAAACTAAGCTTGCTCTATTCGCTAAAAAATATCGTCTCAAAGATGATATTCGCATTAAACTCGAACGAAGTTTAATCGAAGAGACATACAAAAATATTGATCTTCAACAAAGAATGGAGAAAAGCAAACTCCCAAATGGGGAGATGTATGATTACCCTTTTACCGAAGAAGACTCCCTGCTTTTTACATCATTTATTGCTATAGGTGTCTCTGAACAAGAAATATTCGAGCGTATAGAAAAAGAGAAGAAGATTGTTCGTAAAAAAAACTGTCAACCATCACTAATTAAAGAAGGTATGAGAAACGATCGTTATTATCGATTTCAACGCAGAGAGATTTTAGATGACCCAAAATTAGAAAGTTTACTTATTGAACACTTCTCAACAGCTGTCTATTATGATAAAAGTAAACTTAAACAAAAATCTCCCTCAAAAAAATGAGACAATTACTAATAATTCTATTGATCATATTTTCGCCTCTGCTTGTTAATGCACAAAAATGGGGAAAGGACTCCACTGAAATTAAAACAAAGCTTGCTGTATTCGCTAAAAAATATCGTCTCAAAGATGATATTCGCATTAAACTCGAACGAAATTTAATAGAAGAGACATATAAATACTTTGATCTTCAACAAAGAATGGAGAAGAGCAAACTCCCAAATGGGGAGATGTATGATTACCCCTTTACCGAAGAAGATTCAGTAAATATAGTAGAAATGTTGACTGTAAATGGAAGATCAGATGCTGAAATTCAAGAAATGATTATTAAAGTAAAAAACCAAGAAAATAAAAGAAACTGTAGTCCAGAGCTCGTCAAAGAAGGTATGAGAAATGATCGTTATTATCGATTTCAACGCAGAGAGATTTTAGATGACCCAAGATTAGGGAATTTACTTATTGACTACTTCTTTCCAGTCGTATATTATGATAAAAGTAAACTTAAACAAAAATCTACCTCAATAAAATGAGACTGACCTACACGAATTTATTGAAGCAATTGTTGTTTGTCCAAAAGATGCTATACGACTTGATTATTATTAAAAATTATAGATATAATGAAAAATCTTTTTTTATTTTTATTCTTATACTTACTAATCCCTTTAAACTTGTTTGCCCAACAAGAAAACCCTGGTAAGCTATATGGTCTCTTTACAATAGGTGACGATGGACTAAGAACTCTTGTTAATTCTAATAGGTCTCAAGTCAAATTGTCCGAAAAGGAGATTAATGAAATAATTCAAATAATAAATTCGCGAAAAAAGGAGTTTATTTCTTTAAACGATCAAGCAAATAAATCTATACCATACGGACCTAATGGTTATCCAATCGGCAAAGCAGATCCTGTACTATTAGATAAAATAGAGAATATATATAATGAAATACAAACTTCAATTTACAATATTTTAGGTGAAAAAAGATATAATTTGCTTAGAAGAACACTGATTGATGAGGCTGAAAGAAAAAATTCATCGAGAATGAAAAAATCTTTAAAACCAAGATAAATTTACTATCTAATTATCTATAAATAACAACTATTTAAAAATAAAAGTCATTAATAACAAATCTCCCTCAAAAAAATAGTGTATGAGACAAAAGAGTCTGCTTTCAATTTTAGCGTTATTATTTTTTTGCTCCGCTGTTGGGCAAAATAGAATTTACACCCAAAAGTCAATCGATATCTCTTTTAAAGTAAAAGATTCACTATCAGGCAAAGGGTTAGAGTTTGTAACCGCTTCGCTTTTTAAAGTAAAGGATGAGAAAACGGTATACACATATTCCATCTCAGATAGTTCGGGACTAGTAAAATTTATGAATATCCCTTCGGGCAAGTATAGTATAATTCTTGAATATCTTGGGTATTATTCAAAAAAAATCTCAAATCTAGAAGTTGAGGCCAAGGTTGATGGAGGTAATGTTAGTCTCTATTCTACATTCCCCGAAAAAATAGTAATGAGAGAAAATCCACGAGAGCTAAATGCTGCAATATTAACCGATAAGACAACTCCAATTAAAAGAGTTGGAGATACACTTATCTATAATGTGGCATCATTTAAGGTTTCGGATAACGATATGCTAGAGGATTTTTTCAAAAAATTACCTGGGTGGAGCGTCAATAGAGATGGAAAAATAACAGTTAATGGAAAGCCAATCGATCAGATTACTGTAAATGGAAGAGTTTTCTTTGTAAATGATCCTGTATTTGTAAGTAAGAACCTACCAGCTAAAATAATGCAACAGATTAAGTTGTTCGAAAAAAAATCTGAAAAAAGTGCGTTTCTAGGAAGTCATGATGACAATCCAAAACAAACTGTTGATGTTAAGATTAGGGACGATATGATGAAGGGATGGGTTGGAAATGTTACTGCTGGTGCAGGGAGTGAGGAGAGATTCAAATCAAAAGCATTTGTCGCCAATTTCGACAAGTTTAAACAAATCGCAATTATCGGAAACGGATCAAATGTTAACGATGAATTCAGATCCTTTTCAACCACATTTCCTCAAAAAAACACAAATTACAGTTTAGGTTCCAATCTAAATTTACGAAACAAAAAGGGAAATATTTTAAGTGATATCTCTTATAAATTCTCAGGGAATAATATTACTAACGAAACGAATATTAACAAGCTAAACACTCTGAAAGATACCTCATTTATAATTGATCAAAACACAAAGAACAATCAAGTTCGAAATAGCCATAACGTTGATGCAAAAGTCACTAAAACATCTGTAAAATCTATGTCAATATTTAAGGCAGCTGCCTTATATTCCAACCTTATGAGTGATAATGAAAATCAATATCGAACCATTGGAGGTAAAACAGGCATTCCAATTATAGATGGAGAGCAAAGGAGTAGCGATAAAAATTTGACAGAGAGCGTTGACTTAAGTTATGATTATATCCGAAAATTAAAGAAAACCAATCGGAGCTTTGGTATTAAAACCTCTCTAAAGATTAACGACCGAGAATCAGACGGATTTAATTACTCCAAGAAGACTATCCACAAAGAGAACAACTCTTACATTACTGACCAAAAAAACACATCGAATTGGAATAACTATTCATTCTCTGCCGATTTCTCTTATAATGAACCGATTTTTAAGAAATATAAACTGGTAACTGAATTCAAAAACAATCTTAATTTAAGCAAATTACAAAAGAAAACATACGACAAGGATATTAATGGTAATTATTCTATAATAGATCAAGAGATGAGTGCCGACCTAAACAGCACAAACTATGTGTCAAATATTGGTCTTTTTATTGAAAATAATATGTCAAAATCAGGTTTTATCCTTAAAGGTGGATTTAACATATCTGGGGAGTATATTGGTGCTTCGCTTAAAAACAGTAATATAAATAGATCATTTTTCAGTATTAATCCAAATTTTTTCCTTAGGACAAAATTTGTAGCCTCTACATTACTATTTGTCACCTATAAAGGATATAATGTATCACCAAATCTCAACTATTTAATTCCAATGCCAGATAATCGCAATCCACTGGTGTTCGCTCTAGGAAATCCAGATTTAAAACCAAGCTATATCAATGATTTATCAGTAAAATTAAATATAGTTAATTCTAAAGGAAATGCATCTGGTTTACTTATTTCTGGAAGTTTAAATATGATATCCAATAATATTATCTCTAAGTCTTGGTTTGATGATAAAGGGGTTCAATATATTATGCCTGTGAATGAATCTGGTGATTATTCAGCAAAAGCAAATATGGTTTTCGACTACCCTATATTCAATGAATCAATGACAATTAAAGGAAGTATTACATCGGAGCTTAGCACTATGAAAACTTATGTGAATAATCAAAAAGGAGAGACCAAAATAGCTAACAACTACCTCTCCTTTGGTTTAGGATATCGAAGTGTAAACACATATGTTCAAGCAGGTGTATCTTTCAATAATGATTGTAGAGAGAGTTCCTTTAATAGAGGCATCTTCAATACAACCTGGAAAAACTCTGCCGATCTCTATTTTAGGACAGTACTTCCTCTAGATGTAGATTTCAATTCCGATATCTCCTATAACTTTTTTACAGGTTATGTTGGAGGAAATACAAATATTGCTCTATGGAATGCTAAAATTTCTAGAAATATTATCCGCAATAAGCTCTTATTCACTATAAATGCTAACGACATACTGAATCAAAACAAGAGCATCTATAGGAAAGTGTCTGATTTTTATATTGAGGAACGCAGAAGTTCAATTGTTGGCCGTCATATATTGTTCTCACTAACCTACAAGTTTATGATTGGAGGTAAAAGTGGTGCATTCAGAGAGAAGGCCGACAACATACTAAAGAGAAACGAGCAAATGGAAAAATTACCTATTTCACTCTAAGTGTTTTTTCTGGACTGACATTCGAGATAAAGACAGAAGGAATCAACAATATTAGCATAATTACTATAAATGATGATAGATCCAAAATGGCTACTTTGTAAAAGTTAAAATCAATAGGTACAAACTTTACAAAGTAGTTTGCTGGGTCGAGGGTGATCAACTTAAACTTCCATTGAACAAAGGCGAGAATAAATGCTATAGCTGTTCCTGAGAGAATCCCTTTAACGACAATCGATGCAGCTCTATAGAGGAAAATTTTATGAATATCTGAATTCCTCATTCCAAGCGACTTGAATAGACCAATTGTTGAGATCTTTTCAAACAACATAATTAACAAGCCAGAAACCATATTAAATCCGGCAACAGCTAACATCAGCACAAGCACTACTAAGACATTAAAGTCTAATAATTTTAACCAATCAAAAAGATGTGGGAACAGATCGGTTATTTTTGTAACGATGACTGTTGATTCATTATTGTCTGCTTTAAAAATTAAATCCTCTACCTGAACAGCAGTTTCATCAATCTTTTTATAATCATTTAGAAAAATTTCTATCCCCGAAACCTGGTTTTCGTCCCAATAATTCAGTCTCTGAACCTCTTTTAGATCGCATATAACTAAGCTTTTATCAACATCTTCAAGTTGAGCATCGAAAAGACCAACAAGCTTGTATAGCTTTACACGAATTGTTTTATCAACAAAATACATCTCAACTTTGTCGCCAGGTTTGTATCCAAGCATTGCTGCTAACCTCGTAGACATTAAAATCTCTTTCGAAGAGAGAGAGTCCTTGAATTCAATAACTCGTCCATCGGAAAGAACTGAGTTGAAAAAGCTCCAATCATAAGATGAGTCGATCCCTTTCAATACAACTCCTTGAATTATTTCACCATTTTTTAATAGCCCCGATCTATAAGCAAATGGTTGTACATGTTTAACATTTTGATGATCTTTAATACTCTCTAAATACTTTGGCTCTCTCTCAACTGGGTATTGATTCGAATTCATTTCAAAGCCTGGAGTATTGATAATCAGCTCTCCAGAGAAACCAGCGGCCTTCTCTTTAATCTCCATCTTAAACCCATCAGATATAAATATAGCAAGTATCATTACCATGATACTTATAGAAATAGAGATACCTGCTATCTTCCCGCTGATTCTTGTAAGGCGGTTGACAGAATTTTTTTTACACCAAAGTGATTTATAAATATAAAAATTTGTATTCAATCAAAATTTTTTTATTATATTTGTTTAATGTTAGTTATTACTTAACCTAAGACTTAACTTCACACCCCTGCCAGAGTTTCTCTTCAGGGGTGTTTTTCATAAGTACCTCTCCTCTCCAATTACATCTAACATTCTTTCCGAAAGCTTCAGTTTTTCGTCATTAGATTGAGTTTTATACATATAACACATTAATTCACAGTAAATTGATATCAATGCTTTGTCTTGGCGAACATTCAGTTTCGAACGATCGTAAATCATCCCTATTTCGCCAAAAAATGCTTTAAGATTATCTTCCAAGAAGATAGCCCCCGATTTAAAGATATTCAGATAGAAGATTATCTTTCCGTAGTTATCTACATATACAGGAACAAAGCCTCCAGGGAAGCACAATGGATATACAGGGAGACCAGTTTTACGACAGAGCATAAAGTATAAAAGAGATATTGCTATTGGATTTCCCTCTTTCAATACAAGAACAGAGTTTATCAATGCGTACTTTTCATCTTCAATCATCGGATCGGAGTGTTTAAATCCAAGCCTGCGAAAGAAGATGTAGTTGAAGATTTCGATATTTTCAATAGCTGTTTTATCGTCAGACAACTCAAACCGCAACTCCTCCGATATCTCGTCTACTGTAGCTTCAAATCCTGCTCTATCTATTTCGTAATTGATAACTCTGCTGGCAAGAAAAAGACCTTCGGTTAAAATTGGATCGGTTGATGTCAGATACTTTGAGAAATCATCCATCGCAATCTCTTGTTTGAGAAAGTTGACGATTTCGGTGTAGAACTCTCTTTTTTGACTGTTCTCACTTTGGTACAACAAGTTCATCAAAGGTTCGAGAATCTCCTCTCCTCTTTGCAACATTCTGCCTATGACAGCACCTCTGACAACCGGATCGGGATCGTCATACAATGCTATCAGTGAGCTCAGTTCAACATCGGTCTTCATTCTCTATTTTGTAAGCTTATTCAGAGCCATCTCGATAAGCTTTTTAATATAAGGCTTATAGTCAGGTTGACTTTCGTGTAAGTGTCTGTTTGCGATAATACAACAAATTGTAGCGGCTTTATGGCCTAAAAGAGCAGACAAACCTGCGAGAGCAGAGCTCTCCATTTCGAAGTTTGTAATGCGGTCGCCGTTGAATGAGAACTTTTCGAATTGTGATACCATATCAGGCATTGCAAGAGGAAGGCGCAGAACTCTTCCTTGAGGGCCATAAAAACCAGATGCAGACATAGTCATACCCTTAATCGTAGAGTCAGCAAATAGATCTACTAAAGATTGATGAGCTCTTACAAAATATGGCGCAGGTAGTTCATTTAACCAACCTGTACTCTCAACAAATAATTTTTCATAATCGAGCAGCGATACCTCATCTCTTCTTTGGTACCAGTTCAAGAGACCATCAAAACCAATAGATATATTTGAGAAGACAAATGATCCTAAAGGAATGTCAGGTTGAATAGCTCCAGATGTACCCAAACGAAGAAGTCTTAGTGATTTTTTCTCCTCTTTAATCAATCTTGTTGCAAAGTCGATATTTGCAAGTGCGTCGAGTTCATTAACTACTATATCGATGTTATCTGTGCCGATTCCGGTAGATAATACAGTGATTCTTTTGTTGTTGTATCGACCAGTGATTGTTACAAACTCTCTTGATTCTCTACGAAATTCTGTAGAATCAAAGAAAGATGCTACTAACTCAACTCTTCCAGGATCGCCCACAAGAATTACATCGTCCGCCAGTTCTTCTGGTTTTAGGTGTAGGTGAAATACCGATCCGTCGCTGTTTATTATAAGTTCAGAAGGTGCTATAGGTTTCATGTTGGTTAAATTTAAATAGCAAAAATAAGCTTTATTTTTATACTTTTGTAAAAAAATATACCCTTATGCTACAAAGAATTCAGACATTGTTTCTATTATCAGCCACCATTTTATTGTCATTGCTGTTTTTCTCAAAAATGGCATACAGCACTTCGGAAATCGTAAAGTATACAGACATTCGCCCATTTTTAATCTTATCTATAATTACCACAGCGCTCTCATTCTTTTCAATCTTTTTGTATCGTAAGAGAATGATTCAGATAAGATTATCGGTAGTAAATTTAGTACTGCTTGTTTGTTATCAGGGATGGATTGTATACTATTTTGTAATTGCTCCAAAAGGAACAGCATTTTCAGTAACAGCGCTCTTTCCAGCGGTTGCAGCTGTTTTTGTATTCCTTGCAGTCAAATTTATTGCTCGTGACGAGGCAATGGTTCGCTCTGTTAGCAGACTTCGTAAATAGATTACTCCTTATTTTCTACGCAGTATTTCTTTATAACACCATAGGCCTCATTAACACCGAGTTCGCCTGCTTTGCTCAAATCTAAACAGCCTTTGTCCTTATCTTTCAAATAGATAAGAACTAAGCCTCTATTATAATAAGCCTCAGCCAAACTAGGGAACAGCTCTAATGCTTTTGAGTATTGCTTAATAGCTTCGGGAAGATCATTCGAGAGACAATATAGATTTCCTAAGTTGTAGTAAATGAATGGAAACTTAGGTGCAAGGCCAGCTGCCTTTAACATATCGTGGATTGCAGGAGAGTAGTCGTAGGTTCTGGTTGCTTGCTCTTGAACTTTAGCTCGTGTGGCACCTGCATTGTCAAGGGTTAACACCTGAACATTGCTCTCTATCGAAGAGATGAAATCAATCATCTCCGATTGCAATGCGCCTCTGTTCAAATAGTAGAATGTCTGGCTTGGCTCAGCCTCAATTGCTTTATTGTAGCTATCCAATGCGGAATTGAACTGTTTGTTGCCAGACTCAAGCAGAGCTTTTGCAAAATAGTCCAAACTGTTCTTTTCATTCTTAAGCCTATTCTCAACCTCCTCTTTCAATTGCGAAGAGTTTGCAAGAAGCGATCCTGGTTGTGTAGTAAGAACAACAGGTACTTTTACTGCGTTTGTAAACTCAATTGTACTCTTGTCCTCATATTGATGGTCAATCGCTAGTTTCTCTTTTCGTTTTTCGTCTAGACGAAACTTAAACAGAGGTTTTAAACGAATATCAACATCTTTGTGCTGAAGCAAATCGTTATTGAAGTCCTTTTTAGCAAAATCGGCATCGAGTGCAAGAAGTCTATCATATTTCTTAGTAGTGTCTGCAAACTGCAGGGCTTTTGTCGAATCTGCCATCTTGCTCTTATATTCAGCAATTTTCTTTTGTGCAATTTGATAATCTGTCTTCGCTGAGTTAAACTGCCCCATCTGACTCTTTACATAAGATCGATTGAGATAGGCATTTGCAAAGTCAGGATATAAATTGATAGCTTGAGAGTAGTCGTCCATTGCATCTCTATATCGTCCCAGTTGCATAAAGAGTGCTGCCCTGTTATAATATGCCAGCACATTATTAGGGTTGATTGAAAGTACTCTGTCGTAATCTTCCAACGCATTGTTATAGTCTCCAATTTGAGATCTTATCAAAGCTCTGTTATATAGAGTCAATGCATTACCCGGCTCCTCCTTCAAGACCCTTTCGAGGTCACTTAATGCTCCAAGTATGTTTTTGTTATTGTATCTTATAAGAGCTCGATTAAAAAAGGCAAAGGTATTTGTAGTATCTAGCGAGATTGCTTTATCAAGGTCATTCAACGCTTTTTCATTGTCATTTTTCAGAATAAAAATTCTGGCTCGTCTGATATAACCCTCAGATTCAAAACGATTTAAATTGATAGCTGTATTATAGTCGTCAAGAGCCTTTAAAGTGTCTCCCAAAAATAGATATGAGGCACCTCTATTTAGATATGCGTCAGGCACTTTTGGTTCGTGACGTATGAATTTATTAAAATCTACAATTGCCTTTTCGAACTGTTGCGACAAAAAGTATGTTACTCCTCGGCTAAAATATAGGCCGGTATAGCTTGGCCGAAGGTCTACTGCCTCTTCTAAATCTTTTAGAGCCATATCGTATTTACCAATTCGACTAAGGGTAATAGCTCTATAGTGGTAGGCTGGAGTATAAATTGGATTGACCCTTAGAGTTCGGTCGAAATCAGCCTGAGCTCCAAAAAAGTCACCTAGATTGTATTTTGCGATCCCTTTGAGGAAGTATGCCTCATATAAAAGAGTATCAAGTTGAGTAAGAATATTAAAGTTTTCGATTGCTTGAGCATACTTACCTTCGATAAGCATTTGCCTTCCTCTGAAAAAGAACTGCTGTTTGTCGTACTGAGCAAACAATGTGGCAGACAGACTCAGCTCTGTCATCAATAATATCAGCAGGAATACTCTCTTCATATATCTAGTTTTTCTTTTTTACTTTTCGATTTTTTATAAACTCTGGCATCTCAATTTTGTACATTAAATTTTGAATCCGCGAGGCTCTGTAACTAAGATAGCCCGTAGGATTGCCAGCATTTCTTCTCATAGGATTTGGAAGTGCAGCTGCAATTAAGGCAGCCTCTCTCTCCGACAGGGCAGATGCAGACTTCCCAAACAATTCACGTGCAGCAGCCTCTGCTCCATAAATACCACGTCCCATTTCGGCTACATTCAAATAGACCTCCATGATCCTCTCTTTCCCCCAAACCAATTCTATGCCAAAAGTAAAATAAGCCTCTAACCCTTTTCTAAGCCATGTACGGCTTGGAAAAAGAAACACATTCTTTGCCGTCTGTTGACTTATTGTACTTGCACCTCTTATTTTACGCCCTCTTTTGTTATAATCTATTGCCTTGTCTATTGCTTCCCAGTCGAATCCGTTATGCTCCATAAATTTATTATCTTCCGAAGCGATAACAGCCATCACCATGTTTTTGGAAATTTTATCCAAAGAACGCCAACTCTTTCGTGTATCAAAATTATCATCTCCAATATATTCTACACTTCGGATAACCATAAGCGGGGTAACATAAACAGGCACCCACTTAAGGACAACTATCCAAAAAATAGAAAATAGAAAAAAGAGCGCAGGAACATATACGAACAAGTATTTGAGAATTCTTTTAATTTTCCCCCCTTTTGTTTTCATATTTTGTCGCAAATAGATTATTTTTGACAAATATACTAAAATCTAAATGAAGAGACCCGCACTACTGCTGCTAATTTTGATGACGACAGCTCCAATTTTCACATCAGCACAAATCGTTGATATCAATAAGTATCTAACGATGATTTATCGCCAAAAGCAAGAGGGAATCCTTACTTTTTTGGCAGACGATAAGAATCAGGGGAGAGCAATGGGAACACAAGGGGGCAGAGATGCTGGTGTTTTCATAAAAGGTCAATTCGAAAAGTATGGACTTCAACCATTTTATGGACAGACATTTATAAAAAGTTTCAAGAGCGATTCATTGATTGGCAGAAACATAATTGGTGTAGTTCCTTCAAAATACTATTCAGACGAATATATTGTGATTTCGGCTCACTACGATCACTTGGGAGTTCTCGATAAGCGAATTTTTAATGGTGCGGATGATAATGCGTCGGGAGTAACTGCTTTACTTAATCTAGCAGAGATGGTCTCTTCTATGCGAAAGGCTAAAGAGGGGCCAACTAGGAATATAATCTTTGCTGCCTTCGATGGCAAGGAGTCAAATATGGCAGGTTCGGAATATTTTGTAAAAAATCTTCCGATTCCGAAGGAGAAGATCTTGTTTAACATAAATATAGATATGATAGGTTCTATCTTCGCACCACCTTACAAAGACACAAGTTATGTGCTTGTTTTGGGTGCTGAGAAAAATGGAGGCTTTGCTAAAGAGATTTTAGATTTCAGCAACAAATACTACAAATTGGGACTAGAGATTGATTACTCATTTTATGGAAGCAGAGCCTTTGCAGATATCTTCTACAAGACTAGCGATCAAAATAATTTTGTACGAAATAAGATTCCAGCTGTGATGATTACATCGGGAATCCACGCACACACCTACAAACCTACTGATGATGCTGATTATATCAGTTACCCAGTTATGGCAAAACGAACAAGACTGATTTTCTGTCTTCTATACCATTTTATGATCTCTGAGTAGAGCCTGAGCAGTAAAATTACTCTTTTGCTTAATAAGGTCATCGGGACGACCCTCGAACACGACCTCTCCACCACCTTCGCCACCGTCTGGTCCCACATCTATGATCCAATCTGCGCATTTGACAACATCCATATTATGCTCAACCACAATAATAGAATGTCCTCTAGCGATTAATGCGTTGAATGAATCTAAGAGTTTTCTGATATCGTAAAAATGGAGACCAGTTGTAGGTTCGTCAAAGATGAAAAGAACCGAACCATTACCGCCATCTTTACCAAGGAATGATGCAAGTTTCACACGCTGACTCTCTCCTCCACTCAATGTACTACTACTTTGACCAAGTTGAACATAGGATAATCCAACAGCCTCCAATGGCTGCAGCTTATCAGCAATTCTTTTTGCAATAGGCTCTTTTTGAGCCGCAAAGAATTCTATTGCCTCACCGACACTCATGTTCAAGATATCATTGATATTTTTCCCTTTGTACTTAACTTCAAGAATATCTTGTTTGAATCTTTTACCGCCACATGATTCACATACCATCTGAACATCAGCCATAAACTGCATCTCAATGTAAATCACACCTTCGCCATGACACTCAGGACATCGGCCACCATCGATATTGAAAGAGAAGTGAGAGTGACCATATCCATTCGCCTTTGCATATGGTTGTTCGGAGAATAATTTCCGAATTTCGTCATATACCTTCAGATATGTTACAGGATTAGATCTTGAAGATTTTCCAATTGGGTTTTGATCAATGTACTCTACAGCGGTAATCTTTGAAAGATCACCAGACAACTCTCGAAACAGTCCTGGTTTATCACCATACTGATTTATATGCCTATTCAACGCTGGATATAAAATATCCTTTACCAATGTCGATTTTCCAGATCCACTTACACCTGTGACTGCTGTAAAGACCTTAAGAGGAAATTTAACGTCTATATTTTTTAGATTATGTTCTGCAGCACCTTTTATCTCAATAAAACCAGCTGGCTCTCTCCTTTTGTCGGGTAGTGCTATCTTCTCTTTTCCATCAAGAAAGGCAAGTGTCAAACTTTGTTCCCACCCTTTTGAATACTCCAAAGCATTAACTGACCCTTGATAGACAAGTTCTCCACCATATTTTCCAGCATATGGGCCAATATCAATTAATTGATCTGACGACCTGATAATCTCCTCGTCATGTTCTACAATCAACACACTGTTTCCTAAATCGCGAAGCTGCTTTAAAACCTTAATCAGGCGCATTGTATCTCTTGGATGCAAACCAATACTAGGCTCGTCAAGTATGTATAATGACCCAACCAGACTGCTGCCGATAGAGCTAACCAGATTGATTCGTTGGCTCTCTCCTCCGCTAAGTGTGTTGGATGGTCTCTCCAGGGTTAGATAGGTAAGACCTACATCTATAATACATTGCAAGCGTCCTTTGATCTCTTTTAAAATTCTGGAAGAGACTGTCTTTTCGTAATCTGTCAGCTCCAGGTTGCTTACAAAATCAAAAAGTTTTTCCATACTTAGATTCATAAGCTCGCTGATGGTCTTTCCTCCAACCTTTACATAAGATGCCTCAACTCTTAGACGTGTCCCTCCACACTCTTTGCAGGTGGTCTTTCCGGAATATCTGCTAAGTAAATACCTGTATTGGATCTTATATTTGTTAGACTCTATCATTTTAAAGAAATCATCCAGACCTGTAAAGTATCGGTTACCTCGCCAAAGTAACCTCTTTTGCTCATCTGTGAGTTCGTAAAATGGCTTATGGATTGGAAAATCAAATTTAGATGCATTCATAATCAGCTTCGAAGCAAACTCTTTCATTGCATCTCCCTTCCAGCATGCTATTGCCTCCTGATATATTGAGAGCGATTTGTCGGGGACAACTAAATTTTCATCAATGCCAATTACTTTTCCATAACCAGCACATACAGGGCATGCTCCCAGTGGATTATTATAACTAAAAAGAAGCTCGTCGGGCTCCATAAATTTAACACCGTCTGCCTCAAAATGGGTCGAAAACACAACTTTCTCTTGTGGTTTTGACGCTAAAGCAATAATTACAGTTCCAGTATTTCCATCTCCTCTATCAATCGAAAATGCAGTCTGAACAGAGTCCGAAATTCTACTCACCCCCTCGTCTCCTCTGTCGACGGAAATTCTGTCGACTAGTAACAAGACATCTTTGTATTTATCTGTTTTATCGGATAATAGCGATTCAATTCTAACAACTTCTGCGTCTGCATAGACTCTTGTGAAGCCTTGCGCTTTGAAATTCAAAAGTCTTTCTGTTCGCATCGATTCGTCGTCCCAGCCAAAGGGTGCCAAAATGTAGACAGCTTCGCCCTCGGTAAGGGAGAAGATATATTCCATTACATCATTTACACTTTCGCGCTTAACCTCTTTTTCCGTTACTGGAGAGTAGGTTCTGCCGATTCGGGCATAAAGAAGTCGCAGATAGTCATAAATTTCGGTACTTGTACCGACTGTTGACCTGGGATTTCTGGTGTTAACTTTTTGTTCAATCGCAATCGCTGGCGGAATACCAGAAATTTCATCTACGTCGGGTTTAGACATACGTCCTAAAAACTGACGGGCAAAAGAGGATAGACTCTCTACAAAACGTCGCTGTCCCTCTGCAAAAATTGTGTCGAAGGCAAGACTAGATTTTCCCGAACCTGAGATTCCGGAGATAACAACCAGCTTGTCGCGTGGAATAGAAAGGGAGACATTACGGAGGTTATTCATCCTCGCCCCTTTAATAACAATATTAGAATCAGACATTTGAAACCCTACTTACAGATTTTATTCCTTTTATCTTCTTCAGACTGAATATTAACTTGTCTAACAACTGATTATTAGGCACAGCAAGCTGCATTCTTGCCTCAAAAACATCTTTGAGTTTATTGAGACTGAAGAAGCGCAAAGATACATTAAACTGACCTATTACCTCTAAAACTTTCTGATTAATCACACCCTCTTCGTGAGCACTAACTCTGATCGCGGTTATGAAATTGGTACCACTAATATTTTCGCGCCACTTGACTTTGTGAATTCTGTATGGGTAATTTTCTATTAGCCTTGAGGCATTTGGACACGATGTTCTATGGATTTTTATTCCATCTTTCACCGATACAAATCCAATCACATCGTCACCATGAATCGGGTTACAGCATTTAGAGAGTTTGAATCCAACATTATTGAGTCTTTCGTCAATAATCAGATAATCAGAATCCGACGAAGAGCTGCGCACCTCTCTCCTGTCAGTTGTAATAACTGCAGACTCTTTAGAATCTGATGAGTCTTGAGCGCTCTTTGAGTTCAAAAAGTTTCTGACATCGACAATATCTACTTCGGACATAGCCAATGCAGAATAAAATTCACTGGCAGTCTTGAATTTGTATTGTTTGATTAGAGCATATAAGATATCATCGTTAAACTCAATCTTCCAGTTATTCATCCGTCTCTCTAAGAGCTCTTTACCGATTACAGCTCTTTTGCTCTCCTCCTCCTTTATCTTTTGTTTGATTTTAGCTCTAGCCTTAGACGATACAACAAAATTCAACCAGTCCTGAGACGGCTTCTGGTTTTTATTGCTCATAATCTCAACAACATCACCTGTATTGAGTCTGTCGCGGATTGATGCTGGCTTACCATTGATTTTTGCACCTGCGCACTTCAATCCAAGGTTTGTATGGATATCAAAGGCAAAATCGAGGACACATGCACCAGCTTGCAATCTTCTCAAATCGCCATCGGGCGTGAAGACAAAGATCTCGTCTAAAGAGAAGTTCATAATATGAGAATCACCTTTCTTTTCGGGAGATTCTAGCAATTTTTTAACCCCTCCAAGCCAAGCGTCCAACCCTTGCTCTCTTTTTACCCCTTTGTAACTCCAGTGAGCAGCATGACCGCTCTCTGCAATCTCATCCATTCTTCTAGTTCTAATCTGAACCTCTATTACAGCACCATCATCGTTGCTTACAGTTGTGTGCAATGATTCATAACCATTGGGTTTTGGAACTGTTATCCAGTCTCTCAACCTTTTAGTGTCTGGCACATATCTCTCGGTCACTAATGAATATACCTGCCAGCAAAGCTCCTTCTCCTTCTCAAGTTCGCAATCAATGATAAATCTCATTGCAAAAACATCTGCAATTGATTCAAATGATATCTGTTGCGCCTGCATCTTTTTCCAAATAGAATAGGCGGTTTTTGTTCTGCTCTTCAATTCATACTTCAGCCCAGAACTCTTTAGTTTTTCATCTAAGGGCTTTACAAATTGGTGCATCAGATTTTCACGATCCTTCTCAGTAGCCTTTAATTTATTGGTTATCATTCGATAATGCTCTGGATCGGTGTATCTGAAAGATAGGTCCTCCATCTCACTTTTCATATTGTACAAACCAAGTTGGTGAGCCAATGGAGCGTAAAGTAAAAGGGTCTCCGTTGCCTTCTTTACTTGCTGAGTCTTCGAAAAGTTATCCAAGTTTCTCATAATCTCTAGCCTATCTGCCAACTTAATGAGAGTGACGCGAGGGTCACGGGAGTATGAGACGATTAGTTTTCTATAGTTATCAGCCTGAAGACCTGTGTCTTTAGGTTTAATCTCCGAAATTCTGTTTAAACTCTCAGCCATCAAGATGATTTCGTTTCCAAATTCTCTTTTAATAGGCTCAAGCATCTGGCTGTTTCCACGTGTTGCTTCGTGAAGAAAGACCGCAGTCACTGCTCCTGGCATAAGCCCCAGCTCTCCGGCAACAATCTCTGCAACAGAGATAGCGTGGCTGATAAATTCGGAACCATCGCCTCTCTCTTTGCCATAAAGCTCTTTACGGGCAAATTCGAAAGCCGATTTCAGAAGCTCCCTTTCGTTTTCGGGAAAGTCTGAGTATATTTTATTTAACAGGTTATAGATCATTGTTATTTACAATAGTTTCTTGAGTGCATTCATCTCATCACGGAATTTTGCAGCCCTCATAAAGTCGAGGTCAGCAGCAGCTCTCTCCATCTCCTTCTTAGCAGCCTCAACTGCTTTACGAATTTGGTCGGGATTTAACTTGGCAAGAACAGGATCTGCTAAAATAGATTTTGTCTCCTCCAAAGGCTCTACATAATCTTTTTGCTTACCCAAAACATTCCTCACCTGCTTTCTGATCTGAACCGGGATAATGTTGTTTTCGAGATTATACTGCATCTGCTTATTACGTCTGCGCTCAGTCTCATCAATTGTTCTCTTCATCGACTGAGTAATTGTATCGGCATACATTATCACTCTTCCATCAACATTTCTCGCTGCCCTTCCAGCAGTCTGAGTTAGTGCACGTTCCGATCTTAAAAACCCCTCTTTGTCGGCATCAAGGATTGCCACCAACGAGACTTGAGGTAAATCTAATCCCTCTCTCAATAGGTTTACTCCAATCAAGACATCAAATCTACCAGCTTGAAAGTCTTCCAAAATCTCAATCCTTTCGAGAGTATCCACATCGGAGTGAATATATCTGCATCTGATTCCAATCCCTGTAAGATACTTATCGAGCTCCTCAGCCATCCGTTTTGTGAGAGTAGTAACAAGTATTCTCTCATCTTTGTTGACTCTTATTCTAATCTCCTCTAATAAATCGTCGATCTGATTTTTGGTAGGACGAACCTCAATCGGTGGGTCCAACAGACCAGTAGGTCTTACAACTTGCTCTACAATAACGCCTTCCGATTTATTTAGCTCATAATCTGCAGGCGTTGCACTTACATAAACTGTCTGTCCAACAACTCCCTCAAATTCGTCAAATTTCAGAGGTCTATTATCTGCAGCAGCTGGCAGACGAAATCCAAAGTCAATCAGATTAACCTTTCTTGCTCTGTCACCGCCATACATTGCTCTGATCTGGGGAATAGTTACATGGCTTTCGTCTATAAAGGTTATGAAATCGGGAGAGAAGTAGTCTATCAGACAGAATGGGCGCATTCCTGCCGAACGACCATCAAAATATCTAGAGTAGTTTTCGATTCCTGAGCAATATCCAATCTCCTTGATCATCTCCAGATCAAATTCAACTCTCTGCTTGATCCTTTTCGCCTCCATCGGTTTCCCTATCTCGTTAAAGTAGTCGAACTGCTTTTTCATATCGTCCTGAATCTGAACGATAGCACTTTTCATACGCTCCCTTGTAGTGACAAAAATATTGGCAGGATAGATATTAATTTCTGGCAGATCCTCGATATGAGCACCTGTTAGTGGATCGAACAACTCAATACTCTCCACCTCATCGCCAAAAAAGATAATCCTCACTGCAGTATCTGAATAGGCTGGATAGATGTCTACTGTATCGCCCTTTACTCGAAAGACTCCCCTTTTGAATTCAGCTTCGCTGCGAGAGTAGAGACTATCGACTAACGAATAGAGGAGTTTATTGCGCGATAAGGTATCTCCTCTGCGTAGGAAAAGGGTGTTGGCATGGAAATCCTCTGGATTTCCAATACCATAAAGACAAGATACACTTGAAATTACAATCACATCTTTTCGACCCGACAGGAGAGCAGACGAGGCAGAAAGACGAAGTTTTTCAATCTCTTCGTTGATACTTAAATCTTTTTCGATATAGGTATCGGTAACAGGGAGATATGCCTCAGGCTGATAATAGTCATAGTAGGAGACAAAGTATTCTACTGCATTCTCTGGAAAGAATGCTTTGAATTCGGCGTATAATTGTGCCGCCAATGTTTTGTTGTGGCTTAAAATTAATGCCGGACGCTGCAGACGCTGAATAACATTTGCCATCGTAAAGGTCTTTCCCGAACCTGTTACTCCCAAAAGAGTTACAGCAGGAAGTCCTCCATTTATGTGTTCGCAAATCTGCTCAATTGCTGCGGGTTGATCGCCTGTAGGTTTGTATTCTGATTGTAATTTAAATCCCATCTATTTTTCAGCTTTCTTCACTTTTTTAAGATAATCACGAAGGCCCTTGACCACGCTTTGCATCATTTTGCGCTGGAAGGCAGGGTCGGATAGTAACTCCTCTTCGGCAAGATTGCTCATAAAGAGCGTCTCTACTAGTACCGAAGGGTATTGAGTTGGAGCATTCATACTAAAGTTGAAATTACCAACTAATCCAAAATTTTTAACATCAAGTTCTAAAAGTCTAGCAAGTATAGTCTCGGCTAAATCTCTATATTCAATGTGTTTATAATATGTGCTTGTGCCTCCCGTTTTAAGAGGATTGCCTCCAGCATTGCAGTGAATCGAAACTAAAAGATCTATCTTAGCCTCTGCAAAGATTCTCTTTCTCTCAGTCATATTCATATCGGAGTCATCACTTCTGCTTAGAACAACTTTTGCACCATAACGCTCCAACTCCTCTTTCAACATATAAGCCATTGCAAGGTTTTGATCTTTCTCTTTTAATCCCGACACTCCTACTGCACCAAATGATTTTGGTCCTCCATGTCCAGCATCAATACCTATTGTCAAATCTTTAAGATTCAAAGATGGTCTTTTTTTAATCGAAATCTCCAAAGCATTTCCAGCATAAGCAACCTCATAGCCCCACATATAATTGTTCTTCAATTTCATCATCACCTTTACAACTTCTGTTGAGGTTTGACGAATGTCTACATATTCGATGCTCTTTAATCCTGGATATTGGGTAATCCAATTTGAGTTGCAATTTGCTCCATGGATCTCAGCTACTAACATATTCAGAGCCTTATCGTAATAAACAATGTATGGAACTCTTTCGTCTAATGAAACTCTCACTTTATCGCCCTTTTCGTATGTTGTGACGCTCCAGGATCCTGTCAATGATTTGGCAGGACGAGTACCCTGAGTCATTGGACTTGTATACTCTTTAGGAATAAACACTTTGAAATTATCCGACAACTTTACTTTATACAAATTCGAAACAGAATCAATAACCTCTAACTTTATTCCTTGAGACAGGAAGTTAATTTTTGTTCCGCCCAATCGATCGTCTCCCGATCCAAAATTTAGATATGCTCCATCTTTTGTCTCAACAACTTTTCCCACAAAATCGAGTGGTAAAAGAGCAGTTTGAGCAGGGCTTACTGGTCGGTAAAAAATCTTAAGACTCTTCTCATAACTTTTACCATCACTTATAGCCTCAATTTTAACTAAATTATCGCCATCATTCAACACAACTTCACCACCAAAAGCGCCTGTTTTATATTGCTTTACAATTTTACCATCTATTTTAATCTCTGAATTTAGAGGAGCTAATCCAACAATCACATGCTGTTTAATGGATACTGTGTCGGTCTGTCCTTTTGTAATTTTTATAACAGACTCATTTTGTGCACTTAATAGAGCTAGGGAAAAGAAATTTATCACAAATAGCGATAAAATTGTTTTTTTGTTTTTCATGGCTTGAAATTTGTTGTATTTTTGACACACAAATATAGAAATTATGGGAACAAACGGCACAAACAAAATCATCAATTCCGGTCTGTTCGTAATGATCGGCCTCATAGTTTTGGGAATCTTTCTTTTTAGTGCTGTAAAAGCCTTCAAGTCCTACGACAGAGTTGTAAGCGTGAAGGGGCTTGCGGAATTAGAAGTACCCGCTGACAAAGTAGTCTGGCCTATCGCTTTCAAAGAGATAGGAAACGATCTCAACTCCCTTTACCAGACAATAAACCAGAAAAACAAGATCATCAAGGATTTTTTGATCTCAAAAGGGCTTACTGAAGCCGAAATCACAATCTCAGCACCAAAGATTATCGACATGAATGCTGAGAGATATCAAAGCCAACCAAGCACATACAGATACAATATAACAAGTGTTTTGACAGTCACTTCCGACAAAGTAGAACTTGTAAGACAAATCATTTCGGGACAATCAGACCTTCTTCAAAAAGGTGTTGCAATCAGTGGAGGTGAGTACGAATATGTACCTCAATATACTTTCACTAAGCTCAATGATGTCAAGCCTAAGATGATCGAAGAGGCAACGCAAAACGCAAGAGCATCAGCAGAGAAGTTCGCAAAAGATTCTGATAGCAAACTTGGAAAGATAAAGAGTGCTAATCAAGGTCAGTTCTCAATTTCCGACAGAGATGCCAATACACCACACATTAAGACCATAAGAGTAGTAAGCACAATAGATTATTTATTAAGAGATTAATCATAAACATTTGAAAAGTAATTATGGAAATTAGTAACATTCACGCACGTGAGATTCTTGATTCTCGCGGAAACCCAACGATCGAAGTAGAAGTAAGACTTTATTCTGGAGCATTCGGTAGAGCTGCAGTTCCATCAGGAGCATCAACAGGTACTCACGAAGCACTAGAATTAAGAGACGGAGACAAATCTCGTTACTTGGGCAAAGGCGTACTTAAAGCTGTAGCAAACGTAAACGACATTATCGCGCCTGCACTTTTGGGAATGAACGCCCTTAATCAAGCAGAAATAGATAAAATGCTTTTAGAATTAGATGGTACCCCTACAAAATCTAAACTTGGTGCAAACGCTATCCTTGGCGTTTCATTAGCAGTAGCAAAAGCTGCAGCAGATTATCTTCAAATTCCTCTTTACAGATATATCGGAGGAACAAATGCAGTAACCCTTCCAGTTCCAATGATGAACATCATCAATGGTGGATCACACTCTGATGCTCCTATCGCATTCCAAGAGTTCATGATTCGTCCTGTTGGAGCAACTAGCTTCAAAGAGGGTCTAAGAATGGGTGCTGAGGTTTTCCACAGCCTAAAGAAAATTTTCCACGACAGAGGTCTTAGTACAGCTGTAGGTGATGAAGGAGGTTTTGCTCCAACACTTAATGGAACAGAAGATGCTCTTGAATCAATCCTTAAAGCTATCAAAGCTGCAGGATATGAGCCTAAGAAAGATGTAACTATCGCTCTTGACTGTGCTTCTTCTGAGTTTTACAAAGATGGTATCTACGACTATTCTAAGTTCGAAGGTGCTAACGGAGCAAAGAGAAACGCTGCAGAACAAGTTGCATTCCTTAAATCACTTGTTGACAAATACCCTATCGACTCAATTGAAGATGGTATGGCAGAAGAAGATTGGACAGGATGGAAACTTCTTACAGACGAACTTGGATCAAAAATTCAACTTGTTGGTGACGACTTGTTCGTAACAAACGTTGAGTTCTTAAGAAAAGGTATCGATCAAGGTTGCGCTAACTCAATCCTTATCAAGGTTAACCAAATCGGTACACTTACTGAGACCTTGAATGCTATCGAACTAGCTCATAGAAACAAATATACCTCAGTAACCTCTCACCGTTCGGGTGAAACTGAGGATGCTACAATTGCAGATATTGCGGTTGCAACAAACTCCGGACAGATTAAGACAGGTTCACTCAGCCGCTCAGACAGAATGGCTAAGTACAACCAATTGTTGAGAATCGAAGAGGAGTTGGGGGATTTAGCTGTTTACGGCAGAAAATAAATTCTCCTCCCCGACATTTTTATATATTTGTGTAAACAAACATATAAAACATGTCTAGAAATAATAGGTCACTGATTGGTGTTGCTCTCTTTACCATAGCTGTTTTAGCAACAGTATCCGGTAAAGGGAGCAATTTTTTACATACACCCCAAAGCAAAGATTTTTTAACATACTACGAGCTATCAGGCAATACCAAAACTCCAAGGTATAAGGAGACAATAGACTTTTGCCGAAAGCTTGATTCAGCCTCCTCTTTAATAAGCCTTGTAAAGATTGGAACGTCCCCACAAGGAAGAGAGATTATGATGCTTATAGCTGATGCCGATGGGGAGACAGACCCTGCAAAGATCAGAGCAAAAGGAAAGGCAATAATTCTCGCAGAAGCCTGTATCCATGCTGGTGAGCCAGATGGAAAAGATGCAGGACTCATGCTCCTTCGTGATTTAGCAATTTATGGCAAACATAAAGAGCTTTTAAAAAACGTAACATTACTTTTTATCCCAATTATCAATGTCGATGGACACGAAGACTTTGGAGTTCACTATAGGATAAATCAGAATGGACCAGAAGAGGTGGGTGCACGATTTACTGCTCAAAAAATCAATATGAATCGCGATTTTATCAAAGTTGACGCTCCCGAAACCCAAGCTCTTTTAAAAGTATACAATCAATGGCTTCCTGAGCTATTCATTGATATTCACGTGACAAATGGAGCTGATTTTCAATATGTATCAACTTATGGTTTAGATCAATGCGGCTATCTGTCTTCAAATGTTTTTGATTGGAGCAAGAGTGTATACGAAAAAGAGTTAAAGTCCAAAATGATGAAGGAGGGCTATCCTCTCTTCCCATACTTCGATTACAAAGAGTGGGGAGATGTCTCAAAAGGTATCTATCCAAGCACCTTCACTCCGCAATACTCAAACGGCTATGCAGCATCTCAAAACAGAATCGGTCTCCTTGTAGAAAACCATATATACAAACCATATAAACAAAGAGTAGAGGCAAGTTATAAGATTCTGGAACACTCTCTAGAGATTGTTTCAAAAAATAGTAAGGAGTTAATCTCTATTATTAAAGATGCAGACAACTATACTGCATCCAAAGAGTTTCGCAAACAACCATATATTCTCTCCTATGCCGAAGATTTCACAGACAGCACTTATGTCGACTACCTGACTTGGCAGACAAAAACAGTCAAAAGTGATTTAAGCGGAGCTGATTGGACCTATTTCGACCACGAGAGTCCAGTTAATGGAAAAGTAAAGATGTTTACAAAGTTTCTTCCCGAATACACGACAGTACTACCAGATAAATACATCATACCTTCGGAGCTGGTATCTACAATAGATCTCTTGAACCTTCATGATATTAAATTGCAAAAAGCAACCAAAGATACTGTGCTCACAGTCTCTGCATATAGATTCACAAAGTATAAATGGTCGGAGACCCCTTATGAGGGTAGAAATACATTGACAACACAGTTCAATGAAAAGAGCGAACAGGTGCTTGTAAGAGAGGGCGATTATCTCTTAGACATGAACCAGCCAAAGGCTAAACTAGCAGCAAATATCCTTGAACCAGCAGCCTCATCTTCACTTCTATTTTGGGGATTCTACAATGCATATGTAAAAGCACCAAATGAATTCTGGATCTCACTTCCATATATGGAGATTAAAGGTAGAGAGATGTTGGCAAAAGACCCAGCACTTAAGCTCGAATTCGAAGAGAGGCTGAAAGACAAACAGTTTGCCTCAAACCCAAAAGAGATCTTAAACTTTTTTTACTTAAAAGTTAGAAAACAAGCTGAATCAGTTTCGGACAGATATCCAATCTTCCGATATTTCGAAAAGAGAGGTAACTAGAATAAAATATCTGCAATTGAAAAGATTGCAAATAACACAGAGGCATATCCATTAGCAGTAAAGAAGGCGGCATTCACTCTAGAGATGTCGTCTTTTTTAATTATTGCATGTTGGTAGACTAAAAGGGCTGTGAAGATTGATGCACCAATAACATAAAGAGCCCCAGCATCAATCAGAAGACCAAACAGAACTAGTAGAGGAACAACAATTAAGTGACCTATTGCAGACAAAATCAAGGCTCCTACCCTTCCAAATGTAGCTGGAATTGACTTCAGCCCATTCTCTCTGTCGTACTCTTCGTCGGCCAACGAATAAATAATATCGAAGTTTGCAGACCAAAACAGAACAATCAACGATAAGACAATAATACTTAAATCGGCTCTCCCTGCAAAAGCAATATATGCACCAGCTGGCGCAATTGCTAAGGCCAAACCAAGTACATAATGGCAAAGTGCAGTAAACCGCTTCATATAGCTGTATCCCAAAAGTACAAGAAGTGCAGGAAACGAGAGATAGAAACAGAGAGGATTAATCCATAAAGCAGACAATGAGAACATCACTGTGTTGAAGATTACAAACAATAGTGCAGATCTAGAAGAGATAACCCCTGCAGGAATCTCCCTTGATGCTGTGCGAGGATTAGCAGCATCGATATACCTGTCAATATATCGATTAAATCCCATTGCCGCATTTCTGGCAAATACCATACACAAAACAATCTTCAAAAAGATTGCATAAGACAATTCACCTCCATTATGTGAATATGAAAGGAAAAAGCCTGTAAAGGCAAACGGCATAGCGAAAATCGTATGCGAAAACTTTACAAGCTTTAAATAGTTATTCAGCGATTTCATCTATCTAAGTGATGCTCCAAACTTCTCCGAAAAAGCGTTCAACAGACGTGTCATAACATCCTCTACAAACTTATCGGTCATAGTCTTCTCGGTATCTTGAAGGATAAAGCTGATTGCATATTGCTTTTTACCTTGAGGTATCTTATCACCTCTGTAAACGTCGAATAGAGAGACATGTTTCAAAACCTTTTTCTCTGTTTTGAAGGCTAGTTTTCTTATCTCTGCAAAAGAGACATTCTCATCCAACAATAGAGCCAAGTCACGTCGAACCTCTGGATATTTCGGTAACTCTTTATATAGAACCTTATGCTTTTTCACCTTGTCGAACAAAACTTTCCAGGAAATTTCAGCAGCATAAACCGGTTGTTTAATTCCAAACTGTTTGAGGAGTTTATTATTAACTGTTCCCATAACAGCAAGTTGCTTCTCGCCTGCAAAATAGACTAAACCTTCTGCAAACATGTCCAAAGGGGCAGCAGCATACTCAAGATCTTGAATATCTATTCCAAAACGTTTGAATAGTAGCTCCATATAGCCCTTCAAAACGAAATAGTGCGAAGAGCCTGTCTTTCCTCTCCAGTTCTGTGCACCCGAACCAGTAATAAACATAGAGATCATACTCTCCTCTTTGTATGCAGATAGATCCGATACTTCTGAGTTCTCTTTGATTGAGTAAACGTTACCCATCTCAAAAAGTTTGATATCATATTGTTGACGATTGATATTATAAGCAACTACCTCTAGACCATTCAAAAGCAAAGTCTGGCGCATTGAATTTAAGTCGGTACTTAGTGGATTCAGAATCTTAACCAGATTATCTGCTGGAAAGGTCTTTAAAGATGCATAGTACTCCCCTTTTGTCAAAGAGTTATTCATCATTTCGTAGAATCCATTAGCAGCTAAAAAGTCAGCAGCAATAGTCCTGACTCTCTCTCTATCTGGTTTATTTGTAGCATTAATTGAGGCCTGAACTCGCTCTGGAAGTTCAATATTATTGTATCCATAGATTCTCAAAACATCTTCTACAACATCACACTCTCTTGTAACATCAACACGATAAGATGGAACTGAGACAACAGCTCCATTTTCAAGTTTTGAAACTATATCAAATTCAAGGTAGGTCAACAACTGTACAAAAACCTCGTTTTCAATCTTCTTACCTATCAAAGAGCGCATTCTGTCGAAATTTAATTCAACTTCTGCTCTCTTTATTTCATTAGGATATGACTCTTGAATCTCACCAACTATCTTAGCACCTGTTAGTTCACAGATTAAAATTGCAGCTCTTTTCATAGCATAAGGAACGATCGAAGGATCTGCTCCTCTTTCATATCTGAATGAAGCATCGGTCTTTAGACCATGTCTCTTAGAAGTCTTGCGAACCGATACGGGATTAAAATAGGCACTCTCTAAAAATAGAGAAGTTGTAGATTCAGTAACTCCACTATCTGCACCACCAAATACACCGGCAATACACATTGGTTTAGACTGATTACAAATCACCAAATCCTCTCCATTTAATGTTCTCTCAATTCCATCAAGAGTAGTTATTTTCTCACCCTCTTTAGCTAATCTAACAACAACCTCTCCTCCTTCAATCTTGCTGTAGTCGAAAGCGTGCAAAGGTTGTCCAGTTTCATGAAGAATGAAATTAGTAATGTCAACAACATTATTAATTGGTCTTAATCCAATTGAATTAAGTTTAGTCTGAAGCCACTCAGGAGATGGGCCAACTTTAACATCGGTAAATGTGAGTCCAGAGTATCTAGGAGCTGCTTCAATAGCAGGTACTATTACCTTAGCTGGTTTAATATTCTCGCTTTTCGAGAGCGAAGTAAATTGGTCGATTGATGGGATAATCAATGCAGACTCATTACCTCCATTCATTCTTAAATATGCTGATAGATCTCTTGCTACTCCAATATGCGATGCCGCATCTACTCGATTTGGTGTAAGACCTATTTCAAAAATTACGTCTGATTCCAATTTGAGATACTCTTTTGCAGGAGTTCCAATTACTGCATCTTCTGAAAGAACCATGATTCCATCATGAGAAGCTCCTAGGCCAAGTTCGTCTTCGGCACAAATCATACCCAACGACTCTACTCCGCGTATCTTTGATCTCTTTATCTTTACTTCACCTCCATCAGAAAATACCAGTGAGGTGCCAACAGTTGCAAGTAAAACCTTTTGTCCTTCAGCAACATTTGGAGCTCCACAGACAACTTGCAGATATTCACCTGTTCCGGCATCTACCTTTGTAACTTTAAGCTTGTCAGCATCTGGATGCTTAACACATTCTACAACTTTGGCGACAACAACTCCGGCTAGTCCTCCAGGAATCTTTTCTACCTCTTCCATCGCCTCTACTTCAAGACCTATGGAACTCAAAATCTTTTCAATTTTCTCAGGCTCTAGGTTACAACCCACATATTCTTTAAGCCAGTTCAAAGATATTTTCATACTTTCAGTAAGTTATTTTATTCTAAATAATTGATCAAGAGTTATTATTGGTTAAAACAGTGATTCAACAAACTCTTTTTTGTCGAATACCTGCAGATCTTCGATCTTCTCTCCAACCCCAATAAACTTAACAGGTATCTTAAATTGATCAGATATTCCAATCACAACTCCTCCCTTTGCAGTTCCATCCAGTTTTGTAACTGCCAATGCTGTTACATCAGTTGCTTTAGTAAACTCCTTAGCTTGCTGATATGCATTTTGTCCTGTGGAACCATCCAAAACTAGAAGAACATCATGAGGTGCATCTGGAATGACCTTTTTGATCACATTTCTAATCTTTGTAAGTTCATTCATTAAGTTTACCTTGTTATGAAGTCTTCCTGCAGTGTCAATCAATACAACATCAGCATTTTGTGCAACAGCAGATGAGACAGTGTCAAATGCTACCGATGCTGGATCTGCTCCCATCTGTTGTTTAACAATTGTAACTCCAGCTCTCTCACTCCAAATCGTCAGTTGGTCAACAGCTGCAGCTCTAAAAGTATCTGCAGCACCCAAAACAACAGTTTTACCCGAAGATTTCAGTCTAGCAGCTAGTTTGCCAATAGTTGTTGTCTTACCAACTCCATTTACCCCTACCACTAGAATAACATAAGGTTTTTTAGATAAATCAAATGGGATGTCGCTACTATAATTGTCATCGATATCGAGTAGAGCCTCGATCTCCTCTTTTAGAATCTTGTTAAGTTCTGATGTATTCATGAACTTATCTTTTGCAACTCTTGCCTCAAGTCTCTCTATGATTCTAAGAGTTGTCTGAACTCCAATGTCAGAAGCGATTAATGCCTCTTCAATACCATCCAGAGTCTCATCATCAACTCTCGACTTTCCAGCAACTGCCCGTGATATTTTTTCGAATATCCCAGTCTTTGTCTTTTCAAGTCCATCATTCAACGACTTTTTCTCCTCTTTCGACTTTGAGCCGAATAAACCGAATAGTGCCATTACTTAAATTTTATCCCGTAAAGATAAGAAGAATTTTTCTCTCTCCGGAGATTGGCGATATATAAAATAAAAAAGCCGCCTTAGTGGGCAGCTTTTTTAAAAAAATATCTTAGCGATTACTTCTTAGCGAAGAAATCTTTTACTTGCTCTGTAGGAACCATTTCTTCTTGAAATGCATATGCACCTGTTCTTTCTGAACGAGTCATACGAATACACTTAACTGTGTTTCTTAGTGATGCTTTGTCACCACTGAAGGATGCTACCGCTTTCTTTGCCATAGTATAATAACTGTTTTAACTATTTAATCTCGCGATGAAGAGTTACCTTCTTCAAATATGGATTATATTTTTTACGCTCAAGTCTTTGAGTCGTATTCTTCTTATTTTTTGTAGTGATATACCTTGAGATTCCCGGTATACCGCTCTCTCTTTGTTCGGTACACTCTAGTATAACCTGAACTCTATTACCTTTCTTTGCCATATATTTCGAATTATACTACGTTGATTAAACCTTTAGCCTGAGCAGCTTTGATAGAAGCACTCAAACCATTTTTGTTTATGTTTCTGATACCTGCTGCAGAAACTTTCAGAGTTACAAATCTTTGCTCTTCTTCTAGCCAAAATTTCTTAGTCTGAAGGTTTGGAGCAAACTCTCTCTTAGTACGGCGCTTTGAATGAGAAACGTTGTTCCCGATCAACCTTTTTTTACCTGTTATTTGACAAACACGTGCCATTTTATATTGCCTATATTAATTATTATCTTACAAGTACCCTTTTAAGGGCTGCAAATATGCGTAATTTATTTAAAAATTCCAAATATTTACACAAATTTAAATATCCTCTTCCACCTTATGTTTTTAGGGAAAGACTTAAATTGATTCTTGGAGAACCATATTACCGAAGGAGTTCCTACTATGTGCGATTCTGGAACAAAACCCCAATAACGTGAGTCAAGAGAGTTATGTCTGTTGTCGCCTATCATAAAATAGTAGTCCATCTTGAATGTATAGCTTTCTGTTGGTGCTCCATTGATGTATATTACCGAATCTTTAACTTCTATTTTATTCTTTTCGTACGAAGAGATAATCCTAGAGTAAAGAGGAAGATTATTTACATCTAACTTAATTGTCGCACCAGCTGAAGGAATCCAGATTGGGCCATAATTATCCTTGGTCCATTTGTAATTCTCCGAAAAAGGAAATATTGTCAAAGGTGAGTCTGGCATATCTGGTGGATAAGTGTCGATGTTCTGGCGAACTTCAACAACATTACCAAGTGCCTTAATCTTATCGACTTCGGTCTCATTGAGAGGAAAGAAAGTGTAACCAGGTAATGATTTATCAAATATCATCTCTTCTGGGTTTAGTCCCATCTCTTCAATCAAAATTGGATTAATTTCTGTCCCGTTTGTAAAGATTGTATATGTGTTTTGAATTCCCGGAATATTCTTTTGAGCGACACCATTTACATAAACCTTTCCGTTTACGATAGACAGTGAATCACCAGCAATTGCAACACATCTCTTTACATAGTTGTCCATTCGATCAACAGGACGAACGATAATCGGACCATAATTATTGATTGTATAATCTCTTCCGTAGAGTCTTACATATGTGTAATAGTCTGCTCCTGGTTCTGACTTTAGGACAGTATCACCATGAGGGAATGAAAATACAACAATATCATCGTTTTTAACCTTCGACAAACCGGCTAATCGTCTATAAGGATTTTGAATCCAAGTTAAATAGGACTCTCCTCCCGAAATAGGCAGTGTATTGTGAACTAGAGGAAAAGCAATCGGAGTCTGAGAAACTCTAGGTCCGTACTTGAACTTGCTCACAAATAAGTAGTCTCCTACCATTAACGATCTCTCCATAGAAGAGGTCGGAATCATATAAGCTTCAAAGAAGAATGCTTTAATGAAGGTCGAAGCAATTAGAGCAAAGATTACAGCATCTAGCCAATCTAGCCATGCGTTTCTCTTTTCGCCCTCTTTGTAGCGTTTTTTCCAGAAAGCCCACTTTACCTTCTTTGTTATATATAGATCGAAAATAATACCGAGACCTAACAGGAACCAGTAGTTTCCGAACCATATAACCCAAAGCAAATAAAGTGCAGCCCAGATGGAAAATCTGAACCACTTATTGCCTATTATATTGACGATTTTCGACATTTGTCTATTTTACAGAATTTATAACAGCCTCAAATGCCTGTGGATTGTTCATAGCTAAATCTGCAAGAACTTTACGGTTAAGACCAACATTGTTCTTAGCTAGTTTGCCGATGAATTGAGAATAGTTCATTCCGTGCTGTCTTGCAGCAGCGTTAATTCTCTGAATCCAAAGAGCTCTGAAGTGACGTTTTTTGGTTTTGCGGTCACGATAAGCATAAGTAAGACCTTTTTCGTAGGTATTCTTTGCTACCGTCCAAACATTAGCGCGGGCTAGGAAGTTACCGCGGGTCAGTTTGAGAATTTTTTTGCGGCGCGCTCTGGATGCCACCGCGTTGACTGATCTTGGCATTTTTTAAAAATGTTTTGCGAATGTCAGCGCTCTCCCTTTATGAGAAACTTTTCTGCTGAACACTCAGGTTAATAATTAAATTAAGCGATTAAAAGAGCTTTAATTCTCTTCTCATCTGCATTAGAAACCAAAGCTGAATAAGTCAGGTTTCTTTTTTGCTTAATAGTTTTTTTAGTCAGAATGTGACTTTTGAAAGCATGCTTTCTTTTCACTTTTCCCGATCCGGTAAGTTGAAATCTCTTTTTGGCACCGGAGTTGGTTTTCAATTTGGGCATCGCAATTATTTTAAGTTAGTTAAAATTATTTTTTCTTTACTGGAGTAATCATCATTATCATCCTCTTTCCCTCTAGTTTTGGCATCTGCTCTGCTTTGCCATATTCGTCGAGTTCCAATGCAAATCTGAGAAGTAGCTTCTCTCCTTGCTGAGAGAACAGAATAGAACGACCTTTGAAAAACACGAAGGATTTAACTTTGAATCCCTCTTCCAAAAAACTCTGTGCGTGTTTGAGTTTAAACTGGAAGTCATGTTCATCGGTATTCGGACCGAATCTGATCTCTTTTATGACTACCTTGCTGGCATTGGCTTTCATCTCCTTTGCCTTCTTCTTTTGTTGGTAGACATATTTTTGATAATCAATAATCTTACAAACAGGCGGGTCTATATTTGGTGAAATCTCTACTAAATCAAGTTCCAACTCCTCTGCCATCCTTAGAGCTTCGGACAAAGAATAAACACCCGGACTGGTGATGTTATCACCGACAACCCTTACTCTGGGTGCAGAAATCTCTCGGTTCATTCTTGGACCATCGTCAGCCTTCGATCTAGAACCGGACTGATTGTGCCCATTCATAGGTTTTGATGAATCATTCGTCTTGGGTCTATTAATAATACCGGGACGAGGTGTGAAATTTGTAGCGATAAGTAAATCCTCCTAATTATTTAATTATTAAATCTTTATTTTATTTGTTCTTTAACTTCGTCTGTAAGCAGTTTTGCAAACTCTTCAATTGACATCTGTCCTTTGTCACCATCTCCTTGTCTACGTACAGAAACGACATCAGACGCCGCCTCCTTTTCGCCAACAATCAAAAGGAACGGTATTCTTTTCAACTCGTTCTCCCTGATTTTCTTGCCGATAGTCTCGTTGCGGTCGTCAATTAGAGCGCGAATATCGTAATTATTCAGCAAATCACCAACTTTTTTTGCATAATCGTTGTATTTCTCACTCACTGGAAGAATCACCACTTGTTCTGGCGCAAGCCATAATGGGAATCTACCTCCAGTGTGCTCGATAAGCACTGCAACGAATCTCTCCATTGAACCGAATGGAGCTCTATGGATCATTACAGGACGGTGTTTTTTATCATCTGCACCAACATATTCAAGTTCGAATCTCTCAGGGAGATTATAGTCAACTTGAATAGTTCCAAGCTGCCACTTTCTACCGATAGCATCACGAACCATGAAGTCTAATTTAGGCCCATAGAATGCAGCTTCGCCTGTCTCTACAACAGTCTTAAGGCCCTTTTCTGCTGCTGCCTCGATGATTGCACTCTCTGCTTTCTCCCAATTTTCATCTGTTCCAATATACTTTTCGGTATTATTAGGATCTCTAAGGGATACTTGAGCTGTATAGTCTTTGAAATCTAGTGTTTTGAAAATATACAAAACGATATCAATCACTTTACAGAACTCCTCTTTTAATTGATCAGGACGGCAGAAGATGTGCGCGTCGTCTTGAGTAAATCCTCGAACCCTTGTCAAACCATGAAGCTCTCCACTTTGCTCGTAGCGGTATACAGTTCCGAACTCAGCTAAGCGTAACGGCATATCTTTATAAGAACGTGGTTTTGTTTTGTAAATTTCACAGTGGTGAGGACAGTTCATAGGTTTCAACAAGAACTCTTCTCCCTCTTGTGGAGTATGGATTGGCTGGAATGAATCTTTACCATATTTTGCATAGTGGCCAGATGTAACATATAGCTCTTTCTGTCCAATGTGAGGTGTAATTACTGGAAGATATCCGTGCTTCTTTTGAACTGCTTTCAAAAAGTTCTCCAGACGCTCTCTCAACATTGCACCTTTTGGAAGCCAAAGCGGAAGACCCTGTCCTACTCTTTGTGAAAATGCGAATAACTCTAACTCTTTGCCAACTTTTCTATGGTCACGTTTTTTAGCCTCTTCCATCATCACCAGATACTCATCAAGCATCTTTTTCTGAGGGAATGTAACACCATAAATACGTGTCAACATTTTATTCTTTTCATCGCCTCTCCAATATGCACCTGCTATTGAGGTTAATTTTACCGCTTTGATTACAGAGGTGTCCATCAAGTGAGGGCCACGGCAGAGGTCGGTAAACGCTCCATTTGTGTAGAAGGTAATTGTTCCATCTTGAAGATCACCAATAAGTTCGCACTTATATTCGTCTCCCTTTTGAGAGTATGTCTTTAGCGCCTCTTCTTTGCTAACCTCTTTTCTTACAAACGACTGCTTCTCTCTTGCTAGTTCAAGCATTTTATTTTCGATAGCAGCTAAATCAGCCTCAGTGATTGTCTTTCCATTAAGATCAACATCATAGTAAAAGCCTGTTTCGATAGCAGGTCCGATACCAAATTTAATTCCTGGATACAGGGCTTCGAGAGCTGATGCCATTAAGTGAGAAGATGAGTGCCAAAATGTGCTTTTAGCCTCTACATCATCCCATTTGTGTAGTCTAATCGTAGAGTCCGTATATATTGGTCTATTGAGTTCATATATTGTTGAATTAACTGTTGCTGCTAAAACATCTGCAGCAAGTCTCGGGCTTATGCTCTGCGCTATCTCGTACGCTGTAACGCCTTCGTTGTAGGTACGAACCCCTCCGTCCGGAAATGTAATGTTAATCATATTTTATACGCTTTGATAATCACGCAAAGGTAATGATTTTTTTAAATTTCTCTTAATTTTGGTTAATGTAGATTTATTACTATTTTTGATTTGGTTTTTTTACTTTAATATTGCTTTATATTAAGTACTTACGCATTATTTCTATTCAAAAACAAACCTAAAACCTAACAAATATGGAAACAAACAAACTTAGCTCGGCTGCATTTAATGGACTTTTACTTGCTCTGGTTACAATTTTATCTACATTGATCAGTACAGTTGTAGAACCAGGTGTAGCAATAAGTATCATTCTTTGGATAGTAAAATTAGTTGCCACAGTTTGGCTACTTTATTACTTTATAAGAGAATTCAGTAAACCAAAAGAAAACTTCCGTTATGGAGATGGCGTAAGTTATGGTGTACTTGTATCTTTCTTTTCAGCAATTATTTGTGCATGTTACTTTTTCCTGCACTTTGCTCTTTTATTTCCTGATGCAATAAATTCACAAATGGAACAATTTATGGCGGGAATGCAATCTTCAGGTGGAGATACATCTAATTATGAAGCTGTAATGCCTTATATACCTCATATCACTTTCATTGTGACTTTATTTTATTACACAATTTTAGGTCTGATTTTCTCTGCTATAATCGCTAATTATACGAAGAAAGAGACCTTTTTCTTCGGTAATGAGAATCAAGAGAACAATGATCAAAATCAAAGTATCTAACAAGATTCAATTTACTAATTGACGAAATTCAATAACTATATTTAACAGATTACTCAAAATGGATCTTTCAATTGTAATTGCACTCTATAACGAAGAGGAGTCTCTCAGGGAGTTGGTGGAATGGATAGATAGAACAATTACTCCTCTTGGAATCAAATACGAGGTTGTAATGGTCGATGATGGAAGTTCGGATTCTTCATGGAAAATAGTTGAAGAGTTGGCAATTAAGTATCCACTTAGAGGTATCAGCTTTAGAAGAAACTACGGCAAATCCGCAGCTCTGTTCTGCGGGTTTGATGCCGCAGAGGGCGACATTGTTGTAACGATGGATGCCGATCTTCAGGACAATCCAGAAGAGATTCCGGAGATGATTCGGATGATTAAGGAGGATGGTTTAGATTTAGTTTCTGGATGGAAAAAGAAGAGGTTCGATGGCAAGATTTCCAAGAATATTCCTTCGAAAATTTACAATTTGACTGCGCGAAAAGTTACGGGTTTGAAACTTCACGATATGAACTGTGGCTTGAAAGCGTACCGAAAAGAGGTTGTTAAAAACATCGAGGTCTATGGAGAGATGCACCGCTATATTCCATATTTGGCGAAGAATGCTGGATTTAACAAGATTGGAGAGAAGGTAGTAAAACACCAGGCTCGAAAATTTGGGAAGAGCAAATTTGGGATGAATCGCTTTGTTAATGGATTTCTAGACCTACTCTCGTTATGGTTTTTGTCGCGCTTTGGTAAAAAACCTATGCACTTCTTTGGGTTATTTGGAATTTTCACATTCTTGATTGGAGCAGGGACTGCTGGTTATCTAATTATTCAAAAAATTATTATTCAGGCTCAGGGACTTATATACAGACCTGTAACAGAACAGCCTTTGTTCTATGTTTCGCTCACAGCTCTTATTATTGGGATGCAACTCTTTTTATCGGGATTTATTGGTGAATTAATCTCCCGAAACAGCACAGAACGAAATATCTATAAAATCAAAAAAACTATTTAATCGCCTTGTTTGTCAATTTTTTTGCGTATTTTTACGCGAACATTTAACACAAGGCTATGGTTAAAACATTATCTTTCCCGAGCGTATATGAAGCTACGCTCAGGGAATTTTGTACAAACAATGATCCCATTCTGGGATTTTCGAAGATCAAGCTAGACAGCATGGATTACATGGTTGGTCTTCAAGCAATGAACGAAGGTGTATCACCTCACAAATCTATCAATGCCTCTCCAGAGGATACTGACTACAAGCTTATCAGCAGTTCCGCTCTTGTGCTTGCAAGTAACATGTGTCAAAAAAACACTCGTAATGGCAAGTTAACAAAGATGCATATCACTACAGGATTTCCATTTGCTACTTATCAAATGAATCGCGACAATGCATCCGAGTTCTTCCAAGATGAGAAGATTATCACATACTACAAGGCAGAAGAGACTGGTGACATGAAAACTGAACAAAAAGTTATTTCAATCGCTAAAGTTCACGTTTTGCCAGAAGTTATGGGTTGTGATATCGCTATCAGAAAAGGAGAAAATCCTGTTGAAGGTAATTATGTTATCATAAGTTTAGGATACGGTACCTGTGAAGGAGCTGTAAGCACACCAGACGGGTTGATGAACAGAACTTTGTTCAGTACTCATGGAATGAGTTATGCTATAAATCTATTCACTCAAGAGTTGAATAAAAATGCATATCTTAGACTTAAAACAGAGCATCAGGTAGACCAAATCTTTACAAAAGGATTTATCTACATCGACAGAAAGAAAAAAGATTTTGCTCCTGAAAAACGTAAAGCTCTTCAACTCTATTACACAAACGTAATCTCGCCTATTATCAAACGTTACATTACTGATGAGGATTTTGAGCAATGTCAAAAAATCATTCTAGTGGGTGGTGGTGCATATCATGCCGATTTAATCAATCTTTTCAACCATGAGTTTGGTGATATAGCATCAGTAAATGTTTGCAGAGAGCCTGAGAAATGCGCATCAGTTGGATACGCAATCTATTCTAAGCAAAATGCAACAAACCAAGAGGACGAAAAAGATAGCTTCTCTTCTTATCGTAGCTTAGACAGCGAAGATGCTGACTATATTGGTATTGATATTGGAAATGCAAACACTTGCGTATCAGTAGTTGCTTAACTTATTGACTTTGCTTAACCTAAACTAAACTATGATCTTTAACTAGTGTAAAGGGCTAGTTCTATAAACACTAAATGAGGTAATAATATGCTTATGCATTATTGCCTCATTTTTTGTATATAAAAAAGGACACCTTTTGATGGTGTCCTTTATAATTTTATTCAAACTGCATTAAAGATTATTTAAACTTGGTCTTCATATCCTCAAAGGCTTCGTCGTCGATAAGTTTACACGAACCATTGAATGTACCACCCTCTTCGATGAATATTTTTTGGCAAGCTATGTTACCAGTAATAGAGCCAGTTTTTCTAAGGCCGAATGATTCTTTCACAAGAAGCGCACCCTCCATAAAACCCCAAATATCGCAACTTTTACAAATCACTTCTCCAAGTAATTTTGCGTTTTCGCCTATAACGAGTTTCCCTGTAGTAGTTAGACGACCTTCAAAAAAGCCATCAATTCTTATATCACATGCTGAGTTAAGTCTTCCTATGAACTCAGAGCCTCCAGAGATACGATTTACCTCGTTAACCTGCGTAACAATCTCGTTTTTTGCCATCTTTCAATTTAAGTTTAAATATGTATCACCTCTCCGTGAGCAGCTGCCGCAGCCTCCATGATTGCTTCACTCATAGTTGGATGAGGGTGAACAGAGTTGATTATGTCTTTCGCTTTTGCTCCCAAATTGCGTGCCACTACGATGCCCGAGAGCATTTCAGTTACATTACAGCCAATTAAATGAGCACCAAGGATCTCATCAGTTTGAGCATCTATAATTAGTTTTACAAAACCATCACGATCGCCAGCAGCTGTTGCTTTGCCAGAAGCAGTAAAAGGAAACTTTCCAACTTTATAGTTGATCCCTTTTTCTTTTACAGCTCTTTCTGTCATACCAACAGAGGCAATTTCAGGAGTCGTATAGGTACAAGCAGGTATATTTGAATAGTTTACAGGTTTTGCATCGATACCAGCAATCCTCTCAACACAGCAGATTCCTTCGGCAGAAGCAACGTGTGCTAAAGCTGGTGTAGCAATAACATCTCCAATTGCATAGATACCTTTGCATGAAGTTTGATAATTTTCGTCAATCTTAATCTTACCCCTTTCTGTAATAACACCACACTCCTCAAGACCAAGATTTTCGATATTGGCGATCACGCCAACAGCAGATAAAACAACATCGACAGCAAGAGTCTCCTCTCCCTTTTTTGATTTAAGTGAGAGTACAACACCATCACCAGATGTGTCGGCAGCAGTAACTTGAGTTGAAACCATAACCTTGATTCCAGCTTTACGGAAAGAGCGGCTCAATTGAGCTGAGACCTCATCGTCTTCGAGAGGAACAATATTGTCTAGATACTCAATTAGAGTAACCTCAACACCCATTGATTTATAGAAGAAAGCAAATTCACTTCCTATTGCACCAGATCCAATTACTGCCATCTTAGCAGGAAGTTTCTCGGGAACAAGCGCATGACGATAGGAGATAATCTTTTGACCATCTATTGGAGCAAATGGCAGAGAATTAGCTCTTGCACCAGTTGCAATGATGATATTGCTAGCTTCAACTAAACTCTTTTCTCCATTCTCTGATAGAACTTCAATTTTACCGGGAGCTAAAATTTTAGCTATACCAGCAATTACTTCTATTTTATTCTTTTTAAATAGATACTCAATACCACGACTCATATTAGAAGCAACACCACGACTCCTCTCTACAACTTTCGTAATATCTTTAACAACCTCTCCTTCAATAGAGAATCCATATTCATTGGCCTTTTCTGCATAATGAATTGCCTGGGCACTCTTTAGAAGAGCTTTAGTTGGGATACAACCCCAATTGAGACAGATGCCTCCAAGTTCCGACCGTTCAATGACTGCAACGCTTTTACCAAGCTGAGCAGCTCTTATAGCGGCAACATAGCCACCAGGGCCGGAACCAATTACAACTATATCAAACATAAATAAAGTTTTAAATTAATAACTAAACTGTACCATGACAGTTTTTGAACTTCTTGCCACTTCCACAAGGGCAAGGATCATTTCGTCCAACCTTTTTCTCAACATGAACAGGTGCCTGACTTTTTGGTTCACCAGCAGAGGTAGAGAGATCACTACGAGAGGTGTTCATCCTGCTCATATCTGGTTTTCTTCTATTCTCTTCGCGAGCAGCTAAGTTAGGTCGCTCTTGATTCTCTCTCAATGGAATATGAGCCTTGAGCAAGAAACTAAGTACATCTTTGTTGATTTTATCTACCATTGTCTTGAAGAGTTGAAAACTCTCAAACTTGTAGATAAGAAGCGGATCTTTCTGCTCGTAAGTCGCGTTTTGTACAGACTGTTTCAAATCGTCCATGTCGCGAAGATGCTCTCTCCAATACTCATCAATCATATAAAGAGTGATTGACTTATTAAGAGAACGAACTAGTTCACGACCTTGGTTTTCATAAGCCTTCTTAAGGCTTACAATCATATTGAAAGCCTTTTGTCCGTCAGAAACAGGTATTGCAATATTTTCGTAAGTTGCACTTTGTGTCTCATAAATCTGCTTGATTATTGGCCAAGCTTGTTGAACAAGGACATCGGTGCGACGATCATAAACATTATGAATAGTTTCTAAAAGACGAATCTCTGCATCTTTCTTTGAGATATCTGAATACTCCTCTTCGGATATACCTGGCTCGATTGATAACTGTCTTATAGTCTCATATCTGAAATCTTCGTAATCCATCTCTCCAAGGTTGTTTTGGATAAAAGTTTCACTAAGATCTGCCATCATATTTTGAATATCGACATCTACTCTCTCTCCATAAAGAGCGTTTCTTCTACGAGTGTAGATTACCTCTCTTTGAGAGTTCATTACGTCGTCGTATTCGAGCAGACGCTTACGAATACCAAAGTTATTCTCTTCAACCTTACGCTGAGCACGTTCAATAGATGTAGAGAGCATTGAGTGCTGTAAAGACTCGCCCTCTTTCATTCCCATCCTGTCAACGATACCTGCAATTCTCTCCGAGCCGAAAAGTCTCATCAGATCATCTTCAAGAGAGACATAGAAACTCGATGATCCTGGGTCACCTTGACGACCTGCACGTCCACGAAGCTGTCTGTCTACACGGCGGCTATCATGGCGCTCAGTACCTATAATCGCTAGACCACCTGCATCTTTAACACCAGGTCCGAGTTTGATGTCGGTACCACGACCAGCCATATTTGTTGCAATCGTAACTGCACCAGGTTGACCAGCCTCCGCTACAATCTCTGCCTCACGAGCATGCTGTTTAGCATTCAGAACATTGTGTTTAATACCTCTGAGTTTCAACATTCTGCTTAGTAATTCAGAGACCTCAACTGATGTAGTACCAACAAGAACAGGACGTCCTTTCTGTGTCAGATTTACAATTTCGTCGATTACAGCATTATACTTTTCACGCTTAGTTTTATAGATAAGATCGTCCATATCTTTCCTGATAATTGGACGATTGGTAGGAATAACAACAACATCTAACTTATAGATTGTCCACAACTCACCAGCCTCTGTCTCAGCTGTACCAGTCATACCCGCAAGTTTATGGTACATTCTGAAATAGTTCTGAAGTGTGATTGTAGCATGAGTCTGAGTTGCAGCCTCTACTTTCACATTCTCTTTTGCCTCAATAGCCTGATGAAGACCATCTGAATATCTACGACCTTCGAGAATACGACCAGTCTGCTCATCAACGATCTTAATCTTGTTATCCATAACAACATATTCAATATCCTTTTCGAACATTGTATATGCCTTTAATAGCTGATTTACTGTATGAACACGCTCTGATTTGATTGCATAGTCACTCATTAATTCATCTTTGAGCCTTGCCTTCTCTTCCGCAGCAATCTCTCTCTTCTCCAACTCCGAGATTTCTGATCCGATATCTGGAAGGATAAAGAACTTATTATCACTTACGCTTTGAGCTATTAACTCATGACCTTTATCGGTTAGATCCACAGATTTCTGCTTTTCGTCAATCACAAAATATAGATCATCAGTAATAATGTGCATTCTCTTGTTATTCTCCTGCATATACTCATTCTCAGTCTTATGCAAAAGCTGTTTCATTCCTGCCTCACTTAAAAACTTAATCAACGGGTTGTATCTAGGAAGACCTTTGAATGCTCTTAATAGCAAGATACCACCATTGACCTCATCACCCTCAGTTATCTTTTTACGAGCATCATTAAGCACTTGATTTACAAATGTTCTTTGAGCCGAATATAATTTTTCAACAAAAGGTTTGTATTCATTGAACTCTTGATCATCTCCCTTTGGAACAGGACCAGAGATAATTAACGGAGTTCTTGCATCGTCAATCAGAACTGAGTCAACCTCATCGACAATAGCATAGTGATGCTTCTTTTGAACAAGATCATCAGGTGAAGTGGACATATTATCGCGCAAGTAGTCGAAACCAAATTCGTTGTTTGTACCGAATGTAATATCGGAACGATATGCTCTCTTACGTGCATCAGAGTGCGGTTCGTGACGGTCGATACAATCTACTCTAAGACCATGGAACTGATAAAGAGGTCCCATCCACTCAGAGTCACGTTTTGACAGATAGTCATTGACTGTTACTACATGTACCCCTTTTCCTGCAAGAGCATTAAGGAAAACCGGCAAAGTTGCAACGAGAGTTTTACCCTCACCAGTTGCCATCTCTGCAATCTTTCCCTTATGAAGAGCCACACCACCAAACAGCTGAACATCGTAGTGGACCATATCCCATACGATTCTGTTTCCACCAGCCATCCAACTATTTTTCCAGAATGCCTTTTCACCTTCGATTCTCACATGTTCGTGAACAGACGCAAAATCGCGATCGGCGTCAGACGCAGTAACCTCAACCTCCGAAAACTCTTTGAAACGACGAGCTGTCGATTTCATAATCGCAAATACTTTTGGAAGAACCTCCATCAGTACCTCTTCAATCGTTTCGTCAATTTTCTTTGTTAGTTTGTCTACCTCAGTAGCCAAAGCCTCCTTCTCATTAACAGCAATTGTTACATCCTCCAACTTAGCCCTGATTTCGTGCTTCCTGTTTTCGTCTGCCTCAATTTTGCTATAGATGTATTTTTTAATCCTCTGTGTCTCTGCACGAAGTTCGTCATGAGAGAGCAAATCTATTGTCTTATAGGCTTCTAGAGCTTTGTCTACATAAGGTTGGATCTCTTTGAGGTCTCTTTCGGATTTTGTTCCGAAAAGTTTCTTCATTATGCTTGTAAAAATTGCCATTATGATTTTATTAGTTTATCTTTTTTATTCAATCTACAAAGATAAGAAAATAGATAGAAAGATATAATTTTGCAGCCAAACATTAGCAAATGAACAACAGAAGTATTACATATACCTCAGACGGATCGACCTCTTTGAGCCTCGAAGGGACTCAGGAGTGCTACCACTCTGCAGCAGGGGCACTATCGGAATCACTCCACGTTTATATCAAAAACGGACTTAAATTTTTCCTCGACAAAGCCTTCGAAAGAGGAGATGAGATTAAAAAAGTGACAATTTTAGAGGCAGGTCTGGGAACAGCTTTAAATGCTCTATTAGCTTTTAATTTAGCCAGACAATACTCAAATACAGAATTTTACTATCTTTCAATTGAGAAGTTTCCACTCACTCAAGAGGAGTATTCCAGACTAAATCATCCTTCGGTTTTGATCAAAAAAGAGGAGTGCAATATAGATGAAATTGAAGCAATTGAACTCTTCAAACAGCTACATGAGTGCGAATGGGGAGAGTGGCACAAATTGGAAGCGAATTTTAATTTTAGAAAAACAGAAGAGTCGTTCGAAAACATATTTCCTTTTGCAGACAAGATTATTGATGCCTTGGGGAGTAAGATTGATGTCGTATTTTATGATGCTTTCTCGTTCGGCCTGCAACCAGAGTTATGGAGCAGCGAGATCTTTCAAGGAGTCGCAAATGCAATGAACAGCAATGGCGTATTAGTAACTTACGCCTGCAGAGGTGTAATTAAAGAGAATCTCAGAAATGCGGGATTAAAAGTCAATCGTGTTACAGGTTTTGGAGACAAACATCACATGACAAGAGCTATTCGATAGATTTTTGGCCAGTATTTACCAGTAACATAGATTCCTTTATTGGCAGGATTGTATGCAATTCCATTTAGAACATCAGTTTTATCGGTGCGTAAGCCAGCAGCAAGAAGCCCTTTACAATCAACAATTCCAGTAACGTTACCTGTCTTTGGGTTTATAATCACAATTTGATCTGTCATATAGACATTTGCCCATATTTCGCCATTAATATATTCAAGTTCATTCAACTGACTCACCTTACGCCCATTGATTGTTACAGATATCTTGCTCTTCTCTTTAAAATTAGCAGGATCCAAGAAATAGAGATCACTAGAACCGTCACTCATTATCAAATTTGTGCCGTCATAAGTCAGACCCCAACCCTCTTTAGGGTTAAATATAGTTTTTATCTGCTTGAACGAGTTTATATCGTGAACGAAGCAGACACGCTCTTGCCAAGTTAGAATATAGACATTTGACCCAACGACTGCAGCCCCTTCGAGAAAGTACTCTTTAGGAACTTTAAAACTCTTTAATGATTTTGCACTTTTCAGATCAGTTCGATGAAAGGATGAACTACCGTATTGGCCTCCACTCACATATAGATTTCCAGAGTGGAAAAAGAGTCCTTGAGTATAAAGATCTGAATTAAAAGGGAGAGTCTCCAATACTTTTATTTTATAACTCTTTGGCATCTTGCCCGAAGAAAAAGCAGCCGAAGATGGCAGTGCTATCATTAACACTGCCATAATCAACACTTTAATCGATATATGGTTAGTTTTGTCCATTCTTGCGTTCAATTGCAGCTTTTACTAAAGATACAAATAGTGGCTGCGGTCTCTCTGGAGTGCTTTTTAGCTCTGGATGGAACTGAACTCCAATAAAATATGGATGATTTGGAAGTTCAACGATCTCAACCAAGCCTGTATCCTTGTTTCTACCGCTTGCCCTTAGGCCTCCCTCTTCTAATGCCTCCACATAATTGTTGTTCACCTCATAACGATGTCTGTGTCTTTCAGATATCTCAGTGGTTCCATAAACTTTGTGAGCCAATGAATTCTCCTCAATTTGACAAGAGTAGGCTCCTAAACGCATTGTTCCACCTTTGATTGTCAAACTCTTTTGATCCTCCATTAAATCTATAACTGGATGAGAGGTATTCTTTGTTATTTCTGTAGTCATTGCATCTTCCATGCCAAGTACATTTCTAGAATACTCAATAACTGCCATTTGCATTCCTAGACATATACCTAAGAATGGGATATTGTTTTCGCGAGCATATTTGACAGCAATGATTTTGCCCTCAATTCCTCTCTCTCCAAATCCTGGAGCGACAAGAATTCCATGCATATTCTTCAATTTGTCATCTACACTCTTTTCGGTAATGTATTCACTATGAATACTAATAACATTTACCTTGCACTCATTAGCAGCACCTGCATGTATAAAAGATTCAAGGATAGATTTATACGCGTCTTGAAGTTCAACATATTTTCCAACAAGTCCGATATTAACCTCTTGTTTAGGGTTAAATAGCTTGTCCAAAAAGCCTCTCCATTTTGTGAGCTCAGGCACATTATTGATTGCAGGAAGACCGAATCTCTTAAGAACAATTTCGTCGAGCTTCTCCTTCATCATCAAAAGAGGAACTTCATAAATACTCTTAGCATCAATAGATTCTATTACGGCATTTGGACGAACGTTACAGAAAAGGGCAACTTTTTTCTTGATTTCGGCAGGAATCGGATGCTCAGTACGGCAGACAATAATATCGGGTTGTACTCCGTTTTGCTGAAGCATTCTTACAGAGTGTTGGGTAGGCTTGGTTTTTAACTCTTTAGCGGCGCTTAAGTAAGGCACCAAAGTTAAATGAGCAACTATACAGTCCTCTTCTGGAAGTTCCCATTGAAGTTGACGAACAGCCTCAACAAATGGAAGAGACTCAATATCGCCAACTGTTCCGCCAAGCTCAGTTATCACCACGTCGTATTTTCCACTCTTGCCCAAAAGAAGCATTCTTCTTTTGATTTCGTCGGTGATGTGAGGAATGACTTGAACTGTCTTTCCGAGATATGCTCCCTCTCTCTCTTTGTCAATCACTGTGCGGTAGATTCTACCAGTTGTGATATTGTTTGCCTTAGATGTGTAAACACCTAAAAACCTTTCGTAGTGACCAAGGTCGAGGTCGGTTTCGGCACCATCTTCGGTAACGAAGCATTCGCCATGTTCATAGGGATTAAGTGTGCCGGGATCGACGTTGATATAGGGGTCAAATTTTTGTATTGTAACCGACAAGCCTCTGGCTTGCAGCAATTTAGCCAGCGAGGCTGAAATAATACCTTTACCTAAGGAAGAGGTTACCCCCCCCAGAACAAAAACATACTTGGTGCTCATGATGTATTGAGTGGATTTGTAATTCTGGGATACAAAAGTAATGATTTTATCCGTTTTCTCAAAAAACAATTCACCACCGCAGACAATAATCTTATCTTTGCGTTGAATAAGAATTGCATTTGCATAGGATATATATTGCATTTGCATAGGATATAAATTGCATCTGCATAGAATAATTACTGTACCTCAAGATTATGAAATCCTACACCGAAAAATTTTCAGTCAAAAGTTATGAGACCGACTTCAAAAAGAGAATGAGGCCTTTTGCATTCATGAACCATGCACAAAATGCTGCAGAGAAGCATGCTGATATGCTCAATTTTGGTTACGACAACCTCATCGAAGAGTCAGCAGTTTGGGTCTTATCGCGCTTTGCAGTAAAATTTATCTCCTCGCCCGATTGGAAGGATGAGGTTAATTTTGAGACTTGGCACAAAGGAACAGACAGGCTCTTTGGAATCAGAGACTTTAAAATGAGCTCTGCAAATGGAGAGGTACTTGCACTTGCAACTTCCCTTTGGCTAATCATTAATGCCGACACAAGGAAAATTTTGAGAGTAGATAAGGTTCTTGGCGAAGATTATCCTGGTACCGACAAGAGAGACGCACTATCTGAAAATGCAGAGAAACTCACTATGCCAGCAGAGGCAGAGTTCTTTCGCACAATCATAGTCTCATACTCCGATATAGACCTAAACGGACATACAAACAATGCAAAATATGTTGAGTGGGCAAACGATTGCGTCGATTTCGATATTCTAAATGAACACCACGTAAAGGAGATGACGATCAACTTTAACTCCGAGAGCAGGCTTGGTGAGAAGATTGATCTCTTCCGCCATACTGAGATAAATGAAAAAGGTCTCACCGTTTTCGTCGAAGGAAAACGAGGCGAGACCTCTGTATTTGCTGTAAGATTTATCTTTTAAACGTCTATCGTACGTGCAATGTACGAAGAGAAATTCTCTGTACGAGGAACATAATCACTCTCGAATAGAGGTGAAGAGATCAAAAAGTCTGCAGTAGATCTGTTACTTGCTGTTGGAATGTTGTATAGACTTGATATTCTTAATAGTGCCTTTACATCAACATCGTGAGGCTGTGGTTGCATCGGATCCCATAAAAAGATTAGCATATCAATCTCCCCTTCTGCGATCATTGCTCCAAGCTGCTGATCACCACCTAGTGGACCTGACTTTAATAGCACAACATTAGCCTTGTTCTCTCCTTTTTTAAGTTTAGCGTTTAAGGCAGCCTCAACCATTCTGCCAGTTGTTCCTGTGCAGACTAGCTTATGTTGAAGAAGTGTACCTTTGTTGTACTCAACCCATTCGATGAGATCCTTTTTTCTGTTGTCGTGCGCCACAAGTGCCACAGTTTTTCTTTTCATAACAATATCTTTTTGAGTAAATGCTCGAACTATTTTAACGCTGCTAAGTTAATATTATATTTGTTAAAAATTGATGACATGTATACACCAGACAAAGCCAGATACGGAAAAATCAACTATCGTAAATGCGGAAAAAGCGGAATCAAGCTTCCAGAGATCTCATTAGGTCTATGGCAAAATTTTGGAGACGTAGATGATTTCCAGAAATCACGTGAGATAATCCTTTATGCATTTGACTCTGGAATCACCCATTTCGATCTTGCAAATAACTATGAGCCCCCTTTTGGATCTGCAGAGAGAAATTTTGGAAGAATTCTCCATAACGACCTTAGCGATTACCGCGACGAACTTATAATTTCGACAAAGGCTGGATACAATATGTGGGAAGGTCCTTATGGCAACGGAAGCTCCAGAAAATATCTGCTTTCGAGCTTAGACCAGAGCTTGAAGAGAATGCATCTGGATTATGTAGACATCTTTTATTCACACAGATACGATCCTGAGACACCAATTGAAGAGACGATGGGTGCTCTTGATACTGCAGTTAGAAGCGGAAAGGCGCTTTATGCCGGAATCTCCAACTATCCGGTAGAGAAAGCAAGAGAGGCAGCGGCTATTCTAAAGTCTCTCGGCACTCCGTGTCTGATTCATCAACCTAAATACTCAATGCTTTGGAGAGAGCCAGAGAATGGTTTGATAGACTTTTTAGGAGACGAAGGGATTGGTTGTATTGCTTTCTCTCCGTTGGCTCAAGGTATGTTGACAAATAAATACGCAGCGGGAATTCCTCAGGGCTCAAGAGCTGCAAGAGATAATACCACACTGCGTTTCGAAAATTTTCCACCCGATACCTTCGATAAGATTCGAGAATATGCAACTGAGGCAGAAAAGAGGGGTATAAGCTTAGCTCAACTTGCAATCTCTTGGGTGTTGCGCGACGCTAGAATTACTTCTGTGCTTGTGGGGGCAAGCTCCGTCGCACAACTCAAAGAGAATATTGAGGCTCTTAATCACCCTTATTAGTCTTATTAGTCTTATCAATTTATAGTCTGACTAAAATGCTCCGCCTCCCTTAAAACTAGTATCGTCTGAACGACCTCTGTTTTTTTGACGGAAGTTGTTGAAGTTGTATGTTAAGTTGAGCATAACCAGTGGCCCCTCAACATTGATTTTATAACGATTATCGAACGATGATCCGTATGTTGAGTAATTCATTTTAAACGAATTAAACACATCTCGAACATTTATTCCAATAGAGGCCTTACCCTTTAGAAGAGACTGGTTTACAGCGATATTCGAGATGAAGAACCCTTCATTTTTACCCATTGCATCATAACTTGCACCTCTGTAGTAACCTAAAAGCTGAATTCTTGTTCCCCACTTCATCTGGATATTAGCAATCATTCTGGCATCCCAAGAGGCAGACTCTTTGATGATTTTTTGATTATCTACAACTGTTTTGAGTTTGTAGTAATAGACATTCGCGCCAGTACTTAGTTGCAGCCATTTTGTTACATTAATATCGACTCCAAACTCCTCCCCTGCCGATAGTTGATTGTCGGAGTTTGCAAGTTTATGAATCATTACCCCAGTCTCGGTCATTAGTCTAAGTGCCTGAAACATGTTTGTGGTGTTTCTTAAGTAACTTTGAGCAGATATTGTAACCTTTGAGATTGTAGTCCTGTAGTTGAACTCAAATGAGTCTGTAAATTCAGGCTTGAGTTCTGGATTCCCCATAAAAATATTGTCTGGATCTATATATTGCGGAATATCATTTAGCAGAAACGGTGCAGGACGGTTGATTCTTCGGCTGTAACTCAGCTGAAACTGATGTTTATCTTTGATACTCTTCGAGAAGTGGATACTTGGATAAAACATAAACTTCTCGTAATCGTTCGGTGTGCTTGTTTTACTTAGCATAATTCTTCGATCGAAGAACTCACTTCTAACTCCAGCCTGGTATCCAAAACCTTTGTAACTTCCTGAATAGATAAGGTATCCTGAGTAGATTGAGTTGTCATAATTTAGGTCGTAAGAGTATGTGTTATTTCTTGCCCATGTGTCGGTCACTTTGTCGTAATCGAAAAATCTGAAATCTTCGAATCTTTTCTCGAATCGATACTGAAATCCAGCTTCGATTTTTCCATTTTTAACGGGTACTGTATAGTCGATATTCAGACGATAGTTAAAGTTGAAATCGTGTTTAGTATTCCAAAGTTTCGAAGAGACTGATTGTTCGTTATAGTTTTGATCTGTAAAGAAATCATTCAATTTATTGTCATCATCTCCGTTCCAACTGAAGTAGGAATAGGCTACTACCAGTTTATGGTTGTCGCTAAAATCTCTGGTAAAGTCGAAATTAACCCCTTTAACCAAACCTGTAACATCGGTGTAATTAATAGATTTTTTGTATTTTATAGGATCGGCATTCTCCCATTGACGAATATAACTATCGAATCCTCTGTCGTAGCTTTGATTGCTGATGTTTCCAGATAGTGAAATTGTATTTTTTTCTGCAAATGTCAACTCTGCCCCACCCTTGAAATTTAAGTTATAATTCTCATAAAACTGAGTTCCATTCTTTGAGTGGTTAATTGTCTTCTGTGTTGGCAGATCTTGATTAATAATCGCCTTGCTGTCGATTACCATGAAGTTACGGAAGGTGTTATCGTTGTACTCTGTACCTCCAAAAAAGTTGAGGTTTTTATGTCTGTAGTTCAATTGTATGCTTCCGTCTCGCATGTTTTTATTACCATAATTGACATTCACATTACCATTGATCCCTGAAAGTTTGCCTTTCTTCATTACAACATTAATTATACCTGCATTACCGTCGGCATCATATTTCGCGGATGGATTGGTAATCACCTCTATCTGCTTTACAGAGGATGCTGGGATTTGTTTTAAGACATCATTGCCTTTCAATGTTGTAGGTTTGCCATCTATCAAAACAACAAAATCTGAACTTCCTCGCAAAGTTACATTACCCTGTGGGTCAACCTGTACCGAAGGGGTGTTTTCGAGAGCTGTTGCTGCACTTCCGCCCGCACTATTTAAATCCTTCTCTACGTTTACAACTCTTCGATCTATTTTGTATTCAACCTTTTTACTCTCTGCTGTAACTGTCACCTCATTAAGGTTGCGGCTTTGCGGTTTAAGTCTTACTTCGCCGGAGTTAAATTCTGGAGCTGTTTTGCTCAAAGTAAATGCCTCTGTTCGTAATTTGTCATATCCAATAAAGTAAATCTGAACATAATAGCTCCCCTCTTTCAAGGATTTTACTACGAAAGAGCCATCGCTTGCGGTTATTACACCTGTCAGAGCCGTACTGTCACCAGATTTAAAGAGAGCTACTGTGGCATACTCTACTGGTTGGGCAGTGAGTGCGTCTATCACCTTTCCTTTTACACTGCAGCCTTTGTATTCGGATACATTTTCGGCTGATGCAAAAGCGGAGAGAGAGAAAAGGAGCGAGAACAGAATAAGACAATAAAGTCTTGAAACTTGTTTTACTTGGGTAAACATTTGTTTTTCAGTCATAAATCAATTACAATAATTACATTTTGTAGTACTTGGTGCTTTTCGGGAGTTAGACGAAAAAGTCGCAAAAAAAGTTGCGGCTATTTTTCGCAAACATCCGATTATGCTTACCAGTCTACAAAAATTAATGACTGAACATGCAATTTTCGAGGATGAATGTGATGGGTTATTTCATTAATTCGAGAATCTTAGATGGAATTGCATTTTTATGAACTAAAATAGAGACTGTTTTAGCCTTGAAAAACTCTGTTGAGAGGTGATTATATCCTCCAAAACGGTTGATTTCGGGCTTCCATGAGTTTTTTACGACATAATAAGTTGTGCCGTTTTTATCTTTTGCCTTACCTATCAAGTGCATCAAATGGTCGTCTGTTGTTGCCTTTGACTCAAACTCCTTTTGGCGATAGTCAGCATCAACCTGAACCTCTTTATAAAATCTGTTAAAGGAGAGTTTCGCCCCCTCTTCTGAGGATAACTCTTCTGGAGTTGCCATGACTGCTAATCCAGCCCTGTCGGAGTAGCTCTTTTCGCTCATGTCGCCATCCCAGCAAACAGTATAACCTGTCTCAAGTGCATTTTCAACGATTTGGATCAATTCATCAAGAGGAACATTATAATATTTGCCACCATTCCAATTATCTGGTATCTCCAGTGCAAACTCTTTGTAATATGGATGATGAGTAAAACTAGTTAAAAATACATAGTCGTTTGTATTTATTCCCAAGCTTTTGTAGAAACTTTTTGGCGTATATTCTTTGCCCCTATAGTTGAACTTTTCGGGCACAACTCCAAGATAAATATCTAACAATGAATTTAACAACTTATCAAATTCAGGAGTAATTGAATTATGCTTTACAGGTACATTTGCAATTACATTTACATATTCGTTCAGCAGTGAATGATCGTGAGTTGGAGAATTATAGTTAATTCCATTGTATATCTCTTCGGGCACCATACCATGCTCATTAACAACATCAAATAACATATTTGAAAGACTCCCCTCCTGCAAATTACCTTTTCCTGCCTTTAAAAAGTTGTCTTTAACACGATTAATATAATTATAGCGAACTGTATGCATCTCCGATAGATCATACTCTCCTTTGCCCATTCGGATCAATTCCGATTCAAAAAAGGAGGTTGTTGCAAAAGACCAACATGTTCCAGTAACTGCTTGATTTTTAACTGGAGATGCAGGCAACATTTTTACATATTCAAATTGATAGAGAGGACACTTAGAAGTAATCTGAGCTTCGGCCTCAACTGAGACAACTAGAAAAGAGAGAACAAAGAGAGATGTAACAAGATTTTTCATTGTATTCCGAGGATTTGATTCATTACAAAAGTAGCAGCGGTAAGATACAAAAAAACTCGGAAATTTTGCAGAATTCTGAATCAATAAATAATTTCTAAATATGTAAATTAGATTTTATTAACCTATATTTTAACTACTCCACAAAATTCACCTACAACAATATAAGTATCATTCTCATCTAATAATAATCTCTTGTAATCTTTGTTTAGTGGTTCCAAAATGATTTTTTGATGATTCCACTCAAAATCTACTTTATTATCTACTCTTTTTTCACTATTATATAGTTTTATAGTATAACTACCATAGTCGGGGTCATTTAATGATTCATGTTTGACCAATACAATTTTGCCATTTCTCGAACCAACAACATTACTTCTAAAAACACAAAGTTCTCCATCGCATATTTTGGGTTGCATAGAATCTCCTTTGGCCCTTACCACAAACATATTTCTATTAAGTTTGCCAAACCCATCTACTTTCACCCAGCCCTCTTCGGTAACAATTTCACCATCTCCAAAGTTTCCACATGCAGCTTTTACAGAATAAAATGGTAAATAATCTACATATTTAACCCATTCTGCAACTTCTTTTTCAATTCTAATATTTTGAATATCTGGATGAGTATTTTCAATAGGTTTTGATGTCAAGATATTTTCACTAAAATAATCTCTTAGGTTTTTATTACAAAAATAGACATAACATCCTTTTATTCCTCTGGTCATTAATGTCCTGTATGTGTTCTTTATTATCCTTTCAGCAAATTCAATCCCTTCCTCATCATTCATTTTAACTTTTGTTCTCAATCCTTTTACAGACATATCATTTGTAGATCTTTTAGTTACATCAGTGGTAACTATTCCGTTATTATAAGAAATATCATTTCCAACAATAACTCCTACATAATCTAATTCTAATCCTTGACATGTATGAATGCAGCCTATTTGATCAATTGATTTTTCTGAAATAATCCATTTACTTCCATCTTCTGTCAAGTTCCATTTCATTCTAAAATCGAACTCTTCTATTACAACATCATATAGATTATAATCTTTTTTACTGTTCCAATCCCAACAATAACCAGCAACCATTCTTGATTTATTGTTGATTATATTTTTTTCTTTTATTGCGTTTAGTAAATCTTTTGGGTTATCAAAGATCTTAAAATCATAATCTTCATTACTAAGTCTAAAATTTGCTGTTTCTCGAATTTGCAGCATATTGTCAAGCCATGCTAAATATCCATCAGATCCATTACATCTAAATTGAGATTCTAATTTTAGATTGAAAGAACTAATTCCTTTTTGTTTTGCTATTTGAGAAATATACTCTTTTGACCCAATATCAGAAACATGAATTCTTTGATCATTGTCAATGAAAAAAATTGAAAATTTTGCTGCATCTATAATTTCTGAAATTTGATTTTCTCCAATATTCTGATAAAGACCACTCTTAAGATTTAACCTATGAGCTTCGTCTACAATTAGTACATCATAAATATTATTTTCAACGTCATAAAATGCTCCAGATCCTCCAAACAGATTATTGATAAATGATTTTTTAAAAGATCCAGATAATTTACTTGCATAAACCTCTCTAGGTGCCGCATTTTTAGAAATGTATTTGGCAAGTAGATCTTTTTTAGTAAACTCAGCAAGTAAATTAACTGCAACTACACTTTTTCCGGTACCGGGGCCACCCTCTACAATTAATACTTTTTTCTCTCCATTATGCAAAGAGTTATTACACATTTTAATTGCTGTTTCAAAAACCAATTTCTGCTCATCAATCATAAAGAATGATGGATTTCCTTTTATCATTTCGGAAACTGTATCAGCCAAATGTCTTGAAGGCCTTATTCTCCCATGTTCAATTTTATAAAGTATTCCATTTTTATCTCCTTCTTTAAGATGATTCTTTATAAAGCTTCTAAGTTTATGTGAATCATTTTAAAAAAAAAGAGGTGCCTTATCTATATATTCTTCATAAAAATTATTTGTTATAACTCCATCATCAGTATAGTTATGAAGATATGCACATGGTACCAATTCAATATTATTATCTTGGATTGTTGAATTATAATTTTCCAATAGTAACGCATAGGTCCAAGCCTGATATGATGGGTGTACAGTCTCTTTTATACCAAAACCATACTTAGTCTTGACCATAGCATCTTTGTCTGTCAATTGGACTTGTTGCCACTGCTTAAGCTCAATAACAACAACTTTGTCACGTAAATTCTCTCCAATACCTGTCAGAATAAAATCTATTCTCTTGGATGTCATAGGTATTTGAAATTCTATGGAGACACCTAAGTCATTATCTATATCATTATCAAGCAAAACATTATTCATGTGAAGCATTGAATTTGACCAAGAGTTTGCTTCACTATCAGAGGGCCTTCTTCCAATTTGCTTTATATATGCCTCTTTAATTTTTGTATCAATTTCATTTGAAATGACATCTTCAATGAAACCTTTTTTATTAGACTGATATACAATCATATAATTATAATTCGTTATACTTTTTTGCTATGCCTTTTGACTTTTCAACAGGATACTTTTTAGCATTCTTTTTAATCTTGTCTAAAATTATTTGTTTAACATCAAAATCATGCTTAGAGGCAAGTAAGAAACAGTATATCAATATATCAGCTAATTCTTCTTTAGCTTTTTCTTTATCAAAGTCCTCACAATTTTTCCATAAAAATAACTCAAGCAATTCCGATGATTCAATATTAATTGCAAGTGATAAATCTTTAGAATTATGAAATTTATCCCAATCTCTTTCATCTCTGAATTTTCTAATTTCAGAAATTATTTCATCTATTTCTGTCATTTTAAATCTTTTTAAAATCGTCAATAAAGTTAAGAAAATTATACTTTACATCTTGATTTTTTGTATATTCGGTTATTAAATCACATATCATGAAAAAACTTGTATTACTTTCTTTGATTGTTTTGATGTCGGTTCCGATGTTTGCTCAGGAGAACGCGTCGAGCGAAAAAACAAGAGATAGCTTCTTGTATGCCGAAATTTTAGGTTATTCAAAATTTCTAAGCACTAAGGTAAGTGTGACCATTGACTTTGGTCAAAACACAACATTATTTGAAGACACAAGACTTAGAGATGAGAATGGGAAGGTGGTAAATTTCAACTCAATGGTGGATGCAATGAACTGGATGGGAGCACAAGGATGGGAATTTGTTCAAGCATATACCATAACCGAGAATGATCAAAATGTTTATCACTGGTTGTTGAAGTTAAATCTAAAATATCTCACACCAGAACAGGTTCAAGAGATAACATCTAAGTTTAAGACCAAGCGAAGTAAGTAGTAATCCTATTGTTAACTTTATTATAACATAATACAAAAGAGACTGATTCAAAGATATATTTATCAGTCTCTTTCTATTTAAAGTTAATAGCTATAATAAAACAGCTGTAAGATCTGAGATGGTTAATTCAAAGTCACGCTCAGTCTCTAAAGCTTTTAATTTTGCTTCATAGTAATAATCAATTTCTATTAAATAGTCGAGTAGCGACATCTCTCCTGCATCGAGGGCTCGTTTCAATAGTTTATCATTATTAAAAGAGATTAAAGCATTTTTGTATTCATCCATTGAGTTTTGAAGTTTGTATGCTTTATTATAAAGTCCTCGTAATTTATTGTAAAATTGTTGTTTACTATCTGTAAGTTGAGCAAAACTTGTTAATACTTGAGATTTTGCTTTTTTGACTATGTTCTTATTCTCCCAAAGAGGAAGTGTAAACCCAAAGGAAACACCTTGTAGTGTGTTTCCCTCACCTCTTTCACTTATATAACCTAAAGAAAACTTAGGTAGAGTTAATGCTTTGCTTAATTTAACTTGCCTTTCATTTATCTCTATTTGTTGTTTTAGATATTGTAAAACAACGCTTTGTGATTCGACTAGAGAATACCAACTTTCGAAATTATCTGGAAGTATTGGTTTTGCAAAAATAATATGATTATTTCTAATTTCTTTATTTCCATTTATTTGTCGAAGCTCTGCTGACAAGATCTCTCGCTCAGAATCAATTTTTTTTAAATCATTCTGAATAGAAATAAGATAAATTTTTGTTTTGTTGACTTCGATGGCATTTGCATCCCCTTTTTCAAATTTCTTTTGATACAACTGCGCTATCAATTCAGCATTCTTCAATCTTATTTCTAAATCCTTTGCGAGCGCATTATAGTAAGCTAATTCAATGCAAATCTTCTTAGCTCGAAGAAGAATGTTAACTCTCTCTGCTTTAAATTCAAGTTCAAAATTATTGTTTTGTAGGTTTGATATTTCACTTTTATAGTAATAGACTGTAGGAAAATCAAATGATTGCTTGATAGCGAATTCAGTCCTGTTATTAATTGAAGAAGGTGAACCCCAGAGATAATTGAATTCTACTTCGGGATTTGGCAAATAGATTCCTGTTTTATTGCCCAATTTATTTGTTTCAATCTGCTTACGAAATGCATTTAATGTTGAGCTATTCGTCTCAATTTGATTCAATATAGTCTCATATCCATCTTGTGCATATATTGCAGTAGATATTACTAAAATGATTATGATTGATATTATTTTCTTCATCTTTTTTGCTCTTTAATTATTCTCCTTTTCTGAACCATTTCATAGACAATTGGAACAATGTAAATATTCAGAAGAGTTGACGTAAGTAACCCTCCTAAAACAACTACTGCCATTGGACTCTGAATCTCATTGCCTGACTTATGTCCGCTCAATACTAATGGTATTAAAGCAAGAGCAGCAGTCAAAGCTGTCATTAAAATTGGATTTAACCTATCAATCGATCCATCGATAACTATATGGCGTAAAGACTTTTCTTCACAAGCCATATGTTGATATTTTGAGATTAGTAAAATTCCATTTCGGGTAGCGATTCCAAAAAGGGTAATAAATCCAATGATTGAAGGAATACTTACGATACTAGAAGTTAGAAAAACCGCAAATACTCCCCCGATTAAAGCTAGTGGTAGGTTTAATAAAATAATAGCCGATAAGGTGATATTTTTAAACTCTCCGAAAAGAAGCAAGAAAATAATGCAGATAGCCATGATTGAGGTGATTAAAAGTGTTTTTGAAGCACTTGCCGCGTTTTCAAATTGTCCTCCATATTCTATCCGATATCCTTCTGGTAATTTAATTTGCAAACCAATATTTTCTTTAATATCAGCAACTACTGAGTTTAAAGCACGATCTGCAACGTTTGCAGAGATTACTATTTTTCGCTGAACATTTTCGCGACTTACAACATTAGGTCCTCCAACAGATACAATTTCTGCTACCTCTTCTAAAGGGACCTTATTTCCACTTTTAGTATCGATAAGGGCAGATTTTATTTGATCGACATTTTCGGTATAATTTTTATTTAATCGAAGAACTAAATCGAAACTACGCTGGCCTTCATAAATTTCTGATAATTTTTCACCAGCAAAAGCTAGTTCAATAAACTTATTAAAGTCATCAATTGAAATTCCATATAGAGCAAGTTTGTTTCTATTTGCTTTTATTTGTATTTGTGGCGTCTCCGTTTGTTGTTCAACAGAAACATCTACTAATCCATCAATAGTGTTGATTGAATTTTTAATTTGATTTGCAATCATAAACATTTGGCTCAAGTCTGTTCCAAATAGTTTTATAGCGATATTGGCTCTCGTTCCAGAAAGCATATGATCTATTCTATGCCCTAATGGTTGACCAACTGTGTATGCAATTCCAGGTACACCATTTAATTTATGTCGCACCTCTTCCATAAAGTCTTCTTTTGATCTTTTACCAAGATCAAAATTCACATCAATCTCTGCGCTGTTTGTAGTTTGAGAGTGTTCATCTAATTCGCCTCTACCTGTTCTCCTTGCCGTACTTGAAACTTGTGGTATAGAAAGTAGCTCCGTTTCGATTAAATTCCCTAAGCGATTACTCTCATCTAGGGTTACACCTGGTTTAGTAACCGCAGAAATTGTTAACGAGCCCTCGTTGAATTCTGGCAAAAAACTTCGTCCCATTGTTGTAAATAGGATAAGTGACACTACAAAAAAAGCAATAGTAGTATAGAGTACCATTTTCTTATTATTTAGTACCCATCTTAGTGATCTCCCATAGATTGAAGATAGACGACTTGTTAACCAACTATCTTTTTCCTTTTTGTCTAAGTATTTTTGGCTAGATAGTAGCAATTTACATAGTAATGGGGTTACAGTCATAGCGACAATCAAAGACATGAAAAGTGAGACTATGTATGCAATTCCTAATGGTTTAAGCATTCTCCCTTCCATACCTGAGAGGAAAAATAGAGGAATAAAGGCTACTATGATAATAAAAGTCGCATTTAAAATTGATGCTCTGATTTCTACCGAAGCATTGTATACTACATTAAAGATTTGTTCACGCTCATGTTTTTGTTTTAAATGATTAATTTTTAATCGTTTATAGACATTTTCAACATCAATAATTGCGTCATCCACTAATGACCCAATTGCAATACACATACCACCTAAAGTCATAGTATTTATATTCATTCCTAATATATAGAGAACAATAATCGTCCCTAATAATGACAATGGTATTGCAATTACAGAAATTATAGTAGTCCTAAAACTGGCTAAAAAAACAAAGAGGATAATAATTACAAATAAGGCTCCTTCAAATAGTGCTCTACCTACATTATTTACCGAAGCTTCAATAAAGTCAGCTTGTCGAAAGATCTTGGTATCCATACGAACATCTGAAGGGAGAGATTTTTTTATGTCCGCTAATCTCCTTTCAATATTTTCAGTAACATTAAGTGTATTTATGTTAGGCTGCTTAGATATTGATAATATAACCGATGGTTTAGCATTTTGCGATGCATGTCCCATTTTCACTGGTGTTCCAATTTTTACGGCGGCAACATCCGATAAAACTATTGGCTTTCCGTTTACTGATTTCACATAAGTGTTTTCAAGTTCAGTTAAATCCGAAGTTCTTGCAATACCTCTAATTGCATACTCGTTTCCAAAATCTCTTACAACTCCTCCAGATGAATTTGAACTTAAAGTTCTTCCAACAGTCTCGAGTTCATTCATTGTAACTCCATATGCTTTCATTCTAATAGGATCAGCGAGAATTTGATACTGTTTATAATCTCCACCAATAATTGTCACTTGAGAGACACCTCCTGTAGCTAAAATTGTTGGCTTTATTACCCAGTCTGCAATTGTTCTTAGCTGCATCATTGTTGTTGTATCTGCTTGTAATCCAACAAATAATATCTCACCCATCACACTCGATTGTGGAGCTAAGATAGGAGTAACATTCGATGGTAGTGAGCTAGAAAGCGTTACCATTTTTTCACTAACGATTTGGCGAGCAAGAAAAATATCGGTTCCCCAATCAAATTCAACCCAAACAAAAGAGTATCCTTGCGAAGACGCAGATCTTACACGTCTTACATCATTTGCTCCATTTACAGCAGTTTCAATAGGAAATGTTACAAGTTTTTCTACTTCTTCAGTAGCCATCCCATGTGCATCTGTCATAATTACAACTGTTGGAGCTGTGAGGTCGGGAAATACATCTACATCCATCTTTTGGGATATAAATATTCCTCCAATAATAAGCAAAACTGCTCCTAGCATTACAAAAAGCTTATTATTAAGAGAGAATTTTATAATATTATTCAGCATAATTTTAGATATTAATGAACATGTCCAGAATGAGCATCTAATGCGCCTGATGCTTGTGCAAGTTTAACTAAAATTGCTCCTTTACTCACTACTCTCTCTCCAGTTTTAACACCATCTATTACCTCTGTTCGATAACCATCAGTTGCTCCTTTATGTATTAATCTTTTTTCAAAAAATTCAGGAGTTAACTGACAATAAACAAAATAATTACCCATCTCTTCGATAATTGCGTCATTGTCAATAGTAATAGCTGTGTTGCTAGTTATTGTTTTAATATAAACATCAATAAAGCCTCCTGGAAGAAGCCCTACACTATTCTTTACTTGAAATATTACTGGTATAAGAGGGTTATTGATTTCAGCAGATTTACCGTACGATACAATTGTACCTCCTAATTCTTCGAGTGTGTACTGCACACCTTCATTTGAATTGACGAAATTTGCTGTTTTGATACTGCTTAGGTAATGATAATATCTAGGTTGAAGCTCTGCCTTAATTAATAAATCTTTGTTTTGAGATACTACTAAGACAGGCCTTCCTGCTTCTACATATTCACCGTTTTGAACCAAAACTTGTGTTACAAATCCGCCTATTGGAGAACTTATAATCTGTTTTCCTGACGAAAAGTTTTTTTTAAAATTTTTATAAACAGCTTCTGCTCTAATAAAATCCGTTTGGGATTTTATTAGTTCGTTTTGAGATACTATTTTATCTTCCGCCAACTCTTTTTTACGCTCGAAGTCTGTTTTTGCTCGATTATATTCTGCAGACACCTCACTAAATCTAACTGTTATATTATTGTCAGCCATGCCTTTACCCTCAATAGCAAATAATGTTTGAGCAGCTCCTACTATTTTCCCCACAACTATTTCTTGTCCCGAAAAGTTGACAACTCCACTGGCTTTAGCTATAATTATTCGCTGATCTCCTTGAGAGGGTAGAATCTGTGCAGTAGCACTTATTACTTGGCCAAATGGTTCAATTTTCACCTCTTCAGTTGCAAAGTCAAGCTTCCAACTCTGTTCTTTTGTAAAGATTGCTCCATTACTGCTAGTTGCGACAACACTTGATGCATAATGCTGTGCATCATGAATGTCTTTAAATACCTTAACGTTCGGAAGAATAATTTGAGACTTAAGTCCAGGTGTCTCAATGTCGAAAATTATCTTTGCCTCTCCCTCGGTTTTTGGTGTAATTTTAAATAGAAAAATTCCTTTTCGAGTAGGCTTATCAAGAGTTTGGCTTATTTCGCTACTACCTGAAATAAGTCGAATTGTGACTTTTCCGTCAATAATTGGTTTAAAGTTTTTGAGAAATGAAAAATGTGCAAGAATTTCGCTTTCTCCTCCTATTGAAAGGGGAGTAGCCTCAGCATATACTTCGAATGATTCGCTATAAGCGGTAAGTTGAAGATTGTCTGTATGTCCGTGTTCTCCTATTTTCTCCCTTTGTTTATTATTACAAGATGCTATGATGAAGATTGAAAATAACACCATAACGAGTTTTAATATTCGCATAGTTAATACAACACAATATTTGTGTGATTTTTTTGAGTTATAAAAATGTGAATTTATATGAGAAATATAATACTAGAATTAGTTATTCTATTCTCAATTTGATTTTATTAGAAAGACTAACAGACTGGAGGAGCTCTCAATCCTTTAGAGCAGATTAAGTATGAAATATAGGTTGACTCAAAATGTGGTTTAAGTCGAAAAGGAATTCCTTTTTCATTGGAAAATCCTTTTTTGAAGTTAATATTCGGAACGACAAATAAAAGATCAATTACAATTATTTGTCTGTGATAATTATTTAATTTTGAATCACTTTCAGCACGTGTATAGGCGTCATTTAATGAACATTTTTCGGCAGAGTTATGATGATGTTGCTCACAATAGTCATCAGAGAGAGAAACTACAATACCATTATGGTGATGATGAGGAACAACATAATGCGCTAACATAATAATATTAGCGGTTAATAAAAGAATAATACTTGCTGTTCTTTTCATCTTCATAATAAGCCTACATTACAAATGTATAAAATTCACATCAAATAAAAAAAACCGAAAGTAAATTACTTTCGGTTTTTTAGTAGCGGAGACAGGACTCGAACCTGCGACCTTTGGGTTATGAGCCCAACGAGCTACCAACTGCTCCACTCCGCGGTATATGTTAACGTGATTCGTTTCTTAGATGGGAGTGCAAAGATAGAGCCTATTTATTAAAGTTCCAAATTTAATTGGTTTTTTTATCGGTTTAATATCAACTCAGTTTTTCAATCAACTGCTGTATAGTAACTTCGACTTGTTCACCAGTGGAAAGATGTTTAAGGTTAACAGTTCCAGAGTTCATCTCATTCTCTCCAACTATTGCCAAATAAGGGATTGAACGCTTGTCGGCGTAGTCGAATTGCTTCTTAAGTTTTGTTGTTTCGGTGTAGATTTCGGCAGCAATTCCTGCGGCTCTCACAGCCTTCAACATAGGAAGCGAATAATCGGTCTCAGCTGCTCCAAGGTTTGAGAAGAGCACTTTTGTTCCCTCTTTTGCCTCTGATGGAAACTTATCTAATGAGCTCAATACATCGTAGATTCTGTCTGCTCCAAATGAGATTCCAACGCCAGAGACTCCAGGCAGACCGAAGATACCTGTAAGGTCGTCATAACGTCCACCACCGCAAATACTACCAATGGCAACATCATTCGCCTTAACCTCGAAGATTGCACCTGTATAGTAGTTTAAACCGCGAGCAAGCGATAGATCTAGTTCAACAGTCTGGCTGATTCCAGCCGTTTCGATTAAACGAAAGACCTCAGAGAGCTCTTCAACTCCCTTTTTGCCAACCTCTGAAGATGAGAGCAATTCAGCAATTTTCACAAGTTTTTCTTGTGTTTTTCCAGAGAGAGTTAAAATTGGTTCGATGAATGCAATCGCAGCCTCATCGAGCCCCTTTCCGCGAAGCTCATCTTTCACAGCATCAAGGCCAATTTTATCAATTTTATCAATTGCGACAGTAATATCGATTAACTTATCGGGATGACCAGCAACCTCAGCAATTCCAGAAAGAATCTTCCGGTTATTGACTTTGATTGTTACTCCGATTCCCATCTTACCAAACACCTCATCAACTATCTGAACTAGCTCAAGTTCATTGATCAGAGATTTGCTTCCAATCACATCTACATCGCATTGATAAAACTCCCTGTAGCGACCCTTTTGCGGACGATCTGCTCTCCAGACAGGTTGAATTTGGTAGCGACGGAAAGGGAAGACAAGTTCATTTTGGTGTTGAACAACAAAACGAGCAAAGGGAACTGTAAGGTCGTAGCGCAGACCCTTTTCGCAAACTTTTACAGAGAGTGCAGTGCTGTTGGAGAGCATCGACGGCTCAACGCCTGAGAAAGCCTCACCACTATTGAGAATTTTGAAAAGAAGTTTATCTCCCTCCTCTCCATATTTTCCAAGTAAAGTAGAGAGATTCTCCATCGAAGGAGTCTCAATTGGAGCGTATCCATATTTACGGAAGACGCTTTTGATTGTATCGAAAATATATTCTCTTCCGGCCATCTCTGCTGGTCCGAAGTCTCTTGTTCCTTTTGGTATTGACGGTTTCTGTGCCATATCTCACTTATCTTTATATTCTACTTATTTAAATTATCACACTATCTCTTTTTAGAAGAGATATACTCATGAATTGCCGCTGCCGCCTTTCGTCCTGCACCCATTGCTAAAATTACAGTTGCAGCACCTGTTACAGCATCTCCGCCAGCGAAGACCCCTTCGCGAGTAGTCTTTCCATCGTCATCGGCAACAATACAACGCCATTTGTTTGTCTCAAGACCAGGGGTTGTAGATGCAATCAGCGGATTAGGAGATGTCCCTAAAGACATAATCACAACATCGGTTTGGGTATCGAAAAAGGCATCAGGAACTGGAATAGGGCTTCTCCTTCCGCTCTCATCTGGCTCCCCAAGCTCCATTTTTTGACATCTTATTCCTTTCACCCAGCCTCTCTCGTCTCCGAGAATCTCGGTCGGATTTGTAAGCATCATAAAGTTGATACCCTCCTCTTTTGCATGGTGAACCTCCTCGACTCTGGCAGGAAGCTCCTTTTCTGTCCTACGGTAGATGACAGTAACCTCAGCGCCAAGTCTAAGAGCAGTGCGAGCAGCATCCATAGCTACATTTCCTCCACCTACAACGGCTACACGTTTTCCAACATAAATTGGAGTGTCATAAGAGGGGTCGTAAGCCTTCATTAAATTATTACGGGTTAAGAACTCATTTGCAGAGACTACTCCGTTCAGGTTCTCTCCTGGTATATTCATAAATTTGGGCAGACCAGCACCACTTCCTATGAAGACCGCTTCGAATCCCTCGTCGTCGAGCAGAGAATCGATAGTAACTGTTCTTCCAACAACGATATTTGTTTCAATTTTTACACCTAAGGCTCTTACGTTATCGACCTCTGTCTTAACGACACTCTCTTTAGGCAATCTGAATTCTGGAATTCCATATTGTAAAACCCCACCAGCCTCATGCAAAACTTCGAAAATTGTCACTTCGTAGCCCTCTTTTGCTAAGTCAGTAGCGCAAGCCAAACCAGCAGGTCCACTTCCAACAACTGCAACCTTTTTTCCATTCGAAGGCTTTACATCGGTAAATTTCACCTTGTTTTCGCGACTCCAGTCTGCTACAAATCTTTCGAGTTTTCCAATTGCAACTGGCTCGCCTTTAACACCTAAAATACAAGAGCCTTCGCATTGAGACTCTTGCGGGCAGACGCGTCCACAAACAGCTGGCAGAGAACTATCTTCGGCAATAATTGCAGAAGCGGCAGCAAAATCTCCCTCTTCAACTTTGAGGATAAATTGAGGAATCTTGATTGAGACAGGACATGCGCCAACACATGACGGTTTTTTACATTGCAGACAGCGAGTCGCCTCTAGCATTGCCTCTTCGGAGTTATATCCGTAGCAAACCTCTTCGAAATTACCTCTCCTCACTTGAGGATCCTGCTCTCTTACAGGCACTCTTGGTATCTTATTTCTCATTCTCCCAGTCCTATTTTACATTTATGATCGGCTTCGCTCTCAATAGTTCTATACATTCCCTGACGGCGCATAGCCTCGTCGAAGTCAACAAGTGCTCCATCGAATTCAGGACCATCTACGCATGCAAACTTAGTCTTACCGCCAACAGTAACTCTGCAGGCTCCGCACATTCCAGTTCCATCTACCATAAGGGTATTTAAACTTACAATAATTGGGAGATTATGCTTTTTAGCAGCTAAAGAGGCAAACTTCATCATTATCATAGGGCCAATCGCCACAGCATGGTTGTATTGCTCTCCGTTCTCCATTAAACGAGCCAAAACATCTGTGACTAACCCCTTTTCTCCTGCCGAACCATCATCGGTGCAGATGTAAACATTATCTGCAACTGCTCTCATCTCATTTTCAAAAATCAGCATATCTCGATTCTTTGCACCTATTATCACGTCTACTTTAGCCCCTTTTGAATGAAAATACTTTACCTGTGGATAGACTGGTGCTGTACCCAAACCTCCAGCAATGAAGAGGAAGCGCATACTCTTCAGCTCATCATCACTCAATTCGGTAAATTCAGATGGTTTACCAAGCGGACCAACAAAATCCACAAAAGAGTCGCCTTGGTTAAGATGGCAGATTTGACGGCTCGAAGCTCCAACAATTTGGGTTACAATTGTTACAGTTCCGCGATCAGTGTCATAATCACAAACAGTCAGAGGAATTCTCTCTCCCTTTTCATGAGCTCTTACGATCAAAAACTGACCAGGTTTTGCCGATGCCGCCAATCTTGGTGCCTCAACCTCCATTAAGACAATGATTGGGGTAAGCTGCTCTTTTTTAAGTATTTTATACATTTATCTATAATTTTTCAAAAGTATATCCGAGTCTTTTCAATCGTTTGATAATCTCGTCTAGCCTATTGTAGAGTTTGTCTGTTCTCTTTTCTGATACTCCCGGATGAATTAAAATTAAAGCTCCATTTAGTCCACTTCTCTTTTCGAAAGCGAATAGCTTGTCTATCAAATCTTGGCTCCCTTTATATGACTTCATGTCGGGTTCGGTATAATCTGCTGGGGTAGCTGTTCCTGGGGTATAGTTTATCGTTGTTAAACCTAAGCCCGAAATGGCATCAACAGACTCACTATTATACCATTCGTACGGTGGCAAATACCATTTTGCCTGCTCTGTTGAGACCCCAAATTTACTCAACTCTTTGTAATTTTCAATAAGATCATTTATTAGAGAGTCTTTTGTTACGATTGATTGGCGTTTTTCCCAATTTGCGTATAAAATATGTCTATCTGAATGAGCTCCAACATAGTGACCCTCTTTAATCACTCTTTTTATAATTGCCTCTTTATCTTTAAGACGAAGAAAATTGCCTGTCAAAAAGAATGATCCTTTGATTTTATGCTTAGCTAATACTGCTAAAATGTGCTCTCCGCCTTGAAACATTGAATCGGCAGAGAAAATTAAATGTATAATCTTTTTTGATGGGTTCACCCTTACTACTGCCCCGTGAGAATCCTTTTCAACCTCTCTTTTTTGCACACTCTTTCCATCTGATTCCAGTGCTGCAAAATAGTAGCTCAGTCCTGCTGTTCCATCCATTGTTGGCTCATTCGAAGAGTAGTCGCCAAAATCGTCGTGATAGACAGCTTTTCCATTATTGAAAGGGGCATAGATATCGGGTTTTGTAAGTGATGCTCCTGCTCTTGTACGGAAGATCTCGCTATAGACAGGTCCGTCAACAAGCCCTCCAGGGGTAATGTCTCCATTGTGAGCAGTGTATGAAGAATGAGGTGTTGCTGGGTAGTCAGCAGATGCAGGATATCCAACAATCATTGAAGTTCCCCAAGGGTTGCAGCCTAGCAGCCAATCGCGCAGGGAGGTCTCCATTTCGAGATAACTGTTGTCACCTGTAGCTTCGCGATATAGTCTCGCATGTGTTATTGCTGCTGAGACAAGATTGTTTGAACACCAAAGGAATGGAACTCTAAAGATAAAAGGATCGTCAGCTGCTCTTGATTTTAGGCTCTCTAGACCTTGTTTCATAAGGGCAGAGTATTTTTTCGAGATTGACGGATCTTGCGATTTTGCTAAAAAGAAGTGTCCCAGGTTGATAAACGGATAGAATTGGTAGTGTCTGCCTCGCCCTAGCTCCATCCAAGGAGAGACAGGCTCTAGCTCGCCCCAATAGTCTGCACGTTTTTTCCATGTATTGTCGCCAGTAAAGTGGTAAAATGTTGCTGCGGCAAGCTCTATATCATCGGTGTATGTATCCTCTTCGTAAAAATATGGAGATTTCAGACAGGCGGTTTGGGTGTTACCTGGTACCTCCTCGGCAAATTTATATGCCTGTTCTGCCTTTTTCTTAAGCATTGCTGCGAATGATGAATCGCTCTTTGAGAATAGTTCTGCTCCAAGGGCAAAGACTGAAGAAAATTTACCTGCTACCGACGAGACGCCTGTTGTTCTATTGATGTATTTTCCGAGTCCTTGGGGTTTTCCTGTCACAAAATAGACAGGTCTTCCTGTTCCTGGCCCCCAACCATAATCAACTTTATCGTTTTGTGGAAGTCTGAACCCTGAATGGTCTCTATCATCTGCAATTTGGCTAAACATCACTTTGTCTTCGGGATTCATTCTTAACATCCAATCCATTCCCCATCTGATTTCATCGAGGATATCGGGCACTCCGTTGCTTCCTGGACGTCCGTCTGCTTTGTATTTATCCCCAAAAACACTTTTATCTTTTTGCATGTAGTAAGAGAACATCAAATGATACAGGGCTGTTGCCGAAGTTGTCTGATATTGAAGATAGTCTGTTGCATCGTGCCATCCACCTCTAACGTCTATCTTCTCGCCTGAGCGTGTTGGGTGATCGACAATGAATCCATCATGTTGATGACAAAGCTCTCCAGTATATGGGTTATCACCGCATCTCTGTTGGCGCATATAGAATAACAGATAGTCAGACAGACCGTTATATACGTCTGCTCCCACTTTGAATATTGGAGACTTTGCTCCTGAGGCTTGGATATAATAGCCCCCGGGATTTTTAAGTTCCGAAAAATCGAGCCTGTAGGCACTTTTCATCCCCCAAACAGCGGCATTATAGCTTTTGCCTTTACCCGAAAAGACCTTTTTTCCAGTAATTGCTTCGAAGACTTCGAAGCGTGGGTCGCTCTCAACGGTTGAGATTAATACTGCATTTTTAATGTCTCCGGGAAGGTATCCCGCCTGGTTGACTCTCACCCAGGTGTTGCCGCTTACTTGTTGCGAAAATGCTGCAATAGTTAACATCAGAGCGGCTGCAAGGCATAAAGATCTTTTCATCTTTGGTCGTTTAGAAGGTTAAGTAAAAATCATTTCAAATATGAGACCTTCGTTAATGGTGTTGCCTCATTGCTTAGAAGTGTGTGCAAAATTGAATCTTTAAGGATTTCTGAATATCTGTGCTCCTTTCCATCAATTATCACTTTCTCGCTAACGAGTCTTGCACCATGGCTATAGTCTACATATATTTCGATATGAATATTGGACAGAGGTTGAATCGGCTTACCATCTAATTTGTGCCAACCATAGATTGTCACATGGTGATCTCTCTTTGGGTCAGCTAATTTTGATGATATCACTATATCTTTTTTTATTCCAGAAACGAGAGTGTTGGCAGGATAGCCAGCAGCCTTCATTTGAGCATGAATAATTTTTGAGTGATCGTACAGGATGTCGGGGGTTTCATTGCGGTTGCCTCTTGGAATGAAGTTAAATGGCTCCAATTTTAGTTTCGCGTTTTGATGAATTATATCTGCAACCTTTGGAGTGGTAAGGGAGCAGTCGAACATCTGTGCAATTTGCTGCGCACTCTTTGGAGACATTGGAACAATAAAATAGTCTTGGTCTGTTCCTACGCTCAAGTAATTTGGAGAGACAAAGATTGTTACTCGGTGAGTCTTACCTTTGGCATCCTTCTGTTTAGTCGAGATTTTACACAGAGAGTTCATGAATTGAGGGTAATTACCCGATTTAAACGCATCTAAGATTGCATTCTCCCTCTCTTCGAAACTCAAGGTTCTTACCCTTTCATAAAAAAGAGAACCGCCACCGGTGCCCTGAGACCAGAGCGTTACGGTGACGGTCATCAATATTACTGTTAAAAAATTTGCCTTTATAGTCATTTTTTATCTTTGTTTTCTACCTCTTTAGCCGGATATCCTAGCTTATCCAGAGCCTTAGCCAACTTCTCCTTATCGGTTTTGTCGGTGGCATAGAGAAACCATACAGTCTTCGATGGCAAATCAATCTTCAAATCCTTTACTCCTGCCTCAAATGGTAATTTGGCCTCTAACTTTTTAACGCAGCTTGGACAATCAATATCTATCGAAAATGTCACCTCTGCTGTCTTTTTAGGTGCTTTGTCCTGTGCTGTTACATTAGTTGTCAAAAATAGACAAAGTGCAGTTATTACTGCAAAAATATTAAATGTTTTCATATAAAGTTGGTTTAAATTATTTCCAAATTGTGAATCTTAATCCTGCATATATTTTGATACCCATTAGTGGCCCCCACACTGTTGTCGAGTTGAAGCCTGTGCTGTATGGGTTGTCAGAATTCATAATTGCATGTTTCTGACGATAGTTAGTAAGGTTTTCACCTCCAATATAGATATCTAACTCTCTGAATTTCTTGGTAATTTGAGCATATAACATTCCATATACTGGAGACTCTCCACCATTTTCAAAGAATTTAGGGAGACGCGATGGTCCATTCAACTGAGCTGTAAAGTCGAATGTCCATTTATTCATTTTGGTAGCATATTGTAAGTTTAAAACTCCTTTGTATCTACTTGTCAATGGACGCTCTTTCAGCCCTTGTCCGTGTAGGGTTACTTGCGAGTCGGTATAACGGAATGTAGTTAGAATTGTAAATCTTTCAATTGGCTCAACTGTAAAATCTACTTGATAGGTATTAGTAAAAGACCTTCCATCTAAGTTGTAGATCCATACTTTCGACAGGTCGCGCTCTTGGTCGGCTATAACCTGTTTATTAAAATCTGTACGGAAATAGTCGAAGCTCAAAGATGCCTTTTCTCCATGTCCTATTTTGAAATAGGCAGTAAGGTTTGTGCCATAGGTCCACGCATCCTCTATGTCTAGATTATTGTCGATTTTAATCACTCTGCCAGTCGAAAGTATACCTAAATTGTCGGTAATTACGTTTGGAGAGCGGAATCCTCTTCCTGCATTTATTCTGAAAACTAGATCGGGAATAAAAGAGTATTTTAGATTAAAACGAGGGGCAAACAGTAATCCGTGGATATTGTTGTAATCGGCTCTTAATCCAGTAACAATTGATAATTTTTCACCTTTGTGGAAAGTGTATTCTCCGTATGCACCTACTGAATTCTCAACTCTACCTGGGAACATTAGATTTCTTACACCTGTGTTGTTTACAAAATAGTAGTCATTCAGAGTCTCATCAAGATTATCGTATTGACCACTAACTCCAATTATAAGTTTGTGCTCTGGAAGAACTGTGTTTTGGTACATTAAGTTAACAAATGCTGAGTTTTGCTTTGCATTGAAATCTTTCATACCGAAATATGAGTCCATCTGGTGGTAAGTATAATCTAAAACAGCTGCAATATTTTGATTATTGTCTTTTTGCAGTGGAATTCCAACTTTAAGATAACCATTCAGCCCTTTGTTTTTAATATTTGAACCCCAAATATTTAGGCTTCTTGGAGTATCTTTTTTAAAGTCGTTCTGACCAGCAACTCTATCATCGCTCAAAGCTTTGAAGCCCCAACGTATTTGTAAACCATTGTCGGCCATATAGAGCCATCTGTTTGATATATTGAACTGCATAGCTATAGGCTCATCCTTAAATCCATCGTGATTACCATCGTGGCCCTGAGGGTCTGTCGAGAAGTGCCCCAAAATTACGGTACTGAGTTTTTTATTCAGTTGTAGAGAAGATGCAATATTGGCTTCGGTTCTAAGTGAACTTCCCAAAAACAGATTTAAAAACAGAGGTTGTTCAGTTGTTGGCTTTCTATGCTCAAGGTTGATTTGACCAGTTATGGCCTCTAATCCATTTACAACGGAAGAGGGTCCTTTTGCTATTTGAATACTCTCTAGCCATTGACCAGGCACATAAGATAGTCCAAATGGAGCAGCAACTCCTCTCATAACAGGTCTATTCTCATCGAGCATCTGCATGTATGTTCCAGAAAGGCCTAAGAGTCTGATTTGACGAGCACCTGTAATAGCGTCTGAATAGCCTACGGTAACACTTGCTGAATTTTCGAAGCTCTCGGCCAAGTTGCAGCATGCCATCTTGCATAGTCCAGCAGCAGAGATAACCTCTGTTTTTACCGGAGTTACCTTTGATAAATAGTTGCCTTGCTGACGTCCGATTACTTTAACTGAGTTTAATTCGTTTCCTTCGGATAGAATAAATTCGGCAAAGGTCTCACCATCTTTTAAGATTACCGTATCTTTTGAATATCCAACAAAGGTGGCAATCAGGAGTGCCTCCCCGCCATTTTTCTTTTTGAATGAGAATTTTCCTGCGTTATCGGTCTCTACGGCTAGTTTTAATTTTGGCCAGTACACAGTTGCAAACGCAAGAGGCTCTGTCTCTCCGGTCGCTTTTTTGAATTTTACTATTCCGTTTACATTCTCTGCACTAATTGTACCGGCAGTGAAAAGCAGAATGAATGCAAATAAATATTTATTTATCATATTCAATTTGATTATGTTAAGTATTGTTTATAATGCGTTGACTGTATGCAACGACATATCGGTACGGATTTTCCGTACAGATTAAAAAAATACAATACTCTACAATCTAAATTGAGATATTAGATTCAAAACTTGCCGTGTTGTGAGATCTGGCGGCCGTTTGACTCCAAAGAAAGGATTTTGATGATTTGAATTTTCTAAGATAAATGATTCTCTCTCCGAAAGAGTGTGCAGAACTGCGATTAATTCCATCACAGGCTTCGAAACGCTCTGAACATAGGAGGCGTCATAATCTTTATCAAGAGAGTGTACTTCTGTAGTACAACATTTGTGATCGTGTTTTTGAGAGTGGCAGTGAGAAGAGCCACATTTACAGTGGTCGTGTACTTGCTCGCAGGCAGAATCGGTGTATAATATTGTCACATCTACCGTACCTGCACTATGGCAAGTATGCACACTAATTCCTAAGCTAGCAATCACGTATTGAGCGACTACAAGCGAAAAAACTAGATATGACAACACTTTTGACATCGATGCAAATATATAAAATTTATTTTTTTACAAAGATTGGCAGGAAAAAAATTATTGTAAAGAAAGAAAAAAGTAGTCCAGATGTTGTCCCTAATGCAAAGGAGTACCAAAATACTTCACTCTTTCCGTCTATAAAGAACGGAATCATCCCCAGGATTGTTGCAATAATTGTAAGAGAGACTGGCAGAAGTTTGTAGTTATATGATTTTACAAGAAGTTTCAGAAGATTTCGACGTTCGAAATTGGCAGATCTTTTATTAATGTTGTATTGGTTGATAATATAAATTCCGGCATTAACTACTAACCCCGACAGCATTATTAACGAAGCAAACCCACCTTGGTCAAAGCTCGCCTCTGTCAAATAGAATGCTAAAAAGACACCAATGAATGAGATTGGGATCATAAAGACGATTACCAATGGCTGTAACAGGGATTCAAAGAGAATTGAGCAGATAAAATAGATAATGGCAATAACAAGAATGATCAAAAAGATACTTAGCTCTATCTCTTTTTCTCCAAAAAAGAAGTTTTTCAAAGATGTTGAATATCCAACTGGGAGTACAGAGGAGTTCATCATTTTTACCGATCTATCCAAAAGCTTTTGTGCAGCGGTTGCTGAACCCATATAATTAAATGAAACAGAGAGTGTGTATTGTTGATCTTCTCTCACAATATTATTTCCAGTCATCCTCTTTTCAATATTTCCAAAAGAAGAGAACTTTAACTGTCTGCCATTTACATCAACATTAGAATTATTGAGAGACCAATAATCGAATCCCGATGATGCAGATGAGACGAGTGATACTTCGTATAGCTTTCCATTGTAGAGAGTCTCTCCCGCCTTTGATGACTCCGTTAGTTTTTCATTCAATACTCCAAACAACTGTTCAGGAGTTACTTGATACAATGCTAGTCTATCTAGATCGTAGTCCATGTAATACTCAGTTCTGTTATTTGAATATGTCAACATAGAAGTCTCTATCTCAATATCTTTCACTCTTTTATTAGAGGCTAATGTATCTACAAGAATCTGAGCATATTGATATAATTTATCATAGTTGTATCCTTTGACAATGATCGAACTTGATTTTCCTGTATTGTAAATTACGTTAGAAAAATACTCCTCATCCAATCCAGTTATTTGCCAGTTTGCGCCGCCAAAATCAATAGCCTTGTCTATTACTTCAGATTTTATGCTCTCTGGCAAAGAGGAGTTTCTGATCGCCTCATCAAATTTTACAACCAGACTTGCTCGCCCAGCGGTTATTCGCGAGGTAAACATCTCAATCTCTTCGATACTGCTGAGATAGTTCTCCATATCCTTAACCACATCGTTTAGTTGCTGAACAGTACACCCTTCGGGCATTGAGGCTGTTATATAAAGCTCTCTCGAGGGCTGACTCCTATAAAAATTGCCTCCAAAATCTTCTGGCAACAGATAATATGTCAAGCCAAACATCGCAACTACCAATAAGACAAATGCCAATTTATATTTTCTAGAAATCCTGATATACTTCTCATAAAATGTCGAAATTCGAACAATTTGTCTCTTTCCTTTAAAACTTGTCTTAGCTATAGATCCTTTAAATCCAATCATGTCCGAGAGAGCAGGTACGAATAGTAGGGCGACAAAGAACGATACTGCCAAGTTAATGATGACAACAACTGCAAAATCGTTCAGATTTAATTTGATCTGTTCGGGTAGGAAGAAAATTACAGAGAGTGCACCAATTGTTGTTAACAGGGCACCAGCCATTGCTGTGGTAATCTTCCTGTTGCGACTGTAGCCATAGTAAGACAACATCATTATGGAGGTATCTGTCATCATTCCTAGCGATACTGTCAGACCAGCCATCGAGTATAGATTCAGCTCTGTTCCAGTGAGGATAAAGATTGCAAATGAGATTAAGACATCTGCCAATAACGCTGAGACGATAATAAATAGAAATCGGAGATCTCTTCCGGCCAAAAAGATAAATAGAAGCAAGATTATGACAGTAAGCAGTGTCCGTCTGGTTATCTTGTTGATTTCTCGTTGCAAATCGGCAGACTCATCAATTGATACAAGTGCCGAAAAGCTATGAGGAAAGCTCTCCTGCTGCTTAACCATCTCCTCCTTGATTTTTGAGCAGACATCAATTACATTAGAAACCTTATCTGCATAGATCGCTATATTGATGTTGTTAAGACCGTTAATTCTATAATAGGATTGCGGAGTTCTCTCTTTAAAGAGTATAGTTGCAACATCAGACAATTTTATAATCTTTCCTTCCTGATTCTTTACGGGCAGGTTTTCTAAATTATCCACTGAATAGGAGGTTAAAAGTCGAATCTGGCTAGTGTCTGTTGTTCCTATTTCAATCGAACCAGAGCCAATACTCGATAATGCATCTCTCAACTCCGACACTGTAACACCAAAATCCTGAAGTTTAAGAGCATCGTATGATACTTGAAAATGGAAAGGGTTAACTCCAGTAATCTCTACACTTTTAACCCCTTTAATATTAGTCAGATTTCTAACAATTTTATCAGATGCAAACCTTTCAATCTCTTCGGTCGGAAGGTCGGCATTAAGCGTATAGACCATTACTGGACTGTTTTTCTCACCAGTAACAGTTCCCGATAATTCCGGATAGGTAACTCCTTCGGGAAACTTAGCGTATGTTCGACGAATGAGCGAAGCTATTTCGAATCTAACTTTCTCCAGATTTGCCCTCTTCTTTAACTCGATTTCAATTCTTCCTCCACCAAACGATGTGATTGATTTAATTTTCTTTATCCCAGAGACTGTTGATACCAAACCTTCTAATCGCGAAGTTACCTCCGATTCAGCTATTTTAGCCGATGCATTATTCCAATTATAACTTATTGTGATAGAGTTAACCCTCTCTGTTGGGGTAAATTTCACATTCAGCATGGGAATAGTAGCAGCCCCGATAATCATCAGAACAACGAAGATCAAAACGGTAGAGAAGCTCGAGATCTTCATCTTTTCCCTCTGTTTTTATAAATATTATAGTAGAAAAGTGGTATAAAGAATATACTAACAATTGTTCCAAGTACCATACCTCCGATCAGTGCAAGAGAGAGAGGATACTGCAAATCGGAACCAAGACTCCCTCTTCCCAAAAATGGCAATAGTGCAAAGATTGTCGTAAGACTGGTCATTATAATGGGCTTAAGCCTCATACGTCCACCCTCCATGATTGCTCGAATCAGAGAATGTCCACCTCTGCGGAGCCTATTGATTGTATCTACCTTTAAAATTGAGTCATTGATTATGATTCCACTCATAACAACTAATCCAATTAAAGACATGATATTGATTCCTGCTCCAAAGATCCAAAGCACAACAAAAGCACCAAGAACATCTACTACTATTTCGGACATAATGATTAACGGTTGTATTAAGGACTCAAATTGAGCTGCTAAAATAAAGATCAAGAGCAACAAAGCGACTGCCAATACAGTAGCTAACTCCAGAACCATCTCCTTATTGCTAAAATAAGAACCTGTAATAGCAATTTCAAAATTTTCGTCACCCTTATACAAAGACTCTATTCGTTCTACAGCTTTTTGCACCTCTTTGTCGCTTAAATTTAGATTAACAGGATAATATCCACCTTGAGAACCTGTATAGACCTTTTTCAAATCTCTGCCTCTACCCTCTGACAAGAGGTAACCCAATGGAATATCTGCTCCGTCACGATTTTTTACTGTTGATGCTAAAAGATCACTCTTTCCGTTTTCGTCGAGTCCAACTACAACTGGTACATTTTCATTTCCCGACCGAAGATTATAGATTTCGTTCTGTCTTAAACTATTTTTAAGAGCCTCTGCAATCGCAGAATATTCTACTTTAAAGAATGCCATCTTCTCATTATCTGGCATATAATTAACTGTCTCCTGCCAATTAACAGGCTCTATCTCGGTAGAAATCCCCTCAAGATTCGAATCAATTTTAAGAATCTCTCGATTTATAATATCTGGTTCGGGAATCTCTCCGTTTTTAGGAATTAGTTTAACGGTTATTTTAGGCTCGTTATCTGAGAAGATGATATTAAAGATGTTTCCTGAAGGGCGAACTGTTAAAAAGGCGCCAGGATATTTTGTAGCAATCGCCTGTTTGACATTGGATACAAGTTGATTCAACGATTCAGGAGTGTCGCATTTAGCGTAGACAAGTGCTTCTGATGTTGTTAGTTCAGGGGTATGAGACAATAAGAATTGATGATTCCCGATAATTTCGCTCTTTGAGACGACTCCGGTTGAGATTCCTTTAAATAACTCTTGACATCTCGATAGATTCTCATCAATTCCAATTGGATAATTCCAATCTATCCTAAAAACAACATCATTCTGAGTTATTTCAGGTAACTTACTCTTTGGCAAGAGAGTATAGAGTAGTACCAACAGAGGAAGAGATACGGCAAACATAAGCCAGACACTCTTTTGATGTCTGAGTGTCCACTTTAGACCTTTTTCATATACACTTTCAAAATTTACCTTAGGCATCTTTTTAAAGAGTGCTATCTCTTTTGCAGAATCAACAGATTTGCAAAACTTATAATAGTATACCGGTATAACAATAACGGCAACAATCAACGAAGAGAATAGTCCAATAGTTACTCCCATTGCTTGGTCGAAGAAGAGTGCTCCCGAAATTCCACTTAAGAAAATCAATGGAATAAATACGGCACAAGTGGTAAGGACGGAGCTCAACATTGGTACAAATACCTCTGATACTCCATTTACAACTGCTTCATGCAATGTTTTGGCTCGTTGACGGTTTTGTGTGATGTTGTCTATAACGATAATGGAGTTATCTACCATCATCCCCACTCCAAGAATGAGCCCCGATAAAGAAATCACATTAATTGAGATTCCAACTAAGAAGAAGAACAATAGAGATACGACCAACGAGAGAGGAATTGTTACTGAGATTAATAGCGGAGTTCTAAAGTCTCTCATAAAGAAGAAGATTACCAAGCAAGCCAGTAGCGCTCCAGCAATGATGTTGCTTTTAAGATTTGAGATTGAGTACTCCAAAAGCTCTGTTTGATCTCTTGTAATTTTAATATCAAGTTCTGGGTGTTCTGCTTTAAGCTCTTGCGTTAATGTCTCTAGATCTGCCTTAAGATCTTTCATTCTTGCATCAGCCTGTTTGATGACAGCTAATGAGACTGCCCTCTTCCCGTCAGAAAGATAGACTCCGTCTGCATCTCTCTCCTGCTCTTTCACATGGGCAAGATCCGATAAAAGATAGACTCTTTCGTTAATATTAAGCCTAATATTTTTTATATCATCAACACTTTTGATCTCCGACTTGAATCTGATGCTCCACTCATAAAACTCATCTCTGATTTTCAGGTTTCCAAGTTTAATGCTGCTGTTTTTTACCGCCTTTTCGAAATCTGAAATCTGAATCCCTGCTGGCTCCATCTTTGTTGCGTCTGGGATAATCAGTATCTCCGATTTAGAGAGGCCTGTCATATCAACTAATGCGACAGCGGGAATTTGTTCAGCTCTCTTTGCAATAACCTCAGATGCAAATCGGCTCAAGTCTCGAAAGGTAAGAGCACTGTTTTCTTTGAGACTGATATCCATAAAGAATGCGGGTATATCAGAAACACCCGCTTTAATAACTTTTGGCCGATCTACACCTTTCGGTAAAGAGGGCAGCATTTTGTCTATCCGCTCATTAACCTCGATGAATAATAAATCGACATCGGAACCATATGAAAACTCAAGACTGATTGTACCTGAGTTAAGAGAAGATTCTCCTTTTATATCTACAAGATGCGGTAATTGACGAAGTTGAGTTGTGAGTGGAGAGATAATTGCCTGATTTACCTCTCTGGCAGATGCTCCTGGATAGACTGCCTGAACTACGATCCTTGGAATCTTAACATCGGGCATGAGGGAGACTGGGAGCAAAGTGGCAGCAACTACTCCTAATATCAGTGTAGCTATCACAGACATCGTGACTGCGACAGGTCTGTTTATCAGCTTACCTATCATCGGAGACTACTTTTTTTTAATTTCGACATCGGAGCCCTCTGCCAAATTCAAATTACCAGAGACTATAACTATATCCTTTGAATTAAGTACAGATTCTCTCTCTGAATCTGCAATTACTGAATGCTGCGAAGCATTGGAGTGTTCAACTATAACATAAGTCCACATTGCCTTTTTGCTCTCCGGATTATAGCGGAAAAGCACTGTTTTATTATCCCTGATAACAACTGCGCTTTTAGGTACAACAAACTTTCCAGATATTGTGTTTTCGGCAATCACTCTTACATTCATACCTTCGATGAGTCTTGAGTCGCTATTAGAGAGCCTTGCAATAATCTTTACTTGACCCTTCTCATCAACAATTGGATTGATTTGACTTACTTTTCCAGGATAACTCTTTTGAGGATTTGCAAATGAGGATATTTGAACGACAGTTCCTATTTTGATAAAAGAGAGTTCGGTCTCTAAAAGTGAAAACTCTACTTCGAACTCTTTATCGTTGATCAAAGTGCAGATATCTCCAGTTGCATAGTCGTGAACTTTCGAAGTTAAGTTGGCAATCTTCCCAGAGAAGGGAGCTCTAAGTTCAGTGTTACGGTAGTCTAATTGTGCCTGTTTAAGGTTGTTTTTAGCAGATGAATATCCAGAGCGGATTCTTGCAACCTTGAGCATTTCAGGAGTAAGTTTTGAGGTATCTCGACCATATCCAAAACCGAGAATATTATCGGCAAAATCAAGCTCTGCTTTCTCCATTGTTGCCTGAGCTTGCTCTAATTTTAATCTGGCAGGAGCTGGATCTATTTTAGCAATCAAATCTCCTTTGCGCACAATTGATCCATTCTTTACATTTATGTATAAAATTTCGCCAGAAGTTCCGAATTTAAGCGAGGTCTTCTCAACAGCTTTCAGCTTGCCATTACTGATCATCTGAAGCTTAAAGTCACGCTTGGAGATAACCACTGTGTCTACATAATTCTTTTCAGCTTTAAACTCACTTTTGGTAAGCTCTCCATTTTCGTCTTTCTGCTCTTTTTGACCATTCTTGCATGAAGAGAGAGCGAATACAGCAATGATCAAATAGATTGAAGACAATTTAAAACTTCTGATTATCGATGATCTTTTCATAGTCGGCTCCGAGTTTTTTGTTTGTAATATAGTCGTAAAGAGCAAGTTTTCGAATAGTATAGAAATAGTTCCAATAATTGCCCAAATCTTTTAAATATCTTAAAGCTGCTTCATCCTTCTCTGTTTGAGCATTGTTTAGGTCGGTAACAGTTATAGTTCCATTCCTGAACCTCTCACGAGCATTTTCGTATCTAAGGCCAGCCAAAGAGTCTGCCTTGGCAGATATTTCGCACTGAATCCTCTGATTATTGAATCTTGCTACTTTTATATATATGTCTTGTTTAAAATCTCTTACCGCTTGTTCTGCATTAGATCTTACTAACTCTTCGCGCGAACGCGCCATTTTAACCTTTCCTTTACCCAAGCCCCAGTCAACAATTGGCATCCTGAGTCCGAGTGAAACAATCTCCTGATCCATTGGATTTCTAAACGCAGTCGAGAGATTGTCTCCCTTTTGAGTCAGTCCAAATTGAGCACTCAATGTAGCTTGAATACCACTGTTCGCTTTGTTTTTTGCAACATCTTGCTGAGCCTCAGTAATCAATATCTCTTGATTCATAATGTAAGAGCTATTCTCTTTTGCTCTTTGATAAACATCTTCTGGGTCTATTGAGATAGAGGGCACGATGTCGGTATCTTTTAAAATTAAGTCAACATTATCATTATAACCTAGAAATGACCTGAATTTTAACAACATAGTCTCCAGGTTAGTTCGACTATCGTTTAACTCTAGTTTTTGGTTCAAGATTCTAACCTCCATCTGCATAAGATTATTCTTGTTTTCGGTTCCAAGTTTGAATCTTTCTAAAGCTATTGCATATAAGAGCTCAGAATTTTCAATATTTTTTGTTTTAAGGTCTATCGTCTTTTGAAGTGATACGATTTGAAAATAGAGGTCTGCAACAGTTACGCCAATGCCTTCCACAAGTTCGAGATACTCACGCTTTGCCTTTTCATACTTCTGAGGCTCTGTCCTCTTTTCCCACTTTAAGCGATTATAAGCATTTAAAGGCTGACTTAATGTGATGTTAATCGGTTGCGAATTGAATGTCAGGATATCCTTTGGCGAAAATTGATCAAGTCTGTGAAGACTTGTGAAGAGGGAGACTGTTCCTCCTGTAAGTGGAATATTTTGATCTACTGAGAGCGAAAGTCTATTGTTAAGGTTATCGTTAGTTACATAGTTGATCTCTCCTGTTTGTGGATCTTGAAGCGCCATGAGTGACCGGTTGTAGTTCCCTAAGTTTGCAACTAAATTCAATGAAGGTAAAAACTGCGCTTTATAGCTACGATATTGCCAATAACTCTGTAGAAAAGAGAGCCTTGCCGACATTGCCGCAGGAGATTGATCCTGTGCTTCCGAAATTGCGTCTTGCAGAGTAAGAGTTACTCTCTCTTTTTGAGCATAGGCTTCGACCCAAAAGATCGGAATCAATGCCGCAATCAATAAAACTTTTGCTGTTTTTGACATCTATTCTTTAAGTTTTACAATAATTGCCACAGGATTGTCGTCATCCTTAAGCTTTGCAGCCAACTCCCTGTACTTATCTGAGTTCATGAAGTCCATCTCTGCCAGCTCTTTGAATCTCGAAGCTGAGACAATTTTAATCATCTTTTTGTTCGAAGATACATAATCTGGCCAAAATATGAAACCTCCATCTAGATCATTTTCGAATCCCGGTATCCCTTTCTGCGGTTGTTTAAGGTATCTTAACCGTCCCACTCTCTTGTCATACAATGCATAAGCGTCAGTCGACTCCTTTGGAGATGTGCGTCCATCCCAAAACACGTCATTGTAGGTCTCTTTTGCGTGTCTGTTTAAATTAACCGTCAGGAAAGAGTATCTAGACGACTCTTTTGCCTTTTTACGAACATTAATTCTAGACTGATCTTGTATATCATCTAAAGTTACAAAATAGGGCATCTTATAATCTCCAAAGTTAAGTGCATATAGAACCTTCAAATTAAAGTCCTTGTCAATAACTCTTACTGTATCTGAATTAAGGAAGTAGATTCTAGTGCTGTCGCCTGTTCTGTAAACTTCAGCAGTAAAAGATGAGGTCAGTTTATTCTCTGGAAATTGCGTGTTTCCATTGGCAAATTCTGGGATAGAGTTTAGATCGTGATTTGGATACTCTTTAATTACTGTAGATGTACTATCTAAAAGAACCCCCAAAAATGGCACTATGTTTCTAGATCTACTAGGAATCATCAGATATCTGTTCTCAGCTAGCTTATAGAACATGGCTGTTTGATTACCTCCATAAGATGGATCGGCTGGCTCTTGAATTGTTCGTAAGTACTTTCCATCCTTATCGTACTCCATCATTTTTTTGGAGAAGTTTACAATAATATTACCAGTGGAAGGCTCCACACAAAAGTTCGAAAGACGAGAGTACTCTTGTGGTCCATTTCCCGAACGATTGAAGTTTTGAATAAATTTTCCTTGAGTATCGAAGATCATAACCTCTCTTATCGATGAAAGGTAAATTCTTTCGTTCTCCATATAAACACAAAAGAATCTTGAGACAAGAGAGTTTAAATTTGTCTCTAAAGGTATGTAATCAATACTTTCGGCAACCTCGCTTAGTTTGACAATCTCTATCTTATCTTTTTCTCCTACCAAATCTGCTACTTTACAATCGTGTCCACTTTTGCCATGGTCACAACCAGCAAATGATACTGTTATAAATGTTGCTAAAAAGAGCTTCCCTATTGATTTAAAGAGAGTTGGAACACATTTCACAATGTGAGTATGAATAAATTTTTGCATTAAAATTGAAGTTTAGGCTTAATTATCTAATATACAACAGATAGTAGGGCAAATATATATTTATTTTTTTTATATTTGTATCTAAAATTAATGTGTGATGAAAAATTTTCTTAAAATCATAGCCGGTTCATTCATCGGCTCATTGCTTGCGATACTCATCGGAGGCTTCCTAATGATTGGAATTATCAGCTCAATAGCATCGCTTTCGAGCAGTACAAAGCCAACAGTCCCATCTTCTGCTGTGCTTGTGATGGATTTCAAATTACCTATTACTGAACAGGGCGAAGAGACTCCTTTTTCGCCAGACATGTTGTTTTCTGAGGCTAAATTAAACCTCAGTTCATCGTCTATTTTAGACATGTTACAAACATTGGACAGAGCGGCTGCAGACCCTTCGATCAAATTTCTTTACATGAATCTTAACCAGATTCAGGCAGGAGTTACGCACATTGAGGAGCTAAGAGCCGCAATCCTTAAATTCAGAGAGTCTGGTAAAGCAGTAATTGCTTACGCGGACAACTACTCTCAAGGAGCATACTATTTGGCAACTGCTGCCGATAAAGTGTACATTAATCCATACGGAAGCGCAACCTTGACTGGTCTTAGCATCTCGACAATGTTCTTTAAAGATCTTTTAGACAGAGCAGGTGTTGAAGCACAACTGATCAGACATGGCAAATTCAAAGCTGCTGCGGAGCAATTCATCAGTAATAAAATGAGCGAAGAGAACAGAGAACAACTAAAGGCTTATCTAGATGCTGTTTGGAATACATGGACAACTGATATTGCCGCTTCAAGATCAATCTCAAAAGCAAAAATCGACAGTATAACAGATAACTTAGTTTTGACAACTGCTCAAAAAGCATTAGATAATAAACTAGTAGATGGTCTTCTTTACAAAGACGAACTTTCGGACACTCTTGCACATCTATTTGGTGTTGAGACAGAAAAAGAGGTTGATTATATAAATATTACTGCATACTCAAGAGCTACTGCAAAAATTAATCTGAAAGAGAAAAACAAAATCGCAGTTATTTACGCAAATGGTGAAATTTTGATGGGAAAATCTGACAACAACATCACTTCCGACCACTATGCAGCACTTTTAGCTGATGTTAGAAAGGATAGCACTATTAAAGCTGTTGTATTCAGAGTAAACTCTCCAGGCGGTTCAGCTCAGAGCGCAGACATTATAGAGAGAGAGTTGAAATTACTCAAGAAAGACAAACCTGTCGTAGTAAGCTTCGGTGACTATGCAGCATCTGGTGGATACTGGATTTCTGCAAATGCAGACAAGATTATCACTAATAACACTACTTTGACCGGATCTATCGGAGTGTTCAGCATGGCTCTTAATATTCAGAAGGCACTTAATAAGCATTTATCAATCAATACTGGCACTGTTAACACAAATAAACATAGTGACTTTATGTCTGGCTACAGACCACTGGATAAAGAGGAAGTTGCTTTTATGCAGTCTGCAGTTGAGGTAATTTATACTGACTTTATCAATTTAGTTGCTCAAGGAAGAGGAATGACTCCAGAAAAGGTTGACTCTGTAGCACAAGGAAGAGTATGGTCGGGTGCAGATGCTCTTAAGATTGGATTGGCAGACGAACGCGGAGGTATTTTATCTGCAATCGATGCAGCTGCTGCAATGGCTTCGCTAGAGGGATACAGAATTGTTGAGTATCCAGTTAGAAAGAGCCAAATTGAAAAACTTATGGAATCTTTATCGGAGACAGAGGCTGCTGCAAAGGTATTAAATAACCCATATTTCCTTTTAGAGAAAGCATACTCAGCGCTTAAGAAAGAGAAGGGAGTAAAGACAATGGCTAGAATTCCTTATAATTTGGAGTTCAATCTATAAGAATAATACTTAAATATATCTGATAACGAGTAGCCTCTTCGTCGAAGAGGTTACTTTTTTTGTATCGGAGCTACGGAATGGAATAGCAGCTATTATCTCATTATCCGAGAGTAAAACAGGAGTTCTATCCTTTCTGATGTAATCTAATTTTATATCGGTCAGATAGTCGCTAAGTTTTTTCACTCCTCGCATTCCAAAAGGTCTGAATTTATCTGAATCTTGTCTAAATCTTAATGTCAATTTATCAGAAAGAAGATCTCGGTCGAAATAGAGCGCACCTTTTGAAAATTCTAATTTACCAACCTCTGAAACATCATAAACTGACAATTCTAAATTCACTCCATTTCCGACAGGGATTATATTCGACAGGCAGTCATCACTAATGTCTATTTCAACATGTTTTAGTTGATCAAAATCTCTTTCGTACACATTTAGAGTAGACCTGTCTCTTACCAATGTATAATTGTGCGAATAGAATAGTAATCCCGAATTTCCATCAACAGCAGATCGTAAAATATCAGAAATTGTATCTTTAGTGAAACCGAATGGTTGCAAAAAATTAAATAGCCAGAGGCTTGGATGTAACTCTTGCAGTAAAAGTTCAAAGTTAATTTCGGCAACCTTCCCTGCAAGTTTTTCTGAAAGGTCTAAAGAGTCGGCACTACCGTATTTTGAATGAAAACACTTCATTACTCTCTTTTTTATCTCCTCACCCTTCTGCTCAACAACATCATGCACCTGAGAAAAGATTGAAATCTCCTCTCCTATTGTTTGAAGAAAAGATGGATTAATTGTCTCGAATACTGGAAAAACAAGATTACGAATTTTATTTCTAGAGTAATGATTCTCCGAATTTGTCCTATCTGTTCTATAAGGAAAGCCATTCTCTTTCATAAACTGTTCGATTTCGGCCCTTGTAAAAATCATTATTGGCCTTATCACACTTCCATTGACCTCACTTATCCCACCTAGCCCTTTTATCCCCGTTCCCCTGAGCAAATTTATAAATAGAGTTTCAGTCGTATCATTCAGATTATGAGCTACAGCTAAATAGTCGTAACCGCCTTCGTTCATCAGCTTTTCAAACCATGAGTACCTCAAGTCCCTGGCAGCCATTTGAGTAGAAATAGAGTGCTGATGAGCGTAATCATAAGTATCAAATGAAGTTTTAAAAAATTTCACTCCTCTCTCTTCACACCACTTTTCAACAAACTTCTCATCTCCATCGCTCTCCTCTCCTCTTAATTTAAAATTCACATGAGCCAAAGATATTCTATCTGAAAACCCAGCCATATAAAAGAGAGATGCAAGGCACATAGAGTCTGCTCCCCCGCTTACAGCCAGAAGAAACCTCGAGTCGAGCTTATTGTCGGTCAAGGATTTGAGATTATGTATGAATCTCGAAATCAATATATACTACTTCTTAAAATTTCCGAATGTGTAGGCGAATCCAAGTGAGAAGATCTCCTTAAACTGAACACGGGGAGCTATCTCACCCTCCTTATTGGCAATGAGAATCTCATCGTCGTATATCAATGTGGTTCTTATGTTTGCAGAGATAAACTTATTGACTTTAGCATCTATCATGCTCTCCCAATTGACTTTAATATTACTCACTGTTCCTAAGAAATCAGAGAATAGAGTCATTGTCGAGTTTACATTCACATTTTTCATCACCTGATGCTTATAATCAACTTTAAGCTGAGCACCCAGCTCCAATTTCACAGGTTGATCAATTCTATTTCCATATTTTACTCTCAGACTTGGATTTTCCACAACAACTAAATTACTAGCTAGAGGGGAAAAGTTTACACTTAATTGAGGTATAGGCTTGTAGTCCATACCCACACCAAGCGAGATGTAGCCAGGAGCCATAAATACAGAGACCAATTGTATAGGCTTTCCCGAAGGATAGTTAAATCCAGGAGAAAATTGCGATCTGAAGTTGAAAAAGGCAGACATAAAAACCTTATCTACTGCTTTATACCCAACTTTGCTATCAATAATCAGCTTATCGTCGCTTTTACGATATCGATCTCCAAATGATTCAACGAAACCATAAGCAACTTGTACTCTGTTCTCCCAAAACATCTTTTCGTAGGTATAGTTGGCGTAGAAATTTATATATGTATTTAGAGCTACCGAAGAGTAGCCTCCGGCAGCCCAATTTGAGAGCGAAACTTGTGAAAATCCTAACTGAGTAAAAACCCCTTTTGTCCATCGACTTACAGCAGGTTTTACGACTGTAGGATCCTCTACTTTAAACTGTGATGCAAGTATAACGATCATTTCATTAGACGCAGATAACTTACTCAATTTTTGTTGGCCAGACATCGTTATAGAAGCTACCACCATAAAAAGAGCAAAAATCAATATGCTGCGTTTTAAGAAATTTATCGAATTAAACATCATTGTTCCAAAATATCGTCGGAATTAAACTTATATCCCATCCTCTTACCTGTCTGCAACTTAGTACTCTCTATTTTATCATTGATCTGTTCAACGCTTGCCACCTTCACTAGATCGTAAGGAGGGACTAAAAGGTCGAAAGACATAGTGTATAGAATAGCGGACTCAACGATTGCAACTAACTCATCTCTCCCTAGCTCCTTTTTACCAAAAGAGGAGACAGACTTATTTTTTTGTCTTTTTCCCTCTACTAAAAAATATTTGTCTTTATTGACGAATATTCTGGCAACTAGGTACCCAAGGTCCTGCTCTCTGTTGTATTTAAGAGAGTCAGAAAGAAAGTTATAGACACTGATTATTCCACAATAGGAGTTATTAGGGTCCTCTTTGACAAAATTACTGTTCCAGATAGAGTGGTCACGGTCGAACTGGAAGACATCGGAGTGCATGCTGAAGATAAGGACATCATCGGCAAATTTAAGTTCTGCTTCAAATTTTCCTCTGTCTCTATACTCTAGCCTTACTCTTTTATCTTTTGAAACTTCCCTTCTGTCGTTTGTGCTCTCTAGAAGGTCGTTCATGTCGTTACTCATCTCGTTTAGAATCTCTTTGAGAGTCCCGAACATGTCGAGAGTTTGAGTATAAACTCTCTGTTTAATCTGTGATTTGTTGTTTAGTCCGTCGAGAATCTCCTGCTGTCGGGACGGTAAGTCAGATGCCATAATTGTGTATTAAATATTAAATTAGTATGCTCTTGCAAATATAACTCTTCTATTGGAAGGTTTACCAGAATAGATACATTTTCCCTCCTCCTCGGGAGCATCAAAAGGTATACATCTGATTGTTGCCTTGGTCTCGTTTTTAATTGCCTCCTCTGTTTCGGCAGTTCCATCCCAGTGGCAAAGAAGGAATCCTCCCTCCTCAATTCTAGTTTTGAAAGTCTCAAAATCATCAACCTTCACAGTGTTGTTCTCGCGGAAGTCAAATGCCTTGTTATAGATATTTTGTTGAATATCTTCGAGAAGATTCTTGATATGTTCAGCAACACCCTCTGCTTTTACAATCTCCTTAGTAAGATTATCACGTCTGGCTAATTCAACTGTTCCATTCTCCATATCTCTTGGACCAATTGCAATACGAACTGGAACTCCTTTAAGTTCCCACTCTGCAAACTTGAATCCTGATCTTAAGTTGTCGCGATCGTCGATTTTAAATGAGATCCCCATAGATGTCAAAGATTTTCCAATCTCCTTCATCGATGCCACAATTTTATCATTCTCCTCTTGCGTTTTGAAGATTGGAACCATCACAACTTGAATAGGAGCTAATTTTGGAGGAAGTACTAATCCGTTGTTATCACTATGTGCCATAATAAGAGCACCCATCAAGCGAGTCGAAACTCCCCATGAGGTTGCCCATACATATTCTAATCCACCCTCTTTGTTTGCAAATTGCACATCGAACGCCTTGGCAAAGTTCTGACCCAAAAAGTGAGACGTTCCAGCTTGAAGTGCTTTTCCATCTTGCATCATCGCCTCGATACACAAAGTATCCAACGCTCCGGCAAATCTCTCGCTGGCAGTCTTCTTACCTACTATTACTGGCAAGGCCATAAACTCTTTAGCAAAAGTCTCATACACTCTTACCATTCTCTCTGTCTCCTCAATTGCCTCCTCTTTTGTTGAGTGAGCAGTGTGTCCCTCTTGCCACAGGAACTCAGCTGTTCTAAGGAAAAGGCGTGTACGCATCTCCCATCTTACAACATTGGCCCATTGGTTGATAAGCAACGGAAGATCACGATAAGACTTGATCCAGTTTTTATATGTATTCCAAATGATTGTCTCCGATGTAGGTCTTACAACAAGCTCCTCTTCTAACTTAGCATCTGGATCGACAACTACTCCAGGGCCATTTGGATTGGTCATCAGACGATGATGAGTCACAACGGCACACTCCTTTGCGAATCCTTCTACATGTTCTGCCTCTTTGCTAAGAAACGATTTGGGGATGAACAACGGGAAATATGCGTTTTGATGTCCAGTCTCTTTAAACATTTTGTCTAATTGAGCTTGCATCTTCTCCCAGATTGCATATCCGTATGGTTTAATAACCATGCAACCTCTAACTGCCGAGTTTTCAGCAAGGTCTGCTTTTGTTACTAAATTATTATACCAAACCGAATAATTCTCCTCTTTGCTTTTAACTTCTTTTGCCATTGTTCTTCTAAAATTTGTAAATACCTAAAAATAAATTGCAAATGGTACGATTTTTGACTATATTTGCTTTAAACGGCACAAAAATACAAAATAATTTAAAACACAGGAGGTGTAGTATGAAAAACAAAATTTTAGCCTTAGTATCACTAAGCCTTGTTATCGGATCTTGCGGAACCTCAACCTACACTGCATCATACACCGAAGATGCTATTTATGACTCCTCTAAACCAGAGAAGTATCTCGCTTCTGCTCAGGACGCTACACCTGACAATGAACTTGCTTTTCTTAAAAAGAAGACAAAACAGTATCGTTACAACAATACGTATTCAGATACTGTATTTGTAGATTCAAATGGAGTCGCTAATATTGATATCTCAGGAGAGGGTACTTATGTAATTGTTGATAGATCTGAGTCATATGAAGAGAGACTTAGAAAGTTCGACAAACCAGTTTATACCTTTAACCTTAATATTGATTTTGACGATCATTATTATTTTGGAAATCCATGGTGGTATAGATCGTGGAGATATGCATACGCTCCTTGGTACTATCGCTACAGTCGCTGGGGATATTATGGATATAACAACTACTATGATTATTATTATGATTTCTGGGCTGATGCTAGATATAATTCTTGGTACGATTGGCATCATGGTTGGTATGGTTATCATTATGGATACAATAACCCACAGGATTATTGGTTTTGGGACAGAGGATATTACAATGGCGGTCGTAGCAATAGCAACTATTACTATGGAAAAAGAGGTGATTACAACAATACCGAAAATGGATACTACTCTGGTGCTAGATCTGGTGGTTCATACCAAAGAACAAATGGAGGATCAATCCAACAAACAAGCGGTATAAGCAGACCTGACAACAATAGAGGTAGTTATTCTGGAAGTACCTATAGAAGAGACTCTGGTAATAGTGGATACTCTAGCGGACAATATCAGAGTGGTTCAAGTAGAAGCAGCAGTGAGAACTCTTCTTATAGAAGATCTTCTTACCAAAGCTCAGAAAACTCTTCTGGTAGCAGATCTTATCAAGGTTCATCATCTGGATCATCAACAAGATATAACCGTTCTGGAGGATCTTATGAATCTAATTCAAGCAACTACGGGTCATCTTCTAGCTCTAGTAGTAGTAGTTCATCGAGCAGTTCTTCCAACTCATCTTCTAGCTCTTCAAGCAGCTCTTCATCTTCGAGTGGAGGTGGATCTGTTTACAGAAGATAAGATTAAATAAGTAATATACATCAATTTAAATAAGATGAAAAAGTTATTTTCGACATTAGCCGCAATAGCATTGTCTGTCACGCTATTTGCCCAAACATCTCAAGATGCAATTAAATTTTCACAAAATTTCTACGAAGGTTCGGCAAGAACTGTTGCGATGGGAAATGCATTTACCGCACTTGGTGGCGATTTGGGATCACTAACAATCAATCCTGCAGCTTCGGGAATTTACCGTTATTCAGAATTGTTCATAGCTCCTAGTTTATCATTTAATAATAGTTCTGTAAATTATCTATCAACTAAGAAAGATGATAATATTACACGTTTTGGGTTATCTGGATTAGGAGTCGTATTGGCAGCAAACCCTAAGTACCGTAAAAAAGGTGAAGCTACCTTTAATTTTGCTTTTGCTATCAACAAAGTAAATGATTTCTCTCACAGAATGGCTGTCGCAGGAGAAACAGATAAGTCAAGCTGGCTATCATCTTTAGCAAACAACGTATCTGGAATACATGCAAAAAGCATGGATATTACCAATACTTATGATCCATTCAGAAGAAGTACAGCGCCATGGAGAGCAATATTAGCTTGGAACAGTAATCTTCTGGATACTTTACCTGATTCAGGAAGAGACTATAAAGCTGCAACTGAAAATTTATCAGGTCTAAATATTGTAATTGGTGGTCCTTTAAGACAAAATTTTGTAAGAGAAAGCACTGGAAATGTATCTGAAGCAATTATCAATATGGGTGGTAAAATCTCAGATAATCTATTTATTGGATTTAACTTAGGTCTTCAAAGTCTAAGTTATGATGATTATCAACAATACTCCGAAAAGGCAGTTAATTCTGCAAATTTCTATTCTAAATTTTCAGAATTCAAGCACACATATCGCCAAAAGACAACAGGTGTCGGTATTAACATAAAAGCAGGTATTATTGCACTACCAGCTGAGGGGCTTAGAATAGGAGCAAGTGTTTCAACTCCGACTTGGTATGCTATGAACGACGAGTGGGATGAGACAATCTTTGCAGCATATTCTGATGGATACACAAGGTCAATTGCATCACCTCTTGGAGAGTACAATTATAATTTAAGCACTCCATTAAGATTAAATGCAGGTATAGCTTATACAATTGGTAATTATGGCTTATTATCTGCTGATTACGAATTTGTTGATTATACTATGGTTCGCTTAAGAAGTAATGGAGACAGATCTGCTTTCAATTTCGAGAATGATCAGATTAAAAACAACTACAAAGCTGTAAGCAATGTTAGATTAGGTGTTGAGATCAAACCTATGCAAGGATTTGCAGTGAGAGGTGGTTATTCTTATTATCAAAATCCTGATAAAAATACTGGAAGCGATCTACACTATGTTTCTGCTGGTTTAGGTTTTATTGGAAAGTCTGGAGTATTTACTGATTTTGCTGTTCAAAGAAGACTATCTACAGAGAATTTTAATTTATATGGCAATGCAGGAAGTCAAATAGCACCAGTTGGAACGCTTGATGACTCTAGAATTAAACTCATGTTTACAATTGGATTTAGATTCTAATTTTATAGATTTTTGCACCTTAGGTAAGAGAGAGAATCTGGTCCTTCATTAAAAAGTAGATCAATTACTGATAAACCTGGTGTAAATCCGAATTTAGGGGCGAATACTTGATAGTATCGCCCTTTCTCTTTTATATCAGGTAACTCTCTCTTTGGATGAATTGAGAATCTGTAATCATTTGATGCTTCAAGCCGGAACTGTTCAGTGAATGTAATGTCTGCTCTAATGCTACATAAATCAAGAACAAGCTTTAGTAGATCTGTATTAAATTCTAATAGCGTCTTACTTGTCTGACTAAAAAATGGTTCAAAGTCATCCATGTAATAATCGAAAAAAGGGGATGATTTATAGGCACTGACGATTGCTTTCCAATGTTGCTTCTGCCAATCCTTTGAATAGTCTATTCTGACATCTTGAATTGGGATTTGTGTCCCTTCTGTCCTTACTACAGGTATTGTTAAAATAAGAGGGCCGTTGGCACTAAGAATGTGACAACGGCTCCTGTAAGATTGTTTTTGGTAATTTTCGAACTTCTCAATAACTGCAGTTTTGTGCTTTGCAATCAAGGCAACATATTCCAATGGAGGAAGATAAGCAGTAGTAAGAAGAACAGAATCACACATTATTGTTACTCTTCGATAGAATCTGTACTGCTCTTAATAATTCCTCTTTTCGAAGATTTAATAAAGTCAAGGATTGTTCTCTTTTCGGCAGTTTCAGCGAATTCTGCTTCTACTTTCGCACAAGCATCACTGATATTAAGTCCACTTTGATAAATAACTCTATAAATGTCGCGGATTTGCTCAAGTTGCTCATTTGTAAATCCTCTTCTGCGAAGTCCTACTAAGTTGATACCAGCAAAAGCTAATGGACGATGACCTGCAAGAGCGTAAGGTGGAACATCTTTTCCAATCATGGATCCTCCAGAAAGCATTGCATGTGCGCCAATTTTTGAGAATTGGTGAGCAGCTGAGTGTCCACCGATAATTGCGAAATCGCTTACTTCGGTTTCACCTGCAAGGCCAACATAGCTTACTAGAATTACATTGTTACCAATATTACAATCATGCGCAACGTGTGCGTAAGACATAATCATACAGTTGTTTCCAACAGTTGTTTTTGCTTTTCCGCTTGCTTCAGTTCCTCTGTTGATTGTAGCGCACTCTCTGATCATTGTATTGTCACCAATCTCAACGTAAGAGATCTCACCTCTGAATTTCAAGTCTTGAGGAATAGCACCTACAACAGCACCGGGAAATACTTTACAGTTCTTTCCAATCTTAACATAATCCATTATGGTTACGTTTGGACCGATCCAAGTTCCCTCTCCAATTTCAACATTTTCAGCTATATATGAAAAAGGTTCTATCTTGACGTTCGCGCCTATTTTTGCATTAGGATGTACAAATGCGTTATCCATATAATATTATTTGTTTTTAATTACTTGAGCAATTAGATCACCTTCGCAAACCATTGTATTGCCGACATAAACTTCGCCGCGCATGCTCACGATAGATCTTCTTAGTGGAGCTGTTAACACCATTTTGATTACCAAAACATCTCCAGGTACTACTTTCTTCTTGAACTTAACACCATCGATTTTGGCAAAATATGTAGAGTACTTTTCAGGTTCATCAACACCCGAAAGCACTAAAATACCACCGACCTGAGCCATTGCTTCAACCATTAGTACACCTGGCATTACAGGCTCCTCAGGGAAGTGACCAACGAAAAATCCTTCATTCACTCCGATTGTCTTTACGCCAACAACTCTTTCTGCCGACATCTCAGTTATACGGTCAACCATCAAGAATGGTGGACGATGAGGCAGTAGTTTTTTAATTCCGTTGATATCAACAACTGGTTCTGCATTTGGATCGTAAACAGGAATATAGTTAGCTGCTTGATCTTTTGCTGCCTTTCTTATGATTTTAGCAACAATAGTATTTATCTGATGTCCAGATTTATTAGCAATTATCTTTCCTTTGATAGGGAAACCAATTAGAGCAAAATCACCAATAACATCTAAAAGTTTATGTCTTGCGCACTCATTTGAGAAACGAAGTTCTAAATGATTTAAATATCCCGATGGTATTCTCTCTAATTTTGGTGTATGGAATAAATCTGCAAGTCTGTCAAGCTCCTCTTGTGGAACCTGATTTTCTACGATGACGATCGCATTTTGCAAATCGCCTCCTTTGATTAGATTGTTCTTGAACAGTGGTTCTAATTCATGGAAAAAGACAAATGTTCTGCAAGGTGCAATTTCGGCAGCATAGTCTGTATCATTTGTGAATCTTGCATATTGATGACCTAAGACTTTAGAGTTAAAGTCAATCATCAAATCGATAGAAAATTTATCATCTGGAAGTATAGTTATCTCAGCTCCAGTTTTTTCGTCTTTATAATAGATTTTCTCCTTTATTTCGAAGTACTTTCTGTCGGCATTTTGCTCTTCGAGTCCATCTTTACAAATCGCCTCAGCATAGTATTTTGCACTTCCATCCAAAATTGGAGCTTCGGGAGCATCTAGCTGAATTAGAGCATTATCAACTCCCAAACCGCTTAAAGCAGAAAGTATATGTTCAATTGTCGAAATCTTAATTGGTCCACTCTCCAGGGTTGTTCCTCTTGATGTTGTTGTTACAAAATCAACAACCGCATCCATGATAGGTTCGCCTTCCAGGTCGGTCCTTTGAAATTTTATTCCGTGATTTTCGGGAGCTGGGTGTAGATTCATTGTCACCTGAAGCCCTGTATGCAGCCCTTTCCCTTTGAATGTATATGTCTGTTTAAGAGTCTGTTGCTTAATTTGCATAGTTTTTAATTAACTGTTTAACTCGGCAAAGATATAAAAATAATGTTAACTTTTATGTAATTTGCGGAATATAGAATATGCCTTCATGTACTCCTTTGCATCTAAGGCTGGAGAGCCAAGTAGTGTCTTTCCCTCCTCTTTGATGTTGCTCATTATGCCTGCTTGGGCACCTATTTTAGTATTGTCAGCAATCGTCAAGTGTCCGGCAATTCCAACTTGTCCTCCAAACATGCAGTTCTTGCCAATTTTAGTTGAACCAGCTATTCCACACTGCGCAGCCATCACTGTGTTTGCTCCAACAACTACATTGTGTGCTATCTGAATTAAATTGTCAAGTTTTACCCCTTTTTCAATAACAGTTGATCCCATTGTAGCTCTGTCGACAACTGTATTTGCTCCAATCTCAACATTGTCTTCTATCAAAACGTTTCCAGTCTGAGGTATCTTTTTATAACTTCCATCTGGAGTTGGAGCGAATCCAAATCCATCTGAACCTATTACTACATTTGAATGGAGGATACAATTATCTCCAATTTTACATCCAGCATAAATCTTTACACCTGGATACAAAATGCAGTTTTTACCTATTGTAACAAACTCTCCAATATAAACTTGTGGATAAATTTGACTACCCTCTCCTACTACAGATTTTTTCCCAATATAAGAGTGTGCACCAACATAAACTTTCTTACCGATTTTTGCACTCCATGCAATCTTTGCAGAGAATGATCTTCCACTCTTTTGTTGTGCTTTTAGAGTATTGAAAAGGTCTAATAGCGAGGCAATTGCTTGATATGCATCATCCACCTTGACAAGGGTAGAACTAACCGGTGCTGTTGGCTCAAAGCTTTTGTTAATTAGTACTATACTCGCCTTTGTAGTGTAGAGATATTGTTCATATTTTGGATTAGCAAGAAAGCATAGATTTCCTGGTTTGCCCTGCTCTATTCGAGCTACGGAGTTTACTTTGATTTGAGGATCTCCAACTATTTCTCCTCCAAGGTGATCTGATATTGTTTGTGCGGTAAGTTCCATTCTTGTATCTATTTTGCGGTGCAAAGAAAATATTTTTTGGTGATTTGAGAAAACGCCTTTGCCGACAACATGTCCGAAATGTCGAATATGTTATCTGAAGTTCCGTTTTTAGAGTATATTCTTATCTCTTCACTGTCGGAATCGTATCCCTTATTTGCAACAGCTGAGCTTTGAACATAATAGCCAACCTCTTCCATTTGGCACTGCCACTTTGAGCAGGCAGCATCTCTCTCCTTCTCTATTACTTCTGGTAAAAAAGGTTCTCGAGAGAATGTAATTTTTGGAAGTCTTCTTGATGTCAACATTTTACAGAGATTTTCCAAAATTTGGTCATTAGAAAATTGCCATTGTTTAACTGCAGACATTATATCACTATCGTCTAATCTTGTAAACATCATTAAGTCGTTATCTGTAAAATTCGTAGATTGTCTCTCACTTAAGAAGTAGATAAGTGCAGGAGAACCAGAGAGTTTGCATCCATTCTCACACAAATATCTTGCTCTTCTCAGGATTTGAATTAAAAGTTGTTCTGCTGCGACAACTGTTTTATGAAGATATACCTGCCAATACATTAAGCGACGAGATATTAAAAATTTTTCAGCTGAATAGATTCCCTTCGACTCTATTACAAGGTTATTGTCGTGTACATACATCATCTTTAAAATTCTCTCTATACCGATCATCCCTTCAGCTACTCCAGAAAAGAAGCTATCTCTTTTAAGATAGTCTAATCTATCTACATCTAATTGACTTGAAACAAGTTGATGCAGAAAACTTTTATGATACGTACCTTCAAAAACACTCATAGCTAAATCTAGAGAGCCAGCGAACGACTTGTTCAATTCATTCATAATCTTCAGAGAGATCTCTTCGTGCGATACATCTTTGACAATTGCATATTCCAATGCATGACTAAATGGACCATGTCCGATATCGTGAAGAAGAATTGCAACTAGTGCCGCCTCCCACTCTTCGGAAGTGATTTCTGCACCTTTTGCAGCTAAAGTTGTCAAAGCTTCATTCATTAAATGCATTGCCCCAAGTGCATGAGATAGCCTTGAATGTGATGCTCCGGGATACACAAGATTTGTAAGACCAAGTTGTTTTATATCGCGAAGTCTTTGAAAATATGGATGCTGAACTAGCTCCAATATTAGCCCCTCCGGTATTGAGACAAAGCCTTGTACCGGGTCATTGATAATTTTGCCTGTCTTAATCATGCCGTAAATTTAACTTTTTTAATCGGAAATTTGGTATTTTCCACTTAATTGATTACTTTTGCATCGATTTAGAGCAAACGATATAAGGGGACGGCTAGTCCCCTTATTTCATAATTACTTTTATGATAAGCAAAGACATAATCAGCAATCTAATCGAGAAATATCTCGAAGATAACGGACTATTTTTGGTGGATATCACTATCAACCAAGAGAATGACATTGAAGTGGCAGTAGAATCCGATCAGCATATAGATATCAAGCATTGTGTTGATCTAAGTCACATCATTGAGGCTGGAGTAAATCGTGATGATAATGATTACTCATTAACAGTAACCTCTGCTGGATTAGATCAACCATTCAAAGTACTTCGTCAGTATCTTAAGTTTATAGGACAAGAGGTCGAAATTGTATTAAAGAGTGGCGGTAAATTTGTAGCAACTCTAGAGGATGCAACTAGCGAACAAATAACAATCAGCTACGAAAAACTTGTTAAGGTTGAAGGAAAGAAAAAGAGAGAGAGAATTGCAGTAAAAGAGACCTATAAATACGAAGAGATCAAATCAACAAAGCCATTTATTAATTTCAGATAATTTAAAGAGTTTACCTAATATGGAAGGGTTAAATTTAATCAGCACGTTTGCTGAGTTTAAGGAGCTAAAAAACATTGACCGTCCGACGATGATGAGTGTTCTAGAGGATATTTTCCGTTCTCAACTTATCAAAATGTACGGCTCTGCCGATAATTTCGACATTATCATCAACATCGACAAAGGTGACTTTGAGATATGGAGAAACCGTGAGGTAGTTGACATTGTAGAAGATCCTAACACTCAAATATCTCTTGCAGAGGTATCAAAAATTGACGACTCTTATGAAGTTGGCGAGCAATATACAGAAGAGTTTAAGCTTGCTAGTTTTGGAAGAAGAGGTATTCTCAATCTTCGCCAAAATCTTTCGGGAAGAATCATGGACATTGAAAAGGCAAACCTCTACAATAAATATAAAGATAAAATCGGTGAAATAATTGTAGGCGAAGTTTATCAGGTATGGAAAAAAGAGGTGCTTGTTATGGACGAAGAGGGAAATGAACTTCTTCTCCCTAAAACGGAACAGATTCCTTCGGACTTTTTCAGAAAAGGTGATTCTGTTAAAGCAGTAGTATCTAAAGTAGATATGCGTAACAACACTCCTGTAATTATCTTGTCTAGAACTTCTGCTGTATTTTTAGAGCGACTATTCGAACAAGAGGTACCTGAAATTTTCGATGGTCTAATTACAATCAAGAAGATTGTACGTATGCCTGGTGAAAGAGCTAAAGTTGCAGTAGAGTCTTATGACGAGAGAATAGACCCTGTTGGAGCATGTGTAGGTGTTAAAGGATCGAGAATTCATGGCATCGTAAGAGAGTTAAGAAACGAAAATATAGACATAATTAACTGGACAGCAAATATTCAACTACTGATTCAAAGAGCATTAAGTCCTGCAAAAATATCTTCAATAAAGGTTAACGACGAAGAAAAACGTGTTGGCGTATATTTGAAACCTGGAGAAGTATCTCTAGCAATTGGCAAGGGTGGTAGCAATATTAAATTAGCAGGTATGCTAATTGGCATGGAGATAGATGTATTTAGAGAAATCGACGAAGATGAAGAAGATGTATTGCTAAGCGAATTTAGCGATGAGATTGAGGATTGGGTAATCGTTGCTCTAAAAGGTATCGGATGCGACACAGCAAAAAGTGTACTTGCAATTCCTGTTTCTGAAATAGTTAGAAGGGCAGATCTAGAAGAAGAGACAGTAATAGAGGTACAAAAGATTCTGAGATCAGAATTTGAATAGTTCAATTTAAAAAGGGAGGTAAAACATGACAGTAAACGAAAACATCAGAGTAAACCGAGTACTGAAGGAGTTCAATATCGGGATGGGTACCCTAATTGATTTCCTTAAAAGCAAAAAGATAGAGATAGAGGCTTCACCTGCCACAAAACTATCTCCCGAGACCTATGTGCTTATCCAAAAAGAATTTGGAAAAGAACAACTTATCAAAGAGCAATCTAAGAAAGTTGCAATCAAGGTTAAGGATATCACTGAGAAAAGTGACGCTCACAAAGACGAAGATAGCGATGATGAAATTCCTGTTAAAGAGGTCTTTATCAAGACAACATTAGTAGAGCCTCCCACTCCTAAGATTGTCGGCAAGATAGATCTTGACAGGCCTTCGCGTCCTGTTCAACAGCCAGCTCAGGTTCAACAACAATCGGCACAGCCAGTGCAACAAGTACAAAACCCAGTACAACAGCCAACTCAAAGTCCGATTCAACAAGCGGTTCAAAACCAAGTACAACAGACTGTACAAAATACTGTGCAAGAATCGATTCAAAAACCAGAACAACAGCCAGTTCAAAATTTAGAACAGCAAAAAGTGCCACAATCTGCACCTCATACCGTAGCACAAACGGCTCAGCAACCTGTTGTACAATCGAATCAACAGACACAAAGTGGGCAATCCATTGTTAAGGCTGTTCAACCTCAGGAAGAAAAAACGCAGCTTCAGACTCCTAAAGTAGAAGAGCCTAAAATTATTGGCAAGATAGATTTGAACACAATCAATAAGCCTAAAGCCGCTCAACCTGCGCAAGAAAATAAACAACAAATACAAGAAAAAAAGACTACAGAGATGCCCCTCCCTCAAGTTCCAACAAAACCTCAAGCCCAGGCAGAGAAGAATATTCAGCCTGCGCCTGAACAACCGGCAGTTAATGTTATTGAACACATCGAGACCAGAGTTGAGAAACTAACCGGCCCGAAGATAAGTGGAACAATAGACTTGTCTCAGTTTGAAAAGAAGAAACCAGATCCGTCTACAAAACATTCAGGTGGACAGCACAAAGGTAAGAGAGAGAGAATTCACAAAACTAAAGAGAAGGTTGATGTGAATAAAGAGGGTGCTTTGAACAACCAAAACAGACCTCAAAAAGGTAATAATCAAGGTGGTCCAAATAGGAACAATAATAATCCTCAAAGACAAGGTGGTAATGCAGGTGGAAACCAGCAACCTGGTCACCACCAAAATCAAAACCAAGGTCATAATCAAAGTCCGAATCAACATCGACCTAGCAACAATCCTAAGGTTAAAGAAAAATTCAAACCAGTAAGGACTGAGGTTGACGAGGATGCAGTACAAAGGCAAATTAAAGAGACCTATGCCAGAATGGTAGAGGGCAAGGGTAAGACTAAGAGTGCAAAGTATCGTAAAGATAAGAGAGATCTTGCCAGTCAGAAGATGATTGAAGAGCAGGAGATGCAAGATATGACAAGCAACGTTTTAAAAGTAACTGAATTTGTAACTGTTAACGATCTGTCTGTAATGATGGATGTACCTGTTACAAAAGTTATCGAAGCTTGTATGAACCTTGGTCTGATGGTATCTATCAACCAACGACTAGATGCCGAAGCACTTGTACTTGTTGCAGAAGAGTTCGGTTACACTATCGAATTCGTTACAGCTGATATCCAAGGAGCAATCCAGGAGGATCCTGATGCTGACGAAGAGATGGTAGCTCGTCCTCCTATTGTAACTGTAATGGGACACGTTGACCATGGTAAAACTTCACTTCTGGACTATATTCGTCAAGCGAATGTAATTGCAGGAGAAGCAGGTGGTATCACTCAACATATCGGAGCTTATAACGTAAGATTAGAAAACGGAAGACAAATAACATTCCTGGATACTCCTGGTCACGAAGCGTTTACAGCGATGCGTGCAAGGGGTGCAAAGGTTACAGATATTGCAATCATTATTGTAGCGGCTGACGATGCTGTGATGCCTCAAACAAGAGAGGCTATCAACCATGCACAAGCAGCTGGCGTACCAATGATTTTTGCAATTAACAAGATTGACAAGCCAGGTGCAAACTCCGAAAAGATCAGAGAGCAACTTGCCAACATGAACTTACTTGTAGAAGATTGGGGTGGTAAATATCAGTGCCAAGAGATCTCTGCTAAAAAAGGTTTGAACGTAGACAAACTTCTTGAAAAGGTCCTTTTAGAATCTGAGATGTTAGACCTTAAAGCTAATCCTAAAAAGAGAGCTGTCGGTACAGTAATTGAATCTTCACTTGATAAAGGAAGAGGATATCTGGCAACAATTCTTATCCATGCGGGAACACTTCGTATTGGTGACGTAATGTTGTGTGGTCACTATATGGGTAAAGTTAAAGCTATGTTCAATGAACGTGGTCAAAAAGTTACCGAAGCAGGTCCATCTACTCCTGTATCAATTTTAGGATTGAACGGAGCTCCTGCTGCTGGTGAGGTCTTTAATATAATGGCTGATGAAAAAGAGGCTAAAGACATTGCCAACAAGAGAGAGCAGTTGTTGAGAATTCAAGGATTGAAGACTCAGAAACATATAACCCTTGAGGAGATTGGTAGACGTATTGCTATCGGAAACTTCCAGGAACTTAACATCATTGTTAAAGGTGACGTGGATGGTTCTATCGAAGCATTGTCTGACTCATTGATCAAACTTTCAACTGATGAGGTTCATGTTAATGTTATTCATAAAGCAGTTGGTGCTATTTCAGAATCTGACGTTCTGCTTGCAGCAGCATCAAATGCGATTATCATAGGCTTCCAGGTAAGACCTTCTTCTAATGCAAGAAAGTTAGCTGAAAAAGAGGAGATTGAAATTCGTCTGTACTCAATTATCTACGACGCTATCAATGAGGTTAAAAGTGGTATCGAAGGTATGCTTGCTCCTGAGGAGAAAGAGGAGATTACTGCAACTGCCGAAGTTCGCGAAACCTTCAAGATCTCTAAGGTTGGTACAATTGCCGGCTGTATGGTCAAAGAGGGCAAGCTAATCAGAAATGCAAAAATCCGTGTTATCCGCGATGGTATTGTTATCTACACTGGCCTATTGGGATCCCTCAAGAGATTCAAAGACGATGTTAAGGAGGTACAATCAGGTTATGATTGCGGTTTGAACGTTGATGGATTCAACGACATCAAACTCGGAGACATCATCGAAGCATACACAATTGTAGAGATAAAGAGAAAACTCTAATTACACATTAGAATCTAAATAAAGGGGGTGACTAAAAAGAGATTTTTAGTTACCCTTTCTCTTTTTCATCTTTTTAAATCTACTTTATTCTTTTTCTCTTTTCTCTTTTTTTCATTTTAAATCTATTTATCTCTTTTTCACCTTTTTAAATCTATTTATCTCTTTTTCACCTTTTTAAATCTATTTTTTCTCTTTTTCACGTTCTTACTCTCTTCCTGAATTTCTCGCCCTCAACGCTAACTAAAAGAATATCAATATTTTTTGCATTTTTCGTCAGACTATGGGTAGTCTGCATGAATTTGTAAAACGCTCATATAATCAATAATATAGCTCGGATAAGATTGTAGACGAAAATTTTAATGACATGTTCAGAAGATACATATATCTTATTTGGTTTCATTCAGGCATAACTTTTCAATTCTAATGGTGCTTCGCAAGTTATCAGCTCAGCTGCGCTTCGCGAAAATGGAGCTTCGCAAGTTATGAGCTCTGCTTTGCCTCGCGTAAAATGGTGCTTCGCTAGTCATATGCTCAGTTGCGCTTCGTCTTGTCCCGAACATAACATGTAACATGTAATTGAGGCAACATAGAGATATCTTTATTTGAAGTTAAGTTTTTACTTAGATGCTATATATCTCATAGACAATGTGTTTTGCGATTTCCTGCAGATCCCCCCAATCTGCCAGAATAATTCTTATATTCTTGAAATAGAGAGCTTTAGATTAAATTAAAGATTCAAAAACATTGAACTAAAAATGCTATAATACTCATTAATAGATAGTTATACTTTATTCTGGCAGATTGGGGGGATCTGCAGGAAATTGTATAACTTCCACTATATCAAGCACTAAAATATAATAGCTTTTCTGTATCAATAGAGTTGGTATTCGTAGCGCTATTTAGGGGTGTCCTCAATTTGCATAAAATAGTATAAGAATTGGCTTATTGTTGTACTAAATAGGATTTCTGTAACTCAATTTGAATTAATATAGGCGTGGATTTGGCTTATTGTTGTACTAAATAGGATTTCTGTAACTCAATATGCATAAATATCAATATGCATAAATATAGGAGAGACATCCTTGGATATGGTCACCAAAAATTGTTGTCTAACTTTTGTGGTTCATTTCACTCTTTTTAGTCACACTCTTTGTCATTTTAACATTTCTGGTTTTATAGCTTTTATCCAAATCTCATAGCCCTTTCTGTTCATATGAAGTTTGTCGTTCAGGAATAGAGTTGTGTCGGTTCCGTAAGATGCTTTCATTGGTGAAGCTATGTCTATGTATTCGACATTTTCTTGCTTTTGTGCATATCCTTTTAACAATTCATTAATTACAATCTGTTTGTACTCTAGATTCTTTCTCGCAGGCGATGGTTTAAATGATACAAAATAGAGTTTTGAATCTGGAAAATCGTTTTTAACCTTGTTGGCAAATACTCTGAACAGATCAAATAACTCATGCAACTCAATTTTTCCATTGATGCTTATATCGTTTTCTACATAAAGAACAATTTTCTTAGCTTTAAATGGTTTTACAACAATATCGTAATGGTATAGAATATCTCTAATAGTTGCACCTCCAAACCCATTATTGATAACTTTCAAAGGAGACATGTCTTCATAAACACTTCTCCAACCTCTTATAGAAGAGCTACCTACGAATAGGACATCGAGGTTTGCAATCTTTGGCTTGTCCTTCTGTTTTTGCTTAATTGCCTCAATTTCATTTGGGAATCTATTTACAAATTCTAGATCATCATAGAACTTTTCTGAAAACCCAAGTTTAAAAATTGTGGGCCTCTGCTGTGCGTTAACGTGTTCAAAAGATGCAGATGATAGAACGATCGTTGCTGTTAATGTAGCTAAAATTAGGGAGCGAATTTTCATGTTTTTGTATAAAAAGTTTTATAAATGCTTAAAATCGTAGTAAGATTCAATATTAATCTTTTTAATTAGATTGTCGATTTTTGAATTTGTAAAAATCTTAACCGTTTTAGATTTTTGAGGCAATAAATCGAAATAGTTCTCATCAAAGCTCACACCCTCTACATCTAAAGAGAGACGTACTGCTCGTGCAAAGAGATCAGATGATAGGGTCAGCTCATAACCTCCATCTATCTTATTGACAACTATTGCTATCTTTGGCTTCTTCAAATTGAGCATCTTAGTTGATGTGTAGAAATATCTGTTTTCAACTACATTACCATTATTTTGTGTAAACCTTGATGTAATAAGCAGATCGGTAAGTGGTGCAAGTTTGACAATCGAATTTTTGTCAATTTTAAAATAGGGTCTTGAACTGTTTTCCTCTACAACAATTTTTGAATGATTTTCGTACAGAATTTTACCCGAAAGTGAAATAATCTGAATAGATAATACACCTTCAGAGGTATTGGTCAGATATGAATCACTATTTTGGGAATTAGTGATTCGATATGAATCACTATTTTTGGAAGTAGTGGTCAGATTTGAATCACTATTTTGGGAATTAGTGATTAGATATGAATCACTATTTTTGGAAGTAGTGGTCAGTTTTGAACCATTGTTTTTGTCAGTAGTGGCTCGATCTGAGACAATATATATGTATGTTGAGTCTGCTGTCTCTTTAAAGGAGATTAAAAGGTCGGCAAATGACCTTTTAACCGCATAATGCAGAGCCTTCCATCTTCCAAAAAAGTCAATTGAAGACCATGATGCTCCAGGCCAACAATCATTTAGTTGCCAATATAGTGTTCCCATACAATAGGGCATATCTCGCCTATGTGCTTCAATCGCTGTTTGAATAGCATCTGCTTGCATTAATTGGTTTAAATACAAGAACGATTGGAAATTTTTGGATGTTCCATAGTCATCTGTGATATATCTATCAATTAGCGAGTTTGCAAATGCTCCTCCCCTTTGATGCGACATAATAATTGGAGAGTCTATAGAATACTGCGTTGAATCGGTGACAAACTCTTTTATTGTCTTCATCTCAGGAAATGACTGCATTCCATATTCACTAAAAAAACGAGAACGTTCGATATTATACTGTTTGACAGGTTTTTTGCCGTGCCAAACCTCCCAGTAATGCCTATCTCCCATGTTTTGTTTACTTCGTTCACCATACACCGAAAAAGGAGATGATGGCCAATATGGAGTCTGTGGCGCATAGTTTAAGACACATTTGGGAAGAAGTCTATGAAACAGTTCATAATATTCTGTCTCCATTTTCTTAGCTATTAATGTATCTTTTGCTAACATCTGCTTTTTCCAGCCCCACCCCAACCATGCATCATAACACTCATTGTTACCACACCATAATGCGATTGAAGGATGGTGTCTTAATCTTATAATATTATCTTTTGCCTCATTTTCAACACTTTTTAAGAAAGATGAGTCTGCCGGATACATACTGCATGCAAACATAAAGTCTTGCCACACCATTATTCCTAAGCTATCACAGAGGTCGTAGAAATAGTCATCTTCATAGACTCCTCCTCCCCAGACTCGTAGCATATTCATATTTGCTTTAGCAGCATCAGTAATTAATCTACGGTAGTCTGATTTTGTTACACTTGGCAAAAAACTATGTTGTGGTATATAGTTAGCCCCTTTGCAAAAAACGGGAGTACCATTCAATTCAAAATAGAATGTCTCTCCATCTTTATCTGGTTTTCGAATTAGTTTTAAGCTTCTCAGGCCATTCTTCTGCTCAATAAAATCGAGTAGTTTATTGTTAGAAAATAGTTCTGCTCTAAATAGATAAAGATTTTGTTTTCCTAATCCATTGCTCCACCATAATTTTGGAGATTTGATTTTGAACGAAAGTTTATATTCGTTTAAACCTTTTGCAACGTTTACAACGGTGTCAATACATAAGTTCTCAGTAGAAACTTTAAGTTTTACATGTTCAGATGGAGATTTAGAGAAAACCTCAACATTTGCAGTTAAATAAGCAACTTTAGGAGATATTGAATCTTGATGAATATAAAGATTTCTGATGACAGCTTTATCGTGCCCTTCAATATATACTGGTCGCCATATTCCCATTGTTACCAATCTTGGACCCCAATCCCAGCCATAATGATATCCAGCTTTTCTAGCAAAAACACTGATTTTTTTATTTTCCAATCCTCCATTTTCGGATTGATCATTTGAGGCAAAATACTCATAATTTAGTGCATCAAATTTTGGGACATCAATTTTGGCAGGAGAGTGAAAATATACTTTTAAAATGTTATCTCCTCTTTTAAGATACTTTTTAATGTCAACTCTCCATGTGCGAAACATATTGTTTGCCTCAATAATTTTTGTTTCATTCAAAAAGACATCGGCATAGGTGTCTAAGCCTTCAAATACAATTTCAATAATCTCTTTATTCAATAATGAATCAGAAGCAGAGAATTTATTCACATAAATCCAGTCTGACTTATCAATCCATTGAATACTCTTCTCATTTAGATCTATAAATGGATTATTAATTAAGTTATTTGATAAAAGGTCTGACTGTACCACTCCAGGAACAGACGCCTTATATCTATTGTTATCACTAGATTTATAGAATTCCCAACCAGAAGAAATGTTAAAAATAAACGAGGTAAGGAGTATTAGAGTGGATAATTGAGTCATATAGGAATATATTTTCCCAAATTTATAAAATTAAAAAGAGATTGCCTTAAAAAAGACAATCTCCATTTTTAACTCAAGTACTACCAAAGAGTAAGTTTACCTGACCAATAAGATTACAATACAATACAATAAATACTAACCCTTATCTCTTTGGAGTACTTAACCTGCACAACTACCCTTCTTCACAATATGACCTTAGCCTTGTCATTCAAATTATCACAAGCAAAAGTATCTATTAGAATCTTAAAAAAAGAAAAAAAGTCTATTTTTTTGTTAACATCTACGAAAAAAGACTTTGCATTGAGCGCAGCTACTGTTATTAAAGATGAAAATCTTCTTTGCATTTAGCGACAAATATCTGATAGTCAAAATCTATTTTTCTACTCTATATTTTGAAGGAGAGACTCCGGTGATTTGAGTAAATGAACGCGTAAAAGAGGCGGGCGAATTGAAGCCAACCCTCGAGGAGATCTCCTTAAATGACAATTCGGGGTATAACCTCATTAATGTTTTAGACTCCTCTATTCTTAATTTTTGTATCGTAGTTAAAAAAGTATCTCCAAAATAGATTGCAAAAATCTTAGTTAGCTTACGTCTATTGTATCCGGTATAATTTATAACATCTTGCAATGTAAATCCAATTCCTAAGTGAATCCTGCTCTCCATCATCCATTTATGAATAGCAGCACCTGCTTTGTAGTACTCCTGATCCTCTTTTTCGTTCGAAGCAGGCCTATTTTCGATCATCTCCATTTTAGTGAAAGCCTTATGAAGTATGGCATTCTCTAAAAGATAGATCCAAAGCGAAATCACAATTAAAAAATACAAAGCCCTAACTACATTAGTATTCACAAACATGACCAAAGCAAAAACGAATGTCATACCTACCATGAAGAATGCTATTTTCTTCAGCCACTTAAGATTATATCTAATGTCGTCTGCAAAATTTTCCATTATAAATTTGTTGTAAATAGGAAGCATACGCAGAACCATTGTGATCGTCTTAAAAATATACGCAAGACTCAACAACAAGAATGAGATTCTTATATAAAGGCCAAGATTATATCTAGCATTAAATACATCGTTAAAACTATAATAAGGTTCAGTCCCTTTGCCTGTTATAGCATAATGAAGTACAAAAATCATAATTAACAGAGAAGGTGGCGTAATGTAGAATATCAAATTTTTACCCTTAAGCCAATGAGGTTTCAAAGCCAAAATTGGATAGGTCAATGTTGAAATTGTAAGGATTGTTCCTGCAATTAGATAATTGAAAGGTAGAATAACACCTGGACCTGTATGTATTGAGTCATTTGATATAAAGACAAAAATCTCACTTATAATCCATGAGTGAATAATAAAGATTAGGTTGTTATGAAGTTTGTCGCGCTGTTTATGCCTAATTAGAAAAATCAATCCGACAACCATTGTAAAAAAGAAGATGGGTCTGAATGTTAGTCTTAGAAGGTCAATGAATTCCATAAACAAAATTGTTTTGCCAAATTTAATAATTTATCTTTGTTAAAAAAAGATGAGCATAGCAGTTTTAATCATGGCGGGTGGTTCGGGCGAAAGATTCTGGCCGCTCTCTACCAAAGAAAAACCAAAACAACTCCTTAAACTAATCGATTCAGAGAGGAGTCTGATAAGAATGACAGTTGACAGAGTCTTACCTTTAACTGACATCTCAAGAGTCTTCATTGCAACAAATTCGATCCAAGCTCCAGCTGTTAAAGAGGAGCTTCCAGACTTACCCGAAGGTAACATCATCATTGAACCTGCTTTTAAAGATACAGCAGCAGCTATAGGATTTGGCACTACTGTAATTGAGAGCATCTATCCTAACAGCACAATTGTTGTGTTAGCGTCGGATCATCTGATCAAAAACGAAGAGAACTTCATAAAAAGGGTTAAAACAGCAGTTGAAACTGCAGAAAATCAAAATGCAATTGTAACTCTTGGAATCAAACCAACCTATCCTGAGACAGGCTATGGTTATTTGGAGACAAACGAATGTTATGTTGGAGAACCGGCCAAAGTTGTGAAATTTTGTGAAAAGCCAGCTCTGGATATTGCAAAAGAGTATGTTAGTGGTGGTCGCCATCTTTGGAATAGCGGAATGTTTATTTTCAAATCTTCCGTTATAATAGATGCGTTTAAAACATATCTTCCAGGACACTTCAATATCCTTGAATCAATAGCAAAACTAGGTAAGGAGATGAGAAATCCCGATAACAGCGAACTAAAAAATCTCTTTGCTGGATTCGAAAAGATCTCTGTAGACTTTGGGATTATGGAGAAGTACGACAACACAATGGTAATACCTGTTGATTTTGGGTGGAACGATATAGGCAGTTATCCTGCATTAGCAGATGTGTTTCCTAAAAATGACAAAGGCAGTGTCATCCGCAATGCAAATGTAAATGAAGTATCTAGTAGCGGTAATATCGTTATTGGTAGCGGAACTCGTAAGATTTCTCTCCTTGGAGTAACCGATTTTGTAGTAGTGGATACAAATGATAATTTGCTAATTTGTAGCAAATTAGAGGCTCAAAATATTAAAAAACTAATATAACAGGTCTAAATACCTGATTCCTAATATCTTTATGGCAGTGTTTTTGTAGCGTGGTGTTTATCAACACTTATCTCTATGAAGACACTTTCCTTTTTTTATGCAAAACTCATTTTGTGCATAGTAGCTTTTTGCATCTTAACCTCTAATATAGCAGAGGCCCAATCTAGTGTAAAAGTAAAAGTTGTAGACTCTCTATCTGGAAAAGGGGTGGAATTTGTCTCTGTCTCACTTTACGAAGCACCAGCTAACTCTACTGTAAAATACTCAGACACCGATTCATCGGGACGGGCAATTTTAAACAACATCAAACCTGGGAATTATCAACTAAAAATTTATCACATGAACTATTTCCCAGTAGTGAAAAATATTCATGTAAAAGGGAAGGTATGCGACATTGGAGAGCTTAAAATCAAGGAGAATGCAAAACGCATGGATGCTGTTACTGTAACGGCAATTGCTCAAGCAATAACAATCAAAAAAGATACAATTGAGTTTAACACCGCTGCCTTTTCGGTTAAAGATGGAGATGTTCTAGAACAATTGCTTTTAAAAATCCCTGGTTTAGTTATCGACAAAGAGGGGAAAATGACATATAATGGAAAGGAGATAAACAAGATTCTTGTAGATGGAAAAGAGTTTATGACCAATAATCCAAAGCTCCTTCAAAAAAATCTCCCAGCAAAAGCTATTGACAAGTTGAAAGTTTATGATAAAAAGAGTGATTTGGCTCAAGCTACAGGTGTAGATGATGGAAATAGTGAAAATGTATTGGATCTTTCAGTAAAAAAGGAGTTTAAAAAGATGCTCTTTGGGGCAGTTTCGGCAACTATAGGAACGGAGGACAAACACGCGGCAAGTATCTTTCTTTCAAAATTAAATGAGACAAGCAGGTTTGGTGTTGCAGCTTATAATTTTAAAAATGTTATGGGAGCATTCGGAGGTTTTGGTGGAGATGATATCCCGATGACTATTGTTGGAGGCGGAGCAGGCGGATTAATGGAGACAATTAATGTTGGAGTTGAAGGTGCCACTGAGATCAAAAACTCACCTTACACAATAAATGGCTCATTTCAAACCAATATCGATATGAATCCTAGCTTCAACTCAAGAAGAAGGCAGACATTTCTAACAGACAGCTCGTTTATATACAACAATAAAAGTACTTCGGACAGACGCACTCAAAGCAATAATTTTAATGCAGGTATACTGACTAAAAGTAGTGCAAAGCATAATATTACTGCAAAAATATCTGGCAAAATAGGTGAGACCAACTCATCTAGTACTTCAGAATACAGGACAGATGGAGTGCATGGCACTAGAATCAACGAAGGGCAATCGAATAACAGCTCAATTAACAAGGATAAAAGTCTCTCTATCAATTTCAGCGAATTCTTCAAGATGAAGAAAAAGGGAAGAGTTTTGTCGTTTGGAGCACAAGCAAGAATTGGAGACAATAGCTCAACAGGTTTCAATAACTCATATACAACAAAATATTCCAACAATACCTCTACAACCGATACCATAAGGAAAAAGAGTATTGGAGAGGGTTACAATGGTTCTATATCTGGAAACATAGGGTATAACGAACCATTGACCAAAACACTTATTTTGAATCTGTCATATAATTTTGGAATTAACAGGAACCACTCCGATAAAGCATCTTTCGACTGGAATCCCATCACAAAAAATTATGATATCGTAGATAAAAAATATAGCAGTTTGTATGACTATCTAACTATCTACCAAAATATTGGGATAATTCTTAAAAAAGATTTAAAAAAGGGATCGGTTAGTGCTGGATTTGGTGCGTCACCATCTTATATTAAAACGGAGAACAATGGCAACAAAATCTCTAACAGTACAGTAAACTACTATCCTACTATTAGATACGAATATACAGGAAGCCAAAAACATTTTCTGACTCTCTCCTACTCAGGCTCCACATCTCAACCTTCGGCAACACAACTTCAACCTCTTCCAAACATTACAAATCCACTTTACATTGTTACAGGAAATCCAGGCTTGACCTCCTCATTTATGAACAAAGCCGATATCCAGTTCAGATCAAATTTTGCAAAAAAGAGTATTACTCTAATGACAAATATAAGCGGTAGCTATTTAATGAATGGAATTACCAACGTAAATGCATATGGAAAAGGTGGAGTGCAATATTCTGCACCAATCAATGCCGATGGAACTTACAGCGGATCGGTAATGACCAGCTTAAACATTGCAGCATTTAAAAAGAGGGTAAATTTTGGATATTATCTCAGACTTGCAGTCAATAATAATGCTAGTTATACAGCACAAATCAAACCTGAGGCAGAGTCAGATCCATCCAAAATTGGAATTAATGACTTCATTAATATTTCAAAAATTTTTAATAATAACATTAAGTTATCTAACAACTTAAGCATAAATAGTAGATTTAAGGGATTTGATATATATTCAAGTTTCAGAGCAGGCTACAATAATACGCTCTATAGCGTTGAGGGGCGAAAAAACCCAGAGACATGGGATTTCTCTTTTACAACATTAGCAGTATATAGCACAGAGAAAGGGCTATCAGCAGTGCTTACAGGAGGAGTCAGCAAAGGTAAGGGGTACAACAGCGAGCAAGATAAAACAAGAACAATTATAAATCTTAGCCTAAGCCAAAAATTCTTTAAGAATAAATTATCTTGCCAAGTCGGTGTGACTGACCTGTTAAACCAAAACAAAGGCATCAACAGAATAATTTCTGAAAACTTTATTGAGGACTCTGAGAACTATGTAATGAAGCGATATTTCACACTTTCGCTGACATATAATATTGGCAAACCAATGGGTAATTTTGATTAGCTGTTCGAAAAATTCTAATTAACAACCAAAATATTTTATTACTTTAGTATTATCATTAACATTCTAAATTAATAAAATAATGTGCGGAATTGTTGCTTACATTGGGCCAGAACAGGCTTATCCTATAATTATAAAAGGTCTTAAAAGATTAGAGTACAGAGGGTACGACAGTGCAGGAATTGCGCTGGTCAATGATGGATTACAAATCATAAAAAAGAAGGGAAAAGTTATAAACCTTGAGGAGTATGCTTCCAACTCAAACCTCAACGGAAACCTCGGAATCGGCCATACTCGATGGGCTACTCATGGAGTACCAAGCGATCAAAACTCTCACCCACATACCTCTGGTGATGGTAAAATAGCTTTGGTTCACAACGGTATTATCGAAAACTATCTAACCTTAAAATCAACCCTAGTCAATAAAGGACACATCTTCAAAAGCGAGACCGATACCGAAGTATTAGTACATTTTATAGAAGATATCAAAAATGAGCTTAAATGCTCATTAACAGAAGCAGTAAGAGTTGCCTTGACCAGAGTTGTCGGAGCCTTTGCAATCTGCGTTGTAACCTCCGAAGAGCCGGACCTACTTATTGCAGCCCGCAGAGGAAGCCCATTAGCCTTAGGAATCGGAGAGGGAGAGTTTATTCTAGCCTCTGATGTAACTCCTATTGTAGAGTACACTCAAAAAGTTATCTATCCTAAAGATAACGAAATGCTAATCATTAAAGGCAAAGACTACAAAATCACCGACTTAGAAAACAATGTCATCCAGCCCTATATAAAGGAGCTAGATTTTGAACTTGCCAGCATAGAGAAAAGTGGGTTTGAGCATTATATGCTAAAAGAGATAATGGAGCAACCAAGAACTTTCAGAGATTGCCTGAGAGGAAGATTAAGAGCTCAAGAGTCAATTATTAATCTTGGGGGGATTCGAGACTACATCGATGAGATTAAAGATGCAAAACGTCTGCTTATTATAGCCTGCGGCACATCGTACCATGCAGGACTAGTAGCTAAATACCTTTTCGAAGACCTGTGTAATGTTCCAACCGATGTTGACTTTGCATCTGAATTCCGCTATCGCAAAGTTGTAATAACAGAGAAGACAGTAGTACTTGGAATTTCCCAATCAGGTGAAACCGCCGACACAATTGTTGCATTGGAAAAGGCAAAAAGAAAAGGGGCAAAAGTTTTGGGAATTTGCAACGTAGTTGGCTCGTCAATAGCCCGCCTGACTGATGCCGGAGTCTATACTCACGTAGGAGTTGAGATTGGTGTCGCAAGCACTAAAGCATTTACAGGACAACTTGCAATTATATATATGATGGCCCTTTTAATTGCAAAAGAGAGAGGAACAATTGATTTCGAAAAGTACAAACAATATCTTAATGAATTAGATGAGCTCCCAGAGAAGATAGAACTTACTCTTAAAAATTCATTTACAGTTGCCGAGTTGATAGCTGCGGCATGTTACAAATCATCTAGCATGATCTACTTAGGAAGAGGACTAAACTATCCGATAGCTCTTGAGGGCGCCCTAAAATTAAAGGAGATCACATACATACATGCAGAGGGTTATCCTGCAGCAGAGATGAAACATGGTCCAATTGCCTTAATTGATGACAAAATGTTTGTAGTATTTATCGCCCCAAAAGATGCTACTTACGAAAAGATTGTATCTAATATTCAAGAGGTTAAAGCACGTGGAGGCAATGTAATTGCTTTGGTTAATCAAGGCGACAAAGATGTAGCTAGAATGGCAGACTATGTAATTGAGATTCCCGAGACTGATCCAATTTTCACATCAGCTCTCAACATCATACCTCTCCAACTACTTGCATATCAGGTGGCAAAACTAAGAGAATGCAATATCGACCAACCTAGAAATCTTGCAAAATCAGTTACTGTTGAATAATTTATACAATGATCATAATAAATAATACGCTTCTCGACACAATTACTGAGAAGGCCAAAACATCTCCAAGATTGAGAATGAATTTCAATCTTCATGATTCTCTTGACTCACCAGTTCAAAGGCTGATGAATGCATTAGAGCCAGGAACAGAACTACCGATTCACAGACATCGCCACACAGATGAAACTTATATTGTACTTAGAGGAGCTATAAAAGTTTTTCTTTACAACGACGATAAATCCCTTAAGGAACAAGTGTTATTAAACCCGTGTGACGGAGAGTATGGAATAAACATACCTGCAGGACAGTTTCACACAGTTGAAGTACTTGAGAAAGGGACAGTAATATTTGAAGTGAAAGAGGGTCCATACACACCTTTAGGAGCTGGAGACACCCTATAATTTAATAATTTTTTGATTGTTTTTCAACTATTTAATTAGTAATTTTGTTTATATATTTTAAAATCAAGATGCCATATGAGACTAAATGAAAAAGTAGAGAAGATTCTCAACAAACAGATCAATGCTGAGTTTTGGTCTGCATATTTATATTTGGCAATGTCTGCCTACTATGAATCAAAAGGTTTGAGAGGTTTTGCAAACTGGATGAGAGTTCAGTACCAAGAAGAGACTTCTCATGCTCTAAAACTTTATGACTATCTCATAGCCAGAGGAGGAATTGTTAAATTAGAGCCGATTGACGCTGTTAAAACAGAGTGGAACGGAATAAAAGAACCATTTACTGAGACTTATGAACACGAATGTGTTGTTACAGATATGATTCATAAATGCTACGAAGTAGCAGTAGAAGAGAGAGACCATGCAACTGCAAATATGTTACAATGGTTTATAAATGAACAAGCTGAAGAGGAACAAAATGCGCTGACCTTAATCGATCAGTTGAACCTGATTGGAGAAAATGGACAAGCAATCTATCTTCTCGATAAGGAGCTTGCAACGAGAGTTTTCGTTGACGCAACAAAAACAGCAAATTAAAACCCTTTTCCAAATAACCCTAACCCTTCTGTTCAAAAAAAGGCTTTTTACCGGACCCAAAAGGTCCGGTTTTTTCATATCAGACACTCAACTTTTGCTGAAATGTAATTAATCAGTTTATCGGGATTAATCTTAAGTTGAAGACCACGCTGTCCTGCACTTACATAGATAAAGTCGTAAAGGATCACAGTTTCGTGAAAATATACAGGAAACGCTCTCTTCATTCCAATCGGAGAACATGCACCTCTGATATAGCCAGTCAGAGGAAGTAGCTCTTTCATAGGAATAAGCTCGCAAGATTTATTCCCTGAAATTTTTGCAGCTAATTTTAAATTAACTTCACAATCAGCTGGAATGACACATACAAAATAACCAATTTTATCACCCTTTAAAACAAGTGTTTTAAATACCTGTTCTACAGGCTCTCCAACCATTTCGGCAACATGGACAGCACTTAAATCGTTCTCGTCTACCTCATAAGCAACGAGTTCATAGTCGATTGAAGCAGCATCCAATAATCGAGCAACATTGGTTTTGGAAACTCCGCTCTTACTCATACCTACCAAGGATTCTTGAAAGATTCAGGTGTAAATTGATATCTTCTCTCCTTAAAAATAGAACCATCAGGATTTTTAAGAGTTAATGGATCTTTATTTCCAAAGAGTTTAGAAAGCAATGACAATGGGAATAGAAAAAGGTAAAAAATCAATCCAAGAATTATATTTGGAATAATTTTGGAAAGAATTTTCGCCAAAAGAAACCATCCCTTTTCTATCAATAAAGCCATATTTTTTGAGGCAATAGATAGAATAGAGACAGAAATTGCAACATATAGTGCCCAAGACCAATTATTGTCGTAATAAATAGAAATTGAATAGATTATGATAAATCCAGCAACAATTACTAATACGGTTTTAAAAGGGTCTGACTTAAGTTTCGACATATCTCTCTATTTTAAAATAGTGTGTAGATGAAAGGTGCAATCGCACTAGCTCCTCCGAATACAATCAAAAGTGCAAGAATCAGCAATATAATAATTACGGGTGCTAGCCAGAATTTCTTCCTCTCTCTGACAAAGTTCCACAAATCTTTCAAAAATTCCATAATGACTATTTTTTCAATTTTAAATTTGATATTTTTTCTGCTAAATATTTTCCTATCTGCTCATTATATAATGCAACAGGGTGTCCGTCATTCTCCATAAAATACTTACTCGAATTAGGGCTGATGTCTGGAATCATGTCCGAAACCTTAAAGTAGCTCAGTTTGTATTTATCTAAGAGAGAGATAAGGTATTCTGAGTACTTACCATTGCACGAATCATAGTCGAGAACGACATAAAATGGGACTCCAACTTTCATAAAATCGTCTCTTATCCGAGCAAGCATCATCACCACTCTCAGAACATCCTCCTCCTTTGTCTCTTTATGAGAGAAGTGCCTTTTGAACAACTGTGTACCTTCCCAAACTTTGTATAAGTTCTCCTTAAACTTTCCATATTTCTCGTGAAACTTTCCTTTAAACACAAGAGAATCACCTTCAATCACATATTTAGGGCCATATTTGTCCCAATTTTTATAACCAGCGGCTCTGCCATAATGGTCGGGAAGAAGAGAGTAAAAAACAACTGATTCACTCTTGCCATTTATAAGAGCAGTATCCTTTAATATTTCATTTTCAGTTATAAACAACGCATGATGAGGACCATATCCATGAAAACCATAATTACGCACCAAATACTTATTTCCCGAATAGGAGTTAAAGTAATATGGCACAGTTTGGTTATCCTCTAAGCCCTCCCCAAATGTAAAAGAGCATCCAAGAAATAGAGCGAACGATTTTGATGTATCTACAGATCCAGGAGTATTACGAATACCATCTTTTACAGTATATTGAACATCGTACAACTCGTGATTAAAGTCATAAATCTTCCTTACACTAATCACAAACTCCTCATTTGCCGGGCCAAACCATCTAACTCCATTACCGTTCCAATATTCTGGAGTGTGAGTAAATGATCCTTCGAAATAGGAGAAGGCTTTTTTCTCAACAGTCATCAAAAGATAACCTTCGTATAAGCAAATTGCAAGAAAGATGGCAGAGGTGTTGAACATGATATGTTTTATAACACTCTTTTTGGCCTTTATTCCAATTACAATAAGCAGAATGGCTACAAGAAGAAATGCAACCAAAAATCCATAATTGAAGATAAAATACTTTAAATATCCCATATCGGTTTTAGTCCATTTTAAATTTCACGGTCCATTTATCTCTATTCTCCCAATCGGGTTGCTCTGTTTTCACGAATACAAAGTTATCAACTACCAAAATATCCATCTCTGTACTCATAAAACAACGATAAGCATCGAATGGTGTGCAGACAATAGGTTCTCCTCTCACATTAAAGCTTGTATTAACTACAAGAGAATAGCCTGTTAGTTTTTTAAACGCCTCTATAAGTGAATAATAGTGTGGATTTGTCTCTTTATGTACAGTCTGAATACGGGCAGAAAAATCTAGATGCGTTACAGACTGAATATCGCTGCGAAGGTAATATAATCTCTCCCAAAGGCCCATAGAACCATAATTTTCGGGGAGTTTAGTGCGTCTCTCCTCTTTTACAGGAGCGACTAAAAGCATATAAGGAGAGTCGACATTCAGATCGAAATATTGGGTACAATCTTCTGCCAATACAGATGGTGCAAAAGGTCTAAATCCCTCTCTATATTTTATTTTAAGGTTCAATTTTTTCTGCATTTCGGGATTTCTTGCGTCTCCAAGAATACTTCTGCTCCCCAACGCTCTTGGACCAAACTCCATTCTGCCATTGAACCATCCAACTACATCACCTGCAGCCAGTCTATTTGCTACAAAGTCATTTAATTCCTCTCTTGACTGGTATTTAACCGCAACACCTTTGACAGACTTAATCATAGATGCAATCTCCTTCTCAGAATAATCTGGACCAAGATAAGAACCATGCATAAGATCACTCTTGCCATCTACTACCCTTGGCGTTTTGAAATAGATAAAGTCAGCGGCAAATGCTGCCCCTAACGCACCGCCCGCATCGCCTGCAGCTGGCTGAATATAGATGTTTTTAAATACCTCTCTTTTTAAAAGTTTTCCATTTGCAACACAGTTTAGTGCAACTCCTCCAGCTAAGCAAAGATTCTCGCAGCCAGTGATTTCGGCAGCATGTTCTGCCATCTTAATCACTATCTCCTCTGTAACCCTCTGGATAGCAAGAGCTAAATTGCAGTGGTGTTGAACCAATTCATCTTCGGGCTTTCTGGTTCCAAATCCAAACATAGCTTTCCATCGCTTTTCATTTATCATTCGCAGACCAGTAGCATATCTGAAATACTTCTGATTCAACCACACAGAGCCATCACTTTTGATGTCTACAATCTCCTTTTTAATCAACGCTTCAAACTCATCTGTCTGTTTTGAAGTTGGATCTCCGTATGGGGCAAGACCCATTAATTTATACTCGCCCGAATTGACAGTAAACCCTAAAAAATATGTGAATGCGCTATATAAAAGCCCCACAGAATGAGGAAAATGAAGCTCTTTAAGTATCTCTATATCAGAACCCGATCCCTTTCCAATAGACGCCGTACACCACTCTCCAACTCCGTCGATTGTCAAAATTGCTGCCTCTTGATAGGGAGACGCAAAAAATGCACTTGCAGCATGAGAAAGATGGTGTTCAGGAAAGAGAAACTTGATTTTAGACTTATCATAATTTGAGACCTCTTTAAGACCATCAAGAATCAACTTCTTGAGAAACATCTTCTCGTTAAGCCAAACAGGAATTGCCTTAACAAATGAGGCTAGACCTTTTGGAGAGAAAGCATAGTAAGTCTCAAGTAAGCGTTCGAATTTAAGAAGCGGTTTGTCGTAAAATACAACAGCATCTAACTCATCAATTGTTAAACCAGCCTCCTGGAGACAATATTTTACAGCATTTACCGGAAAATCGGGAGTATGCTTTATTCGAGTGAATCTCTCCTCTTGAGCTGCTGCAATAACCTCTCCATCAACTACTACAGACGCAGCTGAATCGTGATAAAACGATGATATTCCTAAAATTTTTGCCATTTTTCGATCTCTTGAAACAATTTCATTAACAAATATTTCGCAAAATAGTGATTTTTTAGAAATATTTTTTGTCTCAAACCATTTTGATTATATTTGATTATTCATAATCAGATAGATATATTTTGAAAAAAATCTTATCGATAGACGGTGGTGGGATCAGAGGAATCATTCCTGCCAAAATTTTGTCGGAGTTAGAGAACCTCGACCAGCTTAGAAGTGGAGACAATTCGATCAGACTTGCAGAGAGATTCGACCTGCTGTCGGGAACATCAACAGGAGGTCTGCTTACAGCCCTTTACCTTCTCCCCGACAAGAGAAACAGTGCAAAGGCGAGATTCAGTGCCGATGAAGTCTTTGGATTTTACAAGGAGTTCGGTCCAAAAATTTTTCGTTTAACTCCTCTCCAAATTATTAAGAGTGGAGGAGGCCTTTTCCGTAGCAGATACGATGAGAATGTCCTTTACGAGTTTGCCAAAAAATTAATGGGCGACACCTATGTTTCGGAGGTGATCAAAGATTGTCTGATCACTTCGTACGATATGAGCAGCAGAAAAGCACTTCTATTCTCCAGACATTCATGTATCAAATATGGAGAAAGTGCAGATTATAAAATGTGCGATATCGCCCGTTCAACATCGGCTGCGCCTACCTACTTTGCACCCTCGTACATTAAAGCAAAAGATGAGACTTCGCGTCACCTTGTAGATGGTGGAATTTACGCAAACAATCCTTCGATGTGCGCAATTGTGGAATCGATGAAGCTTTGGCCAGATGAGCCATTCGAAAAGTTGATGATGGTCTCGGCAGGTACAGGCAAGGTAGAGAAACCATATTTTTACGAACAGACAAGGCGGTTTGGATATATTGGATGGCTGGTGCCAATAATCGACATCTTGATGTCTTCGGTGTCGGAGACTGTTGATTATCAAACTCGCCAGATCTTCGCACTTTCAAATAACAGCCATAGTTATTTTAGGATAGAGCCTCTTCTTACTGGTTGCGACACCAGGATGGATAATGCCTCAAAGAAGAATATGGTAGCCCTAGAAACTGCAGCTCAAAGTTACCTCGACCACAACTTTCATGTTCTCGAAAGCATTGTTGAAAACTTCACCAATGCCTGATTTTATTGTAGATTTATATATCTTTGCAGACAAATATTTATCTAATGGTTATTGCAATTGATTTTGACGGAACGATCGTAAAACACAGATACCCTGAAATTGGAGAAGAGATTCCGTTTGCTATTGAGACACTTAAACTTATACAATCAGAACTTAAACATACCCTTATACTTTGGACTGTCAGAGAGGGTGAACTGCTCGATGCAGCTGTTGAGTTTTGCAGAGTCAGAGGTTTAGAATTTTATGCAATAAACCAAAATCACCCCGACCAATCGACTATTGTCTATCCAAGAAAACTTATGGCAGACATGTTCATCGATGATAGAAATTTTGGAGGTATTCCTGATTGGGGTTTTATTTACAATTGTCTGAAAGAGAGCCCACAAAGATGCCTCTCTCCATCTATTTTTCAAAAGTCTGTAATTGAGCAGCCAGCTAAGAAAAAGAGACTGTTCTGGTAACGATTTTATTACTATATTTGTAATAAATCACATCTAATTATGAAAGGAATTGTTCTGGCAGGCGGATCTGGAACCCGTCTATACCCAATTACAAAAGGGGTATCTAAACAACTGCTCCCTATTTACGACAAACCAATGGTGTACTATCCTGTTTCGGTTTTAATGCTTGCCGGAATAAGAGAGATTCTTATCATCTCAACACCTCAGGATCTACCAGGATTTAAAAGACTATTGGGAGACGGAAGCGACTATGGAGTCCAATTTGAATATGCTGAACAACCCTCTCCGGATGGTCTTGCACAGGCTTTTATCATTGGAGAGAAATTCATTGGCGACGATTCAGCTTGTTTAGTGCTAGGCGACAATATCTTTTATGGACAATCATTTACAGCTATGCTAAAACAAGCTGTAGAGGATGCTGAGCAAAACTCTTTGGCTACTGTTTTTGGTTATTATGTTAATGATCCCGAAAGATATGGTGTAGCAGAGTTCGATGCAAACGGCAAGGTTCTAAGCATAGAAGAGAAACCAAAAGAGCCAAAATCAAATTATGCTGTAGTTGGTCTGTACTTCTACCCAAATAAGGTTGTGGATGTAGCAAAGACGATCAAACCTTCGGCAAGAGGAGAACTTGAGATTACAACTGTTAATCAGATGTTTCTTAAAGATGAAGAGCTTAAGGTTCAACTGTTAGGCAGAGGATTTGCCTGGTTAGACACAGGTACACACGATTCGTTGTCGGAGGCGTCAACATTTGTTGAGGTAATTGAGAAGAGGCAAGGATTGAAAGTTGCCTGTCTAGAGGAGATAGCCTTTAGTAATGGTTGGATAAATGCCGAGAAACTTGTTGAATTAGCAGCTCCAATGATTAAAAACCAATATGGTCAATATCTCTTATCTGTTAAAGATAGAATCTGATTATGAATATAATACCAACCAACATTCCTGATATTCTCATCATAGAGCCAAAGGTTTTCGGTGACTCAAGAGGATATTTCATGGAGACCTTTTCGTTATCTTTTTTCGAACAATGTGTTTGCAATACAAAGTTTATTCAAGACAACGAATCTAAATCAGTTTACGGAGTTTTAAGAGGCCTGCACTACCAATTACCCCCAAAATCGCAGTCGAAACTTGTAAGAGTGGTACACGGAGAGGTTCTTGATGTTGCCGTGGACATTCGTAAAGGCTCACCTACATTTGGACAACATGTAACTTGTCTGTTGTCTGCCGAGAATAAAAGACAACTTTTTATCCCGCGTGGGTTCGCACATGGGTTTGCAGTTCTTAGCAAAGAGGCTGTATTCCAATATAAATGTGATAATTACTACTCTCCTGCCGATGAAGGTGCAATCTTGTGGAGCGATCCTGCTCTTGCGATAGATTGGCAAATACCTGCAGAAGACATCATTTTGTCGGATAAAGACAGGAACCATCCTCTACTAAAGGGTGCCAAACTATTCGATTACAATCAAGATCTTTATAAACTTTAACATCTTAGATTATGGCAGAGATTCTGATTACTGGGGCTAATGGACAGCTTGGAAACGAACTTCGCAGAGCTGGCTTTGGAAGCAATTTCAATATTCGCTACACCGATGCCGATCAACTAGATATTACAGACAAAAATGCTGTTGAGGCTTTCTTGGCTGAGAACAAAGCCGACTATATTATTAATTGCGCGGCTTATACTGCAGTAGATAATGCCGAAGACAACATAGAGGCTGCCTACAATGTAAATTCAGATGCTCCCAGAATCTTAGCAGAGTCTGCATTTGACAGTGGAGCACTGCTGATTCATGTCTCTACAGACTACGTCTTCAATGGGACAGGGCCAAGACCATACTCAGAATCTGATTACCCAGATCCACTTGGAATTTACGGAAAGTCTAAGTTAGCTGGAGAGAGAGCAATTGAAAAATCTGGTTGCGATTATGTTATAATTCGCACAGCATGGCTCTACTCTGAATTTGGAAACAATTTCGTAAAGACAATTTTAAAATATTCGGCAGAGAGAGAGAATCTCAATGTTGTTTTCGACCAGACTGGAACTCCAACTTATGCAGCTGATCTAGCTGAGCTAATAATTAAGATTGTTGACGGAATGGAGAGTGGCTCCTACTCTCGCGAAGAGCACTGCGGTCTTTATCACTATACAAATGAGGGCGTTTGCTCTTGGTTTGATTTTGCTCGGGAGATTGTCAAATTATCTGGCAGATCAACTTGCAAAGTCTCTCCTGTTACTTCGGAAATGTACCCGGTGAAGGCTCCTCGCCCCGCATATTCGGTGCTCGACAAGTCTAAGACAAGAGAGAAGTTTGGTGTAGAGATTCCATACTGGAGAGAGTCTCTCAAAAAATGTATAAATAGATTAACAGCAATAACAAATTAATTCGAACAGATCATGAAGAATATACTTATTACTGGTGGTGCAGGATTTATAGGTTCGCACTTGGTGAGGTTGATGGTAAACAAATACTCTCATTACAATATCTTCAATTTAGATAAACTTACCTATGCCGGCAACTTGGCTAATCTTAAGGATGTTGAGGCAAAGCCTAATTATAAGTTCATCAAAGCAGACATTTGTGATTTCGAATTAATGCTGTCGGTGATGAGAGATAATAAGATAGATGGAGTAATTCACTTAGCAGCGGAGTCGCATGTAGACAGATCAATCAAGGATCCATTTTCGTTTGCCCAGACAAACGTGATGGGAACATTGGCTCTTTTGCAAGCTGCAAAAATCTATTGGGGAGAGAACGGAGGATTCGAAGGAAAACTTTTCTATCATGTCTCTACAGATGAGGTCTATGGATCATTGGAAAACGATGGTTCGTTCTTTACCGAGCAGACTAAATATGACCCACACTCACCATATTCTGCATCTAAAGCATCAAGCGACCACTTCGTGAGAGCATATCACGATACTTATGGACTTCCCGTAAAGATCTCCAACTGTTCAAATAATTATGGAAGTTTTCAATTTCCAGAGAAATTAATTCCGCTGTTTATCAATAACATTCGTCACAACAAGCCGCTGCCTGTTTATGGAAAGGGTGAAAATGTGAGAGATTGGTTATTTGTTGAAGACCATGCATCTGCAATTGACTTGATTTTCCACAAAGGGAAAGATGGAGACACTTATAATATTGGAGGATTCAATGAGTGGAAGAACATCGACCTGATAAAAGTTCTAATCAAAGTAACTGACAAGGCTCTTGGAAGAGAGGCAGGAACTTCGGAACAGTTGATCACATATGTAACAGACAGAGCTGGTCACGACCTAAGATATGCAATTGACTCATCTAAACTAAACAAGGAGCTTGGATGGGAACCTTCGCTACAGTTCGAAGAGGGCATTGAGAAGACAGTTAAATGGTATCTTGAGAATCAGGAGTGGCTGGACAATGTCACTTCGGGAGATTATCAAAGATATTATGAAGAGATGTATAAAAACCAGAAATAATTTAGAATGAAGAATTTTGCACTGATGGGTGCCGCCGGCTACATTGCTCCAAGACACCTCAAAGCCATCAAAGATACCGGAAACACCCTGACAGCCGCGTACGACGTATTCGACAGCGTGGGCATAATGGACTCATTTTTTCCTGATTGCTCATTTTTCACAGAGTTCGAACTTTTCGACAGACATCTGTCTAAAAATAAAAACACCGATTTTGTCTCTGTCTGCACACCAAACTACTTGCATGACGCACACATTAGATATGGTCTCCGCCTTGGAGCAGATGTGATTTGTGAAAAGCCTCTAGTTCTAAATCCATGGAATGTTGACGCACTAGAGCAAATTGAGAAAGAGACTGGTAATAGAGTTTTTAATATTCTACAACTCAGACTCCACGATGCTATTATCAATCTGAAGAGAGAGGTTGAGGCTTCACCAAAAGAGAAAGTTTTCGATGTTGATCTTACATACATCACCTCAAGAGGCAATTGGTATTATACAAGTTGGAAAGGAGATGCTCGCAAAAGTGGCGGAGTTGCTACAAATATTGGAGTTCACTTTTATGACATGCTCTCTTGGGTCTTTGGTGCAGTGAAAGCAAACAGAGTCCATGTGATGTCGCACGACAGAGTTGCTGGATATCTTGAATTTGAAAAGGCTCGTGTAAGATATTTTCTAAGTATCAATTTCGATACTCTTCCTTCTGATGTTAAAGCTGCGGGCAAAAGAACATTCCGTTCGTTGACAATGGAGGGTAGAGAGATTGAGTTTTCTGACGGATTTACAGAACTGCATACTAACTCCTACAAGAAGATTCTTGCAGGAGAGGGTTTTGGACTAAGTGAAGCTAAAAATTGTATTAGTATCGTTCACGATATCAGACACTCTCAACCACTAGGATTGAGTGGTGATTACCATCCATTTGCAGCATTAGAAAAGTCGTCCCACCCTTTTGGATGGTAACAAGGCTTTTCCTGTAATACTACCCTATTTGTTAGACCGTTTATATTGAAAATTGTGCCAACGCTCCTCTGTTATTCCGGCACGATGCAGGTCGTAGCGCGCCATAACAAAGAGAAGGTCGGATAGGCGATTGAAGTATTGTAAGATTTCGGGAGTTACTGGATCAATTTTATTGAGTGTACAAAGTCTTCTTTCACACTCTCTTGCAGAGGTGCGAGCTAAGTGAAGATATGAGGAGACGATAGTTCCACCTGGAAGGAGAAAATGGCTGTTTTCGCCCATTGCAGCGGTGAGATCATCGATCATCTCTTCTAATTGTAGAACTAATGTCTCATCAAGTATATTTGGATTCCCAACTCTTTTTTCCGAAGGAGTTGCGATGTGTGACATTACACTCATTAAGTTTTTTTGAATCGTATAGAGCATAGGCTGCCATTCGTGATCGGCTTGCATGTTGGCTCTGACAATCCCTAAAATTGAGTTGAACTCGTCAACACAACCGTTAGCCTCAACTCTTATGTTATCCTTGTCAACTCTCTCTCCGCCAAAGATTGAAGTCCTTCCTTTATCTCCACCTTTCGTATATATCTTCATTCTATTGTTTGTTTTATAATTCTAAATAATATTTCAAAAAATCTATTTCTTTAATAGTTAAGCTATTTACTCGTTATCTGTGCCAGAAATTGCTGAGCCTCATTGGATGAGTTCCAGTAAAAATGGATGTAACTGGCAAGCACGTTTTTATATCTGTAAATTTCGGTTTTACAAGAGTCACCCCTTGCAGTGAAGATCTTATAATTCTTTGATTTTTGAGCTTCATCTGTTGTGTCGTTTTCAACTTGCTGATTAACCGAACAACTAGAATAATGAAATTCGTGCCCTTTAAATGGATGTCCTGCAATTTCTCCCTGACGATAACCCATTGTCAATTTTGGAGTTACCATCGAAGAGTCGAGATTTAAAACTCCGCACATTTCGTAACTTATTACACTATTTGTCTCTTTTGAGCTCTCCTTCAAAACCAACATGTTGGTCAAAAACATCATACCTCCGCACTCTGCCAACACAGCTCCTCCCCTTTCAACATAGTTTCGAATTGACTCTTTCATCTCACTAGCATCTAGAAGCCTCTGGGCATGGAGCTCAGGGTATCCTCCAGGCAGATATAGAAGATCGCACTCTGGGACTCTCTTGTCGTTTAGAGGCGAGAAGTAGACAATATTTGCGAATTGAGAGAAGAGACGAATCGTCTGCGGATAGATAAAGCAGAAGGCCTCATCATTTGCTATTGCAATTGTGGGGAGCTCTTCTTTTTGCACCTGATCGATACTTATTAAATCCTCATCTACAGAGATTTGACACTTTGTCGCCTCTAATAATGCATCGATATCAATATGTCTCTCTGCGAGATCTGCGATTGAGTCGAGATAGTTTGTGTAGAGAACGTCGGAGTCGAAATTGAGACCGAGGTGCCGAGATGGCACAGATAGTGATTGATCGAAAGGCATCCTGCCAAAGCAGACAATTCCCACTTCGTCGGCAGCTGCCTTTAAAATGTTATAATGCGACTCTGTATTTACAAAATTAAAGATTACTCCGCAGATATTCAGGTTTTTATCATACTCTTTGAACCCTTTCAATAGAGGTGCAGCAGAATGAGCCATCGATTTTGCATTCACAATCAGGATTACTGGCAACGAGAGAGCGATTGCCACGTCTGCGCTGCTCCCGTTTCTCTCAGAAAAACCATCAAAAAGACCCATAACCCCTTCGCAAACTGCTGCAATCGGCGAATTATTACCACTCTTTTGAGATTCTTGCCCAACTGAGTTGGCAGCTATCTCTTGAATAACAGACATAAAAAGTCTATTCAGATCTTCGCGTTGAGAAAAGAAAAGATCGAGATTATAAGAGGGGAAACCTGCTGCAAGGTGGTGATATTTAGTGTCAATATAGTCTGGGCCGCATTTAAAAGGCGCAACCTTTATGCCTCTGCGAGAGAGAGCTCGCATAATTGCAGAAGTGACTGTGGTTTTGCCACTTCCCGAACTTGCAGCACCGATTAAAAAGCGAGAGAAATTTGACATTCTATTTGATGTTTTTTTGGATCTATTGAAAACAATTTTTCGGGGCAAATATAAAAAAACTATCTTTGTTGCGGTTTCGGTAATGTTCAGATGAGTCAAATCTGATCAATAAAAAGGGAATCCGGTTAGAATCCGGAACAGTGCCCGCTACTGTGATCCTCTGATTTTCTGTGTTGAAAATCAAAATTAAAGCATTCTTATGCCACTGTTCATTTTTGAATGGGAAGGCGCTTTAAAATAGAGGTTAGTCAGGAGACCTGCCAAGCCACCAATAATTGATTACTCTCGGGGTCAAGAGTATGGCTATTAATTTCTAAACTTTTTTCTTAAATGAAGAAGTCATTTTATGCTGTTAAGGCAGCAGTATCTCTATTTTTTATCTTTAGTGCAAACATCGTTTTGCCCTCAAACCTCAATTTTAAAACTGGCGACAGAAAGCCAATTGATGCAGACACAAATTATGTTGCATCATCACTAAATCAAGTAGTTGTAACTGGAACAGGAACACATCGCAAACTCAGAAACTCCCCTGTACCAATTGAAATCATCTCTGGGGATCTGATTAAAAAGAGTGGAGCGGTAAGCTTCGAAGGTGCGATGAATCTGCTCAACCCCTCATTTATCTTCACTTCAAATGCCATGAACGACAAGATTAGTCTGAATGGTTTAGAGGGAAAATACATTCTTCTTTTAGTCGATGGAAGAAGAGTAACCGGAGATATCTCTGGAAGCATAGATATAAGCAGAATCGACATGAACAATGTGAAACGAATTGAGATTCTCAAAGGCTCAGCATCTTCTCTTTACGGATCTGATGCAATTGGGGGTGTAATAAACATTATCACAGAACGCCCAAAATCACCAGTTGAACTTATCTCAACAACTCGGACAGGGAGCTTTGCACAATTTACTCAAGGGATTAATGCTACCATTAATGCAGGCGTTTTAACATCGAACACTGCATATCGAAGAGCACAGTCTGACGGATGGCAACTTAGCAACCAAGAGATTACAACAGACAAAAAGACAGGAGCAATCAAATTAATCCCCACAGAAAAACAAGCTGTAAATACTTATTTTTCAGACGTATTGAATCAGAATTTCACATTCAACTTTACAGATTCACTATCGGCATACCTCAATGGTTCTTATTACGCAAAAACAGGTAAAAGACCACTATCTGCCTATGCTTACGATATGAATTACAAAGATTTCAACCTTGGAACTGGGGCTAAGTATTTAACTGGAGATGCAGGATACTACGCAATCGACCTTTCGTGGAACTCTTACGAATATTCAAAAGAGTACAATGCTGCAAGCGGAAGCTTTACTGCAGGTGATAAAGAGAGGAGCAAACTTCAGATCTACAAAAACGTCTCTGCAAAAAGGGTGGTAAGATTGGGGCGAAAAAATAAATTTAGCTTTGGAGCAGACTATACACACGACTTCTTAATCACCAGTAGTCTGGCTGAACGATCAAAAGGTGTTGCCCAAGGGGCAGTTTATATCCAGGACGAAATCAATCTCCCACTTGGATTTGAGACTGTTGCAGGAGTAAGATACACCTATCATGAGACTTTTAAAAGCAATCTCTCTCCAAAGATCTCTTTGATGAAAAAACTTGGCAAATTCACCACAAGAGCATCATATTCAACAGGATTCAAGGCTCCAACAATAACAGAACTCTATTACGATTACGAATCGAGAGGAACAGTAAGCCGAGGCAATGTCGACCTGAAGCCCGAAATGAGTAACTACTTTGCACTGAATTCGGAGTTTGGAGGGAATCTTTTGTATGGATCAATCACTCTATATGTTAATAGCCTCAAAGATATGATTGGACGCAAACTTGTACCAGTTACTCCCGAAGAGCAGGCAGCAGGAATTACAAAAAGCTATAAATACGAAAACATCTCTCAAGCAACTATTAAAGGAGTAGATTTAAATTTCACCCTCATACCTTGTAACTTTCTGAAGTTTTCAGGTGGATATGGTTATACCTACACTCGCGATATCGATAATCTTTCTCCTATAAGCGGTACCGCAATGCACTCAGCATCAATCAACATGAATCTTCACAGACAGTGGAAAAAACTCTCTACCGACCTCAATATCAACGGCAAATACCAGAGTGAGCGATTCTATCTCAACGAAACACCTGCCCCACCTCACCAACTTTGGAATATAACCTTGACCGGAAAATATCATGGATTTAAAAAATTTGAAATAGAGCCATCTGCAGGTATCGAGAACATCTTCAATTACAAAGATGACAGACCATATGGTAGCAACTATGCAACGCTCTCACCAGGAAGGACATGGTTTTTAGCTCTCACTTTCAAATTCACACACTATTCAAAGAGATAAAATGAAACATATTAATTTCAATCAGATTATATTCTTAACGATCTGTCTTTTATCAATAACTCTCTTATGTTCAGCTCAAAGCAGCAGCGGACATGGTTTATACAAAAAGAATAATATCAAAGAGAGCATTAAAATGGGAGACAAAGCCGCTATTTTAATTGTCCATTTTGGAACAACATACCCCGACACCGAAAAAAAGACAATTCAAAGGGTTAATGAGGCTGTAAAAAAGAGGTTTTCGGACTTTGAGGTGAGAGAGGCATATTCATCTAGAATTGTAGTTAGAATTCTAAATTCCAGAGGAATAAAAAAAGAGAATCCAACTCAGGCTCTTGAAAGACTCTACAAAGAGGGTTACACTCACATAGTAGTTCAAAGCACCTTTATGATTGAAGGGGTAGAGACAGAGGCTTTAAGGGAGGAGTGTCGTAGATTTGAGAGCAAATTTAAGGATATAAGATGTTCAAATCCAATTTTATACTTTCCAGAAGACTACTATACTCTCACAAATATTATCTCTAAGTCTTCTCCAACAAAAGAGTACACTCTTTTCATTGGACATGGAAGCTATGATCCTGCAACCGCACAGTACTCAATGCTGTCATCTGTTTTCAGAGATAGCGATAAACTAAAATGGTTTGTTACAACAATTGAGGGATATCCAAATTTGGATGTTTCACTAAAGGAGATTGCAAACTCAAACTTTGACAAAACTAAAGATAGTTTAACTCTACAGCCGTTGATGTTTGTTGCAGGCGATCATGCCCAAAACGACATTGGCGAAGAGATGAGAGATCTTCTAACCTCAAAAGGGTATAGAATCAAAACTAACTTGATTGGATTAGGAGAGTTGGAGGGGTTTCCTGAGATGATAATTGAGAAAATAGCTCTAGAGTTAGAGTACAAAAGAGAGAGAATCACCGATAAAAAGATGAGATATGAAAACTCAAGGTAAAATTGTGGTTGTTGGATGCGGTCCCGGGAGCAGAGAGGATCTGACTCCAGCTGCTGAGAGAGCAATCAGAGAGGCAGATGTAATAGTCGGCTATAAATACTATATGCCATTTATTGAGGATTTGGCAAATTCTAAAGCTGAGATTTATGAATCTGGTATGAGGATGGAGGAGGAGCGCGTTGCCTTTGCAATAGAGAGGGCAAAAGAGGGAAAAAGCGTTGTGGTAGTGAGCTCTGGAGAGTCAGGAATGTATGGGATGGCTCCGCTTGTTTATGAGATGCAGGAGAGAGAGAGAACTAATCGAGAGACGCACCAAAGGGCAATAAAACACAATGCTAAACAGACCGATCAGGATAATTCTGACATTTTAGATAATTCACACAATTTTGACAATCAGGACAATCTGCACAATATCAAGATCTCTGTTGTGCCAGGGATCAGTGCATTTCAAAAGGCAGCATCTCTGCTTGGGGCACCAATAGGTCACGACCTTTGCACAATCTCACTCTCCGATTTGCTTACCCCTTGGCAAACAATCGAGAAGAGAATTAAAGCCGCAGCAGATGCCGACTTTGTGACAGCAATCTACAACCCACGCAGCGAAGGACGCTTCTGGCAACTTGAGCGATTAAAGGAGATCTTTTTACAATACCGCGAACCAGGAACACCAGTAGGAATTGTCAGACAAGCCGGAAGAGAGGAGGAGATGGTAGAAGTTACAACCCTCAAAGAGCTCGATTGCACCAAAGCAGACATGTTCACAACATTGATAATCGGAAACTCGAAAACATTTGTTGCACAAAACAGCTTAAGAGATGTAATGATTACCCCGCGAGGATATTTCTCAAACAAAGTTGCTGGCGACAAGATGCAAGGGCGCGACATAATGAGAGAGAGCTTTGCAAGAATTCTAAAAGAGCTCGAAAATCCATTCAGAAGCACAGATGAGCTTTGGCCAATATTACACGCAATCCACACAACTGCCGATTTTGAGATGGAACATGTAATAAAGGCAGACAAAGGCGCTGTTGCAAAACTTCATGAAAAATTCAAAAACAGAGAGGTAAAACAGATCATCACAGATGTCACAATGGCAAAAGCAGGTATTCGAAAAGCAGCATGCCAAGAGGCTGGAGTTGAGATCCTGTGTTTCCTCGACGATCCCGAAGCCATTGAGATGGCAGAAAAACTAAAAATTACTCGTAGCAAAGCGGCTATCAGGGTAGCTGTCAGACATTACCCCAACGCTCTCTATGTGTTTGGAAATGCTCCTACTGCGCTTTCGGAGCTAGCACAACAGATAGCAAGGGGTAATGCTTTACCCGCAGGCATCATTGCAGCCCCTGTTGGATTTGTGAATGTTGAGGAATCTAAACACATGATTAAGCCATTTACAAACATTCCCAAAATCATAGCAGAGGGGCGAAAGGGCGGAAGCAACCTAGCTGCAACACTTGTGAACTCAATTCTAAGTTTCGAAGATGCACACCAAATGAACCCAGGAAGACATATATAGTATGAAAAATTTCACGGTAATAGGTATTGATGACGGCAGAATGCCAGAGTTCGATGCAAAGACAAAAGATTTGATAGACAGATCAAAGTGCTTCTCTGGAGGAGCTCGCCACTACGAGATTGTAAAAAACTATCTGCCAGCAGATTCGGAGTGGATTATGATTAAAGTCCCGCTAAACTCAGTCTTTGAAAAATATGAGTTGCACAGCGACATCGTTGTCTTCGCATCGGGAGATCCCCTATTCTTCGGCTTTGCAACAACCATAAAAGAGCGAGTCCCTGAGGCTTCACTGACGGTCATTCCACACTTCAACTCTCTTCAAACCTTAGCCCACAAATCAGTCACCCCCTACCACGATATGATTCCCGTCTCCCTTGTTGGTCGCGATTGGCACGAATTCGACAAAAGAGTGATTGAAGGGTGCTGCAAAATAGGAGTTCTGACAGATAAAGAGCACTCCCCCGACAAAATTGCATCGAGAATGTTGAGTTATGGCTACCATAACTATAGAGCAATTATTGGGGTAAATTTAGGAAACCACTACAAAGAGCAAATTATAAAGTGCTCATTAAAAGAGATGTCGGAGATATCATTCGAAAACCCAAACTGTTTAATCCTGGAAAAAACCTCGTGCAGATGCAGAGAGTTTGGTATTGCAGACTCAAAATTTGAACTCTTGGACAATAGAGACAAGATGATTACAAAGGCTGGAATTCGTCTTCTTTCACTCTCTATGCTCGACCTGCGAAACAGAGTCAGGTTCTGGGATATCGGATTCTGCACAGGATCTGTATCAATCGAGGCAAAACTCCAATTTCCACATCTGAAGATTACAGCTTTCGAGGTCAGAGAAGAGGGAACAGCTCTTATGGAGACCAACACTCGCAGGTTTGGCACCCCTGGAATAGAGTATCATATTGGAGACTTCAATAATTTCGACATTACACGCTTAGAGAGCCCAGATGCAATCTTTATAGGAGGGCATGGCGGAGAGCTGAAAAAGATGGTAGAGAGATGCGCACAATCGCTGAGTGATGGAGGAGTAATTGTCTTTAATTCGGTAAGCAAAGCGAGTAAAAACGAGTTCATCGAGAGCTGCAAAAGCTTTGGAATTGAGATTGTTTGCCAGACCAAAATTAAGATAGACGACAACAACGCAATTGGAGTGATTAAGGGTATTAAGCAACAAAAAAGCAGACCAAGTTATGGAAAGAGCAGGTAGAGAGATTTTATGCGTAATCACTTCGGAAAGTGGCCAAGAGGTTGTAAGAAAATTGACAAACCATTGGAAAACGATAACTATTATTGGATACCACCAATTTAACAAAGAGACTTTTCATCAATTTGCAGAGATCGTCTTCGTTGGCGCAACAGGCATTTGCGTCAGAAAGATCGCCCCTTTCGTGGAAGATAAAAAAAGTGACCCTGCAGTAGTCTGTATCGATAGCGGAGGGAAGTTTGCAATTTCGTTGCTCTCTGGTCACATCGGAGGTGCAAATGAACTCTGTAGAGAGGTTGCTTCGGTGATAGGGTCAATCCCTGTTGTGACCACTTTGAGCGATATAAAAGGTATCTGGCCGCTGGACACTCTCGCCTCTACTTATGGTTGGAGGTGCGAACTAAGCAATACTAACATGAATGAAGCCATCTTTTCGTTTGTGAATGGCGAAAAATGTGCACTCTTTTTAGATATTCGCGATAAAGGGAGCGATATTTTAGAGACTACTATTCCAGAAAATGTAAAAATTGTAACTCAAAAAGAGTTAAAAGATCTTAATAAAGAGGAGTATAAACTATTAATTGCGGTCACTCCAAAACTTATAGACTCCAATCTCCCCACTCTGCTCTACAGACCTAAAGTGCTACATCTTGGAATCGGTTGCCGCAAAGATTGCAAAGTTGAGGGGATTGCCGACTATATAAGTCAATCGATAAAATCATTTGGATATTCCCCTCTATCAATAAAAACTATCTCAACAATTGATATCAAAAAAGAAGAACCTCTGCTCGAAAACCTCTGTGCTAGGTTTGATGTTGAGTCTCCAAATATCTACAATCCGGCAGAGCTTCATCAAGTAGATACACCTAACCCTTCGGAAAAGGTTTTGACAACAACAGGAAGCGGGAGTGTTAGCGAAGCTGCATCACAAATAGCATCCAACTTTGGAGATTTGTTGATTGAAAAACAAAAGCATAAAATCTCGTCGGGAAGTGACTTTACGTTTTCGCTATCGCTGGAGAGAGGTTGCCAAAGAAGAGGTAGAATAGAGATTGTGGGAGCAGGCCCTGGCGACCCCGAACTAATCTCATTAAGAGGGATGAGATTGTTAGCAAAGGCAGATGTAGTATTATATGCAGGAAGTTTAGTACCAATTAAACTCACCGAATATGCACCTGCTGGAGCAATAATCAGAAGCTCTGCCGATATGAATCTTGAGGAGCAGTTTGCCTTTATGAAAGAGTGGTACGACAAGGGAAAACGGGTAGTAAGGCTCCATACGGGAGATCCATGCATCTTTGGAGCAATTCAAGAGCAGATGGCATATTTCGACCAGAACAATATCGAATATCGAATTACACCTGGAATATCGTCATTCCTGGCAGCTGCGGCAGCATTGAAATCGCAATTTACAATTCCCGAAAAGTCTCAGACAATTATTCTAACCCGCGGCGAGGGAAGAACTCCTGTTCCCGAAAGGGAGAGTCTCCGCAAGTTGGCAAAATCGCAGAGCACAATGTGCATCTTTTTAAGTGCAACGCTAGCCTCAGAGGTTGAAAAAGAGCTCCTCACAGAGTATCCACCCGACACACCAGTAGCTGTCTGCCATAAACTCACATGGCCACAGGAGAAGATCTGCAGAGGCAAATTGAGCGAATTGGCAGAGATTGTAAAGAGGAACAACTTCACACTCACCACACTGATTATTGTTGGCGAATCAATCGATAATAGAGAGGGGCTTTCTAAGCTCTACTCATCGGAATTTTCACACCTTTTCCGACAATAAATCGCAAATTATGATTTTGATCTTTGCAGGAACAACCGAAGGGAAGATTGCAGCTCAGGTGTGTGATGGGGCTGGAAAGCTCTTCTATGTTTCGACACTCAATAAATCGGCAACAGTTGAGAGCACAAACGGAGAGCATCTCTGGGGAGCAATGGATGCCGAGAGTATTGTCTCATTTGTGAAATCTAAAAACATCAAGTTGATAATTGATGCTGCCCATCCACACGCAACAGAGCTTCACAAAAATATATCTCAAGCCTCATATACACTTTTGATAGATGTGATTAGGTTTGACAGGATTCAAGATAGTGAGTTATTAGCAGATTATCAGGTAGATAAAATCGAGGATTGCACAGAGATTTTCAAAAATGAAAATTTTACCCGTCCGCTTTTTCTCACAGGAGTTAAATCTGCAGAAAAGATTCAACAACACTTTTCTAAGCTGAACTATCATCTTAGAATAATGGAGAGACCCGAATCTTTAGAGGTTATAGAGAGGTGCAAATTCGATCAAAGCAGACTTCTATTTTGGGATGGAGAGGCTTTGAGTGATGAACTCATAAAACGAACTTCGCCAGATGTGATTGTAACCAAAGAGAGTGGCACAAGTGGAATGTTCGAACAAAAGTTAAGATTGGCTCGGAAAAACAACATAAGAGTAGTCTCTATCAACAGAGCTCCCCTCCCCCAATTTTACATATCTGGCCTTTGCGACGACGCAATTGTCTATGGTAAACATACTCTTCGTCGGGCGATAGAGAAGATCATTCCAGAGTTTTTCCCTCTTAGAACTGGACTTACCACAGGGAGCTGCGCAACTGCAGCGGCTAAAGCAGCACTTTACAAAATCCTCTATGGAATTCAAAAAGAGAAGATTGAAATTACACTTCCAAACTGGGAACGGGTTAGTATCAGAGTAAGAAGCTTTTCGAACAATGGAAACATGGTTACGTGTGAGTGTGTAAAGGAGTCGGGTGATGATCCAGATGTAACAAATGGAATCTCAATTTTGGCAACAGTTTCGCTCGACAAATCACCTAGAATCAAGATTTCTGGAGGTGTTGGTGTTGGAAAGGTTACTCTTGCCGGATTAGGTCTAAAGATTGGAGAAGCAGCAATAAACAAGAGTCCAAAAGAGATGATATCCGTTAATTTGATGGAGTTGATTAGCGGAGAGCATCCTTTTTCTGAGTATAAGGGAGCTACTGTTGTAATCTCGGTGCCAGAGGGCGAAAGGATAGCTTCGAAGACCTTCAATCCACGTCTTGGAATAGAAGGGGGGATATCGATTATAGGAACTTCGGGGGTTGTGCGACCATTCTCCTCGGAGGCTTTTGCAGCCTCGATTGCGACCGAAATGAGCGTAGCAAGGGCACAAGGGGTTGAGACGGTAATTTTGAACTCTGGAGCTAAGAGTGAGGCAATCGCAAAAAAGATCTTTGCAAAAAACACAAGTAAAACATTTATTCAGTATGGCAATTTGATTGGAGAGAGCGTCAAAAATGGATTTTCGGCAGGTTTTTCACAAGTTTTACTTGTGGTTTTGATTGGAAAAGGGGTAAAACTTGCCGAAGGGCATTTAGATACACATAGTAAAATCTCAACTTTTAATAGAGATTTCCTATACAATCTCGCACTTGAGTGCAGAGTTGACAGGGATATTTTGGAAAAAATCAGAGATCTAAATACTGCAAGAGAGTTACTCCAATTGATTCCTCCACAAACCCAATTCTACAAAAGGTTAGCAGAACTGTGCAAAGAGAGGTGCATCTCTTATACAAGAAAGATGGTTGGAGGCGAAGTAGAAGTTGAGGAAGATCGATTGACAGTTATTCTGACCGATGAGTTTGGAAATATACTTTAACAATCTCGAGCATCTCCTCGACCGATGAGACTACAGCCTCCTGCTCCCCAAAAAGTCTAACTGTCAAATTAAGCGATGAGCTGTCGCCACAATCGATTACCGAAGGAGAATCAATCTTTCCAGAAGCCTCTATCCTGTTTCGATTCAAAGCCTTACGCACCATAGAAAATTTACGGTCATGGCCAGTTAATCTTATCGAATGTTCGAATCTATTTGTTACTCGAAAAAGCCCACTCTCCGAATCGAAGGTCACTCCTCTGTCGGCAAAAAAACCGCCCAATACACCTTTTAGAGAGAGATCTTCGGGTATACCACAAGACAAACCCTTCGATTTGTCTATTAACCAAAGTCTGTCGGACATCTGAAGTGCCAGCTCCAAATCATGAGTTGATATGAAAACCGTTTTACTCTCTTCTCTCGAAATTTTATGAAGTAAGTTCATCAGATCTACTTTGCTGGGAAAATCCAGGAATGCTGTCGGCTCGTCCAAAATAATAATTGGTGTCTGCTGGGCAAGAACCTTTGCAATCATAACCTTCTGTCGCTCGCCATCGCTGAGCGAATCGAACAACCGCTCTTTTAACGAAGTAACTCCAGCAAGATCGATTGATTTCTCAATAACCTCTCTGTCGGCTTTAAGACATCTGCCCCAAAATCCTGTAAATGGACTCCTTCCGGTAGAGACCATTTCGTAAACGGTCATGTCGGGGATATTGAATCGTTCGGTAAGAACAACTCCAACCAGTTTAGAGAGAGCTCTCTCTCCGATTGAGTTTACCGCTGCTCCGTCAATTAATACACTCCCCGATAACGGCTTTATGAAATTTGCAATTGTCCTTAGAAGAGTTGACTTCCCAGCACCATTCTGCCCTAAAAGTGATGTCAGTTCACCTGAGCGAAGCTCTGCGTTCAGAGGACCAGCAACGCTCTTAGCATTGTAGCCAATTGTAAGGTTGTCTAAAACTAGTCTCCCATTTCTACTCATAGCTGCTCTCCCTCCTTTTTCTGAAGATTACCGATGCCACAACGGGAGCTCCAATCAGTGCCGTAACCGAATTAACAGGCAGCGCACCCTCGAAGCCAGGCAGACGCGCTATCAGATTGCAAAATAGAGCTAAAGCGGCTCCAGTAAATGCACAGGCTGGCATCAATATTCGATGGTCGGAGGTAGCAAAAATCGAGCGACATAGGTGAGGAACTGCCAATCCGAGAAAGACAATTGGTCCACAGTATGCAGTTACAACAGCAACGAGTGTTCCTGACGAGAGAATAATCAGCATCCTTGCCCTCTTTACATTCAAACCTAAGTTTGAGGCATAGCCGTCGCCAAGGAGCATAAGATTGAGACTCTTAGCCAACAAGAGAGAGAGAGGAATCAAGATTACAACTGCCGAGACGAAGAGCATTGTCTGCCCTCCAGACACTCTCGAAAAGCTCCCTAACCCCCAGACAACATAGGCTTTAACATCCTCTTCGGCACTGAAATACTTTAAGACCCCAATCACAGCGTTTGCCATATAGCCAATCATCACGCCCAAAATCAGGAGAGTAACGTTCCCTCGCACCTTACGTGAGATAAAGATGATCAAAGCCATTACTGCCAACGAACCAACGATTGCCGAAAGTGTAACTGCTAACTCTCCAATTAAACCCATCCTGCTTAGAGCAATACCGCCGAATGCACCAGACATCAGGACAACGAAAGCAACTCCCATTGCAGCACCAGAGCTAATCCCAAGTACCGACGGGCCAGCGAGAGGATTTCGGAAGACAGTCTGCATCTGCAACCCGCTAACCGATAGAGCTGCCCCTGCCGCGACAGCAGTCAATGCTTGAGGTAGCCGCGACTTAAAGATTATGTTTTGCCAGATTTCGTTGTTCGAATCGCCAAAGAGAGTCTCAAAAACAGATTCAATTGGTATTGAGACTGTCCCAGTAACTAAATTTAAGAGAAATAGAATTGCACCTACGCCAAGAATTACAAGGCAAAGTATTGGTAAGCGTTTAGACTGCATACTATTTTAGAAGTTTATAGTAGACAGGCTGATAATTATTAAGAAGCTGGGGATAGAAGACCTTTACGAAGTCTGCCAAAACAACCTCAGGCTCCATTGGCGAACTTTCGTAGAATGGCGTCTGCTGCTGATTGCAATAGATTACCCCTCGCTTTTTGAATGATTTAAAGTCGGCATATCTTTTATCCTGCGATTTCAAGGTAGCATAGGAGAACTCATCTTGATTACTCACCAAGAGCCTCCAATAGTCTGCATTAACCCCTTTTTCGTAAACCGATTCAAAGTCTAAGGTCACCCCTCCGCTCGCACTATCCGTCAGGAAGTAATCAGCACCTGCATCTGTGAATAGTGTTGCCAGAAAACTCTTTCCGCCTGGAACGTACCAATTGCCCCCACGCATCTCACCACTCATGATTTTTGGGCGTTTGAGACTATGTTTCTGATTGTCTGCCAAAAGGGAGTCAACCCTCATTTTCAGACTATTGTATCTTGCTGCTGTTTGGTCGAAGAGATTAAGTGCCTCCTCCTCTCTGCCGGTGAGGATTCCCGCAAGTTTTATCCACTCAGCCTGACCCAATGGAGTTGGCTCTTTATAGCCAAGATGGACCAAAAGGGGAATGCCCGTCTCTTTAAGAGCTTCGAATCCGCCTCGTTTAAATGGGGAGATCATGATAAGGCTTGGATTGAGATTCATGATAGTCTCATTATCGAAATTACCCTCAATTCCAATCTTTTTAATCAACCCTTTTCTCATTTGTCCTTTTATCTCTTTGTTAAACAAGTGCTTTGTACTTGTGAGTCCACAGATATTGTCGTATGCCTTTAGCTTAATAAAACTCGAAAGCTGGAGCGAAGTCATACAAATTAATTTAGAGACAGGAACTTTAATGACCGTAAAATCCTTGGAGATAGCTTGTTTTGAGCTACTCGCATCATCATCTTTTACAAATGCATAGTTGTAAACAGCACCACTTTCGCCCTGAGGATCGGAGATTTTAGCATAGATTACACCATCCCTTTCTGCCAAAACTAAACCTTGTGCATACTCAATTTTGCAAATTCCAGTTTGCTGACTATTTGCAAAGATCTGATTCGCATCCAGAGATGCAGATTCGCTTGACAATTGAGCAGATTCATTTGAATCCGAAGAGCTGTTCTGTTTGCACGAACACGAAAAAAACAATGGCAAAAACGCCATCAACGAAATGACTAAATATTTGATTTTCATAAAAATAAAGTTTTTGTTTCATCCCACGAAAACATTAACCATAAATTACCTCGGCAGGTCTTCTGACTTGCTCCTCCGTCAACGCCTTCCCATCGATTACCGACAGTGGCCAGAATGTTAACGAATTAAATGGAGCTTACAGCAGCGGGACTGTTCGGGATTTGCACCCGATTCCCTCTTAGTTGCGACCCTCTCCTACGAGGGCTACAAACCGAAGCGGTTGCAAAGGTAATGAAAGATTTTCTACTTTTACTGCCGAAAATAATTTTACTTGCGACATGAATCTCAATCTTAGCGACAACACAATCGACTATTCAATCAACTTTGTATCAATCGGTCCTGGCGACCCAGAACTTGTCACAATCAAAGCGTTCAAGACATTGAATTCCAGCGATATCATCTATGCACCGCAGACTATGAATAGATCGAGAGCATCCGAGATTTTACTCGCTCTTGGGATAGAGGAGAGCAAGATTCGAAAGTACGATTTACCGATGAAGAGCGATCGCGAAGAGGCACTAACCGCATACCGAAATTTAGTTCCAGAGATTGTGGAGTATGTAAACCAAAAGCGGAAGATCGCAATCGTTGCCGAGGGAGACGGCGGTCTCTACTCATCTGTCCACTACCTATTTGAACTCCTCTCCGCAAAATTCGAACATGTCTCAAAAATCGCTGGCATCCCAGCCTTTATCGCTGCAGGCGCACTTGCCTCACTCCATTTAGTTTCGGGAGAGAATAAACTGATAATCGTGCCCAGCACCATCACCATTGCCGAACTCCAACAACACAGAGCCGCCTCAACCACCGTTGTGCTGATGAAACTATCAAAACTCAGCCAAGAGGTAAAAGATTACCTACACACCAGCGACTCAACACTCCACTACTTCGAAAACATCGGCACCCCCACCCAACTCCACCTCACCACCAAACCCGACATCTTCACCCGCCAATTCCCCTACTTTTCGCTGATGGTGGTGTGTTAGCTTACTTAAACGTATATTATTTGTAACTCAGCAGCATAGCTAATTTTAGAAAATTTTCACCAGACTGAACAACATAAAGGAAAATTTCATAACTTGCAGAGCATAAATTTATTTGCTATGCCAACCACACATACCACAACTAAAGCTGCGCTCCCAAAACACACCATACACACCAAGCACCAATCATCCTTTAACGCAACAAATGAATGCAACCCCACCCCAAAGTGTGGTTCTCTCTCCGTTATGGAAGGAGAAATGTGATAGAAGTGATTTTAAATATGTTAGCAATTATTGTAGAAAAAGCTCAATAGAATAAAACTGAAAACAAAAAAATATACAGAAAATGGATTATTTATATGAAAATTTAGGTGATGAAAGATTTCAAGAATTTTGCAACTGTCTCATTACAAAAGAATTTCCTAACACCCAATCTTTTCCTGTTGGACAACCAGATGGAGGCAGAGATTCATTAGTATATTTAATGAATTCAACCAAAAAAGAATTTATTGTATTTCAAGTTAAATTTGTACGTAATCAAAAATCTATTTCCGATATCCACAAATGGTTGACTGAAATTATTGCAGATGAGGCGCCCAAAATTGACAAATTAATTCCACTGGGAGCAAAAAAATTCTATCTTTTGACAAATATAAAAGGGTCAGCACACTTAGATGTTGGCTCTATTGATAAAGTAAATAAAATTCTAGAATCAAATATAAAAATACCTGCATTATGTTGGTGGCGCGATGATTTATCTCGTTTATTTGAAAAGGACCCAATTTTTAAATGGTCATTTCCTGAAATATTAAATGGACAAGATATTTTAAATTCAATTCTTTTTCAAAACATAACTGAAAACAAAGAAAGACGTGAAAGTGTTGTTAAAGCATACTTGGCTGACCAATATTCGACTGATAATAAAGTTAAGTTTAGACAAATTGATTTAGAAAATAGATTGTTTGATTTATTTACTGATGTTCCAATAAGAATTAAAAAGTATAATGAAAAAAATAAGAATTTAAGGAGAGCATTATTTCATTTCGAAAGTAATTTAAAGAAAATAACCAATCTAGAGGACCAATTTTTAATAGAAGAACGTGAAAATACTGGTGCTGCTAGATTTTTTTTACACCCAAAAATACAAAATGAGGTTGAAAGAATTTTACTTGAAGGTGGTCCAGGTCAAGGAAAATCGACAATCTCGCAGTATATATGTCAGGTTCATCGAGCGCGTTTATTAAATAAAACAAGTGATTTAGAATTATTACCTAACTATGCTAAAAACACTCAAATTAGATTACCATTTAAAATTGATCTAAGACATATTGCATCCTGGGTAGAAAATAAAAACCCTTATCAAGGAAGACTAAATGAAGATTATTATAATAGTATTTGGAAAAACTCACTTGAATCATTTTTAGTTGGTCATATAGTATATCATTCTCAAATAGATGATTTCAATTCTTATGATTTGGTTGCGATTACCAAGATAAGCTCAATATTATTTGTCTTTGATGGATTTGATGAAATTGCCGATATTAAAATAAGAGAAGAAGTAATCGATTTTATAAACAAGGGAATTAATAGAATTTCCGAAAACGCTAAGTCATTACAAATTATTATTACAAGCCGTCCAGCAGCTTTTTCAGATACAATTGGCTTTTCTCCGGATATGTATCCTCATTTTGAATTGACAGATATTACACCTTCAATTACAAAAGAATATGTAGATAAATGGGTCAAAGCCTGTAGATTAGACAACAAAGAAGCGAGTGAAATAAAAAGATTAGTAGAAGAAAAACTTCAACTCCCCCATTTAAAAGATTTAGCAAAAAGCCCTATGCAACTCGCAATCTTTATTAGTCTTTTGAGAACTAGAGGGGAGTCTTTACCAAATAAAAGAACCGCATTATATGATAGTTATATAGAACTTTTCTTTAATCGTGAATCTGAAAAAAACATTACAATCAGAGATCAAAGGGATTTAATTATCGATATACACCAATATTTAGCATGGGTATTACATTCAGAAGCGGAACTTCATAACAACAGTGGAAGCATCCATATTGATGATTTGCAAGCGCGCTTAAAAATTTACTTAACTAAAGAAGGACATAAAACGGATATTGCCGACAAGTTATTTCATGTAATGGAAGAAAGAGTATGCGCTTTAGTTTCGAGAGTTCAAGGAACATATGAATTTGAAGTTCAACCATTAAGAGAATATTTTTGCGCGAAATATCTTTATAACACATCTCCCTATTCACCTGCGGGTTCTGAAAAAACCGGTACTAAACCAGAGAGATTTGATGCTATTTCACGTAACTTTTACTGGCATAATGTTGTACGATTTTTTGCTGGTTGTTTTGATAAAGGGGAATTGCCAATGCTGATTCATCAATTAAAAGAGCTACAAAACGATCCGTTATTGAAAAACACTAATTATCCTAGGTTGTTGACTTCTCAAATTCTTTCTGATTGGGTTTTTACGCAATATCCTTTATTACTTAAAGATGTTGTTAAGATTATTGCTGATGGTATTAATATTGGAAATATTATTAACCAAGAGAGTCGCAGAGGATATAATGAACCTATTGTTTTACCGAATGATTGTGGACGTTATGAATTAACAATTGAATGCTTTAATCAGTTAAAAAAATTCCCCCCTAATGATTACGCCTCTGAGCTTATAGGAATTATCCGCAATAATCCCTTCCAAACACCAGAAATTTGGTCTAAAAATATCGAGTATCTTCATGGCGACAAACTTACTAAATGGTTTGAATATGCATATCAATTAGAAATTATTCATAAAATCGGAAACAAAGAACTGCTTAGCATCATCAAGGAAGGTGACTTGGATCAAATTCGAAAGCGATTACAAATTTCTATAAATGGAAACAGAATGGATGTAATTGAACAAGACCTTGATTTAAAACAAGTAGTTTTAGATGGAATTCTACAAAGTAAGATTTCGGTTCATCAAAGAAAATACTCGAATCATAGTTTACAGTTTTTGACGATAATACTCCATCCCTATTTATTGGTTAATGTATTGAATAGCGATGATTTCAATATTCCCTTTTTAAATGTCATTAGTGAAAGAGTTAGTTTTTACTCACAAGATATTAAAAAGGAAAAACCCATAAATACATTTCCTGTAAACGATGAAATTGATAAGTCAATTGAGAATTTTGCAAATCTTATTTCAAAAAGTTTAAATGATGAAATTACTAAGTGGAAAAACAATATAGAACCATGGGAATTATTAGTAGAAAGTTTTAGGAGTATATTCAAAGATACATGTGCAATTAAAATCGTATCAGTTATTTCAGCTGGGATCAAATCAAAAGACGAAATATTTGAGGAGTATTACAATCTAACAGATTCATCTAAATCACTTTGCAAACGTGTAAAATATGCCAGAATGAAGTCAGGAAATATTAAATATTGGGAATTGCAATTAGAAAAATCAACCGATATTACATTCACACTTCTTGTACTACTAACTTGGGCAACACCAAAAACCATTATTCAACTAATGAAGAATATTTCGACCAATGTAAGTAAGCTTTCAAATAATGATTTTTTGACCTTAAGCGAAAGTCTGAGAAAAACTACAAGACATTCTAATTTAAGAAATTCTCAGGTAAAAGAAATTGCAAATTACATGGTCATCAACTCAGTAATAAATGAAGTTAAGTATCTTGTAAGCTATCGTTTCTCCGAAGATTCAAGGCTTAATTTCATTTATGAAAACCTATCAAGTGTTACTCCCAAAATGTATGATATTGGCGACATCAGATTGTCATACCTTATAGATAAATATTTAAAAAATAATCATGACATAGCTCTTTTAAATGAGGTAAAAAATACATATTCTACACTAACAAATTACGAAGAGAGGCTACTTCATTTATACCCCCCCCATCTAAATACAGTTAAAGGATTGCCTATTGAAATTGCAAATACAATAATGACAGAATCAAAAAAATATCCTCGAGTAATTGCATCTTTTGCAGAAAGATCTTGTAGAATATTCGCAAATAAAAATATAATAGCAGTTGGTCAAATCGCTAAAAATGAAAATTGGTTTGAATAAATCAAATATTCAAAGAAACGCTAACAGCACTTACAAGCAATAGGCTGTTTAGCGGTTAAACGAAGATTTATATCAAGTATAGTGCTGATAGACATTTTCTTCTCCAAAATCGCCAACATCTTGTAGCTGCAAATCTTTATAAATAATATAATTGAAATCATAAAAAGAAATAAACAATGAAAATTAAGACAATAAAAATTAAAAACTTTAGGAGTTACAAAGACGAATTAGAAATTGAATTTGGCGACTTAACTGCATTTGTTGGAAAGAACGATATAGGAAAATCAACAGTATTAGAAGCGTTAGACATATTTTTTAATGATGGTAAAGGGGTAATTAAACTTGATAAGGAGGATGTAAACAAACAAGCACTTACAGAAGGAGACACTGAGACAATTATATCCGTTTGTTTTGAAGAGTTGCCAACAAACATTGTAATTGACAGCACAAACCAAACGACACTACAAGCCGAATATCTCTTGAATTCTAACAACCAACTTAATATCATAAAAAAATATTCAAATGGTGGTAAAGAAAAAGTTTTTGTAAAAGCTAACCACCCGACAAATAGAAATTGCAAAGATCTGTTGCAAAAGAAAAATACCGAGTTGCAAAATATTATAAGAGAAAACACGATTTCATGCAGTAATCAGACAATTAACGCAGTGATGAGAACTGCCATATGGCAACATTTTAGTTCTGATCTACAATTAGAAGAAATTGAAATTGATGTTACAAAGGGTGACACAAAGTCTATTTGGGACAAACTACAAACTTACCTTCCTCTTTATTCATTGTTTCAGTCTGACAGAAAAAATAGTGACGGAGACAATGAAGTTCAAGACCCATTAAAAGAAGCAGTTAAACAAATTTTAAATGACACAGCATTAAAATCAAAATTTGACGATATCGCAACTGAAGTAAAAATCAAGTTACAAGATGTTGCTTCAAGGACATTAGCAAAAATTCAGGAGATGAACCCTGAGATTGCAAGTAGTTTAAATCCAGTAATTCCTTCAACAGACAATTTAAAGTGGACAGATGTTTTTAAAAACGTTTCTATTGCGGGTGACGAAAATATTCCTATAAACAAACGAGGAAGCGGTGTGAAAAGACTTATTCTATTAAACTTTTTTAGAGCTGAAGCTGAAAGAAGAAAACTAGCTGAAAATATTGTCAGTATTGTTTACGCAATAGAAGAACCAGAAACTTCACAACACACCGACCATCAGAAAAAACTCATAAAAGCATTTTTGGACTTATCAAATTCGCCAAATACACAAGTAATTATTACTACTCACAGTGCTACGTTGGTTAAAGAATTAGAGTTTAAACATTTAAGACTAGTTAAATCAGACAGTTCCGCAAAAACCATTGAAAATGTATTACCAAACCACCTTCCATATCCATCATTGAATGAAGTCAATTTTCTAGCATTTTCAGAAATTACAGAAGAATACCATAATGAATTATACGGTTTCATTGAGTTAGAAGGCGAAATGACAAATTACAGAAGTGGGAAAAATACAATTCCTTACAATAGACTTAAAAAAGACGGTGTTAATTTTGTTACTGAAAATGTAGTATTAACCGATTACATAAGGCATCAAATTCATCATCCTGAAAACACATATAATACTAGATATACATTTCAACAGTTAAAAAATTCTGTGGAATTAATGAGAAACTTTATTCAAACCTTGACGCCTTTAGAATGCCAGCGGCCAACATAATATAGTCAACACTAGTTGGATTTGATAGTCGTTTGGAGCTTTCTGCTCCGGTCAACCATAAGTTTAAGTGGACAGAAAAGCAGTCTGTGATCCCCAACGCTTCATACACGCACCCGCTAACGTATAAAATTGAACGACTCAATAACAAGATCTATGACTAGAAAACAGTGGATAATAGTAATTGTAATAAACTTATTGACAATTATATTGGTGCTTTCACCTTTTTTGCCAGGACCGAATTATTTAAGTATCCTGTCGAACTTGATTTACAGCTTAGCACAACTTGGAAGTATTTTCGGACTTATACTTATTCCATTTGGACTAGTTTGGAATTTTAAACAAATGAAAAAGCGGAACAAAAATGTATTTCCAATCCTACTTTGGACTATTCCATTGTTTACATTCGTATTTTCAATGTGGGGCTCGGTACTTGCCAGAGAAATAAGTAGACCAATGGCAATTAATAATGCAGACAAACTAATTACAGCTATTGAAACATTCCAAAATAAGAATGGATATTATCCTGACAGTATAAATCAATTAGTGCCTGAACATATAAAAAGTATTCCAAAACCTGGAGTGATGGGTATTTCAAGATACTATTACGAAAAGACAAAAGATAACTTCAATTTGACATTTTATCACAATATAATTATCGGATTTAATAGTGAAGTAGTGGTTTATGACTTAAAAGATAAGCACAAAGCTGAAGGAAAACTAACAATCTAGTATGAAACTGGAAAAGAAAATTGGAAATACTATATTTATGACTGACAAATGAAATTTCTAAAAAACATATTCGAAAAAAAAGAAACACCAATTAAAAGTTACAGCGACTTTTGGAATTGGTTTCAAGAGAATGAAAAGACATTTTTCAAGGTAGTGAAAAACGAAAAAAACATTGAAAAAGACTTTTTTGATAAACTATCGCCCAAACTTGCCCAACTCAAAGATGGGTATTTTTATCTGACAGGTATGTATAACGACAATACTGCTGAATTAATATTGACCGCAGATGGAAACACAAAAAGCATTGTTTTCGTAGAAGAACTCGTAGAACAAGCACCGAAAATCAACGGTTGGAAATTTACAGCACTCAAACCTGCAATTGACAATGAAAACTTTGCAATCAATATGGCAGGATATAAATTTGACAGCGAAAATTTATTCTTCTATTCTAACGACTACGCAGACTATCCTGACGAAATTGATATTAGTTTAGTCCACAATGAACTGACAGAAGAAAACAAAGAGCAAATTGAAAACGGAATTTATATTTACTTAGAAAATTATTTGGGAGAACTTGACTTTCTAAATAACATTGACAACTTAAAATTCATTAGCCGAAACGACGCCGAAAAAGAACTTATTCCTATTGCAAAACTCAAAGACTTCTTGATTTGGCGACAAAAAGAATTTATTGAAAAGTATAGCGGTCTTAGCCACAATACGGACACCGACATTTATTCAAGTTTAAAAGCCGAACTTAATAACGGCAGACCTATTATAGCTTTAGTTAATTCAACATTGCTCCAATGGGACTGTAAAGCATCACACCCTTGGATTTTAAAAGTTGAAATCAACTATGACGGCAACGAAAACAACGGTTTGCCTGACGATAATACTTATCAATTACTTAACGAGATTGAAGAACAAATAATGCTTGAATTAAAAGACTTTGACGGCTACATAAACATTGGTAGACAAACAGCAGACAATTCAAGAGAAATTTATTTCGCTTGTAAAGATTTTAGAAAACCTTCAAAAGTTTTGTACAATTTAACACAAAAATATTCAGACCATTTGGTCTTAAATTATGATATTTATAAAGATAAATATTGGCAATCATTTGAGAGATTTAGACCACATTAACAAAGAACGCCCAGCTAATAACATCGGTTTGATAGAATGGATAGTTCAGTTCTTCGATTTATTTTTTTGCTATAAATCCACTACTGCGCAAAGCAACAAAACGTTAGCGGCAAGTTTAAAAAGCGACAGCATTACAATTAATATACAGATAGGATAAATGAATTTAAGAAAAACTGAAGAAGTAATAGATGATATTAAAACACTTATATATTCAAAAGGTTATATCTATACCCTTTGTATGATTATATATGAGGATTTTCATATTATCCTACAAGAGATTAATAAAGTAGATTTTAGGTCTCGACTAAATAAAAATGAAGTTTCTTTGCTAATTGGCTTTTTGATACAAAAACAAATTGATTTTACATTACCTGATAATCCTCTTGATGTAATAAAATCAAAAGAAAGTACATATGAATTAATGCATGAACTTCATATGTCTCTTATGACTCCTTTCTATGAGAAAATGAAAAGTGTTCATCCACAGAAGCTTGATAGAATGAATTTCAGGGCTGAGATGAGAAGATTTTATGGTGATGAAAACATGTTTATTGAGCCAATTTTTTATGCAAATGATGGAGTTTATGATTTTCAGTATACAGATTTTTTAGAAAGAAAATATCGATATGATAAAGAATGGCTTTTAGAGAATAGAAACTTTGATTTCAATAATACTAAAGTCATCTTGCAAAGGATAAAAGATATACTTCAAGAGAAATCTAAGAAGGTTAATTTCTTTAGTTTAAAAGAAAAACTTCCCGAGATAATAGAAACTATAAAAAAAGAAAATCCATCAGAGAATATTGAAGAGCATATTAAAGAAGTATTACCAGCTTATGAATTTTATCAATATGCGAATTTATTTTCTGATTTGTCTGAAAATGTGTCAATTGAATTTGAGACTTTGCCTAATGATGCATGGAAGACTTTTTATAAGAAATTAATTGATTTATTTGTAATTCGGAGAGAAGACTTTATAAAGGAAGTTAAAATTGATTCATTTTTTAAAAACTTTTCAATTGAAATTAATAAGGAAAAATTAAACAATAATTTTAATCAGATAGGTGATTTTAATCTTTTCAATGCTCAACCAATACTTCAAATAGATAGTGAGAGATTTTTTGTCCCTATCACCTTTAGTCTATATGAAGCATGTTATGAAAGCCCATATTATTGGATGCTCAAAGACAAAGCCTATAAAGACAAACTTGCCAAAAATAGAGGGAATAGTGGTGAAGAAATTTCATACGAATTCTTATCTAATGTTTTTGGACAAGAAAGAACATTTAAGTCTGTTAAAATAATTACTAAAAAAGGGACTGATGATACAGATATTGATGTTTTATGCATTCTTGGTAGTAAAGCCTTATGTGTACAAGTAAAATCTAAGAAGCTAACTGAGTTTTCAAAAAAAGGTAGCTTTTCTCATTTACAAACGGACTTTAAAGGAGCCGTGCAAGATGCATATGAACAAGGTATTGTATCACGTAGTAAGATTTTGGCTAAGGAATCAAAATTTTATGATGAAAATGGCAATCTAATAGAATTATCGGAAAGCATTGATGAAGTATACATAATGGGCGTCACATCAGAGAATTATCCATCACTGACTCATCAAGCACATACTCTATTAGATAAGAAAAGTAATGAACCTTTTCCCTTGTTCTTGACCGTTTTTGATTTAGAATTAGTATCACACTATTTAAAAAATCCATATGATTTCCTTTACTATGTTCGTCAAAGAATTGACCTAATGGATTATTTTATAGCTGATAATGAAATGATTTATTTGGGTTACCATTTAAAAAACAAACTATGGAAATTACCAAATAATGATTTTGTATCACTTGACAATGACTTTGGTAGTGCCATTGATAGAAACTATTATCCATTAAGATTAGGTGTTGATCTCACAGACGAAGGTGACTCTATTAAAAACAGATGGAAAAATGAAGATTTTGACATATTGTGTAATTTGCTTGCAAAGGCAAATGAGCCTAAAGTAACAGATGCAATCTTTACATTGTTAGATTGGGATGGACCAGCTAGAGATAATTTAACTAAATATATCCGCCAAATTAAAACCCAAACAATTCAAGACAACAAATGGCATAATTTCTCTATGCTTTCCAATAATAAAAAAGGGGCAAATTCTGGTGTTACATACGTTTCTTGGGAAAATGACAATCCTAAGGAACTTCTTGACCGACTATTGACATTAAGTAAAGCACGGAAATATAAAAGCAAGGGTGATATCTGGATTGGATTTGGAAGCTTGAGAAATAGTCCTCGAATGATTGATATATTTGTCTTTAATAATCATAAATGGCAATTTGATAAGGATTTAGAAGAAATAACAAACAATCTATTCAAGAATAAAGGACAAGGAACGGTATTTAATCTTGACAAGAAAATAGGAAGAAACGATAAATGTTATTGCGGAAGTGGATTAAAATATAAAAAGTGCTGTGGGAAAGAAAGACAATAACACCATCAGCTAACACGCAATAAAAAATAGTGCAGGAAGTGCTAAATTTAAACAATATAACATTTTATTACGACTCGACTAATCGTTAAACAAGTAGGAGCTTCGACATGCCCTACGTTTTTTATTGTCTTCCGTTATTGACAACATATAAAAAAGTCACTGCAAATAGGGGTAATAATTAAAACAATCGATGAAAAATTAATCGAAATCAAGAAAGAATACTTGGTATTAAGACAAACAAATCAACTTCTTGCTTCACTAAAAAAAATAAAATTATCAGTTTACCAAGTAGAGCATTATAAAAAAAAACTATCTTAAAGACCCTGATAGTTATTAAAGAAAAGAATGGTCAAAGGATAATGAGATGTCTGAAAACAGTGAATACAAATATTGTGTAAGACATAAATATCGAGCAAAAATAGTTTTGGTGGCTTTGTAATTGAAAACAAAATATTTTATACTGATGACCATGGGGATCTTATGTGTGAAAAAGATGTGTATTAACTATAATACAATATGGAAAGTATTAAAATTTTGGAAATGTTAGATTTAGCAAGGAATAAATATAAACCTAAAAAAATCAAAACTTTAATTGTTGGTGAAGCACCACCTGACAGTATTGACCGTTTTTTTTATTTTGAAGATGTAAAAAAAGCAGACTATTTATTTTTAGGCATTATTGGAGTTATTTACCCCAGTCTAAAAAATCAATACCTAGACAGCAAACGAAGTCCTGATATAAAAGAACAGATTTTGAACAAGTTTGAGCAAGATGGGTTTTTCCTTCTTGATTTGTTTGAACTCCCTGTTTCTTTGAATACAGACACCGACAATGAAGCGGTTAATAAATTGATTCTTAAAATTGAGGGATTGGGAATAAACAAAGCCCCAATTGTTTTAATTAAGGCTAATGTTTTTGATACAGCATTTATTCCCTTAAGTAAAAAATTTAACGTGATAAACAAACGTATTGAATTTCCATCAAGTGGTAATCAACAAAAATTCCATGATAAATTTTTGGAAGTAATGAAACGACACGGGTAAAAACTGGAGCCATATATTGCGGTATTTCCAATGCAAATAAAACTAAATTAACCTATAATGCTCCCACAAATTCAGACCATTGGGCAAATTTAATAAAATGATTTATTTTATATGTAACAAAATAATTGGTTGACAATTCTATCAATATAGGGTCAGTATTTCTTTGAATACTTGGCAAGTATGGTAGATAATTTTTAATTTAAATCTTTAGTAAACATGACACAAGAACAGCATCCTTTTACCTCCAATAGATGGAAACAACAAATTGTTAATCAAACTCTAGAGTCTGAGTGGTATATTAATAAAGATAGAAACAATAAAGTCCTAAGTTTCGGTTATATGCCCGAAAAAAACATAAAAAGTATATTTTTAGGGTCATTCCCAATTTGGGAAATCACTTTTGGACCATCGCAAAATATAAATACAGAATTTTTTTATGGAAGTATAGTAAATGACTTTTGGAATTGCTTAGCTAACATTTTTGATACGCAAATAAATAATATTAATAAGCAATTATTATTTCTTCAACAATATAAACTAGGAATAACTGATATCTTAGAAACCGTAAATAGAAACCCTGATAATTGTAATAGAGACAATTGTCTTACTGCTGTTAATTATAATAACATTTTAAACCTAAAAAAATCATACCCTTCTCTTGAAAACATTTTTATAACGTCTGGTGGCAAAAGAAAAGTAGGAAACATAAATTCTAATAAAAATGTAGCCAGTTGGTTAAAAGATTCAGTATTAAACCAACCTTTAAGTGGGTTTAACACATATGGCTTTGTAAAGAACATTTCTATTAACAAAATATCTTTCAATTTAATATATCTATTTAGTCCAAGTAATGCCGCAAATATAGCTAGACAAAGAGAATTAAATATAAATAACAATTTTGGAATTAATGATATAAATATAAATGAGTATCGAAAATTACAGTGGGGTTATTTTCTAAAAAAATATCACTTCAACGATACGCAAATTGAAGAAATTGACAAAATTTACAACCAAATAAATAACAATCAAGCACTTTTAGATTTTTTTAAATAACGATTAAACTTCTTCTTTAGCTTGATTTTTCTATAGTTAAAATTTCATCAAATTCGTATTTATAAACATAAAATAATATCCTACATTAGTCTTTAATGGCAATTCTGATGATATAGGGCAAGTATTCCGGAGTAAACTGGGCTAGTTTGGACGATTTAGTTACTTTATTAATAAAATCGTTAATTCATTGACAGTTTTTGCATAAATTTAGTCAATCAACAGACGTTTTTAAATCTTTCTTAAGCATTCAAAAATTTACATCTTTTCGTAATTGATGATTCTGATGATCTAGAGCCAGTATTCCGATGGGTACAGTGCAGTTATAGTTTTATTGATTTCATGGCAAATGTGTATAAAAATTAATACTTCTATGACAAAATTACTGCTCACTTTTGGTGGTCTATTTGATGTTACACATTCAACATTCTTGTTATATTTTTTGCTTATTTGATTATTTGTACTATTTTTACAACACACTTGACGTAACAGCCATATAAATCTAATAAACAAATAATCAATATTATGCTATCCAAAAACATCCGCACTCTGCGTGAAAAATTTGGTTACACGCAGGCACAAGTTGCCAATTATCTCGGGATTACTGCTTCTGCAGTCAATCAATATGAAAACGATGCAAGACCTATCCCCGCCGATGTTGTTAGCAAACTTTCTTTACTTTTTAGTGTAGAAGAATACGAACTATATCAGGAAAATCCTCAGCAGCAGCAGATTTTATCTGCTTTTGCATTTCGAGCAAACGAATTTGTTGAGGCTGATTTCAAAAGCATTTCAGCATTCAAGAAAATCGTTTTAAATTATTTTCATTTATCTGAAGCTCTGAGCAATGAGTAAGCGAATTGACAACCTGGAGTATTTAGCAAAAAAGTTTAGAGAAGAAAATTTTCTGAATGAAAAGGAGCCTATTCGGATAAAAAGTATTCTTCAGAGAAATAATATCTTGACCGTATATCGTCCCTTAAGCCCCGACTTCTCTGGCATGTCCATAAAAATCGATATTGGACGAACTTGCAAAAGATTCATCCTTGTAAATAGTGAACATTCAATCGGAAAGCAGCATTTCACCATTTGTCATGAGTTTTACCACTTGTTTTATCAAGAAGATTTCTCTGCTGCTGTAAGTAGTTCAGGCAAATTTGATAAACAGGGGAATCCAGAAGAATACAATGCTGATATATTTGCAAGTTTTTTACTTTTGCCTCAATGGGGTGTTTGGGAAATGATTCCTGAAAAAGAGAAAACAAAAAACAAAATTTCGATTGCGACACTTTTGTCAATAGAAAATTACTATGCCTGTTCGCGTTCTACACTGTTGCATCGTTTGATCTATATGGGGTTAATCGATGAGGAGTTTAAAGCCTTATATTCAAAAGGTATTAAAAGTGGTGCACGTAAATTGGGATTCAGTACAGATTTATATGAAAAAGGAAATGAGAACGTAGTAATTGGCGACTACGGAACATTAGCGTATAATGCATGGGAAAAAGGGATTGTGTCAGAAAGTTCTTACTTGTCTTTGCTCGAGGATATAGGGGTGGATATTTCAAAAATTTTTGAAAATGAGAGCGAAGATGAGTCAATCCAATAAAATAATTCTACTTGACAGTGATGTGATTTCTCATTTCATTGCCAACAATTGTTTAGCTGATTTGCCAACAATTCTGGCTCCTCATCGATGTATGGTTGTCGATTATGTTTATAACGAAATTTCACGAAATCCTTTCCGGAGAGCAGTTTTTGATGGGATTATCGCAAGTGGGGCTATTCAACTAATGCAATTTCCAAATAATGATTTGGAAATCAAACGTGAATTTGCCCAAATTAAAAAACTAAATTATTTAATTTGTGATGGAGAAAGAGCATGTATGGCTATTGCCAAACATAGCCGCGACATTGTTGCAAGTAGCAACTTTAGAGACATTGCGCCATATTGCAAGTTGAATGGCATTTACTATCTCGGAACGCTAGATGTTCTGACTATTGCTGCTAATAAAGATGTATTCGATGAAGCAAAATGTGATATTTTTATTCAAAATGCAATTAAATACAATAAAGCAAGATTTCCCAATGGTATTACTCAAATAAGATACTATACTCCACCAGATTTGAGTTTTGTGTAAATCTAAAATAGTTAAGGATTATTAGGAAATTGAATCCTGAATGTGGAAAATTATTATTGAACTGTACAGTTGCGTCCAAAGTCACATATAAAAGTCAACACAAGCTATTTACATAGCTATGCACCAATACTTTGTCTAGAAAATTTCAACAGAAAGCAATCAGACTTCACCTGAAGGTAAACTACTGGCATCTCAGCAGGTCAATATTATTGGATACATACACTAGATTGGATTATTATTGAATTTGGGATATTGATACTTCCACATCCATCAATAAGCCAAGTATTATTTTCACGACTTATCTTTACCAATAGCTTGAATTTAGGCCAGCTTATACCCCTAAGTATATGAAAGGTTTCTTCACCCCAAATTCCTCTCTTTTTAGTATCCATAATCGTATTATTTTTTATTTCGACGATTTGTAAATCATACTTTTACTAACTTGCCTTTAATTAATTAGAAAAAAATGAGCATAGAACAAGAGGTATATGGAATAATGGGCGAAAAACTTGTGACTAATTATGATCATAAGAAAATCGTAGCTTGGGCTTATCAACTTATTGTAAAAGGTTATCAATCTGAAAATCTTTTAATTTTAGCAGGTCTAGGCAATGAAAGTTCTGACGTAATTGATAAATACTTCAAAAAAACTATTGAAGACTTAAAGATTAGTACGGATAAGTCTGATAAAGAATTAATTGAAATATTTGCCTTGCAATTAATTAACGAAGTCGTTGAAGAAAAAATTAATCCTAGAGATGGCCTATCACTAATGCAGGAAATAGTGATTGCTACTGACTATTCGGATCGTTTTATTCAATTCTATACACTACAAGAAGATCTCGATTATTTTAATAACCAAGATAATACTGTACATAACCCAGAAATAGAAGCAAGTAAAATCGAAAAATCTATTATAAAAGAATTTAAACGATTTATTGAACAAGAGAATCAAAAGTAACATTCAATATTCTTCCCTTTATACCTACATTAGATCTTATTACAATTTATAATTCTGCAACATCTTTAATATTAGATTAATTTTTTAAATGCCGAATAATATAAAGAAAAAATTCATAACTTGCAGATAGTAAATTTATTTGCGACACCAATGTAATAAAAGAGATTATAGAAACAAGTTATACTGCATTATAAAAAGCAACAGATATGAAAGGAAAAAACGCATTTACACAGGCAGAAATTTCGGAACTAAGAAATCTTATTAGAGAAAGAATAAAAGCCGATAAATCAAGACAAAAGGCAATTAGAGCTAAAATGAGAAACATTGGATTTTATGGTTCAGATGACTTTGGAATTATTGATCTGCAACCTGCGGACTTTGAAAGTCTAATTAATTCAGGTAGAATAAAAGTTATTGGGCAAAAAAATGTTTTAACCACAGAATTATCAAAACAGAAAACTGCATTACCATTTAAAGCGAACGAAAAATCTGTAGACTCCATCTCTACAATGAAATCGACAAACGAGTTTGAGTTGTTTGACTTTGAAAAACACAATTCAGAACATATTCCCGACAATCCAGGTAATTACATTGTTTGTTTAAAAAAGGGCTCAAAATTGCCAGATATTGGAGTATCATGCACAATGAAAACATACAAAGAATTAAATGTAATCTATACTGGAATTGCGGGTAAAAGCCTTAGAAAACGTGATTACAAACAACATTTTACTGGAAATAATGCTGGAAGTTCAACCTTAAGAAAATCAATAGGCTCAATGTTTGGGTATACTAAAATTGCAAGAGACAAAGACCCGAGCAACGGAAAAACAAAATTTATTGAAACTGATGAAATTAAATTGAGCGAGTGGATGAAATCTAATATTGTTATTTATTTTAAATGCAATTCATGCCCTGATGACTTAGAAAATGAATTAATTAGAGAACTTAATCCGCCATTGAATTTGAGAAAAAACTCAAATATTATTAATCAGCAGTTTAGAAAAAGATTATCTGAACTGAGAAGTAAAAAATAACGCTTTTGAACAGCACCTATGTCTAATAAAACTATGAAGTGCAACTTGAAATATTGTAACCCGCAAAACATTGTAATTATTGACAATGAGGAATCCCGCAATCAGCTACCTACTTATACAATATTCCATCAGGCTTCATTTTAAAGAGAAAAACATTAGTCGTAGAAAGTATACTTAAAACCCAATAGAGTGACTCAGAACAATATAAATGGAAAAATTAATTTGGATTTCAAACATTATAATTATCGGACTAATACTTGTATTCCCGATTATATTACTTCGCATTCTGAATAAACTTAGAATTAGAAGAAAACTTATTTATTATTCTTTGATTGGCATTTTATTGTTAGGATTAATAATATTTATTTCTGCATGGTGGAATTATAAATCCGATTTAATGTTATTAAAGCATTATGGATACAATATTGACGGTATGAATAAAACTGAATTTTATGGAGACGTTCTACCTGAAAATATGCAAAAAGTAAAGAATATTGAAGCCTCTGTAATGGGAATTGGATGGTCTTTAAAAGCTATGCTCGGAATTATAATGATTACTCCTTACTTGGGAATTATCTATATTTTGAACAGGTTTACAGAAAGATTTAGAAAGAATTGACAAAAAAGCTCAGCCACTACTCTATGCCGACAACCTTTATCAGTTTCAGTTTAAAGAACATTCAATAATATGGCTAATTTTTTAACATTTGTTCTGATTTTTTTCATAAATGGATTAATAATTCCTGAGGAATTTAAATTAAAACCAGCAGAATCAGATAAAAGTATCTCAGGAGTTTTTACCCAACAATTGTTTTATAGATTTATAATTATTGAGTTTAAATATGACAATACTTTTAATTACCATATTATGTCAGAACGAGCACATCGACAAACATTTGGGAATTATACTATCAAAGGAGACACAATCATCTTAAATTCATATTCAAAGGACACTGTTTTTGATTTTCATAATGAAAAATGGATTATTATTTCTCGTAAACAGATTCTTATAAGTGACAATCTTAAACATAAAAAAGAGAGCTGGGCAATTTTGGATAGAGATAATAAATTTGATTCAATACCTAAACAACGAAGTGACTTTGCTATGAAAGTTGACAGTATAAAAGTCAAAGATTTATCATGGATTAAAGACACTGTAAACTATGACTCTGAATTAAAATTGGTTATTCACGAACCATCATCACCAAAGGAACCTTTAGTTCTTCTTGATGGAATACCTGTTAAATATGATTTTTTGTTAAATTATTATACACTGGATAACATTGATTCAATAATGACTATTACAGGAGAAAAATTACTTAAAATTGGAATAAATGGCGAACGCTCAAAATATGGGTTAGTAATAGTAAAAACAACAAAAAGAAAATCTAAACACTAGCCTCATATATTACTTAATATTTGATACTTATATCGACTACTCTACCTCATATCAACATTTTTTCTTCTTTTCAACTTTAGAACATTATTGATAAATCTTATAGAGTAATTGATTATCTTTGATTTAAATATAATGATTCTTCGAATGATGAGATTTTACAGAATTACGGCTTTAATCGTAATAACATTGATCTGTAATCTAGGGATTGCAGAAAGCAAAAAAGTGAAGGTTTCGGATGGTACAGAAATTTATATTACAGTGAAAGGCAAAGGGCCCTACTGCTTGTATCTACATGGAGGCCCTGGATCTGGTAGTTATTGGCTAGAGAAATACTATGGAGATGCTCTGGAAAAGTATTTTACGATGATATATCTCGATCAGCGAGGAGTTGGCAGATCTTCCTCTCCTCAAAATAATGATTTTAGTATGGGTCGAATGGTCTCTGATTTTGAAGAGGTTCGGAAGGAGCTTAAAGTTGAAAAATGGTATACATTGGGCCACTCATTTGGTGGTGTCCTACAAATGGGGTATTATGAACGTTACCCTTCGTCTATGTCTGGGATGTTAATGATTAATTGCACTTTATCGTTAGAAGATAGTTTCAAAAACAGCTGGATTCCTAAAGCTTACGAATTGTCGGGAGTTGAATATGAACAAAAATCAGACACTCTCAAATTAATGGATCGTTTTCTTGATGCATTAAAAGCCATTTCGAAAAAGGGTGATAGATGGAGAATGGCATTCTTAAATAAAGCAAGTGAAGATTTAATTAGTTCAACCTATTCTGAGATTAATAATTGGAATAACACTTTTAGCAATGTTGCATTTAGTATTAACGATTATTGGAAGGATTACACAACAGCAACGTCGGATGTAAAGGTTCCAGTCCTTTTCTTTTATGGAAAGAGTGATTGGTCGATTGGTCCTAAACATTATACAAAAGTAAAATTTCCTATATCAAAAGTTGTCTCTTGCGAAACTGCCCATTTCCCCTTTTTAGAGAATAAAAAGGAGTTAGAAGAGGCAATCTCACAATTTCTACAGTAATCATATTTTTCTTACCTTTGCGTCGCTTTGTTCCTTCCTGCTTGTTGCAGGGGATTAAAAGGGAATCAGGTGCGAATCCTGAGCAGAAACAACTGCTGTAAGCTTCAAAAAGAGCAAGGTCACTCTTATGCCACTGTCTGTCGAAGATGGGAAGGCGATCTTGCCGAAGCGAGCCAGAAGACCGGCAAAGTGCGATGAGAATAAGCTGTTGTTGTTCGGCAAACCTCTCTGTCCAAAATTTTAACAAATTTTATTGTATGCGTAAGCAGTTGCACGCCGTAATGTTCGCAGGAACAGGAAGCGATGTAGGCAAAAGCGTTGTTGCTGCTGCCTTCTGTCGTATTTTTCTGCAAGACGGACTCCACCCCGCACCCTTTAAGGCTCAAAATATGGCCTTAAACTCTTTTGTCACGCCCGATGGCTTAGAAATCGGCAGGGCTCAGGCAGTTCAGGCTGCAGCCTGTAAATTGGATTGCTCGGCAGAGATGAACCCAATTTTGCTCAAACCTTCGTCGCAAATGAGGTCGCAGGTGGTCTTCATGGGCAGACCTTTTGGCGAAAGCGATGCCTACAGCTATTTTAAACGAGAGGGAAGAGAGTTTTTCAGACAACATGTCTGCGCCTCTTTCGACAGACTCTCAAAGCTATATAATCCAATTGTAATCGAAGGTGCAGGAAGCATTGCTGAGATTAATCTCAGGGAGAACGACATTGTCAATCTTAGTATGGCTAAGCACGCCAATGCAAAGGTGATTCTTGTTGCCGACATCGATCGTGGTGGCGTCTTTGCCTCGCTCTACGGAACAATGATGCTCTTGACTCCACAAGAGAGAGAGATGGTCAAAGGGATCATTATTAATAAGTTTCGTGGCGATATTCGCGTTTTCGAGACGGGAATCAGGGAGATTGAACGGTTGTGCCAAGTTCCAGTGTTAGGGGTAATCCCCTATTTCAATGATATTTATATCGAGCAGGAGGACTCCGTAGATTTAGAAAATCGTAAAAGCACAATCACAAATGGCAAAATTAATGTTGCCGTTGTAAGATTAAAATATATGTCGAACTACACCGATTTCGACATGCTCGACCTCACCGAAGGGGTCAACCTCTTTTTTACCACTGATAAACAACAGCTAAGAGAGGCAGATATCATCATCATTCCAGGCACCAAAAATACAATTGCAGATATGCTCTTCCTAAAACAGACGGGCTTAGATTCTGCAATCAGGGAGCTTTATGCTGAGGGGAAGCAGATCTATGGAATCTGCGGAGGGTATCAGATCCTTGGGCGCAGGATATTCGACCCTCAGAGCATTGAGGGCGAGGAGCGTGAGTGTGAAGGCATCGGCATTCTCCCTGTGGAGACGATTATGGAGAGTGAAAAGCAGACTGTCAGACGTGAGTTTCGGTTTGTCGGTGGAGATGCTCAAAACGGAGAGGGCGAAATATGTATGGGTTACGAGATTCATATGGGCAAGACAACTGTTTGTGATAAAGGGACTTATAAGCCTGTCGCCCATTTTCTAAACTCAAGTCAATCATCTCAATCAGATGGCTACTACCACTCTCAAAGGTGCTTTGGGACATATCTGCACGGAATCTTCGACAACAAGATAGTACTTGAGCACATTTTATCGTGCGTAAATAAACCTTACTCAATACCAAATCAATCAATTGCAGAGCTGCGCGAGCAAGAGTTCGACAAATTGGCAAAGCTGGTTAGAGAGAGTGTTGATTTAGACCAATTATATAAAATTTTAGAACAATGATCATCGGACACGGCGACGACATCCATTTGGAGTGTGCAACAGAAATTATAAATTTTAGCTCCAATGTTGCAGATTACAACCCAAGCAGTGAGCTAATTAGACATCTTCAAACATCGCTTCATAAAATCAATCGATACCCCGAGCCAGATGCTTTATCGGCATGCAGAGCAATTGCTCGATTGGAGAGAGTCTCAGCAGAGAACATCATAGCGACCAATGGAGCCGTCGAGGCCATATATATGATAGCCAGAGAGTTTTATGGTTCAAAAAGTGCCATCGTTGTCCCAACTTTCAGAGAGTATCAAGACTCGTGCGTTCTTAACCAACACCAAGTAGTATTTATCCCAAATACATTAAATATTGTAGAGATTGCACACAAAGTCAATCAATTAAATTGCAATCTCCTTTGGTTATGTAACCCAAACAATCCCGACGGAAAGCACTACTCCCCTTCCGAAATCATGTTTCTTTCGGCATCGTTAAGTAATGTGATAATCGTCGTAGACAACTCATACTCTTGGTTTTGCGAAGAGCCGACAATTGGAATTGATGAGATGTGTAACACAAACAATATCATAACGATAAGCTCTCTTACAAAAAAGCACACAATTCCAGGATTGAGGGCAGGTTTCATTGCAGCGTCGGAGCGATTGACATCAAAGTTAAAACGGCAAACTGTTCCTTGGAGTCTCAACTCCCTTGCCGTTGAAGCAATCTGCTTTCTTGAGCAGAACAATTCTCTACCGAGTGATGATAAACCGCATCTCGCTAATCTTTTGAATGAGAGACGACGCGTGGTAAATTATCTTCTTGAATTAAACTCTTCTCGCTGCCCTGTTTCGATCAAGCAAACAACTACTCACTACTTTCTTGGGCACCTCGAATCTGACTCGTCTGCCCATATGAAGCAGTATCTGCTTCAAAATCATAATCTTTTAATCAGAGACGCCTCAAATTTCGAGACCTTGAGTTCGGGACACTTCAGAGTGGCTGTCCGTCCATCTACCGAAGATAACGATAAACTAATCAATGGAATATCCGAGTTTTTGAATCTAAATAAATCAACCAAACAAAATTAAACTAAGTGACTATAATACAACCAATATCGCTAATCACAGGATCGCTGGCAGACAAGCTCTTCGGCGACCCAGCCTCTCTTCCGCACCCTATTGTCTGGATTGGAAATTTGATTTCGGCTTCCGAAAAGCTACTGAATAGAGGGCGGTTCAGATTTTTAAAAGGTGCAATCTCTTCGATTTTGATTGTTGCTATTTGCTGGTTTGCCGTGTGGGGAATCTTAAGAGTCACAGAATTAACTATTCAAAATCAGATAACTGAAACAATTATTGCAATCATTATTACATCAATAGTTGTGTTTTATTGCCTTGCTGCAAAGACGCTTGTAACAGAGGTGAGGGAGGTCTTTGCCAAAAGTGAAGAGTCGTTGGAAGAGGGGCGAAAAGCACTGTCGAGAATAGTTGGGAGAGAGACCTCTCAACTCACTAAAAATCAAATCAGGACTGCGGCATTGGAGACCCTTTCGGAGAATTTGAGCGATGGGGTGATTGCTCCTCTGTTTTGGTTTGCAATTGGAGGTGCACCTGCGATGTTGGCATACAAGGCTGTCAACACATTAGACTCTATGATTGGCTATAAATCAGAGAGATATCTTAAATATGGGAAATTTGCTGCGAGGTTGGACGACTTCGCAAACTACTTCCCGGCGAGAATAAGCGCCTTTTTGATCATATCAACCTCATCACTATCATCAACTTCAGCATCAACAGATACCACATCAGCAGATTCTTCACATTTGACATTTATTGAGCGGCTGAAGTTTGTTCTGAAGTATGGGAGGGCCCATTCAAGTCCAAATTCGGGCTATCCAGAGTCTGCAATGGCTGCGCTGCTCAACTGCAGATTTGGAGGACCTTCTACCTATTTTGGGCAGCTCTGCGACAAACCCTTCATTGGGACAAATCAGAGGGAGATCACTCTCGAAGATTGTGAAATTGCTGTGCGAACAAATTACAGGGCAGAACTTGTGTTCACTACAATCGCATTAATAATATTATTATTCACCTCTATTATAGACTATTATACAATCTTTTAAATCTTAAACTCAATATGGCAAATATTATTCTCATAACAGGTGGTCAACGATCGGGAAAGAGTTCGTATGCTCAGAGATTGGCAATGGAGATGGCAGCCTCTATAGACAGACTTCCCATCTATTTGGCGACTTCGCGGGTGTGGGACGATGAGCATAGAAAAAGAATTGAGCGACATAAGCTCGAACGGCTAGAGAATTGGGTAAACTTAGAGGAGGAGAAGGCTCTCTCTAATCATAAGTTTAATGACGACAATGTTGTGGTAATTGATTGTGTAACGTTGTGGGCAACTAACTTCTTTTTCGACAACAATGGGGATGTAGATCTTTCGTTTCAAGAGCTGTGTAAAGAGTTCGAATCTTTTTCACAAAACAACTGTACATTGATTTTTGTGACCAATGAGATTGGGCTCGGAGGGGTCTCCCAAGATAATACTCAACGCCGTTTTATCGACCTGCAAGGATATGTCAATCAAATGATTGCATCAAAAGCAAATTCCGTTTTCATGATGATTTCTGGAATCCCTTTGCGAGTTAAGTAATTACGCTAATTTGATGAAATATTAATGACAAAAAGTACGTATATAAATAAGCACAATAACTAAAAATCAACACTATGATAAAATTTAACATCGAAAAACCAGATCAAGCGATCGGGGCTGAGCTTCAAAAAAAGATTGACAACCTCACTAAACCCAAAGGTGCGCTTGGTATGCTTGAGGAGCTGGCAATCCAAATCGGTCTTATCCAACAGACAACTTCTCCACAGCTCTCAACTCCTTACAACATCGTCTTTGCTGCCGACCATGGTGTAGCTGTAGAGGGGGTAAGTTTATCGCCTCAAGAGGTTACCTTTCAGATGATTTCCAACTTTATCAGTGGTGGGGCTGGTGTTAATTTTTTAGCACGTCAACATGGTTTTAAGATGAAAATTGTGGATTCTGGCGTCAATTATGACTTTCAGCCAAATCCATACCTAGTCGACAAGAAGATTGGAAAAGGGACAGCTAACTATCTCTATTCGGCAGCGATGAGCAAAGAGGAGGCAGAACTCGCAATCAAACACGGAGCAGACGTAGTCTCAGAATGCAAGGCAGACGGATGTAACATCATCAGCTTTGGCGAGATGGGTATAGGAAATACCTCTTCTTCGGCAGTGTGGATGAGTTATTTTACAAATACCAATCTTAAGGAGTGTGTTGGTGCAGGATGTGGCCTCGATCAAAAAGGGGTTGAGCACAAATATGACGTGCTAAGGAGAGCTTGTGAAAACTTCAACCAAAACCATAAAGAGTGGGACACACTCGAAATCCTGTCTTATTTTGGTGGTTTTGAGATGGTAATGGCAGTTGGAGGCATGCTGAAGGCGGCTGAGGAGAAGATGATAATTCTGGTAGATGGCTTTATAATGACAAGTTGTATGATTGCAGCAGCAAGGATGTATCCAGAAGTTCTTAATTATGCTGTATTTGGCCATCAAAGTGATGAGTCGGGTCACAAAATTATGCTCCAATTCTTGAATGTCAAGCCTCTTTTAAGATTAGATTTTCGTCTGGGAGAAGGTACTGGAGCTATCTGTGCCTATCCAATTGTTGATTCGGCAGTCAGAATGATAAATGAGATGAATAGTTTCGAGAAAATCATGGTCACTAAATATTTCGATTAAGAACGCCTAAATATTTTAAGCAAATGTATCGTCTTCTTGCAGCATTGATGTTTTTCACAAAACTTCCCCATTTAAATCGAATCAAGATACCAGGAGAGTATTTTAAGGATGTTATAAACTACTGGTATTACACGGGATTGCTCACCTCAGCCACTATGGTTGGTGTGTATATCTCTTTTTATCCGATTTTGGGAAGCGAAATTGCCATCATTGCTGCAATTCTCTCAAGAGTTCTTTTGACAGGAGCACTCCACGAAGATGGCTTCGCAGATTTTTTTGATGGCTTTGGAGGTGGTCGGACAAAAGAAAAAATCTTGATGATCATGAAAGATTCCAGGGTTGGAACTTATGGAGTTATCGCCTTGATTTTCTATTTTTTAACTTTTTATAAAATCCTGGAGAACCTACCTTATGATCTGCTAATCAAATCATTACTTATCGGAGATCCTCTTGCGAAATTTATTTCATCTCAAATCACTCTGTTCCTTAATTACTCTAGAAAGGAAGAAGAGAGTAAGTCTGGTGTTATTTATTTGAAAGGTGGGATGTTACAAAAGGCACTTCAAGGTGTCTTATGTATGTTGATGATCTATTTATTGCTCCCACAGCAATACTATTTATGTGTTGCAGCACCAATAATCGTTTTTGCATCTTGCACTATCTATCTTGCAAAAAAAATCGGAGGATACACAGGAGACTGTTGCGGTGCAGTTTTTGTAATGAGTGAGTTGTCATTTTACATGGCTATATTAATAACCTACAATATCTAATGGAAATCTATCTGGTAAGACACACGGCAGTCGATATCCCCCCAGGAACCTGTTACGGATCCAGTGATGTTCCACCTGCAAAGAGCTTCGAAGCCGATGCAGAGTTAGTTAAGATGAAGATCTCGGACATTAGTTTCGACAAGGTCTTCACGAGTCCAAAAACAAGATGTAAAGCATTGTGCAAATATCTTGGTTATAGGGCTAATACAGACAAAAGATTGTCTGAAATGGACTTTGGTGAATGGGAGATGCGACGATGGGACGAAATCACTGATCCTTCTCTTAGTGTCTGGTACAATGAGTGGATTTTCAACAAAGCGGGAAGTGGTGAGTCATTTTTTGATCTGTTTCTTCGATTCGGCGAGTTCATGGATGAGTTGCGAGAGAAGAAGTTCAAAAGGGTTCTCTTGATAACTCATGGAGGAATATTGGCTGCAGCAAGGGTCTACTTTGGAAACTCCGACATTAAATCGGCTCTGGAGGTTGTTCCTGCTTATGGAGAGGTTGCCAAGTATGAATTAGATAACTACTCCGATGACAAACATAGTCATCAAGTGGTTATTGTCAGGCATGGAGAGAGCACTTGGAATGCTCAGAATAGATTGACAGGTTGGAGCGATGTTCCTTTGACCGAAAAGGGAAAACTCGAATCCGAAGCTTGTGGCTATTACTTAAGAGGACGAGGTCTCTCCTTCGATAAAGCTTTTGTCTCTTCGCTTCGTCGTTGCTACGACTCTATGGAGATTCTTCTGAACTCTTCGGGGAATAGTAATGTTGGAATCAATAGAGATTGGAGGATTAACGAGAACCACTATGGCGTTCTGCAAGGTATGACCAGAGAGGAGGCTGAGAGGTTCTTAGGGTGTAGCGAAAGTGCAAAATGGTACAATTTCTACGATAAGAGGCCACCTCAAATTGATTGGTTAGACAGAAGATTTCCAGGAAATGATCCTGCCTATTCGGGTATCGACCCTGATACGCTACCAACTGGAGAGTCGTTTAAAGACCTGAATAAAAGGGTCATCGACTTTTGGGAAGACTCTTTAGTACCTTCGCTCAGATATAACAGGAAGATAATCATCTGCGCTCATGGAAACTCCATAAGAGAGATTATCAGACACTTATCATTGAGCACAAATGAAACTCTCAAGGACTATTTGATGCCCTCTGCTAGACCGTTGATTCTTGATTACAATCCAGAAAAGTCTATATTCTCGATCAACCCTACAAGCCCCGTGAAACTCTAAGGCTATTAGCTACAACAGAGACAGAACTGAATGCCATTGCTGCTGCTGCGACAACAGGATCTAACATGAATCCATATGATGGATAGAGCATACCTGCTGCAATTGGAATTGCGACTATATTGTACACAAACGCCCAAAATAGATTCTGTCGAATCAATCTGACTGTCTTTTTAGAGATATCGAATGAGGTATTCAATAGTTTCAGGTCCGAAGTGATTAGTGTTACCATTGCAACGTCCATCGCTATATCAGTTCCCTTTCCCATAGCAATACTTACATCGGCGACTGCCAAAGCTTGAGTATCGTTAATTCCGTCTCCTACCATTGCTACCACTTTGCCCTTCTGTTTGAGATTTCGAACATACTCCTCTTTATCGGCAGGCTTCACCGATGCTCTGTAATTCTCAATCTCTAACTTAGATGCCATGACTCTTGCTGATGCTGGATTATCTCCTGTGAGCATGTGAATCTCTATACCTCTCTCTTTCAAAAGTCTCAATGCCTCCATCGTTGTCTCTTTAATTCTGTCGGAGACGGAGATGACGGCAATTAGCTCCTTCCCTCTTCCATAGTAGATAAGGCTATCTCCTTCGTCGGTCTCCCTCTTCACAGCATCCTTCATCTTGTCGTCTATAATTGCCTCTGCCTCTCGCACCATCTCCTCATTTCCTGCCCAATAGTGAGTCCCTTCGCAGGTTGCTTCAACTCCTGTTCCTGTATGGCTTTTAAAAGACTCAAGGATTGGAGTGTCGCCTTTGTAAGGATGCAGATCGCTCTTTAAATACTCTGCAACTGCCTCTGCTAAAGGGTGCTCCGACATCATCTCTAAATCAAGAAGTATCTTCTTTTCGAAATCATTTTGTCTTTTTAGCCAAATCCATTTTTTAACTGATGGCTTGCCGTAGGTTAATGTTCCTGTCTTATCGAGGATTATTGTGTCAACCTTTATCATCTGTTCCAATGCTGTTGCATCTTTTATGAGGATGTGCCGATGGGCTGCCTTTCCGATTCCCACCATCAATGCTGTGGGTGTTGCCAGCCCTAATGCGCAAGGGCAAGCAATTACTAAGACAGAGACCGCGGCTACTAATGCATGGGCAAAGCCGTACTCTCCTCCAAATATAATCCAGACTCCGAATGTAATAATCGATATCAAGATTACAGCAGGAACGAAGAATGCTGCGATTTTGTCTGCAATCTTTTGCACTGGGGCCTTACTTCCTTGAGCCTCTCTCACCATTTTAATAATCTGCGAAAGAAGAGTATCGCTCCCTACTTTGACGGCCTTGAATCTAAAACTTCCCTTTTGGTTAACTGTTCCGGCATAAACTGGTGATGCTATCTCCTTTCTTGCTGCAACTGGCTCTCCTGTTATCATGCTCTCGTCAACGAAAGATTCTCCATTAACAATCACTCCGTCCACCGGGATTCTCTCTCCTGGGCGCACAAGGATGATGTCGCCAACAAGGATCTCTTTGATTGCAATCACTTTATCTTTTCCGTCTCTTGTAACAGTCGCGGTTTTAGGCTGGAGTCCCATTAGTTTTTTAATTGCACCTGCGGTGTTTCCTTTGGCTCTCTCTTCCAATGTCTTGCCAAGTAGTACAAATGCTATAATCATTGCTGCTGCTTCGAAGTAGAGTGCGTGTTCTAAACCAGGAACGTGTAAGAAGTCGGGAAATATCAGGTTTGCTAGGCTAAAAAGGAAAGCAATTGCAACACTGAGTGAGACTAATGTGTCCATGTTTGCGGAGCCTCTTTTTAACTGCTTATATGCGCCAATGTAGAAGTGTCTTCCTGAATAGAGCACTACAGGAAGTGTCATTCCAAAAACAATCCAGTTCGCAAGATCGACTCCCATGAATACCATTGAGATGATCATGATTGGGATTGATAGCGACCAAGCAATGGTTGTGTCGGCAACTAATCTTTTGTAGTGTTTTGTTCGCTGATCTTCTGCCATGTTTTCGCTGTCGTCTTCGATAATCATTCCGTAACCCAGTGAAACTATATTGTCGCGAAGGGTTTCGGGTGTCACTTTGTCGTGGTCGAATTCTACTACAGCCGATGAATCTGCAAAATTTACAACTGCTTTAACGACTCCCTCTGTCTGGTTTAATCGTCTTTCTACACCTGCGGCACATGAGGCACAACTGAGCCCTGTAACCGGATATCGTTTTATTGTTATCTTACCCATAATGTGAATATATATTTTAATAACATTTTGCCCCTTAAAATGTTTTTGAATCCGATTCGGAATGGTATATTTGTAATAATATCAAAAAAATAGTGTAGAATGAAGAGGGTTGTGATTGCAGGTGCCGGTTTTTCTGGATTGTCGGCTGCTTGTTACCTTGCCAAAGCTGGGTATGATGTGGTTGTGTTAGAGAAGAACGACACTATTGGAGGTAGGGCAAGACAGTTGAAAAGAGATGGATTCACGTTTGATATGGGTCCGACATTTTATTGGATGCCCGATATTTTCGAAAAATTCTTTGCAGACTTCTCTCATAAATCATCTGATTTTTACAAGCTTGTAAGGCTCGATCCTGGTTATTCTATCTTCTTCGGAAAGGGGAACTCGATAGATGTAACCTCTAATTTTGAGGAGCTTTGCCGGCAATTTGAATCGCGAGAGAGGGGAAGCTCCAAATTTTTGAAGAAATTTACTGAGGAGGGGGAGTTTAATTACAGAGTTGCTGTAGACAAAGTGATTTATAAACCGGGGCTATCTCCTGCCGAACTTGTTATGTTGGAGACAATCTCTAGGTCGCATCAGTTTTTGTCATCTATCAGTGGAGGCATTCGCAGATCGGTTAAGAGTCCAGAACTTATTAGTACGCTTGAATTTCCTGTTCTATTCTTGGGGGCGATGCCTCAGGATACGCCATATTTCTACAATTTCATGAATTATGCCGACATTAAGCTCGGCACCTGGCATATTGAAGGTGGATTTTATAAACTCGCCGAGGCAATGGCTGATATAGCTCGTAACTTGGGGGCCAAAATACGATGCTCTGAATGTATAACCAAGGTTGATATTGAGAATAAGAGGGCTAAACATCTCATTTTAAAATCGGGAGAGGTGGTTGAATTCGATACAATTCTTTTCTCGTCTGACTATCACCACTCTGAGTTATTGATTGATGAGCAATATCGCAACTACTCCGAAGATTATTGGAGAAACAGGGTATTTGCCCCTTCGGCTCTTATGTTTTATGTGGGTTTCAGTGAAAAGTTGAGAAATTTGAAGCACCACTCGCTCTTCTTTGATACTGACTTCAACTCACATGCTCATAGTATTTACAAAGATGCAAAATGGCCTGCCAAGCCTCTGTTTTATGCAAGTTTTCCTTCGATGTCCGATGCCTCTCTTGCTCCTGAAGGCAAAGAGTGTGGAATTTTCTTGATTCCTGTGGCACCTGGCCTGAACGATAGCAATATCGACAAAGGGCGATATCTAAGTGAGATTTTGTCGAGAATCGAGAGTGTTACTGGAGAGAGTGTTTCGAGTAAAGTTCTGTTCAGTGAAGTATATTCTGTTAGTGATTTTGCAAGGGATTACAATGCCTACAAAGGTAATGCATACGGACTTTCAAATATTCTTACTCAGACAGCGTTTCTGAAACCTAAACTATATAATAAAAAGATAGATAATATATTCTATTGCGGTCAATTAACTGTTCCTGGCCCAGGTGTTCCACCTTCGCTGATTTCGGGGAAAATTGTATCGGAACTCATCATCAAAAAGAAAGAACATGGATCAATTGTATAAAGAGACATCATTTGCCACAGGAAGGCTTATTACAAATCTTTACAGCACATCATTCTCTTCGGGGGTAAAGTCGCTTGGGAGAGATGTGCAAGATGCGATTTATGCGGTTTACGGATTTGTACGTCTTGCAGATGAGATTGTTGACACTTTTCACGAATTTGATAAAGCTGTTCTGATTGAAGAGTTTGAGCGTGAATACTACTGCTCGCTTGAGCGTGGGATTAGTCTTAATCCTGCAATTAATGCGTTTCAACTTACTGTTAAGGAGTACTCTATTCCAGATGATTTAGTTCAGGCTTTCCTAAAAAGTATGAAGAGTGACATCTCTGAGCATAGTTACGACGAAGATGGTATCAGGGCATATATTTATGGCTCTGCAGATGTTGTTGGATTGATGTGTCTAAAGATTTTCACTCATAGTCAAGAGGGGTTGTTCGATAGTTTAAAACCATCTGCAATGCGCCTTGGATCTGCTTTTCAAAAAGTTAATTTTTTACGCGACATCAAAAATGATACTGAGAATTTGTCTCGATGCTACTTTCCAATTCTCAAAGAGAGGGAGCTCGACGAGGAGGCAAAAAGGGTAATTATTTCCGATATTTTGTCTGATTTTGATGCTGCAATAATTGGAATCAGATCTTTGCCGAAAAGTTGTCGATTTGGGGTCTTCTTAGCTTACAAGTATTACAGGAGATTGACATACAAAATCTGCTCTACTAGTGCAAAAGAGCTATCTTCTTCTAGAGTTAGGGTTAGTGGAATAGGAAAGATTGTTGTATATTTAAAGGCTCTTGTTCTATTCAAAACAAATCTTTATAAAATTCTAAAATAATGAAAATTGCGGTAATTGGTGCGGGTATTGGAGGACTAGCTTCTTCGGTAAGACTAGCCTCAAGAGGTCATGAGGTCACTGTCTTTGAGAAGAACAGTTTACCTGGCGGTAAGATTTCCGAGATAAGAGAAAACGGATTTCGTTTCGATACGGGCCCTTCTCTCTTTACTCTTCCGCAGCTTATTGACGATCTTTTTGCCATTGCTGGTGAGAAGAGAGAAGATTATATCGATTGGTTTAAACTGGAAAGTAGTTGCAAATACTTCTTCTCCAATGGGAAAAAGTTGACCTTTTATGATGATTTACAAAAGCTTGAGAATGAAATTAAAAGAAACTCATTTGAACAGTTTTCGAATGTAAAACGAAGACTTGATGATTCGGAAAGGTTATACAACTTGACTAGCAATCTCTTTATTTTTAATGATTTTCACAAGTTCTCCAACTTTATAAAACCTGAAAACAAAAAGATTTTATCTGCTCTTAAAGACCTAAAGTTTGGAAAGACAATGCACTCTGTCAATGAGAATGAATTTCTAGACAGGAACATCGTGCAACTATTCGACAGGTATGCAACCTATAATGGGTCTGATCCCTACAGAGCTCCTGCAACTCTTAATATGATTGCGCATCTGGAGCATAATATTGGCACCTATTTCCCGCAAGGTGGAATCTATCAAATCGCTGATGCTTTATATCGCCTGGCGATCAAGAAGGGTGTTACTTTTGAGTTGGATTCGGAGGTTGAAAATATCACTCTTCGTGGTAAGAGGGTGACTGGTGTCAGGGTTAAAGGGGAAGATCGTCTCTTCGACAGAGTTGTCTGCGATGCTGACGTTAACTATGTTGCCTCTAAATTAGTAAAACATCCACTAGAGAGACGTTTAAAGAGAGCTGAGCTATCTACCTCTGCTCTGATTTTCTACTGGGGGATCAACAGAAAGTATGACATTCTTGATGTACACAACGTAATTTTCAGTGGTGATTATGCCAGTGAATTTAAATTACTATTCGAAAGGAAGATTCTGTCTTTCGATCCAACAATTTATGTTTTTGTCAGTTCAAAAGCGGTTCCTGCCGATGCTCCTGATGGTTGCGAAAATTGGTTTGTTATGCTTAATGCTCCGATAGATAGTGGACAGAATTGGAGTACATTTATTAATCAGTCGAGAGCTGTTGTGATTAAGAAAATAAATGCAACACTTGGTATTGATATCGAGAAACATATTGTTGTTGAGAAGATTGCGACTCCTAAAACAATTGAAAAGAGTACGAACAGTCTCCATGGAGCTCTTTATGGATCTGCATCGAATAGTGCTTTTTCTGCATTTCTGCGTCATCCAAACAGTGTGAGTGGTTTAAAAAACATCTTCTTTGTTGGAGGAAGCGTTCATCCTGGCGGAGGAATTCCGCTTTGCCTTGCCAGTGCAGCAATTGTAGATAAAGAGTTTAAGTAATCGTATCTAATTTTAGACAGTAAAACTATATAATTTTGAATAAGGTTAAAAGTTATATTAACTCGCTTATTGACGATAAAGTAATCACAATCAATATCGTTCGCTTTTACTGTATAGGATTGCTTCTTTTTGCAATCCCCTATACAAGAGAGTTGTTCTATATTCTTAATCCTTTTAATTTTATACTTGCTACTGCTGTAATATTTTGGAAACATAACCAATCTAGAACCCGATTAGCTGTTCTATTCGGAGTGATTGGAGTAAGCTCGTTTATTATTGAGAGTATTGGGGTGAATACTGGAAAAATTTTTGGAGAATACATCTATCTTCACTCCTTAGGGCCAAAAGTTCTTAACACTCCACTTATTATCTCTTTAAACTGGTTTATGTTAATCTACATTACTGCTGGAATATCAGATAGACTAGTTAATGGCAAAATTTCTAAAGTTTTAGTGGGGGCTATGATTATGACTGGTTACGACTTAATTGTAGAACTGACTGCCCCTGCAATGGGGATGTGGATATTCAATGGAGGAATGCCTCCACTGCAAAACTACGTAGCGTGGTTGGTTCTCTCGTTTATCTTTCATGCTATCTTCAGGTTGTTTAAAATTGAGTCCGAAAAGAAGATGTCTGAGATGCTCTATCTTACTCAACTTGTATTTTTGCTAATTATCTATATCTTATTAATTTTGAGATGATACGCGCAAATCATAAAAAGAGGTGGGAGCTATTTTTTCGCACCTATACTGCAATACAGTTGAAAAGACACTTTCATAAAATTGTAGTCGAGGGTGATTATGCTGTATCAACAAAACCTGTTTTACTGATTTCAAACCATTTTTCATTCTGGGATGGATTTATCCATTTTTATTTGAACGACTCTGTATTTCATAAAAAGATCCATGTAATGATGCTTCATGAGCAACTACTCAAGCATAGATTTCTTCAATGGTGCGGTGCTTTTTCGGTTCAGAGAGGGAGACGAGATATAATTGAGTCTTTAAAATACTCTTGTGAAGTACTAACAGGTAATGAAAATCTACTTGTTATCTTTCCGCAAGGCGAAATTCAGTCTCAACATAATCACAATCTATCATTTGGAAAAGGGGTGCACTATTTAATTGAGAAGTGTGGGAAAGATGTGCAAATAGTCTTTAATGTAAATTTGGCAGACTATTTCTCTCAAAAGAAGCCAACACTCACCTGCTATCTTAAAGAGTATGTTCCTGAAGATGGTATTTCGTTGAGAGACATAGAAAACGATTTCAATTTATATCTTAGAGACTGTATATATAATCAAAGAGAGCAATGAATAATTTAGCTGAGTTACTTCTTTTCATATTCATTACAAAATGGATAGGAATTCTCTTATTTACTTTTCTAGCAATCCGCTCCTTAGTTGTATTGTCGAATTTGTTGCGATCCAACAAACTTGACCGATATGCGCCAGCTGATTTTAAAGAGAGTGAAACTCCGCTGGTCTCGATTCTAATTCCAGCCCGAAATGAGGAGAATAATCTCCCTGAATTGTTAGATGATATCTTAGAGACATCTTATCCAAGGATAGAGGTTATTATTTACAATGATAACTCTACCGACAATACATTATCTATTATTAAAGAGTATTCTTCTAAATACAGCTTTATTAAATACTTAGACGGAAAATCCCTTCAACAGGGCTGGAATGGCAAGCAACACGCCTGTCATCAACTCTCGACATCTGCAACTGGAGAGTACCTACTGTTTCTGGATGCTGATGTGAGAATTGGAAAGAGTCTTATTCACAGATCTGTAGCTACAATCAAGAGGAAAAAGTTGTCTATGTTATCGATATTCCCAAAGCAGATTTTATTGAACAGAAGCAATTTATCAACTGTTCCAGTGATGAACTGGATACTGCTCTCATTGCTTCCTCTTCCTTTAGTGCGCAAATGCTCCTGGAGCTCTTTCTCCGCTGCAAACGGGCAATTTATGATGTTTCTAGCATCGGCATACAGAAGACACCAACCTCATAGCTATTTTAAAACCAGTCGTGCCGAAGATATTCAAACGGCAACACTTTTTAAACGAAGGAGAGAGAAGATTGCAACTCTTTTGGGTGATGAAGATATTAAATGCCACATGTATAACACTTATAATGAAGCTACTGAAGGGTTCTCCAGAAATATGCCCTACTTTTTCGGCAACTCAATTTTCTTTCAGTTGTTCTTCACAATTTTTACAACTCTAGTATTACCTTGGCTAATATTATTCAACTCAATTTTTCTTGCAGTTTCTGGAGCAATTCTTATTCTGCTTATCAGAATTATGTTTGCCATTGAGTCGGAGTATAGTATTAAAAATATGATTCTTTACGCTCCTCTTCAACATTGGTTCTTTTTGAAGGTGAGCATCGTCTCTATGTTTAAAAAGAAAAGAGGGAAACTATTATGGAAAGGAAGAGAAATTTAATGGCTGTAATATTACGATTTACAGCAATAATCCTGATATCATCAATCGCTCAAATGATAAGTGGTTCTAACTTACTGGCCAAATCGAACAGCGAGTCGGACAATCATTCAACTACCTATAAAGCCAAAGCTTATGATGCGTTCATAAATGGAGATATGAGTAAGTGGCTAAATTTGATAACAGAAATGGAGAGTGATCTGATCTCATTGAGTGAAAAACCATCGGAAAAGGATGTAAAAAAGGAGCTCTTGAATTACTATTATGGTTACACCGCCTTTTTGATTTCAAAAGAGAGGATGAAAGAGGCGTCTATTTATGCCGAGAAGGGTGAAAAAATTATCGAGACGTTTATTTCAAAACAACCTCAGAATGCAGAGATGCTTGCGTATAAAGCTGCATTCAAAGGGTTTAAAATTGGTATTTCAAAATTTAAGGCAGTGACGTTGGGGATGCAAAGCCAGGCAATTATTAAGAAAGCCTATGCATTAAACCCTGGAAGTAGCAGGGTTCTCACAGAGAGAGGCAATATTCTCTTCTACTCTCCCAAAATGTTTGGTGGTAATAAGCGAGAAGCAATCCAAATGTATAAAAAAGCAGCCTCTGCGTTGGAGAGCAGAGGCGAGACTATTGGAAATTGGGAATATCTTAATTTGCTGACTGTTATTGCCCAGGCACTTTTGGAGACCGAAAACAAAAACGAAGCCATTAATCTCTACAAAAAGTTATTGATCATAGAGCCTCGATTCAAATGGGCACAAGAAAAACTTAAAAATGCCAGCCAATTTTAAGAGATATCTCACCTTGAAATTGTATTATAGGAAATAATCAAAATTGTCTCTCTTCATAGAATCTTACAGGACTCCTCCGCGTCGTGCTAGTTCTGTCTTCAGTAGCGCAAGCTCTCTGCCTGTCTGCCCAGCCATCGAGGTGTTTTCCCTTGCTCTTCTAAGCAGATAAGGAAGGACTTTTTCGACTGGGGCATACGGGATGTATTTGCAAACATTATATCCTTCGGAGGCAAGATTGAAAGAGATATTGTCGCTCATTCCGTATAACTGCGAGAAGAAGACTCTTTTATCGTCTCTTTCTAGGCCTGCACTCTTCATCAACTCTGGAAGCAGAAGGTTGCTTTCGTAGTTGTGGCTACCGCTGAAGATTTCGAAATTCGCAATACTCTCTATTGTGTATCTGAGGCCATCGTTGTAGCAATTGTCTGTATCCTCTTTTGTATCATGAATCGGAGATGGATAGCCCATTCTCTGCGCTCTGTCTCTCTCCTCCTCCATATATGCTCCTCTGACAAACTTAACTCCTGCAATAAACCCCTCTTCAAGAGCCATTTTATGAATCTTTCTGAGGTACTCGCCACGATCTTTTCTATACATTTGCAAAGTATGAAATACAACTGCTCTCTGTTGGTTGAATTTTTTCATCGCCTCTTCGGCTACTGAGTCAAATAGGTTTTGAGAGGCAAAGTCTTCTGCATCAATTAAAACTTTTACCCCTTTCTCGGCAGCTCTTGCGCAGACAGAAAAGACTCTCTCTTTGAACTCCTCAAGCTCTCTTTTGTCTGCCTCAGTTGGGCTATAACCTGGAAATGTTAAATTATCCAAGACCTCAGCAGAGATAAAGGCAGATGGTTTGAAGACTGCAAAAGCAATTCGGTTATCCTTTGATGCGTAATCGACAGACTTTAGAGTCTCCTTGTATGAATTTATAACATCTTCATAAGTCCCGCTGCCTTCGGCAGAATAGTCCAGAACGGAGTAGATTCCATATCTATAAAGGTTCTCCACTGTTGCAGCACAGCTTTCAATTGTCTCTCCTCCAACAAACTGCCTGTAAAGTGTAGGTTTAACCGCCCAGCCTAATGGCAGACTGTTTTTAAGGGCGAAGCCTGTGGCTGAGTTTAAGAAATTGACGAAACCTCTGCTAGAGATTGTTGAGAATAGCACATAGGCGTTGTAAAGCTCTAGCTTACTTTTAGAAGCAAAGGCTTTCTGGGTATTGTTAAAATCGAGCATCGACTTAATTTTATTCGTTTTACATCATCTTCGAAAAAAGACACTTCTTCATCATGTAATCCCTTACATATGGGCAGGTAGCTTTAATTTTAAGGTCTTTGGAATCGGCATATTTTATTGCCTCTTTTACAAGCTGCGATGCGATTCCTTGGCCTTCATGAGCTTTTGGAACAAAAGTGTGAATTAGATTTAAACCGCCGGGAACAAATTTATACTCAAGAAAGGCAAGGTCGGAGCCAATCATGACTTCGAATCTTCTATCTTGCAGATTATGTTTAACAACAATGTCCATAGGTTTTGTCTTTTTGATTAATAACCAACGTGGTGATATTTTGTTTAAATATAATATATTTGTGCGAATAAATGACACGAATACTAATCATAGAGGATGACAGGCAGTTGTGCGAAGCCCTTGCTGGAACGATTCGGCAATATGGATATGAGCCTCTGTTCACCGAAGGATTCGATGCTCTGGACAAACAGGTAGAGTTACTTAAGCCAGATCTTATCCTTCTCGATATTGGTATTCCTTCGTTCGACGGGTTCTACTGGTGCCTTAAAATTCGAAAATCTACTCTCTGCCCTATCATCATTATTTCTGCTCGCGACTCCTCTTCCGATCAAGTTTTAGCTTTGGAAAATGGTGCCGACGATTATGTTTGCAAGCCTTTCGAAAAGGAGGTTCTTATTGCAAAGATAAGGAGCCATTTAAGAAGATGTGGAGACTATTCTGCAGAGACGAGTGGTAGCTTCTCAGAAAAAAATGGACTTAAGATCGACCTCTCCAGAATGGAGCTCTCTTTCAAAGGAGACAACTCACCTATGGCAAAGAGTATAGTCTCGCATAAAGAGGCAATTATTTTAAAATCTTTAATAGACATCTACCCAGGAGCAGTTCCAAGGGAGCTGATTCTGTCAAAAGTGTGGGACAGTAAAAATTTTGTTGACGAAAATACTCTGAATGTAAATATTGCTCGAATAAGGAAGAAATTAGAAGAGGTAGGTCTGCCCGATAGTTTGGAGACAGTCAGAGGTTATGGCTATAGACTAGTAATCCATTAGCAGATGAAGACCTTCTTTAAAGATATATCTGGATTTGTTGCTCTGTATGTAGTCAACTTCGTTGCTCTGCTGCTGCTTTTTAATTTTCTCTCTATCGATGCAGACTTAAAAATCGTTTTTTACTTCTTCTTTCTATCGCTCTTTTTTTTATTCGTCTGGATTGTTTTTAGATATATAAGGAATAAAAGTCTATACTCTAACTCTTTGCAGACACGTCGGGGAGATGATATTTTTGGCAAAGGTGCGTTGGCTTCGGCTGTCGATGAGATGCTAAGAAGCAGAGATGAGGAGAATTGCGCGCGGTTGAGTGAGGCAATTAAGCAGCAAGAGGAGTATAAACTATTCATTACTCGCTGGGTACATGCTGTTAAGACGAATATTTCGGTGTTAGGAATGGTTGCCGACGAGATTAATGATCTCGACACTGCTGGTGTTGTCAAAGCCGAAACAGACAAGATTCTCTACAATGTAAACATGGCTCTCAATTTCTCAAGAAGCAGCTCGCCAGAGAACGATTTTGTAATTCGTAGTGTCGATCTCGAAGAGATAATGACTGAGTGTATCAATAATTACAAGTCTTGGTTTATTCGTAAAAATATCTTCCCATCGCTAGATGTCCCTCAAAAGGTTGTGGTAAAAAGCGACTCTAAATGGCTTGGAATTATATTTTCGCAACTTTTAACGAATGCTGTTAAATATTCTGAGCCTGGATCGATTGTCAAAACTGGTGTTATAACTAGAGGTGATGAGGTAGAGATGTATGTGTCCGACAGTGGAATTGGTATTCCTCTATCGGAGCAAAAGAGAGTCTTCGAACTCTTCTACACAGGTAACAATGGCAGGCAGTATGGAGAGTCTACCGGCATTGGTCTTTTTGTTGTAAAAAAGATCTGCAACTCTCTTGGCTACAGGATTACTCTTGAGAGTGAACCTAAAAAAGGGACTCGAGTAGGTATAATACTAAAGCGAGAAATCTAAGCATCTTTCAAAGCGCGTTTTAATTGTGTACTATATCTCTTGTGCATTAAGACAAAATAGATTGTCTGAATCAATAGTGTTACGCCCAAAACTTGTAGGACGGGCATTAGTATCGAGAAGTTTCCATTACCTAAATTGTTAAGAGCTGTTAATGCCATAGATGTATGCATTACTGCCAATATGTTAGGAATAAAAAATAACATTCCCATCTCCTTTGCTGTTGACCATGACAGCTCTTTTTGCGACAGGCCTATCCTTGCATATTGACCATATTTCTCAACATCGTGCTTAAGGTTATTGAAGAACTTGAAGTAGAGCATACTTCCTGCGCAGACAAAGAAGACTATACCAAAGAAGAGTCCTAAAAAGAGATAGAATCTTCTTGCATAGATGAATAAGTAATAGAAAGAGGCTGTTGAAAAGAAGTAATTTTCTCCAATTTCACTCCTCTCTTGACTATAAATCTCTTTCATTAAAACACTAAGTTCCTTTCCTGCTGCATACATGTCGCTGTAGTCGAAGATTTTCACTTGATGAACCTTATGCTTCAATTTGAGTGAATCGTATTCAATATCGTTTACCAATTTTACTGAAGCAAAGCCAAAGAGTGACGATTTTACTTTTCGTAAAGTAGACGTATCCATTGACTTTACATTACTTTCACTCATCCAGACAGAGGCTCTGACACCCTTCTGTCTTTGGATCAAATATTCGCTATTAATTAGCTTATATTCAATTCCAACACTATCGAGAATCTTAGATACTCTTGCAGTTAATGTCTCCAGTTTCGCTGTGTCTGCCGATATTGCCAGTGGAATCTCCTTTTTATAATCGAAATTAATCTGAGTAGCTGTCATTACAGAATAGACTGTTGCGAAAGCAGTCAGACCCACAGCAATGATGATTGTGCTCAAAAAAAGTACAATTGAGGAGTCTTTAACTCGGTAAAGCAGGTTTGAAAGCCATAAGATATTTGTTCCCTTATATAAGACTGATTTTCTTTTAGTAAGAAAGCTTATTATTAATGCAAAGAACTGATTATATAACAAGTAGGTCCCTAAAACAACAATACCTGTAACAGGAAGAATTCTACTTATGATTGTTTTTGGATCAGAGGTATATGCTAAGTAATATCCGATCGCTACTAATAAAACACCAAGAATTCCTGCCCAAGCTCTAATTTTTGGGCGGTGTTGTCTTTTTACTCCAAAGCTTAGGATCTCTTTTGGTTGTGAACTTTTCAAAAGTGCACCTTGAACTATAAAGACAACTATAAATAGTGCTCCAAAGCAGACTATTGTGAGTAGTGCCGGCTTGAGTGGAATGTAAAATGCAACTGCCTCTAAACCTAGGATCCATGCAATAAGCATAAAGATTAGCTTTGATAGTACGATACCAAGTAAAATCCCTGCAAATACTCCTGAAAAATAGACAACAAAATTTTCGCAGAATGATAATATCAGTAGTCTTTTCGAATCTGTCCCCAGAATTTTCAGGATTGCATAGTCGCGACTTCGTTGTCGACTGTAGGTTACCGAAGAGTATGCAATGAATAGAGCCAGGAATACAAAAAGAATCATCTGCACAGCTTTTGCCCCTTTTTGGAAATCCATTCTCATTGTATTGAGTGGTATATCGGGATGGTATGTAAGTAGCGCGAGTACAAAGATTACAAAGACAGAGAAACTGACTGCTAAAAAATAGCTTCCAAATCCCTTTGAGTTTCCCTTTACGCTCTTTTTTATGATTGTTTGCAGATTCATAGACTCTCCTCCTGTGTTGAATTCAGATACGACAACACCTCTAGAATGTCATTGAAGAACTCTTTTTGAGACTCTCCCTTTGTAATCTTGTTATATAGTTTTCCATCTCTAATAAATAGCACTGTCTTACAATAACTTGCTGCGAATGGATCGTGAGTCACCAGAAGTGTTGTAACTCTCTCTTTTGCATTGAGGCCTGTGAAGAGCTCCATCACCTTTGCTGAGCTTTTACTGTCGAGGTTTCCTGTTGGCTCATCTGCCAGAAGAAGCGACGGTCTGTTTACAACTGCTCTTCCAATTGCTGTTCTCTGCCCTTCGCCTCCCGATATTTCATAGGGGTGCTTCTCTAGAATCTCTTTTATCCCTAAAAAGTCTGCCAGCTCTCCTACTCTCTTTTCGATTTCATCAACTTTGCGATTCTCTAGAATCATCGGAAGTGCTATGTTCTCTTTTACAGATAATGAATCAATTAAATTATACCCTTGAAATACTATTCCCAGATTATTTCTGCGAAATGATGCCATCTTTCCGTCGGACATCTTACCAGGCTGAGTCCCGTTAATCAATATCTTTCCCGATGTTGGGTTGTCGATTGTTGCTATCAAGTTCAATAGCGTTGTCTTGCCGCTTCCCGAAGGACCCATGATTCCAATAAACTCACCCTCTTCGATTTCTAGGTTGATTCCATTAAGCGCGGGAGTTCCTAGTCCATTCCCGTATCGCTTTGTGAGGTTTTCTATTTTTAGTATCATCTTTTTTTATTGCAAAGAAAGGGAGTGCAGGAGCTAATTGTAATATGTTTGAATTACATTTGTATTACAATTTTGTAAGGTAATGGAAGAGTCGGTTGCATATTGCCAAGTAAAGACCATTTTGTCGAAGCTTAGAGAACTTGATAATTTTTTTGGGATTACTTATAACATGAATGTTTACAGGGGGTGTATGCATGGTTGTATCTATTGTGATTCTAGAAGTGATTGTTATAGAATTGGCGATATTTCTAAAATAATAGTAAAGAGTAATGCTCCTGAGCTTTTGTATAGGGAACTTAAGAGCAAACATGGGAAATATGCTACGATTGGGACTGGCTCTATGAATGATCCTTATATGCCAATTGAGGAGAGAGAGAAAATTGTGAGAAAGTGTTTGGAGACGATTGCTGACTTCTCTTTTCCTGTGCATGTAATCACTAAGAGTGATCTTGTAATTAGAGACATTGATCTGTTGAAGAGGATTTCGGAGCGTTATGCTGCTGTCAGTTTTACTATTACTTGTGCTCAAGACTCTTTGTCTGCCAAAATTGAGCCTGGCGCTCCTCTGACATCTATGAGGTTCAAGGCAATGGAGCGTCTTGCCTCAGCAGGAATTTACACAGGAGTCACAATGATGCCTCTACTCCCTTATCTTAATGATTCTCCTGAGAACATAACTACCATAATTCAGCGTGCTGCCGATTGTGGCGCCTCATACATCATTCCTATGTTTGGTGTTACTATGCGTAAAGGATCAAGGGAGTATCTATACAACAAACTCGACGCTATTGCACCTGGTCTCTCTCTATATTACGACAAAACCTATGGCGAAAAATACGAATGTTTTTCGCCCGATTATGTCAACCTACAAAAGGTCTTTAAACAAAAGCTATCGGAAGTGAAGCTCTCCTCAAGAATGAAATTTTACACACAAGAACCAGATAGTCAGCTTAGTTTATTTTAATCTTTCGATGATGATAACGAGTATGGTCGCTCGTAGTTTATAAATAGTCTCTTTTTGTTAGGTTTGTCGACCATTTCAAATTCGAGAACTCCACCTTTTAAAATATCTTCGTATTTAATATAAGCCTTATTATATTGAATACCATTAAATTTCACACTTTTGACGTATCGATTTTTATCGCTAACACCCATAGCCTTTATTGTAAATTTAGATCCATTCTCCAAATTAATAATTAGTTCAGGTAGATAAGGTGCTCCTAGAATTAACTCTCCCGACCCAGGAGAGACTGGATAAAACCCCATTGCACTAAAGATATACCATGCAGACATTTGCCCACAATCGTCATTTCCGCACAGACCCTCTACTGTCGGCAGATATTTTTTATTCATAATCTCTCTGATCCAAAATTGAGACTTCCAAGGTTGAGTTGTCCATGAATAAAGATACGGGATATGGTGTGATGGCTCATTTCCGTGAACATAATTTCCCATAATGCCCTCTTTAGTAACATCTTCGGTATGTTCAAAAAATTCATCTGGAAGGTGCATTGTAAACAGAGAATCAAGTCTTTGTATAAATTTGGCATCACCACCTGTTTTGCTTATTAGTCCATCGACATCGTGTGGAACATAAAATGAGTAGTTCCAAGAGTTCCCCTCAATAAAGCCTTCGTTATGGGTGTTAAGTGGTGAAAAATCTTTTTTCCAAGAACCATCAGTGAACTTTGGAGTACAAAAGCCAGTAATTGGATGATATAATATTGCGTAATTTTTTGCTCTTGATTTATACTCTTTTGCTAAAGGTAAATTGTTTGCTCTTAAAGCTGTTTGATAAATTGCCCAATCATCGTACGAATATTCAAGAGTTATGCTTGCACCACTTTTGTTTTTATCAAAAGGTACATACCCCAATTTTTTATAATCTCCGATATTGTCATAGAGTTCAAAATTTGAACTTGACACCATTGATTTTAACGCCTGTTCTTTGTCAAGGTCAATTCCAGCAGCTATAGCGTCTGACAAAACAGAAACACCATGATATCCAATCATGCACCAATTTTCATTTGCCATGTGCGACCAAATTGGTAGGATTTTGTGTACACTTTGTTTCGAATGCTCAATCATAGACAATACGGCATCTCTGTTAACTTCTCTATTTATAATATTGAAAAGTGGGTGCAGAGCTCGATATGTATCCCATAATGAAAAGATTGTGTAGTTTGTAAAATCAGTTGCTTTATAGATATTTCCGTCCAAACCTCTATACTCGCCATTAACATCTTGATATTTAGATGGATTTATCATAGTGTGATATAATGAAGTATAGAACATCACTTTTTGAGAACTATCCCCTTTCACATCTATTCTACTCAATCGTCTCTCCCACTCATCTTCTGACTCTTTTCGGATCTGATTGAAATCTTTACCACTTGTCTCGTGCCTTAAGTTTTCTAGCGCACCTCGAGTACTGACAGCAGATAAGGCTACTTTCAGCGTCAAAGAATCAATGTTCCCGAATTCAAAATATGCACAGATTCCTTGCCCTGCCATCTCTGGGAAATTTTCGAATTGATTAAATCTCCTCCAAAATCCAGTATATTTTTTCTTCTCTTTATCTTTATAACCATATTTGAGAATGGGTTTCGAAAACTCAATAGCAAAATATTGATAGTTCTCTCTTGCCCAACCACTTGTAATTCTATAACCAGTTAACAATCTTTCATTTTCAACCCTGATAGAGCTCCACAGAACTTTTCCATCGTAATTGTATATCCCATGAATCAAATCGAGTATAATTCTATTATCATCTCTATTATTTGTAAAAATGTATCTATGAACTCCCGTTCTTGGCGAGGCTGTTAATTCTGCTTTTATCCCATACTTGTCTAGAAATACAGAGTAATAACCAGGTGAGGCCTTTTCATTAGCGTGAGAGAAGGACGATCGATATCCGGAGCTAATCTTATCTGAAGTTCCAGGATTAAGTTTTAGAGGTCCATTTGTTGGCATAACTAAGATATCACCAAGGTCGGAATGGCCAGTTCCCGACATATGTGTATGTGAAAAACCAACGATAGTGGAGTCTTTATACTGATATCCAGCACAATATTCGTATGCTCTCTTTTGATAAACTCCATTGACATTATGAGGAATTGTGTCGGTATCTGGACTTAAAGCAACAAGACCATGAGGGGAGACAGCTCCTGGAAATACATGGCCCATCGATCCTGTCCCGATAAATGGATTCACATATTTTATTCTTTGTGAATAAATATCTTCAGTTGTTAGAGCTATTAATAGGACTAGAGGAAGCCAATATTTTGTTCTCATAATATTTTAATAAATTGCGATTCTTTTTCAAATTTAAGATAATGTACAAGGAAATCAAACCTGGGAAAAATGTTTCTGAGTTTATTCAGTGTTACTGGATATCTTCGGGAAGATATGAATCTCCTTGTATTCAAAAGATTATGCCAGACGGGTGCACAGATATAATTACAAATGTTTATGGTAGTGACTCGATGACAAAAGAGACTCCATATCTAATTGGCACAATATCAAAATATATAGAGGTCAGTTTCGCGGGAGATGTGCTAATGACTGGAATAAGATTCAAACCAGGTGCATTGAGGTGCTTTACATCAATTCCTACTTACGAACTTACTGACGACCAAGCGAAGTTGTCTGATTTAACTGGAAGTTTAAAGCAAGCGGCAAGTTTAATTGCAGACATGATGTGCTCCGATTGTGAGAGATCATTCTTTTCGGCAGAAGAGCTAATAACCAACCTTGTAGAAAAAGCCAAGCCCCTAGATAAACTTGTGCAGACCACAATTAATGAGATAGATAGCAATTGCGGATTAAAGACTTTTGACGACATTGCCAATAATATCTCCCTTTCACGCAGACAGTTTGAGAGAAGATTCCTAGAGGCTGTCGGAATCACTCCCAAAAGATATTTCAATATAGTTAGATTCAATAAAGCTTTAAACTCGCTTAAAAGCGGAGATGCTAAAAACCTTTTGGATGCTGCCATTATAAATGGATATTATGACCATGCCCATCTTATTAAGGAGTTTAAACAGCTAGGAGGGGATACTCCATCTAAACTTATTTGATTTATCAATAAGTATGAAGAATTGAATGTCGCTTTTTTACACATTATCGTTTACGCATATCTTTACCTTTGCCTAGAAATAATTTAAAGATTATATAATTATGCAATTCAAAGATTTATCAATTACGTTTCATGTGCACAACATAAAGGAGTGTACAGAATTCTACTGTAAGTACATGAATGGTATTATGACATTCGATTGTGGTTGGTATGCAACAGTAAAACTAGAGAGTTTGGCTGCACCAATTTTTATCTCATTTATGGTACCTCAAAGCGATGGTTATCTACAATACAAAGGTGGTGCTACTCTAAATTTAATGGTCGAAGATGTAGACGCAGTTTATCAAGAGGTAATCCAAAAAGGTGTAAAAATAGATCAAGAGATAGCAGATCACGATTGGGGAGACAGGTCATTTGATATTAAAGACCCAATAGGAAACACTTTATTAATCTATTCTCTAAGAGAGATAAAAGGAGAATATAAAGAGGCTCTTAAATAATTATCAGGAAAATCTTTATACATTTGCCAAACTAAAACACTTTTTTTGAAAACAGTAATCTGCACATCGGAGTCCGTAGTTAACAGCCTGTAATTTATCTATTTCACAGGCTGGACCATTTAGATTTTAAATCCGAGAACTCTTCTCGGTAAGTTATTTTATTTTAATTTTTTATTCATTAAATCATAATGGAAAACAACAACATACAAAATATCCTAGTTGCAGACTTCGACATGGCTCTAATCGCAGAATTTTTCAAAGGCGTATCTCGTCAAGGTCCTGGCAGCACAGCCTCTACGCTTAACGCTCTAAAGAGAATCCAAAACCATTCAATCAATAGTCAGAAACTTCAAGCAGAGAGTAAGATTCTCGATATAGGATGTGGAACAGGAACTCAGACAATGGTTTTAGCTGACTATACCGATTTTCAGATAACAGCAACCGATCTCATAAGCGATTTTTTAGCTATCGCAAGAAAGAAGAGCAAGGAAAAAGGCTTAGGTGAGAGAGTTGACTTTGTGGAGGCGTCTATGGACAATCTACCATTCAATGCAGAGAGCTTTGATATAATTTGGGCAGAAGGGTCAATTTTTATTATCGGCTTCGAGCAAGGATTGAAAGAGTGGTATAAATTTTTAAAACCAGGAGGCTATATTGCTGTTACCGATTGCAGTTGGTTTACAGACGAAAGGCCGCTTGAAATCGAACAGTATTGGAGAGACAACTATCCTCAAATCGACACTGTGGAAAACAAAATAGAAATTCTCAAAAATGCTGGATATAAATTTATTTCTGCATTTAACTTGCCCGATGAGTGTTGGATAGACAACTACTATCAATCGATGAAAGAGAGAATAGAACTATTCAGAAATCGATACAGGTTCAGCGATGGCATCCTCAGCTTTGTAGATCGTGAAGCAAAAGAGATTGAACTGTATATGAAATACAGAGAGTACTATGGTTACACGTTTTTTATAGGTCGCAAACCTTAAGTTATAAATCTAATCTTCGTTATCGAAGAATAGCTGATAAAAATTAAGACCAGATTCAGGATCGTAACCCTTTACGATCCTGTTTTTGTCTCCATGAATATAAATATGGAAATTTTTATCCAGTTTTATTACACTCTTCATCCCTCTGGATTGTTTGCGAACCGCAGAGTCTGAAATCTCAAAAGAGTCATCAATTACAACATCTCTAGACTGTTGATAGCTATCTCTAAAACTATTGAAAGACTCTACAACTTCGGGGTGAGACAACACCTCTCCCGTAAACTCATCAAAGGTAAATGATTCGTTCTCCTTGAAATAGGCAACAGACTTATTCAAAAGGTCGGCTTGGTCTGCTTTGCTTACTTCGAAGTGACGAGGCAGCTCCTCTGAGACAAATGTCTTACACATACTCAACACGTTTTGAGTCTTGTAGTAATTATCCTTCCTTTGCTGAACATTCAAAAACTCATCTGTCCAATATCTCGCCTCTAAGTTTTTATTTGTGTTATCGACCAGTGCAACAACATAACCACTCTCCCTTTGCGTGTTAAAAACGATGCATCCCTTGTCTAGCTTATTAATATTTATCCCCACATGTGGCTCAAATTCAAACATCTCCCCATTTGGACTAACTTTTAAAAAGGTCTCCTTTGACTCCGATTTAAAAATACCAACGGCATTGCATCCTATTCCGTCTGCAGTGCAATCAGAAAAATAGGCTACATAGAATTCACCGCCTTTGATTTTTGGATGGTTACATTTTGAGTATAGATGCTTTGCTAAATTAATTGATTGTTCGTGCAAAGAGTCGGGGTTATCAAAAATAGCAGAAACGTAAACGAAGAGCTCATTAAGATTGACATCTGTCTCATGATTAAAAGAGAAAAACTCGTCTAATTTGAATGGTTTTAAAAAGTAAGAACGTAAAAGATTCTCAATTTCGGGGTATAGCTCTACCTCCTCTCTTGTTAAAACAATGTAGTCGTCTGCGCTCTTATTTCCAACATTATGTACCGAAAGTCTATCTAATGTTGCTCCTTCTATCGTAAATGCCATAAAAATTTAATAAAATCTAATCCCCACAAAGATAAAACAATAATTTGGCATACGAATTGATTGCTCATTTTGCATGACAAGATTATATGGACAAGAACCTTTCAGCCTAGTTTTAGTGCACGGAGGGCCGGGGGCGGCTGGATCGATGAGTATCCTTGCCGACAACTTGTCGGAAGAGATGGGCGTTATTGAATCTCTTCAAACCAAACTCACTATTGACGACTTGATCGAAGAGTTACATCAAGACATTGCGACATCAACAAAAAACAAAGTAACCCTAGTTGGGCACTCATGGGGTGCTATGTTGTCGTTACTCTTTACTTATCGATATCCCAAAATTGTAGAGAAGCTAATTCTTATCGGATGTCCACCTCTCACTCCCGATTTTTCGGAGCAGATAACCTCTAACAGATTTCGTCGACTTTCGCCCTACGAGGCAGAGATGTTCAATAAACATGTAGAGATGCTTTCGGAGATGTCTGACTCAATCAATAAGGCAGAATCATTCAAGATTATTGAGGAGTTGACTTATCGCACTGATAACTATTCGCCGTTGGATTTAGAGACAATCCACAGGAAAGTCCTATTCAATCCTGAGATTTTCGGCTCTGTGTGGAGTGAGGCAGAAAAGCTGAGACGTGATGGCAAATTTCTATCAATTCTCGGTAAAATCAAGGCCCCTATTTTCTTGATTCATGGAACATTTGATCCTCATCCAGTGGATAGTGTAACCCAGACAATGAAGAGTTCTGGCGCAAAATACACATACATCCCAATAGAAAATTGTGGGCACACTCCATTTTTCGAAAAGTCAATTTCTTCGGAATTTCATCATTTAATTCAGTTTATTTCTACTTTCTCAACGAAACCAGTTAAGTATACTGGAAAAATTCCTGCATGTGGAGTCTATTGTGGTAATTGTCCCTCTTTTACAAAAGAGAAAAACCCATGCCCTGGTGCAGAATTCAACTCGGAAAGATGCAAAAGATGCAAAACATTTCACCAATGTTGCGAGAAAAATGGGATAACTCATTGCTACCAATGTAAAATATTCCCATGTACTGTCTTTAAGACATTCTCAAAAAGATGGTTAAAACATGGACAGAATTTTATCCAAAATCAAAAAATCATCAAGACCATAGGAGAGCAAGGATTCCTAAAGTTGTGCAGATAACTCACTCGCAACAGGCAGTAAGACATTATCAAAATCCCATAGTGACTGATTTTCATAAGGAGAGCCCGCGTATTTTGAACCTCCTTGATAACTGATCCATTCTCCGCCCCAATAACAGAACCCTAGACATCCTGGTGAATCTGAAGTTATTGTTTTTATAAAATTCAGATAACCTCTCTGACCTTCTGGCGAGGCAGCAAACTGAATCAAAATCTGACTATTAGTTCCGATAATATTATTGGTCATATCATTCCATGAGAGAGTGAAAGGGTATGATGTCTCTGCGATGATGGTTGATTTTTTGAATTTCTTGTTCAGGTCAGTTAAAACATTTTTTAGACTGACTAAATCTTTACCATGCCACATTGGATAGTAACTAATTCCAATTATATCATAGTCTATATCAGTTAGTTTCTCATAAAAAATTTCGGCTCCTTCATAACCTGCATAATGAAGAATTACCTTTGCCTTACTACTGTTTTCCTTTACTGCTGATACTGCCCTTTTTATCAACATCTTCATTCCGTCTAAATTCGAAAAATGACCTTGAGGCCATAAAAACCCATTATTGATTTCATTTCCTATTTGAACATAATCAGGCTTTAATAATTGAATGGTTTTAGCGGTATAGTTATAGACACTGTCCGATAAGACATTAATATTTTGTGTATTCCAAAGATTGGGTTTAGTTTGGTGCGATGGATCTGCCCAAGTATCAGAGTAATGAATAGATAGCATGATACTAAGTCCTTTTGATCTTAATTCATCACATATAGATTTTAGATTTTCTACTTCAAATAAATTATCGACATCATTATGCCATACTCTTAGTCTAACAAGATTACATCCAGATTTTTTAATTATATCTATCATGTCTCCTGCATTTCTTTGACTATCATAAACCTTAACTCCCACACGTCTTATGTCTCCTATTAATGACATATCACATCCCCTAACACTCACATATTTAATTGGATTAGACTCTGTTTTAGTGCAAGAGGAAAATAGAATTACAAGAATGAGTAAAAAAAGACCGATATATTTGTAAAAGACATATAACTTCATGTAAAATATTTTCAACATTATGTGTGCTTTATTTTATGCGTTTTTAAAATATAAAAACTAAGATATAACAAATTACTATCACTTGACGAGGTATGTGTAGAAGATCTATTTACTTATGAAGAGAAAAGTTAAATTTATGATGTAAAATATAGCGTTCATTAAATTAATGAATCATCGATATAAAATACTTTGATTTTTGCACAGTATTTAAATATTATAGTCATGAAAAAAACTGTCAAAATTATTATCCATTTATGCTTTTGGGCATACTTCCCTTTAGCTTCTGCATTCTCAATATGGTCGATGCAATATGGTTTTATGCAAAGTATTTTTAACAATTCTACAAAAGATTTTTTTGAGGTTCTTTATTTTGTAGTATTTCAAAAGCTGGTTATAACATTTGATGCTGGAAGGGCTACACTAGATCTTTCCAATGTTATTGGAATAACATTTAACATTTTTTATAAAGTTCTACTTCCATTAGGAGTATTTTACATCTTTTACTGTGCAATAATCCCAAATTACATCAAAAACAGAAATCTTAAAAAAACATTAACATTCAGCTTAATAACACTTTTAACTCCAGGTATCATAACATTTATATTTGGACAACTTACGCTAGCTGTCTCGGGAGAATACATATTAAATTTTACTCTAATTTACATTAGCACTATTCAGTTTACAATTTTAGGAACTCTTTTCAGAACAACTGAATTTTGGATAAATAGAGAGTTGACAGAGAAGCAAAATCTCAAAAGTGAGCTATCAGTTCTTAAACACCAAATAAATCCTCACTTTTTATTTAATACACTCAACAATATTGATAGTCTTATTATCAAAAACCAAGCAAAGGCATCTGAAATTCTTCTCAAATTATCACACCTTCTCAGGTATCTCATATATGATACAAATAAAGAGAGAGTATGCCTCACTCAAGAGATTGATCATATAAAAGAGTACATCGACCTCCAATTAATACAACATAGCAATCAAGAGTTAATATCATTTAGTATTAAAGGAGAAACATCAACTATTCAAATAGCACCATTATTACTACTTCCTTTTGTCGAAAATGCATTTAAGCATTGTAATCAGAAAAATCTTCCTAATGCTATAAAAATAGATATATCATTAACTGACAAAATATTAACCTTTAGCTGTAAAAATTTACATAAAAAAAATCTAATTATTTCTAAGGATAAATCAAGTGGAACCGGTCTTATTAATGTGTATAGGAGACTTGAATTGATTTATCCTGATAAACACACATTAGAAATTTTAGATTCAGACGACGTGTACGAAATAAATTTATCAATCAATACAAATGAAAATTAATTGTATCGTAATCGAAGACTCACCTTTAGCTACCGAAAAAATCTGTGGTTTTATAAATAAAGCAGCTAATCTAAATCTACAGAAAACCTTTACGCATGGAGTTGAGGCTTTGACATTTATCAAAGAGAACAAGACAGATCTTGTATTCTTGGATATTCAGATGGAAGAATTTAATGGAATCCAATTTTTGGAATCTTCAACAAACCTACCGATGATTATCATAGTTTCAGCTTACGATACTTATGCGATAAAGGGGTTTGAATATTCTGTAGTTGACTATTTGTTAAAACCATATTCATTCGAGAGATTTTTAAAAGCAGTTGAAAAGGCAGAACAGCATCAAATCCAAAGTAAAAACTATGATTTTGTATTTATTAAAACAGATAGCAAGTTTGAAAAGGTCTTTTTTAAAGAAATCCTTTACATAGAAGGGAATGGTGCATATTTAAACATCACTTTAAAAGAAAAAAAAATTGTGACTTTAATGAATTTTCAATCAATTGAATCAATTCTGCCAAAAGTTGATTTTATAAGAGTTCACAAATCCTATATTGTTGCAATCAATAAAATTGATCATATCGAAAAAAATATGATTGTAGTTGGAGAAAAAGCTATCCCATTAGGGGGTAGCTATAAAGACAATTTTTATTCAAAAATCATCAATCAATAAATTTGTATGGTAATTATCTATTCAACTGGAACGAAGAGTGATTATTCTGATGTAGGTGTTTATTGGGTACGAATTGACAATCTAATAGATAGTCTTAAAAATAACATATACAAAAAATGAAAATACTAATTTTTGGGGCAAGCGGAGCAACTGGTAAACTACTAGTAAACAGCCTTATTAAAAACACTTTGGAAATTATAATCATCTTGAGACCTACTTCTGTAATTCCTGAAGAGTGGAATAATTACAATAACCTCTTAGTTATTAGACAAGATATCAATTCAATGGAGGTGCCTGATCTATATCAATATATTGCTAATTGCGATGCTGTTGTATCTTGTTTAGGTCATAACATTACTTTCAAAGGTATCTTTGGTCATCCCAGAAAACTTGTAACAGATACTATTACAAAGATTTATACAGCATGCAATATTAATTCATTTAGAACTAATACTAAAAAATTGATTCTAATGAATACAGTCGGTGTAGAAAATAGAGAGATTAGTGAAAAGCCGTCTGTTAGTCAAAGAATTATAACATCAATTCTGAAAAGAGTCTTACCCCCATTTAAAGACAGTTATTTAGCAGCTGAGTTTTTAAGAACAAACATTGGTATGTCTAACCCAAAAATTGAGTGGGTTATTGTGAGGCCTGACTCGTTAATTGATGAAAATGAAGTAACCGACTACAATCTTTACACCTCCCCTATAAGAAATGTAATATTTAACCCAGGTAAGACAAGTAGGATCAATGTAGCTGATTTTATGAAATTACTATTGATTGACAAAGATTTATGGAATAATTTCAAGTTTCAAATGCCTGTCATTTATAATAAATAGAGTTATTATTCCAAAATAGAATAGGATATAGATGGTAAAAAAATACTTAAATTTTTGAATAAGGATTTATAATAGTATTATTGTAAAAAACATAGACATGGAAACCCAAATTTTGCTTAGAGACCCCGAGGTGGCACCTGAAGATAAGGTGCTTCATGAGATAATGGGAGATGATATCTTCGATGCTTATTCAACTTTTTTGTCCGAAACATCTAAGGCTCCAATGGAAATATGCCCTGAGTGGAGATACTACAACGACGGAAAGTCGTGGCTCTGCAAAATGCTAAGTAAAAAGAAAAATCTATTTTGGTTATCTATTTGGGAAGGATGCTTTAAACTTACCTTCTACTTTTCGGAGAGACACCTCGAAGATTTATCGCTTCTCAACCTGTCAGAAAAAGCAAAAGAGGAGTTTGAGATGTTAAAACCAGTAGGAAAGCTACATCCTATGATTATAAGTGTCAGCAATAAAAGCTTAATACCAGACATTTTAGAGGTGATTAAGTTCAAAAAAAATCTTAAATAGGATGTTTGTAGTAATTGGATTAATGATACTCGGTATTGCTTTTGGGAGGATTTTTCGTAACCAGAATCTAAAAGCAACTTCAAAGTTAATTACTGTACTTATTTGGATCTTATTATTTCTGTTGGGAATTGACGTAGGGGGGAATGATAAGATTATGAATAATCTTCATACAATTGGTCTAGAGGCATTCATTATAGCTGCTGCAGCAACACTTGGAAGTATTACAATGGCTAAACTTTTATGGACCTATATTAATCGCAAGAAGGAGTCTCTATGAAAGGAAGCATAATTATTGTAAGTTTTTTTATTGCTGGAGTAATACTTGGCACTTTTAAAATCGTCCCACCAGAATTCAGCAATCTCGAACTAAGCTACTTTGCCCTTTGCGCACTGATGTTCTGCGTTGGAGTAAGTATTGGCAAAGATCCGAACGCTCTTCAAAACTTCAAATCTCTAAATCCAGGCATCATTTTTTTACCATTAATGACAATAATTGGCACACTCGCTGGCGCGGCGGTGATAAGTTTTGTCCTTCCCCTTCGCTCTACTGCCGAGTGTATGGCTGTCGGTAGCGGATTTGGATATTACTCTCTTTCAAGTATTTTCATCACCGAATACAAAGGAGCCGAACTTGGCACAATTGCCCTTTTATCCAATATTAGTCGCGAAATAATGACCCTGCTCCTCGCTCCATTGATGGTCAGATGGTTCGGAAACCTCTCCCCTATCTCTGCCGGAGGTGCAACGACAATGGACACAACACTCCCAATCATCACACGCACTGCTGGCGAAAAATTCGTCATCCCCTCAATCTACCATGGAATGGTAGTCGATTTTACAGTCCCTTTCTTAGTCACCCTATTTTGCAGCATCTAAATCATCTCATTTAAATCATATAATCTATGGTTAATGCAAACATAATCAAAGATATTCGTCAGACACTAATTGATAGCGCCGACGAAAAGACTCTTCAATCGTCTGCCCGCTTTTTCAAAGAGGGAGAGAGGGCAAAAGTTTACGGCGTAAGTACTTCATTAGCAGTAAAAATTGGGAGAGAAGGGCTAAAACAGATAAAAAGTCTGCCTAAAGAGCAAATCTTTTCATTATGCGAAGAGCTTTGGAAATCGGGATACTTAGAGGAGGCAATAATTGCTTGCAATTGGGCAGACTCGATTCATCGACAGTTCGAACCATCTGATTTTGAAGTATTCGAGAGATGGGTCTCAAATTATGTCACAAATTGGGCAGATTGCGACACTCTTTGCAACCACACAATTGGAGAGTTCATGATGATGTATCCAGAATATTTAAGAGAGCTAAAACGCTGGGCTCGATCCGATCATAGATGGCTAAAACGCGCGGCAGCAGTAACTTTAATAATCCCAGCCCGTAAAGGACTATTCTTTAGAGACATCCTCGAAATCGCAGACATTTTGCTCGAAGACTCAGACGATCTTGTAAGGAAAGGGTACGGATGGATGCTTAAAGCTGCTTCCGAAGCTCACTTAGAGGAGATCTTCAACTACGTACTCTCCAAAAAATCAATTATGCCTCGAACCTCCCTCCGCTACGCAATCGAAAAAATGCCAGCAGAGTACAAGAAAAAAGCGATGGTGCGGTAGATTAGAACATTGATTTATTCAGATAATATGTTTTTATTCTTTTATCTATATCTGATTTTTTAACCAGAATAAAATCCTCATTTATTCCAGTTAATAGACTTAGTTTCAAATTTAATTCTGTTATTAATTGATGAAGAACTCTTGTTCTATGAGAATAATGCAAATCTTGATTATCAATTAATTCCAAAAGGCTATTAGTATCCAGATCGTTTTTCTCCAATAATGCTTTTATAATATTATAACTGTTTTTGTCAATTTGTTGAATTGCATTTTGGAACTGTATTTCTCCATTTTTTAATATTATTCGCTTCCTTAGTTTTCTTTTTTTATCAAATACCCAAAATCCAAAGCCCAATAAAGGAATTACAAATATTACTGATAAAACATAATAAATCCTGTTTTTCGGTCTATAAATCTCTTTAATTTCCACTAAATCCTTAAGAAGCTGATCTTCTTTAACTTTCCTTAAATAGACAGGACTATTCTCTTTACTGTTAGCTACAATTAAATATAAATATCCGTCATAATAAAAAGAATTTGCAATTATACTTGTAGCTAATGCCGATTTGGAGTACACATAGGCTTTATTATTAAGAATATCCAGTTTATAAGAATATTTATCATCAATCTGAATGAAATAATTTTTACCTGTTATCTTCAATTGATATTTTGAATATGAAATTTGTCTCATTCCAAGATACCTCCATTGCTTATTCACAAAGTTAAAAGACCAGTATTGATCAAAATCTTTACTTTTTTGATATTCACCATCTTCCTGATAAAACCCATTAAATACATACATATTATTTTTATCAAAATAAGTATCAGCAAAAGACACACCTTGAGGTACTAAAGATGTTAAAGGTTGTACAATATCCCACTCCTTCGACGAAGAGTTGAAAAATGTAGAAAAATTTCTACAGGACCAAAATCCATATCCACCAAATTTGTATAGAGTATCATTTAACACAAAAATCGAAGATTCACATTGCATCTTATGGTTAAATGACCTATCTACCCTACACAATGAATCTGACACTACTTTGTATAAGTATCCTCCTTGAATATGTACAATATGTAATTCATTCAAATAAAACACGGGAATAGACGCTTCTAGTAAAAAGTCACTCTCCTTTGGTAGCTTAAGTTTTACTCTTTCTATTTCGGAAAATGTTTTTAGATCAATTTTAATCAATGAATCACCACAATTGATATAAAATATTTTTTTATCATAATCAACAGCAGTTTTGATTAACAAATTTGAATTGAAAAGAGTTGAATTATATTTTCTGCTTCCGATAAAAATATCATTAGAAAACGCGATGATGGAATGAAAAAGGGAAAAAACAAAAAAACCTAAGCCCAATAACACTTTTATAAAATACCTCATAAAAAAACCTTCTAAACATCACAAATTTAGTACTTTCTACAATTTATACAAGCATGAAAAAGGCAATAATACAATATCTTTTAAAATAGTTGCAAAATGATGCAACTACTTTTTAGTGATTATATAACTATCTCATTATAATTTTAATCTTGCTTGAAGAATGGAACATGGCGGAGATGATTAATAAAAATTGAGTATTAAAGGGTTTTGGTTTCCGCCATGTAAATTCTAAAACTCAAACATCAAATTCTTATAACTTATCCATGGAAAACGAAAGTAAAATTAAACCAGGATTGCGTCTATCCTTTTTATTTATGACTCTTCTTTCAGTTTGTTCTGCTTACCTGATCTTTGCATTTGTCTCAACAATATTTGGAAGTAAATATTGGCCATTTTTATAAATTCATTAAAACCTAAAACTATGTTAGCAGTTAAAACAGAAATTGACACACCTATCTCTACAAATCGATATATTGTAAGAAACAATCATCATTGTAATTCTTATAATTTTAATAATCAACTAGGATATCTAGTTAATATTGGAAATGCAACTAATACATGCTTAGAAATCCCATTTCAAATGTTGAGTAGAATTTATCAAGCGAGCTTAGCAAATAATTGCATATATGATGGGATTTTAATGAACCAATTATATCCTCAGCAAGTTCGAAATCACGGCTGTCATGTCCATGTAGTTGGGATGATCTTCGTCAAATTAGGTTTAGCTTCAATAATAGATGATAATAAATATCAAATAATTAATAAACCAGGCTACGATTTTAGTAAATAATTAATAATGTAGTTACCGAAATTATCCCCCAAAGAATAACTCCAAAAAGGATCGGTTTTATACCCACGTCTTTTATGGCTTCTATTGAAAGGGTACTTCCGATCAGAAAGAGTGTTAGAGAAAGAGAGGAGTGAGATGCCATGGAGATTGTTCTTAAGAGGAGTGCGGGAAGGTTGATATAAGTTGCGAAGACCATTGCTGCGAAGAAGAGAAAGATGAACCAAGGAATAGCGACTTTATTAACCTTCTCCTTCTTGAAAATAAGAAAAGAGACCAGAGATAAAGGAATGATCCACAACGCTCTAGTAAGCTTAATCAAAGTAGCAACCTTCAATGCATCAGGACCATAAGACATACCAGCTCCAACAACAGAACTTGTATCATGAATTGCAATAGCAGCCCATTTACCAAAACTTATTTGATCCATACCCAATAGATTACCTACAAAAGGAAATAAAAAGAGAGCGATAGCATTAAGAGTAAAAATAACAGCCAAAGAGACAGAGGTCTCATTTTCATTAGCATCCACTACTGGCGAAATAGCCGCAATTGCACTTCCCCCGCAAATAGCAGTCCCCGAAGAGACTAAATATGCAAGTTTACTTGGTATTCCTATAGCTTTTCCAATAAAGTAACCGATTACCATAACCCCCGAAACAGAGACGACTGTATAAAGGATTCCATCAATTCCAGCCGCTAACGATTCATTCAGATTCATCCCAAAACCCAAGCCCACTACAGATATTTGCAAAAGATACTTCGAAAAAGTTTTCACTTTCGACTTAAACAAGATTCCAATTCATGAATATGACGACTCACTGCAGGCTGAGAGATATGAAGCTCCTTCGCCGCCTTGGTAAAATTTGAGTGTTTTGCTACAGCTAAAAAGACTAATATTCTAAATTTCATGTAGTTCAGATTATCAATTTAAAATAATTTCACCCTCAATTCCGTCGTTGGCTAAAGGATAAATAATTACAATCTTATTATCGTTATTGATGTAAAACTTCATCAAATTTAACTCCTTCCACTTAACTTTTTCAAACCAATCTAGATCGAACAACGGTTCTGCCATCTCGTCGGGCATTATACATTGCTCTGCAAATGCACTCAATATCGGAACTTGCGACAAACCAAAAATTTCGAACATCTTCGAAGTATTTAATATTTTATTATTCTTATAATCATAATGATACACATTATACTTCATTAAACCCTCAGACATCTCCATTTGTTGTTTTTCCGAAACCTTGATTGTTATGATGCTATCGTGAAGAAAAAATTCTGAACTAATAGAGTATTTAATTCCTTCTTTATTAGCACGATACTCATTAATAATTGCTTTATAATCATTTATAATTTTTTCGTTCAAACTTGAACACTCCTTATCACCTTTGAATATTTTTATAAGGCTAACATTAGGTGCCAACATAAATGATTTAGTAATCAACAAATCTTTATTGGCACAATTAAAGAGAATAAAAGCAGCTAAGAAGAAAGTTAAATGTCTCATAATAGATGTCTTTTAAGAATATCTAAAGTTAAAAATTATTTGATTGGCACCATAATTGCTTTTGTTTTTGCAAACAATTTCATCATGAAAACTTTATCTATAGCCACTTTTATCATTTCTGCAACAATGGTAGTTGCCTCGTGCGGAGTTATCAATTTAGAAGCATCTGACAAAAGACGCGTGGAAGGTATACTATAGAGGCGAAGAGATAAGAGGGACTTCCCCCTCAACATTTAGAATAAATTAAAAATGAAGACATTACTTGATATCAAAAATTGGAACAGAAAGGAGCACTTTCATTTTTTCAGCAAATTTGAAGAACCTTTTTGGGGAGCTACAGTTGAGGTAGAGTGTACAAATGCATACAAAATATGTAAAGAAAATGGTTTTTCATTTTTCCTTTATTACCTTCATTCATCACTACTTGCAGCAAATAAAATCGAATCATTTAGATATCGAATTCTTAATGATCAAGTATTTATATATGATCAAATTGATGCATCACCAACTATAAATAGAGATAATGGGACTTTTGGTTTTGGATACATGCCCTTTGAAGAGAGTTTTCTCACATTTCAAGAGTCTGCAAGACAAGAGATTATTCGAGTTAAGGGTTCGACAGATCTAATTCCTGCCACATCAGGAGAAAATGTAATCCACTACTCATCACTGCCTTGGATTAAATTCACATCAATGTCACATGCCAGAAGTTACTCTTTCCCAGATAGCTGCCCTAAAATAACCTTTGGTAAATTGACCGAACAAGGTGATAAAAAAGTATTACCAATATCAATACACGTTCATCATGCTTTAGTAGATGGCTATCATGTTGGATTGTTTATTGAAGAATTTCAAACTATATTAAACCAAAATTTCACAAGATGAAAAAATTAAGAATCACTCAGAGTGATTATGTCAAAGCTCACCGCAAAGCTAGCCGTGAAGCGGAGATTGAAAATCACAAGCGCCCCCTCACTGTGAAAAGGGTGCACAAATCGAAAAAGGCATACGACCGCAAACGCTTAAGGGCAGACGATAAAAAGGGTCTGCCCTTATTGTTTATCCTCAAAGTACTCCGAAGGAGTCTTACCAGTAAATTGTCTGAAATTACGCAAAGCTGTGCTGCGTGAGCGGAAGCCTACAAAAAAGAAGGCATCCTGGTAATTAGTCATCTCACCAGATTCAATCTGCTTTACAAAATCCTCTATACGTAAACGATTTATATAATTAGTGTAATTTTCGTATCCATTCTCTCTCAGCACTTGGGACAAAGTTGTACGATTAGTACAAAGTTCTGCAGACAAAGTATTCAAAGACAAATCGGGATCGCGCCACGCACTGCTCTTTTCCATCAAAGAATCAAGCTTCTCTATCAAAACATTATTCTTTACTTCAACTGCTGGTTTTTCAGCAACAGTCTCAACGACAGGGGTCCCTATCAATCGGTCGAATAGTTCTAAATATATTCGATAAAGATTACATCCAACGCCTATATAATAATACAAGATATTCATAACTGGATGATTATAAATCAACACTATCAGATAGGCAACTAGGGTAATAAGAAACGCAATCGTGTATTTTGTAATCCAAACATTATCTGTATACTTATAACGACCATATCTATGTAAAACTATGATGAATAGACTAGGTAGAAGTATCATCATGCCTAAAAAGAGACGGAAAATAACATCAAAATCTTCAATGTTTGGCAGCATCTCTAAAATAGACCTATATGGCTTATAATCAACACCAAATAATAATGTAAGATTATAGAGTATAACAAGAATTATAAACGGAGAGAAAAGGTAAAGCGTCCTTTTTAAATTTAGCCAACGAGGAGATATTACCTCTATGGGGTAGATAAGATTTATAATTACCATAAAAATGGCCACCAGCAACATTTTCGACGATACTACAAAATCGGGAGCAACACCATTTATCGAGTCGATAAACCGAGGTAAATAATTAAAAACAGACATGAAAACTATCGCTGCAAGAATTGTTCTCGCACGTTCACCTGTTTTTCTGCGCACAAATAGCAGAAAAGAAGCTAAAAAACAGATTATTGCGCCTGCAAAAGTTGTCGCTATGTATAAATATTGCATGTAAAAATAATCTTATTGAGGCGCAAAAATACAATAAATCAACAATATATTTTGTAAAAATGGAACAAAAGGTTTGTAAATATGAAACATGACACATTCACTTTAGCCATATTTTTGCATCAAAGTATTAAACTCAATAACAAATGAAAAAAATCAGTCTATTAGTTCTTGTTTCGTCATTTTGTATAACTATTTGTTCGTGCCAAAAGAGTCCCCAAACAGAAGTATTAATTACTCCTTTTGACACAATTAGTGTTAGCCACAATAACGTGCGAGATAAAATAGTTGTTATTAGTGACTTACACTTAGGAAACGATCTATCCTATTCAGAAACAGTATCACATCTACCGAGACTAGAACAATTTCTTAATGAAATTAGACACTCATCAACTGTAAAGGAGTTAGTCATAGCAGGAGACATGTTTGATGAGTGGTATATTCCAACAAGGGTAGATGCATATGGAACAGGAACTCAAGCTGACTTTATCAAAAAGACAGTAGCTGCAAACAAACAGGTTTTCGATGTTCTAAATGGAATAATCCAAGATGGCAATGTAAAATTGACATATGTTCCTGGAAATCACGATATGTGTTTTACTCCTGAGAATATAAATCTAGCACTACCAGGCGTTAATCAGGCGAGAGATGCTTCAGATAAAACTGGCATTGGAACATATAACCCAACTGGATATCCAGAAATTGCAATTGAGCACTCACATAGATACGATTTCTATAACTGCCTTACCCCTAATGCAAACGAATCAGAAGCTCCAGGATCGATTCTTCCTCCAGGTTATTTCTTTGCAAGAATAGCAGCCAACTCATTCACGAATCCTACGACATCAGCAAATGCGACAAAAATTCATGAAGTTGTACAATATTTTTCGGCTTACGAGCAATTTTTAAAATATACTTACTATAATACTTGGAAAACTGCTCTGTCATATGTCATCTATGTTAACGATAATTTTAGTGAACAGATCATAAAGACCAATGTTGGTAAATTCGTTAATACATACGCTATTAATGACATTGTTCCAAAAAACGACCCAAATACCAGATATATCGATATCAAACTTTATAACGATCTTTTCACACAAACAAACTGGGATAACCGCCTAAAGTACAACAATGTTCCAGTTATGCTTGATGTCTATACATCTATCAGTTCTGGATTAGATCCTACCTATATCGACAATCAAGCAAGGATTCAATATTTTCTGAACCCACTCAGTAATAGTAGAATTGTAATATTTGGACACACACATAAACCTTTGATAAGCATATACAAAAATCTATCAGGTAAAGACTGCATCTACGCAAATTCGGGAACATGGGAAGATAAAAAGACACGAAATAAAAGTGAAGTCATCGATCAAGATGCAGAAAAGATGGATTTCATAGTAATTAGTCCAGTTATGTCTAATAGTAAAAAACTGCAAGTTTCACTATCACAATACATTCACGGAAAACACACACGCAACAATAACATGATAATTGAATTATAGAACAAGGCTAGTTCTCAAGTCCCAAAAACAGACCCCTAAAAGTGTTTGTTTTTGGGATTTATCATTTTTTAATCTTAATTGTGAGTTTTTATACTAAATAGTTAAATTCGCTGTATTATTAATTGCAACAAGCACTAAATAAACATAATCTATGAAAAAGTTCATCCCATTACTACTTTCATTAACAACAATTTTTTATTTGTTGTCAGTTTCCAGTTGTAGTTCTTCAAAATCGACTAATAGTCCATTTGACAGTATCGAAGAGAGCAATAAATCTACAAGAGACAAAATTGTAATTATCAGCGACCTACACTTAGGCAATGATCTCTCCTACTCAGAAAATGTTAAACATTTAGGAAGATTAACCGAATTTTTGAAAGAAATTCGCTCGTCCGAAACTGTAAAAGAGTTAGTAATTGGGGGAGATATGTTAGACGAGTGGTATATCCCAACTAGAACGGACACTTATGGTGGAGGCACCCAGGCTGACTTTGTTAAGAAGACAGTTGCTGCTAACAAGGAGGTTTTCGACGTAATCAATGGAATCATTGCAGACGGAAAAGTTAAGGTAACATACGTTCCTGGTAACCACGATATGGGCTTCACCCCAGAAAACATCGATTTAGCGATGCCCGGAATCAACCAAGCGAGAGACGCTGCCAATAAAACAGAGGTAGGCACATACCATCCCGAAGGATACCCGCAAATTGCAATTGAGCACTCGCACAGATACGACTTCTTTAGCTCAATGTGCCCAAATGCAAATGATGCAGATGCAAAAGGAGCAATTCTTCCTCCAGGCTACTTCTTTGCACGCATAGCTGCAAACTCATTTACCGATCCAACAACGCCTGAGGCTGCTACAAAAGTTCCAGAGGCTAAGCTATACGACAGCACTAATGTAGAACAAAAGACTAAATACATCTACTACACTCTTTGGAACAAAGTTCTGACCGGTTTAATCTTTGTAAAAGATGATTTTAATGAACCTATAATCACCACTAATATTGGAAATTATACAAAAACATATTCAATCAATGATCTTCTTCCCAAAAACGACCCAAAGAATAAGAGTCTCATAATGAATCTGTACAATGGTATTTTTACACAGAAAAACTGGGAAGAGCGTCTTGCATTCAACAACGCATCAATTATGACTCCAATTGATTCTGCTATCATTGGCAGCCTTGCAACCTCATTTATTGATAATCAATCACAAACTCAATATTTCAACAATAAAGCAAGTGAACAAAGAGTTGTTGTCTTTGGACATACCCATATCCCAATGATCAAGACCTTCACCAACACAAAAGGGCAAGAGTGCATTTACGCTAACTCAGGAACTTGGGAAGACAAGAAGAGCAGAGACAAAAATGCTGCAATAGACCAAGATGCCGAAAACATGGACTTTATCGTAATTTACCCAGCAGCATCAAATAAAAACAAAGTTCAAGTAGCTCAATACCAATACCTACACGGCAAACACGAACTAAAAGACTCTAAATCAATAGAGCTATAAGAGATCTAAGAGATTTAAAACATTCAAGATATTCAATAGATTTAAGATATTTATGAGATTTATGATGTTTTAGATGTTTTAGACAATTACGACAATTACGAAATATTAAATATGTATTAAAAGGGTGACTAAAATGACTTTAGTTACCCTTTCTCTTTTCCTTCCACAACCTTGAAGCAAGAAGTTAATCGATATTCATACATACATACATACATACACACATACATACATACATACATACATACATACATACATACATACATACATACATACATACATACAGGTAAGCAGACAGAAAGACGGAATCTAATTTTCTAGTTACCTATAAAATATCACCTTTCACCTATCATTGATCAAAGGACAAACTCCCCCTTAGCTAACCACCTTATAGTCTGAGCGTTTTGCATTTTCCGTCAGACTATGGGTAGTCTGCATGTATTTGCAAAACGCTCAGATAATCAACAATATAGTTCGGATAAGATTGCAGACAAAAAATGTAATGACTTGTTCAGAAGATACATATATCTTATTCGGCTTAATTCAGGCAAAACTTTTCGATTCTAAAGGTGCTTCGCAAGTTATGTGCTCAGCTCCGCTTCGCCATGTCCGAAACATCACATGAATTTGTATTCGATGTATCTTAGTTTGAAGTTAAATTTTCAAATAGAGACTAAGTATCACATAGACAATGCGTTTTGCGATTTCCTGCAGATCCCCCCTATCTGCCAGAATAATTCTTATGTGTCTGTATTATAAGATATTAGTGTTTTAAAGATTCCAAAACACAAGATTAAAAAGTGCTATTACGCACATTATGTGATAGTTATACTTTATTCTGGCAGATAGGGGGGATCTGCAGGAAACTGTATATCGCACTGTATATCTGTAATTTAACTATAATAATCAATCCTATCTCAAAATTTAGTATTCAATTTCAAATCGGAATTGTTAAATTGTTCAAAAGCACAACTTTTCATTTATCTCAGATTAGATGATAATTATCCGATTATATTATTATAAATTAGCACAATAAATAATTATATAGATAAGTATATAGATTAGCATATAGATAAGTATATAGATTAGCATATAGATTACCGTAATAAATAAGCATTATAGATTACCATAAGATATTCATAGATATGTCATTCGATGTTGAAATAAGAGGTATTAAGAATAGTGAAACATATTTACTTGGGGAGTTTATGTATGAATCAATATATCAACCAAATCCATCAACACCATATCCAAAAGATATAATTTACATTCCCAATATTAGAATATACTGGGATAATTGGGGACACTCTAAGGATGATCATTGCCTAGTTGGAATTGTCAATAGTAATAGTAATAATAGCGATAACATTGTTGGTGTAGTTTGGTCGCGAAATTTTCATGGAGAATTAAAGGGGTATGGATATATTGATGAAAATACTCCTGAAATAGGTATCGCTATTTATAAAGAATATAGAAACTTTGGTATTGGTACGAAAATGATGAAACAGATGCTTAACTATCTATTTCAAAAAGGATATCATCAAGTATCTCTTAGCGTTTCAAAAGGTAATCCAGCTATCAATTTGTATAAGCGTCTCGGATTTTATGTGATTGAAGAAAATCTTGATGATTTTATATTGGTCATTAAACTAAGTAATAACCAAAAATAAACTATATGAAAAATAAACAATTACTTTATTTCGGGATCGTCGCACCGCTTACTTTTTGGATTACGACCTTAATTTGTGCGCCGATGATAGATGGTTATAATCATTTAAGTTGGATGGTAAGCGAATTGGGAGCTTTAGGAACAAAATCACAGTATATTTTCACAATTGGCTTAGTGCTTAGTTCTGCATTAAATGTTGTGTTTGTTGCAGGGTTATGGAGATTTTGCAAAGAGAAAAATCTGAATAAAGTCCCTCTTTTTTTCTTTTTGATGTACTCCTTTCTCGCTGGGCCAGGATTATACCCAATGCCACTTCCAGAACACGGTTATGTAGGTCTGCCTATGCTTTTGATCATCATTGCACCGTTAGTGACTCTCATCTTTTGGTATAAAAGAAGAGACGTTATTAAAATCAAAACTCTTGTGATTATTAGCACAGTGCTTTTTGCACTTGGCTTTCTCGTTTACTTTCCGGACATTCTAGCTGATTATTTTGGACTAAAACAGCGATTTTTCTACACAGCTTGGACAATCTGGTCAATAGGTATAAGCTATAAATCGTCTCTCAGGAACAAATAACTACTTTTTAAGTAGGAATTTTCGGACAGAATTCATGAAGGGGTGAGTTGCGATAATAGGAATTTTTTGATCGATTAGTTTTTCAATCTGCTTGATTTTAGCTTGATGCTTTGGATCACAGAGCGTTATTGCAATTCCGTCTGCCCCAGCTCTTGCTGTGCGACCAATGCGATGGATATAATTTTCAGCCTCTTGCGGAAGTTCCAAGTTGATGACATGAGTAATCCCGTCCACATCAATCCCTCTGGCAACAACATCAGTGGCAACTAGATAACGCACCTCTTTTGATTTGAACCTCTCCAGCACCTCCCCTCTCTCGCGCTGAGATCGGTCGCTATGAATTGCCTCAGCGGGGAAACCCTGCATCGTTAGTGTCTGCGCAACTTTGTCTGCTCCACTCTTAGTGCTGGTGAAGATGAAAGCAGAGTCTATCTCCTTAGTTTTTAGAATATAGCTAAGCAGAAACAACTTATGGTCGTTGCCAACCCAATAAAGCTCCTGCCTCACTCCAGCTGCCGTTTTCACCTTTGGAGAGGTCACAATTTGCTCAGGGTTAATCAAAATTGCTTGCGCAAGAGTCGAAATTTCGGGAGGAATCGTCGCAGAGAAGAGGAGCGTTTGTCTCTCTTTGGGAAGAAGAGCGATTATGCGCTGCACATCCTCCATGAATCCAAGATTAAGCATCGTATCTGCCTCATCCAAAACAAAATGACGTATTGCAAACAAATCGACGTGTCCCCTTTCGATCAAATCGAGAAGTCTCCCGGGTGTGGCGACAAGAGTATCAATTTCGCGTCCAAGGTAATCTATCTGCACCTTTCGAGGGATGCCTCCAAATATAGCTGTCTGGTTGAGAGGCAGATACTTCCCATAGGTTGAAAAGGCAGACTCAATCTGCACTGCCAACTCTCGTGTCGGTGCGAGGACCAATGCCCTAATGCCGCGGTATCCCTCGTCTCTCTTGGCTTTTGCGAGCAGCTGCAATATCGGCAGACAAAAGGCGGCACTCTTGCCAGTACCCGTCTGTGCAGAGGCGATAACGTCTCGTCCTTTGAGAATTGCAGGAATTGCGCACAGCTGAATTTCAGTTGGTTCGGCATAACCTTCGTCTGCAATTGCCTTTAGAACAGGCTCCTCTAGCCCTAAGTTTTGAAAGGTTTGATTCATATTTTTACTTGAAACATTTTGTCGAATAAAGCACTCTTTTTTATATAAGTTTTACTATCAGGATATTTTGTCTTTTCAATCTCTATGATTCCAAACTGCAACATAAATCGTTCAAAAGTCCTTAACGAGTAACACCTATCAACTCTATCAATAATATTGCTATATCTAGATTCAATACAATTACATAGGTGAGGAAATGCTTTGAAGTATTTTTCAGCATAAAAAGTGGAAAGACGCTTTTCATCACCATATTTGGAGACTAAAAGAAAACTAAATCCAATTGCATATACCCCAATAGAGTAATTTTCATATCCATCAAAATATGTTATGTTCAAAAAATAAGTATAAGCAAAAAGAAGTAAGTTCAACAACTCCACGTTATTTTGAGAAATACATTTACCTTTTTTTGTCAGAGTCATTATCCCGTTTCTCTCTTTTGTCAGTTTCATTATTTTAAGTAAAACATGGACGATTTCAACAGTCATTGAATCTTTCTCTTTTAACTGTTTAGGCATTCTGAATTCTAAGTAATCATCAATAACTCCCAAAGAATAAATTTCTTTTACAAGGTTAGTAGGCAATGCTTTAGTAAGAGTAAGTTTTATCTCTTCATAACTTATTAAATAATCTATAACAAACTTAACTTGACGAAAAATTGGTATGTAACTTAAGTCAATATCGTTAAGTTCTTTTAATTTGATAATAGAATCATCCTTCCATAATGAATTAATAATCCTAAACATTTCAGTTTGCGAATACCCTTCTTGGTTTATATAAAAATTTTCCATATTCGTCATGTTAAGATGTCTTTTATTTAATGGACTCTTCTAGTTTATTATCTGTTCTTTAGCGTTTTATTATTTGATCAATAATCTGAATAAACTTATTCGAAATTTGCTTTTCTTCCGGTACTCTAGAAAAAGCTAACTGAGAAAGCTCTGTATTGTATGTCTCTTTCAGTTTTGTCCAAAGAGCAGTGAAATCAGTCATTAACGGTGACTGATCCGCAGATTTGCCCACCCAGTTTGCCGGTTCAGAAAACATCTCTTGATCATGTGCATATAACTCTTTAAAGTCTTTTTTGAAATCGGGCGAGTTGAAGTAGACAGCACATTCCAGGTCGTTTGCTAAAAAATACAGGTCGTAGAAATGGCGGATTTTGGAAGCTATGGCTATTACCGGATTTTCGGCAAAAGAGAAACGGATTAATGAAACGAGTTTTTCTATCATTGTACGTCGTTTGTCCAGTACATTTACTTTAAAGGGATATAAGTTGTTTTCCGTAATCAGATCTTTATTTCCTGTTTTATCGAGAAAGCTTTCAATAAACGACGTGATACTTTTGGCTTCATATGGGTATGGGTTAGCAAAAGAGTTTACTTCCACCAGTAATTTTCCTGAGCTGATAGCAGTTTTGGGGTTCTGCTTCAGTATATCGGGATAAGCATATACTGCTTTGTAAAATCTGGAGCCTTTACTGGTGACACCTTCCACTTGAATTTCTTCCAAATCAAGGGTCATTTCTTTAGCTACTTTCTTAATCAATGTCTTCAACTGATTTCCGTTAAACGAGTTTGCATCAATGACAGCGATATCAATGTCCTCAGAAAAGCGATCAACTAGGTTATAAGCTTTGGATAATGAAGTTCCGCCCTTGAACACTACTTTGTCTGCATTAGAATTCTGCGACAACCTACGCAGGGTGTTGGTTATCCAGTAATCTTTCTCAATATATACCGGAGATATGTGGAAGTATTCGGAAGTAGCGAGTACAGTATCTTTAAAAAGTTTCGAGTCATTGTGTAGCATTATTTGATCCTCCATTTTTTCTTGTTAGGTAATACGGATTCAGAAACCGGTATATTGTATTCAGTTACAGGATTCAGAGAGGCTGCTATTTTATCAGTCAACGACTTATCAGCCCCTATATTTTCGAGCATGGCACCACAAAGAGCCTGTACGGCAGGGCTATATTTTAATGCCAGCGTTGCCAATGTTTTTATTTTTTCGTACGAGAGTTGTGATAGAATAATCATCAACCGCTGGCAAGCCTGTTCTGGAGTAGTTGCAGGGATTACCCGGATATAACGGATGGCATCAAGAATACGAAGCAACTCTATATTTGTTTTTGTGATCTTATTGGGTTGAACAATGAATGAGATTTTATATAATCCTCTTTTGATTGCTCTCCGGTACTTGTTTGTGCCAATCTGGAGTGAAGCAGGTATCTGAGTGGTAAGGCCCATTTCGTTGTATGCGTTGTAACCAGTAATGTATCCGATTACTTCGCCACCCTGCTCCAATAGATCTTTTGCAATCTGATATGCAGATGGCTGTAAAGCTCCAAACCGTGATTGGCGCGGTTTGTAAAATTTCCCTTTTGACAGCTTTGTTATTTTGCCCTTTGCTACCATTCTGTTCAAGGCTTTTACAACTGCATCTTTGCGATTTACATCTATATTGAAATCAGTATAGGTAAAAATATAGTCAGTTGGAAATCTGTCTATGGTATTTGCAACGATATCAGATATTTTCATGCAATATTATTTTGTGCAAATATAAACTATTTGTCCCGTTTATTGCGTAATAAACTGGACAAATTTAGAAATATATTTTGTTGTTTATGTGATATGCTTTGAATGAGGACTTTGTTTCGATTAATGTAATGTAGCATTGCTTTATAACAATCGCTGGCAGATTGAACTTTTATATAACCAACAATTGTCCTTAAATTTTTAGTGGACAGTCATGAACTACAATAATAATTTTCACTTATATGTACAATCATTTTTGTACCTTTCGGTATTGTACTTAATGGTATAAAAATTAATTTTACTTAACATGCAAGACATCATAAACGGACGCTGCGGTTGGTGCGGAACTGACGAGCTTTATATGAGATACCACGACCAGGAGTGGGGCAAATTGGTGACCGACGACATGACTCTTTTTGAGTTTCTTGTGCTTGAGAGTGCGCAAGCGGGGCTGAGTTGGATAACGATACTGCGCAAACGTGAGGGGTATCGTAAGGCCTTTTGCGATTTCGATGCAGTGCGTGTCGCTCAAATGGGAGACGATGATGTGGAGAGACTGATGCAGCTTCACAGCATTGTAAAAAACCGCCTAAAGATCAAGGCTACAATTTCTAATGCAAAGCACTTTCTGGAGATCCAAAAAGAGTTCGGGAGTTTCTATAAGTATACGCTTACTTTCTTCCCCAATAATAGACCTATTGTCAACTCAATCCATTCTTTGAAGGAGATTCCTGCCTTCTCTCCTATCTCTGACGCGATGAGTAAAGACATGAAAAAGCGCGGATTCAAATTTTTCGGGTCGACAATCTGCTACGCCCACCTTCAAGCATCGGGCTTTATCAACGACCATCTAGAGGGGTGTGAGTGGAGGCGTTTGAAATCAAAGGGGCAATAGGCTGCTGTTTTTAGTTGCTTTGAAAAATGGATAAAATCAATATAATTTATCTCACAATAAATTACTTATTTTCTTAGCAAAGGCAATAATATGTCCATCTGGATCGGCAAAATAACAAACATTATCGCCCCAGTTTCTTTCCTGAATGTCGCTAACTAATTTTGCTCCGCATTTTATGGCATTTGCAAATTCTAATTCTAGGTCTTCAACATATAAGTATAACTCACATCGAGGAATGCCATTTCCATCTGCTGGATGAGGTATGACTTTACCTAAAATTCTGGCGATACCTTCGTTGGGCATAAGTCCAAGTTTAAGATTTTCTGAAATGGTAAATTCAGTCATTCCTGTGACTTTTAGAGAAGGATTAGTACGAAATAATTGTTGATAAAAATCACTACTAATCTCTTGATTTTCTACAAATAATATTATTTGAAACATGTTTATTTGTGGTATCATTTTGTTAGTTATTTTTATTAATTTATAAATAAATTTATAGTATCGTCATAGACTTATAACACTCAAAACAATGCTCAGTTTACTTTTATTACTAAATTTAGATGCAATCACAAACAAAGTTAATCATCTAAGCACAAAGTTAGGAGTAGATTGCTGATGATTATAATCACAGATATTTTACACGAGCTTATCTATTTGTTTATTAACGATATAAAACATACTTTTGCGAAATAGACGTGTAATACCACATTTGTATTTGCGTGTTTTAGTACGGTTGGGAAGATTTTAAATATTAAAAAAACCTCAATGGATGGGTGGTTGAGGTCTTGGTTGATTGGGTAAATGCTAATATATTATCTTTTATATGGAAGCTAGTAACTCCAGGTATTCTTATCAATTAGTTTAATGATATTTCTGATTCAATTTTAAAAATATAAACCATAAAGACTCATTAATAAGTCAATCAAACCCGAGATAGCATGTTAACATTTGTATAAGTCTGTCTGAAACAGAATGTAAACGGGCGGTTGCTCTTGGCGTTTTATTTAATTGGTTTATAATACCATCAGGGCAAGTAACAACAGAAACAACACCGAAACACACAGCCTGTAAAGGATAGACAGGCAGACCCGTAACATGAAACACGCCACGTCATAACCAAAAAACAGTAGTAATGCCTTTTTAAACTCATATATTTTCACCTATTCATCTTTATAGAAGGTAAAAAATAGTAATCTATTATTAATACTTCCTGAATAATTAATATTATTAGCAAATATAGACTAGGATTACCTCCCTCTGGTCGGTGATCCTTCTGCGCTGACGCGGGTGGCTTAAAAGTAAAAAGCAGAAATTGAGCCTATGACTCTTTTGTAGTAGATAACGATTTAGGCACAAATAAAATTACTCATTTTGTCCGCCTCAGTCCGAGAGTTGTCCGCCTATATCTTGGGTTTCTATAGTATTATTTTAAATAATTAAAGTGTAATAAACTGCACTTTTTATTTGTTTATAAAGAAAAAGGTATTAGCTTTGTGGTAAAGAGGCAATATAATGCACTATGGAATTTTATACAATCATACGAGAACGTCGCTCCTTGTTGGGTTTAACTCAACAAGATTTAGCGGATTATACAGGATTAAGTCTGCGGATTATCAAAAGTATTGAAGTTGGCAAAGGTAATCCATCTATGAGTACGCTTACTAAAATAGCGGAAGTGCTTGGTTTGGAAATAATATTGAAGGTAAAAGAGGTGAATAGATGAGACAGGCAAAAGTATTTAGTAATGGCGTATTAGCCGGTACGCTGACTGAAACCGATAGCGGAAAATATATATTCTGTTACGATGATTCATTCTTGATTGATGAAAAACAGACAGCTATAAGTCTTTCGTTTCCTAAAAGTCAAAGAGAGTTCTCCTCAGAGACACTTTTCCCATTCTTTTTTAATATGCTTTCAGAGGGAACGAATAAAGCTATCCAGTGTCAAACACTGAAGATTGACGAAAACGATGCGTTCGGATTATTATTGGCAACAGCTCATACCGACACCATTGGAGCTATAATAGTGAAAAAGATATGAAACAGATAGAAGTTTGCCCCGGCAACTTAACACCGGGATATGATACATTTAGTCCGCCTTGCCTCAAAAAACTTTTCGATGGCAAGCGGGTAAGTCCTGTTTTGGGTTTTGATTACGATGCTGACAGCATTGACCTTGCAGAGAGTATCAATCAAATATCGGTGTCAGGTGTACAAGAAAAATTATCCGCCGTGGTGAAAAATGGGCAAGTCGTCCTTACCCCACAGGGCGAACTCGGACGCTATATCATAAAGCCTGCACCGAGTTATAAAAACCTTCGCTTTAGAAAATTTATTCCCGCAAACGAACATCTGACAATGCAGATAGCAAAGCAAGTGTTTAAGATGAAAGTTGCTGAAAATGGAATTGTGTATTTTGCTAATGGCGAAGCGGCTTATATCACTAAACGGTTTGATTTTGATATCGATGGAAACAAAATTAAACAGGAAGATTTCTCTTCATTGGCACAAAAGACTACCGATACGCACGGAAAGGATTATAAATATACTGGGAGCTACGAAGATGTAGCAGCATTATTGAAAGCAAATGTCTCTGCATGGCAGGTGGAAATGAGCCACTTGTTTACTTTGATTGTGTTTAACTATTTATTTGCCAATGGTGATGCACACCTGAAAAACTTTTCTTTACAACAGTCGGTTAATGGTGATTATTTGTTATCTCCTGCATATGATTTGATGAACACTTCCATTCATGTGCAGGACGATGATTTTGCCCTGAAAGATGGTTTAATGCCCAAAAGTGAACATTCAGAAATATACAGAAATAGCGGACACCCGTGTAAGGAGGATTTCATCACGTTTGCCAATCGTACCGGAGTGTTACCAAAGAAAAAGGACGCAATTATCAAGATGTTCTCTGTGAATAATCCGCTGATAGATGAACTGATTGACCATTCATTTTTGGACGACAAAACCAAACGGATGTATAAACGGTCTTATCAAGAACGGTTGAGTAGGTTTTTGAGATGAAAATTACTGAAAAATAAAAGAATTTCTAATTAAACCACTGGATTAAATATTTTTATATTTGCTAGTTATAATTAACTAAATATTAGCTTAATCTATATTAAAATGAGAAAGATTGTCTTAATAATTACACTTCTTCTACAAACAATAAATATTAATTCCCAAAATAAATTAATTTTTCATACAGAATATTTAGACACTATAATATCATGGTTTAATGCAGGGTGCCCAAAAAACAGTATTGACATACTAGTATTATATCCCGAAAGTCAAATAATGGAGCAATTATTAATAAACCAAGAAAAAAATGTACCCTTATTTAAAAATTATCTAATCCATTATAACCCACAAGACAGCTCTTCGGGAAGCAAATATTTGCTAAATGAGGCATACATAAAAAGCAAAGAAATAGCAGCGTTAATTAATAAAATCAAAGAGTCTGATTTTTCGGATAGTGTATATAGTCGAGTTCTAAGTTATTTCCCCGAAGACTATACTCCTACTCGTAATTATGAAGTATATTTTACAGCTACGGGATGGAAATGGGGCGATGCTATGTCATTTAGCTACAACAAAACAGGAGACAAATACGCAGTTACAGATACTGGAACTCCAGCAATTATTTTTAATCTTACAATTGTATGCAATACCTATGGAAAAACATTAAAAGAACAAATGGATGCATTACAAGAGGTTATGTCTCATGAACTGTTTCATGCAATACTAAGTGATTACACAAAAACAAATTGGATTTCGTTTAATGTTAAAGAGATCAATAATAATGCATTAATGCTAATATTTGATGAAGGTATTGCTCACTATATATCTCAAGGAAAAATTTTAAGAGATAGGTATAAGAGTGATAATAAAATTACTCATATTGAAAACAAAACATTTATAACTCTTTCTGATAGTTCAAAAGTTATTTTTAATCCTTCTAAAAATGAGAAAGAGAGACTATCTGCATTAAATTCGGGTCTATATGGAAAATATTGGGATAAATACATTAGCATGACTGGATTCTTTATGGCGTACCATATAGATCAATACTATGGGGTCAATGGTTTAAAAGAGTGTGTGAAAAATGGGCCTACTTATTTTATAAAAAAATACGAATTAATTACCATTGCTAATCCCGGATTGCCAAAATTACCTAAAGAAATTACTTCATTATAAGTTGTATATGAAGTTTCGTGCCAGGTAAAATGAGTTATTTTTTTAGAGCATAAAGGATGAGGTAGATTTGTTCAATATTATATAATTATATCTGCTTGATTATTTGCAACTTAAAGCATAGTTTCACACAAAAGACGTGTAATACCACGTTTGTATTTGCGTGTTTTAGTACGGTTAATGCTCTAATGTTTTTTGAATTTATAATTCAAAATAGTCTCGAAGTTTATCAATTTCTTTGTTAAATTTTGCAGATTTTAAAGATTTAAATGTTAGAATATTCTGGAGTTTCCATTTTACCGAAGGATGATTACTTAAATCTCCTGCGCAACATTTCTTCCATAACGGAACACCCATCTCAAATGATAAAAGGAACTCTTTATCGTCTTTATCAAATAAAGAATTTACTTTAGCGATAAGATCATTTCTGGTTATTTCAAAGTCATCATACGAGAATGAGGCATCTGTCATTCCTTTGAATTGATTATCAAGAGTCAGTTTCTGATTTGTTAAATTTGGATTTAACGATTCTATTATTGGTTTGTCGCTACCAAGCAAACAGAGCATAAGGCCATTTTTTACGACATCAAAACTATCTAGCTCCATATACTTGTAATCAAACAAATCTCGTGGATGTTGCCGTGAGAGAGCTGCAGCTATTTTACCTCCATAGAGCTGAGAGAGAGGAACAATATTAGCTTTACAAGTTGCATTAAATTCAGATTGGGCTTTTAAACAAAGTTCTTGTACTAGTACGTCACCGATAATTCCACGCTTTGTGCCATTTACTTCAATCTTTACAGTTGCACCATCTGATGTACATTGTAATTTCAAAGTTGAAGGTCTGTGCACAATATTAATATTGGGTATTGCTCTTTCAATTTGTGTTTTAAGAATTAGCAAAAGTGAATTTATCTCGGCAAAACTTGAATCTCTGTCTTTTATAGGAATGAATGTAATATCTATATCAACAGAATAACGTGGCATATTCTTTATAAACAAATTGATTGCAGTACCACCGTGAATTGCAAACTCTTCAATACGGTACAAAAGAGGCAAAATCTTAATTAACAAACCAACTTGTCTTTTATACATATTATTCATAAGCGTGCAATTCTTGAAGCATGGTGATTTTATATTTTGGAAGATATACACCCTTAGAAGATAGTTGGTATTTTCCAGTACCAAGGTCTATTTTCGTTGTATCAATATCCTTAAACCAATTATGATTTGCCTTTTCAGCCATATATAGGAATAATCTTTTCACTTTATTATTAGTACACCCTTCCAAAAGTGATTGAACAACGTCTGCACGTAAAGTTGTTAATTGTTCCATTAAGTAATATAAGTCCATGAGATTGTATTGCTGTGGCACAAGCAATAAACACTCTAAAAAAGCTTGTTCTGGAGAAGAAACTAAAAGAGGAAAATCGTTTACAGTTTGTATATGCGTGTACTGTTGTGTAAAAATTTGAGTTGAAAAGGGCACTATCTCTCGATCAAACTCTACATCTTTCATCCAAAGAGGAATACGCTCTTCTTTAGTATGGCATACCATAAGCTTTGGTTTACCCATTGGTAAATAGTGGCTAAAACCAGACAATTCTAAAGCAGAATGGGCTGCGACATGAAATGTTTTACTTAATTGCTCATTGTAGCAGGACAGTGCTTCCAAAGCTTTAACCTTAGAGCCTGTGCGATACATGACCCCCTTAGATAGCATAGTTAGCCATCCAGAAGTACGATATTGCCTTACTAGCTGGTCTGAATAGCCATTAGCTTTTAACCATGCAGAGAAAAAAAGTTTTCCATCTTTCGCTCCCATTAATAACTGGTTTAATTTATTTGCATTATCTATACTCATAATTTAGAATATTGTATATTTTTCAACTATAAAGGTAGTGATATATTTCAAACAACAAAATTTTAATGAGTGGAGATGTGATTAGGTATGCGTGTGTATTAGAGCAAATTTGCAGATTTAGTTTTCAATCGAAAAATTACAAAAAATTTTGCGGGTAAGATTCTTTCTTGGATTGATGAGGAGATTTTACTCATGGATGTATATACTCGTATTACAATGAATAGAATTCTATAATAGATTATTAATTCTAAAATTTTCAGACCTATATTGAGCAAGAAGAGTAATTAGTGAAGTAAATCGTTGATTTGAAGACTTTGCATAGAGATGTTGCTAAGCAAAGTTTTAAATAAAATTAAAAATCTCAGGTTTTACGCATTGCTGCTTTCAAGCACTCAATAATCCTTGGTTCTTCGTTGTGACCATCTGTTGATAATCTGAGTAATGGGAGCCCGATAATTTCCAAAATATGATTTTTCTTACGATCTCTCTCTTGCTGCAATTTATTATCATGAAAAGATACTCCGTCCACCTCTATAGCAAGCACAGGTGTTTTGTCAATCTTATTAAATAGCAGAAAGTCAATTCTTGAATTATTCATAATATATAAAACTTCATCCTCAGAGAATTGTTGCAAATCATGAATAAGGTCACTAAGTCTATATTCTCTCACCATATCAATAGATGCGAATTCATTATTATTTATAAGAATATTTTCACTTAATAGTTTATGAATAATAATCTCAGCAGCAGATCCACCTATGTTTTTGTTTGAATAAATAAATGTTGTAAAAACCTTATTATACTCCTTATACAGAAGGTCGAATACAGAACGAATACTCCCTCTAATAGTTGTCTCATTTGGATCTGAAGTATAACAAATATAGCGTATCAAGTCACCAATATTTGTTCCATGAGGGAGTTCCATTTTTGAAGGCTTCACTACTATAAACTCATCTACCGACCTTGATACTGCAACATTAATAAGGTTAGGATTGTCAATAAAATCTTCAATCTTATTTTTTACTGTATTAAATATAATCACACTCTTTTCTCGTCCTTGAAATTTATGTACTGTATCGGCTTCTACGCCAAAAGGTAGTTGCTTTTGTAGCAAATCGGCCTGCTTTCGATAAGGAGCGATAACTCCTACTTTTTTAAAGTCTTCTGAAAAATTTTTTCGAATATATAAATCCGTTTCGTCTACCTGTCTTTGATTATAATAGCCTCTTCCGCTGGAAATATTTGTTTCTATGATTTTGAACGGATGTTTACTGCCATTAGTCATAACAACTAAATTATTATTGTAATACTTCTTGTTACAAAATCCAATAATTATAGGATGGCATCTGTAATGTTCTTTTAATAAAATTGATTTTATATTATTCCCATACAAGCATTTCAAAGAATTAAGTATATTGTTTTTAACATAGTCATAAGCAGGAGGAATGTTATACTTTACTTGAATTTGATCTGCTACATCTTTAACATGTTTATCTACAATATGAGTCAGCTGCATACTATCTCCTACGACAATCACATTTCTACAACATGAAAAGCAGATAGCAGACTTTATAATATCAACCTGGGAAGACTCATCTATAATAAGATAGTCAAAAAGATGTCCAGAAGGAATACTTTTATGTAGCGAAAGTGTAGAGCTTAAAATTACGGGATATTGTTTTATAAAATCATCAAACTTATGACGATAGTCTTTAACATTAAATGAAACATTATTTAAACTTTTATATTTCTTAAACAAAATTCCATTGAATATCTCTTTAGATGTTTCAATCAAAAGCTTAAGGTTAGCATCTTCATTATTAGAGGCTAACCAATTTTCGATATTGGAGATATCGGCTTTAATATTTGCTATATATAATTCATAGAATTTATGATTTATATAAATAGGAAGCTCTTCTCTATATTTATAGATAGATTTAAGATTAAAGATCCCATATTGGAATATAAACCGCAATTTAATTTTGAATGGTAACTTAGTTTTATAATCAATATTGGATAGTAAATCTTTTAATTTTATGATATTTATATAATTCCTGTTTCGTTGAAAATTTTTATCTAGTATTGATTTAATTTTTGGATTTAGCGGCTGTTCTGCTTTAATATGACTAAATTCCATTGTAGCATCTGACAACTCAGTTTTTAGTGAAGCCAACTTATTCCTATTCTGAAAACATTTTGTTAGTAAGGAATCTAATTCACAAATCTCTTGATTTGCTCGTTTTAATCGCTCATTAGAAATTTCAAATTCAGGATTGATTGATTGTTCTTCAATATTATCAAAGAATAATGCTTTGTTTTCGTTATTCCCAAGCAAAGCTACAATCATTTTGTATCCATATTTTTCCAGCTTTTCTCGCACATTGAATACCGCAGAGTTATTATTTGATACAACAGCTACTGTTTTATTTTGGACAACAAGATTAGCGATTATGTTTAGAATTGTCTGAGTTTTACCTGTTCCTGGAGGTCCTTCAATAATACTTATATGATTCCTAAGGCTAGTTTCAACTGCTAATTTTTGACTTTCATTACAACCAAAAGGGTAAATTAAAATCTCCTCAGAGTTGCTAAGTATTGGGGTAATTCCTTCTATGTAGTTAGAAAATACAGATCTTGAGTCTAATAAATCTATGCTATCAAGGGCTTTATGCAATATTTCGGAACTAATTTGATCTGGTTTATTATTTTGATCTTCATCAGGAATAGTGAATGCCACTCCTCCTGTTTTCTTATGTATCTCTTTAAAGTAGTCGACAACATTCTTTGAATGATCTATATTCTTTTTTATTTCACAGATTTCTATGTTAGCTTTATTTTCAATTGGTAAAGAAGATTCATTTTCATTTCTAAATATTAAGTAACGACCATAATTATCGACTGTATCATAATTATTTAACTTGCCGTTCTCATATATTCGAACATCCTTTCGTGTCGAGATAAGAGGATAATATTTAACCTTTTCGGCTCCATAGTTATAGCTTTTTCCATTATTAAATGTTACGCGATATCCATTTTTGAAGGAATAAATATCAGCTACATCACTTTTGTATACAAATTTTAGTGATGTTTTGTGTTTTAGATATACTATGAATTGACGTTGTGTCATCTTTGGATTGCATAAGTAGGAAATATCTTCAAAATTAATAATTTAATTCATTTGTAATGAGGGGCTAGCTATGGGAAGGTGGGTAATTTTGAGATGTGTGGTGAATTAAAGATATTTTACTAACTAGCTGTTTAATATATTAATATGATTTATCAATCTCAATTAATGCACATGATTTTAACTATTTTCTAAAGGAATTTATAATAGTCTCTAATTTTGCGAGCCATTAGTTTTCTTCTCAATAAAAGAAACTCCTCATATCTAGTTGCATCCATATTGATTATATCATCAGGTATACAATTAATTATCAAATTTTTCTTTAATAGCGATATGTCAGAGATATTTCCATATTTCAAATTCTCAGAAAAGCACTGATCATAAATTAATTTAAAGTATTCATTTGGTGCTTTTTCGCCAATTGAAATATTTGTTTGAGTATCTAAATAAACATAATTCGCGATTTGATTATATTTAGATTTGTCAGTAATTCCATTTTTTATTAAGTAATTTTTCGGGAAGATATGGTGAATATCTCCTAATGTTGTAATTAAATCCCGAACTTTGGTGCTATTCATAAACAGTGAGTTATCACTTCCCCAAACCTGTGCTGCTAAAAAGACATTAAAAAATGGACTATTAATTGCAGATGTCTCCAAGTCTTGAACTAATGATATATCCCAATAATTATCTGATAAATTAGCAGATTCAAGTTCTTTAAAATATTCAATAAAGCCCTTTTCTTCTATTTTATGAATATCCAGATCCATAGCTGATTCTGGTGAAGATATATATCTACTGGTTAAAGTTGAAAATACATACCATTTTGAAACATATCTCTTTATCTGCGTTTTATCGATATTATTATAACTATTTAATATTAAGTAAAGAGTATAAGCAAAGTCTAGTGTTATTTGCGAATTTATCATTCGACTTGATATAAATCCAGCAGATTTAATTGCTAAAACAAAATTTGAGAACGAAAACTCATTCATAAAATCCTCAACACCTGAAGTTAATTGCAAAAATGAAGTTTCAGCTATTTCTTCTTTGTAATCTCTTGTCTTAAAATCCCTTCCTCCAAGTAAACTAACTAGATCTTTCATCTTTCCTCTCTTGAACTTATACATAAAGGCAACCCTAAGTATATCCCCATATGAAGGATCATATATATCTTCTCTATCATCTTTCAGCCATTTTAATTTACTGGCAAATGGTGATTCAATAAATTCTTTATCCTTTATCATTTCATGATACCACTCGGGCTGAACTGCTAGATGAGAAAAATAATCAATTGCTTTTCTTAAAATGTTTCCGCCATAATTCTCATTTGCTGCAATTTTTGACATTGCAAAATCTGCTTGATTCAACTTAGCTCCTTGGCTATTTATCCTAATAAAAATCTCAGTAACTTCATCAATGGTTAACTCTTTATCTAATGATATAATTCCAATTTGTCTATTTTTTATTCCTATTAGATTATCTAGAATATCATGTAATTTATCGGCATCCATTTGGGGATTAATTGCACAATAATTTTGCACAAAACTCCCTCTTTTAAAATCAGATCTAAAAACTTCAGCAATATCAGAAATCCATTTTTTATCATTTAATATCGCATTATCTTGAACTTTGAATACCTCTTCATCTTCTTCAATTGCTAAGGGATTAAAAGAAATTTTAATTCTCTTTTTTTCAAAATCAGAATTAATAACCTCCATACCCATAATTGCAGTCATTAAGGCTGTAACTCTTTGCTGTCCATCAATCATAATCTTTTTACCTTCGGACTTACTACCATCTTTTAACCTCATATCTGGGCTTTGAGAAATAATCAAGTATCCTGTTGGATATCCAGTATATAATGAATCAATTAAATCACGTACTTGTCGCGGCTTCCAAACAAAAGGTCTTTGAATTTCTGGAATCGCAATTTCTCCTGATTTTATAAAGTTTAATATTTGTTCTATAGAAAGATTTGATGCACTATATTTTTCTGCCATGATGTATATTGTTGGTTTTATGGACAGTAAATTTAGTTATTATTATAATATTTTTGAAGTAAAATTTATTAAAAGATAAATATAGCCATCTTTGATATCTGAATTTAGATGGGATTACCTCCCTCTGGTCGGTGATCCCTCTGCGCTGACGCGAGGGGCTTAAAAAAAGAGAAGCCGCCACTTGGTGGCGTTTTTTATTTTGTTCTCCCGTATTCAAGCGAGCTTGATGCGGGGCACAAATAAAAAAAGTCGAGCTATTCGCTCGACTTCTCTTTTTTTGCGGAGAGGGAGGGATTCGAACCCCCGGAACCTCGCAGTTCAACGGTTTTCAAGACTGCCGCGATCC